>Ga0207893_1000002_pt1 | contig 605025 bp, 566 predicted proteins | sample MalvirmetaMSP121_FD_184233 | JGI IMG/M metagenome (GOLD analysis project Ga0207893, IMG submission 184233) | Marine viral communities from the Deep Pacific Ocean - MSP-121 (SPAdes) | ecosystem: Environmental > Aquatic > Marine > Oceanic | place: Pacific Ocean | collected 2001-06-02 | reverse complement strand
GTCAGCGACGAAGAACGAGCAGCCACCTACGAGGCATGGTTACATCGCTACAACCACCACCGACCCCACACCGGAATCGGCGGATCAACGCCCGCCCAACGCGTTCACAACGTCACGGGGAACTACAACTAGCGCGTCGGCGAGGAGAACGGCCCCGCGGCGCTCGACGCGCCGCGCACCCGCTACTGGAAGCCGGGCTGCCCGAGTTCGCCGAGGATCCGGTTGAGGTCGGCGACGGTGGCGAATTCGATCGTCACGGTGCCCTTGTTCGCGCCGAGAGCGATGCGAACCCGGGTGTCGAGCCGATCGCCGAGTGCCTCCGCGATCTCGTCGAGCTGACCCTGGCGCCGGCCCGCGGTCGGCTTCGGCTTCTTCGCCTTCGCCGTCGGAGACGTCCCGGCGGCGGCCTCGGCGGCGCGCACCGACAGGTCCTCGTTGACGATCTTGTCGGCGAGGCGCTCCATCTCGTCGGGAGAGCCTGTCGACAGGATGGCCCGCGCGTGGCCCGCGCTGAGCACTCCGGCCGCCACGCGGCGCTGCACCGGCTCGGGCAGGCGGAGCAGGCGCAGCGTGTTCGTGATCTGCGGACGCGAGCGGCCGATGCGCTCGGCGAGCTGCTCCTGCGTGATCCCGAAGTCGGAGAGCAGCTGCTGGTAGGCGGACGCCTCTTCCAGCGGATTCAGCTCGGCGCGGTGCAGGTTCTCGAGCAGTGCGTCACGCAGCATCGCGTCATCAGCCGTGTTCTTGACGATGGCGGGGATGCGGTCGAGCCCGGCGATCTTCGTCGCACGCAGACGGCGCTCGCCCATGATCAGCTCGTACTGCGCCTCGCCGACTCCCGCGCCCGGGCGAGGCCGGACGACGATGGGCTGCAGAACGCCGAACTCGCGCACGGAGACGACGAGTTCGTCGAGCTCCTCCTGGCGGAACTCGGTGCGCGGCTGCTGCGGGTTGGGAACGATGTCATCGGGGGAGAGCTCCGCCAGGCGCGCGCCGGGGACGGCGACCAGGCCCTCTTCGGGCACTTCGACGTCGCCGGCGAAGAAGACATCGACCGGCCGGTCGCTCGCGTCGGAGCTCGTCGGGATGAGAGCGCCGATTCCGCGTCCCAGTCCCGTGCGCTTGGGTGCTGCCATCAGTTCGTCTCCCCTGCCTGAGCCGTCGAAACCTCGGTCGGACCCGTCGTCGCGACTCCCCCGTTCAGCGTGGCGCCACCGGCACCCCGTCGAGCGATCTCGGCGGCCGCCTCGCGGTAGGAGAGGGAGCCGGGAGAGTTGCTGTCATAGCTGATCACGCTCTGCCCGTAGCTGGGCGCCTCGGAGATGCGCACCGAGCGCGGGATCACCGTCGTGAGGGTCTGGTCGGGGAAGTGCTCGCGCACCTCATCCACGACCTGATTCGCGAGATTCGTGCGCGAGTCGTACATCGTGAGGAGGATCGTGCTGAGACGCAGCTTCTGATTCAGGTGCTTCTGGATGAGCTCGATGTTGTTGAGCAGTTGGCTGAGACCCTCGAGCGCGTAGTACTCGCACTGGATCGGAATGAGCACCTCGCGGGCGGCGACGAAGGCGTTGAGCGTCAGCAGACCGAGCGAGGGCGGGCAGTCGATGAAGACGTAGTGGTACGGCTCCTCGGCCTCGCCCAGGAATTTCTGCAGCGCCGTCCGCAGACGCTGCTCGCGCGCCACCAGCGACACGAGTTCGATCTCGGCCCCGGCGAGATGGATCGTGGCAGGGACGCAGTCGAGGCCCGCGAACTCCGGGCTGGACTGCACGACGTCGCGCATCGGAACATCGTCGATCATCACGTCATAGACGCTGGCGGTGTCGGAGCGGTGCTCCACGCCGAGTGCGGTCGAGGCGTTTCCCTGCGGGTCGAGGTCGATGACCAGCACTCGGGCGCCGCTCTGGGCGAGCGCCGCCGCGAGGTTGACCGTCGAGGTGGTCTTGCCGACGCCGCCCTTCTGGTTGGCGACGGTGAACACGCGGGTGTGAGTCGGGCGCGGCAGGACCGCCTCGGCCAGGGCGATGCGACGGCGAGTGAGCTCCGCCACCTCTCGGGCCAACGGCGTCTCGTCGTAGTTGTTGTGGGCAGTCACCGCAGTGGTTCCTTCTCGCAGCGTTGGTGGTCGTTTGCGGGATCGGCATGGTGGCCTTTCCGCTGGCTTCTCGGCCACGGCGCGAGATGTTTCACGTGAAACATCGTGATGGTCACGCCGGCTCGAGCGCCGAGATCAGTCAACTGTAGCCCGAAAGACCCGCGTGACCTCGGGGATCATCCCGTCGCCGAGAACCAGAGTCTCGACGTTCCGCAGTCGGTGCTTTCGAATGACCTTCGAAGCGGCTTCCGTCTCGGCCGCGACCCGCTCGCCTTTGAGCAGAATCAGCTCGCCACCGGGCCGCAGCAACGGGGCGGTCATCGGGATGAGCTTGCTGAGGGCCGACACGGCGCGGGCCGTGACCTGGTCCAGAATCCCCTCGACCCCGGCCTCGTCGGCGCGCGCGCGGAGGACGTCGACATTGGCGAGCGACAGTCGATCAACCTGCTCCGACAGCCAGTCCGTCCGGCGCTCCATCGGCTCGATGAGCGTGAAGTGCGCATCCGGTCGTGCGATCGCGAGCACGAGACCGGGAAGTCCTCCACCACTGCCGACGTCGCCGACGCGCGCACCCTCGGCGATCAGCGGTGCCACCAAAGCACTGTTCAGCACGTGACGGGTCCAGATCCGAGGCGGCTCGAGGGGACCGATCAGTCCGAGCTCTTCGCCGCGCGCGCCGAGGTCCGCCGTGAAAGCGCGCGCCTGCTCGATCTGTTCGCCGAACATCGCCGCAGCGATGGCCGGCTCGACCTCGACATCAACCACGGCGTTCGCTCACCGCGGGGCAATGTTTCACGTGAAACATCAGCCGCGCGAGATCACCGTGTGGCGGTCGCGCCCCTCGCCCTCGGAGGCGGAGACGAATCCGCGGCCGGCGACGAGGTCATGCACGAGCTTGCGCTCGTAGCTCGACATCGGCGGCAGCGATGCCGAGGCGGCGCCGGCTTCGATCCGCTCGATGGCATGGTCGACGATGCGCGCGAGCTCCGCGGCACGGGCATCGCGCGAGCCGCCCACGTCGAGGATCAGGCGCGAGAAGCGCCCCGTGCGGTTCTGCACCGCCAGACGCGTGAGCTCCTGGAGCGCGTTGACCGCATCCGAGCTCGAGAGCATCCGCAGATTCGACTCGCCGGTTGCCGTCACGGAGAGGTACGCGCGACCAGCGCGAGCATCGATCTCGATGTCACCATCGAGGTCAGCGATATCGAGGAGCTCCTCGATGTAGTCCGCCGCGATGTCGCCTTCCTCCACCAGCTGGTCCTGGCTCGGGGCGTCGTTCGCAACAGGGGCCGGGCTCGCCGGGGTGGTTTCGATATCAGTCACGAGCGCTTGCTCCCACTCTGCTTCTTCGCACGCTTCTTGCTCACGGGCTGCTGGCGCTGAATCCGCGCCTTGGTCTCTTCGACGGTTTCTTCGGCCAGCTCCTCGGCGTCCTCACCCATCTTCGCGCGGCGCTTCTTCGCCAGACGCGCCTCGCGGGCGAGCGCCGCTTCACTGCCGGGCATCGGCATGTTCCGGATCACGATGAACTGCTGGACCATGGTCCAGATGTTCGAGGTCAGCCAGTAGAACATCACGCCGATCGGGAACGCGAAGCCGGAGAACGCGAAGACCAGCGGCAGCACGTACAGCAGGATGCGCTGCTGCCGGTACATCGGGCTTTCCTTCATCTCCGGCGACTGGTTCTTCGACATGATCTGCAGCTGCGTGATGAACTGCGACGCCGTCATCAGCACGACCATGACCACGGCGATGACGATGACGACCGTCTCAACCGGGTTGGCCGCGAGTGCGCTCTGGATGCTGTCGTGCAGCGGAGCGATTCCGAACAGCGACGCCGAGCCGAACTGGTCGGCCAGGTCCTGGCTGAGCAGGCCCACGCCGGCCCGACTCTGGTTCGCCTCGTTGAGCACCGAGAACAGACCGAAGAAGATCGGCATCTGAACGAGGAGCGGAAGGCACGAGGCGAAGGGGTTGGTGCCCGCCTTCGAGTAGAGCGCCATGGTCTCGCGCTGCATCGCCTCACGCGAGTACTGATCGCGCTTGCCCTTGTACTTGTCCTGGATCTTCTTGAGCTGGGGCGCGACCTCCAGCATCTTCCGCTGGCTGTGGATCTGCCGCACGAAGAGCGGAATCAGAGCGGCCCGGACCACGAGCACCAGACCCACGATCGAGAGCACCCACGTGAGGCCGGCGGCCGGGTCCATGCCGGCGGCGCTCAGCACCCAGTGGAACGCAACGAGGATCGCTTCGATGACCCATTTGATGGGCCAGAGGATCGTGCCGATGATGTCAGGCATAGTGCGGGTTCAACCCTTTCCGTGGCTTGTCTCGGTGACGAAGCCGAATTCGGTGGTGTGCAGAAATCCGTGACGAGGCTCGGGGACATCGTCGATGCCGCCCTTGGCCCACGGGTGGCATCGGGCGATCCGCCACGAACCCAGGGCAACGCCCTTGATGAGTCCATGTTGCTGGATCGCACCGAGCGCGTACGCCGAGCAGCTCGGGTAATAGCGGCAGACCTGACCGTACAACGGCGAGATTGCCGCGCGGTAGCCGCGAAGGATCAGAACCGCGCCATTGCGCGGCGCGAGCCAGACGGCGCGCCCGATCGAGGCGGGAGTCACGAGCGAGGCCTCAGAACGTCGCGGACCTCGTGCGCGAGTTCCGCCCAGCTCAGTTCGGCGGCAGGCGGGAGTGCGCGGACGACGACGTCCTGGCCGCGACCACCCGCATCGACGAACTCGCGCGCAAGCGCACGGTAGCGACGTCGAAGCCGGTTGCGAGTCACCGCATCACCGACAGCTCGAGACACGATGAAGCCGAAGCGCATCGGGTCGCTGGAGTCACGCGTCACGCGGTAGTAGACGGCGTGGGGCGTGGCGGATCGGCGACCGCGGCGGACGACGTGACGGAAGTCCACCGCGTGGACCACCCGATTCGCCCGCGCGAGCACGAGAGAACTAGGCGGAGAGCTCGGTGCGGCCCTTGCGACGACGTGCCGCGAGGATCGCGCGACCCGCACGCGTGCGCATGCGGAGACGGAAGCCGTGCACCTTGGCACGACGCCGGTTGTTCGGCTGGAAGGTTCGCTTCGACATGGTGATATCTCCAACACCCGGGGTCCGGGTAAGAACGGGGACGGCTGATTGCGGAACGCTGCGCCGTCGGCAACTGATTAAAAATAGGGCCTGAACCCCGCTTAATCAAACCTGAGTGGGCAAAGCGGACATACTCGCATGCGATTCGCGGCCACCGGCGCACGACGCGCCGGGTGCGATTAGGCTCGCTGGCGCCCCCCGGAGCATCGATACCCCGCCGATCGTTCTGTCCACAAGCCTCCCACCAAGTGGATAACCCTGTGTATAACTGACAGACAGAACCGAGAGGAATCATGAGCGAGACGCCGGACGAGACCCACGAGCTGTGGAACTCCGTACTGACCCAGCTGAACGGCGACGACCGCGTGACTCCGCAGCTGCAGGGCTTCCTCAATCTCGTGGAGCCGAAGGGCGTGCTCGCCGGGACCCTCTATCTCGAAGTTCCGAACGAACTGACCCGCGGCATGCTCGAGCAGCGCATCCGGGTTCCTCTCCTCAACGCCCTGGCGCAGCTGGATGATGAGCCCGAGCTGACGAACTTCGCCATCGTGGTCAACCCCGAGATCCGTCCGACTCAGATGCTCGGCGACGTCGACACGATCACCGAGACGGAGTTCGACGAGAGCACGGGACCCACTCCTCCTCTCGCCCCGATCACCGACATCAACCGCCGCTCGGATTCCCGCCTGAACCCCAAGTACAACTTCGACAACTTCGTGATCGGCGGGTCGAACCGCTTCGCCCATGCCGCAGCGGTCGCCGTCGCCGAAGCGCCGGCCAAGGCATACAACCCGCTCTTCATCTATGGCGACTCGGGTCTCGGCAAGACCCACCTCCTGCACGCCATAGGCCACTACGCCGAGAGCCTGTATCCGGGAATCCGCGTGCGGTACGTCTCGAGCGAAGAATTCACCAACGACTTCATCAACTCGATCGCCAACAACCGAGCCAGCGTCTTCCAGTCGCGCTATCGCGAGATCGACATTCTGCTGATCGACGACATCCAGTTCCTGCAGGGCAAGGACTCGACGCAGGAAGCGTTCTTCCACACCTTCAACACGCTGCACGATCACAACAAGCAGGTGGTGATCACGAGCGATGTCGCGCCGAAGCACCTCACCGGTTTCGAGGACCGGATGCGATCGCGCTTCGAGTGGGGCCTCATCACCGACGTGCAGGCCCCGGATCTCGAGACCCGCATCGCGATTCTCCGGAAGAAGGCGCAGAGCGAGAAGCTGCAGGTGCCGGACGAGATCCTCGAGTTCATGGCGACGAAGGTCTCGAGCAACATCCGCGAGCTCGAGGGAACGCTCATCCGCGTCACGGCCTTCGCCAGTCTCAACCGCACGCGCGTCGACCTGCAACTGGTGCAGACCGTGCTCAAGGACATCATCACGCTCGATGAGGACAACGTCATCGCGCCGGTCGACATCATCAATCACACCGCCGAGTACTTCAAACTCACGGTCGACGACCTCTACGGATCGAGCCGCTCGCAGGCGGTGGCGACGGCGCGACAGATCGCGATGTATCTGTGCCGTGAACTCACGAGCCTGTCGCTGCCGAAGATCGGCCAGCTCTTCGGCAACCGCGACCACACCACCGTGATGTACGCGAACAAGAAGATCAGCGAGCTCATGAAGGAGCGGCGCTCGATCTACAACCAGGTCACCGAGCTCACCAGCCGCATCAAGCAGAACCAGCGCTACTCGCGCAGCTGAGCCGCGACGCGCCCGAATTCGCTCCGAATCCCGGATTGCACAGTGTGTGTACAACCTGTGGATAACATCGGGACGAATGACCGCCTCCGTGGGGACAACTCGGGGGCGGGATGTGGAATGACGAATTCCGATGATCGGCCGCCCCACGACCGAATGACATGTTGTCCACCACTCGTCAACATCTCACACGGATGTAGTTTCCTGTCATTCGTTGACCGCAGCCGGCTTATCCACATCTTCCACAGCGGTTAACACTGTGATTTGTCTTTAACCATTTCGAACTCGTCCACAACTTTGAGACGCGGCCCGGCTCAGAACTCGAGCGATTCAACGCAGCCTCTTCCTGTGTCAAGATCGGACGTGACAGGATGGGCGGTCCGGGCCGACACCTGTCCTCGCGGTCATCCGAGCGCGGGGGTCAGCTCGAGTCGACGTACAAGGAGTTCGGTGTGAAGTTTCACGTCAATCGCGACGTCCTGAGCGAAGCCGTGTCGTTCGCCGTCAAGCTTCTGCCGCAGCGCACCACCCAGCCGATCCTGAGCGGCGTGCTCCTCGAGGCCGGCGATGGCGTTCTCGTGCTCTCGTCCTTCGACTACGAGGTCTCCTCGCGCACCGAGATTCCCGCCGAGGTCGACGAGCCCGGCGTGGCCCTGGTCTCGGGCCGACTCCTCGCCGACATCGCGAGCCGTCTTCCGAACGCGCCGGTCAACTTCTCCTACGACGACGGGCGCATTGCGGTGAGCTGCGGTTCCGCGAAGTTCACGCTCCTGAGCATGCCCGTCGAGGAGTACCCGAGCCTGCCGCAGATCGACGACCGCACCGGAGTGCTGCCGGCTGAGGACTTCGCCGACGCCGTCTCGCAGGTTGCCGTTGCCGCCTCGCGCGATGATGTGACGCCGGTCATCACCGGTGTGCAGCTCGAGGTCGGCGACAACAAGCTGTCCTTCGTGGCGACCGACCGCTACCGCGTCGCGGTGCGCGAGATCGACTGGGATTCCGGCACCGACTCCGCGGAAGGCGCCACAGCCCTGGTGCCGGCGCGCACGCTGTCGGAGATCGGCAAGACCTTCGGCCACTCGGGCACCATCGGCGTCTCGATCGTGCACAACGACGATCGAGAGCTCATCGCCTTCACAGCCGATAAGCGCACCGTCACCTCGCTGCTCATCAAGGGGAACTTCCCGCCGGTCAAGCGGCTCTTCCCCGAGACGGTCGAGAACTACGCGGTCGTCAACACCGCTGAGCTGGTCGAAGCCACGCGTCGCGTCTCGCTCGTTCTTGAGCGCGAAGCGGCGCTGCGCTTCAGCTTCTCGATCGACGGCGTCACGCTCGAGGCGACCGGATCCGAGCAGGCGCAGGCATCCGAGACGATCGATGCCCACCTGGTCGGCGACGACACGGTCGTGTCGTTGAAGCCCTCGTTCCTGCTGGATGGTCTGGGCGCCGTGCACTCCGAGTTCGTGCGGATCTCGTTCACGAAGACCGACAACCCGAACAAGCCCGGGCCGGTTCTCCTGACGAGCCAGTCCTCGAAGGATGCGCCGGGCTCCGACAACTACCGCTACCTGCTGCAGCCGAACCTGCTGCTTCGGTAGTTCCCGCTTGCCCCCGCATTCGGAAGGCGAGACGGTTCAGTGAGGGTTGCTCATCTCGGCCTCACCGACTTCCGCAACTACGAGACCGCGGAGGTCGGCTTCGACGCGGGTCCCAACCTGATCGTCGGCATCAACGGTCAGGGCAAGACCAATCTGGTCGAGGCGCTCGCCTATCTCAGCACGCTGGGATCACACCGCGTCTCCAGCGATCAGGCGCTCATCCGCTTCGGCCGTGACTCGGCGATCGTGCGAGCTCGTCTCGAGCATGGCGATCGGAATGTCCTCGTCGAGGTGCAGCTGAACCGGGTCGGCGCCAACCGCGCGCAGGTCAATCGGGGACCGATCAAGCCGCGCGAGCTTCCGCGCTACGTCGCCACGGTGGTCTTCGCCCCCGAGGATCTCGCCCTGGTCCGGGGTGAGCCCTCGGGGCGCCGCCGCTTCCTCGACGAACTGCTCGTTCAGAAATCGCCCCGCTTCGCGGGGATCCTCTCCGACTACGACCGGGTGCTGCGTCAGCGCAACACCCTGCTGAAGTCGGCACGTGCCGCGCGCACGCCGGCCGAGAAGCTCACCACCCTCGACGTCTGGGACGAGCGACTCGTGCAGCTCGGAGTGGAGATCGTGATCGGCCGACGTGACCTCATCGAGCGGCTGCGCGAACCCGTGCGCGATGCCTACGAGCGGATCGCCGGCGCCGAGCATCGAGCCGATCTCTCGGCGCGGCTCAGCATCCTGGGATCCCAACCCGACGACGAGGCGAGCACCGATGTGCTCGACGGCGGCGCGGGTCTCACCCCGATGAGCGCGGCCGAGAGCTTCCGCGCGAGCCTCGCCGCTCAGCGCCGCGCCGAGCTCGATCGCGGAATCACGCTCGTCGGACCGCACCGCGACGATCTCGTGCTCACCCTCAACGGACTTCCGGCGCGCGGCTATGCCAGCCACGGCGAATCGTGGTCGTTCGCCCTGTCGCTGAAGCTCGCCTCCGCGGAGGTGCTGCGCACCGACGCGCCGCTCGGGGATCCCGTGCTGATCCTCGACGACGTCTTCGCCGAACTGGACGAGCGCCGGCGGGCCAGCCTGTCGGCCGCGATCACCGGCTTCGAGCAGGTTCTCATCACCGCCGCCGTGGAGAACGATGTTCCCCAGGAGCTCCGCGGAACGACGATTCGGATCCATGCCGGCCGCGTGGTCGAACCGGGAGCAGCCGAATGACCGAGCCGACCCCGCCCCCGGCGACCCCATCCGATGCGCCCGATGCACGGAGCGAGCCGGTGCCCGAGCACCTCGGGGTCTACCGCCGACTGCGCACCGTGTTCGGCGCCCCCGGAATGCGCAGTCGCGACGCGCGCCGGCGCAGCCGCGCCGCCGAGGATGGGGCGAGCGTGCCCTACGGCACCGGCCGCGATCCGCACGGCATCGGCGATGTTCTGGGACGACTCACCGTCTCGCTCGGCTGGGAGTCGCCGATCGCGCGCGCCGAACTGGTGGCCGACTGGTCCGAACTGGTCGGCGAGGACACCGCGGCGCACTCCGAGCCGATCGGCGTCGAGGAGGGCGTGCTGACGGTTCGCTGCGACTCGACGGCGTGGGCGCAGCAGCTTCGGACGATGCGGTCGACGATCACGACTCGCATCGCCGAGCGCTACCCGGCGGCCGAGATCGAGTCCATCCGGTTTCTGGGGCCGGACGCCCCCTCCTGGAAACGTGGCCCCAGAGCAATCCCAGGGCGCGGTCCACGCGATACCTACGGTTAGGAAGGCAAATCTGGTCACAGGGCGCCAGAAAAGGCCCCAGATCGCCGTTTCGCCCCTCGCCGATACCCCCGCTGGGGTAGAATCGGAGGGTCCGTTCGACCTTCATGGCGGCGGCGTCGATCCGGCAGGAGCAAGCCCTTTTCATGACACCACCCGCTACCCCTGCGCCCGGCGACGACAGCTACGGCGCGAATCAGATCCAGGTCCTCGAAGGACTCGAGGCGGTCCGCAAGCGACCCGGCATGTACATCGGCTCGACCGGTCCGCGCGGTCTTCACCACCTCGTCTACGAGATCGTCGACAACTCCGTTGATGAGGCACTCGCCGGGCACTGCGATCGCATCGAGGTCACGATCCTCGCCGATGGCGCCGTGCGCGTCATCGACAACGGCCGCGGCATCCCCGTCGACGAGCACCCGATCGAGAAGAAGTCGACGGTCGAGGTCGTGCTCACAATCCTGCACGCCGGCGGAAAGTTCGGCGGCGGCGGCTACGCCGTCTCCGGCGGTCTGCACGGCGTCGGCAGCTCCGTCGTCAACGCGCTCTCGCACAAGCTCGAAGTCGCGGTTCGCCGCCAGGGCTCGCTCTGGACCCAGCGCTACCACGACGGCGTTCCGGATGCGCCGCTCGCCAACGCCGGCGACGCCGACGGCACCGGAACCACCATCACCTTCTGGCCGAACTCCGACATCTTCGAAACCGTCGAATTCGACTACGACACGCTGCGCACCCGCTTCCAGCAGATGGCCTTCCTGAACAAGGGCCTCACGATCACGCTCGCCGACGAGCGCCCGATCGCCGAGGGCGAGGAGCCGCGCCAGGACGTGTTCCTCTACGAGCAGGGACTCGTCGACTACGTCGAGTACCTGAACTCGGCGAAGAAGACCGAGGTGATCCACCCCGAGATCATCAGCTTCGAGTCGGAGGACACCGAGCGTCGGATCGCGCTCGAGGTCGCGATGCAGTGGACGAACGCCTACTCCGAGTCGGTGCACACCTACGCCAACACGATCAACACGCACGAGGGCGGAACCCACGAAGAGGGATTCCGCGCCGCACTCACCACGCTCGTCAACAAGTACGCGCGCGAGAAGGGCATCCTCAAGGAGAAGGACGAGAACCTCTCCGGCGACGACGTGCGCGAAGGCCTCACCGCCGTCATCTCGATCAAGCTCGGCGAGCCGCAGTTCGAGGGCCAGACCAAGACGAAGCTCGGCAACACCGAGGCCAAGTCCTTCGTGCAGCGCGTGGTCGGCGACCAGCTCAACGACTGGTTCGACCGCAACCCGAACCAGGCCCGCGACGTGATCCGCAAGGCGATCCAGGCCGCGACCGCGCGCATCGCCGCGCGCAAGGCGCGCGAGCAGACCCGCCGCAAGGGCCTGCTCGAGGGCGGCGGCATGCCCGGCAAGCTCAAGGACTGCTCCAGCCGCAACCCGTGGGAGAGCGAGATCTTCCTCGTCGAGGGCGACTCGGCCGGCGGATCCGCGGTGCAGGGGCGCAACCCCGAGACGCAGGCGATCCTGCCGCTGCGCGGCAAGATCCTCAACGTCGAGAAGGCTCGGCTGGACCGCGCGCTCGGCAACGCCGAGATCCAGGCGATGATCACCGCGTTCGGCACGGGCATCGGCGAGGAGTTCGACGGCGCCAAGGCTCGGTATCACAAGATCGTGCTGATGGCCGATGCCGACGTCGACGGTCAGCACATCACGACGCTGCTGCTCACGCTGCTCTTCCGCTACATGCGTCCGCTCATCGAGATGGGCTACGTCTACCTCGCGCAGCCGCCGCTGTACCGGATCAAGTGGACGAACGCCGAGCACGACTACGTGTTCTCCGACGCCGAGCGCGACGCTCTCATCAAGGAGGGCATCGCCAACGGCAAGCGGATCCCGAAGGAGAACGGGGTCCAGCGCTACAAGGGTCTCGGCGAGATGAACCACCAGGAGCTGTGGGAGACCACGATGAACCCGGTCAGCCGCACCCTCCTGCAGGTGACCCTCGACGACGCCGCGATCGCCGACAGCATCTTCTCCACCCTGATGGGTGACGACGTCGAATCGCGCCGCCAGTTCATCCAGAAGAACGCGAAGGACGTGCGTTTCCTTGACATCTGACATCACCACCCCCGGCGGCCCGGAGGGCGGTGCGCCCGACGTGAACGATCACGACAAGATCCGCCAGGTCGACATCCAGCTCGAGATGCAGCGCAGCTACCTCGACTACGCGATGAGCGTCATCATCGGTCGTGCGCTCCCCGACGTGCGCGACGGCCTCAAGCCGGTGCACCGTCGCGTGCTCTACGCGATGTACGACGGCGGCTACCGTCCCGATCGCGCGTTCTCCAAGTGCACCCGCATCATCGGCGACGTGATGGGCCAGTTCCACCCGCACGGTGATTCCTCGGTCTACGACGCGCTCGTGCGACTGGTGCAGCCGTGGTCGCTGCGCTACCCGCTCGCGCTCGGCCAGGGCAACTTCGGCTCGCCCGGCAACGACGGCGCGGCCGCCCATCGATACACCGAGACGAAGATGGCCCCGCTGGCCATGGAGATGGTCCGCGACATCGACGAGAACACCGTCGATCTGCAGGACAACTACGACGGTCGCACCCAGGAGCCGGTCGTGCTCCCCAGCCGCTTCCCGAACCTGCTGGTCAACGGCTCGGTCGGCATCGCGGTCGGCATGGCGACCAACATCCCGCCGCACAACCTGCGCGAAGTCGCCTCGGCCGCACTCTGGGCGCTGGAGCACCCCGACGCCACGCAGGAGGAGCTGCTCGAGGCGATCATCGCCCGGGTGAAGGGCCCCGACTTCCCGACCGGCGCGCAGATCCTCGGCGTCAAGGGCATCCATGATGCCTACCGCACCGGCCGCGGGTCGATCACGATGCGCGCGGTCATCACGGTGGAGGAGCTGCAGGGTCGCACCTGCCTCGTCGTCACCGAGCTGCCGTACCAGGTGAACCCCGACAACCTGGCGATCAAGATCGCCGACCTCGTCAAGGAGGGCAAGCTCTCGGGCATCGCCGACATCCGCGACGAGACCTCGGGCCGCACCGGCCAGCGCTTGGTGATCGTCCTGAAGAAGGACGCCGTCGCGAAGGTGGTGCTGAACAATCTCTACAAGCACACCCAGCTGCAGGAGAACTTCGGCGCCAACATGCTCGCGATCGTCGATGGTGTGCCGCGCACCCTCTCGATCGACGGCTTCATCACGCTCTGGATCGAGCACCAGATCGAGGTCATCGTCCGGCGCACCCAGTTCCGGCTCGACAAGGCCGAAGCGGATGCCCACATCCAGCGCGGCTACGTCAAGGCGCTCGACGCGCTCGACGAGGTCATCGCCCTCATCCGCCGCTCGCCCGATGTGGACGAGGCCCGGCAGGGACTCATCAAGCTGCTCTCGATCGACGAGCTGCAGGCCGACGCGATTCTCGCGCTGCAGCTGCGCCGCCTCGCGGCGCTCGAGCGCAAGAAGATCCAGGATCGCCTCGCCGATCTCGAGCGCGAGATCGCCGAGTACAAGGCGATCCTCGCCGACGTGGGTCGCCAGCGCGCGATCGTCACCGAGGAGCTCACCGAGATCGTCGACAAGTACGGCGACGACCGCCGCACCGAGATCATGTTCGGCTTCGACGGCGACATGAGCGTCGAAGACCTCATCCCCGAAGAGGAGATGGTGGTCACCATCACGCGCGGCGGCTACATCAAGCGCACGCGCAGCGACAACTACCGCTCGCAGCACCGCGGCGGCCGCGGGGTCAAGGGCGCGCAGCTGCGCGCCGATGATGTGGTCGAGCACTTCTTCGTCACGACCACGCACCACTGGCTGCTGTTCTTCACGAACACCGGTCGCGTCTATCGCGCCAAGGCCTACGAGGTGCAGGAGGCCGGCCGCGACGCGAAGGGCCAGCACGTCGCGAACCTTCTCGCCCTGCAGCCGGACGAAGAGATCGCCCAGGTGCTCGACATCCGCGACTACGGGGTCGCCCAGTACCTGGTGCTGGCGACGCGCGGCGGTCTCACCAAGAAGACCGCGCTCACCGAGTACGACACCAACCGCACCGGCGGCATCATCGCGATCAACCTGCGCGAGAACGACGAGCTCGTCTCGGCGATGCTCGTCAACGACGATGACGAGCTGCTGCTCGTCTCGCGCCAGGGGATGTCGCTGCGATTCCAGGCGACCGAGGCGAGCCTGCGCTCGATGGGCCGCTCCACCTCGGGCGTCATCGGCATGAAGTTCCGCGACGGCGACGAGCTGCTCTCGGCCTCGGTCGCGAACGACGACGGCTACGTCTTCGTGGTCACCGAGGGCGGCTTCGCCAAGCGCACCGCGGTCGACCAGTACCGAGCGCAGGGGCGCGGCGGGCTCGGCATCAAGGTCGCGAAACTGAGCGACGATCGGGGCCGCCTGGCGGGCGCGCTCATCGTCGATGAGACCGACGAGGTTCTCGTGGTTCTTGCCAGTGGCAAGGTGGTACGCTCTGCCGTGGCCGAGGTCCCGCCCAAGGGTCGGGACACCATGGGGGTCGTGTTCGCCCGCTTTGCCGACGATGATCGCATCATCGCTGTTGCCCGCAACAGCGAGCGAAACCTCGCCGCCATCGCCGACGAGGGCGAGACCGATGCCGAAGCCGTCGAGACTCCGAGCGTTGAGGTCGGGGACACCGGAAAGGATCAGATCGAGGAATGAGCGTCGCAGCACGTCTTCAGCGCAAGACTGAGCGTCAGGCCCCGAGCAAGCAGGTCCGACTCCGCCTGGTGTACATCGACTTCTGGTCCGCCGTGAAGCTGTCGTTCCTGGTGTGGATCTGCCTCGCGGTCGTCCTGATCGTGGCCTCCATCCTGATCTGGGTGGTGCTGTTCTCGACCGGGATCTTCGGCACCATCGACGGACTGTTCCAGGACATCCTCGGCGACCCGAGCTTCCAGATCGCCAACCAGTTCGGTCTCGGCCAGGTCGCGACGTTCGCGATCGTGGTCGGTCTGCTCAACGCGGTGATCGGCACCATCCTCGGTGCGATCGGCGCGCTGCTCTACAACCTGAGCGTGCGCCTGACCGGCGGACTGCTCGTCGGCTTCCAGAACAACTGAGCCGCGGCATCAGAATTGGCTCACGCTGACGGCGTGGGGTAATGTAAGCGAGGCTGTTCTGCGGAACATGCCGAAGAGGGGCTATAGCTCAGGCGGTTAGAGCGCTTCGCTGATAACGAAGAGGTCCCAGGTTCAAGTCCTGGTAGCCCCACTCCATCCCCATTCGGGGCCTTAGCTCAATTGGTAGAGCGCCTGCTTTGCAAGCAGGAGGTCAGGGGTTCGATTCCCCTAGGCTCCACATCCCGCCGGCCCCCTCGATGACGTGCTCTCGTGGCGCGACGCTGTTCGCGTCGCGGGGGTTCGATTCCCTTAGGCTCCACGGTGCTTGTCTCCACGCCGCCGCTTCTGCGGCGTGTGCCGCTCCGCGCACCGAGCGTGGTCGCTGCGCTTCGCTGGGCTTGTCTCCACGCCGCCGCTCCTGCGGCGTTTGCCGCTCCGCGTACCGAGCGTGGTCGCGGCGCTGCGCTGGGCCTCGATTCACGCCGTCGCGTCTGCGCGGTCGATGCCGTTGAGCCGCGAGCCGAGTAGGCATTTTCTTCCTATTGGCAACGAGGGGCGACACCGCGACGATCGAGTCTGACCGTTTCTGCTCAGACTCGAAAGGTGATGTCTTCATGCTCGGTTCCTCGCGCCTTGCGACCGTTCTCGTGGGATTCGGCCTCACGGCCAGTGTCGGTGTTCTGTCAGGGTGCGCTGCACCCTCACCCGATGCCGCGGTCGACGACGCGACCGTGATCGTCGTGGAACAGGCCGACGGCGCGTCCGACAGCGACGAGTCGACCGACGGGCTGCTTGATCCCTGTGCGCTCGCCACGGCGGAGGAGATCGCCGAGATCTTCGGCACGCCATTCAGCGAAGGAGTTCCCGAGGAGACCGATGTCGCCGGCACTGTCAGCTGCGGCTGGCAGAACGCGGACGGCGCATCGCTGCCCACCGCCTCGGTGACCGTGGAGTTCGGCATCGAGCAGGCGGAGCAGAAGCGCACCGTCGCGGAGGCGCTCGGCGAGGTCGCGGACGTCGAGATCGCCGGCGCCGCCGACGCGTTCACCTACCTGTACGGAGAAGTCGTGCAGATGGTCGTGGGCGAGTATCTCGTCACGGTCAACACGGCCGGCACCGATGCTGCTGACGGGTCGCCGTACTCCACGGCGCTCGCAGCGCTTGTCGCCCCCCGGCTGTGACGCAGAGCCCCTGGGCGCCGGCGCGTCCGGCGCTCAGGGCGCCGTGAGCAGCCCGGTCTCGGCGAGCACGTCGCGGAGGGCGTCGCGCGAGCGCACTCCCAGCTTTCGGTACGCCGACTGCAGCTGATTGTCGACCGTGCGAACCGAGATTCCGAGCTCCTCAGCGATCTCGCGGGAGCGAAGACGGCGGGCGGCGGCGCGGGCGACGTCGAGTTCGCGCGGGGTGAGCAGCGGCCGGTCCGCCGAGTGCAGGAGCGGGGCGTCGATGTCGCCGCGCAAGGCGAGCGCCGCGGCGGCCAGCCGACGGCGGTCAGCATCGGAGATGTCGCCGCGACCCGCCATCGCCAGCACGTCGACGGCGCTCGCCGTCAAGGCGTTCTTCGACAGGCGGGTGGCGGCCGAGATGACCTTCTCGACGCGACCCGATTCGAGGGCGCGCGCCGCGTCGAGCACCGCGAGCGCCGGCTCGATCCTCTCAATCGAGTTCTGACAGAGCGTCTCGGCGACCCGGGCCGCGCGGACGATGTCGCCGAAGCGCACTGCGTGGGCGAGCGTGAGCGCGCCGATGAAGTCGTACGAGGAGTCGATGGCATTCTCGACGGCGCGGAGAATGACCTCGGCGGCACGCGCCGGCTCACCGGCGGCCGCCGTGAGAAACGCCTCGCACTCGGCGCGGGCAAGCTGCGCGGCACCGCTCACCGGCCCATCGGCGTCCAGTTCTTCGAGCATCCGCGCGGCGGCGGCGGTGTCGTGGCGCTGCGCGGCGATCGTGGCGCGCACCGCGCGGGCGAACGGCGTGAGCTCGCCGCCGTCCCACCGACCCAACTGCTCGAGCGCGAGATCGGCAAGCGCCTCGGCCTCGGTGAAGCGGCCATCGTGGGTGCGCTGCCAGGCGAGCAGCGCCGTGAAGAGCCCCACCTCCTCGTGGGCCTCGGCGCGAAGCGACTCGAGATAGGAGGCTGCGGCGGCGCCGTCACCGGCGGCCCGAAGAGCGCAGAACCGTTCGATGCCGAGGGCCATCGCGGCCGAGGGGGCGTCGTCGCCCAGCAGCTCCCGCGGCACCGCGAGCGCGACCGCCGACGTTCGCGCCGCCGTGAACTCGCCCCGCGCCGCGGCCGCGATCGTCGCCGCGATCGCGCTGCGCACCGGGGCGGTGGAGGAACCCCCGGCGAGGGTGCGCCACCGCCAGAGGTCGGCATCGAGCGGAGCGGTGTCGCTCGCATCCAGCTGCTGGAGCGCCTCCTCCCCGTGTGCGATGGCGGCGGCCGGGTCGCCGCGACGGAAGGCGAGGTGCTCCCCGCGATGACGTGCCAGCGCGATCTTCTCCCGAGGCTGCTGCGCCAACGCGGCGGCATCGTCGAAGCGCGCATCGGCGACGTCGAGCTCACCGACCGCCGAGGCGGCGGTCGCGGCCGTGAGCTGGGCGGCGAACGCCGCAGCGCGGCGACCCGGGAGCTGAGCGGCTGCCGCGGCCAGTCGCGCAGCTCCGCGCGCATCGCCGGTGGCGGTCGCGTAGCCGGCAGCCCAGGTCAGCTCTGTCGGATCGGTCGGGCGGCCCGCGCGAAGCTCCCACTCGGCGGCGCGAAAGCGCCGAGCGGGAGCCGCGTCGCGGCGAAGCAGTCGGAGCGCCTCGCTGAGGATGGCGGAAACCTCGGGTCCGCTCTCGATCGTCTCGGCGATCAGCGGGTGTGCGATGCTCACGCGGCCGGCGGACTCCATGAGCAGCCCGCGCCGAACAAGCTCCGCGATGTGCCGCCGGGCCGCGAAGGTCTCGATGATCTCTCCGGGTGCCACGGGCTGGCAGATCGCCACGAGGCAGAGGACGTGCCGCGCATCCGGCTCCAGCTCGGCGACCCGCGACTCGACGAGTGCCGCGAGCCGCGTCGGCGACTCACCCGCGCGGATCTCGACATGCGTGCCTCGATGCACAACCTGACCGGCATCGATGGCGCTCTCGACCAGCATGCGCAGGTGCAGGGCGTTGCCGCCGGTTTCCCATGCAAGCCGCCGAACGTCGTCGTCCGCGGCCGGAAGGCGGAATCGATGCTGCAGCAGGTCCGCGATCTCGTCGATCTCGAGGCCGCCCAGCTCGTGCCGGCGCAGCAGCCCGGAGGCATCGAGCCCGCCGAGTCGCGCCGGCAGCTCCTCCTGGGCGCGAGCCGTCGCGATGACGGTCGCGCCGAACCCGGTGATCAGGCGGGCGACGGCCTCTGCCGAGAGCTCGTCGAGGCGGGGTGCGTCATCCACCACCATGAGCGGCGGGGTCTGTCGCGAACCGAGCGACTGCACGAGATCGGTGAGTGCGTGCTCGCGGGTCGGCGGTGCCAGCTCGTCGACCATCGCGGCGAAGGCGCCGAGCGGAACGGATGACTGCTCGGCGAGGCCCTGGACGAGGATCGGCGACGCGTCGGAGAGCCGCTGCGACAGCGCGCGTGCGAGTGCCGACTTGCCCACCCCGGCAGGACCGTGCAGCAGGTGGATGACGCCCCGGTGGCGAGCGACCTCGTCGTCGAACCGGTTCAGCACGCGATCGCGGCCGATCAGCGGCCAGGTGGCGCGATGGTCACCCGTCATCCGCGCACCCCCCCTGGACTTCGGACCTGCAACTCGTACCAGAAGCTAGCGCATCAGGGGATCGGGATGCGCACTGATTGCCGGGGTGCACGACGAAGGCCCCCGGGTCGGCCTGACGACCGGCCCCGGAGGCCTTCTCGAAGGGTGGACGGGCTAGAGCTCGTCGACGTCGGCTTCGCCGGGCTCGATGTCCTCGACCCAGAGGTCGTCGTCGGCGCGAAGCGTTTGCCAGGCAGCGTAGGCCACGCTGGCCACCGCGAGCACGCCGAGGCCGATCAGCACGTAGGTGCCGGGGCCGGGAGACGACTTCACGGGTGCGGGAGCGACCGCCTTGCGGGCGCGCGAGCTGAGCTCGGCGGTGGCGGAGCTGGCGCGCTTCACGACGTCGCGCACGTGCGGGTCCTTGGCGGCCTCGAGCACGGCGAGAGCCGAACCGATGGCGCCCGAGACGGCGGGAATGACGTCATCGGCGAGCTTGCCGCGTGCGTCGCGCGACACGGCGCGGCCCTTGGCGACGCCGGTGGCGAACAGCGGCTTGACGCGATCCTCGTAGCCGCCGCGGACGCGCGGGGCGACCTCTTCGCGGGCGTAGTTCGTCGCCTGACGGCGCGCATCGCGCAGAACATCGGCCGCGTGTTCGAGCGTCTCGCGCTGCTCATCCCACAACTGGTCGGCCGATCGCTTGAGCTTCTTCAGCTCCCGCTGGCGTTTGCGTGACAGTCCCATGGCGTCCTCCGTCTGCGGTCTGCGGCGTTCCCCTCCATCCTGCCAGTTCGCCCCCCGCGGTCAAGGGATCCGGAGCCGTGCGCGGCTGGGCATCCGCTGAGAGCGCGCCTCATGGCGCGCATGCGAGAATCGTGGAATGCCTCAACCCACCGCGATCGCGACCATGCACACGAGCCTCGGCGACATCCGCCTGAACCTGTTCGGAAACCACGCGCCCAAGACGGTCGACAACTTCGTCGGCCTGGCGACCGGGACCAAGGAGTGGACGCACCCGCAGACGGGCGCCACCTCGACCGCGCCGCTCTACGACGGCGTCATCTTCCACCGCATCATCAAGCAGTTCATGCTGCAGGGCGGCGACCCGCTCGGCATGGGAATCGGCGGTCCGGGCTATGAGTTCGACGACGAGATCAACTCGGAGCTCGACTTCACCCAGCCCTACATCCTCGCGATGGCGAACGCCGGCACGCGCGGCGGCCGCGGCACCAACGGCTCGCAGTTCTTCATCACCACCGTGCCGACGACCTGGCTGCAGGGCAAGCACACCATCTTCGGCGAGGTCGCCGACGAGGACTCGAAGCGCGTCGTCGACGCGATCGAGGCCGTCGACACGGATGCGCGCGACAAGCCGCTGACCGACGTCGTGATCACGAGCGTCACCGTCGAATCCCTGTAGTGAGCGGCGAGGCGACGACCTCGGCCGGGGTCTGCTACCGGCATCCTGAGCGCCAGAGCTGGGTGCTCTGCCAGCGGTGCGGTCGCACGATCTGCCCCGAGTGCCAGACGCAGGCCGCGGTCGGCGTCCAGTGCCCGGAGTGCGTGCGGGAAGGTCGCGCGGCGACCCGTCCCACCGCCTCGCGGTCGCGCCTTGCTCGCATGTTCCGTCCCGGCGGAACGACGCCGGTCGTCACGATCTCGATCGGCGCGGCGTGCGTTCTGCTCTACGTGCTGCAGCTGGTCACCGGCGGCGCGGTCACCTCCGCGCTCCTGATGAACCCCAGCGCGATCGCGAGTGAGCCGTGGCGCCTGCTGACGAGCGCCTTCGTGCACTCGCCGAGCTCGTTCCTGCACATCGCCTTCAACATGTACGCGCTCGCGATCTTCGGGCCGCTGCTGGAGAGCTTCCTCGGTCGCGGCCGATTCCTGGCGCTGTATCTGCTGTCGGCGCTCGGCGGCAACGTTGCCGGCGTGCTGCTGTATCAGGCCGCGGTGGTGAGCGGGGGAGCCACGATCGTGCTGACCAACGGATTCCTGCAGCCGTCGCTGTCGCTCGGAGCCTCGGGCGCGATCTTCGGGCTGATGGGCGCGCTGCTCGGCCTGCGCAAGGCGCTTGGGGTGCAGATCACCCAGCTGCTGGTGGTGCTCGGACTCAACGTCGTGATCGGATTCCTGGTGCCGAACATCGCCTGGGAGGCGCACCTGGGCGGCCTCGCCGTCGGGTTCGCGATCGGCACGCTGTTCTCGCGCACGCGTCGGCCCGCGCAGAAGCGGCTTCGCATCCTGGGGCTGATCACGATCGGCGCGGTGCTGGTGGTCATCTGCCTCACCAGCGTGCTGATGGCTCCCGGCGCGTACTCCTAGCGTCGCGAGTTATCCCCAGGCTCCTCCACAGTGTGGAGGAATGACACGGGTGTAATTCGACGATTTATCGCCAGCGCGTGGTCATCAGGAATCCGATGAACATGATGCCGAAGCCGACCAGGATGTTCCAGTTTCCGAGCTGCGGCACCGGCCACGACGTCTGGCTCAGGTAGAACACGATGATCCACACGAGACCGAGCAGCATGAATCCGAACATGACCGGCTTGAACCACACCGGATTCGGCGCTTCGTTGCCCGCCTTCGGCTCGGAGGATTCGGCGGACGTGCGGGTGGTGTCTCGGGCCATGTTCGGGATTCTAGCGGACCGCTCTGGGGCGTCCACCTCGAAGCCGGGCAGGTCGGCCGTGACCTACCCCAGTAGAATCGCCGCATGACGTCGCGTCGAGAGCTGCGAGAGGCGGGGCACCGGGCGAAACAGCGCCGCCGCCGCCCCCGGGTGACCGTCGCCGGTGTTCTCGGCGAGCTCCTCGTCACCGCCGGATTCCTCGTGCTCGCCTTTGTCGGCTGGCAGCTGTGGCTCAACGACATCATCGTCGGCCAGCAGCTCGAGGCCGAGTCGCTCGAGATCACCCAGGAGTGGGACAAGAACATCGGCGAGGCCGTCCGCGGCGACACCGACGACCCTCCCGTCATGGAGCCGGTCGCCGATGCGGAGCGCTTCGCGCTGCTGATCGTTCCGCGATTCGGCGACGACTACTATCGCCCGATCGCCGAAGGCGTCGGCACCTGGAGCGTGCTGAACAAGAACAACCTCGGGCACTATCCCGGCACGCAGATGCCCGGCGAGGTCGGCAACTTCGCGATCGCTGCGCACCGCAAGGCCTACGGCGGCAACCTGGAGAACATCCACAAGCTGCAGATCGGCGACACCGTCTACGTGGAGACCCAGGACGGCTGGTACGGCTACGTCTTCCGCAATCTGGAGTACGTGACGCCGCGCGGCGTCGGCGTGATCGACCCGGTGCCGCAGATGGACGGCGTGAGCCCCGAGGAACGACTCATCACGATGACGACGTGCAACCCGTTCTTCTCGACCGCGGAGCGCATCATCGCCTACGGCGTGTTCGACCAGTTCTATCCCCGTGCGGATGGGCCCCCGGCCGAGATCGTCGAGACGGTGCAGGCGTCGTCGTGACCGACCGAGGAGACAACTGATGTACGCGACGCTCTGGTACGTGCTGCCCGGACCGTGGTGGGTGCGCGTGCTCATCCTGCTCGTGCTGCTGACCGCCGTGATGTGGGCGCTGGTGATCTGGGTCTTCCCGATCATCGACGGTCTCGTGGCGCCGCAGGATGTGACCGTGGAAGAGGGTGCCATTGAGGCCCTGACCCAGATTGGCGGAGGTCGATGACCCGAGTTCTTGTCGTCGACAACTACGACAGCTTCGTCTACACACTCGTCGGATACCTGCAGCAGTTGGGTGCCGAGACCGAGGTGATCCGCAACGACGACATCGCCGAAGCGGATGTGGCGACCCGGATCGCCGAGTACGACGCGGTCCTGCTCTCGCCCGGACCGGGGACCCCCGCCCACGCGGGGATCTCGATTCCGGTCGTGCGCGCCGCGATCGACAGCAAGCTCCCGCTGCTCGGCGTCTGCCTCGGCCACCAGGCGATCGCCGAAGCGCTCGGCGCCACCGTCACGCACGCCGATGAGCTGATGCACGGCAAGACTTCCCAGGTCACGCACGACGAGAGTGACTTCTTCGCGGGCGTTCCGAGCGAGTTCCGCGCCACGCGCTACCACTCGCTCGCCGTCGTCGACGGCACCGTCCCCGACGAGCTGGAGGTGACAGCGTGCACCACCGGCGGCGTCATCATGGGGCTGCGCCACCGCGAGGCTCCCGTGCTCGGGGTGCAGTTCCACCCCGAGTCGGTGCTCACCGAGGGCGGCTATCGGATGCTCGGCAACTGGCTCGCCACCGCGGGTCTCGTCGCCGCGGCCGAGCGCGCACGCGACCTCACCCCGCTGGTCAAGCTCAGCTGAGCGCTCTCGCGCTCGTCGCGCGGAGGGCTACGGCTGGCAGTAGACGACCGTGACGGTCGACTTCTGCGGCTGATCGCCCGTGAGCGACTGCGAAACCACCTGGCCGCCCGAGCATGAGGTGTCGTGCTGGAGCTTCACCGTGAGCTGCAGCACGCCGAGTCCGTCGCGGGCGGTGGTGACCGGCTCGCCGACGTAGTCGGGGATGTTGACCAGACCGTTCGAGATCACCAGGTTCACGTCGGGCACGCTGTCCCCGTCGGGCGAGACCTCGACTGCGCGCGTCACGACCTCGGTGCTGCCGGGAAGCTCGATGCCGATGACGACGCCCTTGGCGACATTGGCCGAGTACGTCGATCGCGTCGAACCGTAGGTGAGCCCGAGCTCCTCGATCTGGGCGATGGCGTCGGCCTCGGTGGCGTAGGTGAGGCTCGGAAGGGTGATCGAGGGCGGGCCGGCGGAGACGACGACGGTGATCTCGTAGCCGGGCCCCACCCGGGTGCCCGCCTCGGGTGTGGTCTCGATGATCTGGCCCTCGGGGGCGCTGACGTCGGTGCGGGTGACCTGGTCGATCTGCAGCCCGCTGTCGATGATCGACTGGCTCACGTCGTTGAACTGCTCGCCGACGACGTTCGGCACCTCGATCGCGGTGCCGGGGCCCGAGAGCGTCGGTGCGGTCAGCGTGAACACCCAGTAGAGCGCCGCGCCCACGATGATGGCGAAGAGGGCGATGGATCCCCAGATCCACGCGACCGGCGGGCGCGACTGCGTGCGCGGGGCGCGGTCGCCGCCGGAGTCCTCGGTGAGACGCCGCATCGTCGCGACCGAGGCGGCCGACGAGTTGGGGTTCACGCCGAAGAGCGCGGCACCGAAGTCGTCACTGGCCGGAGCCGCATCCGGAACCTTGCCGGCGAGGGCGATCTCGAGATCGGCACGGAAGTCGGCGGCTGACTGGTAGCGCTCGAAGCGATCCTTCGCGAGCGCGCGCAGCACCACGGCGCTCAGCGCCGGCGAGATCGCTGAGTTGAGGGTGTTCGGCGGCACGGGTGCTTCGCTGACGTGCTGGTAGGCGACCGCCACCGCGCCTTCGGCGCGGAACGGAGCTTGGCCGGTGAGCATCTCGTAGAGCACGACGCCGGTCGAATAGAGGTCGGTGCGGGCGTCGACCGCCTCGCCGCGCGCCTGCTCCGGCGAGAAGTACTGGGCGGTGCCGAGGATCGCACTGGTCTGCGCAATGGTCGCCGACGAGTCCGAGATCGCGCGCGCGATCCCGAAGTCCATGACCTTCACCTGACCGTTCTGCGTGATCATCACGTTGCCGGGCTTGATGTCGCGGTGCACGACACCCGCGCGGTGCGAGTATTCGAGCGCGGTCAGGATGCCCTCGGCGATGCGCACGGCCTCGGCCGGCTCCAACGGCCCGTCCTCGAGCATGTCCTTCAGCAGCTTGCCCTCGACGCGCTCCATGACGATGAAGGGCAGCTGGAGCTCCCCGCCCGCGGGGTCGGGGACCGTCTGCTCGCCGGCATCGTAGACGCGGACGATGGTCGGGTGCGACATCCGCGCGGCGGCCTGCGCCTCCTGGCGGAACCGGGTGCGAAAGGCCGGGTCGGAGGCGAGCGCGGGACGCAGGAGCTTGACCGCGACGTTGCGACCGAGCCGGGCGTCGTAGCCCGCGTGCACCTCGGCCATGCCGCCTCGACCGAGAAGGTCTCCGATCTGGTAGCGGTCAGCCAGGAGATGAGTCCCGGCGATCGGCCCCTCAGTCACGGCGTAGTCCTATCGGTCGTTGAATCGGAGCAAGTGTAGTGGCTCGCGCTGAACCGCTAGTTGACGGTGAGGTCCAGCGCGTCGGAGGGATCAGTGGTGAGGCCGCCGGGGCTGCAGGAGGCGGTGTAGCTCACCGAGGCGGTGCCGGGGCTGCCGAGCACGATGCTGATCGACGTGGCATCCGCGGCAACCGGGTTGCCGCCGCTGGCGAATGTCGCGTTCGTGAGAGTGAAGTTGTAGCCCGCCCGCGTGTAGTCGGCGGGGCATCCGGTGTACTGCGGGAAGTTGATGACAACCGTCTGCCCCGCGGTGTACGGCCCGACCGTCGAGGTGGTCGGCGTACTCGGGGTCGCGGCGCCGGGGTAGGACTGGTAGACGCGGACGGTGACCTCTTCGCCGACGCTCAGATTCCCGGTCGGGCTGATGGATTGCACGGTGTCGTTCTGCGTCGGCGAGCTCGCGACCGAGCCGTCCTGGCGCACGACCTTGAGGCCGAGCTCTTCGAGTGCCGCCTGCACTTGGGCGAAGGGCTGGCCCTCGTAGTCGGCGGCGCGGATCACGATCGGCGTCTCGCTGGGCTCCGGCGTCGGCTCCGGCGTCGCCTCGGCTGAGGTGGGCGCCGGGGAGGTGGGCGTCGCCTCCGGGTCGGTGCCGCTCGGACTGATCGCGAGGACGATGATGATCGCCACGAGCGCGACGGTGAGCACCCCGACGAGGGCGACGAGCGGCCACGTCCACGGGTTGCGGCGCGGCGTGGTGTCGAGCGGCGCGGTCGCCGTCGAGACACCGGCGCCGGAGCCGCCCCCGCCCGGCAGGATGCGGGTGGCGGCCGTGCCCATGACGGCCGTTGCGGCCGTGAGGTCGGTGCCCTCGGCGAGGATCGGCACCGCGGCGATGGCGCCCGCGACGTCGTTGCGGCGCAGCGCCTGCGCGGCGCGCGCCAGATGGGCGGCCGAGGCGGGCCGGTCCTCGGGGCGCTTCGCGATGCAGGAGTAGACGAGGTTTCGCACCATCTCGGAGACGGTGACCGGCAGCTCCGGCGGCGCGTCGTTGATCTGCGCCATCGCGATCGCGACCTGCGATTCGCCCGTGAAGGGGCGGCGTCCGGCGAGGGCCTCGTAGGCCACGATGCCGAGCGAGTAGATGTCGGTCGAGGGGGAGGCCGGGTGCCCGCTCGCCTGCTCGGGCGACAGATACTGCACGGTGCCCATGACCTGGCCGGTCGCGGTGAGCGGAACCTGGTCGGCGATGCGCGCGATGCCGAAGTCGGTGATCTTGACGCGGCCATCCGGCGTGATCAGGAGGTTGCCCGGCTTGATGTCACGGTGCACGAGTCCGGCCTGGTGCGCTGCCTGCAGCGCCGAGGCCGTCTGGGCCACGTAGTCGAGAACGCGGTCGCTCGGCAGCACTCGCTCGCGTTCGAGCACGGCGCTCAGCGCTTCACCGGGCACGAGCTCCATGACGAGGAACGCGGAGCCGTCCTCCTCGCCGTAGTCGAAGACGTTCGCGATGCCCTCGTGGTTGACCAGCGCGGCGTGCCGCGCCTCGGCGCGGAAGCGCTCCAGGAAGCCGGGATCGCCGAGGTACTCGTCCTTCAGGATCTTGATCGCGACGGTGCGCCCGATCACGAGGTCGGTGGCCTGCCAGACCTCGCCCATGCCGCCGATGGCGATGCGGGACGACAGCTGGTAGCGCCCCCCGAAGGTGAGCCCGCTCGTGGGTCTCATCTGTTCAGCACCGCCTCAATGACCTTCTTCGCAATCGGTGCCGCAACGGTGTTGCCGAACCCGGACTGCCCGAGTCCGCCGCCATCCTCCACCACGACCGCAACCGCAACCTGTGGGTTGTCGGCGGGGGCGAAACCGGTGAACCAGAGCGTGTACGGCTCGCCCTCGCCATTCTGTGCTGTGCCGGTCTTGCCCGCGACGTCAACCCCAGCAATTGTCGCATTACTGGCGGCGCCGCTTGCGACGTTGTTGATCATCATGTCGCGCAGAAGGGCGGCAGTCTCGCTGCTGAGCGGCGTGCCGTAGACCTGCGGTTCGAGCGACTGCACGATCGACAGGTCGGGCGCGACGATCCGGTCGACGAGCGTCGGGCTCATGAGCGTTCCGCCGGTCGCGACCGCGCTGGAGACCATCGCCATCTCGAGCGGTGTCACGCGCACATTCGCCTGACCGAAGGAGGCGAGCATGAGCTGTGCCTCGCTGTCGGTCTGCGGGAAGATGCTCGGCGTGACGCTCATCGGAACCGTGATGCTCTCGTCGCCGAAGCCGAAGCGGGCCGCCTGCTCGGCGATCGCCTCGTAGCCGAGCTCCTGGCCGAGCTCGGCGAAGGGCACATTGCACGAGAGCCGCAGCGCGTCGGCGATGGTGACCGTGTCGCCGCCGCCGCACGTGCCGCCGCCGGAGTTGGAGACCACCGAGCTGCTCTCGGGCAGCGTGATGGTGCGCGGATTGGGCAGCTCGCTGTCGGGCGTGTACTCCCCCGACTCCAGCGCGGCGGCCGCGACGATCAGCTTGAAGGTCGAGCCGGGGTGATAGAGATCGCCCGAGATCGCGCGGTTGATGAGCGGGTCATCGGGGTCGTTGAGCAGATCGGTGTAGTTCTGGATCACGACGCTCGAGTCGTGGCTGGCCAGATCGTTCGGGTCGAAACTCGGCTTCGAGACCATCGCCAGGATCGCGCCGGTGCTCGGGTCGATCGCGACGACCGATCCCTGCAGATCGCCGAGTGCATCCCATGCCGCCTGCTGCACCGTCGGATCGATCGTGACCTGCACGGCGGCGCCCTGCGGGTTCTGGCCGGTGAGGATCGCGTTCACCCGGTCGAGGAACTGCTCGCTCGCGGTGCCGCTCAGGAAGTCGTTGAGCTCGCCCTCGATGCCGGTGGTTCCCTGGTCGAGCGTGAAGTATCCGGTGACGGCGGCGTACAGCGGCCCGTTCGAGTACTCGCGCTGGTACGAGTACTCGTCGTCCACCGGAACCGAGTTCGCGATGGCGATGCCGTCGACGAGGATCGCCCCGCGCTCGGCCGAGAAGCTGTCGTAGAGCGTGCGCGCGTTGAACGGGTTGGCGGCGAGCTCGTCCTGCTGGAAGACCTGGATGATCGAGCTCGAGGTGAACAGCGCGAGGAACATCAGCAGCACGAGCACGCTCACCCGGCGAAGCTCTTTGTTCATGAGGGGACCACCACCCAGCGCGGTTGGCTGCGCACCGAATCCGAGAGCCGCAGCAGCAGTGCGACGATGATCCAGTTCGCGACGAGAGACGACCCACCCGCCGCGAGGAACGGGGTGGTGAGGCCGGTGAGCGGAATGACCCGCGTCACGCCGCCGATGACGATGAACACCTGCAGGGCGACCACGAACGAGACGCCGACGCCGAGGAGCCGGCCGAAGTCATCCTGCCCGGTGAAGCCGATGCGGAATCCGCGTGAGATGAACAGCAGGTACAGGCACAGGATCGCGAACAGCCCGATCAGGCCGAGCTCCTCCCCGAGCGTCGCGATGATGAAGTCGCTCTCCGCGAGCGGCACGATGTCGGGCCGGCCGCGGCCCAGGCCGGTGCCGAGCAGTCCGCCGTTCGCGAGGCCGAAGATGCCCTGCACCAGCTGGTAGCTCTGGTCGTCGGCGTACTCCGGGTTGAACGCGTCGAGCCAGGCGGTGAAGCGATTGCCGACGTAGGTGAACAGCTGGCTCGCGGCGAAAGCGCCGCCGACGAACAGCAGCATGCCGAGGATGATCCAGCTGGGTCGGCCGGTGGCGACGTAGAGCATCACCAGGAACAGGCCGAAGTAGAGCAGCGAGGTTCCGAGGTCGCGCTGGCCGATCAGCACCACCATCGCGAAGAGCCAGACGACCAGGATGGGGCCGAGATCGCGAGCGCGCGGGAAGCGGATGCCCACAATGGTGCGTCCCACGAGCGAGAGCGAGTCGCGCGCGGTCACGAGGTAGCCGGCGAAGAACACTGCCAGCAGGATCTTGCCGATCTCGCCGGGCTGGAATGACAGGCCGCCGACGCTGATCCACACGTAGGCCCCGTTGACCGGGCGACCCAGCCCGGGAACCAGTGGCAGCAGGAGAAGGATGAGCGCCGCGAGACCGATGACGTAGCGGTAGCGCAGCAGCACCCGGTGATTGCGGATCAGCAGCAGCACCGCGAAGGCGATGATGATCGCGATCGCCGACCAGGCGATCTGGCGCACGCCGGAGGCATCCCAGCCGACCAGCTCCTTGGCGATGTCGATGCGGGTGATGCCGGCGATGCCGATCCCGTTCAGCACGGTCGCGATCGGAAGCACGAACGGGTCCGCGTCGGGGGCGACGACTCGCAGCGCGACGTGCACCGCGAGCACGAGAATGCCGAGGCCGGCGCCGAGGGCGAGCATGGTGCCGCCGATGCGGCCGAGGGCGCCGATCTGCACGAGAGCGAGCGCGACGCCGTTGATCGCGATCGCGAGCAGCAGCATGCCGAGTTCGATGTTGCGTCGGCGCGCGGGCTGGCGAAGCCGGAGGCGGATCGTCGTCGTCAGCGGGGGGCGGGTCGCGGTGTCGGGTGACGTCATGTCAGCCGCCCGCCGCCGCTTGCAGTCGCGCGACGATGTCGAGCGCATCGCGCAGATTGTCCGCGCTGATCGTCTTGGTCACCGCTTCCTGCTGGTACTCGGGCAGGTCGAGCAGCTCGATCGTGGTCGTCTGGTACACGCTCGAGAGCTCGAGCGGTCCGATCGTCGCCTGCACGCCCTGGAACACGGCGACCCGGCCGTCCTCCTCGCCGACGTAGTAGTGCGACTGGGTCCAGCGGTACGACAGGAACGCCGCCGCGACGATCGCGGCGATCGCCAGCACAAGCAGAAGCAGAGCCGAGATGCGCCGTCGGATCGCGCGGCGGCGATCCTCCTCGATCAGCTCCTCGAGGAAGCCCTCCCGCTCGGGCTCGAAGTGCGCATCGTCTGACTGGGAGGCCTTCAGCGGATGCAGCAGCAGCGTGGGGAGGCGGATCGGGCGGCGCACGGGCTCCGCGTCGAAACTGAGCGGCGCCGCGGCCGAGCCGACGAGCACGGGCGGCGCGGGGTGCACCTCCTCCTCGTCGTCGATGTCGAGCAGCACGACCGTCACGTTGTCGGGGGCGCCGTGGTCGAGGCTCTCGCGCACCAGGCGGTCGGCGGCCGACTGCGGGGTGCGGAACGAGTCGAGGATCGACGCGATCTTCTCGTCGGAGACGTAGCTCGACAGCCCGTCCGAGCAGAGCAGCCAGCGGTCGCCGACGCGGGTGTCGAGGATCTTGGTGTCGATCTCGGGCGCGGCATCGACGTCGCCGAGCACGCGCATCAGCACGGAGCGGCGCGGGTGCACCGCGGCCTCCTCTGGCGTGATGCGGCCGGAGTCGACGAGGCGCTGCACGAAGGTGTGGTCGGCGGTGAGCTGCTCGAGCTCGCCGTCGCGGTAGCGGTAGACGCGCGAGTCGCCGATGTGGGCGAGGGCGATGCGGTTGCCGACGCGGACGATGCCGCTGACGGTCGTGCCCATGCCGGTGAGCTCGTGGTGCTCGAACACCGTCTCGGCGAGCAGGCCGTTCGCGGCGATCAGGGCATCGTGCAGCGACTGTTCGGCGTCCTCCGCCGTGGCGTAGGCGATGTCCGCATCCACGAGTCGCTTGGTGGTGATCGCCGAGGCGACGTCGCCGCCGGCGTGGCCGCCCATCCCATCGGCGACCACGAAGAGGTGGGTGCCGGAGTAGCCGGAATCCTGGTTGTTGGCCCGGATCCGACCGACGTGGGAGACCGCCGCGCTCGTGGGTGTCGTCATCCGCTACCGCCGCAGCTCGAAGCTCGTCGTGCCGATCGTCACCGGGACGTTCGGCGGAACCGGGGTGGGCAGCGTCACGCGCGCGCCGTCGACGACGGTGCCATTGGTCGAGTCGAGATCCTGGATGACCCAGGAGTCGTTCCAGAGCATGAGGCGCGCGTGGTGGGTGGAGGTGTAGTCGTCGCGGATGACCAGCCCGGACTCGCTGGAGCGCCCGATGGTGAGCTGCTCGGCGGGCAGGTCGATCTCCATGCCCTCACGCGGGCCGGAGGTGATGACGAGGCGGCGCGGGGTGGAGTCGCTCGGGCCGGGCGGCGCACGGTGCGCTTCGACGCGCGGGGCGCTCGGCTTGTCGGCGGGGGCCGACGGCGCGACGGCCGTGTCCTGGGTGCCGGCGACGGGAGCCGCATCCGGAAGCTTGCGGGCGCGCTGGCCGAACAGGTCGGAGCGCAGCGAGTACACGACGACGAAGACGAAGAACCACAGCAGGAGCAGGAAGCCCAGCTGCAGCAGAAGCAGAGTCAGTTCGCTCACGGGCGGCCAGGCTCCTTCAGCTCGTGAACACTCATGGCGTTCTCGGGTTCCGCGGGTCGGTGCCGGCCGCATGGGCCAGCACTCGGAACACGATACGGGTTCTCCCCAGTTCGATCACACTGTCGGGCTGGAGTGGCGCGGTGTCGAGGCGCACCCCGTTGAGCTTCGAGCCGTTGGTGGAGCCGAGGTCCTTGACCTGGCCGCGCTTGCCGTCCCACAGGATCTCGATGTGCTTGCGGCTGGTTCCGGGGTCGTCGATGGTGATGTCGGCGTCGCTCCCGCGTCCGATCACGGTGCGGCCGGTCGGGAGCCGGTGCTGCTCCCCCGCGATGTCGAGCGTCGGCACCCACTCGATCTCGCCCTTCACATTGACCGAGTCGATGCGCACGATGCCCTGGCTCAGGGCGGGGTCCTCGGCGAGCGTGATCGTGATGCCGCCGGCGAAGGAGTAGTGCTGGGCGGCGGCGTGCTGCTGGACCAATTGCGTGAACTCGTCGATCAGCGGCTCGCCGAGCCCGGTCATCCGCTCGAAATCGGCGGGCGCCAGGCGCACCGTGAACTGGTTGGGGGCGAGGATCCGGTCGCGCGAGACGACGGCGGCTTTGGTGTCGAGCTCGCGGCGGAGCGCGGCCGTCACCTCCAGCGGCTGCAGACCGCTTTTGAAGGTCTTGGCGAAAGCTCCGTTGACGACGCGTTCCAAGCCCTGCTCAAAGCTGTCGAGAATCCCCACGGGTCCCCTTTCGGCGTGCAGGCTCGGGCCGTGGCGCCCCGAGCCCGATTACGTTGATCGTAACGGTCCGGCCCGGTTGCGCTCTCGGACTTCCGCGCCTGCTGCTCTCGTACACTCCCGCGCGCCTGCGCTCGCGCTCGCGCCGCGCTGCATCTGCGCCGCGCTGCTCCCGCGCCTGCGCCGCGTTGCTCCCGCTCCCGCGCCGCCCCGCGAGCGGTGCCGAAAGTGCGGTGTGCACCTCCCGGATCGCACGTTTCGCACCGCTCGCGGGGGTTGGGGGCGCGAGCGCCCCGGCGTGCTGTGATAATCTCTGTCAGTTGATCGCCTCGGTGATCACATGCGCGCGAGTGGTGAAATGGCAGACACGCTGGCTTCAGGTGCCAGTGCTCGCAAGGGCGTGCGGGTTCAAGTCCCGCCTCGCGCACCAGTTAGATCGTCAACGCGGAGCGCATTCGGCTCCGGCCGATGTGCCCGCGGCGACGCCCCGCCGTCACATCGCGGCGCTCGCCGACGCCGGCTCGCGCGCGCCCTTCCGCTCGCGAATGACAAAGCCGAACGCGAGCGCGATGAAGAACATCAGCACGCCGTAGACGGCTGCGGGCAGCGACATCTCGACGCTGCCGATCACGGTCTGCGCGATCACGATCGCGAGCGTGGCGTTGTGGATGCCGATCTCGAACGAGCTCGCCACCGCCTGGCGTCGCTCCACGCGGAACAGGCGCGGCACGAGGAAGCCGAGGGTCAGACTCAGCACGCAGAACAGCACGACGATCCCGGCCAGTCCGGCGATGTTCGAGATGAGCAGGTCGAGGTTCACGACGACGGCCCCGGCGATCACGATCGCCAGGATCAGCATGGAGGCGATCCGCACCGGCTTGTCCATCGCATCCGCGAATCGCGGCTTCCACCAGCGCACCAGCATGCCGAGCACGACGGGGCCGAGCACGATCGCGAACACCTCGACCGCCTTGGCGAACTGGATTCCGAGGCCGTCATCGCCGGGCAGGAAGATCGTGATCGCCAGGTTGGTGATTAGCGGCAGCGTGAAGATCGCGATGATCGAGTTGATGGCGGTCAGCGAGATGTTCAGCGCGACGTCGCCGCGGAACAGGTGGCTGTAGAGGTTCGCGGTCGAGCCGCCGGGACTGGCGGCCAGCAGCAGCATGCCGACCGCGAGGAGTGGCGGCAGCTGGAACAGCACGACCAGGCCGAAGCAGAGGGCGGGCAGCAGCACGAGTTGGCAGCCGAGGGCGATGATCACCGCCTTCGGCTGCTTGGCGACCCGGGCGAAGTCGCCGGGGGTGAGCGAGAGGCCGAGCCCGAACATGATGATGCCGAGCGCAACCGGAAGGCCGATGGTGGTCAACGTTGATCCCATGGCCCACAGTCTGGCCTGAGGAATGCTCCGAGCGCTACGCCCAGTCTCTCGCCGAGCGCTCCGACCAGTACTGGGCCGGGTCGAGCGCGAGGGCGGCGAGGTCGTCCGCGGAGGCGCCGGGCGCGCGCGCGGCGAGGTTCGAGTGCAGCTGGCCCACCGTGACCGCGCCGCTCAGCACGATGTCGGCCCAGGGCTGGGCGAGCACCGCGCCGATCGCGAAGGCGTCCGCGCGCTGGTCGTCGGCCTCGGCCAGCCGCGCGGTGGCCGAGCCGGGCTCGACGAGACGCCCGTTGGCGAGCGCCTCCTTCACGACGACCAGCCACCCGCTCGCGTCGGCGTGCGCGAGCGCGGGGCCGGCGGAGGGCTCCAGCACATTCCAGGTCGCCTGCACGACCGAGAACGGCGAATCGGCCACGGCGAGAGCACGCTCGATCACGGCGCCCTGCTCGGGCCCGCTCGTCGAGATGCCGACGCGCACCCCGTCGTCGGCCAGGCGACGCAGCGCGTTCAGCAGCGGCGCGTCGGAGAGCGCAGGGCTCTCGGGGGTCACCGAGTGGATCAGGTAGAGGTCGGGATGCGTGCCGAGCGCGGCCACCGAGTGCGGCCACTGCCGATCGAACATCGCGAGCGAGTGCTCTTTGCGCTCGTGCTGCGGGGCGTCCATCTGCCAGTTGCCGACGTACTCATAGCCCCACTTGGAGCCGATCGTGAGCTTCTCGCGCCGCCCCGCGTGCCGGGCGACCCACGAGCCGAGGAAGCCCTCCGCGTCGCCGTAGGAGCGGGCCGCATCGAAGTACCGGATGCCTGACTCCCACGCGGCCTCCATCAGCTCGTGCGCGCGCCGCCGCATGCCGTCGATGGTGCGCTCGGCCGGGTCGCCGAGGTCGCGGTGGCGCCCGCTCGTGATGTAGGCGGGGCGACCGATCGCGGCCAGCCCGAGACCGATCCGCGACGCCGTGTTCTCGTTCACGATTCGACGGTATCGCGCCGTGTCGAAGTGCGCCGGAACAGTTCTTGCGCGGGGGTAATCTCAGCGCTATGCCCGATTGGCCGCACCTGGTCGCCTTCTCCCTCGCCGCTCTCGTGCTGATCGTGATCCCCGGCCCCAGCGTGCTCTTCAGCGTGGGAAGGGCGCTCGCGCTCGGGCGTCGCGGCGGCGTGCTCAGCGTGGTGGGCAACGCGGTCGGACTGATCCCGCTCATCGTCGCGGTGGCGGTCGGCCTGGGCGCGATCATCGTGCAGTCGGTGCTGCTGTTCACGATCATCAAGATCGTCGGTGCGACGTACCTGGTCTATCTGGGCGCGCAGGCGATCCGCCACCGGCATCGCAACGGTGCGGCGCTCCTGGAGGGCGCCGCGGTCTCCCGCTCGCGGCGGCGACTGCTCGGCGAGGGCTTCATCGTCGGCCTCACCAATCCGAAGACGATCGCGTTCTTCGTCGCGGTGCTCCCGCAGTTCGTGGTCGCGAGCGCAGGGCCGGCGTGGCTTCAGATGCTCGTCTTCGGGTTCATCTTCTTCGCGCTCGCGGTCATCTCCGACTCCGCGTGGGCGATCGCCGCGGGCTCGGCCCGCGACTGGTTCGCGAAGTCACCGTCGCGCATCGCGAACCTGGGCGCGGTGGGCGGCGTCATGATGATCGGACTGGGCGGCACGCTCGCGTTCGCGGGCGTGACGGCATAACCGTCCGAACCGGTTACTGGTCGAGATGCCGGTCAGGCGACGCGGACGACGATCTCGTGCAGGCCGGTCGCCCCGTCGGGAATGACCCCCTGAATGTCCTCTGTCTGCACCTCGCCGTCGACGCTGGTGGCGCGCACCCGGATGTAGTGGTCGCCGGTCGTCGCCTGCCATTCGAGTCGCCACTGCACCCAGGTGTCGATCGAGATCGCGGTGGTGAGTTCGGCGGGCTGCCAATCGCCTCCGTCGATCTGCACGTGCACGGCGGCGATTCCGGTGTGCTGATCCCAGGCGACGCCCGCGATCGTGACGGTGCCGGCCTCGACGGTGCGTCCGCTGGAGGGCACGTCGATGCGGCTGGAGAGCTTCACCGGACCCTCGGCGCTCCACCCGCGGTCCGTCCAGTAGGCGGTCTGGTCGGCGAACCGGGTCACCTCGAGCTCGGTCACCCATTTGGTGGCCGAGACGTAGCCGTAGAGCCCCGGCACGACGAGGCGCGCGGGGTAGCCGTGCTCCGTCGGGAGCGGCTCGTCGTTCATCCCGATCGCGAGCACCGAGTTGCGCTCGGTGTCCTGCAGCACGCCCAGGGGAGAGCTGGCCGTCCAGCCGTCGATGCTCTTCGAGAGCACCATGTCAGCGCCGGCCTGCGGCTTCGCACGAGCCAGAAGCTCGCGGATCGGATACCCGAGCCACTTGGCGTTGCCGATCAGCCCGCCGCCGACCTCGTTCGAGACGCACATCAGTGTGGTGTACGACTCTTCGAGCGGCAGTGCCACGAGCTCGTCCCAGGTCAGCTCGAAGGGCTCGTCGACGAGACCGTGAATGCGCAGGCTCCACTCGGCGGTGTCGATCTGCGGCACCCGCAGCGCGGTGTCGATTCGATAGAACAGCTCGTTCGGGGTGATCACGGGAGCGAGGCCGTCGATGCCGAGCTCCGCTCCCGTCGGCACGGGAGCAGCGGTCGACGCCGCGCTCGGCAGGGTGAACGCTTCGCGCACGGTGGTGGCGGTGCGGGTGGCGGCCTGCAGCGCGTTGGCGCCGAGGGTGGCGAGGGCGCCCACGGCGGCCGTCCCCGCCGACCACCCGAGGAAGCGCCGTCGACTCAGGCCCGCGACGGTGTCGGCGGGCGCCTGCGCGTGCTCGCCGGGCTGCTCGGGGAGCGTGCGCAGCAGCATCACGAGCGCGATCGCCCCGACGACACCGGCGACGGCGGAGGGCAGGGGCGAGAGCAGGCCCGCGTCCGAGCGGGTCATCGCGGCGGCCACCCCGAGGGCGGCGGCGACGCCGAACAGCACCCGGCCGAGCGGCGAGCGGCGGCTTTCGATCACGCCCGCGAGCCCCGCCAGCGCGGCGACGACCAGCCCGATGCCGACGAGCAGGGCGATCTTGTCGGCGGTGCCGAACAGCGCGATCGCGGCGTCCTTCGCCCAGGTCGGGGCCAGGTCGATCGCGGCCGCGCCGATCACGGTGAAGGGGCTGCCGGTCGGGACGAGCAGCGCGGCGGTCAGCTCGCCCGCGCCCGCGGCCGCGACTCCCGCTGCGACGCCTGCCACTGCCGGCAGCGCGAGTTGTCGTGCGGGAGAAGACGTGCCGCTGCTTCGCATGCGTTCAGCCTAGGTCGCGGGCCTCTGAATCGGCCGGGTCGTGTGCTGGGTTCGCGTTGGCGGGATATCCCGTCTCGCTGGCGGCGAATCGGTGGAGGGGCGGCGTCGCGGTTCGTACGCTCGCACCATGACTCCCGCACAGCAGGCCGCCGTCGATCACTTCGCCGCCAAGCTCCGCTTCGAGACCGACCCCTCGGATGTGCTGGCGTCCCTGGAGGCGGGCGAGGCGCTGAGCTTCGTCGACGTGCGCAGCGAGGTGGCGTGGCGACAGGGTCGCGCGGTCGGTGCGATCCACCTGCCGCGGCAGGACGTCGCCGCCCGCGCGCTCGACGTGCTCCCCCGCGAGGTGCCGGTGGTCGTCTACTGCTGGAGCCCGGGCTGCAACGGCTCGACCAAGGCGGCGCTCGAGCTGAGCCGGCTGGGTTTCGAGGTGCGCGAGATGATCGGCGGCTTCGAGTACTGGGCGCGTGAGGGGCTGCCGACGGTGGACGAATCCGGCGACATCACGCGTCCGGTGGACGAGTTGACCGGGCCGCGCGCGACGGCGGGCGCGGGCGCGATCTCCTGCGACTGCTGAGCCCGCGACGGGCGGTCGGCCCGCAAATGTATCCCGAAAGCCGCCTGTCGCCACTATGAGCGCCTGAAAGCCCCGATTCTGTATACAGAACCGGGGAAGCGGCGTACAGTGGGCCCGTGCGTGCGAGCGACCGGGCCTACGAGGCGCTGCGGGGAGACATCCTTGCCTGGCGCCTGCGCCCCGGCACTCCGCTCAGCGAGATCGAGCTCGCCGAGCGACTCGGCGTCTCGCGCACCCCGCTGCGCGCCGCCCTCGCCCGTCTCGCCGTCGAAGGCTTCGTCGACACCACACGCGGCCGCACCGCGATCGTCTCCGACGTCTCCGAGCACAGCGTGCGCGGCTACTTCGAGCTGCGCGAGGCGCTCGAGACGCACGCCGCCAAGCTGGCGGCGCGCCGCCGCGACGTCGCTGTCTTCGCCGATCTCGCCGAGCGCTTCGACCGCGCCACGGGGCTGCTCGACGCGGGAGATATCGACTCGTATTACGCGCTGATCGCCGAATTCGACCAGGCGCTCGCCGTCGCGATCGAGAACCCGGCCTTCGCCGCCAGCCTCGACGCCGTGCGTGCCCACCTCGCGCGCGCCCGCCGCATGGCTGCCGACAACGCGGAGCGCCTGCGTCGCTCGGCGAGCGAGCATCGCCTCATCTGCGAAGCCATTCGTGACGGCGACGAGGCGCTCGCCGCCTCCGCCGTGTCGGCGCACCTGCGCCACGCCCTCACCACCATCCTCGCGACGCTGGCCGTGCGAGACCGACAGGAGACCCCCGCGTGAAGAATCACCTCGTTCGCACCTACAAGAGCTCGGAGCCGCTGCCCCGGGAGGAGCAGCTGGCGTGGAAGATCGCCGAAGTCGCGGTCGACCCGGTCGAGGTGAGCGCCGAGGTCACCGACATGGTGATCAACCGTGTCATCGACAACGCCTCCGTCGCGGTCGCGTCGCTCGGACGCGCGCCGGTGACGAGCGCGCGCGGGCAGGCGCTCGCGCACCAGCCCACCCCCGGGGGCTCCGGCGCCTCGGTCTTCGGGGTGGCCAGCAAGCACAGCCCCGAGTGGGCCGCCTGGGCGAACGGCGTCGCCGTGCGCGAACTCGACTACCACGACACCTACCTCGCCGAGGAGTACTCGCACCCCGGTGACAACATCCCGCCCGTGCTCGCCGTCGCGCAACACGTCGGCAGCGACGGCGCCGCCCTCGTGCGCGGTCTTGCCACCGGCTACGAGATCCAGATCGACCTCGCGACCGGAATGAGTCTGCACCGGCACAAGATCGACCACGTCGCGCACCTCGGCCCGAGCGCCGCGGCCGGCATCGGCACCCTGCTGGGCCTCGCCCCCGAGACGATCTACCAGGCGATCGGCCAGGCGCTGCACACCACCACCGCCACGCGCCAGTCGCGCAAGGGCGAGATCTCCACCTGGAAGGCGCACGCCCCCGCCTTCGCCGGGAAGATGGCCGTCGAGGCGATCGACCGGGCGCTGCGCGGGCAGACCTCGCCCTCGCCGATCTGGGAGGGCGAGGACGGCGTCATCGCGTGGCTGCTCGGCGGCCCCGAGGCGCGCTACACGATCCCGCTGCCGGAGGCCGGGGAGGCCAAGCGGGCCATCCTCGACTCGTACACGAAGGAGCACTCGGCCGAGTACCAGGCCCAGGCCTGGATCGACCTGGCTCGTCGTCTCGGCACCGAGCGCCCCGAGCTGCGCGACCCCGCCAACATCGCCCGGGTCGTGCTCGCCTCCAGCCACCACACGCACTACGTGATCGGCTCCGGGGCGAACGACCCGCAGAAGTACGACCCGACCGCCTCGCGCGAGACGCTCGACCATTCGATTCCGTACATCTTCACCGTCGCGCTGCAGGACGGCGCCTGGGATCACGTCGGCTCCTACGCCCCCGAGCGCGCGCAGCGCGCCGACACGGTCGAGCTCTGGCAGAAGGTCACCACCGTCGAGGACCCGGAGTGGACGCGACGCTATCTCTCCACCGACCCGAAGGAGCAGGCCTTCGGCGGGCGAGTCGAGATCGAGCTGGTGAGCGGGGAGCGCATCGTCGACGAGATCGCAGTGGCGGATGCGCATCCGCTCGGCGCCCGGCCGTTCGCGCGCGCCGAGTACGTCGCCAAGTTCCGCACCCTCGCGGCCGGCGTGCTCGCCGACGCGGAGATCGAGCGCTTCCTGGCCGCGGCTGAGGCGCTGCCGACGCTCGGCGCCGGCGAGCTCGACCAGCTCAACGTGGTCGCCGAGGGCCTGCCCGTCTCGCCGAAGGGGCTCTTCTGATGCTGCACGCGAACCTCACCGCCAGCGCGAAGCGCGCCGCGTTCCGCGCCCGCCTGGCCAGCGGCGAACTGGTGCGGATGCCCGGCGCCTTCAACCCGCTGAGCGCCCAGCTCATCCAGGACAAGGGCTTCGAGGGCGTCTACATCTCGGGCGCCGTGATGAGCGCCGACCTGGGGCTTCCCGACATCGGACTGACGACGCTCACCGAGGTGGCGGGCCGCGCGGCGCAGATCGCTCGGGTCACCGACCTCCCTGCGCTGGTCGACGCCGACACCGGCTTCGGCGAGCCGATGAACGTCGCGCGCACGGTGCAGGTGATGGAGGACGCGGGTGTGGCCGGCATCCACCTCGAGGATCAGGTCAACCCGAAGCGCTGCGGTCACCTCGACGGCAAGGAGGTCGTCGACGAGCAGACGGCGCTGAAGCGCATTCGCGCCGCCGCCTCGGCCCGGCGCGACCCGGACTTCCTGATCATGGCGCGCACCGACATCCGCGGGGTGGAGGGGATGTCGGCGGCGATCGATCGCGCCAAGGCGCTCGTCGATGCGGGCGCCGACGCGATCTTCCCCGAGGCGATGGCGAGCCTCGAGGAGTTCGCGGCGATCCGCGCCGCGGTCGACGTGCCGGTGCTGGCGAACATGACCGAGTTCGGCAAGAGCGAGCTGTTCACCACCGCGCAGCTGGCCGACGTCGGGGTGAACATCGTGATCTTCCCGGTGTCGCTCCTGCGTCTGGCGATGGGCGCGGCGGAGCGTGGCCTCGACACGATCCTCGCCGAGGGGTCGCTGACCTCGAAGGTGCCCGAGATGCAGACCCGGGCACGCCTCTACGAACTGGTCGACTACGCGGCCTACGGTTCGTTCGACGACAACATCTTCACCTTCGACCTGAACAACAACAGGAGCTGACATGACAGAGATCAAGAAGGGGCTCGCGGGTGTCGTCGTTGACACCACCGCGATCTCGAAGGTCAACCCCGAGACCAACTCGCTGCTCTACCGCGGCTATCCGGTGCAGGAGCTGTGCGCCAGCCGCACCTTCGAGGAGGTCGCCTACCTGCTGTGGCACGGTGAGCTGCCGAGCGACGACGAGCTCCAGGCGTTCCAGGAGCTGGAGCGGGCGCACCGCGCGCTGACTCCGCTGGCCAAGCACGCGATCGACCTTTTGCCCGAGGATGCGCATCCGATGGATGTCATGCGCACCGCGGTCAGCGCGATCGGCGCCGCCGATGCGACCGCGGCCGACGCGAGCCCGGAGGCCAACCTCGACAAGGCGGTCCGGCTCTGGGCCCAGCTGCCGGCGATCGTCGCGTACACGCAGCGTCGTCGTCGCGGCCTGGACCCGGTGGAGCCCCGCGGCGACCTCGGCTACTCGGCGAACTTCCTGCACATGACCTTCGGTGAAGTCCCCGACCTGGTCGTCGTCAACGCCTTCGACGTGTCGATGATCCTGTACGCCGAGCACTCCTTCAACGCCTCCACGTTCACGGCGCGCGTGATCACCTCGACGCTCGCCGACATCTACTCGGCCGTGGTCGGGGCGGTCGGCGCGCTGAAGGGCCCGCTGCACGGCGGCGCGAACGAGGCGGTCATGTACGTCTTCGACGAGATCGGGGAGGCAGCGAAGGCCGAGGCCTGGCTCGAGGCCGCGCTCGCCGAGAAGCGCAAGATCATGGGCTTCGGCCACCGCGTCTACAAGAGCGGCGACTCGCGCGTGCCGACCATGAAGCAGGCGCTCGACAGTCTCATCCAGGAGTACGGCCGCCCCGACCTCGCCGAGCTGTACTCGACGCTCGAGCAGGCGATGGACGACCGCAAGGGCATCAAGCCGAATCTCGACTACCCGAGCGGGCCGGCGTACCACCTGATCGGCTTCGACACCGAGCTCTTCACGCCGCTGTTCGTCGCCAGCCGGGTCACCGGCTGGACCGCGCACATCAGGGAGCAGCTCGAGTCGAACGCGCTCATCCGCCCGCTCTCGGAGTACGTCGGCCCGGAGCAGCGTCAGGTCCCCTGACGCCGCGCGGCTTCGGGTGGTACGTTCCGCACATGTCGCGAATCGTGGCGGTGGCACCGGCGCTGCCCGAGCATGCCTACACGCAGAGTGAGATCACCGCGGAGCTGGCCGATCTGATCGCTCCGGCGAGCCCGCAGCGCGCGGTGCTGGAGCGCTTCCATGCCGCGAGCGGCATCGGTCGCCGACACACGGTGCTGCCCCTCGAGCGCTATCGCGAACTGGGCGGGTTCACCGAGGCCAATGACATCTGGATCAGCGAGGGCACCGCGCTCGCGGCGCGCGCGCTGACGGCGGCGCTCGACGCGGTCGGTCTCGATCCGCGCGAGGTCGACTACCTGCTCTTCACGTCGGTGACCGGGATCGCGGCCCCGTCGATCGACGCCCGCCTGGTTCCGCTCGTCGGGCTTCGCCCCGACATCAAGCGGATGCCCTCGTTCGGCCTCGGCTGCGTCGCCGGGGCCGCCGGGCTGGCCCGCGTGCACGACTACCTGGTCGGCCACCCCGACGAGATCGCGGTGCTGGTCTCGGTCGAGCTCTGCTCGCTCACCCTGCAGCGCGACGACCTCTCGGTGGCGAACTTCGTCGCCAGCGGCCTGTTCGGCGACGGCGCCGCGGCGGTCGTGGTGGCGGGGGCGAACCGTGCGGAGGAGCTCGGCCTGCCGGGCCCGGAGATCCTCGACACCCGTGCCGCGCTGCACCCGGACAGCCAGAGCGTCATCGGCTGGGATGTCGGCGGCACCGGTTTTCGCATCGTGCTGAGCGCCTCGGTGTCCGAGACGGTCGGCGGCGGCGTGCCGAGCGAGGTGCTCGCGCTGCTGGAGCGTCACGCGCTCGGCACGGCTGACATCTCCGCCTGGATCGCGCATCCCGGCGGCCCGCGCGTGCTGGAGGCCTTCGAGGTGGGCCTGAACCTCGACAGCGGGCAGCTGGCGCCCAGTTGGCGCTCGCTCGAGTCGGTGGGCAATCTCTCCTCCGCCTCGGTGCTGCACGTGCTCGCCGACCAGTTCCGGCAGACGGAGGGCGCTCTCGGTGTGGTGCTCGCCGTCGGGCCGGGCGTCACGAGCGAGTCGGTGCTGCTGAAGTGGGTGGCGTGATGACGCTCACCCTCGTGATGTTCGCAGCTCTCCTGCTGCTCACCGGTGTGGAGCGCCTGATCGAGCTGGTCATCTCGCGCCGGAACGCCGCCTGGGCCTTCGCCCGCGGTGGGGTCGAGAGCGGCAAGCGCCACTTCCCGGCGATGGTCGCGCTGCACACCGGGCTGCTGGTCGCGGCGTTCCTCGAAGCCTGGCTCGGCGAGCGTCCGTTCATCCCGGAGCTCGGCTGGCCGATGCTGGTGATCGCGCTGCTGTGCCAGGCGGGACGCTACTGGGTGATTGCCTCGCTCGGTTTCCAGTGGAACACGCGGGTGATCGTGGTGCCGGGCTTGCCGCTCTCGCGGCGAGGACCGTATCGCTGGGCGTGGGTGCGCCACCCGAACTACGTGATCGTCGCCATCGAGGGGATCGCCCTTCCTCTGGTGCACACCTCGTGGATCACGGCGATCGTGTTCACGGTGCTGAACGCGATCCTGCTGCTCGGCTTCCGCACCCCGACCGAGAATCGCGCCCTGACCGCGGCGCGGCCCACCCGGTGACGCTCTACGAGACCGAGGTCGTGGTGGTCGGCGGCGGGCCGATCGGCCTGGCGAGCGCGATCGAGGCGCGCGAGGCCGGTCTCGACGTGGTCGTGGTCGAGCCGCGCGATGGGGTGATCGACAAGGCGTGCGGGGAGGGCCTGATGCCGGGCGCGGTGCCAGCGCTGCAGCGGCTGGGGGTCGCCCCGGCGGGCGCCTCGCTCCGCGGCGTCGCCTACCGCGACGAGCGGGGGGCGGCGAGCCACCTCTTCGCCGGCGGGCCCGCGCTCGGGGTGCGCCGCACGACCCTCCACGCCGCGCTGCTTGAGCGCGCCGAGAAGGTCGGGGTGCGCCGCCTCACGGCGCGCGTGGTCGGGGTGGAGGAGCGCGGCGAGCACGTCACGGCATTGACGACCGGCGCGCGCGTGCGCGGCGAGTGGATGCTCGCCTGCGACGGCCTGCATTCGACCGTCGCGCGCGTGCTCGGCCTGCATCGCCCGAGCCGCGAGCGAGGTCGACGCTACGGGCAGCGCCAGCACTTCGCGATCAAGCCGTGGAGCGACCTGATCGAGGTGCACTGGACGCGCGACGCTGAACTGTACGTCACCCCCACCGCTGACGGGATGGTCGGGATCGCGGCGCTCACCCGCCGCGGAGTGCGGTTCGGGGAGGCGCTCGCCGCGTGCCCCGAACTCGCCGCGCGCGTCTCCCGGGCACCGCGCGCGACGCCGGTGATCGGCGCAGGGCCGTTTCGACAGGCGACCACCGCGCGCACGCACGGACGTGTGCTGCTGGTCGGGGACGCGTCCGGCTATGTCGACGCCCTCACCGGGGAGGGGCTCCGCACCGGCTTCGCGCAGGCGGAGGCCGCCGTGGCGGCGGTGCGCCTCGGGGACGCGCAGGAATATGAGGGGCGCTGGCGGCAGATCACCCGCGATTTCCGCTGGCTCACCCGGGCGACCGTCGCCCTGGCGAACTCCCCCGCGCGTTCGCGCGTGGTGCCGATCGCGCGCGTCGCGCCGCGGCTGTTCGACGCGGCAGTCGAGCGGCTCGCGCGCTGATCCTCGCGGTGTCGTGCTGTCCGAGCTACGCGGCGGCGGAGGCTTCGAGGCCGAGCAGCGCGGCCAGTTCGCGCGGGGTCTCGGCGACGCCCACCGCGCCCACCTGCTCGGCGGGCGAGCCGTATCCCCAGGTGACGAAGAAAGTCGGAATGCCGCGCTCGTGGGCGCCCTCCACGTCGTGGTGGCGGTCCCCCACCATGATCGGGTTGCCGAGGTCCGCGCCCGCGAGGCGCAAGCGCCGCAGCGCCTCCAGCACGACGTCCTTCTTGGCGCTGCGAGACTCGTCCTCGCTCGCGCCGGTGAACTCGGTGAAGTACTGCGAGAGCTCGAAGTGGTCAAGCACCAGCCTCGCCGGCAGCTCGGGCTTCGAGGTGGCGAGCGAGAGCGGGATGCCGGCGTCGTGGATGGCGGCGAGGATCTCGCGCACGCCGGGGTAGACCACCGCATCGAAGACGCCCGTCGAGACGTAGTGCTTGCGGTAGATCTCGAGCGCGCGCGCGGACTCGGCCTCGTTCAGCCCCGCGAGGTCGCGGAAGGAGTCGAGAATCGGCGGGCCCACCCAGCGCAGCAGCTCCGCGGGGGTGGGAACCGGCATCCCGAGCGCCTCGTAGGTGTGCGCGAGGCTCGAGGTGATGCCCGGTGCCGAGTCCACGATCGTCCCGTCCAGGTCGAACAGGATCGAGCTGAAGGGCGGGGCGACGGGCGAGGCGGACACCCGACCAGCCTAGGACGCGTCGCGGGCGGCGCCGGTGGTCATCCAGCGCTCGCCGCGGGCGCGCAGCCCGAGAGTCACCGCGCGCGCCGCCAGATACACGAGCGACCAGGCACCCTGAGCGAGCAGCACCGCGGCGAGCCCGCCCTCGGGCGGCACCAGCGCGAGCATCAGGGAGGGCAGATAGACGATCACGTTGGCGAGGCCGGTGAGCGCGAGATAGCGAGCGTCGCCTGCGCCGATCAGGATGCCGTCGAGCACGAACACGTATCCGGCGAGCGGCGCGGTCACCGCCAGCACGAGCATCAGTCCTGGCAGCATCGCGAGCACCGCCGGGTCGGAGGTGAACGCTCGGCCGGCGACGGGGGCGAGCGCCGCGAGGATCAGGCCGCTGCCGAGCCCGGCGAGCACCGTGTGCTGGATCAGTCGGCGCACCACCGTGCGCACCCGACCGTGGTCGCCCGCACCGAGCGCGTGCCCGACCATCGCCTGTGCGGCGATCGCCTCGGCGTCGAGCACGAACGCGACGAGCGAGAGCAACGCCATCGACACCTGAAGCGCCGCGAGCTCCTCGGTGCCGAGCGCCGCGCCGACGACCGTGAAGGCGATCATGCCGAGGCGCAAGGAGGCGGTGCGCAGCAGCAGCCAGCCGCCCGCCGCGGCCGAAGCGCTCACCCCGGCGAGCCCCGGTCGCACGCTCACGCCGTGCGGGCGCGCGGCGCGCACCGCCATGACGACGTAGACGGCGGCCATGCCGTACTGGGCGACGACGGTGCCGGCGGCCGATCCGGCGATGCCCCAGCCGAGGCCGTAGATGAACACGGCGTTGAGCGCCGCGTTGGCGGTGAAGCCGGCGATCGCGACGACGAGCGGGGTGCGGGTGTCCTGCAGGCCGCGCAGCAGTCCGGTCGCGGCGATCAAGAGCAGCATCCCGGGCATCCCCCAGGCGGCGATCGCCAGGTACTCGACCGCAGCGTCGGTCACGGCCGGGGCCGCGCCGAACGCGGCGGCGAGCGGACGTGCCGTGAGGGCGCCGACGACGGCGAGGAGCGCACCCAGCGCGAGGGCGAGCCACATGCCGTCGATGCCCGCGCGGATCGCCCCCGCCCGGTCGCCCGCGCCGAGGCGACGCGCCACGGTCGGGGTGGTCGCGTAGGCGAGGAAGATCAGCAGCCCGATCGCGGTCTGCAGGATCGTGCCGGCGATGCCGAGACCCGCGAGCGAGACGGCGCCGAGATGCCCGACGAGCGCGGTGTCGGTGAGCAGGAACAGCGGCTCGGCGACAAGCGCGCCGAGCGCCGGAACGGCGAGGCGCAGGATCTCGCGGTCGAGCGCACGGCGTTCGGTGCGAGCGCTGTTCACGGAGTCAGAACAGCCGGGAATGGCCGGTCTCGAGCCCGCGCATGGCGTCGTAGTCGAGCACGAGGCAGCGGATGCCCCGGTCCTCCGCGAGCGTGCGGGCCTGCGGCTTGATCTCCTGCGCCGCGAACACGCCCGCCACCGGGGCGAGCAGGGGGTCGCGATTCATCAGGTCGAGGTAGCGGGTGAGCTGCTCGACCCCGTCGATGTCGCCGCGGCGCTTGATCTCGACGGCGACCGAGGCGCCGTTCGCATCCCGCGCCAGAATGTCGACCGGACCGATCGCGGTCATGTACTCGCGGCGCACCAGCTCGTGCCCCTCCCCCAGCAGCTCGATCTGCTCGGCGAGCAGGCGCTGCAGCTCGGCCTCGACGCCGTCCTTCTGCAGGCCCGGGTCGATGCCGAGCTCGTGGGAGGTGTCGTGCAGGATCTCGTGAATCGAGATCACCAGCAGGTCGGCGGTCTTGGCGTGGGTGACCCGCCAGAGCTCGACGACGCCAGCCGAGGCGCGCTCCTCGTCGACCTCGTCGACGGTGAAGGTGCACGGCGGGCTCATCCAGTTCAGCGGCTTGTAGCTCAGTGAATCCGAGTGCACGAGCACGCTGCCATCGGACTTCACGAGCAGCAGTCGCGTCGCAAGGGGGAGATGCGCGCTCAGTCGCCCGGCGTAGTCGACGGAGCAGCGAGCAATGACAAGACGCACGCGTCGATCCTACGAGGCGTCGACCGGCTCGTCGTCCGGCGCCGGCGCCGGCTCGCGCGCGGCGGGCGACATGACGGCGGAGAGCACGATCAGCGCGAGCACGATGAACAGCGCGTTCAATAGACCGATCAGTTCACCCGCGAATCCGATCAGCGGTGGGCCGACCAGGAAGGCGAAGTACCCGACTGTCGCCACCGCGCTCACGCGGGCGGCCGCGGTGCGCGCATCGTCGGCCGCCGCCGACATGCCCACGGGGAAGCCGAGCGAGGCCCCGAGCCCCCAGAGCACGATGCCGACGACGTACAGCGCCGGGATCGGGACCAGGATGACGATCGCCAGCCCGACCGCCGCGGTCAGCGCCGAGGCGCGCAGCACCGGCACCCGGCCGAAGCGATCGAGGATCGGAACCCCGACGATGCGTCCGATCGTCATCGCGGCGGCGAAGACGCCGAACAGCAGCGCGCCCGTTCCGTTCTCCAGATCATGCGCATCGATCAGCGCGAGGGCGAGCCAGTCGTTCGCGCTGCCCTCGGTGAAGGCCATGCCGAGCACGATCAGGCCGATCAGCAGAGTGCGCGGGTCGCGCCAGATCGCCATCCGCTCGCGGAAGCCGGGGCGGGGCTCCTGCCCCTCCTCCTCGGTGATGTGCGCGGGCAGCCAGCGCGGCACGACGACCGCAGCGACCGCCAAGACGACTCCCATCAGCCCGAGATGCACGAGCACAGGCACCCCGGCGAACGCCGCCGCCGAGCCGATGCCGGCCCCCGCGACTGTTCCCAGGCTCCAGCTCGCGTGGTACCAGGGCATGATGTTGCGGCCAAGCGCTCGCTCCGCGCCCGCGCCCTCGACGTTCATGGCGACATCGCACACCGCGCCGGCGAAGCCAGTGATCGCCATGCCGAGCAGCGCGAGCAGGAAGTTCGACAGCACCGTGGTCGCGACGCCCGTGAGGATCAGCCCCAGGCCGAACGCGAGCAGCGTCACCCGGATCGTCTGCGCGCCGCCGATCGCGTGCACCAGATGCCCCGAGATCAGCAGACCGAGGATCGCCCCGGTCGAAATCGCGAACAGCAGAATGCCGACCTGCGACACCGGGATGTCCAGCTGGTCGCGCAGCGCCGGGATGCGGGAGATCCAGGCCGCCATGCCCAGACCGTTGACGGTGAAGACGACGAAGACGGCGTTGCGCCAGGCTGTCACCGAGGAGGGAGCAGAATTCACCTCCTCACGCTATCCGGCGAGGGCGCGGCATTCGTGCACGGAGAAGAATCTAGGCTGACGGGTATGACCGACGCACTGCTCCCCTCCGGCATCGAAATCGACGAGCTCGATCCGGCGGTCCGCCCTCAAGACGACCTCTTCCGGCACGTCAACGGGCAGTGGATCGATCGCACCGAGATCCCGGCCGACAAGGCGCGCTACGGCTCCTTCTACGTGCTGGCCGAGGAGGCCGAACAGGCCGTGCGCGCGATCATCGAGGCCGCGCAGTCGGCGGCCCCGGGCACGGAGGAGCGCAAGATCGGCGACCTCTATGCCAGCTTCATGAACGAGCAGCGGATTGAAGAGCTGGGCTGGAGTCCGGTCGCCGAGGAGCTGGCCGCGGCGGCGTCGGCCACCGACCTGATGAGCTTCGCGCAGATTCTCGGGCGGCTGGAGCGGGCCGGAGTCGGCGGCTTCATTCAGGCCTTCGTCGACAACGACCCCGGGAACCCCGAGCGCTACCTGGTATTTCTCGAGCAGGGCGGCCTCGGCCTTCCCGACGAGTCGTACTACCGCGAGGACAAGTTCGCCGAGATCCGCGCCGCCTACCTCGCGCACCTCGAGCGGATGCTGGCGATGGCCGGCCTCGACGACGCGGCCGTGCGCGCCACGCGCATCCTCGAGCTCGAGAGGGCGATCGCCTCCCACCACTGGGACAACGTCCGCTCGCGCGACAGCCAGGCGACCTACAACCTCACTCCGTGGAACGAGGTGACGGCTCTGGCCGGCGCCGCCGCGTCGTTCGTCGGCTCCTGGCTCGAGGCCCTCGATGTGCCCGCGGGCTCCTTCGATGAGGTCGTCGTGCGTCAGCCGAGCTTCGTCGCCGGTCTCGCCGAGCTGCTCGTCGAGGACCGGGTCCCCGCCTGGCGGGACTGGCTGAGCTGGCAGGTCATCCGCTCCGCCTCGCCCTACCTGCACAGCGAGGTCGTGAACGCCAACTTCGACTTCTACGGAAAGACGCTCACCGGAACGCCCGAGCTGCGCGCGCGCTGGAAGCGCGGGGTCGCCGTCACCGAGAGCGCGCTCGGCGAGGCGATCGGTCGCATCTACGTCGAGAAGCACTTCAGTCCGACGGCGAAGGCCGCGATGGATGACCTCGTCGCCCACCTGGTGGAGGCCTACCGCCAGAGCATCCGCAACCTCGACTGGATGACCGAGGAGACCCGGCAGCGCGCCCTCGACAAGCTCGAGAAGTTCACCCCCAAGATCGGCTTCCCGGTCCGCTGGCGCGACTACTCGACGCTGGCGATCGACGCCGATGATCTGGTCGCCAACGTTCGCGCCGCCTCGGAGTTCGAGTTCCAGCGGGAGCTCGGCAAGATCGGCAAGCCGCTCGACCGCGACGAGTGGTTCATGACGCCGCAGACGATCAACGCGTACTACAACCCGGGCTTCAACGAGATCGTGTTCCCGGCCGCCATTCTGCAGTTCCCGTTCTTCGACGAGAGTCGGGATGCGGCGGCCAACTACGGCGCGATCGGCGCGGTGATCGGGCACGAGATCGGGCACGGCTTCGACGACCAGGGCTCGCGCTTCGACGGCGACGGTCGGCTCACCGATTGGTGGACGGCCGAGGATCGCGCGGCGTTCGAGGAGCGCACGGCCAGCCTCATCGCGCAGTACGACGCCCTCGCTCTGAACGGCATTCCGGACCACCACGTGAACGGGGCGCTCACCATCGGCGAGAACATCGGCGACCTCGGCGGGCTCGGGATCGCGTGGAAGGCCTACCAGCTGTCACTCGACGGCGCCGAGCCCCCGGTCATCGACGGGCTCACCGGCGCGCAGCGCTTCTTCCTCAGCTGGGCCCAGGCCTGGCGGTCGAAATACCGCGACGAGGAGGCGATCCGACTGCTCGCGATCGACCCGCATTCGCCGAGCGAGTTCCGCTGCAACCAGATCGTTCGTAATATTGACGAGTTCTCTCGTGCGTTCGATCTCAGCGAGACGGACGCCCTCTGGCTCGACCCGAACGATCGTGTGACCATTTGGTAGAACTCGCGCCGTCGCCTGAGCGACGAGATCGCGTACGCGGGCCGCGTACGCCTCGTCATCGCGCGATCGAGCGCGTCGCCAACTTCTCGGCGAGTTTCACGGCGCTGGGGGAGATCGCCTACGACGGCGCCCAGGTCTCGGCGTCGGTGGTCGACCTCGACTCGAACGAACCGCTCGCCTCGATCGACGAGCGCATCGCCTTGCCGACGGCGAGCATCGGCAAGATCCTGCTGCTCGTCGAGCTGTCGGCGCGGATCACCGAGCGCGACGCCAGCGGGTTCGCCATCCTCGACAAGTCGCCGAGCGACGCGGTCGGCGACAGCGGCGTCTGGCAGCACCTGCAGGCCCCCTCGCTTCCGGTGGCCGATCTCGCGACGCTGATCGGTGCCGCGAGCGACAACCTCGCGACCAACGTGCTGCTGCGCCAGGTCGGCCTCGACGCCGTCCGCACGCGCACCGAGGGGCTCGGGCTGACCCGCACCGCGCTGCTCGATCTCGTGCGCGACCTGCGCGGCCCCGACGACGCTCCCCAGCTCTCGGTGGGATCGACCGCAGAGCTCACCGAGCTCTTCGTCGCTCTGGCGCACGGGCGCGTCGTCGATCACGCGACGAGCAGCCGCGTCCTGGGCTGGCTCTCGCTGAACGCCGACCTCTCGATGGTGGCGAGCGCCTTCGGGCTCGATCCGTTCTCGCATCGGACCCCCGATCACGGTCTGCAGCTCGTCAACAAGACGGGCACCGACACGGGTGTGCGCGCCGAGGCAGGCGTGCTGCGCGGACCGCGGCACGCGGTCGCCTACGCCGTCACCGTGCATTTCGCCGACGAGGGGGCCGCCTCGCGGCTGCGCGCCCTCGAAGCGATGCGCACGGTCGGCTTCGACCTGCTGGAGTACGTGCACTAGGCGTGTCGATTTCGCGACCAGTCTGTCTATCTGGTATATGGCGGATCCTCTTGTTAACGTGACGAGATTACGTCGGATTGGTCACGCTCCGACATCGCGTGCCTGATTGTTCCCCGGCGTGGAAAGGCAAACGCCCGTATGGATCACGCATAGCATCACGCAGTTGATCGACCAGGGCTGGTCTCAGTTCGTCGCCCCGTCGAGTCACGTCTTATTCGACTCCTCTCAGCGAGCCACTCCATTTCTGCGACGGATCTCGTCGCGACATCGGCGTCCCCCCACGCCGCGACTTCGCTGCGGCGCGACGCCTTCACTGAAGGAATCCCCATGTTCAAGAAGCTCCTCGCCGGGCTGAGCGCCATCGCGCTTTCGCTCGGCATCGTTGCGTTGACGGCCGGCACGGCCAGCGCGCAAGACGACCCGGTCATCCCCTCGTGCGATGACGTCACGGTCGGTCTGTGTCTCGACGCCGACGGCACGGAAGTGCTGCTCGGCGAAGATGAGAGCGACGACGCCGATCAGGCTCTCGTCGCGGTGAAGGATGACTCCGGAAAGAAGGATGACTCCGGCAAGAAGGACGACGGTAAGAAGGACGACGGCAAGAAGGACGACGGGAAGAAGGATGACCGGTGCGATGACCGCGACGGCCACCTCGATTCGTCTCTTACCGTTGACGAGTCGACTCTTTCCGCACTGTCGGGCGGTCGCGACAACGACTGCGACAAGAAGGACGACGGAAAGAAGGATGACCGCTGCGAGGATCGCGACGGCAACCACCAGAACTCGAACTTCGCTGCCGATGAGTCAGTCCTGTCGAGCCTGTCGCGCGATCGTGATGACAAGTGCGACGAGAAGGACGACGACGGGAAGAACGATGACCGTTGCGATGACCGTGACAGTGACCACCAGAACCCGAAGTCGGGTGCTGGGGAGTCGGGTCTGCTGACGCAGTCGGGTGGTCGTGACGACAAGTGCGACAAGCCGAACGACCGCTGCGAGGATCGCGACCGCGATGACCAGCGGCCGAACTCGGACATCAGCGACTCGGTCCTGAACACGCAGTCGCAGAGCCGAGACGGGCGTGACCACAAGTGCGACAAGAAGGTGACGGCGGAGCCGCCGGTCTTCCGCGACGCGCAGTGCACATACGACGGACAGGTCGGCGACGGCAGCTACTGGATTCCGCAGGTCGATCATGTGCAGTACCAGGTGCGCTACGGCCACGACGGTCCGTACATGGACGTCGAGGCTGGCAAGCACCCCGTCGCGGCGGGCACGTACGTGCAGGTCAAGGCGGTGGCGCTCCACGGGTACGAGCTGAAGGGCGACTCGAAGTGGAGCGAGAAGATCAAGGCACCGGAGCGTCCGTGCCCGATCAAGCCGACCCCGCCGGAGTTCTTCGATGCGTACTGTGACGAGTACGTGCCGAACGGCATCGTCGATCCGTACTTCATCGTGTACGCGACCGACGGGGTGTACCTGACCTGGAAGCTCAACGGAGTGGACCAGGGTGTGGTGCCGCCGGAGGCGTACGGTGTTCAGATCGCGACGGAAGTCGGTGACAAGGTGGTCATCAAGGCGCACGCCATGGACGGCTACACGCTGAAGGACCGCCGTGTCGAGTGGAAGCACTACTTCGGACTCGACGAGTTGTGCACCTTCCCGACGGTGTCGGTTGACGTCGATTCGACGCAGCCGACCTGCGACGCGGACGGAACGCTGACCTTCGAGACCATCGATGGCGAGCTCTACCCGGACGCGGTCTCCTGGACAGTCAACGGTCTGCCGGCTTCGGAAGGCGGCTACGACTTCTCCGGAACGCAGACGGTGGATCTGACCGCGACGGCGGCCGAGGGCTACGGGTTCGCGGGTGAAGAGGAGTCGACTCTCGAATGGGAGATCGACTTCACGGATCCGAGGCCGTGCGGCGATCTGTCCACGCTGGCGCTGACGGGTACTGACTCGTCAGTCGTGAGTGGGCTCGGATTCGCGAGCGGCGTGCTGCTGGCGGGAGGACTCCTCGTCCTCGCCCGGCAGCGCCGAGCGCAGATCCACCACTAGGAAGCCACGCGCCCCGTGGTGCTCCCCCTCGAACGTGATCGGGAGCGCCACGGATGCGCTGGAGCCGCGGACGCGCGGGTGACGCGGTCCCGCCGCCATGAGCTGAGACATGGCACCGCAGGGCCGCGTTGCATGCCCACCGGCGGGCCGCTGCCCGGAGCGACACGCCGTGAGGTGAGCGTAACTTGCGACTATTCTGTCTATCTGGTAGTGCGCTGAGTCCCTTGTTACCGTGGCGACAATACGTCGGATTGGTCGCGTGCGACCGGTACGCAGCCGATGGTTCCCCGGCGTGGGAAGGCGATTGCCAAAGATGGACAAAGCTTAGATACCCGCTTGACGGGCGAGCGCGGGATTCCCCTCCCAGGCCTCGCCGCGTGTGTGCTCTCCCGGGTCACTGCGACACCGGCCCCTCTCGGCGACAGACGTCGCCTCCCTTTGGCGTCCCCCCACGCCGAAAGACGTGAGCGGCGCGACGCCTCTCAGTCAAAGGAACGTCCCCCATGTTCAAGAAACTCCTAGCCGGGCTGAGCGTGATTGCGCTCTCGCTCGGCATCGTTGCGCTCACGGCCGGCCCGGCGAGCGCCCATACGGCCCAGATCAGCCACACCTGTGACGCGGTGTCCGTCACTCTGAGCAATTACCAGAACGGTGGCGACAATTACGTCGCGATCTACATCGACGACGTGAAGGTCGTCGAGGACTCGGACTTCGGGCGCAACTTCACGCGCGTCGAGAGCTTCCCGGATGACGGCCTGTCGCACAGCTATCGGGTGGTCGTGGTCGCCCACGACGGCGACCAGTGGAGCCGCGACACCGGAACGGTGGTTGTCGAGCCGTGTCCGCCGGATGACACCGACCGCAAGATCGACATCTGCCACAAGACGGGCGGTCCGAACTACACCGAGAACAACATCTCCATCAGTGCCGTCCTGGAGCCCAGCGGCCACGGTGCACACGCGCAGGACATCATTCCCCCGTTCAACTACGTCAAGCAGGGCGTGAGCGGCAGCTACCCGGGCCAGAACTGGACGCCGTACAACCAGCTGCTTCACGCCGCGGGCTGTGACAAGCCGACGGTCGTGCCTGCCGCTCCGGCCTTCGCGAACGCTCAGTGCACGGACCCCGGCCAGTGGGGCGACGGCAGCTACACGATCCCGGCGACCGCGGGTGTCAAGTACGAGGTGCGTTTCAACGGCGCCGGCAGCTACACCGAGAAGGGCACGGGAACCTACCCCGCTGCCGTCGGCACCGTCGTCCAGATCCGCGCGGTCGAACTGCCGGGCTATGAGCTCCAGGGCAACGACGACAACTGGCGGTGGAGTCACACCATCACCGCGCCGGACGGCAACTGCATTGTGAATGATGCGTCTGCCAGCGTCACGGTGACGCAGGCCACGTGCGACGCACCGGGCGCCCCGGAGTTCCACATCGCGTACGCGACCTGGAACAGCACCCCTCCCACCACACCCGGCACGCACACGGTGACGGCGACCGCGGACTCCGGACACGCGTTCCCGGGTGGGATGCTGACCAAGGAGATCGAGTACACCGTCCCCGACGTGCTGGACTCGACCGTTCCGGGCTGTGAGGTGCGCGACGCGCGGGCCGCTGCAACCCCCACGCAGGCGACGTGCGACGAGCCGGGATCGGTGACGTTCCGGATCCACAACGCCACGTGGGACGCCCCGGCCGACATGACGCCGGGCACGCACACGCGGACGGCGACGGCGAACCCGGGCCACGCGTTCGCTGACGGATCGCTCCAGAAGGAGTTCGAGTACACGATCCCTGACATCCTCGACGCGAGCCAGTGCATCGTGCCGGAGCCGCCGAAGTTCTACGACGCATACTGCGATGACCAGGTGCGCGGCGGTGTGGTCGATGGCTACTTCGTCGTCTACGCCACGGACGGGGTGTACTTCACCTGGAAGCTCAACGGAGTCGACCAGGGCGTCGTGCCTGCCGAGGCCTACGGAATCCCGATCGCGGCCAGCATCGGCGACACCGTGGTGATCAAGGCGCATGCGATGGACGGCTACGAGCTGAAGCACCCGCGGGAGGCGCGCTGGATGCACGAGTTCACGCTCGATGACCTGTGCACGCTGCCGACCGTGACGGTGGATGTCGATTCGACGCAGCCGACCTGCGACGCCGACGGATCGCTGACCTTTGAGACGCTCGACGGGGACCTCTTCCCGGACGCCGTCTCCTGGACGGTCGGGGGCCTGCCCGCAACCGAGGGCAGCTACGCCATCTCCGGAACGCAGACGGTCGTGCTGACGGCCACGGCGGCCGAGGGCTACGGATTCGCCGGTGAAGAAGGGGCCACTCTCGAATGGGAGCTCGACTTCACGGATCCTCGACCGTGCGACGATCTGCCGACTCTGGCGCTGACGGGCACTGACTCGTCGGTCCTGAGTGGGCTCGGGTTCGGCGGAGTGATGCTCCTCGCCGGAGGGCTGCTCGTGCTGGCTCGCCAGCGCCGCGCACTGATCCGCCCGTAGAAAGGCCACGCAGCCTGCGGCGCCCCCGCTCGATCTCGGGTGGGGGCGTCCGCGGGCGCGCGGGCGGTTCGGTCCCGCCGACGTGAGCTGAGACACGGCGACGCGGGGCTGCGCTGCGCCCGGACCTGTGGAGAACGCCTTGTCCTCCTAATTGCGGACATGCTACGTTGGCGAGGCTTCGTCGATATCCCGGTCAGGCACTCGCTCCCCCGCGTGGTGACTGATTTCGCCGAAGCGGCAAGGCCCCCCTTGTCCACGTCCCCCACGTGATGCTCTGTGTTGCGCGCGGGGCGCGGATCCTCTCAGCAAGGAATCCTCCCCCACATGTATAAAAAGCTGTTTGCAACCTCATTGGCGCTGGCCCTCGGTGCCGGCGTCGTCGGCGTCGTCGCGGCACCCGCGACCGCGACCGATTCCAACCACGCCGCCTATTGGCAGACGCTCGAAGGCGAAAGCTGCGAGAAGCCGAGCTTCTCGACCGAGAACTCGGCGGTGAACCCCTACACGCTTCCCGAACCCGATGACGGCTGGGAGTGGTCGAAGGTCGTGATCAAGGCTGGCAGCAGCAGCGCCGGCGAGCTGGTCAACGGCAGCTACGTGTACGACTCGGGTCTGGCGGCCGGTGCCACGTTCGTGCACCCTGTCAAGGACTCGATCAGCCACGTGATCGTCTGCCAAGTGCCGAGCGATGAGCCGGAGCAGCCGCCGGTCGACCCGGAGGGTTGCGTCCTGGTCGCGTGGAAGATGCCCGGATGGGTCAACTCCACGACGCCGACCTGGCCCCAGGCGTACTTCACGCACGTCGGAACCGACACCTGTGAGCCGAGCGAGCTCTCCAAGCTCGACGACCAGCTGCTCGAGACCTGCGACGCCTACTACCAGGTCGACCTCTACGACGTGAGCGCCACCACCACCTCGCTGCTGAACGGCAAGGTGCTGACGGGACCGGGCCAGCCTGCGGAGGACTTCCCCTCGCCGTCCGGCTGGAACCTCACCTACAAGCTCGTCAAGTCGCCGGACTGCCTGGATGAGGACGCCGCGGCGAGCGTCGTCGTCACCCCCGCCTCGTGCGGCGTCGCCGGAACAGCTGAGTTCACAATCGTGAACGCGACCTGGAACTCGGCCGCGGCCACCACCGCCGGCACCCACGAGCGCACGGCGACGGCGAACGACGGCCACACCTTCCCGGGTGGCGAGACCACGAAGACTGTCAGCTATACGATTGAGGCGGCGCTGACGACGAATCAGCCTCCGTGCGCCCCGCCGGCTCCGACGTTCACCGACTCGGTCTGCATCGGGGGCACCGGTGACGACACGACCGGCACCTTCACCCTCGCCGCGCTGGACGGCATCACCTACACGGCGAAGATCGGGTCCGCGAGCTACGTGACCGTCGCCGCCGGCGTCGCGCACGAGGTGCCCTCGCCGGACGGCACGACCGAGGTGACCATCAAGGCCTACCGAGGGTCGACGCTGGTCGGCGAGTGGTCGCACAGCTTCTCCGAGCCGAACGAGGAGTGCTACACCGAGGTGACCCCGATCGAGCCGGCCATCAGCCAGGCCGTGTGCACGGGAACGCCCGGCGAGGTCAGCACCGCGGGGTACACGCTGACGGCCGTCACCGGCGTCAACTACTTCGTGAAGGTGAACGGCGGCAGCTGGACCGCCGCGACGACCGGAAGCCTGCAGGTGCTCAGCCCGGGCGACGAGTTCGAGATCAAGGCCGTCGGCGACTGGGCGGCGGGCTACTACATCACCACTCCGGGTGAGACGGCGAAGTTCTACGGCCCGTACACGATTGCCGACCCGGATTGCGGCGTGGAGATCGTCGTGGGCGACCCCGTGTTCTGGAGTGACCTCTGCGACGAGATCAACGGAGGCGTCTTGGAGCAGAGCTTCGAGGTCGTCGCCGTGGACCACGTCACCTACTCGGTGTCGGTCAACGGCGCGGACTCGACGCCGATCGCGGCGGGCATCCACTCGGCGGCCCCGGGCGATTACGTCGTCGTGACGGCGCACCCCGAGGACGGCTACGTCCTCTCGGGCACCACGAGCTGGGACCACGCGTTCCAGACCGACGGGTTCTGCCCGCCGACGCTGGGTCTGGTGACGCCGACGGTCGTGGCACAGCAGATGACGTGTGACGCGGATGGCTCCTACACGCTCGGCAACGAGGAGGGCACCCCGGACGCGATCCTGTGGAGCGTCGATGGAGGCGCCACGTTCACCGGCGGCGGCACGTTCACCGTCTCCACGCCGGGTGCCGTGACGATCACCGCCATGCCGGCAGATGGTGCGGGCTTCGCCGGGGAGGATGAGCTTCCCTACACGTGGAACCTCGCCTTCGAGCAGCCCAGCGTCTGCGGGGACCTGCCGACGCTCGCGCTCACCGGCGGAACGATCGCGACCGGATCCCTCGGACTCGCCGCGACGATGTTCTTCGCCGGCGGGCTGCTGATGTTCGCTCGTCGCCGCCCGGTGACGCAGCCCTGAATCCGGCGGTGTGCGGCGCCCGTGCTGAGAACGGGCGCCGCACACCGCGGGCATCGGTCCCGCACGGCGCCTTGTTGGCCGAAGTGAGGACCTGCTAGTTTGATGAAACTTCCTCGCGAAGGGCGCGTTCACCCCCGGGCGCGTTGCCTCTCAGCCTTCGCGACGTGGAAAGGTGCCGACCCGATCTCTCACGTCCCGTCCCCCATTCGCTGAGGCCGCGTCCCGAATCCCTGCGGCCCCACGCCGTCCCCCTGCTCCGGCTCCCCCGCCGGAGACCGGCGCATCGACGTCCGCGCTCCGCCCCCGGAGCGGCCGCGCGCGGTGGTGCTGTTCCCCCTCTCAGCAAGGAAATCCCCCATGTTCAGAAAGATCCTCGCGGGCTTCGGCGCGCTGGCGATCGCGGCGGGCATCATCGCCGTCGTTGCCGGCCCCAGCGCCGCGCATCACAACACCATCGGCGCGAGCATCGTCTGCAGCACCGACAACGAGGCCGTCTTCAAGATTACCTGGACCATCGAGAACTCGGAGAGCAGCCGATCCGAGACGATCATCGAGTCCAGCGACACGAGCCTCGTGCCCGTCGGCACGACGATTGCCGCTGGCGGCACGCTCGTCGTCACCGAGTACATGACCGACGCGGTCGAGAAGAAGCTCGAACTCACGGCGCGCTGGAGCAATGGCTACGAGAAGAAGAACTACCTGACGATCAAGCCGCAGTACGACTTCCCGGAGGCGTGCGCGCCGACGGAGATCATCCCGACGACTCCGGCGGTCGAGCTGTCGCGGTGCATCGACTTCGCTCCGACCGACGGGACCTACGCGATTCCGACCACCGCGGGCGTCGTCTACCAGGTCTCGCTCGACGGCGGTGCCTTTGCCGACGCCGCGGCGGGCGAGGTGACCCCGACGACCGGCTCCACGCTCTCGATCCGGGCGATTCTGGATTCGAGCTACGACGCGACGCGCTACGTGCTCGGCGGCACCACCACGTGGGGACCGTACGTCTTCAGCGCCGCGGACTGCGACGACCCCGAGCCCGTCACCCCCGCCTTCGTCAACGAGGAGTGCACCGGCGTCACCGACGGTGACCGCACGCAGGCCTCGTACGAGATCACGGCGGCCTCCGGTGTGACCTACCAGGTGCTCGAGGGCAGCACGTGGACGAGCATCGGAGCGGGCATCCACGATGTCAACCCCACGTCGGCCGACATCACGGTGCAGCTGCGGGCGGTCATGACTTCGACCGGCGCGGTGCTGGACAGCTGGGAGCACACGTTCACCCGCGCCGGCGACTGCATCATCGTCGTCACCCCGGTCGCCCCGACGTTCACCGACGAGGAGTGCACCGGCGTGACGCCGGGCGAGCGCAGCCAGGCGCGCTACACGGTCACCGCGGCCTCCGGCGTGACCTACCAGGTGCTCGAGGGCGGCATCTGGACCGACGTCGCAGCGGGCGTTCACAATGTGAACCCCACCTCGACCGACATCACCGTCACGCTGCGCGCGCTCAAGACCGTGACCGGCGCCGTTCTCGAGCAGTGGGAGCACACCTTCTCCTCGGCCGGAGACTGCGCCATCGAGGTCGCCCCGGTGGACCCGACCATCACACAGGTGCTGTGTGACGAGTCGACGCCGGGCGCCCAGACCGAGGGCGGCTACACGATCCCGGCGACGGCGAACGTGACCTACCTCGTGCAGATCGGCGAGGGCGTCGCCACGGGCGTCGCCGCGGGCTTCCACGCGGTCGCACCGGGGACCACCTTCACGGTCATCGCCGTCGCTGACGGGGCAGGCTACGTCCTCCCCGGCGACGCGGACCGCATCGTGCTCGGCGAGTACACGATGGCCGACCCGGACTGCCTCACCGACATCTCGGTGCCGGGCGAGACGGTGACGTGGAGCGACCTCTGCGACGACATCAACGGCGGTGTCCTCGATCAGGGCTTCACCGTCGAGGCGGCCGAGCACGTGACGTACACGGTCTCGTTCGATGGTGCCACCGCGACGCCGATCGAGCCGGGGGTCTACTCGGCGGAGCCGGGCAGCCACGTCCAGATCACGGCCCACGCCGACGAGGGCTACCGCCTGATCGGCACCTCGACGTGGGAGCACGCGTTCCAGACCGACGGGTTCTGCCCGCCCACGCTCGGCGTCGTGACGCCGACGGTGTCGTTCGCGCAGCTCGATTGCTCGGGCGGCGGCTCGTACACCCTCGGCAACGAAGAGGGCGAACCGGACGCCATCCTGTGGACGGTGAACGGCGGAACGCCGTTCACGAGCGGCGGAACCTTCACGGTCTCGTCCGCGGGCACGGTCACGATCACCGCGACCCCGGCGGTCGGCGCCGGATTCGCGGGCGATCGCGAGCTGCCCTACACGTGGAGCTACACCTTCGCGACGCCGTCCACGTGCGGTGACCTTCCCACTCTGGCGCTGACCGGCGCGGTGGCCGCAGGATCCCTGGGTCTTGCCGCGACCCTCCTGCTCGCCGGTGCGGTGCTCCTGGCGGCACGTCGCCGGGCACAGGCCCAGAGCTAGGGACACGACTCGGCCCCTGCCTCTCGAGAGCTGAGACTCGAGGGGCAGGGTGTCCGATTGCCGTGACGCGGGCTCGCAGCACACGCTGCGGGCCCGCGCGCGAGCGGGCGGCTCTGTGCGCGTCCGCATAGCATGCTGATAGCTCGCATCCTGAATCTTCCGTGACTCTTCGGGGTATTCCGTTGACGGAATGCAATTCGTGGAGGACGCTGGAACCAGACCTGAACGCTTGAGTCCGCAGTGACTCGAGACACACCCGTGGGAGGGAATCATCGTGAGAGGCAAGATTCTGTTCGTCGCCGGACTCGGCGTCGGCTATGTGCTGGGAACTCGGGCGGGGCGTGAGCGCTACGAGCAGATCAAGTCGACCGCCGCGAAGTTCTGGAACGACCCGCGCGTGCAGCGCCAGGTCGACACCGTCGAGACCTTCGTGAAGGACAAGGCGCCGGACGTCGCCGAGTTCGTCTCCGAGAACGCCAAGAAGGTCGTCTCGCAGGTCTCCTCCAAGAAGTCCGCGACGCCGGCCGCCAAGAAGTCGGCGGCGTCGAGCTCCTCCTCGAAGTCGACCGCCAAGTCGAGCTAGGCGCCGCGGCGCCGGGTGAACCCATGACTGATACCCGTACTCGTTCCCCGCGGCGGGGACTCCTGACCCTGATCGCCGAGCTGCCCGATCAGGTGACCGCGCTCGTGCAGCGCGAGATCGAGCTCGTCAAGACCGAGCTGATCGCAAAGTTCAAGTCGATCGGGATCGGCGCTGGCCTCCTGGCCGGCGCGGCGCTCGTGCTGCTGGCGATGCTCGGGGTGCTGCTGACCGCGGCCATCCTGGCGCTCTCGCTCGTGATGCCCGGGTGGCTGGCGGCACTCCTCGTGGCGCTGGTGCTGCTCATCATCGCGGCGATCGTCGGCTTCATCGGCTATCGCGTGCTGATGCGGGGCATCCCGCCCGTCCCCACGGAGTCGGTCGAGAGCTGGAAGCGCGACCTCAGAGCAATTCAAGGAATCGGAAAGCGAGGCACCACCCCATGAGCATGACTGACGCAAAAGCCGCCGCCGCCAAGGCCCGCCACGAGCTCGCGGAGACGCTGGACGCGATCGAAGATCGAGTCAACGTCCCCAAGCGCGTCGGCGAGCTGAGCGACAAGGCGGTGGCCGCCTACAAGGAGAACCCCGTTCCGTGGATCATCGGAGGCGCGGCGGTGGCCGTGATCGCCGTCGGTCTCGTCGCCTGGGCGATCTTCAGCGACGACTGACCGATTCGCGTCGGCGCGGCGCACGCGGGAGGATGGGCGAGTGAGATCCTCCGGCGAACTGGCGAAGTGGCGCATCCTCGTGCCGCGCGGCGGACGGTGGGGCGACGGCGTCGCCGCCACCGTGCGCGCGCATGGCGCGATCGCCGTGATCGCCCCGCTGGTCAACTTCGCCAGCGTCGAGACCCCGGACGTTCTGGCCGCGGAGCTGCGTCGGCTCGAGGCGGGGGAGTTCGACTGGCTCGTCGTGTCGAGCGCCACCACCGTCGACGTGTTCATCAGTCACGGCATCCGCCTGCCCGAGACCACGCGCGTCGCGGCGGTCGGCGAGACGACGGCGCAGGCCCTCACCTTCGCCGGCTATCACGTCGACTTCGTTCCGCAGAGCGACAACTCGGCACGCGGGCTCGTGGCCGAGTGGCCGGTCGGCGACGTGCGCGGGCGCGCGCTCGTGCCGCAGTCCGACGCGAGCGATCCCACCCTGGTGGCGGGGCTCGCGCGCCTCAACTTCGAGGCGACCTTCGTCTCGGCCTACCGCACGGTCGGCGTTCCGGTGGCCCCCTCGGTCGCGGCCGACGTCGCGAGCGGGAGCATTCGCGCCGTGCTGGTCACCTCGGGAAGCGTCGCCCGTCAGATCGCGGCGCAGCTGGCGCCGTTGCCCGAGTCGGTGATCGTCGCGTGCATCGGGCCGCGCACCGCGTTCGACACCCGCGCCGTCGGTCTGCCGGTGCACGTGATCGCCGAGGAGAAGACCGTCGAGTCGATGATCGAGGCGCTCGAGGAGTACGTCCGCGACAGCTGAGCTCAGCCGAGCATTGCGAGCGCGAACGCGAGCAGCGCCAGCAGCGGTGCCGCCCCCTGAATCAGCGCGGCGCGCCAGAGTCGCGGCTGCGACACGACGAGCACGAGCGCCGCGAGCAGCATCGAGAGCGTCGCGAAGACGGCGATGGCCAGTCCCGCCACGGCGAGGGATGACGTGGCGAGCAGCAGTCCGGCGAGCACGCCGAGCGCGAGGAACAGGTTGTAGAAGCCCTGATTGAAGGCCATCGGGCGAATCGCCGCCGCGTCGGCGTCGCTGCGGACGCCGAAGATTCGGCGCACGCTCGGTCGCATCCAGAGCACGCTCTCGAGCACGAAGATCGCGACGTGGATCGCCGCGGCGATCGCCGCGAACACCCCGCCCGCTAGCAGGGCGCCCGTGAAGGCGAACGGTTCCGTCATGGGGTCAGTGTGGCACGCTGCCGATCAGCAGCGCACGTCGACGACGAGACGACCTGCCACGCCGCCGTCGAAGAACCGGCTCGCCGCCTCGATCGCGTCGGTGAGCGCGATCTCCTCGGTCACCGCGTCGAGGGCGTCGAGATCCAGGTCGCGATCGAGCCGCTCCCAGGCGGCCGAGCGCACCGCGTGCGGCGGCTCCACCGAGTTGATGCCCGCGAGAGTCACCCCGCGCAGGATGAACGGCATCACCGTCGTCGAAAGCCGGGCATCGGCGGCGTTGCCGCACGCGGTGACCGTGCCGCCGGGGCGCGTCTGGGCGAGCACGTTCGCGAGAATGTCGCCGCCGACCGCGTCGATCGCGCCGTCCCAGCGCGCCGACTGCAGCGGCTTGCCGGGGCTCGAGAGCTCCGCACGATCGAGGATGTCGGCGGCGCCGAGGGCGCGGAGACCGTCTGCCCGTTCGGGGCGCCCGGTGGCCGCAGTCATCCGCCACCCCGCGGCCCGGCCCAGCAGCAGCGCGATCGTGCCGACGCCGCCGGCCGCGCCGGTGACCACGACCTCGGCGCCGTCGCCGAGTCCCGCCTGGGCCAGGCGGTCGACGCAGAGCGCCGCCGTGTAGCCCGCGGTGCCGATCGCCGCGGCCTGTCGGCTCGTCATCCGGGCGGGCACTCGGATTCCCCAGGAGCCGTCGATGCGGGTCCGCTCAGCGAGGCCGCCGGGCTCCGTCTCGCCGAGCCCATAGCCGTTCACGGTGACCCGGTCACCCGGCTGCCAGCCGTCCGACGCGGAAGCGCGCACGACGCCGACGAGGTCGATGCCGGCCGTCAGCTCGTCGACCCGGACGATTCCGGGCCGCCCGGTGAGTGCGAGCGCATCCTTGAAGTTCAGGCTCGAGTACTCGACCTCGACGAGCGCGTCGCCCGGGGCCGGCGGATCAGCGAGGTTGGGCAGGTCGACGAGAGCGACCCGGTTCGGCGCGCCGCGGTCGGCGGCGCGCGTCACGCGGATCGCGCGGAAGCTCATCCGAACAGGACCGCGGCCTCGTCGTAGCGGCTCTGCGGCACCGTCTTGAGGCGGCCGAGCGCATCCTCGAACGGAACGTGAACGATCTGCGTGCCGCGCAGCGCGACCATGCGGCCCCAGTGCTTCTCGAGCACCGAGGTCACCGCCGCCATGCCGTAGCGGGTGGCGAGGACGCGGTCGTAGGCGGTCGGCGTGCCGCCGCGCTGGATGTGACCCAGCGTGGTGGCGCGCGTCTCGATCCCGGTGCGCTCCTCGATCTCGGGGGCGATCAGCTCGCCGATGCCGCCGAGCCGCGGACGCCCGAAGGCATCCAGACCGCGCTCCGAGTGCGCGTCGTCCATGGTGTCGAGCTTGAAGCCCTCGGCGACGGCGACGAGCGGGGCGCGACCGCGATCGTGGGCCGACTGCACCCACTCGATGATCTGGTCCATGCTCGTCTTCTGCTCGGGAATCAGGATCGCGTGCGCGCCGGCGGCCATGCCCGAGTGCAGGGCGATCCATCCGACGTGGCGGCCCATGACCTCGGCGACCATGCAGCGCCCGTGGCTGTCGCCGGTGGTGCGCAGACGGTCCATCGCATCCGTCGCGATCTGCACCGCGGTGTCGAAGCCGAAGGTGTAGTCGGTGGCCGACAGGTCGTTGTCGACGGTCTTCGGAACCCCGACGATCTGGATGCCCTCGTCGGTGAGGCGCTTCGCCGCGGCAAGCGTGCCCTCGCCGCCGATCGCGATGAGCGCGTCGATGCCCTGCTCCTCCATCACCTCGGCAACGCGCGGGGCGCCGCCCCCCTCGAAGGGGTTGGTGCGGGAGGTGCCGAGAATGGTGCCGCCCTGCTTGGAGATGCCCATCACCTGGGGACGCCCGAGGGGCATGGTGTCGCCTTCGACGACGCCGCGCCAGCCGCCCTTGAAGCCCACGAACTCCATGCCGTGCAGCTTCGTGCCGGTGAACACGGCCGCGCGGATGACCGCGTTGAGGCCGGGGCAATCGCCCCCACTGGTCAAGATTCCGATCTTCATCAGGGTCCATCATGCCGTGTTTCGCGGCGTCCGCGACGCGGGATAGGTAGCAAATACCTGTCGCGGCAGTGCGCGAACCTCGCTAGTGTCGTCGGCGAGTGGCATCGATTGTCACTCATTTTGTTGTAAGAGACCTAGAGGAGAGTCATGACTGACCCCGTCGTTCCCGCCGCTGCCCCCGCCGTTCCCGGCAAGACCCTCGGCATCGTCGGCCTCGTGCTGGCGTTCCTGTTCCCGCTGCTCGGCCTCATCCTGAGCATCGTCGCGGCCAACCAGTCGAAGGCCGCTGGCGTTCCCAACACCCCGGCGAAGGTCGGCATCATCCTCAGCATCATCTTCATGGTGCTCGGCGTGATCATCTCGATCGCGCTCACCGTCGGCAGCCTCGCGCTGACCAGCTACTAAGTCCGCGCGGCGGCCCGCACACGCGGCGCCGTGGTGCGAAGGGGCGAGCCACTGGCTCGCCCCTTCGTCGTTCTCGGGGGCCGGGCCTAGGCTCCTCGCAATGGAACCCCTCCGGATGCGCTACACCCCCGATCGCGAGGTGCGGCTGGCGCTCACGCTCAGCCCCTTCGGGCAGGGGCGCACCGACCCGTGCGTGCGACGCACGCCCGAGGGCTGGTGGCTGGCGCTGTCCACCCCGGCCGGAAGCGCGACGCTGCTGCTGCGGGAGTCCTCGGGTGCGGTCGACGCGCTTGCGTGGGGCACCGGGGCCGCCGAGGCGCTCGATACGGTTCCGCGGCTGCTCGGCGCCGACGACGACGAGGACGGATTCGAGCCCGCGCGGCATCCGCTGGTCGCCGAACTGCACCGCCGGTTCCGGGGGCTCCGGCACGGGCGAGCCGACCGCATCCTGCCGTTCCTGGTCCCGACGATCCTCGGCCAGAAGGTGACCGGGGTGGAGCAGAAGAGAGCCTGGCGCGAACTGGTGCGTCGGCACGGGGAGCCCGCCCCGGGGCCCGCGCCCGAGGGGATGCGCGTCGCGCCGGACGCGGCGACGTGGCGCCGGGTGCCCAGCTGGGAGTGGCACCGCGCGGGGGTGGGGCCGCAGCGATCCGACACCGTGATGCGCGCCGTGCAGCTCGGAGATTCGCTCGAGCGACTCGTGCGCCGCTCAGCCGTGGAGGCGGTGGCCGGACTGACGACCGTTCCCGGCATCGGCGTATGGACCGCCGCCGAGGTGGTGCAGCGCTCGCACGGCGACGCCGACCACGTCAGCGTGGGCGATTACCACGTCAGCCGCCGGGTCGGTGCGGCCCTGCTCGGTGACGCGGTGCTCGGCCGCGACGTCGACGATGACCGGATGCTCGAGCTGCTGGAGCCATGGCGCGGCCACCGGCACCGGGTCGTGCGTCTGATCGAGGCCGCGGGGATCGGCTACCAGCGCCGCGGGCCGCGCATGACGATCGTCGACAACCGCGCGCGCTGAGAGCCGCCCCTGGCTGTCGCGCAACCACAGGGCTCTCGCGCAGGGTGCGGCCCTGGGTTAGCGTTCCCGACGTGAATCCCTTCCGACGCTTCGGCCGTCTCGCCTGGCTCGCGGTGCGCGCTCCGCAGCTGCCGCCCATCGACCCGCAGCACGTCGGGCGGGTGCAGCGCCGTGTGATGCTCGGCGATATCGACGAGCTGCGGCACATGAACAACGGCGTGTACCTCTCGATGCTCGATCACGCGCGTCAGGAGCTCGTCGTGCGCACCGGCGTGTGGGCGCGGCTGCGTGCCGCCAAGATGTACCCGGTCGTCACCGCGCAGACCATCACCTACCGGAAGTCGCTGACGTACCGGCAGCGCTACGACATCGAGTCCCGCCTGCTCGGGCTCGACGACCGCTGTGTCTACATGGAGCAGCGCTTCGTCGTCGAGGGGGAGATCTACGCGCGCGCGTTCGTGCAGGCGCGCTTTCTGCGCGACGCCGGCGGCACCGTGCCGACGGACGAGCTGGCGGAGGTCACCGGTATCGACCCGGAGCACTTCCAGGTGCCGGAGTGGCTGCACGAGTGGGCCGCCCACGTGCGCCTTCCGGGTACGCGGCAGCCGGCGCCGAGCGGGTGGGGCGACTCCGAGACCGCGTAGCGGCTACAGGTTCTCCAGCACCGCCATCGCGGCGTTGTGGCCGCCGATCCCGCTGACGCCCCCGCCGCGCTGCGCCCCCGCGCCGCAGCGCAGAACGCGCGGATGCGCCGTGTCGACTCCCCAGCGCTCGGCAGGCGCCGCACGTGGCGCATCGTCCTCGAGGAACGGCCAGTCGAGCGGCGCGTGGAAGATGTTGCCGCCCGTCATCCCGAGGGCGAGCTCGAGATCGCGCGTCGTCTTCGTCTCGACGCACGGGCGGCCCTCCGCATCGCGCAGCACCAGCTCGGCGAGCGGCTCGCCGAGCACCGCATCGAGCGAGCGGAACACCGCCGCCTCCAGCTCCGCGCGCCGGGCCTCGTTGTTCTCGACCGAGATCAGCCGGTCGGGCACCTGCAGTCCGAACACGGTCATCGTGTGCGCCCCGCTGGCCGCCAGCTCCGGCCCGAGGATCGTCGGGTCGGTGAGCGAGTGGCAGTAGATCTCGAGCGGCAGCGGATCGGGCACGCGGCCCGCGCTCGCCGCCGCATGCGCTGAGCCGAGGGAGGCCCAGCCCTCGTTCGCGTGGAAGGTGCCGCCGAACGCGGCGGCCGGATCGACCCCCGCCTCGCGCAGACGCGGAAGGCGCGAGAGCAGCAGGTTGACCTTCACCTGCGCACCCTCCGCGCGCGGGGCCTCCTCGCCGAGCAGACGGGCAAGCTCGAACGGGGTCACGTTGGCGAGCACCGTGCCGGCGACGATCCGGCGATCCGTGCCGCCCTGCGTGTACTCGACCTCGCCGTCCGGGCTGATGCTCGTCACCTCGGCGCCGGAGCGCAGTTCCGCCCCCGCATCGAGGGCCGCCCGCCAGAGCGCCCCGCTGACGCTCTGCATGCCGCCGACCGGCACATCCCAGTCGCCCGTGCCGCCCCCGATCGCGTGGTAGAGAAAGCAGCGGTTGGTCGCCAAGCTCGCGTCGATCGGCTCGGCGAAGGTGCCGATCAGCGCGTCGGTGAGCACGACGCCGCGCACCAGGTCGGAGGCGAAGGTGCTCTCGATCGCGGCGCCGATCGGCTCCTCGATGAATTCGTTCCAGAGCGCGTCGTCGCCGAGCAGCGCGCGGGCCTCGGCGCGGGTCGGCAGCGGTTCGGTCATGGTCGGGAACAGCGTGCGCGCCAGACGTCCGGTGCCGTCCGAGAACTCGCGCCAGGCCGCGGCATCCGCACCGGCCCCGATGGAGGCGAAAGAGGCGTCGGTCGCGCCGGCGTCGCCGGTGTCGATCAGCAGGCCCCGATCCTCGGCGGGAACCGGGGTGTACGACGAGAACCGGCGTCGGGCGAGCGTGATGTCAAGGCCGAGGTCGGCGATGATCCGGCGGGGGAGGAGGCTCACCAGATACGAGTAGCGCGAGAGCCGGGCCGCGACGCCGGCGAAAGGCTCCACCGAGACGGCGGCGCCGCCGAACTGCTCGAGCCTCTCCAGCACGACCACGCGAAGACCCGCGCGGGCCAGGTAGGCGGCGGCCGTCAGCCCGTTGTGGCCGCCCCCGACGATGGCGACGTCGGCGCGCTCCGTGCCCGTCGCCCCGGGCCTGCCCGCCTCCGCCATGTCGTCATGCTACGCGGCGGCACGCCGGAAACGTGCGGCCGGGCGCGGCGCGGTGGCCCGGAATTGCAGGGCCCGCAGGTTTCCGTCGAATGTTGCCGGGAGAGGGTCGCCGCGCATGCGCGCGCCCTATTCTCGACTCCATGGTGCCGGAACCCGAACTTGCGACCGAGCTTCCGACGGCCGAGGAGACGATCGACCTCGTCGAGCGCTGGCTGCGCCGCAGTGCCGGCCACCGCGCCGACGCGAACGCCGAGCGGCTCGCCGGGCTGCTGCAGGATCCTCAGGGCCTCGAATTCACGATCGGCTTCGTCGACCGTGTGGTGCGGCCTGAAGACCTCCGGATCGCGGCCCGCAATCTCGAAGCGCTGTCGCGTCAGGTTCCCGACTTCCTGCCGTGGTTCCTCCGGCTCGCCGTCGTGGTCGGCGGAGGCTTCGGAATCCTGCTGCCCTGGCCGATCATTCCGATCGCGCGCGCCGTGTTCCGCCGGATGGTGGGTCACCTCGTCGTCGACGCGCATCCGCGGCGACTCGGGCGCACCCTCGCCAGGCTGCGCGACGGGGGAGCGCGGCTGAACGTCAACCTGCTCGGCGAGGCGGTGCTCGGGGAGCGCGAGGCCGAGCGCCGACTTGACGGCACGCGCGCACTGCTGGCCCGCGACGACGTCGACTACGTCTCGATCAAGGTGTCCTCGGTAGTGAGCCAGCTGTCGATGTGGGGCTTCGAGCACACCGTCGACCGGGTCATCGAGCGGCTGATCCCGCTCTACCAGCAGGCGGCCCAGGCGCCGACGGCCAAGTTCATCAACCTCGACATGGAGGAGTTCCGCGACCTCGACCTCACGATCGCGGTGTTCACGCGGCTGCTCGAGCGCGAGGAGTTCCGACAGCTCGAAGCGGGGATCGTGCTGCAGGCGTACCTCCCGGACTCGCTCGGCGCGCTCGAAGAGCTCACCAGCTGGGCCCGCAACCGCCGCCGCGAGGGCGGGGCGGGCATCAAGGTGCGCATCGTGAAAGGCGCGAACCTGGCGATGGAGCGGGTCGACGCGGCGATCCACGGCTGGCCGCTCGCGACCTGGCCCTCGAAGACCGCGACCGATGCGCACTACAAGCGACTGCTCGACTACGCGCTGCGGCCGCGCAACGCCGAGGCGGTGCGGGTCGGGGTCGCCGGCCACAACCTCTTCGATCTGGCGTTCGCGTGGCTGCTCGCCGAGAAGCGGGGGGTGACCGACCGCGTCGACATCGAGATGCTGCTCGGCATGGCCTCCGCGCACCAGGAGGCGCTGCGCGCGCAGTCGGGCGGCATCCTGCTCTACACCCCCGTCGTGCACGGTGACGAGTTCGACAGCGCCATCAGCTACCTCGTCCGCCGACTGGAGGAGAACTCCAGCACCGAGAACTTCCTCTCCGGGGCCTTCGAGCTCGAGGACCCGGCGATCTTCGAGCGCGAGGCCCACCGCTTCCGCTCCGCGCTCGCCCTGCTGGATGCCTCGATCCCCGAGTCGATGCGCACCCAGAATCGGATGACGCCCGACCTGCCGTGGAGCCGTCGGCCGTTCGACAACGAGCCCGACACCGACCCCTCGCGGGCCCCGAACCGGGCGTGGGCGGCGGCGGCGCTCGAGCGCAGCCTGCACACGACGCTCGGATCGGCGGCGCTCGAGGACGCGCGGATCGACACCGAGGAGGCGCTGCGCGCGTGCCTCAGCCGCGCCGCCCGCGCGGGGCGCGACTGGGGGAGCGCGTCGACCGAGGACCGCGCCGCCCTGCTGGAGCGCGTCGGAGACGCGCTCGCGGCGTCCCGCGGCCGGCTCGTCGAGGTGATGGCGGCCGAGACCGGCAAGACCGTCGCCGAGGCGGACGTCGAGGTGAGCGAAGCCGTCGACTTCGCCCGCTACTACGCCGAGCGCGCCCGCGACCTGGATTCCGTCGAGGGCGCCCGCTTCGTGCCGGCCGGGGTGATCCTCATCACCCCGCCGTGGAACTTCCCGGTGTCGATTCCGGCCGGGGGCGTGCTCGCGGCGCTCGCCGCGGGCAGCGCCGCGATCCTCAAGCCCGCCCCGCAGGCCCGGCGCTCCGGTGCGGTGCTCGCCGAGGCGATCTGGGAGGCGGGCGTTCCGCGCGACCTGTTCAGCTTCGTCGACGTCGAGGAGGGCGAGCTCGGCCAGCAGCTGGTCACCGCGCCGGAGGTCGGTCGCGTCGTGCTCACCGGCGGATTCGAGACGGCCGCGCTGTTCCGCTCCTGGAAGCACGACCTGCCGCTGCTGGCCGAGACGAGCGGCAAGAACGCGATCATCATCACGCCGAGCGCCGACCTCGACCTGGCCGTCGGCGATCTGGTGAAGAGCGCCTTCGGCAACGCGGGTCAGAAGTGCTCCGCCGCGTCGCTCGCGATCCTCGTCGGATCGGTGGCCCGCTCCGAGCGCTTCCGCCGCCAGCTCACCGACGCGGTCGCCAGCCTCGCTGTGGGCCCCGCGGACGACCCGGCGACGCTCTTCGGCCCGCTCGTCGAGCCGCCGCACGGCAAGCTCGAACGCGCCCTCACCGAGCTCGACGAGGGCGAGAGCTGGCTGGTGCGCCCGCGCCAGCTCGACGGCACCGACCGGCTGTGGTCGCCGGGCGTGCGCGACCAGGTCGCCCCGGGCAGCACGACGCACCGCGTCGAGTTCTTCGGGCCGGTGCTCGGCCTCATGGCCGCCTCGGATCTGGATGACGCGATCGCGCTGCAGAACGATGTCGACTTCGGGCTGACGGCGGGAATCCACTCGCTCGACCCGAACGAGGTCGCGCACTGGCTGGCCGAGGTCGAGGCGGGGAACCTCTACGTGAACCGGCCGATCACCGGCGCGATCGTGCGCCGGCAGCCTTTCGGCGGGTGGAAGCGCTCCTCGGTCGGCACGGGCGCCAAGGCCGGCGGGCCGAACACACTGTTCGTGCTCGGCGACTGGGAGCCGGTGGCGGAGGAGCCGGACGGCGACCTGCGACTCGACGCCCTCGATGATCGCGTGCGCGCCGTCGTCGAGGCGGTGCAGCCGGCGCTCGACTACGTCGGCTTCGACCTGGTGCGCCGCGGCGCTCTCCGCGATGCGGAGGCCTGGGATGCTGAATTCGGCATCGCGCGCGACGCCTCCGAGCTCGGGGTCGAACGCAACGTGCTGCGCTACCGGCCGACCGCGGTCGAGCTGCGACTCGCCGCCGAGGGGTCGGTCGCCGAGTTCGCGCGCCTGCTGGCCGCCGCTGCGCTGGCGCGCTCGCCGCTCACGATCAGCTCGTCGCGCCCGCTGCCGGCGACGCTCGTTCCGCTGCTCGACGCGGACTTCGGAGAGCTGCGCACGGACCGCATCCTGATCGAGTCGGACGCCGCCTGGATCGCGCGGATGCGCGATGAGCGCCCGCATCGCATCCGGCTCGTCGCGCCGGCAGGTGCGGGGGCGGGTGCGGGGGCACGGGCGGGTGCGGAGGCTGGCGCGGGAGCGGGTGCGCTTGCCGCCGAGCTGCGTGACGCGATCGAGGGCGACCCCGACGTCGCTCTCTGGGCGGGACCAGTCACGACCGCGGGCCGCATCGAGCTGCTGACCTTCCTGCGTGAGCAGGCGGTCTCGGTGACCGCGCACCGCTTCGGAAACCCGGCTCCCGGGTTCCTCGACCTGCGCCTCTAGCGCGCGCCGCGCCCCACCCCGCGCCCCGCGTGCGGCACGCCGCGCCCGCACGCTCCACCCCACCTCCCCGCGAGCGGTGCGAAAAGTGCGGTGTTGGGGCCGTGCACCCCACGTTTGGCACCGCTCGCGGGGATGTGCGGCGTGCGTGAGTGCGTGGCGTGCGTGAGTGCGCGGGTGCGCGGCGTGCGCGGATGCGCGGCGTGCGCGAGGAGAGGCGTGCGAGCGGCGCGCAGGGTGCGCGGCACGGGGTGAGACGTACCGGTGCGCTGATGGTGCTCCGACGCGCGGCCGACCCCCGGCGAGCGGTGCGAAAAGTGCGGTGTTGGGGCCGTGCACCCCACGTTTGGCACCGCTCGCGGGGAGGTGGGGTGCGCGGGAGTGCGCGGCGCGGCGTGCGCGGGTGCGCGGGGGTGCGCGGGGGTTCGGGCGCGCAGCGTGGGGTGGGGGGCGCGCGGGTTAGGCGTCGAGGGCGGCGCTGGCCGCGTCGAGCGCGGCCGCCCGGTCGACACCGAGCGCGCGGGCGCGCGCGGCGAAGGCGGCCGCGGCCTCCTGCAACGACCGCTCGGCGGCATCCGCGGAGAACGTGACGAAGGAGCCGTTGCGTCCGCGCGTCTCGATCACGCCGTCGGACTCGAGCTCGCGGTAGGCGCGGGCGACCGTGTTGGCGGCGAGCCCGAGCTCGGCGGCGAGGGCGCGCACCGTGGGGAGCTTAGATCCGGCGGCGAGGTCGCCGGTGAGAGCGGCATCCCGGATCTGCCGGCGCAGCTGCTCGAACGGAGCCTCGGCGGCCTCGTGATCGATGGTGAGCCTCATGCGCGCCCCCCGGAGTGCTTCTCGAGGAACTCGTAGACCGCCGTCGTGTCGACGCCGGTGAAGGTGCCGGTCGGCATCGCCGCGAGCAGCGAGGCGTTCAGGCGCGCGCTCGGCCACGCCTTCTCGGCCCAGCGCTGCGAGAGCTCGGCCGGAGGACGGCGGCAGCACGACAGGTCGGGGCAGGTGGAGCGCAGTCGGCGCTGCGTGTCGCGACCGCGGAACCACTTCACGTGCGCGAAGGGTGTGCCGACGCTGACCGAGAAGTCGCCCGCGGCGGTGGACTGGATGCTCGAGCTGCACCAGTAGGTGCCGGCCGGCTTGTCGGTGTACTGGTGGAAGGGGCTCAGTCGATCGGCGACCTCGAAGACCTGGCGCGCGCTCCACCAGCGGCAGACGATCTGCCCGTCGATCGCGCCGAGCGCGTCGGTCGGGAAGGCGGCGCCGTCGTTCTCGTAGGCCTTCGAGATGGTGCCGCTGGAGTGCACCTTCAAGAAGTGCACCGGCAGCCCCAGGTGCTCTGTCGCAAGATTCGTGAAGCGGTGGGCGGCAGTCTCGTAGCTGACGGCGAAGGCATCCCGCAGGTCTTCGATGCTCAGCTCGCGGGCTTGCTTCGCGGCGGTGAGGAACGTGACGGCGCTCTCCTCCGGGATGAGCAGCGCGCCCGCGAGGTAGTTGGTCTCGACGCGCTGCCGCAGCAGCTCCGCGTAGTCATGCGGCTCCTTCTTGTCGAGCACGTGCGCCGCGAGCGCCTGCAGCAGTGTCGAGCGCGGGTCGGTGTCGCCGTGCCGCACCGGCAGGTAGATGCGCCCGTTCTCCTTGTCGGTCACGCTCCGCGTGGAAGCCGGAAGGTCGGGGACGTAGTGCAGCGAGAAGCCGAGGTGCGCGGCGAGTTCGGAGGCGACCCGCTGCGAGAGCGGCCCGCCGGTATGGCCGACGGCCGTGAGCAGCTCGCGCGCGGTGCGCTCGAGCTCCGGGAAGTGGTTGCCGCGCCGACGCTGCTCGGCGCGCAGCTCGGCGTTCGCTCGTCGCGCCTCCTCGGGGGTGGCGGCGCGCTGCCGGTGCAGGCGCTCCAGCTCGTCGTGCAGCCGCAGGATCGTGGCGATCGCCTCGTCGCTGAGGCCTTTGCGCACGGGGACCGGCGGCAGTTCGAGGGAGGAGAAGATCGGGCCGCGGCCGGCGCGCTCGAGCGCGATCTCGAGCGCATCCCGCGAGCTCGGCGGCTCGGGGGAGAGCAGCTCGTCGAGGCTGACGTCGAGGATGCGGGCGAAGCGCTGCAGCTCGCCGACCTTGAGCTCGCGCTTGCCATTCTCGATCACCGAGACCTGCGACGGCGCCCGGCCGATCGCCTGCGCGAGCACCTCGAGGGTCATCCCGCGGTCGGAGCGCAGCTGTCGGATGCGGCGGCCGATGGTGAGCGGATCGAGCATGTCTTCATCGTCGAGGGCTGCGGCATCGAGGGGGGCCATTCCGACAGCATCCCAGGTCCGATTGTTCTTCGCATCAGAAATACCGGGGAATTTCTGCCCGAAGTTCTGAGAAATTCCGGCTGCCGCGGGCGCACAGTCGAAGCACGACTTCAGCAAAGGAGCAGTCCATGAGCATCAACCCCCCGCGTCCCGGCGATCAGACCCAGACGGCCGCCGAACTCCAGCACGAGTGGGACACCGACCCGCGGTGGGCCAATGTCCGGCGCGACTACACGGCCGAGGACGTCATCGCCCTTCGCGGCCCGGTCCGGGAGGCGCGCACGCTCGCCCGTCGCGGGGCGGAGAACCTGTGGGAGCTCATTGAGGCCAACAGCGAGAACCCGGAGGAGTGGGTGGCGGCGCTCGGAGCCCTCACCGGCAACCAGGCCGTACAGCAGGTGCGCGCCGGGCTCAAGGCCATCTACCTCTCCGGCTGGCAGGTCGCCGGCGACGCCAACCTCTCCGGTCAGACCTACCCCGACCAGAGTCTCTACCCGGCGAACTCGGTGCCGGCGGTCGTGCGGCGCATCAACAACGCGCTGCAGCGCTCGGCGCAGATCGAGTTCACCGAGGGCGACGCCTCGCGCGACTGGATGGTGCCGATCGTCGCCGACGCCGAGGCCGGCTTCGGCGGCCCGCTCAACGCCTACGAGCTCATGCACTCGATGATCGAGGCCGGCGCCGCGGGCGTGCACTGGGAGGATCAGCTCGCGAGCGAGAAGAAGTGCGGCCACATGGGCGGCAAGGTGCTGATTCCGACCGGTCAGCACATCCGCACCCTCAATGCCGCCCGGCTCGCCGCCGACGTCGCCGACGTGCCGACGATCGTCATCGCCCGCACCGACTCGCTCGCCGCCACGCTGCTCACCAGCGACGTGGATGAGCGGGACCGCCCGTTCCTCTCCGGCGGCCGCACGAGCGAGGGCTTCTACGAGGTCGAGAACGGCATCGGTCCGGTGCTCGCCCGCGGCCACGCCTACGCCCCGTACGCCGATCTGCTGTGGGTGGAGTCGAGCGAGCCCGACCTGGAGCTTGCGCGCACCTTCGCCGAGAGCATTCACGCCGAGCACCCTGGCCAGAAGCTCGCCTACAACTGCTCGCCGAGCTTCAACTGGAAGCGCCACCTCGACGACGACACCATCGCGAAGTTCCAGCGCGAGCTGTCGTCGATGGGCTACGCGTTCCAATTCATCACACTTGCCGGCTTCCACTCCCTGAACCACGGGATGTTCGAGCTGGCGCAGGGCTACTCGACGCGGCACATGAGCGCCTACGTCGAGTTGCAGGAGGCGGAATTCGCCGCCGAATCCCGCGGCTACACCGCGACCAAGCACCAGCGCGAGGTGGGAACCGGGTACTTCGACCGGATCTCCACTGCCCTCAACCCGGACAGTGCCACTCTCGCGCTCGTCGGCTCCACCGAGTCCGCGCAGTTCCACTAGGCCACGAGACACGACAGGAGACGATCATGACTCACCCGATTCGGATGGAGGTGCTCGGTCCGCAGGACGAGAGCACCGCACGCATCCTCACGCCGGAAGCGCTGCGCTTCCTGACCCGACTGCACGACATCTTCGCCGGGCGCCGCCAGGAGCGGCTCTCCGGACGGATGCTGTTCCGTCACGCCATCGACAACGGCCGCAACCTGCGGTTCCTCGACGAGACCAGGCCGGTGCGCGAGAACACCGAGTGGCGCGTCGCCGGCGCCGGCCCCGGCCTCGAGGATCGCCGGGTCGAGATCACCGGCCCGACCGATCGCAAGATGACCATCAACGCGATGAACTCGGGAGCCAAGGTCTGGCTCGCCGACCACGAGGATGCGCTCAGCCCGACCTGGGAGAACGTCATCGGCGGTCAGCAGAATCTGTTCGACGCGATCCGTCGCCAGATCGACTTCACGACTCCCGAGGGCAAGAGCTACACCCTGGGGGAGGAGACGCCGACGATCGTGTTCCGGCCGCGCGGCTGGCACCTCGTCGAGAAGCATCTGCGCTACACCGACCAGGCGGGGATCGCCTCGCCCGCGAGCGCCTCGCTCGTCGACTTCGGGCTGTACTTCTTCCACAACGCGCAGGAGCTGATCGCGCGCGGCACGGGACCGTACTTCTACCTGCCGAAGCTCGAGAACCACCTCGAGGCGCGGCTGTGGGACGACGTGTTCACGTTCAGCGAGAACGCGCTCGGCATCCCGCACGGCACGATCCGCGCCACGGTGCTGATCGAGACGATCACCGCCGCGTTCGAGATGGACGAGATCCTCTACGAGCTGCGCGAGCACTGCGCGGGGCTCAACGCGGGACGCTGGGACTACATCTTCAGCATCATCAAGAACTTCCGCGGACGCGGGGCGCGCTTCACGCTCCCCGACCGCAAGGAGATCACGATGACCGTGCCGTTCATGCGGGCCTACACCGAGCTGCTCGTGCAGACCTGCCACAAGCGGGGTGCGCACGCGATCGGCGGCATGAGCGCGTTCATCCCGAACCGGCGCGACCCGGAGGTCACCGAGCGCGCCCTCGCCGCGGTCCAGGCCGACAAGCGCCGCGAGGCGGGCGACGGCTTCGACGGCACCTGGGTGGCGCATCCGGATCTGATCCCGACGGCTCGCGCCGAATTCGACGCCGTCCTCGGCGAGCGGCCCAATCAGCTGGAGCGTCTCCGTGAGGAGGTGCACGTGACGGCGGCGCAGCTCACCGACCTCGACATCGACGGCGAGGTCACCGATGCGGGACTCGCCGCCAACGTGTCGATCGCGCTGCGCTACCTCGACAGCTGGCTGCGCGGCATCGGCGCCGCGGCGATCGACGACCTCATGGAGGACGCGGCCACCGCCGAGATCAGCCGGTCCCAGCTCTGGCAGTGGATCCGTCAGGGCGTCGTGACCGCCGAGGGCACGCGGGTGACGGCCGACCTGGTCGAGCAGCTGCTGGAGCGCGAGGTCGCCGAGCGCGCCGGCGAAGGCTCCCGCATTGAGGATGCGGCCGAGCTGTTCCGCGAGGTGACGCTGGGAGATGACTTCCCGACGTTCCTCACCATCGCGGCCTACTCGCGCTACTTGGTCGAACCGGCCGCCGCGACTCCCCGCGCACGGGAGATGGTCGCCGCCTAGTCAGCCGCGACCGCCCGCCGCGGTCTCGCTCGCAGGGGAGCGGGACCGCGGCATTCGCGTGCTCAGTCGTAGTTGCGGTGGATGAGTCGGCTCAGCACGATCGCGCTGCGCGTGTGGTCGACGCTGGGGGCGACGCGCACCTTTTCGAGCGCGTCCTCGAGAGAGGGGATGTCGCGGGAGCGCAGCAGAACGACTGCGTCGGCGGAGCCGGTGACGGTGCTGGCATCCACCACCTCCGGCACGCCCTGCAGGATGCGCTTGAGCTCCTCGGGGGCGACGGTGCCCCGGCAGAACAGCTCGACCCAGGCCTCGGTCGCCAGGCCGTCGACCTTGGGGTCGACCTGGATCGTGAACGCGCGGATCACGCCGTCGGCGACGAGGCGATCGACGCGTCGTTTCACGGCCGAGGCCGAGAGGCCGATCCGGTCGCCGATGTCGCCGTAGCCGGCGCGGGAGTTCTGGCGGAGGAGGTCGAGAATGCCGTAGTCGAGGTTGTCCACGCGCCGATCCTACGCTGAATTACTGCGTGCATGACAACGATCACGGTGAAATCGTGCGCACGGAGCCAGATTTCATCGGATGCATGCGTGCAACACTGGAAGTCATGACGTTGACCGACTCCGCCCCCCTCGCTTCCGAACGTGTGGCGACCCAGCGCACGGTGCTGATGTGTCGGCCCGAGCATTTCACCGTCAGCTACCGGATCAACCCGTGGATGCATCCGGAGCAGCCCACCGACACCGCTCTGGCGGTGCGGCAGTGGGACGAGCTCTATCGGATCTATCGGGAGCTCGGCTTCGAGGTGCACCTCATCGACCCGGTCGACGATCTGCCCGACATGGTCTATGCCGCCAACGGGGGCTTCACCTTGGACGGCATCGCCTACGGAGCCCGGTTCCAGTACCCGGAGCGCGCTGCGGAGGGTCCGGCCTACATGGAGTGGTTCGGCGCGAACGGCTTCGAGGTGCGCGAGCCGGTGTCCACCAACGAGGGCGAGGGTGACTTCCTGCTCGTCGGAGACACCATCTTCGCCGGCACCGGGTTCCGCAGCGACACCGCGAGCCACGACGAGCTGCGCCGCATCTACGACCGCGAGGTCGTCACCCTGCGCCTCGTCGACCCGAGCTTCTACCACCTGGACACCGCGTTCGCGGTGCTCGACTCGAACGGCGGACCGGGCAGCGTGGCGTTCCTCCCGAAGGCCTTCGACGCCGCCAGCCGCGACATTCTGGACGAGCGCTTCCCGGATGCCATTCACGTCACCGACGAGGACGCCGCCGTGCTCGGGCTCAACAGCTTCAGCGACGGGCGCAACGTTGTGATCGCCGCCCGCGCCGAGGACTTCGGCAGGCAGCTGCGCGAGCGGGGCTTCGTGCCGCATCCGGTCGACCTGTCGGAGCTGCTGCTCGGCGGCGGGGGAGTGAAGTGCTGCACTCTGGAGCTGCGCCGATGACCGCGGTCGGCGCCCGGAGCTACCTCGAGCAGGTTGAGGAGTTCGGCGCGCACAACTACCACCCGCTTCCGGTCGTGATCGCGAAGGGCGAGGGCGCCTGGCTCACCGATGTCGAGGGGCGTCGCTACCTCGACTGCCTGGCCGCCTACTCGGCGGTCAACTTCGGGCACGGCCACCCCGCGTTGATCGCCGCCGCGAAGGAGCAGCTCGACCGGATCACCCTGACCAGCCGCGCCTTCCACAACGACCAGCTCGGAGCGTTTCTCGAGTCGCTGGCCCGGCTGGCGCGCAAGGACATGGTGCTGCCGATGAACACCGGTGCGGAGGCGGTGGAGAGCGCGATCAAGGTGGCGCGCGCCTGGGGCTACCGGGTCAAGGGCGTACCGCACGACCAGGCGAAGGTCGTCGTGGCGGACGGCAACTTTCACGGGCGCACCACGACGATCATCAGCTTCTCGAACGATGCCGAAGCGCGTGCCGACTTCGGGCCGTACACACCCGGCTTCGTGAGCGTGCCGTACGGCGACGCCGCCGCGCTTGCCGCCGAGATCGACGAGAGCACCGTGGCGGTGCTGCTGGAGCCGATCCAGGGCGAGGCGGGCATCGTGGTTCCGCCCGAGGGCTACCTGCCGGAGGTGCGGCGCATCACCGCCGAGGCAGGCGTGCTCTTCATCGCCGACGAGATCCAGTCGGGGCTCGGGCGCACCGGCGCCACCTTCCAGTGCGACAACGCGGGGGTGGTGCCCGACATGTACCTGCTCGGCAAGGCACTCGGCGGCGGAATCGTGCCGGTGAGCGCGGTGGTCGCGAACCGCGACGTGCTGGGCGTGCTGCGTCCCGGTGAGCACGGCTCGACCTTCGGCGGCAACCCGCTCGCGGCCGCCGTCGGCCGGGCCGTCGTGGAGCTGCTCGGGACCGGTGAGTTGCAGGCGCGGGCGCGCGACCTGGGGGCGATCCTTCATCAGCGGCTGCGCGCGCTGCTCGGGCACGGCGTCGTCGCGGTGCGCTGCGTCGGGCTCTGGGCGGGCATCGACATCGACCCGGAGCTCGCGACCGGGCGACGTGTGTGCGAGCTGCTGGCCGAGCGCGGCGTGCTCGCGAAGGACACCCACGGATCGACGATCCGGCTCGCTCCGCCGCTCATCATCGAGCTGGCGGATCTGGAGTGGGCTGTCGATCAGCTGGAGGCCGTGCTTGCGGAGCTGCGAGGCGATGCGGCGGACTGAGGCGGTGCCCGCCGCACACCGGACTGGTGCCCGAAGTGAAGTTAGCCTAACCTAAGTTCGGTCAACCGAACCGGTTCGACTCCTGGCACCTTTCACGGAGTTCTTTCCCCCATGCACGCTTCACGCACTCTGCCCCTTCTCGCCATCGCTGCGAGCGCCGCGCTCCTCGTCGGCTGCTCCGCCGCGACCGACACGGACGCGGTCGACTCCGGCGCCGATGTCGTCGCCGACGGCGCGTTCACCCTGTACTCGGGTCGCGACGAGGAGCTGATCCAGCCCCTCATCGACATCTTCGAGGAGCAGTCCGGCATCGAGGTCGATGTGCGCTACGGCAACACGGCGGAGCTCGGCGCGCTGCTGCTCGAGGAGGGCGACCAGAGCCCCGCCCAGGTCTTCCTCTCGCAGGATGCCGGCGCGCTCGGCGCGCTCAGCCAGGCCGGTCTCTTCGCCGCGCTGCCCGATGATGTCGCCGAGGCAGTGCCGGCGGGCTTCACCTCGACGGACGGCAGCTGGGTCGGCCTCACAGGTCGCGCCCGCGTCGTCGTCTACGACAGCGAGGAGCTCTCGGCCGACGAGCTGCCCGACACGGTGCTCGAGTACGTCGAGCCGGAGTGGGCCGGCCGCCTCGGCCTGCCGCCGGGCAACGCGAGCTTCCAGTCCTTCGTCACCGCCCTGCGCGTCATCGAGGGCGAGCAGGTCGCCGAGGACTGGGTCGAGGCGCTCGCGAGCAACGACCTGCAGATCTTCGAGAACAACACCGCCACGCTCACCGCCGTCAACGAGGGAGCGCTCGACGTCGGTCTCATCAACCACTACTACTGGTTCCGTCAGGCCGCCGAGGTCGGCGCCGAGAACATGCGCGCGCAGATCGCCTTTCTCGAGGCGGGCGACGCCGGCTCGATCGTCAACGTGACGGGTGCGGGCATCCTGAGCGGCGCCGCCGCCGACGCCGATGCGCTCGAGTTCGTGCGGTTCCTCATCTCGGAGCAGGCGCAGACCTACTTCGTCGAGCAGACCTTCGAGTACCCGCTGCTCCCCGGTGTGGCCGCCCCCGAGGGGCTCCCCGCTCTCGACTCGCTCGTCAACCCCGAGCTCGACCTGAGCGACCTCGACGACCTGGCGACGACGCAGGAGCTGCTCGCCCGATACGGCCTCATCTGACGGCGAATCCGCAGGAGACGGTGGGAGCGAGGTGCGCCCCGCTCCCGCCGTCTCGCGGGCTCGGCCGAGGGTGATGCAATAGAGCCATGGTCCGCCCGCTCGACGCCGTCGATCCGCCCGCACCCGCGGCGGCTGTGATCGCGCCCGTGATCGCGCGCGCGACGGCGGGGCGACCTCCGGTCCTGCTTGTGCTCGGAGCCGCTGTGGCGGCCGCCGCGGCCGCGATTCCGCTCGTCTACCTCGTGGTGCGGGCCACGGGCGGCGGCCTCGAGACGATGCTCGAGGTGCTGGCCCGCCCGCGCGTGCTCGAGTACGCGGCCAACTCGCTGGGGCTCGCCGCGGCCGTCACGCTGACCGCCCTCGCGCTCGGCACCGCGACCGCGGTCGTGCTGAGCCGGCTGCGCGTGCCGTTCCCGCGCACGTGGCTGCTCGTCTCCTCGCTGCCGCTCGCCGTGCCGTCCTATCTCGCCGGCTACGGGTGGCTCGTCACCCTCCCCGCGATCAATGGGTTCCTGCCGAGCTGGATTCTGCTGACGGCCGTGACCGTTCCCTACGTGACGCTGCCGGTCGCGGCCGCCCTGCGCGGGGCATCCGGCGACCTGGAGGGCGTCGCGCGCACGCTCGGCCGCGGTCCGGTGCGCGCCTTCTTCGTCGCCACCTGGCCGCAGGTGCGCCCCGCCGCGATCGCGGGCTCGCTGCTCGTCGCGCTCTACGCGCTGAGCGATTTCGGGCTCGTCGCCATGATGCGGTTCCCGACGCTCACCTGGGGCATCAACCAGGCGTACGCGGCGAGCTTCGACCGCGCCCAGGCCGCCGTGCTGGCGCTCCTGCTCGTGGTGCTCGCCGTGCTCGTGGTGGTGGGAGAGCGCAGCGCCCGCGGTCAGCTGCCGCGCCAGGCCGCGCGCGCCGTCGCCCCCCGCCGCATCCGGCGCGGGGCGCTCCTCGCACTTCTGCCCGTCGTCGCCGCGGCGCCCGCCGTCGGTGTCGTCGTGCCCCTGCTGGGACTTCTCGCCCGCCTGCTCGAGGCGCAGACCCTGCGCGAGCTCGATGTCGCGCGCCTTCTCGAGGCCGTCGGCGCGACTGTGGGGGTGGCGGTGGCGACCGCGCTGTTCGCGGTGCTGCTCGCGCTGCCGGTCGCGGCGCTCGCGAGTCGCTACCGCGGCCGACTCGTCTCGGCGCTCGAGTCGCTGAGCTATCTCGGACACGCGCTGCCGGGCATCGTCGTCGGCCTCTCGCTCGTGTTCTTCGCGCTCGCCGTCGTGCCGGCGCTGTATCAGAGCGCCGTCGTGCTCGTCTTCGCCTATGCCGTGCTGTTCGCACCCAAGGCGATCAGCACGATGCGGGCCGGGCTCGGCGATGTGCCGCCGCGACTGGTCGCCGTGGCACGCACGCTCGGCGCGTCGCCGCTGCGGGCATGGTGGCGGGTGACGGTGCCGCTGGCGCTGCCGAGCGTGGGCATCGGCGCCCTGCTCGTCGCGATCGCGACCATGAAAGAATTGCCCGCGACGCTGCTGCTGCGCCCGACCGGGATGTCGACGCTCGCCACGGAGCTCTGGAACCGGACGGTGGTGGTTGAGTACGGGGCCGCCGCGCCGTACGCCGCGATGCTCGTGCTGCTGGCCGCCGTTCCGGCAGTCATCCTCTCGGGGGTCCGCACCGTCGCCAAGGAGGAGCTGTGAGCGATCTCGTCATCGACGGCGTGAGCGTCACCCACGGGTCGACGCTCGCGGTCGACGAGGTGTCGTTGCGCATCGACGGCGGCGATCTGGTCGCTGTGCTCGGGCCGAGCGGCTGCGGCAAGACGACTCTGCTGCTGGCGATCGCGGGGCTCCTCCCGGTCGGGGCGGGGTCGATCCGCATCGGGGAGCGCGAGCTCTCGCGGCCGGGACGCACGGTGCCGGCCGAGAAGCGCGGCATCGGCTGGGTTCCCCAGGAGGCCTCGCTCTTCCCGCACCTGTCGGTGGCCGAGAACATCGGATTCGCGCTGGCGCGCGGTCGCGGCGCCGCCTCGGTGCGCGCTCGCCGCATCGCCGAACTGGCCGAACTCGTCGGGCTCGGGGGTCTCACCGGCCGCGCGCCCAATCAGCTCTCGGGAGGCCAGGTGCAGCGCGTCGCCCTCGCGCGGGCGCTCGCGCCGCGACCGGAGCTGCTGCTGCTCGACGAGCCCTTCGCGGCCCTCGACACTCAGCTTCGCGTCGGCCTGCGCCGCGAGGTCGCCGAGCTGCTGCGCGCGCAGGGCACGACCTCCCTCCTGGTCACCCACGATCAGGAGGAGGCGCTCACGCTCGCCGACAGGGTGGCCGTGCTGCGCGACGGTCGGCTCGAGCAGTTCGGCACTCCCGAGGAGATCTACCAGCATCCCGCCTCCGCCTGGGTCGCCTCGTTCGTCGGCGACGTCGTCGAGCTCGACGGGGCTTGGCGCGGCGGCCGCGTGATCTGCGCGCTCGGCTCGGTCGAGGCGACCGCCGTCGGGTTCGCGCCCGCCGACGGCGACCGCGTGCGGCTGATGCTGCGACCGGAGTGGATCGTGCCGCGGCCGGAGCTGCTCGCGCATGCCGCGGCGGGCGCCGACGCTCGGGTCAGCGCGCTCTCCTACGCAGGCCACGACGCGATGCTCACCTGCGACGTCATCGACGGTCCGAGCGTGCGCATCCGCATGTCGACCGTGGAGCTGCCCGCCGTCGGCGACCCGGTGCGCCTCGCCGTGCAGCGGCCCGGACTCGCGTTCCCCCGCCTGACGTGACGGCGGGAAGCCCGCTGATAGCGTCGGGCGGGTGAGCATTCTTCCTTCGACACTGCCGTCGTCTACCCACACCCCGCTGCGTGGCGGGGCGACCCTGCGCTGGGGCATCCTCGCCCCCGGCCGGATCGCGCACGACTGGGCCACGACCGTGCATGCCAAAACCGACCAGCGGGTCGTCGCGGTGGCGTCCCGCTCTGCCGAGCGCGCGGCCGCCTTCGCGGTGACGCACGGCGTCGAGCGCTCGTATGGGCAGTACGAGGCGCTCGTCGGCGACCCCGAGGTCGACATCGTCTACATCGCGGCACCGCACAGCGAGCACCGCGTGCTCGCCGAGCTGGCGATCGCGGCGGGCAAGCACGTGCTGATCGAGAAGCCGATGGCCACGAACGCGGAGGATGCGGCGGCGATCGTCGCGGCGGCGCGCGCGGCGGGCGTGTTCGCGATGGAGGCGATGTGGTCGCGGTTCCTGCCGCAGACGACCGTGCTCCGACGGCTGCTCGATGACGGCGTGCTGGGCGCGCCGCGCCAGGTCTCCGCGGATTTCGGCTCGCGGTTCCCCTTCGACCCGACGAGCCGCGCCTTCGACCCGGCGCTCGGCGGCGGCAGCCTGCTCGACCTCGGGGTGTACTCGATTTGGTTCTGCGGTCTGGTGCTCGGTCTTGATCCGGAGAGCGTCCGCACGAGCGGAAGCCTGGCGGTGACCGGGGTCGATGAGCAGGCGGTCGTGACGCTCGACTATGCGGGGGCGACCGCGGTCGCGAGCTCCAGCATGGTGGCGCACACCCCGATCGTTGCCGCGATCGGCGGCGAGAAGGCCGTGCTGAGCTTCGACAGCCCTTTCTGCGGCGTCGGCGGATTCTCGATCCGCGCCGACGAGGAGCGTCTGGTGTGGCGCGACCCGGCTCCGCTGCTCTGGCGGGACGGTCTCTGCTACCAGGCGCCGGCCGTGGCGGCGCACATCGCGGCGGGGCTCACCGAGGCTCCCGAGCATCCGCTGGATCGCAGCGTCGAGCAGCTGCGCGTGATCGACGAGGCCCGACGACAGCTGGGCGCGGCCTGAGCGCTGGCGCGCGCGGCGCGTACGCTGGGCGCGTGACCGTACTGACCCCGGAGCTGCTGGCCCGCATCCGCTCCCGAGCTGCCGACTACGACCGTGAGAACGCGTTCTTCGCCGAGGATCTGGAGGAGCTGCGCGCGGCCGGATATCTCGCCCCGCGCTCGCTGCTCGAGACGGCGCGCGACCAGCGACTGCTGGCGGCTCACGCGCCGGCCACCGCGCTCGGCATCAACATGCACCTGGTGTGGGCGGGTGTGGCGCGGGTGCTCCACGAGCGTGGCGACGCGAGCCTCGACTGGGTGCTGCGGGATGCCGAGGCCGGCGAGCTGTTCGCCTTCGGCAACAGCGAACCGGGCAACGATCTGGTGCTCTGGGACTCGCTCACCACGGTCGACACCGTCGACGGCGGTTACGCCTTCACGGGGACCAAGATCTTCACCTCGCTCGCCCCAGCCTGGACGCGGCTCGGCGTGTTCGGCAAGCAGCTCGACGGTCCGGACGGGCCCCGTCTCGTGCACGGCTTCCTCACGCGTGACGACGCCGGCGTCACCACGCTCGACGACTGGGACACGCTCGGAATGCGGGCGACGCAGAGTCGGACGACGAAACTCGACCACGCGGTCGTGCCGGAGGAGCGCATCTCGCGCTTCCTGCCGGTGGGGCCGAACGCGGATCCGTTCGTGTTCGCGATCTTCGCCAACTTCCTGCTGCTGATCGGCTCGGTCTATGCGGGCATCGCCGATCGCGCGCTCGAGCTCGGCGTCGAGGCGGTCACGCGTCGCACGAGCGTCAAGACCGGCACCAGCTACGACCGCGATCCCGACTTCCGCTGGCGGATCGCCGAGGCGGCGCTCGCGCTCGACGCCCTCGCGCCGGACCTCGACGCTCTCGCGCGCGATGTCGACGAGCTCGTCGATCACGGCGCGCTGTGGTTCCGGAAGCTCACCGGCGCCAAGCACCGCGCGACCGAGACCGCGCGTGTCGTCGTGGATCAGGCCATGCGCTCGGCGGGCGGCGGGGGATACCGCTCCGCGAGCGAGCTGGCGCGCCTGCAGCGCGACGTGCTGGCCGGCATCTATCACCCGAGCGACACCGAGAGCGTTCACGCGACGGTCGCCGCCAGTCTCCTCGGCCCGCTCTAGGGCTCCGCGCTCGCGACGCCCGGACGCTCGCGCACCGGGTGTTGACACCGCGCTCTCATTCGGCATAGTGTTCTGACTTGTATACAAGTACGGATACATGGTCAGCGGTGACCGGCAGGGCCGCCGCGCGACCTGCCGAACCGGAGGAGACCAGTGAGCACGACATCGTCGGCCGGCGAAGTGAGCGGGCAGAATTACCTCCGAGGGCAGATCGCCCGAGAGCTCACCGCAGCACTCGGGCCCGAGCACGTCAGCCAGGATCCCGCCGACCTCCAGGCCCAGGCCTCGGACTGGTCGTGGTACTCGAAGTTCCTCACCTACAAGGGCCTTGAGCAGCCCGCCGCCGACTTCGCGGTGCGGCCGGCGAACACCGCCGAGGTCGAGCGCGTGGTGCAGATCGCGAGCGACTACCGCATCCCGATCGTGACGCGTGGCGGCGGCTCCGGCACCCAGGGCGGCACCTTCGCCCCCTACGGCGGCATCTCGCTCGACCTCGGCCGCCTCACCGACATCGTCGAGATCGACGAGCAGAGCCTCGTCGTCACCACCGGCGCGGGCATCGACGGTCCGACGCTCGAAAAGGCGCTCAATGAGAAGGGCCTCACGCTCGCCCACTACCCGGGCTCGTACCACCTCGGCGCGACCATCGGCGGCTTCATCGCCGCCCGCGGCTCCGGCGTCGTCTCGACCAAGTACGGCAAGGCCGAAGACCAGGTTCTCCAGGTCGAGGCTGTCGTCGCCCCGGGCAAGACCATCACGACGCTCCCGGTTCCCAGCCACGCTGCCGGGCCCGACCTGCTGCAGTCCTTCGTCGGCTCGGAGGGAACGCTCGGCGTCATCACGCAGGCCAGTCTGCGCATCGACCCGCTTCCCGCGGCGCGCGGCTTCCTGTCCTTCAGCTTCCCCGACATCTTCGCGGGAATCGAAGCCGGTCGACGGATCATGACCAACCGGCTGCGCCCCGCCGTCATCCGCCTCTACGACGAGGCCGATAGCTACAAGCTGCGCGACTGGGTCGGCACCCCGTTCACCGGCACGCTGATGGTCATCATGTGCGACGGCTCCGAGGAGCTCGTCGACTACGAGACGCGTGCCATCACGAGCCTCGTCGAGAGCGCGGGCGGCACGTCCCTCGGCCCCGAGGTCGGGCAGACCTGGTGGGAGGGCAAGTACGAGCCCTACGCCAAGGGCAAGCTGCCGCAGCCGCCGCTCATGTACGGCACCTTCGACCAGGTCGCGCGCTTCGCCGACATCCCGGCGATCTACCGCGCCAAGAAGAAGGTCATCGAGGAGCAGTTCGCCGAGTACGGCGCGCGGTACACCGCGCACCTCTCGCACTGGTACGACTGGGGCGCGATGCTCTACGACCGGTTCTACGTCGACGAGCCGCCGACCGATCCGGCCGAGGCGATGGACCTGCACGACCGGCTCTGGGACGCGGGAATCCTGGCGGGCCTCGAGAACCGCGCCGTGCTGAACGACCACCACGGCGTCGGCATCAAGCTCGGCCGCTTCATGCGACCGCAGTACGGCGCCGGTTTCGAGCTCATGCGTCAGATGAAGGACGCCTGGGACCCGGACGGGATCATGAATCCCGGCAAGCTCGGGTTCGGCCCGCCGCGCAACAGCCGCTGGTAGCCGATCCCCACAACTGAATACCGGCAAGACCTGCAGAATGGCACCCAGTGCCCGAACTCAAAGGAGAGTAGTGATGCACCTGTCTATGCACAATTGGATGCGCGCGGAGCCGATCGAGACCACGATCGCCCGCCTGGCCAAGTACGGCTACAAGAGCATCGAGATCTCGGGTGAGCCCGAGAAGTACGATGCCAAGCACGTCCGCGGCCTCCTGGACCACTACGGACTCAATTGCTGGGGCTCCGTCACCCTGATGGTCGACGGCCGCAACATGCAGTCCGGCGACGAGGCGGTGCGCGCCGAGAGCGTGCAGTACGTCAAGGACTGCATCCAGCTCGTCCACGACCTCGACGGCAAGATCCTCACCCTCGTGCCCGGCACGGTCGGCAAGGTCGTTCCCGACTCGACGCCCGAGAACGAGTGGGAGTGGCTGGTCGATGGCACCAAGGAGGTCTACGAGTTCGCGCAGGCGAAGGGCGTGCGCGTCGGCATCGAGCCGCTCAACCGCTTCGAGTCCTACCTGATCACCCGTGCCGAGCAGGCGCTCGCCCTGTGCGACGCGGTCGGCCCCGACCTCGGCGTGGTGCTGGATGCGTTCCACATCAACATCGAGGAGACCAATCTCTACGATGCGATCCGCCTCGTCGGCGACAAGCTGGTCGACGTCCACGTCGCCGAGAACAACCGGATGCCCTGCGGCTACGGCGACTACAACTGGACCGAGTTCATCGGCGTGCTCAACGAGATCGGCTACGACGGCGCCCTGACGGCCGAGTTCGTCGCGCCGGTCGACCGCACCCCGGCGAACAAGTACCCGAACGCGCTCGAGACCAACTTCGAGGGCCTGGACATCCCGCCGGAGCAGCTGAAGTTCATCATCGACCACGGCTCGTCGATCCTCACCGAGGAGTTCTACGACTGGCTGGTCAAGGTGAACTCCGAGACGCTGCTGCCGCTGATCAACGACAAGTGGTAGGCGCCTGAGCGCATGGGCAAGGTAGTCATCGTCGCGACACTCGACACGAAAGGGCCGGAGGTCGCGCACCTGCGCGATCGTCTGCTCGCCCTCGGGGTCGAGTCGCTGGTCGTTGACTCAGGAATCCTTGGCGAACCGGTGGGCATCGTCCCCGACGTGAGCCATGCCGAGCTGGCTGGGCGGGGCGGCATCACCCTCGCCCAGCTTCAGGCCTCCGGCACACGAGGCCGCGCGGTGGAGATCATGCGCGGCCTCGTGCAGGATCTCGTGCGCGAGCGCTTCGACGCGGGCGAGCTGGTCGGCGGCATCAGCATCGGCGGGGTCGGCTCGGTGATGGGCGCGGCGGCGATCCAGGAGCTGCCGGTCGGCGTCCCGAAGATCGTCGTGGCGCCGACGGCATCCGGTCATCACGAGTTCGGGCCCTACGTGGGGCTGAAGGACGTCATGGTGGTGCACTCGGTCGTCGACATCCTCGGCCTGAACCCGGTGATGACAACGGTGCTCGACAACGTGGCCGCCGCCATGGCCGGGATGCTCGCGCACGGTCACGCCCTCGCCCCGCCGGAGGAGGGCCGCCGGTACGTGGCCGCCACGATGCTCGGCAACACCACCCAGGCGGTCGGCGCGCTGAAGGACGAACTGGCCGAGCACGGCATCGAGACCGTCGTCTTCCACTCCAACGGGGTCGGCGGTCCGGCGATGGAGGAGCTCGCGGCCGAAGGCCAGTTCATGGGAGTCATCGACTACACGACGAACGAGATCAACGATCCGCTCGTCGGGGGCATCCACAACGGCGGCCCTGACCGGCTGCGCGTGGTCGGCCGGCTCGGGATCCCGCAGGTGCTGGTGCCCGGCTGCATCGACTTCTCGGTGTGGGCGGCGGGCTCGATCCCCGAGAGCATGGCGGATCGGCCGGTCTACGACCACAACCCCGAGTACACCCTGGTGCGCGCCACGCACGAGGAGAAGAAGCTCATGGGGAGGATCTTCGCCGAGCGGGTCAACGAGTCGACGGCGCCGGTGCACATCGTGATGCCACTGCGCGGCCTCTCGATCCCGGCCACCCCGGAGGGCCCGTTCTGGGATCCGGAGGGCGATCAGCTGTTCCTCGCCGAACTGCGCGCGAACCTGCGCGGCGGCATCACGGTCGAGACGACCGACCACCACATCAACGACCCCGACCTCGGCCGCCTCGTCGCCGAGCGGTTCCTCACCCTCATCACCACAAAGGAGTAAGCCATGACCCGCCCCGAGCGCAAGATCGCGCGCCTCACCACCGGCGACGACGAGTTCCGCGAGAAGTTCCGCTCCTGGAACCACGCCTACCTCTCCTACGTCGACATCGAGGAGTACCTCAAGACGAAGGACACGATCCTCGTTCCCATGGCGAGCACCGAGCAGCACGGTCCGCACCTGCCGCTCTACACCGACACGATCACCGCGATCGAGATCTCGGAGCGCATCTCCGAGCACATCGGCGTGCTGCACACGCCGCCGCTGTGGGCGGGCTACTCGCCGCAGCACATGTACGGCGTCGGACAGGGTCGCGGCACCGTCACGCTGCGCGCGTCGACGCTGCTCAACCTCATGAACGATGTGGCGCGCAGCCTCATCCACCACGGCTTCAACCGGATCATCTTCATCAACGGCCACGGCTCCAACACCAAGGTCGTCGACCCGGTGCTGCGCAAGCTCCGCTACGAGACCGGGGCCCTGATCTCGTTCGTGAAGCCCTTCATGGAGCGCTACACGGGCGTGCTCGAAGGCCTCATGGAGAACCCGCCGGAGGAGACGCCGGGCTGGCACTCGAGCGAGCTCGAGACCTCGCAGGACATGGCGTGGAACCCGGACCTGGTGCGCATGGAGCGCGCGGTCGACACCCGGGCCCACACGCCGGCCTTCCTGCCGGACGCCTTCAAGAAGAACGACGGCATGCCCGACACCGAGTTCGAGGGCTACCAGTACTTCACCTTCCCGATGGACCACCATGAGTTCGTCGAGAACGGCATCATCGGCAACCCGATGCGCGCGACGGCCGAAAAGGGCGAGGAGGCGTTCCGCCGCTACAGCGAACATGTCGCGCGCGGAATCCTCGAGCTCGAGAAGGTGCCGGTGGACGTGCACACGCGGGAATTCATCGACCGCACCATGTGAGTCCTATAGTTGGCTCGATCGAATGGAAGCACCATGACCGCTGATGAAGTTGGCTCGCGCGTCGACACCGCGTACGAGTGGCTCTTGGCCGAGATCACGGGGTTTCGCATCCGCTCCGGGGCACCGCTCTCGGAGAACCGGATCGCGACCCAGCTCGGCATCAGTCGCACCCCCGTGCGCGAAGCGCTCCAGCGCCTCGAGAAGGAGGGGCTGGTCAAGCGCACCGACAGCGCGCGCTTCGCGGTCTCGCAGCTGACCATTCAGGAGGTCAACGACGCGTGCGACCTGCTCGAGGCGCTCGACACGTACGTGTGCCGCAAGGCCTCGAGCAAACTCACCGAGGCCGACATCGAACTGCTCACCGCAAGCGTTGCCGAGATGCAGCGCGCCGCGGCGGCGGACGATCGGGCCTCCTGGTCGGCCGCCGACCTGGCGTTCCACCGCACCGTCAACACGATCGCCGACAACCAGCTCGTCGCCGACACGGTCAAGGAGACGCGGCGTCGCATCCAGCGCTTCTGGATGCGCGCCGCCTCGCTGCAGTCGCGGCTGGAGGCGTGCTCGCAGGAGCACCTCGTGCTCGCGAACGCGATCATCGCCCAGGACTACGACGCGATCGAACCGGCGGTGAAGGAGCACATCGGCCACATGCGCGGGCGCATGATCGAGATGCTCGAGGCCGCGGGCGCACTGCTCGGCGACTGACCCGGCAACGACAGCGGGCCGAACCTGTGATCCAGGTTCGGCCCGCTTCGTCGTGCGGTGCGGTCTAGTCCTTGGCAGCGAAGGCGTCGTCGAAGGAGCCGGTCGGCACGTTCCAGAGCAGCGAGCGCACGTACTCGAGACCGGCGGGCGCGCCCTGGAGGCGGTCCATGCCGGCGTCCTCCCACTCGACCGAGATGGGGCCGTCGTAGCCGATCGAGTTGAGGGCGCGGATCGCGTCCTCCCACGGCACGTCGCCGCGGCCCGTCGACACGAAGTCCCAGCCGCGGCGCGGATCGGCCCACGGGCGGTGCGAGCCGAGGATGCCGTTGCGGCCGTTGCCCATGCGCATCCGCGTGTCCTTGCAGTCCACGTGGTAGATGCGGTCGGCGAAGTCGAGGATGAACGCGACCGGGTCCAGCCCCTGCCACACCATGTGCGACGGGTCCCAGTTGAGACCGAACGCCTCGCGGTGGTCGATCGCCTCGAGCGTGCGCACGGTCGTCCAGTAGTCGTAGGCGATCTCCGACGGGTGCACCTCGTGCGCGAATCGCACGCCCTCGGAGTCGTAGACGTCGAGGATCGGGTTCCAGCGATCCGCGAAGTCCTGGTAGCCGGCGTCGATCACGTCCTGGCCGACCGGCGGGAACATGGCCACGTACTGCCAGATCTTCGAGCCGGTGAAGCCGATGACGGTGTCGACGCCGAGCCTGCGCGCGGCGATGGCGGTGCGCTTCATCTCCTCGGCGGCGCGCTGGCGCACGCCCTCGGCGTCGCCGTCGCCCCAGACCTTCGCGCCGACGATCGCCTCGTGGCGGAAGTCGATCGGGTCGTCGCAGACGGCCTGGCCCTTGAGGTGGTTCGAAATCGCGAACAGCTTCAGGTCGTACTTGTCGAGGATGTCGAGCCGCGACTGCACGTAGGCGTCGTCCTCGGAGGCGCGCCAGACGTCGAGGTGGTCGCCCCAGCAGGCGAGCTCGAGGCCGTCGTAGCCCCAGCCGCTCGCGAGCTTGGCGACCTCTTCGAGGGGGAGATCCCCCCACTGGCCGGTGAACAGGGTGACAGGATGCGTCATTGCTTCTCCTTGCGTTGGGTGGAACGAGTGGGCAGCGCCGCCGCTAGTCGGCGACGCGGACGCGTCGCGAACCCTCGGCGGAGCTCGCTTCGATGGCGGCGAGCACGCGCTGCACGCGCAGGCCCTCGGCGAAGGAGGGGCTCGACGGGGTGTCGTCGCGGATGCTGTTCAGGAAAGCGGCGAACTGGTGCACGAAGGTGTGCTCCCAGCCGATGATGTGGCCGTCGGGCCACCAGGCGCCCACCCAGGGGTGGTCGGCCTCGGTCACGAGGATGCGGCGGAAGCCCTGCCGGCCGGCGCTGTCGGCGCCGTCGAAGAACCACAGCTCGTTGAGGTTCTCGAGGTCGAAGCAGAGGCTGCCGTGCTCGCCGAAGATCTCGAGGGTCAGCCCGTTCTTCTTGCCGAGCGCGAGTCGCGTCACCTCGAGCTGCGCGACGCCGCCGCCCGACAGCTGCGCGGTGCCCCAGGCGGCGTCGTCGACGGTGACCTGCTCGAGGGCGCCGCCGCCGGAGCCCTTGATGCCGCCGTCGCCGCCCTCGCCGCCGGGACGCTCGGCGACGAAGGTGCGGAGCCCGCCCGAGACCTCGTCGAGGCTCTCGCCGGTGACGTGCTGGATCAGGTCGGCGATGTGCGAGCCGAGGTCGCCGAGCGCGCCGCTGCCGGCGGTCTCGCGACGCAGTCGCCAGCTCATCGGGCTCGACGGGTCGTTGAGCCAGTCCTGAAGGTAGGCAGCGCGCACGTGGCGGATCGGGCCGATCCTGCCCTCGGCCACCAGCTGGCGGGCGACCTCGATGGCGGGGACGCGGCGGTAGTTGAAGTTGACGATCGCGTGCTGGCCGCGTGCGGTCGCGGCCTCGGCGGCGGCGAGCATCCGCTCGGCCTCCTCGACCGAGTTGGCGATCGGCTTCTCGACGATCACGTGCTTGCCGGCCTCCAGCGCCGCGATCGCGATCTCGGCGTGCATGTTGCCGGGGGCGCAGACGTCGATGATGTCGATGTCGTCACGGGCGATCACCTCCCGCCAGTCGGTTGCCGACTCGGCCCAGCCGAAGCGGGCCGCGGCCGCGGCCACCTCGCCGGCGTTCCTCCCGACGAGCACCGCCTGCTCGACGGCGGGCACATCGAAATAGGCGGCGACGTTGCGCCACGCCTGCGAGTGCGCCTTGCCCATGAACGCGTAGCCGATGACGGCCACCCGCAGTGTCTTGTCCGTGGTCATGGAGGTCCCTTCGCTCCGTTGCGAATTCGGTGGGGATTCCCTCGCTGATTGACAGCGGTGGAACATGCCCTTATCGTACAACTACTTGTATACAAGCAGGGATACATTTCCGCATCCCGTTCCGAATGGCAGTTCACAGAGTCGTGAAGGTGACATGGATCAGTTTCTTCTCATCGCGCTGAATGGGCTGACGCTTGCCGCCGTGTACTTCCTGGTCGCGAGCGGACTCACCCTGATCTTCGGCCTCATGCGCGTCATCACCATGGCGCACGGCACCAGCTACCTGCTCGGCGGGTATCTGGGCTACGTCATCGCCCGCGAGACCGGCAACTGGTTCCTGGGGGCTCTCGGCGGCGCGCTGCTCGTCGGAGTCCTCGGCCTCGTCATCCATCAGGTGCTGATCCGTCGATTCCAGGACGACGACATGCGCGTCGCGCTCATCACGCTCGGCGTCTCGCTCATCGGAACCGACCTGATGCTCGCCTTCTTCGGCGGCACCGCCACGCAGGTGCCCGTGCCGACCGAGGTGCAGACCTCCTCGGTCGACCTGCCGCTGATCGGCGCCTACCCGGCGCTGCGGCTGCTCGTGCTCGTGATCGCCCTGGTCGTCGGCGTCGGACTCACGCTCTTCATCACCCGCACGCGATTCGGCTCGGTGGTGCGCGCCGGCGTCGACGACAGCCAGATGACGGCCGCCACGGGCGTCAACGTCCGAGTCGTCTTCGGGGTGATCTTCCTGCTCGGCTCGGCGCTCGCCGGTCTCGCCGGCGTCGTCGGCGGCACGCTGTTCCCGCTGCTGCCCGGGCAGGACGGCGTCTACCTGCTGTACTCCCTCGTCGTCGTGATCGTCGGAGGGATGGGCTCCATCACGGGCGCCGCGATCGGCGCCGCCCTGGTGGGGCTGGTGTCGCAGTTCTCGCTCGTCTACGCGCCGACGTACTCGCTGGTGCTGACGTTCGCGCTCATGGTGGTCGTGCTCGCGATCCGCCCGCAGGGAATCATGGGGAGGGCGTCATGAGCAACGTCGAACTGTTCGCTCCGCGCCGCACCGGGATCGCGCGCTGGCTGCCGTGGGCGCTCGGCGGAACCGTGCTGCTGCTGGCCGTGCTGTTCCCCTACCTCGTCGACCGGCCCCGCTTCTGGCTGCCCAACATCGGGGTGCGCTCGATCTGGCTCGGCATCATCGCGATGAGCCTGGTCTTCCTCAACCGCTACGTCGGGCTGCTCTCGCTCGCCCAGGTCACGATCGCGGGCGTCTCGGCCTACGCGGTCGGCGTGATGATGGTGACCTTCGAGCTGCCGTTCCTGATGGCCGCCGTCGGCGGCCTCGCCGCCGGAACCCTCGCCGGATTCCTGATCGCCCTGATCGCCGCCCGCACCAAGGCGATCTACTTCCTGATGATCACCCTCGCGATCGGGCAGGTGTTCTACTCCTGGGCCTCGCAGGCGATCGAGGTGACGAACGCCCGGCGCGGCCTCGCCCCGGTGCTCAAGCCCGACCTCGGCATCGTCAACCTCAACGACATCACGACGTTCTACTACTTCGCGCTCGTGCTCGGCGTGCTCTGCTACGCGCTGTGCCGCTACGCCGCGAGCTCGACCTTCGGGCTCACGCTGCAGGGCGTGCGCGACAGCCCGGAGCGGATGAAGGCACTCGGGTACAACGTCAACCGGTACCGCATCGCCGCGACCACGTTCGCCGCCTTCATCGCCTCGGCCGGCGGCATCCTGCTCGTGCTCGACCGCTCGCAGGTCGACCCGGACGTGGTGAGCCTCGGCTCGACGCTCGATGTGCTCGTCGTCGCGGTGATCGGCGGCGTCGGCTCGCTGGGCGGCGTGTTCGCCGGCGCCCTGGTGCTCACCCTGCTCTCGAACTTCGCCCAGAACCTGACCGACCGCTACATGACCCTCACCGGGCTCGTGTTCATCCTCGTCCTGCTCTTCGCTCCGGCCGGTCTGGCCGGGATCGGGCAGCAGGTGAAGCGGTTCTTCGACCGGCGGCGCGGCGCGCGCCAGGACGACGAATCGCAGCAAGACCCGCCGGCTGCCCAGCCGACGGAGAGTGCAATCACGGAAGGAAAACAGCAATGAAGCTGAAGAAAAAGGGCCTGGCCGCCTCAGTGGCCATCGGGGCATCCGTGCTCCTGCTCGCCACGGGTTGCTCGGCAGCCGGAGGTGACGACGACGGTGTGATCAAGATCGGCGTGCTCGCCACCAGTGAAGGCAACCTCGCGTTCGGCATGGACGAGGCGAAGGCCGCCATCGGCGTCGCCATGGAGGCACGCGGCGGCACGATCGACGGCGGCGAGATCGCCGGCCAGCAGGTCGAGATCATCTACGCCGGAACCGACGGCACCACCGCCTCGGCGCAGACGCAGGTGAAGAAGCTCGTCGAGAACGACGGCGTCGACATCGTCTTCGGCCCGGTCTCCGGTGACGAGGGCGAGACGGTCGTGCAGTACGCGCTCACCGTGCCCGAGGTCACCTTCGTCAACGGCTCGGCCAGCCCGGTCGGCATGACGCTCGAGGGCGCCGAGAACTTCTTCCGCTTCCACGGCGACTCGGCCATGTGGATGGGCGGCGTCGGCGACTACGCCTACGACGAGCTCGGCTACGAGAAGATCTACCTCCTCGCCGAGGACTACTCCTTCCCGTACGACAACGCGGGCGGCTTCTTCAGCGAGTTCTGCGGAGCCGGCGGCGAGATCAACGGCGCCTCCTGGGTGCCGGTCGGCACCACCGACTACGCGACGATCATCGCGCAGATCCCGGCGGACACCGACGCGGTGTACGTCGGCCTCGGCGGCGCGGACGCGGCGAGCTTCCTCTCGCAGGCCGTGACCAACGGCGTCAACAAGCCGCTCGTCGGCGGCACGATCGCGGTCGACACGACGGCCCTCTCGGGTGACGCCAACATCGCCTCGGCGGCTGTCGGCATGATCTCGGGCGGCCCGGTTCCCGGCGCCACGTTCTCGAACCCGGTGTGGGACGAGTTCGTTGCCGCGTACGTGACGCAGCCGAACGCCTTCCCGAGCCCGTCGATCTTCTCGCTGCTGTACTACAACTCGTTCGAGCCGCTGCTGCTCGGACTTGAGGCAGCGGACGGCGACCTCTCGGACGGCCACGAGGCCTACCGCGCGGCGCTGGCGTCGACCAACTGGGAGAGCCCGACCGGTCCGATGACGATGGACTCGAACCGTCAGGCGATCGTCGACAACTACATGAACGCCGTGGTCGAGGCGGAGGACGGCTCGCTCGTTCTCGAGACGATCGCGACCACCAATGGAGTGTCGCAGGGCACGACGGTCTACGACCGCTTCGACGACTGCAGCATCTTCTAGCCAGATCCGTTCCCGGTCGGCCGAGCACAGGCGGCCGACCGGGGACACCCTTTCCACCCTGAACCGAGAGGAACCCGCGATGACGGATCTCGCCCTCCGCGTCGATGACGTGTCGAAGCACTTCGGCGGACTCAAGGCCATGCGCCACGTGAGCCTGACGCTCGACGCGGGCGAGCGCATCAGCGTGATCGGCACCAACGGCGCCGGCAAGTCGACGCTCTTCAACTGCATCGCCGGCACCTTCCCGATCTCCTCCGGCACGATCGAGCTCTTCGGCGAGAACGTCTCGCACACCTCCGCTGCCCAGCGGGCGCGGCGCGGACTCGCGCGCACCTTCCAGACCTCGCGGCTGTTCGAGCAGCTCACCGCCGCCGAGAACGTCTACATCGCGCTGGGCGGCAACGAGTTCCGCGGCGGACTCTTCCGTCACGCGCGGCGCGACGAGGCCCGCTGGAGCCGGGTCGCTCGTCTGCTGGAGCGCGTCGGCCTCGCCGGCCGCGGCCCCAACCTGGTGGCCGACCTGTCACACGGCGAGCAGCGCCAGCTCGAACTCGCCATGGCGCTCGCGCTGGAACCCAAGCTCCTGATGCTCGACGAGCCGGCCGCGGGGTTCTCGCCCGGCGAGCGGGCCGCGCTCATCACCCTCCTGCGGGAGCTGCCGCAGGAGATCAGCCTGCTCCTGATCGAGCACGACATGGACATCGCGCTCGCCGTCGCGAGCCGCGTGATCGTCATGCACGACGGCGAGAAGATCCTCGAGGGCACCCCCGATGAGATCCGCGCCAGCGAGCGGGTCCGCGAGATCTACCTGGGAGGATCCATTGACCACGCAGCCTGACCAGACCGCCGGCTTCGAGGTCACCGACCTCAACGTCTACTACGGCCGCGTCCACGTCCTCCAGGACGTGTCATTCCGCATGGGCACCGAACCGCTCGGCATGGTCGGACGCAACGGCATGGGCAAGACGACGCTCGTGAAGGCGATCGCCGGATTCGTGCCGGTGCGCAGCGGATCGATCGGCTTCGAGGGGCACGAGCTGGTGGGGCGTCAGCCGTACCAGATCAACCGGGCCGGCATCGCGCACGTGCCCCAGGGCCGCCGGATCTTCCCGTCGCTGACCGTGCACGAGCACCTCACCATGGTGGGCGCCAAGAAGAGCGCCCGCTGGAACGTGCCCGCCATCTACGACCTGTTTCCGCGACTCGCGGAGCGCCGCAAGAACGGCGGCGCCGAGCTCTCCGGCGGCGAGCAGCAGATGCTCGCCATCGGTCGCGCCCTGCTGTCGAATCCGCGCCTGCTGGTGATGGATGAGCCCTCCGAGGGGCTCGCCCCCGCCGTCGTCGACCACCTCGCCGAGGTGCTGCGCGGGGTCGTGAGCGAAGGCCAGGCGGTCCTGCTGATCGAGCAGAACCTGCGCTTCGCCACGGAGCTGTGCGACCGCATCCTGGTGATGGTCAACGGCCGGATCGCCGCCGATTTGCCCGTCGGCGAGATCGCCAACGACCCCGAGATCCAGAACCGGTATCTGGGCGTCGTCTAGCCTGGCGGCATGACCTCGACCTTCGATCTCACCGGCTCGCTGGCCGTCGTTACGGGCGCGAGCCGCGGAATCGGCGCGGGCATCGCGCTCGGGCTGGCTCGTGCGGGCGCCGACGTGGTCGGGGTGTCGCGCACCGGCGGCGACGCGGAGGTCGCCGAGGCGATCCGGGCGCTCGGCCGCGAGTACCACTCGCTGTCGGCCGATCTGGCGACGCTCGAGGGAGCCCACGAGCTCGTCGCCCGACTCGATGAGCTCGGACGGCCGGTCGACATCCTGATCAACAATGCCGGGATCGCCGAGCGGGCGCCCGCGGAGGAGCACACCGACCGGCAGTGGGAGCACGTCGTCGCGGTCAATCTCACCGCGCCGTTCACCCTCGCGCGTGAGCTCGGCGCTCGCATGCTGGCGCGGGGTCGCGGGCGGATCATCTTCCTGGCCTCGATGATGACGTTCCAGGGCGGACGCAGCGTCGTCAGCTACGCCGCCACGAAGTCCGGCGTCGCCGGGGTGGTGCACGCGCTCGCGAACGAGTGGGCCGGTCGCGGCGTCAACGTCAACGCGATCGCCCCCGGCTACATCGAGACCGACCTGACGTCGGGGTCGCACGCCGACCCGGAGCGACGTCAGGCGTTCATCGAGCGCATCCCGGCGGGGCGTTGGGGCACCCCGGATGACCTCGCTGGCGCGGCCGTCTTTCTCTCCTCGCCTGCGGGCTCCTACGTGCACGGAGTCGTGCTGCCGGTCGACGGCGGCTGGCTCGTTCGCTGACTCAGCGGCGAAGCAGCCGACGCCACCAGGAGCGCCTCGGGGCGGCGTCGAGCCACCCGCCGGCCGCAAGCCAATCGAGGCACAGGCGGGGCCACGCCGAGGGCAGCGCGAACTGCTCGGCCAGCCCGAGGCCGTGGGAGCCGTCCCCGCTCGGGAACACGTGGAGAGCGTGGCACACGCCGGCGGAGGCGAGCGACTGCGCCAGCAGGTAGCTGTGCTCGACGGGCACCACGGGGTCATCCGAGAAGTGCCAGATGAAGAACGGGGGCGCCTCGGGGGTGACAAGGCGCTCAAGCGAGGTCTCGGCGCGCAGGGGTGCGGGCGCATCCACGCCGAGAAGGTTCTCGCGGGAGCCGGCGTGGGTGTCCAGGAGCATCGAGACCACCGGGTAGCCGAGAATCGCGAAGTCGAGGCGCTCGTCCTCGGTCGCGTGGGGAGCGAGCGCCGCGTGCCCGGCCGCGTGCGCGCCGGCCGAGAACCCGATCACCCCGATGCGCTCGGCTGTCGTGGACCGCAGCCGGCGGAGCTCGGCGCGGATCGCGTCGAGCACCGCCGGGTGCTGGGTGCCGAGCGGGTAGCGGAACACGCTCGCCTCCAGACCGTTGTCGCGCAGCCAGGCGGCGATCGGCTCGGCTTCGTGCGCGGCGTGGCGGTGGTAGCCGCCGCCGGGGAGGACGAGGACGTGGGTTCGCATGTCACCAGTCTCCCGCCACCGAACCTGCGCGCGCGAAACTCGGTCGCACGCGCGTCGGCATCGCAGCTTAGGTTTGCCTAAGCTGGGGGGTGTGTGCCGTCTGCCGCACGGAAAGGTCGTCATGCTCCGCTCTCGCATCGCCGCCGCAGGTCTCACCGTCGGCGCGCTTCTCGCGTTCGGCGCGGCGGCCCCCGCCAGCGCGGCCCCCGCCAGCGAGGCTGTGACGGCGGCCGACGCGGAGTGCGAGATCGTCGACGCCAGTCTCACCTGGGGCTTCAAGGAGTCGTTCCGCGCCTACATCGACGGTTCGATCGCGAACGGCGAGTGGACCACCGACGGGGCCGTCAGCTACGCGACCCCCGACTTCACCTGGGAGCCGGGTGCCGGATCCTTGGACCCCGAGGCCGACACGGCTGAACTGCGTTTCAGCGGCGGGATCCGCTTCACCGGTCATGGTGGCATCCTCGACACCACGTTCTCCGACCCGATCGTGCGCGTCGAGGCGGACGGCAGCGCCCACGTCGTGATCGATGTCACGGGGACCACGCGCGACGGCGAGCAGATCACCGCGTCCGGCGTCGACTTCCTGAGCGGTGCGGCGGAGTCGACCGTCGACGACGGGCAGTGGACGCTGGTCATCGCGGCGCCGATCCTGACCGAGGACGGAGCGGAGGCGTTCCCTGACTACCCGGCGGGTGCCGAGTTCGATGCGATGACCATCACCGCCGGCATCGACGAGACCTGCGCCGAGGCGCTGGTCGCCGCCGCGGAGGCCCGGGAGCTGCCGACGCGCGTCGGACTCATCGCCGGGGGTGCGACGGCGGCCGCCGCGCTCGCCGTCCTGGTCGTCGGGCTCGTGCGGCGCCGGGGCGCGCAGGCATGACCCGCCGCCAGACCTCGCAGCCGGCCGCCGCGTCCCTTGCCACGATGCTCGCGGCGACGCTGCTGCTGACCGGGTGCGCGACGACCGGATCGGACATCGCCCGCACGCCGGTCGTGACCGACGATCGCCCGCTCTCCGAGCTGACGCTCTACCCGGACCCCAGCGATGTCGAGGGCCCGACGACCGCCGTGCTGCCGAACGAGGCGATCGAGCCGATCGCGGTCGATCCCACGGTGTCGCTTCCCGTGACGGTCACCTCCTACGACAGCGACGGGGAGGTCTCGGTCGAGGTCGCCGATGCCTCGCGCGTGCTCGCGCTCGACCTGGCGGGCTCGATCGCCGCCACCGTCTGGGGCCTCGGCCTCGGCGACCGGCTCGTGGGGCGCGACACCTCGACCACCTTCGAGGGCACCGCCGACCTTCCGCTGGTGACCAGCAGCGGTCACACGATCAACGCCGAGGCGGTGATCGCGCTGCGCCCCACACTCGTGCTGACCGACGGCACGATCGGCCCGCGTGACGTGCTCGAGCAGCTGCGACAGGTCGGCGTGACGGTTGTGTTCCTCGACAACGAGCCGACGTTCGACGGCGCCGCGCAGCTCGCCCGCGACGTCGGGTCGGCGCTCGGCGCGCCCGCGGCGGGCGAGGTGCTCGCCGCCGCGCTCGAGGCCGAGGTGGCGGCGAGCGTCGCTGAGATCGCCGAGATCCTTCCGGCGGACGAGGCGTTGCGCCCGCGCGTGATCTTCCTCTACCTGCGCGGCAGCTCCGGCATCTACTACCTGTTCGGCGAGGGCTCCGGTGCTGACGAGCTCATCGCGGGACTCGGCGGCATCGATGTGGCCGCCGAGCTCGGCTGGAGCGGCGAGCGCCCGATGACAGATGAGGCGCTCATCGCGGCGGACCCCGACGTGATCCTGGTCATGACCGACGGGCTCGAGTCGGTCGGGGGCGTCGATGCGCTCCTGGCGGCGAAGCCCGCGATCGCCCTCACCCACGCGGGTCAGAACCGTCGCTTCGTCGACATGGCCGACGGCGACGTGCTGAGCTTCGGGCCGCGCTCGGCCGCGGTGCTCGACGCGCTCGCGCGCGCGGTCTACGCTGTCCGGAGCTAGCGCGCCTCCGGATCTTCCGCCCCGGTCAGGACAGGCGTAGTGTGTGCCGGTGCCATTGCGCGAAGTGACCTCTGGGTCACGTCTGTTCGAACGACTCCGCCTTCGCGCCACGCGCTTCCGGCCGGCCCAGGCGATCCTCGCCGGCTTCGCGCTCGCCGCGGCGGTCGGGTCGGCTCTTCTGACCCTTCCCGTCGCCAAGGCCGGCCCGGGCGGCGCGACGCCCATCGAGGCGATCTTCACGGCCGTCTCCGCGATCTCGGTCACCGGGCACGTCGTCGTGGACACCTCAAGCTACTGGACGCTCGGCGGGCAGATCGTGATTCTCGCCCTCATCCAGCTCGGCGGACTCGGGGTCATGACCTTCGCGTCGGTGGTCGGACTGATCGTCGTGCGGCGGCTGTCGCTCTCGACCCGCATCACCGCGGCAACCGAGGCGCGCAGCGTCGGCCTAGATGACGTCGGCCGGCTCGTCAAAGGCGTCGTCACGATCTCGCTGCTCATCGAGGGCATCACGGCGGCGGTCCTCGCACTTCGCTTCGCGACCGGCTACGGCTACCTCTGGCACGAGGCGGCATGGCTGGGTCTGTTCCATGGCGTGTCCTCGTTCAACAATGCCGGCTTCTCGCTCTTCAGCGACAACATGATCGGATTCGCGGGCGACCCGATCATCTCTCTCACCATCTCGACCGCGGTCATCCTCGGGGGGCTCGGATTCCCTGTGCTCGTGCAGCTGCGCCGCCACCTTCATCGACCGCGCGCCTGGAGCATGAACACCCGCATCGTGGTCGCGGCCACCCCCGTGCTGCTCGTGCTCGGCACGGTGTTCATCACGGTGGTCGAGTGGAGCAACCCGGCCACGCTGGGGAAGCTGGACTGGCCGGAGCGCATCCTCGCTGGCTTCTTCCAGTCGGTGCAGACGCGCACCGCCGGCTTCAACAGCGTCGACATCGGGCAGCTTCACGAGACCACCTGGCTGGGCATGGACGTGCTGATGCTGATCGGGGGAGGCCCCGCGGGTACCGCGGGCGGGATCAAGGTCACCACGTTCGCGGTGCTGCTGTTCATCGTGATCGCGGAAGTGCGCGGAGACGGCGTCGTCAACGTGTTCGGCAAGCGGCTCTCGCGGGCGGTGCACCGGCAGGCGATCGCCGTCGTGGCGGTCTCGCTCGGGGTGATCATCGCGGCGACCGGCGCGATCATGCTCATGACGACCCACGGGCTCGGCCCCGTGCTCTTCGAGACGATCTCGGCCTTCTCGACCGTCGGCCTCTCCACCGGCATCACCGCGGACCTTCCGCCCGCCGCCCAGCTCGTGCTCGTCGTGCTGATGTTCGTCGGCCGGCTCGGCCCGATCACGTTCGCCACAGCGCTGGCGCTGCGCGAGCGCCAGGTGCTGTATCAACTGCCCAAGGAAAGGCCGATCATTGGCTAAATCAGCGTCGCTCCTGCGCGAGCGCACAGTGCAATCCGTCGCCGTCATCGGCTTGGGACGCTTCGGGAGCGCGCTCGCGCTCGAGCTCATGGCCAGTGGCGCCGAGGTGCTCGGCGTCGACGAGAGCGAAGAGATCGTTCAGTCGCTCAACGGCAAGCTCACGCACGTCGTGCAGGCCGACTCGACCAAGGAGGACGTGCTGCGGCAACTCGCCGTCCCCGAGTTCGACCGCGTCGTCGTGGCGATCGGCAGCGACATCCAGGCGAGCATCCTCACGACCTCGCTGCTGCTCCGATTCGGGATCTCGAACCTCTGGGCGAAGGCGGTCAGTGAGCAGCACGGCATGATCCTCGAGCAGCTCGGCGTCCCGCACGTGATCTACCCGGAGAAGGACATGGGGCGACGCGTCGCTCATCTGGTGCGCGGCTCCATGCGGGACTTCCTCGAGATCGGTGACGGATTCGCGCTCGTCACGACGACGCCGCCCGAAAGGTTCGTCGGTGTGCCGTTGCGCGACCTCGAGATCCGATCGAAGTGGGGGGTGACCGTCACCGCGGTGAAGCCCGCGGATCTGCCGTGGGAGTACACGACCGCTGACACGGTGCTTCGTCTCGATGACTTGATCATCGTGGCGGGGGCGACCCGCAGGGCGGAGGCGTTCAGCCAGTTGCGCTGACCGCGACGAGAGTTCGTCTCCTCTCGTTCACCGTTCGTTCCTTTCAGGGGGACACACTGCCGCTCGGCTCGGAGAATCCCTCACTCGGCGAGCCGGAAAGGCATCCCGTGCACACCTCCTGGCGTCGTCGCCTGTCTGCTTCCCTCGTCGCGCTGCTCGGTGCGAGCGCTCTCGTCGTCGCCGCGCCTGCTGCGGCGGCCGAGCTGCCGTCGGTGGTGATCAACGAGCTCGAAACCGACGGGGGAACCCCGGGGGACTGGATCGAGTTGAAGAACCGCAGCGACGCCCCCGTCGACGTGTCGGGGTGGTGGGTCGAGGACGGCGGCAACCCGGCGGAGCAGCTCGGCGCGATCGACCCGATCCCGGCCGGGGGCTACCTCGTGCTCGACAAGGATGTGCACTTCAGCTTCGGGCTCGGCAAGGCCGAGACGATCACCCTCTACGCCGCCGATGGCGCGACGGTCATCGACACCCACACCTTCCCTGACGACCACGCGGCCACGACCTACGGGCGCTGCGCCGACGGCGAGGGGGACTTCGCGGTCACCGCCTCGTCGACCCGGGGGGCGGTGAACGACTGCGCGAGCGAGACCCCCGTCGAGGAGCCGACCGCGGCCGAGGCCTTCGTGCTCAACGAGATCGTCTCGAGCGGCGGCGACCCGGACGACTGGATCGAGCTGTACAACACGGCGGACGTCGCGGTCGATGCGGCCGGTCTTCAGCTGCGCGACGGGGACGCCGCGCACGCGAACTACGTGATCCCTGCCGACACGGTGGTGGCCGCCGGCGGCTTCCTCGTGCTGGAGAAGGCGCAGTTCGACTGGGGGCTGGGCGGGTCCGACACGGTGAGCCTGTTCGACACCGACGGCGCGACCGTCATCGACGAGCACTCCTGGAGCGCGCACGCGGCCACCAGCTACGGACGCTGCACCGACGGCTCCGGCGCATTCGTCGAGACCGCGTCGGCGACGAAGGGCGCCGCGAACGACTGCGCTGCCGTCGACGCCCCCGCCGTGGTCGTCAACGAGGTCGAGTCGAGCGACGCTGGCGGCGGTCTCGACTGGGTCGAGTTCTACAACGCGGGCGCCGAGACGGCCGACCTCTCCGGCTACCGGTTCCAGGACAACGACCCCGGTCACGACTTCTACGTCTTCGCGGACGGCTTCACACTGGAGCCGGGCGAGTTCTTCGTCGTGCACGGCGACACCGAGACCGAGTTCCCGCACGGCATCGGCAGCAGCGACTCGGCGATCCTCTATGCGCCGGACGGCCTCACCGTCGTCGACAGCTACAGCTGGACCTCGCACGCGGCAACCACCTACGGACGCTGCCCCGATGGCACGGGCGAGTTCGCCACGACCACCGCGCCGACGAAGGGTGCCGCGAACAACTGCGCGCCCGCGATCGTCATCAACGAGATCGAATCGAGCGACGCGGCGGGCGGCGCCGACTGGGTCGAGCTGGCGAACGCGGGCAGTGGCGCCGTGAACCTCAGCGGGTGGTCGCTGAAGGATGACGGCGACGACGACGTCTACGTGTTCGGCGACGAGACGATCGACGCGGGCGAGCGCCTCCTGATCGAACGCGACGAGACGGGCGCGACCGGGTTCAGCTACGGCCTGGGCGGCTCCGACGCGGTGCGCCTCTTCGACGCGACAGAGACGCTCGTCGATGCCTACGTGTGGACCTCGCACGCCGCCGTGACCTACGGTCGATGCCCCGACATCACCGGCGAGATCGGCGCCACGAGCGTCGCGACGCCGGGGGCGGCGAACCTCTGCCCCGGTGAGGTGCCGGTGAGCGTCTGGCCGGGCGGCGCCTCCGTGACGACGGTTGACGAGGTCGGCGCCTTCGGTGCCGACATGAGCGGCCTGGTGTTCGAGGCGCCCGGCACGCTGTGGGCCGTGAACAACGGCTCGGGCCGACTGTTCAAGCTGACCTGGAGCGGCAGCGCCTGGGTGCCGGTGTCGAGCGACGGCTGGTCGAACGGCAAGGCGCTGCGCTACCCCGGCGGCACCGGTCAGGTGGACGCCGAGGGAGTCACGATTCTCGGCGGCTCGAGCGCCAGCGGCGTGTACGTCGCCAGCGAGCGCAACAACGACGCCAGTGGAACGAGCCGCCCCTCCATCCTGCGCTTCGATGTCAGTGGCTCGGCCGCTGAGCTCGTCGCGCTCGACGAGTGGAACCTGGCGACCGATCTGGCGTCGGACATCCCGACTCTCGGTGCCAACGCGGGCCTCGAGGGCATCGCCTGGATCCCCGACAGCTACCTGACCGATAACGGGTTGGTCGACGAGGCGACGGGCGAGCTCTACGACCCGAGCGACTATCCTGCGCACGGCTCGGGGCTCTTCTTCGTGGCCGTCGAGCAGGACGGCGGCGTCTACGGCTACGCGTTGACGACGGGCGGCGGCCTTGAGCGCGTCGCACGCTTCCACAGCGGATTCCCGGGCGCGATGGAGCTGGCCTTCGACCCGGAGCTCGGTGCGCTGTGGGTCGTCTGCGATGAGCTGTGCGACGGCGAGAGCCGTCTGTTCACGATCGCCGCGGACGGATCCGATGCGGGGCGCTTCACGCTGACGACGGCCTACGCGCGTCCGGCGGAGGCGCCGAATGTCGCGAACGAGGGCTTCGCAATCAGCCCGCAGTCGCTCTGCGTCGACGGGCTGAAGCCGGTCTACTGGGCTGATGACAACGGCACCGATGGGCATGCCGTGCGGGCGGGCACGATCTCGTGCACGGTCTCCAGCGGCGAACCGGGAGGCGGCGAACCGGGAGGCGGCGAATCGGAGGGCGAACCTGAGGCTCCGCTCGAGAGCGACCTCGGTCCGGGCAATGCGGGCGCCGTGAGCGGCCCCGCGACCGGAACCGCGGGTGAGAGCCTCACCATGTTCGTCGGCCTCTCGCATGTCGGCGACGAAGTGGACGCGTGGATCTTCTCGACCCCGACCTACCTCGGACGCCACACGGTGAGCCCTTCGGGCACGATCACCCTGACCTTGCCGACCGGGCTCGACGCGGGCGCGCACCGCATCGTCATCCTCGATGCGAGCGGCGCCGTCATCGGCTGGTACCAGCTCCAGGTGCAGGCGGCGCCGACCGCGCTCGCCTCGACGGGAGGCGAGAGCCACGGAGCCGAATGGCTCGCGCTGGCGATGGTGCTGGCGGGGGTCGTGCTGCTCGCGGCGCGCCGCCGTCGCGTCGCCTGACCGGCGTCAGCACGACGAAGTGCCCCGCGGCGGCTGCCACCACACGGCCGCCGCGGGGACGTCTTATGAGCGCGGGATGAGGCGCTGCAGCTGGGTGACGTGCTTCGGAGTGAGCTCGTCGAGGCTCTGGACCTCGAGCAGCTTCATGGTGCGCACGACCTGGTCGGAGAGGATCTGAATGGTGCGGTCGACGCCCGCGCGGCCCCCGGCCATCAGGCCGTAGAGGTAGGCGCGCCCGATGAGCGTGAACTTCGCGCCCATGGCGATCGAGGCCACGATGTGGGCGCCGTCCATGATGCCGGTGTCGACAGCGATCTCGGTGTCCTTGCCCACCTCGCGCACCACCTCGGGAAGCAGGTGGAACGGGATCGGCGCACGGTCGAGCTGGCGCCCGCCGTGGTTCGACAGGATGATGCCGTCGACGCCCAGGTTGGCAAGCCTCGTGGAGTCCTCGACGTTCTGCACGCCCTTGATGACGAGCTTGCCGGGCCACATCTCGCGGATGGTCTTCAGGTCGTCGAAGTTGATCGACGGGTCCATCGCCGAGTCGAGAAGCTCGCCGACGGTTCCGCCGGTGGACGAGAGCGAGGCGAACTCGAGCTTCGGAGTGGTGATGAAGTCCCACCACCACCAGGGGCGGGGGATCGCGTTGGCGATGGTGCCGAGCGAGAGCTGCGGCGGGATGGAGAAGCCGTTGCGCTTGTCACGCAGGCGCGCGCCGGCGACGGGGGTGTCGACGGTGAACATCAGCGTGTCGAAGCCCGCGGCGGCGGCGCGCTCGACGAGGCCGTAGGAGATCTCGCGCTGGCGCATCACGTAGAGCTGGAACCAGTTGCGCCCGTTCGGGTTCGCGGCCTTCACGTCCTCGATCGAGGTGGTGCCGAGTGTCGAGAGCGTGAACGGGATGCCCGCGGCGCCCGCGGCTCCGGCTCCGGCGATCTCGCCCTCGGTCTGCATGAGCCGGGTGAAGCCGGTCGGGGCGATGCCGAACGGCATCGCGGAGGGGCCGCCGAAGATGGTCGTCGAGGTGTCGACGTTCGAGACGTCACGCAGGATCGAGGGGTGGAACTCGATGTCGTCGAAGGCCTGGCGAGCGCGCGCCAGCGACAGCTCGCCCTCGGCGGAGCCGTCGGTGTAGTCGAAGGCCGCGGTGGGCGTGCGGCGCTTCGCGATCGTGCGCAGGTCGTGGATGGTGAGCGCCGACTGCAGTCGACGGCGCTTGCCGTTGAAGTCGGGCTTCTTGAACTTCATCAGCTCGAAGAGCTCGACCGGGTTCGGGAACTGGCGTTTCACCATCAGAGGTGCCTTTCTGGCTCACGGGGCTGAGCGGCGTGGTGCGCGACCAGTCGATCGCGCGATCCGTGGATGTGGGAGCGGGTGAGCTCGGCGGCCGCGTCGGCATCGCCGGCGAGGATGGCGTCGAGGATTCCCTGGTGCTGGGTGGCGATCTCGCCCGCGGTGAGCAGGCCCGCGCTCTGCACCTGGGCGATGCAGAGCTCGATCTCGCCCATGAGCAGCGCGTGCAGGTGGGCGAGTCGCGGGCTCGGCTGCCCGCTGCCGATCGCGCGGTGGAAGGCGATGTCGGCTTCGGCGAAGGGCTCGCCGTGCTCGGCGCGCGCCAGCAGGATGCGGTGCGCGGCGACGACCTCCGGCGGCACGGATCCGCCGTGCGCCAGCGCTTCGACGGCGGCGGCCTCGACCACGGCGCGCGTGTCGAACAGGTCCTCGATGTCGGCCCGTTCGAGCGTCGGCACGCGCGCCGCGCGATGCGCCTCTCGGCGCAGAAGACCCTCGGTGACGAGCCGCTCGATGGCGAGCTTGGCGGTGGGCCGGGCGACGCCGTGGCGCAGCGCGACGGCGGACTCGGTGATCGAGGAGCCGGGGCGCTCGACGCCGCTCAGGATGCGCTCGCGCAGCTCTCCGTAGACGGAGTCGGGGAGAACAGCAGAAGGCTCGACGTTCATGTCGCCCCCTTTGCCGTTCGCCCGCGCGTGCGGATTGTCTAACAACATATTGGATTGTTAGACAATCCGCAAGGCGCGGACGGCGGACCTCAGGCCACGTGCGGGAGCACCTCGGTGCCGACCAGCTCCAGGTGCTCCAGATCGCGCAGGTCGAAGAACTGCAGATAGACGCGCGCGGCGCCGCGCTCCGCGTACGCCGCGAGGATGTCGACGATCTGCTGCGGCGAGCCGACCGCGTTGTCGGGGTTCTCGAGGTTGCCGCCGACCTTCTCGGCGCGGGTCGCGCGCTCCTCCGCCGAGCGTCCGCACCACACCTGCGCGACGGCCGAGTAGCGCAGCGACTCCGGGTCGCGGCCCTCCGTCTCGCACGCCGCCCGCACCACGTCGAAGCGGTCGCCCGCCCCGGTCGGCCCGCTGAAGCTGTTGAACTCGGAGGCGTAGCGCGCCGCGATGCGCGGGGTGCGGGTCGGGCCGCCGCCGCCGACGATGATCGGCACCGAGTCCTGCACCGGACGCTGACGCGCGGGCGCGCCCTCGAGCTGGTAGTGCTCACCGGAGAAGTCGAAGGTCTCGTCGCCGGAGATCGACCACAGACCGCGCACGATCTCGAGCTGCTCCTCGAGCATCCCGAAGCGCTTCTCCGGGAACGGGATGCCGTAGGCGCGGTGCTCGGCCTCGAACCAGCCGGTGCCGAGTCCCAGCTCGACGCGGCCGCCCGAGATGTCGTCGACATTGGCGACCTGCACCGCGAGGATGCCCGGGGTGCGGTAGGTGACCGAGCTGACGAGGGTGCCGAGGCGCACCGTGCTCGTTTCGACCGCGATGGCGGCGAGGCTGGTCCAGGCATCCGTCGGTCCCGGCGCTCCGTCGGTCGCCTCGCCCATCTTCAGGTAGTGGTCGGAGCGGAAGAAGCCGTGGAAGCCCAGCCGCTCCGCGGAGACGGCGAAGTCCCGAAGTTCGGTGTAGCTGGCTCCCTGCTGGGGTTCGACGAAGGCGCAGATCTCCATGCCTCGATCCTGTCAGGCGAGATCAGCTCAACCGGCCTGCCGCGGCGGAGTCCAGCACGAAGGTCACGTTCTCGTGCAGCTGGAGGGCGGTGGCGGGGCAGTCGATGGTGATCCCCGACTCGATCGCGGTGGCGACCGCCTCCGCCTTCTCGGCGCCGGTCGCCAGCAGCAGGATGCGCCGGGACTCCAGGATCGTGCCGATGCCCTGCGTCACGCTGTGCGTCGGCACGTCAGAGAGGCTGTCGAAGAAGCGGGCGTTCGCTCGCCGCGTGGAGTCGGAGAGTGCGGTGAGGTGAGTGCGGGTCGAGAACGGGGTGCCGGGCTCGTTGAAGCCGATGTGGCCGTTGCCGCCGATGCCGAGGATCTGCACGGCGATGCCGCCGCTCGCGCCGATGCGGGCGTCGAACGCGGCCAGGACGGCCGGGTCGTCGGTGGCCGGGGGCACGTGCACGCGGTCGGGGTCCATGCCGAGCGGGGCGATCACGTCGCGCTCGATCACCGAGCGGTAGCTCTCGGGGTGCTCGGCGGGCAGCCCCAGATACTCGTCGAGCGCGAAGCCCGAGAGGGACGAGAAGTCTGCCCCCGCGGCGCGACGACGGGCGAGCGCCCCGTAGAGCCGCTGCGGGGAGGAGCCGGTTGCCAGGCCCAGGCCCGCGCCCGGCGCCGCGGCCAGCGCCTCGAGGACGAGGTCGGCCGCGTACTCGGCCGCGGCCTCGGCGGAGTCGAAAACCCTGACGGTCGGCCCGCGGAGGGCAGGTGCGGTCGGGTGGTGGCTATCGCGCAGAATCACGCATCAACGATAGTCGCAAATGACGCGATTTGAGCGATATGCCCAATAAACGCGCAATTGTGACGAGCTTCTGCGCGATCGACGCGCGCCCCTAGGACGCGCGCGGGTCGAAGCGCTTCGGCGGGAACGCGCGCATCGCGATCGCTCGCAGCGCCTCGAGGTCGCCGCTGACGAAGCCCTGCGCGCGCGCCTGCACGAGCACATTGCCGATCGCGGTCGCCTCGACCGGACCGGCGAGCACCGGAAGCCCGGCCGCATCGGCGGTCAGTTGGCACAGCAGCTCGTTGAGCGAGCCGCCGCCCACGAGGTGGATCGCGTTGACCGGCTTGCCGCTCAGTCGCGAGGCGTTCTCGATGGCTCGGGCGTAGGCGTCGGCCAGCGACTGCAGGATGCTGCGCACCAGCTCCGGGCGGCTCGCGGGCGGCTCGATCCCGCGCTCGGTGAACCACGCGGCGATCCGGGCCGGCATATCGCCGGGAGCGAGGAAGGCCTCATCGTCGGCGTCGAAGACCGGTACATCGGCGCGAGCGGATGCGGCCTGCGCCAGCAGCGCCGGCAGCGAGATCGTCTCGCCGGTGCGCTCCCAGTCGCGGATGCTCTCGCTGAGCAGCCACAGGCCCATCACGTTGTGCAGGTAGCGCACGCGTCCGTCCACGCCGCCCTCGTTGGTGAAGCCGGCGAGCCGGCTCTCCTCCGTCAGCACCGGGCGCTCGAGCTCGATCCCCACCAGTGACCAGGTGCCGCACGAGATGTAGGCGACATCCGGATCCGTCGACGGCACGGCGACGACGGCGCTCGCCGTGTCGTGCGAGCCGACCGTGGTCACCACGGCGCGCGTCTCGCCGATGCCGCGCACGGCGGAGGGAACCAGCGCGCCCACCTCGGTGCCCGCATTCACGAGCGGGCGGAACAGCCGCTGCGGCAGGCCGAGGCGCTCGGCCAGCGCGAAGTCCCACTCGCCCGTCTCGACGCCGAGCAGGCCCGTCGTCGAGGCGTTGGTGCGCTCGGCGACGCTGCGCCCCGTGAGCCAGTAGCCGAGCAGGTCGGGCAGCAGCAGGTGCGAATCCGCCAGCTCGAGCATGCCGGCGGTGCGGTCGGCGGTGAGCTGGAACAGCGTGTTGAACGACAGGTGCTGCAGGCCGTTCAGCCGGTACAGCTCCTCGGGCGGGACGATGCCGTGCACGACTTCCACCGCGGCGAGGTTGCGCTCATCCCGATACGCGTAGGGAGCGCCGAGCAGGCGACCGTCGCGCAGCAGGCCGTAGTCGACCGCCCACGAGTCGATGCCGATGCTCGCCACCTGCGGCTCCTGGCGCACCGCGGCGGCGAGCCCCTCGACGACGTCGCGGTAGAGCTCCAGCACGCTCCAGTGCAGGCCGTCGATCGTGCGAACCGGGCGGTTCGGGAAGCGCGCGACGTCGGTGAGCTGCAGCTCGTTGTGTCCGACGTAGCCGAGGATCACGCGGCCGCTGGTGGCACCGAGGTCGACCGCGGCGACCGCGCCCCCGCTCATCGGAGGAACGCCGCCGCGACGCCCGCGTCCACGGGGACGTGGAGACCGGTCGTGTGCGAGAGGTCCGGGCCGGTGAGCACGGCGACCGCGTTGGCGACGGTCTCCGGCAGCACCTCGCGCTTGAGGATGGTCCGCTGAGCGTAGAACTTGCCGAGGTCGTTCTCGTCGATGCCGTAGGTCTTGGCGCGGTTCGCGCCCCAGCCGCTGGCGAAGATGCCCGAGCCGCGCACGACGCCGTCCGGGTTGATGCCGTTGACCTTGACGCCGTGCTCGCCGAGCTCGACCGCGAGCAGACGCACCTGGTGCGCCTGGTCGGCCTTCGTCGCCGAGTAGGCGATGTTGTTCGGGCCGGCGAACACCGAGTTCTTCGAGGCGATGTAGATCACGTCGCCGCCCATGCCCTGCTCGATGAGCACCTTCGCGGTGGCCTTCGAGACGAGGAACGAGCCCTTGGCCATGATGTCGTGCTGGAAGTCCCAGTCCTTCTCGGTGGTCTCCAGCAGCGGCTTCGAGAGCGAGACGCCCGCGTTGTTGACGACCAGGTCGACGCCGCCGAAGGCGAGGACGGCCTCCTGCACCATGCGGTCGATCGCGTCGGCATCCGTGACGTTCACCTCGACGCCGATCGCGACGTCGGTCGAGCCGAGCTCGGCGGCGGCCTCCTGCGCCTTCTTCAGGTCGAGGTCGGCGATGACGACGCAGGCGCCGTCGGCGGCGAGCCGGGTCGCGATCGCCTTGCCGATGCCGGAGGCGGCGCCGGTGACCAGGGCGACGCGCGTCGCGTGAGTCTTCGGCTTCGGCATCCGCTGCAGCTTGGCCTCCTCGAGGGCCCAGTACTCGATGCGGAACTTCTCGCGATCGCTGATCGGGGTGTAGGTCGAGATCGACTCCGCCCCGCGCATGACGTTGATCGCGTTGAGGTAGAACTCGCCGGCCACGCGTGCGGTCTGCTTGTTGGCGCCGAAGCTGAACATGCCGACGCCGGGCACGAGCACGATCGCCGGGTCGGCGCCGCGCATCGCGGGGGAGTCCTTCTCGGCGTGCTTCTCGTAGTAGGCCGTGTAGTCCTTGCGGTACGCCTCGTGCAGCTCCTTGAGGCGCTCGATGGCCTTCTCGACCGGGGCGTCGGCCGGCAGGTCGAGCAGCATCGGCTTGACCTTGGTGCGCAGGAAGTGGTCGGGGCAGCTCGTGCCGAGAGCGGCGAGCTTGGGCGCGTTGGCGCTGGCGAGGAACTCGAGCACGCGCGGGTCGTCGGTGAAGTGGCCGACCATCGGCTTGTCGTGGCTGGCGATTCCGCGGATCGTCGGCGCCAGGGCGGCGGCCTTGGCGCGGCGCTCGGCGGGAGCCAGGGCGAGGTTCTTCTTGACCTCGCGGCCGAAGGGGCTCTTCTTGCCCTTCGCGGCAAGGTACTCCTCGGCGGTCTTGATGATCCAGAGGCTGTTCTTCTGGCACGCGGCGCTCGTCGCGCCCCAGGCGGTGATGCCGTGGCCGCCGAGGATGCACCCGATCGCGTTCGGGTTCTCGGCCTTGATCTTGGCGATGTCGAGACCGAGCTGGAAGCCGGGGCGGCGCCACGGAACCCAGACGACCTTGTCGCCGAAGATCTTCTTGGTGAGCTTCTCGCCGTCCTTGGCGGTCGCGATCGCGATGCCCGAGTCGGGGTGAAGGTGGTCGACGTGCGCGGCGTCGACGAGGCCGTGCATCGCGGTGTCGATGGACGGGGCGGCGCCGCCCTTGCCGTGCAGGCAGTAGTCGAACGCGGCGACCATCTCGTCTTCGCGGTCGAGGCCCGGGTAGACATCGACAAGGGCGCGCATCCGGTCGAGGCGCAGGACGGCGAGGCCGGACTCGGTGAGCGTGCCGAGGTCGCCGCCGGAGCCCTTGACCCACATCAGCTCGACGGGCTCGCCGGTGACCGGGTCGGTCTCGGTGCCCTTGGCGGAGGTGTTGCCGCCGGCGTAGTTGGTGTTCTTCGGGTCGCTGCCGAGCTTGTTGCTGCGGGCGATGAGGTCTTGCGGAGTGCTCACGTCGAACGTCCTTGTCTGTTTCTGTTAAGTCTCTCAGAAAGTAACATGACGCGGCGGGCGGGACAAGCGTCCTAGGCGAGTTCGACCAGGTCGCGGAACGGGTCCAGGAGCGGATCGGCGGGATCGAGGTCGGTGACCAGCAGATCGACGGCCTCCCAGGCGAGCGAGCGCGCGAGCGCGCGGCGGCCCAGCTTGGCGCCGTCGGCCAGCACAACCGTGCGCTCGGCGTTCGCGCTGAAAGCCGACTTCAGCTGCGCCTCCGCGAGCGACACCTCGTTCGGGCCGAACTCGGCGTCGACGCCGCTCGCGGAAGTGAAGAAGGCCGAGTAGCTCATGCTCGTGGCGGCAAGCACGGCGACCGGGCCGACGAAGCTGCCGGTGCGCTCCTCGAGCTCACCGCCGATCAGCACTGAGTGCACGCCCGGGCGGCGGCGGGCGGTCGCGGCGTTCTCCAGCGAGTTGGTGGCGATGAGCAGGTCGCGCGCCTCGACGAGCGAGATGAGCGCATTGGACGTCGTGGAGGCGTCGAACGCCGCCGCGCCGTCCAGCGGCACGAGGTCGATCGCCTTCTTCGCGAGGATCGCCTTCGCGCCGGCCCGGGCGGTCGCGCGGGCGCCGAACGGCTCCGGCAGCAGCGGAGCGACCGCGCCTCCGCGCACGCGCCGCACCACCCCCTCGGCCTCGAGATCGGCCAGGTCGCGCCGCACGGTCATCGCCGAGACGCGCAGCAGCTCGGCCGCGGACTCGAGGCGGATCGCGCCGTCCTGCGCCAGCAGTTCGCGCAGCCGGGCGCGGCGTTCGCTCGCGAGCAGTGGGGTCGACATGCGCATCAGCGTACGCGGCGGTCGAGAGCTCGGGGGGATTCGGCACTTGACAGCCTGTCGGGCCGTGCCGTAGTTTCACTGAAACAAGAGATGGTTCATTGAACCAACTTGATCCAGAAGAACTCGCGGACCGTGTGGTCCCGACAACGGCAATGGCGCCCCGGCTTCGGCGGCGCCCCAGTAAGGACGGCGATGAGCAAGGCGGGGCCCTACGAGGGCGTTACTTCGGCCGAGGCGAGCATGGAGCGCGCGATGGAGGCCGGCGGCGGCATCCTTCGCCTGGCACCGGCGTGGGTGCCGCGATCGTTCTGCACGCCCGCCCAGCGACTGCGACTGCACCCCGATGACTACTTCCCGCTGGGCAAGGACCGCGGCGGAATCGACGAGCGCTGGTTCGCGAGCGCGATCCGCGCCGAGAACGGGCCGCTGACCGACCCCTTCGAGGGCCTCAGCCTCGTCGTCGGCGCCGACGACGAGGTGATTCCCTTCGATGAGTTCATCGACCACTTCAAGGGGCAGGCGATCGGCGGGCTCTGGGACAAGTACGGCAAGTGGCCGATGTACTCCAAGTTCTTCGACAACCAGTACCCGCTGCCCTTCCACGTGCACCAGAAGGATGAGCACGCGGCGCTCGTCGGCAAGATGGGCAAGCCCGAGGCGTACTACTTCCCGCCGCAGCTGAACAACCACGGCGGCATGTTCCCGTACACCTTCTTCGGCTTCCACCCCGAGACCACGCGCGAGCAGGTCATGGACAAGCTCGAGGGCTTCCTCCGCGGCGGCGACAACCGCATCACCGAGCTCTCGGTCGCGTACCGGATCACCCCGGGCACCGGCTGGGACGTCCCGCCGGGCGTTCTGCACGCCCCCGCGAGCATGTGCACCTACGAGCCGCAGGCCGCGAGCGACGTCTTCGCCATGGCCGAGTCGTGGTCGAACAACCGCGAGGTGCCCGACGAGCTGCTCTGGAAGGACATCCCCGCCGACAAGGTGGGCGACCTCGACTTCGTGCTCGAGATCCTCGACTGGAACCTCAACGTCGATCCCGAGTTCTGGAGCCACCGCTTCAGCCCGCCGCTCGAGACCTCGGCCAGCGCCGAAGCCGGCGGCGCGCAGTACGTCGAGAAGTGGATCACCTACCGCTCCGACGCCTTCAGCGCCAAGGAGCTGACGGTCAAGCCGGGCGAGACGGTCACCGTCGACGACCGCGATCCCTATGGCTTCATCGCCGTCGACGGCCGCGGCGAGATCAACGGTCAGACCGTCGAGGCGATCTCGTCGATCCGCTACGGCCAGCTCTCGCACGACGAGTACTACGTGACCGGATCCGCGGTGAACAACGGGGTGACCATCCGCAACACCTCGAGCAGCGCCGACCTGGTGCTGCTCAAGCACTTCGGTCCCGGCAACAGCGAACTCGCGACCGACACCGGCGCCGTGGCCTCGGAGCGGGCGTGAGCGACGAGTCCGCGACAGTGTTCGGCCGCGCGCGCGACGAGGTCGCGCGCCGCGTCGGCACGCTGTCGCAGGTGGCTCGCATCGACCACCTCGTCGAGACCGAGGGTTCAGCGCGCGGAGCCCGGCGGATCCGCCTGGTCACGGGAGGCGGCCTGGAAGTCGAGCTTCACCCCGATCGGGCCCTCGACCTCGGTCAGGTGACGTTCCGGGGCGTGCCGATCGCCTGGATGTCGCCCACCGGCATGGCATCCCCGGAGCGCTACGAAGCGCAGGGCATGGGCTGGCTGCGGACATTCGGCGGCGGGCTGCTCGCGACCTGCGGCCTCGACAGCTTCGGACCGAGCACCGACGAGGGCGGACGCGAGTTCCCGATGCACGGGCGGATCGGCACGACGTCGAGCACGGTGACCAGGGCAGAGGTGTCGGGCGATGAGCTCATCGTCACGGCGACGGTGCGGCAGGCGGGAGTCTTCACCGAGAATCTCGTGCTCGAGCGCACCTGGTCGGCCGACGTCGGCGGCACAGCGCTTCGGCTGCGCGACACCGTTCGCAACGAGGGGCTCGCCGATGAAGGCCACATGGTGCTGTACCACGTGAACGTCGGCTGGCCGCTGCTGGATGAACGCGCGACGCTGGGGATCCCGTCGCGCGAGGTGGCCCCGCGCGACAAGGATGCGCGCTCCGGCGCGGGTCGTTGGGACCAGATCGAACAGCCCCAGGCGGGCTACCGCGAGCAGGTGTTCGGGCACGACTTCCGAGACCGGGGAACCGCGGTGGTGTCGATCGACAACCCGGAGATCGACACGCGATTCGAGCTCCGTTTCGACACCGGGACGCTCCCCGCGCTCCACCAGTGGAAGATGAGTGGTGAAGGCCACTATGTCATGGGCCTCGAACCCGTGAACGTCAACAGCTTCACGGGGCGCGCGGGAACCCGCGCTGCCGGAGCGCTGCCCGTGCTCAAGCGCGGCGACTCCGTCTCGTACGCGCTCGACTTCGCCTTCGGGCCCTCGGAAGGAGCCGACTCATGAGCGCCGCCCTGCAGATGACGGGGATCACCAAGACATTCCCCGGAATTCGCGCCCTCAGCGATGTCGATCTCGCCGTCGCCGGTGGCGAGGTCCACGCGATCGTCGGAGAGAACGGCGCGGGCAAATCCACCCTGATGAAGATCCTCGCGGGCGTGTATCAGCCCGACGGAGGCGAGATCCGACTCGCCGGCGAGCCGGTGCGGATCAACGGGCCGATCGACGCCGGCCGCCGCGGCATCGCCATGGTCTACCAGGAGCTCAACCTCGTCCCCGACCTGACGGTCGCCGAGAACATCTCCCTCGGCGACGTGCCGTCGCGATTCGGGATCGTGGACAGGAAGGCGCTGCGTGCACGCGCCGAGCGGGTGCTCGACGAACTGGACGCACGCGTGCGCCCGGATGACCTCGTCGGATCGCTGTCGGTGAGTCAGCAGCAGATGGTCGAGATCGCGAAATCGTACGCGCGCTCGCCGAAGATCATCGTGCTCGATGAGCCGACCTCCTCGCTGTCAGAGAACGAGGCGCAGTCGCTGTTCCGCGTCGTCGCGCGCATGAAGGAGGCCGGCATCGCGGTCATCTACATCTCGCACCGTCTGCGCGAGGTCACCGAGCTCGCGGACCAGGTCACCGTGCTGCGCGACGGCCGGCTGATCGAGACCCGCCCGGCCGCCGGCATCAGCGCCGCCGACATGATCCGCCTGATGGTCGGCCGCGACCTCACCGAGGTGTTCCCGAAGCGCGAGGTGCCGATCGGCGACACCGTGCTCGAGGTCCGCGGCCTGAGCCGCGCGGGCGAGTTCGACGACGTCGACCTGACCGTCCGGGCGGGCGAGATCGTCGGATTGGCGGGCATCGTCGGCGCCGGACGCACCGAGGTCGCTCGGGCCGTCTTCGGCCTCGACCGTGCCGACAGCGGCACGATCGAGGTCAACGGGGTTCCTGTCAGCGGGCACACCCCGCGGGCGGGCCGCGATGCGGGCATCGCCTACGTTCCCGAGGATCGCAAGCGCGACGGCATCATCCCGCAGCTCACCGTCAAAGACAACGTGACACTCGCCTCGCTCGGCAGCGTCTCGACCGCGGGCTGGATCAACTCCGCTGTCGAGCGCCGCGTCGCCGCAGAGAAGGCGACCGAGCTCACCGTCTCGCCGCCCGTCATCGACCGCCGGGTCGACACCTACAGCGGCGGGAACCAGCAGAAGGTGGTGTTCGCCAAATGGCTCGCCACGAAGCCGAAGGTTCTGATTCTCGACGAGCCGACCCGCGGGGTCGACGTCGGGGCCAAGGCCGACATCCACAAGATCATCGGGGAGCTCGCGGCGCAGGGCACCGCGATCCTCATGATCTCGTCCGAACTTCCGGAGGTGCTCGCCGTGAGTGACCGCATCTACGTGCTGCACGAGGGTCGCATCTCGGCCGAGCTCCCCCGCGGAGCGAGCGAGCACGACGTCATGCATGCCGCGACCGGGGAGGTGGCCGCATGAGCTCCCCCATCACCACCGCGCCGGTGCACGATCGGGTCATCCGCGAGAACCCGCTCGTCCGCTACGGGACGACACTCGCGATGCCGTTCGGCATCCTGATCCTGCTGATCGTCGGCACCGTGCTGAGCGACCGATTCCTGTCGATCGGCAACCTGACGAACGTGCTGATCAACATGTCGATCGTCGGCATCATCGTCGTCGGCATGACGTTCGTGTTCGTCAGTCGCGGTATGGCCGATCTCTCGGTGCCCGCGACCGTCGCCGTCGGCGGGATCCTCGTACTGATGCTCGACGACGTCATCGGAACCTGGCCCGCCGCGGTGGTCGGCGTCCTCGTCGCCAGCCTCGCGGGCGTCGTCAACGGCATCCTGATCGGCTACGCCGGCCTGAACCCGGTGATCACGACCCTCGCGAGCGGAACGATCGTGCTCGGCATCGCGCAGGCGTTCGTCGGCGGGGTCATCGTCTACGGACAGGACACAGCGGCGAAGGAGTTCCTCACCGGGAGGCTGTTCGGCGTGGTCCCCGTGATCGTGCTGGTCTTCCTCGCCGTCGCGGTGCTCGGTCACCTCGCGCTCTCGCGCTCCGTGTTCGGCCGCTGGACGTATGCGGTCGGCAGCAATCCGCACGCGACCGAGGCGAGCGCCGTGCCGATCCGACTCGTGAAGGCGGGCGCGTTCGTGCTGACCGCAACGCTGGCCGGCTTCAGCGGCGTGCTTCTCGGCATCTCCCTGCAGGCCGCGCGTCCCGCAATCGGCGCCGGCTACGAGTTCGATGCGATCACCGCCGTCGTCGTCGGCGGCGTCAGCCTGCTCGGCGGCTCGGGCAGCGTGCCCCGCGCTATCGGCGGTCTGCTGTTCGTCCAGCTGCTCAACAACATCCTCATCCTGCAGGGCGTTCCGTCGGAGCCGCAGGGAATGGTGAAGGGCGCTCTCATCGCGGGCGCCGTCGCCCTCGATGTGTACCTCCGACGCCGAGGAGGCCGAGAATGAACGCCATCCGCCGCGCTTTCGACAGCGATGTCTTCCTGGGGATCGTCCGTTATCGTGTCGCGATCATCCTGGTCGCCACCATCGCGATCTCCGCCTCGCTCGTGCCCGGAATTCTCGAGTTCCGCGCGCTGAGCCTGAGCCTCGACCGGGTCGGCACCACCGCGCTCGTCGCGGTCGGGGTCACCCTCGTGCTGATCGCAGGCAAGCTCGACCTCTCGGGCGGCGCGATCCTCGCGCTCTCCGGCATCACCGCGATCGGGCTGCAGGCCGAGCTCGGCCAGATCCCCGCGGCGATCGTCGGCGTCGGCGTCGGCATCGCGGCAGGAATCGTCAACGGCTACCTGGTCGTGGTGCTGCGGATCAACTCCCTTGTCGCGACCCTCGCGTCGATGCTGTTCTTCCGCGCGCTGTGCCACTTCATCACCGAGTCGCGGCCGGTCAGCGGGCTCGATCCGCTGTTCGGCCTGGCCGTCTCACGTCCGATCGAGGGCACCTTCACCCTCCGAGCGATCGTGTTCGTGCTGGCGCTCGTGCTGCTGCACCTCTGGCTGACACGGGCCGTCGCCGGACGCAACCTGTTCGCGGTCGGCAGCAACCCGGTCTCCGCCGAGGCGAGCGGCATCCGATCGAATGCCTACGTGTTCGGCACGTTCGTCTTCGCCGGCACGATGGCGGGGGTCGCCGGTGTGATCCAGAGCCTGAGCGTGAACACAGGATCTCCCGTCTTCGGCGAGTCGACGTCGCTGTTGGCGATCGCCGCCGTCGTCATCGGCGGGACGCGCCTCGAGGGCGGGCGCGGCTCCGCGCTCGGGACGCTCGGGGGACTCCTCGTGATCGCGGTGCTCACCACCGCGATGGAGTTCTCGAACGTCCCCGCCTACATCCAGAACATCGTCACAGGAGTCATCCTCCTGCTGCTGATCCTGCTCGACCGATTCGTGTCGGGCAAGCGAAGCCGGGACCTCTCGCTGCGTGCGCTGCTGCACGCGGTGCGTGGTTCCCGGCACACCACCGAGAACGAGAGGACCCTTGCATCATGAGGAAACTTGCATTGATTGGCGGCACCGCGGCCGCCGCGCTTGCACTGGCCGGCTGTGCCACTGGCACCGCCAGCGGCGACGCGGCATCGATGGACATCTGCTACATCACGGCGGCTGAGTCGCACGCCTACGCGACCCCGGCCAACGACGCGTTCGACGCGGCGGCCGTCGCCGCGGGCGCGACCGTCAACCGTCTGTCGCAGGAGTTCGACGTGCAGACCGGCGCCGACCAGCTCACCACCTGCGTGAGCCAGGGCGTCGACGGCATCGTGCTGTGGCCGCTCGACCCGCAGGCCTACATCCCCGGCATGATCGCCGCGCAGGATGCGGGCATCCCGCTGATCATCATCAACTCGCCGATGGACCCCGAGGCGGAGGCCTACTACGACTCCTTCACCGGTCCGGACGTCTACGAGGAGGGCGTGCTCGCGGCTGACGCGCTCAACGAGGCACTCGGCGGCTCGGGCGACGTCGTCATCATCGCCGGCCAGGCCGGCAACGGCACCACGATCGGACGCACCGACGGCTTCACCGAGCAGCTCGAGGCGATCGGCTCCGGCATCGAGGTGCTGCAGGTGGTCAACGCCGACTTCGACCAGCAGAAGGCGCTCGAGGCGAGCCGCGACCTGCTGACCCGCTTCGGCGACGATATCGCCGGCGTCTACGCGAACGACGACACCATGGCGCTCGGCTTCATCGACGCCTGGACCGAGTCGGGCCGTGACATCGCCGACATCCCGCCGATCGTCGGCATCAACGGGCAGGTGCAGGCCTTCGACCTGATCCGCGAGGGTCAGTACTTCGCCACGATCGTGCAGTCGCCGGTCGAGGACGGCAAGCTCGCGGCCGAGACGATCGTGAAGCTCATCCAGGGCGAGTCGGTCGACAAGCGTCTGCCGATCCCGCTCACGGTGGTCACCGCGGACAACGTGGAGGACGTCGAGCCGGCGTTCTGATTCGAGGCGCTTCAGGCTCGAACTGAGTGATCGCGCGGCCCGTCCCTTCGGGGGCGGGCCGCGTTCCGCTGTGCTGGATCAGGCGCTCTCGCGCACCACGAGTTCGGGCTGCAGCACGACGTGGTTCCGTGCGGGCACGGTGGCCGGAGGCCGGCTCAGCAGATCCATGATCATGTCGACGGCAGTTCGGCCCAGCGCCTTGCGGGGCTGGCGCACCGTGGTGAGCGGCACGTCGGCGACCTCGGACCAGGCGAGGTCGTCGTAGCCGACGATCGCGATGTCCTGAGGGACGCGGATGCCTTGGCGCATCAGTCCGTGCTGCAGGCCGAGGGCGAGCATGTCGTTGGCGCAGGCGACGGCGGCGGGCCGGTTCGCGGGGGCCCGCTCGGCGAGCCGGTCCGCCGCAGCCGCGCCCGCCTCGATGGTCCACGAGTCCGCGGCCATCAGCTCGAGCTCGACGTCGGTGCGGCCGGTGAGCGCGTCACGCGCTCCCGCCAGTCGGGTTCGCACCTTCTGCGACTTCTCCGGGTGGCCGAGGAACGCGATCCTGCGATGGCCGCGGTCCAGAAGATGCTGCATCGCCAGCTGGCCGCCGCGGAAGTCGTCGACGACGACCGACCAGCACTCTCGGTCATCGCCGACGCGGTCGACGAACACCATCGGCACGCCGCGGTCCTTCAGCATCGCGAGGCGCGAGCTCTTCTCATCGACCGGCGCGATGATGATGCCCTGCACCCGCGACTGCACCAGCAGGTCGAGGTTGTGGCTTTCCCGCACGGGGTCGTAGCTGCTGTTGCAGAAGATCACACCGGCGCCGAGCTCGGTGCAGCGCTCCTCGGAGCCGAGTGCGACGTCGACGAAGAACGGGTTGTCGAGGTTGGCGATCGAGAGCCCGAGCGTGCGCACCCGACCGGGTCGGAACTGCCGCGACCCCTGGCGGGGCACGAAGTCGAGTTCGCGGATCGCCGCGAGTACGCGTTCGCGGGTCTCGGCGTTGACGTACGACGGTCGGTTGAGGACATTGCTGACCGTGCCGGCGGAGACGCCAGCGAGGGCGGCGACGTCTTTGATGGTCGCCATCACTCTCCCTCGTTCGGCGATTCGTTCAATGAACCAGTCTACGGGTCCGAGTCTGGCGTGGGGCGGTCGCGGCGGCGGCGCGGTCCCGGAAACACCGCGGCAACACGCCCCGACTAGGCTCGCGTTATGGGTGACCTGTTCGACGGGTACGGCGCTACGGCGACGGGGCGTCGCCGCGCGGCCGCGTGGGACGAGATGTTCTCCGACATCGCACGACCCCTGCCTCAGCTGACGCGCTCGCCGTATCGCGATATCCACGCGGCCCTCGCGCAGATGACCACCGAGGAGCTCAAGGGGCGCGCCGACGCGCTCGCCGACTCCTACCTGGCGCAGGGTGTCACCTTCGACTTCGCCGGCGAAGAGCGTCCGTTCCCGCTCGACGCGGTGCCGCGCGTGATCGATCAGAGCGAGTGGGCCGAGGTCGAAACCGGCGTCCGGCAGCGGGTTCTCGCCCTGGAGGCGTTCCTCGCCGACGTCTACGGCGATCAGCGCGCGATTCGCGACGGCATCATCCCCGCGCGGCTGATCAGCTCGAGCGAGCACTTCCACCGCGAGGCCGCGGGCATCGTCGCCGCCAACAACGTGCGCATCCAGGTCTCCGGGATCGACCTCATCCGCGACGAGACCGGCGGCTGGCGGGTCCTCGAAGACAACGTTCGCGTGCCCAGCGGTGTGAGCTACGTCATCTCGAACCGCCGGGTCATGGCGCAGACCCTGCCCGAGCTGTTCGTCTCGATGCGGGTGCGACCGGTGGGCGACTACCCGCAGAAGCTGCTGCAGGCGCTGCGCGCCTCCGCACCGGAGGGAGTCGACGACCCGACGGTCGTCGTGCTGACGCCGGGCGTCTACAACTCCGCCTACTTCGAGCACACGCTGCTCGCGCGCCTGATGGGCGTCGAGCTGGTGGAGGGGCGCGACCTGTTCTGCTCCGGCGGCCGGGTGTTCATGCGCACCACCGCGGGACCGACCCGCGTCGACGTCATCTACCGTCGCGTCGACGACGAGTTCCTCGATCCGCTGCAGTTCCGCGCCGACTCGATGCTCGGCTCGCCCGGGCTGATGCTCGCCGCGCGCCTCGGCAACGTGACGATCGCGAACGCGGTCGGCAACGGCGTCGCCGACGACAAGCTTGTCTACACCTACGTTCCCGACCTGATCCGGTACTACCTCGGCGAGGAGCCGATCCTCAAGAACGTCGACACCTGGCGGCTCGAGGATCCGGGCGCGCTCGAGGAGGTGCTCGACCGGCTCGACGAGCTCGTCGTGAAACCGGTCGCCGGCTCCGGCGGCAAGGGGCTCGTGGTCGGACCGGACGCCTCCACGCAGGAGCTCGAGGAGCTGCGCGAGCGGCTCATCGCCGACCCGCGCGGTTGGATCGCGCAGCCGGTCGTGCAGCTGTCGACCATTCCGACGCTCGTCGAAGACGGGATGCGTCCGCGTCACGCCGACCTGCGACCCTTCGCGGTCAACGACGGCACCGACGTGTGGGTGCTGCCGGGCGGCCTGACCCGCGTCGCGCTGCCGGAGGGGCAGCTCGTCGTCAACAGCTCGCAGGGTGGCGGCTCGAAGGACACCTGGGTCGTCGGTCACGGGCCGTTCCGGCCGCCCGGGCACGACATCCAAGGGCTCGTCGCGGAGCAGGCCGCGATCACGACCTCGATCCCGATCATCAGCGCCGACACTCACCTCCAGGACCACAACCCCGCCGACGCCCCCCACCACGACCAGCAGCAACAACAACAGCAACAGGTCGCTCGGGATGCATCCGCGACGCAACCGAGTGCCGCGCGCGTCACTCCCTCGGGCGCGGGATGCATCCCTGCCGAGCAGAGGGGGAGCGGATGCTGAGTCGGATCGCGGAGAGCCTGTTCTGGATCGGGCGGTATGTGGAGCGCAGCGACGGCACCGCGCGCATCCTCGACGTGCACCTGCAGCTGCTGCTGGAGGACCCGTGGATCGAGGAGGACATCGCGTGCCGCTCGCTGCTGAGCGTCATGGGCACCGAGGTCGAGCCCGACCGTGAGGTCACCCGCGCCGACGTGCTCGCGATCCTCGCCGTCGACCGCCACCAGCCGGCCTCGATCGCCTACTCGCTGAGCGCCGCCCGCGAGAATGCGCGCCGTGCCCGCGAGGTCGTCTCGACCGAGCTGTGGGAGGTGCTCAACACCACGAGCGCGCGCATGCCGCGCCGCGTCGCCAGCGACAAGGTCTCGGACTTCTTCTCCTGGGTGCGCGAGCGCGCCGCCCTCGCCGTCGGCATCATCGAGTCCTCCTCGAGCCGAGACGAGGCATGGCTGTTCTTCACCCTCGGCCGCAGCATGGAGCGCGCGGACATGACCGCTCGTCTGCTCGCCACGCGCAGCCTCACCGAGGCCTCCGGCCCCAGTTGGACCACGATCCTCCGCAGCGTCGGCGCCTACGAGGCCTACCTGCGCACCTACCGCGGCGTGCCGAGCGCGCGCAACGCCGCCGAGTTCCTGCTGCTGGATCGGCTGTTCCCGCGCAGCATCCTGTTCGCCGTCACGCGCGCCGAGCAATGCCTGCGCGATATCGAGCCGCGCACCGACCGGGTCGGGGTGAGTGACCAGGCGCTGCGTCTGCTGGGCCAGATCCGCAGCGGCCTCGAGTACCGTCCGATCGTCGACATCATCGAGGATCTGCCGCACCACATGGACAGCGTTCAGGATGCGACGAGCGCGGCGAGCGAGGCCATCCGGCAGCGCTACTTCCCGACGAACGTCGCCCCGAGCTGGGTGGGAGAGAACTCGTGAACCGCCTCCGGATCCGCCATTCGACGGGCTTCAGCTACGGCGGTGAGGTCACCGCGTCGTACAACGAGGCGCGGATGCTTCCGGCCAGCGCCGACGGTCAGCTGGTGCTCTACTCGCACCTGGAGATCCTGCCGATCTCGGCTCACCACTCCTATGTCGACTACTGGGGAACCCGCGTCTCGAGCTTCGAGGTGCTGACCCCGCACCGCGAGCTGAGCCTCACGGCGACGAGCCTGGTGGAGGTGCGCCCGCGCGACCACGACGATCGCCGCCTGGAGTGGCTGGCGCTCGCCGACGAGATCGAGACCCGCACCGAATGCGTCGAGCAGCTCACCCAGACCGGCCGCACGCGTCCGCCGGCCGAGCTGGTCGAGATCGCTCAGAGGCTCGTGGCCGAGGCGGAGACGCCGTGCGACGCGGCGCTCGCGATCGCGCGCGCGGTGGGGGAGCGCATCGAGTACATGCCGGGCGTCACCGGTGTGCACACGACCGCTGTCGAGGCCTGGGAGCACGGCAAGGGCGTCTGCCAGGACATCACGCACCTGACGATCGGCGCCCTGCGCGCGGTCGGCATCCCGGCTCGCTACGTCAGCGGCTACCTGCACCCGGTTCCGGATGCGCCGATCGGCCAGACGGTCGCCGGCGAGTCGCACGCCTGGCTGGAGTGGTTCTGCGGCTCGTGGCGGGGCTTCGACCCGACCAACCTGATCGACATCGGCGAGCGCCACGTGCGAGTCGGCCACGGCCGGGACTACATGGATGTCGCTCCGCTGCGAGGCGTCTACGCCGGCCCGTACGGGTCGACCCTGTTCGTCACCGTCGAGATCACGCGCGAGGCGTAGCCGCCGGTCGCGTCATCGCTGGTTCTGGACCTCGATGATGGCGATCTCCTGGGTGGCCTGCTCGCGGTCGGCGGGGCGCGTCGCCTGCAGCCGCCACGGCCAGCGCCGGGCGCGGTCGATCCGCAGGCGCACCTGGTAGTGGCGCGCGTACCAGGCGAGGGCGAGACCGGCGGCGGCGAAGCCGGCGGCGGCCCCGATGCCGAGCGCCCAGCGCGGACCGAAGGCGTCGGCGACCCAGCCGAGCAGCGGTCCGCCGATCGGGGTGCCGCCCATGAAGATCGCCAGGTAGAGCGCCATCACGCGCCCGCGCATCGAGGGTGCCGTGGTGGTCTGCACGTAGGCGTTCGCCGAGGTCATCATGCTGAGGGCCGAGAATCCAACGAACACGAGCGTCACGCCGTAGACCCAGACGTTGGGCGCGACGGCGCCGAGTCCCAGGCTCGCGCCGAACGCGGCGCTCGCGAGGGCGAGGGTGCGCAGCCGCGGCCGGTCGCGGCGCGCCGCCAGGAGCGCGCCGCTGACCGAGCCGATCGCGACAACCGAGCCGAGGACGCCGAACACCTCCGCGCCCGCTCCGAATTCGAGGCGTGACATGGTGGCGGTGAAGATGGGGAAGTTGAATCCGAGTGTGCCGAGGATGGCGATCATGCCGAACACGAGCAGCAGGTCGGGCCGCGCGCGCACGTAGCGCAGGGCCGCGCGCGAGCCGCCGCCGCGACCGGATAGGCGGGTGAACGGAACGAATTCGCTCGGCCGCAGCACCACCAGCGAGACGCACACCGCGAGGAAGCTCGCCGCGTTGAGGATGAACACCCAGCCCTCGCCGATCCCGGCGACGAGCACGCCGGCGATGGCAGGACCGACGAGGCGGGCGCCGTTGAAGGCGGCGGAGTTGAGGGCCACGGCGTTGGAGAGCAGGCGGTCGGGCACGAGCTCGCCGACGAAGGCCTGACGCGCGGGGGCGTCGAAGGCTGCGGCGACGCCGAGGGCTCCGGCGAAGGCGTAGAGCATCGGCAGGGTGACGTGGCCGCTCAGGGTCACGACGCCCAGGCCGAGTCCGAGCGCCGCCATGCTGAGCTGCGTGATCAGCAGGAGCCGTCGGCGATCCATGCGGTCGGCGACGGTGCCGGTGAGCGGCAGCAGCAGAACGGCGGGCCCGAACTGCAGCGCCATCGTGATCCCGACGGCGGTGGCGTCGTCGTCGGTGAGCTGGGTGAGCACGAGCCAGTCCTGGGCGATGCGCTGCATCCAGGTGCCGACGTTGGAGACGATCGCGCCGGCGAACCAGATGCGGTAGTTGCGCGCCGCGAAGGAGCGGAACATCGCGCTCATGACTCGGCCAGCCGCTGCAGCGCGGGCAGGGCGGCGCGCAGGGCCCGCTGCTCGTCGTCGGCGAGGGTCGCGAAATGGGTGTTGAACCATTCGGTGCGCAGGCGCCGGGTGGCGAGGATCAGCTCCTGCCCGGCGGGGGTGAGGTGCACGTCGACGCGTCGCGCATCCGTCTCGGAGGGGCGGCGCTCGACGAGCCCGCGCTCTTCCAGCGCGTTGAGGGTGCGATTGATCGACGGCGGCGAGACGCGCTCGGCGGCGGCGAGGTCGACGGGCGCGAGAACCCCGTAACGCTCCAGCTGGAACAGCACCACCATGTGCGAGTCGGAGAGCGATTCGTCGCTGCGATTGTGGCGGATGCGTCGGGCCAGCTTCTGGACGACCATGCGCAGCTGCTCGGTGTCGTCTCTCACTCGGTCGTCTCGGGAACTCATCACGATCGTTAGCCTAGTTCATTAACCTTGCTAATGCTGGGGGCGTCCTAGACTGAGCCGACGCGAGGAGGCGGGATGTCGGAGAGCACCGTCGTCCGGGAGGACGACAGTTTCGTTGACGCACACGGGGTGCGGATCCACTACTACCGCTGGCGCGCCGCACAGCCGAAGGCGGTCGTGCAGCTCGTGCACGGTCTCGGCGAGTACGCGGCCCGCTACGAGGGGTTCGCCCAGGCGCTCGCCGCCGCCGGCTACACCGTGTATGCGAACGACCACCGCGGTCACGGGCAGACCGGTCTCGAGCAGTGGGCCGACCAGCCGAGCCGCTTCGGCAAGCCGGGGCCCGGGGGCCTCGGCGCGACCATCGCCGTCGTCCGGGAGTTCACCGCGCTCATCCGCGACCGGGAGCCGGGCCTGCCGCTGGTGTACCTGGGCCACAGCCTCGGATCGCTGTTCGGCCAGCGCATCCTGCAGTCGCACGCCGTCGATTACGACGCCGTCGTGTTCAGCGGCACCGCCTACCGCACGCTGCGGCACATGAACTCGGGCGACCTGAACAAGCGGCACGCCCACCTCGGTCCGACGACCGCGGAGTGGCTCAGTCGCGACCGGGCGGTCGTCGACGCCTTCGCCGCCGATCCGCTGACCTCCGAGGCGAAGGCGGCGGAGCTCTACGGCCTGCTCGACGGGCTCAAGCTGCTGGGCACTCCGGCCAAGCTCGCCAAGGACCTGCCGATGCTCATCCTCAACGGCGAAGAGGACTCGCTCGGCAATCCGGAGAGCGTCACCAAGCTCGCCCGCGCCTACCGCGAGAAGGGCGGGCTGAGCGACGTGACCCTCAAGATCTATGCCGGGGCGCGCCACGAGGTGTACAACGAGGTGAACCGCGACGAGGTGATCGCCGATCTCATCGCCTGGCTCGACGCGCACCTCGGAGGCTGAGCCTCGTTAGGCTTGCCTCACACGAAAGGCGGCGGATGCACGGCGAATTCAAGGTGCCCGGCGGCAAGCTCGTCGTTGTCGACCTCGAGGCTGCCGACGGGGTGATCACCGACTTCCGACTCTCGGGTGACTTCTTCCTCGAACCGGACGAAGCGCTCCAGGCGATCAACGACGCCATGCGCGGGGTCGAGACGACGATGGATGCGCGCGCGCTGGCCGCCCACATCCAGCGCTCGTTGCCCGCCGACGCGGTGCTCGTCGGCTTCAGCGCCGACTCGATCGCGACTGCGACGCGGCGGGCGCTGCACCAGGCGACCGGCTGGTCCGACTACGAGTGGGAGCTCGTGCACCCGGGCCCGCTGCCGCCGCTCATCCACCTCGCGCTCGACCAGGTGCTGACCGAGGAGGTCGGCGCGGGGCGTCGCAAGCCGACGCTGCGCATCTGGGAGTGGAACGAGCCCGCCGTGGTGATCGGCAGCTTCCAGTCGGTGAAGAACGAGGTCGATCCGGAGGCGGCGGAGCGGCACGGCTTCCGCGTGGTGCGGCGCATCAGCGGCGGCGGTGCGATGCTCATGGCCGCCGACTCGATCGTCACCTATTCGCTCTACGCGCCCGGCGAGCTCGTGCAGGGGATGACCTTCGCCGACAGCTACGCCTTCCTGGATGAGTGGGCGGTGCTGGCGCTGCAGAGCATCGGCGTCGAGGCGAGCTACCAGCCCCTCAACGACATCGCGAGCCCGAGCGGCAAGATCGGCGGGGCTGCGCAGAAGCGACTCGGCAATGGCGGCGTGCTGCACCACGTCACAATGGCCTACGACATGGATGGCGACCTGATGACGCAGGTGCTGCGCATCGGCCGCGAGAAGCTCAGCGACAAGGGCACCAAGAGCGCCGCGAAGCGCGTCGATCCGCTGCGCAGCCAGACCGGGCTGAGCCGTGGCGAGATCATCGAGCGCATGATCGGAACCTTCGGCGAGCTGCACGGTCTCACCCCGGGCGAGATCACCCCCGAGGAGTACGCGCGGGCTGAGCAGCTCGTCGCCGAGAAGTTCGGCACCGACGAGTGGCTGTACCGGGTCCCGTGAGCACCCGGCGACTGCGCGTCTCTCTCACGGCCGGCGGCTTCGCGCTCCTCCTTCTGGCCGGCATGCTCGCCTCGGCGCTGCTCGGCCAGCTCCCGGTCAGCCCCGCCGAGGTGCTCGGGGCGCTGCTGCACGGCATCGGGGTCGAGAACGCGTGGGCGCCGGCGGATCCGCTCATCGAGTCGACGCTCTGGGTGGTGCGCTTTCCGCGCCTGGTCATGGCGATGGCCGTGGGCGCCGCGCTGGCCACGGCGGGTGCTGTCATGCAGGCGATCTTCGGCAACCCGCTGGCCGAGCCCGGGGTCGTGGGCGTCTCGGCGGGCGCCGCGCTCGGCGCCGCGGCCGGCATCGTGCTGGGGGCGGAGGCCTGGGGCGAGTGGGCGGTCGCGCTGCTCGCCTTCGTCGGCGGTCTGCTGGCGACGCTGCTGGTCTACTTCGTTGCGCGCGCCAACGGCCGAGCCGAGGTGGTCACGCTGCTGCTCACCGGCATCGCCGTCAACGCCTTCGCGGGTGCGGGGCTCGCCTTTCTGATCTTCGCGGCCGATGCGGCCAGCCGGGAGCAGATCATCTTCTGGCAGCTGGGATCGCTCAGCGGCTCGCTCTGGAGCGAGACCGGGCTGGTCTTCATCGTCACCGTTCTGGGCGTGGTCGCTTCGGCGACTCTCTCGCGACGTTTCGACCTGCTCGCGCTCGGGGAGCGCAACGCCCGCCACCTGGGCATCGACGTCGAGCGACTGCGGATCGGCTCGATCGTCATCGTCGCGGTGCTGACCGCCGCCGGAGTCGCCTTCGTCGGCATCATCGCGTTCGTCGGGCTGGTCGTGCCGCATCTGGTGCGCATGCTCGTCGGGCCCGGGCACCGCGCACTCATCCCGCTCAGCGCGCTCGGCGGCGCAGTGCTGCTGGTGCTCGCCGACCTGCTGGCGCGCACGATCATCTCCGGTGCCGAGCTTCCGATCGGCATGCTCACCTCGCTCGTCGGAGGACCGTTCTTCTTCTTCCTGCTGTGGCGGCAGCGCCGCCGGTCGGGAGGCTGGGCATGACGATCAATGGAGCCGCGATGCTCCGCGCCGAGGCTGTCGGTCTCACCCTCGACGGGCGGATCGTGCTCGACGACGTCTCGCTCGAAGTGCGTGCCGGCGAGGTGCTGTCGCTCGTCGGCCCGAACGGAGCCGGCAAGTCGAGTCTGCTGTCGGTGCTGAGCGGCGAGCGCGGCGCGAGTCGCGGGCGGGTCCGACTCGGTGAGCGCGACATCGCCAGCTACTCGGTGATCGAGCTCGCGCGCCGGCGGGCGGTCCTGACGCAGGAGAACGCGCTGAGCTTCCCGTTCCGCGTGCGCGAGGTGGTCGAGATGGGGCGCAGCCCCTGGGCGCGCACCCCCGACTTCGAACGCGACGAGGGCGCCATCATCTCGGCGGTCGCTCGCGCCGACGTCGGCCGACTCCTCGATCGGCGGTTCACCGAGCTCTCGGGGGGTGAGCGCGCCCGAGTCTCGCTCGCCCGCGTGCTCGCGCAGGACACGCCGATCGTGTTCCTCGACGAGCCGACCGCCGCGCTCGATCTGCGCCACCAGGAGGACGTGCTGCGCATAGCTCGCGGTTTGGCGGCCGCCGGACGCGCGGTCGTGATCGTGCTGCACGACCTCTCGCTGGCCGCGGCCGCGGCTGACCGAGTTGCGCTGCTGCGCGCCGGTCGGCTGGAAGCGATCGGCCAGCCCGCGGAGGTGATGCGCGCCGACCTGCTTTCGGAGGTCTACGAGCTGCCGGTCGACGTCGTCCACCTCGACGGCCGCGTGCTGGTCGTGCCGCGGCGTTCGGGAAGAGGGGCCGAAGCGACGAGCTAGCGCGTCGTCAGATCCTGGTACTCCGGGTGCTTGGCGATGAAGCGCGCGACGAAGGGGCACTCGGCGACGATGCGCGCGGAACTGGTCGCGCGAACGTCGTCCAGGGCCTCGCGCACGAGGCGTGAGCCGAGGCCGCGCTCCTCGAGGTCGGCATCGGTCACCGTGTGGGTGAATCGAATGATCCCCCCGTCGAGTTCGTAGAGGCTCTTCCCGATCTCACGGTCGCCGCGCATCAGCACGTAGCGGTTGCGGTCGGTGTCGTGTCGGACGAGATCGCTCATCCGCAGATTCTGGCAAACGCGGCGCCAGCGCGCTGGCGCGCGTCGATCGGCTAGGCGCTGTCGCGGATCACCAGATGAGTCGGCATGACGCGGGAGCGCTCGAGGCGCTCGCCGCGCAGCCGCGCGAGAAGCATGCGGGCCATCTCGGCACCCATCAGCCGCGACGGCTGATGGACCGTGGTCAGAGCGATCTCGCCCGTCAGCGCCGCCGGGCTGTCGTCGAAGCCGACAACGGCGACATCTTCGGGGATCCGTTTGCCCGCGCGTCGCAGCACCGAGATCGCGCCGCTGGCCATCAGGTCGCTCGCGGCGAAGACGGCGTCGATGGCCGGGTCGCGCTCCAGCAGGTCGCGCATCGCCAGCGCGCCGCCGGCCATGGTGAAGTCGCCCGAGGCGGAGAGCGAGGCATCGAGCCCCGCGGCGGTGAGCGCGTCGCGCCAGCCCTGCTGGCGGTCGAGGGCGGCCTGCATGTCGGCCGGGCCCGAGATCGAGGCGATCTTGCGCCGGCCGAGCCCGATCAGGTGCTGGGTCGCCTGGGCGGCCCCGGCCGCGTTGTCGACGTCGACGTAGCTGCTCGGGTGCTGCGCGGGCTGGAAGGGGCGCCCGCCGAAGACCACCGGGATTGTCGCGTCCAGCGTCGTGAAGAACTCGTCGCCCGAGTGGTGCGAGACCACGATCGCCCCGTCGACGTTGTTGCCGAGCAGATAGCGCTTCGCCTTCTCGGATGGGGCGGAAGGCTTCGCGAGCTGCAGGTTGAGCACGTAGTCGCTGTCCTCGAGCACGCCCGTGATGCCGAGCATCACCTCGGAGAAGAACGGGTCGCCGAAGAAGCGCTGGGTGTCTTCGGGAACGACGAGCGCGATCGCCAAGGTCTGCCGATTCGCGAGCGACCGAGCGGCCCGATTGGGCACGTAGTTCAGGCGTTCGATCGCCTGGGTGACGGCGGCGAGCACCTCGGGGCTCACCTGACTCGAGCCGTTCACCACGCGCGACACCGTCGAGCGCGAGACGCCCGCCGCCGCAGCGACCGCTTCGAGGGTCGGTGCGACCCGCGGGGCCACGGTGTCGCGCGTCATGGGCGAGAGTCTAATGACTCGGCATTCACAAGGCGCGGGCGGCGATGATGCTCTGGTACCGACGAGCGCTGTCCTTCGGGGTGCGCTCGAGCGTGTCGTAGTCGACGCGCACAATGCCGAAGCGCTTGTCGTAGCCCCAGGCCCACTCGTAGTTGTCCATGAGCGACCAGTAGAAGTAGCCGTGCACGGGCACGCCACCCTCGATCGCGTCGAGCACGGCCGAGAGGTGCGCCTCCAGGAAGGCGACGCGATCGGCGTCGTGCACCTCGCCATCGGCGGTCACCTCGTCGTCGTACGCGGCGCCGTTCTCGGTCACCGCAAGAGCGACGCCCGCCGGAGCGGCGTACTCCTCGTGGATGCGGGTGAGCAGTCTCGTGAGGCCCTCCGGCTGGACCTCCCAGCCCATCGCCGTGGTCGGCAGGTCGCGCTTGTGCCAGTGGACGCCCTCGGCCGCGGGGAACGGGGAGCGCTTGGGTCGCTCGGAGGGGGCCGCCGCCGGCTTCGTGTCGCCGTTGGCGGGCCGGACGCCGACGAGCTCGCCGTGGTAATAGTTCACGCCGAGCATGTCGATCGGGCTCGAGATCACGTCGAGGTCACCGGGCTGCACCACGTTCTCGAAGCCGAGGCCCGCGACGTCGTCGAGCACGTCGGCGGGGTACTCGCCGCGGAAGATCGGGTCGAGGAAGAAGCGGTTGAACTGTCCGTCGATGCGTCGGGCCGCGTCCCGGTCTCCGGCGTCGTTCGGGTCGGCGGCATCGGCGACGGTCAGGTTGAGGGTGATCCCGAGACTCAGCTTCGGGTCGCGGGCGCGCAGCTCCTTCACGACCATGCCGTGGCCGAGCAGCAGGTGGTGACCCGCCGCGAGACCCGCCGCCGGGTCCTGCCGGCCCGGGGCGTGCTCCCCGCCGATGTAGCTGAGGAACGAGGAGCACCACGGCTCGTTGAGGGTCGTCCACGACGTCACGCGGTCGCCGAGGGCGTCGTGCACGGCCATCGCATAGTCGAGGAAGCGGGATGCGGTGTCGCGGGCGGGCCAGCCGCCCAGCTCCTCCAGCGCCTGCGGCATGTCCCAGTGGTAGAGGGTCAGCCACGGGTGGATGCCCGTGTCGAGCAGCTCGTCGACGAGGCGCGAGTAGAAGTCGATGCCCGCCGGGTTGACGGCACCGCCGTCCGGGCAGACCCGCGACCACGAGGTCGAGAACCGGTAGGTCTGCAGGCCGAGCTCGTTCATGAGGGCGACATCGTCGCGGTAGCGGTGGTAGTGGTCGCACGCGACGTCGCCGTTGTCCATCCCGACGACGGCACCCGGCACGCGGGCGAAGGCATCCCAGATCGAGTCGGTGCGGCCGTCCTCGTGGGCGGCGCCCTCGATCTGGTAGGCGGCCGTGGCGGCACCGAACAGGAAGTCCTTCGGGAACGCGCGAGGGGTGGTGGAGGAGGACATGTAGACAGAGTTCTCTCGTTGAATGGACGTTTGCTGGGGGGCTGCTAGCCCTTGACGGCGCCGGCCATGATGCCGCTGACCAGCTGCTTTCCGGCGAAGATGAACAGCAGCAGCAGCGGAATGGTCGCGAGCACGACGCCGGCGAGCACGATCGAGTAGTCGACGAAGTAATTCGACTGCAGGAGCGAGAGCGCCACCGGAAGAGTCGGGTTCTGGCGATCCAACACGATGAACGGCCAGAAGAAGTTGTTCCATGCCCCGACGAAGGTGAAGAGGAACAGCATCGCCGCGGCAGGGCGGGCGGCGACGACGCCCACCGTCCAGAAGGTGCGGATCATCGACGCGCCATCGACGCGCGCCGCCTCGATGAGCTCGTCCGGCACCGACTGGCGCAGGTACTGCGTCATCCAGAACACTCCGAAGGCGCTCGTCAGTGCGGGCACGATGATCGCGCCGATCTGGCCGGTCCAGCCGAGCTCCGAGAAGAGGATGTAGAGCGGCACGACGCCGAGCTGCTGCGGCACCGCCATCGTCGCGACGACAAAGGCGAGCAGCGCCGGACCGCCGTGGAACTTCAGCTTGGCGAAGGCCCAGCCGGCGAGGGTCGAGGTGGTCACGACCGCCATCGCGATCAGGAACGAGGAGTAGATCGAGTTCCAGAGCGCGGGCCAGAAGTTCACGGCCTCGTTCGTCATGACGGCGAGCGCGTTGTCGACGAAGTTGCCACCCGGCCACCAGGGGCGCTCGCGCAGCGAGGAGGCGTCGCCGGATCCGATCACGAACGACCAGTAGAGGGGGAACGCAGCGCTGATGAAGACGACCGCGAGTGTCGCGTATGTCCAGAAGCCGGGGCGGTTGCCGCGGATGTGCCGGGTCCGCTGGCGCGGAGGCCGGGCCGAGGACGACGGGCTCGCGACCGGTGTCGCCGCGGCGGGAGTCGTGGTGGTGGTCATCGCGTGACCTCCTTCTTCTTCTTCAGAGACCGACGCGGCTTTTCGACGCTGCGGGTGCCCTCGTCGCGGACGAGCGTGCGTGTGATCAGCAGGTTGATGAGTCCGATCAGCAGGATGATGATGAACAGGATCCAGGCCAGCGCTGCCGCGCGGCCGAAGTTCCACTGTCCCCACCCGATGTCGTAGAGGTAGAGCGTGATGGTCAGCCATTGCTGGCCGGCGCCGCCGCGGCCGAACTGGTCGAAGACGCGCGGCTCGTCGAAGATCTGCAGTCCGCCGATGGTGGAGGTGATGATCACGAAGATCAGGGTCGGCTTGAGCGAGGGCAGGGTGATGCTGGTGAACTGGCGGAACTTGCCGGCGCCGTCGACCGTGGCCGCCTCGTAGTACTCTCGGTTCACGGCCTGCATGGCGGCCAGCAGGATCAGCGTGTTGTAGCCGGTCCAGCGGTAGTTGACCATCGTCGCGATGGCGATGTGGCTCCAGAACGGATCCTTGTGCCACGGGATTCCGTCGATGCCGAGGTCGGCGAGCATGCCGTTGACGAGGCCGAAGTTGTCGGCGAACACGACGTTGAAGATGAGGCCGACGGCGACGGGGGCGACGACGAAGGGGAGCAGAACTCCCATGCGCCAGAAGGTCTTGGCGCGGATGTTGCGGTCGAGCATCGCGGCGATGAAGATCGCGAGGATCAGCTGCGGCACGGTCGAGAGCAGGAAGATGCTGAAGGTGTTGCGCAGCGCCGTCCAGAAGTGCGGCTGCTGCAGGATCCAGATGTACTGGTCGAAGCCGATGAACTCGCCGCTGTTGCGGACGAGGTCCCAGTCCATGAACGAGATGACGGCGGTGTAGGCGATCGGGAAGAGCCCGACGATCGCGAACATGATGAAGAACGGCGAGATGTAGAGGTACGGCGAGATCTTCAGATCCCAGCGGCTCAGCTTGTTCGAGAACGAGAGGACTCGAACTCCCGGGGGGTTCTTCGTGGGCGCGGCGCTCATGGTGCGACTTTCCGGTTGCGTCTTGGTCAGGGGAGGGAATCGGTGCGGGCCGCAGGGCACGCGGCCCGCACCGAGAGGATGCGGCCTAGAAGGCCGAGACCTCAGTCACCCAGGTGTTCCAGCTGGTGTCCTTGTCCTCGAGGCCATCGAAGACGCGGGTCACGGCGTTCTGCAGAGCGTCGTGGAACTGGAAGTACTGCGGGCCCTTGAACGTCGCGACCGTGATGGCCTCGGCGCGCGAGGTGAGGATCTCACCAGTGGGGGCCTCGTTGAAGTACTCGTTCGTCGCCGCGGCGAGCTCATCGCTCGCGAGCGCCTCGACCTGGCTCGGGAAGGTTCCCGCGTTGGCGAAGGCCTGCATCTGCACCTCGGGCGAGGTGAGCCATGCGGCGAGCTGCTGAGCAGCCTCGACGTTGGCACCGTTGGCGGGAACGGTCAGGTACGAGCCGCCCCAGTTGCCGCCGCCGCCGGGGAAGGCGTCGGCGATGTCCCAGCCGGCCACGTCGGGCGCGTTGCCCGAGATGACGCCGAGCATCCAGCCCGGGCAGAGCATGGTCGCGAACTCGCCGCTGGACAGCGACGCGAACCAGTCCTCGCTCCACTGACCGGCGTAGGCCGAGATCGGCACGGCCTTCTCGACGACCGCGTCGTACGCGGCGGCGATGTCGGCGTTCTCGGTGGCGACGATCGTGCCGTCGGTCTCCTCGTACGCGATGTCGAGCTGGTTCACCATGCCCTGGAGCACCGAGTTCGCCGAGTCGATGAACGGCTTGCCGGTCGCCGCGGTGTAGTCCGCGCCGATCGAGAAGAAGTTGTCCCAGTCGCCGTCGAACAGCGCGGCGACCTCGGTGCGGTCGGTCGGCAGGCCGGCCGCCTCGAACAGGTCGGCGCGGTAGCAGATGCCCTGCGGGCCGATGTCGGTGCCGTAGGCGATGAGGTTGCCCTCCGAGTCGGTCGCCGAGGCTTCCTTCCAGTCGAGCCAGCGACCCTCGAGCTCGGTCGGAACCGGCGCGAGGAGGTCGGCGTACTGCATCGCCTCGGTGAACCAGTCGATCTCGACGGCCTCAACGTCCGCGAGGCCGGTCTTGCCGAGCTTCTGGAAGTAGTTGGCGCGTGCGTCGTTCGACGTCGCCGCCTTGTTGTGGACGACGGCGATGCCGGTCTCTTCGGTGAACTGGGCGAGAAGCTCGTCCGTGTAGCCGAAGTCGTTGAACGTCGCGAGAGTCAGCGTGACGTCGTCGGTCGACTCTCCTCCGCTCGCAGCGCATCCGGAAACTACGAGGGCGAATGTGGCGGCGCCGGCGACGGCGGCAGCAACTTTGCGTCGTGAGAAACTCACGGTCACTCCTTTGTGTGCGTGGAATAGGTGCGGCCTATGAGAGCGCTCCCACGCGACAAGCGTGGTGGTCGTGGGAGCGCTCCCATGAAGCCGAGGCCCAAGCTAGCCCGCGTCGCCCGCGCTGTCAACATGCGGTCGCGGCGCCGATCGAAATCCCTGATCAGCGCGATGCTGGCGCCGCCTCGGCGGCAACCTCGTATGCTGAGCCGGTGAGCGAGCTGCCGACCCGACGTGCCGAGATCCGCTCCGCCGAGCGAGGTCGCGGGCGTCGCGCGCGACGACGCATCGCGCTCGTGATCGGCGGTGTCGCGGTGCTCGCCGTGGCGGCGATCGGGGTCACGGTCGCCGTGGTCGGCATCCCGAATCTCGGCGCCGCGCCGGAGCAGGAGATGATCGTGTCCGGAGCCATCGAGCAGCCGGCGACCAACGACTCCTTCGAGCCGCGCGCGCGCTTCAACATGTCGCTCTACTCGATCGACGACCCGAACAGCCTGTGGGTCGTCGTCAACAAGCTGCGCCCCTTCGACCCGCCGAGCTTCGAGCCCTCAGGTCTGGTGCCCGTTCCCGTTCCCTACGTCAATTACGCGCAGCTCCAGGAGGTCGCCTCCGATGCCGTCGTCCGGATGTTCGCCGACTTCGAATCGGAGACCGGCCACCAGATGCAGGCGCTCAGCACCTACCGCAGCTACGCCGCGCAGCAGCAGGTATACGGCGGCAACGACCTGCTGACCGCGCGCCCCGGCTACAGCGAGCACCAGACCGGACTCGTCATCGACATCGACGCGATCCCGCGGACCTGCTCGCTGCAGGCCTGCTTCGCCGATACTCCGCAGGGGTCCTGGCTGGCAGAGAACGCGTGGGAGTACGGCTTCATCCTGCGCTACCCGGACGGGCTCACCGACATCACCGGGTACCAGTTCGAGCCGTGGCACTACCGCTACGTGGGCATCGAGCTCTCGACCGAGATGCACGAGACCGGGATCCAGACACTCGAGGAGTTCTTCGGCCTGCCAGCCGCTCCTGCCTACAACTGAGAGGGCTAACCCCCCAGGGCGGTGTCGACGATGTCCTTCGCCGCAGCCTGCACCTCGGCGAGGTGCTCGGGCCCGCGGAACGACTCGGCGTAGATCTTGTAGACGTCCTCCGTGCCCGAGGGTCGCGCGGCGAACCAGGCGTGCTCCGTCTCGACCTTGACGCCGCCGATCGCGGCGCCGTTGCCGGGCGCCTCCGACAGGCGCGCCGTGATCGGATCGCCCGCGAGGGTGTCGGCGGTGATGTCGGCGCCCGAGAGCTTGCCGAGCCGCGCCTTCTGCTCCTTGCTCGCGGCGGCATCCACACGCGCGTAGGCGGGGTCGCCGAACTCAGCGGTCAGCTCGGCATAGAGCGTGCTGGGGCTCTTTCCGGTGACCGCGCGGATCTCGGCCGCCGCGAGGGCCAGCAGGATGCCGTCCTTGTCGGTCGTCCACGCCGAGCCGTCGAGCGCGAGGAAGCTCGCGCCCGCGCTCTCCTCGCCGCCGAAGCCGACCGAGCCGTCGATGAGACCGGGCACGAACCACTTGAACCCGACCGGAACCTCCCACAGGCGCCGCCCCAGGGAGGCCGCGACGCGGTCGATCATCGAGCTCGAGACGAGCGTCTTGCCGATCGCCGCATCCGGGCTCCACCCGTCGCGGTGGGTGAACAGGTACTGGATCGCCACCGCGAGGAAGTGGTTCGGGTTCATCAGTCCGCCGTCGGGCGTGACGATGCCGTGCCGGTCGGCGTCCGCATCGTTGCCAGTCAGCAGGTCGAACTCGCTGCGCTTCGCGACGACGCTCGCCATCGCCGAAGCGGATGAGGGATCCATCCGGATCTTCTCGTCCCAGTCGAGCGTCATGAACGACCAGGTCGGGTCCACCGCCGGGTTCACGACCGTCAGGTCGAGCCCGAACTTCTCGGCGATCAGCTGCCAGTAGTGCACGCTCGCGCCGCCCAGCGGATCGGCGCCGAGGTGCAGGCCGGCGCCCCGGATCGCGTCGACATCGATCGCGTTGGCGAGATCGGCGACGTACTCGCCGCGGTAGTCGTAGGTCTCGACCGCGCTCGGCTCGGAGCGCCTGACCTCGCGCATGCCGCCCTCGATCAGCTCATTGGCGCGGGCCGCGATCCAGCCGGTCGCATCCGAGTCGGCGGGGCCGCCGTGCGGCGGGTTGTACTTGAAGCCGCCATCGCGCGGCGGATTGTGCGAGGGCGTGATGACGATGCCGTCGGCCTGCGGACCACCCGCGTGCGCCCTGTTGTACGCGATGATCGCGCGGCTGAGCGCCGGCGTCGGCACGAAGTCGTCGAACTCGTCGACGAGTGCCGTCACGCCGTTCGCCTCCAGCACCTCCAGCGCGGTGGTCTCCGCGGGGCGGGACAGCCCGTGGGTGTCGCGGCCGACGAAGACCGGGCCGGTGATGCCGTGGGCGGCGCGGTACTCGACGATCGCCTGCGTGGTCGCGGCGATGTGCGTCTCGGTGAACGCGCCGTCGAGGCTCGAGCCGCGATGGCCGCTCGTGCCGAACACGACGCGCTGCGCCGGGTCCGAGAGATCGGGGACGCGGTGGAAGTACGCGTCGACCAGTTCGCGAACGTCGATCAGGTCGGACGGCTGGGCGGGGGTGCCGGCGCGGGAGGACATGTCTCCAGTCTCCCACTTGGGTGACGCGGTGACGAGGCGGCTAGGTCTGCCCGCCGACGCTCTCGCGCTGCCACTGGTCGAGGAGCTTCGGGAACTCGCGCAGCATGAACGCGTAGAACGCGCGCATCCGCTCGAGGCGCTGTGCCGACGAGGAGTCGGGCTCGGCCAGCTCGAGCCCGCGGTCGGCCAGCGCGGCGAACGAGCTGAGCGCGGGCAGCTTGCTGGCGAAGGCCTTCTCGAACGCGTCGTCTCCCAGCGCGTAGCTGTCGCGACGCTCGCGCGGCGGGCGCGAGCGGACGACGAGGCCGAGAGTCTCCAGGGTCGCGAGGGCGACGCTCATCGAGCTCTTGGCGACGCCGAGCGCCGCGGCGAGACTCGGCGCGTCGGCGCGTCCGCTCGGCTCGACGAGCAGATGCCCCAGCACGCGCGCGGCGGTGGTCGTCATCCCGAGGCGCACGTAGTGCTGCGCGAAGTCCTCGGCCAGCTCTTCCTGTGGGCTCACTCGTCCAGTGTAGGCTTCGTTCGGAAAGTTCGGAACAAGCCGAACGAAAGGATCGACATGCGGGTCGCAATCACGGGCGCCAACTCAGGAATCGGCCTGCGCGCCGTCCGGAGGTTCGCCGAGTCCGGAGCCGACGTCATCGCGCTGAGCCGCTCTCGAGAACGCGGTGAGCTGGCCATCGCCACGCTGGCGCGCGACGCGCGAGCGCGGGTGCGCCTGGTCGAGCTCGACCTCGCATCCCCGGTCAGCATCGCCGGCGCGGCCGAGACGGTCGTCGCCGAGGGACCGCTCGATGTGCTCATCAACAACGCCGCGGTGTTCGACCTGTCGGCCCGAGAGGCGCGATTCACGGAGACGGGTCAGGAGCTGTTCTGGGCGACCAACCACCTCGGTCCGACCGAGTTCACGGCGCGGGTGAGCGGCGCGCTCGCCGCCGCGCCGAGTCCCCGCGTGGTCTTCGTCGCCAGCAAGGGACTGGTCACGATGCCGGGCCTGGCGATTCGCTTCGATGCGCTCACCGACGGCAGCTGGTTCACCCCGACGAAGGCCTACTACCACTCCAAGCTCGCCCAGGTGATGACGGCGGTCACCCTTGCCGAGCGAGTCGGCGATCTCGTCGACGTCTCCTGCCTGCGCGTCCCCGCGGTCCGCCTCGATGCCGACCGGCTCGCCGAGCAGCCGCCGATCCTTCGAGCGCTGTACGCGCCCAAGAACCGGCTCGCGATGCCGGCCGAGGCGCTGGCGGACGTGTACGTCGACCTCGGCGCTGGCGCGCCGCGTCATCCGCGCGGGAGCGACGTCTACGTCGACGAGAAACGCCGGGTGGTCGCCCTGCCGCGCTCGGCCCGCGACGCGGCCCAGCGCGAGCGGCTCTGGAGCGTCACGGCCGAAGCCACCGGCAACCCGGCGTGGGCATGGGAGGCCGCGGGCAGGCCTACGGGGCGATCTCGAGTCGACTGATCAGCTCGTCGGCGACGGTGAAGCGGAAGAAGCTCTCGCCGTTGAAGCCCTTGCCGCTGACGGCGATCCGCACCAGGTGAGCCTCGCCGTCGCGCTCGACCCCGACGACGCGGAAGCGGGAGTCGCGACCGATGTTGTCGGACTCGTTCCACTCCGCGATGGCCTCGGCGCCTGCGAACTCCTTGCCCCAGTCGATCAGCACGGCTTCGGGGGCGAAAGCGGCCGCGAAGGCCGCCGAGTCTCCGGCGTTCGTCGCGTCGATCAGGCGTTGCACGGGGGCGGGCAGCTTGCTCATGCCTCCATCCTGCCCGAGCGGGTGGCCGCTAGGCTCACAGCATGCCGGACACCTACAGCTATCTCGGCCCGGCGGGCACCTTCACGTGGGCCGCGCTCAACCAGGTCGACGCCGCCCGGGGCCACGTCTGGCGCAGCGTCAACAACGTCGGCGAGGCGCTCGAGGATGTCACCTCGGGCCGCAGCGTCGCCGCGATGATCGCGATCGAGAACAGCGTGGAGGGCGGTGTCAGCGCCACCCAGGACGCGCTCGCCAACGTGCCGGGGCTTCGCATCGTCGGCGAGTACCTCGTGCCGGTCGACTTCGTGCTCGTCGCCCGGCCCGGCACGGCGCTCGCCGACGTCAAGATCGTCGCCGCGCATCCGGTGGCCTACGCGCAGTGCCACCTGTGGCTGGATCGCGAGCTGCCCGAGCACGAGCACTTCCCGGCGAGCTCGAACGTGGCGGCGGCAGCGGGGCTCGGCGATCCGGGTCTTGCGGATGCGGCGATCGCCCCGCCCGGAATCGACCGCGAGTACCCCGTCGAGGTGCTCGCCGAGAAGATCGGCGACAACCCGAACGCCGTCACCCGCTTCGTGCTGGTGAGCGCGAGCCGCGCCATCCCGGAGCGCACCGGGGCCGACAAGACGAGCGTCATCGTCGAGCTCCCCACCGACCAGCCGGGCGGCCTCGTCGAGATGCTCGAGCAGTTCGCGACGCGGGGGGTCAACCTGAGCCTGCTCGAGTCGCGCCCGATCGGCGACAGCATGGGGCGATACCGCTTCGTCGTCGACCTCGACGGGCACGTGCACGACGAGCGCGTTGCCGACGCGCTGCTCGGCCTCAAGCGCTTCAGCCCCAACGTGATCTTCCTCGGCTCGTACCCGCGCGCCGACCAGCAGCGCGTGACGGTCGACGGCCGCTACGGCGACGAGATCTTCATCGAGGCTCGCGACTGGCTGCGCGGAATCCTCTCGGGCGAGCCCGAGCAGCCGCTCTCGGCGCCCGCCGTGACGCCGGACGCCGGCTAGTCGGCGGCGAGGCGCAGCGTCAGCGCTCCCGGTTCCACCCAGGCGCGGAAGGCGATCACGTCGCCGATCGAGTCGCCGTCGACCTCCATCTGGTCGGGGCGCTCGAGCCTCACCGTCAGCCGCTCGCCCTGGAGGTAGCGCAGCACGCGCACCCGTCGGCCGCTGCTCATCATCTTGCGTCCGACCGTGCTGCGCCGCAGCACGCCGTTCTCCCACACGAGCGCCACCCAGACTCGCACCCAGCCGAAGAAGCCGTGAGGACGCAGCGTGACGATGTCGAAGCGTCCGTCGTCGAGCTTCGCGTCCGGCAGCAGGGTGATGTGGCCGGGCAGCATGCCGCAGTTGCCGATCAGGAGGCTGTGCACCATGGTCGCCCGCGGAGGACGGTCGTCCAGCTGGGCGCGCAGCCGGATGCGGCGAGGGTCCCGCAGCGAACGCGCGATCGCGTCGACGTACGCCAGCCAGCCCACCCGCTTCTTCAGCTCGGGGTTCGTGTTGGCCACCATCTGCGCGTCGATGCCGAGACCTGCCATGACCAGGAAGCCGTGCTTGCGGCGCTCGCCGTCGGGACGCTCGAACTCGATCATGCCCAGGTCGATGGGGCGGTCGACGCCCGCGAAGGCGACCCGCACGGCCTCCTCGACGCTGAGCGAGTTGAGGTCGACGTTGCGAGCGAACAGGTTGCCGGTGCCCGAGGGGATGATCGCGAACGACGCCGCCGATCCGCTGAGCGTCTCCGCGACCGCCCGCACGGTGCCATCGCCACCCGCGGCGACGACGAGATCGGCGCCGGCGTCGAGCGCCTCGTGCGCCTGCGCGTGGCCGATGTCCTCCGTCGTGGTCTCCAGCCACAGGCTCTCGGCCCACCCGCCGGCGGCCTCGGCGCGTGCGATCGCGCTGCGCAGCTTCGACACGTTCGCCTTGGCGGGGTTGACGATGATGGCGGCTCGCGGGGGAGTGCCCGAGGGCGGTGTCGTCATGGCGACACCCTAGCCATCCTCGCTTCCAAAGCGCTGAATAGGATGGTGGAGTGATCGACCCTCTGCTGCTGCGTGAAAACCCGGAGACCGTCCGCACCTCGCAGGAAGCGCGAGGTGAGTCGGTCGCTCTCGTCGACGAGGCGATCGCGGCCGATCTCGCGCGTCGCACCGCCATCACCGAGTTCGAGTCGGCGCGGGCCGAGCAGAACGCCTTCGGCAAGACGGTCGCCGCGGCACCCAAGGCCGAGAAGGCCGCCCTGGTCGCGCAGGCGCAGGAGCTCGCGGCGCGGGTGAAGGCGCTGCAGCAGACGGCGAGCGAGGCGGAGGAGGCTTTCGCGCGCATCGCGGGAAGCATCCCGAACATCGTGATCGAGGGCGTGCCGGCGGGCGGCGAGGACGACTTCATCACCCTGCGCGAGGTCGGCGAGAAGCCGAGCTTCGACTTCGAGCCGCGCGACCACCTCGCTCTCGGCGAGATGCTCGGCGCGATCGACATGGAGCGCGGCGCCAAGGTCAGCGGTTCGCGCTTCTACTTCCTGAAGGGCGTCGGCGCGCGGCTCGAGCTGGCGCTCATGAACCTCGCGCTCGACCGTGCGCTCGAGGCGGGCTTCACCCCCCTCATCACACCGACCCTGGTGCGCCCCGACATCATGGCGGGCACCGGGTTCCTGGGCGCGCACTCGGACGAGATCTACTACCTGGAGCGCGACGAGCTGTACCTGACCGGCACCAGCGAGGTGGCGCTCGCCGGGTACCACAAGGACGAGATCCTCGACATCTCGGGCGGACCGCTCCGCTACGCCGGATGGTCGACCTGCTACCGCCGTGAGGCGGGGTCGGGCGGCAAGGACACCCGCGGCATCATCCGCGTGCACCAGTTCCAGAAGCTCGAGATGTTCAGCTACATCGATCCTGCCGAGGCGGAGGCCGAGCATGAGCGGCTGCTCGCCCTGCAGGAGGGCATGCTGCAGAGCCTCGGGCTCAGCTACCGGGTCATCGACACCGCCGCCGGCGACCTCGGCTCGAGCGCCGCGCGCAAGTTCGATGTCGAGGCCTGGGTGCCGACGCAGGACGCGTACCGCGAGCTGACGAGCACCTCGAACTGCACCACCTTCCAGGCGCGCCGGCTCGACACCCGCTACCGCACCGAGAGCGGCAAGACCGCGCCCGTGGCCACCCTCAACGGCACCCTGGCGACGACGCGGTGGATCGTGGCGCTGCTCGAGACGCACCAGCGCGCCGACGGCTCGGTCACGGTGCCCGAACCGCTGCGTCCCTTCCTCGGCGGACTGACCGTGCTGGAGCCGCTCGCGTGACCTCGGCCTGGCTGGTGGCACTCGACATCGATGGCACCGTCCTCCGCGAGGACGGCGCCATGGGTCGCAGCGTGATCGAGGAGGTCACGCGCGTGCGCGATCTGGGGCACGAGGTCACGCTCGCGACCGGCCGCTCCGTCTCGATGACGCTGCCCGTGCTCGAGCGACTGGGGCTGACCCCGCGGTATGTCGTGTGCGCCAACGGCGCGATCGTGCTCGAGCGCGATGAGAGCGAGCCGGATTCCTACGCGCGCTTCCTCACCGAGACCTTCGACCCGACCGACGTGCTCACCACGATCCGCGGGCACCTCTCGGATGCGAGCTTCGCCGTCGAGGACGCCGACGGCGTCTTCCGCTACACCGGCACGTTCCCCGAGGGGGCGCTCGCCACGACGAGCCGGCAGGTCGAGTTCGACGACCTGCTCGGCGCTCCGGCGACGCGAGTCGTCGTGCTCGCCCCCGATCACGCGACCGAGGACTTCCTCGAGATCGTCGACCGCATGGGCCTGCACAAGGTCAGCTACAACGTCGGCTGGACCTCGTGGCTCGACATCGCCCCCGACGGCGTGAACAAGTCGACAGCCCTGGAGCGCGTGCGCCAGCTGCTCGGGGTGCCGCGCAGCCGCGTGGCGGCGATCGGCGACGGGCGCAACGACATCGACATGCTCGCCTGGGCGAGCGCGGAGGGTCTCGGCATCGCCATGGGCCAGGCCCCGCCGGAGGTGCTCGTCGTTGCCAACGACACCACCAGCACGGATCTCGACGACGGCGCGGCCGCCGCGCTCGCACTCCATTTCCAGGATTGACCTGGCTGCGGTCGGTTAGACTCACGATCGATTTACGGGAGGGCTGTCCGAGCGGCCGATGGAGCCAGTCTTGAAAACTGGTGGGCAGAAATGTCTCGTGGGTTCGAATCCCACGCCCTCCGCCGCTGGGGATGCTGAGGCACCCCTGTGAATTCTGTCCGACGTCAAGTGAGGTCCCGTGAGCGACAAGAAGCTGGAACGCGTGAAGGCATCCGCCCGCGTGCGTCCGACCGTGGCGCGCCACGGACGCCAAAAGCGCGCCCGGGCCTGGAAGGCCGTGCTCGGCCTGATCGGCGGCGGCCTCGCCGTCCTCCTCGTCTCGGGTTCCGCGGTCGCCGGCATCGCTGTCTGGCAGACGGCCGGTGACATCGAGACCGAGGCCATCGGCTTCGACGCCGTGGCGCTCCCGCCGAGCGTCGGTCCCTACGAGGGCGGCTTCAACATCCTGATCGTCGGCAGCGACACCCGCGAGGGCGACAACGCCGCCGTCGGCGGCTACGAGAGCTCGACGCTGAACGATGTCACGATGCTTCTGCACGTCGCGGAGGACCACCAGAGCGCAACTCTCGTGAGCATCCCGCGCGACCTCATGGTGCCGCTGCCCGCGTGCGAGAACGGCGGGCCGGCCACCGCCACCTCCATGAACACGACGCTGTTCTACGGGGGACTCAGCTGCACGGTCGACACGGTCGAGAACCTGACCGGTCTCGAGATCCAGTTCGCCGGGCTCATCACCTTCGTCGGTGTCATCGAGATGTCGAACGCCGTCGGCGGTGTCGATGTCTGCATCGACGGAGACCTCACTGACTCGTATGTCGGGCTCAACCTGAAAGCGGGAACGAACACGCTTGAAGGCGCCACGGCGCTGCAGTTCCTGCGCTCTCGCCACGGCGTCGGCGATGGCAGCGATCTCGGCCGCATCAGTTCGCAGCAGGTGTACCTGTCGTCGCTGGTGCGCACGCTCAAGAGCGATGAGACGCTGAGCGATGCCGCCACGGTGTACAGCCTGGCGAAGGCCGCGACGCAGAACATGACGCTGTCGCAGAACTTCGGGCGCGTGGACATCCTGGTGTCGATCGCCCTCGTGCTGAAGGACATCCCGCTCGAGAACATCGTTCTCGTGCAGTACCCGAGCACGACCGGGGTCACGACGCCGTCGTACTACGCGGGCAAAGTCGCGCCGCTGCAGGCCCAAGCCGACGCGCTGTTCGCGGCGCTTCAAGCGGATACCCCGATCGCTCTCGACGGCGACTCGCTCGACAGCAACCACAGCGGTTCCACGCTCGACCCGAACGCGCCCACCGCGACGGCCGAGCCGACGGAATCGGCCACCGCGACGCCGACGACTGAACCCGTCACGGTGTCGGGCGTCAAGGGCCAGAGTGCCGACCAGTACACCTGCGCCGTCGCCAACTGATCGCGCGTTCGTCATCCCCGCCGTCGGCGGCTATGATTGCGAAGGCAATACCGGGAGACGTCGCATAGTCCGGTCGAGTGCACCACCCTGCTAAGGTGGAGACCCCTCTGGGGGTCCGCGGGTTCAAATCCCGCCGTCTCCGCAAGTTGACTTGGTCCGCAGTTCGACGTCTAGTCGAGGGCGTTGTGCGGGCCGCGTCTCGTTGGCCGCGGATGGTTGCGGTGCGCGCTCACATGACCGCGCTCGAACCTCTCGGGACGACCCGGGTCGGGAGACGCTCGATTCCCGGAGACGGAGGCCGCCCGCCGATCGCGTTCAGGAGTTCGCGGGCGGCGACGTGCCCGACGGCACCGAGGTTCAGTTCGACCGTCGACAGCTGCGGACGGGTTGCTTCGACCATGACATCCCAGTTGTCGAAGCCGACCACCGCGACGTCGCGTGGAACCTGAACGCCCTTATCGCGGAGGGTCTCGACGCACCCGCGTGCAAGCTGATCGTTGCCGCAGATGATCGCGTCGACCTCTCGACCGGAGGCAAGGATCTGGGCCGCTGCCTGTCGACCCCAGCTCTCCGTCCACTCCCCGTACAACGGCTCGTGCGCCAGGGCCAGGCTGTTGGCTTCGAGCACCCGAGTGATCGCCGCGAGTCTCGCCGGGGCGCTGTCTTGGATCGCGCTCGGGCCCGACGCGAAGGCGATCTTGCGCCGGCCCGTATCGATCAGGTGTTGAGCGACGGCCGCGGCCCCGGCCGCATCATCCGGAATCACGGAAAAGTCGCTTGGATCGCGCGACCACGACAGGGCGTAGACGACGGGGACACTCAGATCGCGCCCGATCGAGTTGCGGGACGAGATGCCGGTGCCCGTGACGAGGATCCCGTCCACATGGCGACGCAGCAGCGTCTCGATGAAGTGCTGTTCCCGGATCGGGTCGCCGCGACCATCGCACACGATGAGGGCGATCTCCTGCTCGGCGAGCGTCTCGATGGCGCCGAGCAGTACGGGCACGGTGAGACGGCCGAAGCGGTCGCTCGTGATCAGGCCGACCGTGCGTGCTCTCGGCTCGTCGCTGCCGCCGAGTCGAGCGCCGCCGTCGTAGCCGAGCTCGGCCGCAACGTCCATGATGCGCCGTCGCGTCGCGTCGCTCACGGCCCCCCGGCCGGAGAACGCCTTCGAGACGGTGCCCACGGAGACGCCTGCGCGAGCCGCCACGTCGCGCGCCGTTGCGCGTCGCGCGCCCAGCATTCCATCCTCCGGCTTGGCCATAGCGTGACTATACCAACGAAAGGAAACTGTTTCCTCGCATTTCGGCAATAATTTCTCTGTTCCAGCCTTGACGGTGCACAGATCCGGGTGGGTATAGTGTGCAACGGAGAAACGGTCTGAGAAACATAGAAACTGTTTCCTTCAGGTGAACGAGTCGTTGCTCGCACGTCCTGGGTCGAAAGATCAGCTCATAACAAAGGAGTTATCACAATGAGTGCACAGCAATTTCGAGCCGTCACGGGGGTCGCCGCCGTCGGCGTCCTCTCGCTGGCGCTGTCCGGGTGCGCGGGCGGCGCGGCCGAGCCTGTCGTCGCGACGGACATCTCGGCAGAAGACAGTGGTGCCGCCCTCGACCTGTGGGTTCGCCCCGGAAACGAAGCCGTCACCGATGCCGTCGTCGAGGCCTACAACCAGGCGCACGACAACACCGTCAGCATCACGCACGTCCCCGCCGATCAGTACATGACGAAGTTCGCGCAGGCGGCCCAGACGAACTCGCTCCCCGACCTGCTCGGCACCGACCTCGTCCTGATGCCTCAGCTGGCGATGACCGGCGAGCTGCTGGATCTGACGGATCTGCTCGCGGAGAGCGGCGCCGCCGGCAACCTCGCGCCGGCGCACATCCAGGCCTCGACGCACGACGACCGCGTCTACGGTGTCCCGTACGTCGCGGATACCTCGCTCTACCTCGACAACAAGGACCTGTTCCGCGAGGCCGGCCTCGACCCCGAGACGCCGCCCACCACGTGGGACGGCATCCAGGAAGCGGCCGCCGCGGTGTCCGCGCTGGGTGACGACATCTCCGGGCTCTACGTCAGCGCAGGCTGCACGGGTTGCATGTCTTACACGCTGAGTCCGCTCGTCTGGGCGCAGGGTGTCGACATCGTCGACCGTGAGGGCAAGTTCGAGTACGACACCCCCGAAGTTCAGGCAGCGTTGACGTTCCTGCAAGAACTCTCCGAGGCGGGCGACATCCCGGCGTCGGCGAAGACCGACACCGGTGAAGGCTTCTTCGCTGTGTTCGCGTCCGGCAAGGTCGGGATCAACTTCGCCGGCGGCAACGGCGTCAACACGTCGACGATCGGCACCGACCCGGCGTTCGACTTCGGCCTTGCGCCCATCCCCGGTCCGGTCGAGGGGCAGTTCGCCACCTTCTCCGGTGGAGACGCCCTGTCGGTCGCGGCGTCTTCGGACAACGCGAACGAGGCCTGGCACTTCATCGAATGGCTGACGTCGGTCGAGACGTCCGAGGACGTGTACTTCAGCCTCCCGGCGATCCCGCCGCGGGTTGACACGGTCGCGCCGTCGTCGTTGGGTGAGCAGTTCACCGTGCCGGCCGAACTCGTCAAGGACGGTCAGACCTACGTGTCGCTCTGGTACAACGACGTGGTCGCCTCCGCGCAGGGCCCGTGGCTCGAGATGGTGCAGTCCGTGATGTTCAACGGTGTCGACCCGGCGGAGGCCACGCGCATCGCGCAGGACGCCGCTGACGCAATCACCGAGTAGTTCCCGCCCCGGTGTCGGCTGGCGCGTTGCGTCAGCCGACACCACTCAGGAGAAGACCATGACGGAAACCATGCAGCGACCGGTCGCGACGGCGCCCGCGCCGTCGCGCGATCAGCCCCGACGGCACCTCAGCGCCGCGAGACGCGAAGCGCTCATGGGCTGGGCGCTGGCGGCCCCGAGTGCACTGCTGGTGGCTCTGTTCTTCCTGGTGCCGCTCGGGCTGACGATTGTCATGTCGTTCTTCGACTGGCCCACCTTCGGCACGCCGGAGCCGATCGGCGTCGAGAACTACACCGACCTTCTGCAGCAACCCAAGTTCGCCAAGGCTGTCGTGTTCACGGTCATCTACACCCTGGTCGCGTCGATCACGGGCATCGCCGTGTCGCTCGGGCTGGCGCTGCTCGTGCGACCGCGCTTTCACGGGCGCACGGTGAGTCGGGCGGCCCTCTTCGCCCCCGTGACGATCGGATTCGTTCCCGCCGGGCTCCTCTGGCTGTCGATCGGCAACTCGCGCACCGGTGTCCTTCCGCAGATCGCTCAATTCTTCGGGCTCACGCAGCCAGGGGGGGACTGGTTCGCTGAGCCGTCGTCGACGCTCGCAATCGTTGTCACGATGACTGTCTGGAAGACGGCAGGACTCGCGATGCTGGTGCTTCTGATCGGAATGGATTCGATCCCTGGTGAGGTCTACGAGGCCGCACGCCTCGACGGAGCCAATGCGTGGCAGACCCTCACGCGCGTCACGCTTCCGTTGATCGTGAAGCCGCTCTCGTTGGTGATTCTGATCACCGCGACATCGACGTTCCTCGCGTTCGACCAGTTCTACACGATGACCAAGGGCGGGCCGGATGGCTCGACCGTGACCGTCGTGTACTACCTCTACAACGCGGCTTTCGTCAGTTTCGACCGAGGGTACGCCGCGGCGATCGCCGTGGTGATCGTGGTCGCGCTTGCCGCCTTCTCGGTGATCCAAGTCCGACTTCAACGTGGGAAAGGCCGGTCCTGACGTGAGCGCCACATCCTCTGACACCGCACGAGCCCCCCGACGGAGCCGTCGCGGGGTCGCGCGGCCCGTGACCGCGCTCGTGCTCGCCGCGCTGTTCGCATTCCCGGTCGCATGGACGATCATCGGCAGCTTCAAGCCCGTCACCGAGGCGAACGCTTCTCCGCCCGTGTGGTGGCCGAGTTTCTTCAGTCTGGAGAACTACGCCAAGCTCGGCGGGTCGGGGTCGTCGCTGGGCCTTTACATCACCAACTCGCTAGTGGTCACGTTGATGACCGTCGTCATCACCACCGTCGTCGCCACGCTGGGCGGATACGCGTTCGCGCGATTCCGATTCCCGGGCAAGAAGACCCTGTTCGGGCTCACGATCGGCATGCTTCTGGTGCCCTATCCTGCCTTGCTGGTGTCGTTGTTCACGGTGATGATCTGGTTCGGCCTCACGAACTCCCTGCTCGGGTTGGCGCTGATCTACTCGACATTCCAGATGCCGTTCGCCATCTTCATGATGAAGAACTCGTTCGAGAGCGTCCCCGACGAGATCGTCGAGGCGGGTGAGCTCGACGGGTGCACCAAAATCACGGCGCTGCCGCGGCTGCTGCTGCCCCTGGTGGCACCGGGAATGGTCACCGTCGCCTTGTTCGCCTTTCTTGCCGGGTGGAACGAGTTCATCGCGGCGCTGGTTCTGCTCAACGACAACGACCTCTTCACCTTGCCCATCGCGCTCGTCAATGCGCAGAACGGCCCCCTCAACACCATCGACTGGGGCGCGCTCCAGGCGGGAATCACCGTGACGATGGTGCCCGCGATCGTGCTGTTCGTGGCACTCCAGAAGTACTACGTGTCGGGCCTGATCGCCGGCTCGGGAAAGTAGAAATGTCCAATCCTGCTACGACGTCGGCCTATCCGACTCATCGGATCGCGACCCCCGAGCGCGACGGCGAGCTGCTCGTGTCCCCGTCGTTCGTGGAGGGTCGATTCGACAGCCGCGCCGTGGATTGCCCGTTCGTGTTCACCGTCGACGGACGACGCGGGATGACGTACGTCGGGTGGGACGGGGTCGGCTACCAGACTGCGCTCGCGTGGCAGCAGGCAGACGGATCCTGGCAGCACGATCGGATCATCCTCGCGCGCGACCCGCAGCATCCTCATCGCCGCTACAACGCCGCCCTGACGTCGATCGTCCGTGACAACGACCTGTGGTCCGACGGCGAGCTGGTGGCCATCGACGGCTGGTACTACGCCACCTACCACGCGTATCCGGGGGCTGGGTATGAGGCAGGGCCGGGGGTCATCGGCTTCCTCCGCAGCCGCGACCTGGTGACGTGGGAGGACACCGGCTCAGTGCTGCAGGCGGGCGACGGTGCCGAGTGGGAGCAGGGCGGCCTCTACAAGTCCTGGTTGATGGTCGTGGATGGGATCTTCCACCTCTTCTACAACGCGAAAGACCGCGACGAGTTCGGCTCGACTCAGGTTCCGCCGGTGTGGATCGAGCAGACCGGACTTGCCACGTCGGCGGATCTCGTCAGCTGGACCCGAGACTCCGCGAACCCGGTCCTGCCGGTGGGAGGCCCCGGCGACATGGATGAGCGCTTCGCCTCCGACCCCTGCGTGCTGCGGGACGGCGAGCAGTGGGTCATGTTCTATTTCGGTCTCGCCGCCGATGGGCATGCTCGCGAGGGCTACGCGACGTCGCCCGACCTTCGGTCCTGGTGCAAGTCGTCCGACCTGCTGCTCGACGTGGGCGCCGCGGGATCGCTCGACGACGTGCACGCGCACAAACCGGCGGTTGTCCACTGGGACGGGCGCCTTGAGCACTATTACTGCGCGGTCGGCTCGCAAGCGCCCGTCGTCGCGGGGGAGTCGACCCGCGCCGAGCGGCGTGGCATCGCCCGCGCTGTGAGCGGCGGCGCCACGGCTGTCTGAGGTAATCCGCAGTATTCACACCACATCAAAGGAGATCACGGTGTCTTTTCGACGTTCGCTGACTGTGCTGCTGGCCGGGGTCGCGTCAGTCTCACTCGCACCACTGGTCGCGGTGCCCAGCGCCGCAGCGGAGTCGCCGTCGGCGATTACGCACGACGCGCAGGCCAAGATCATCGAGATCACTGCCGGGGACGTGGCGGTCGACATCGACTACGACCACGGGGTTCGGATTGGCTCGCTTGAGCTCGGCGGGGTGGAGACACTCGACAGCGCCCACCCTGCGGTTTCCGAGCTCGTGATCGGGGCGATCGCCAACGCGTCGTACACCTACGCGAGCGACGCCGTGGTGCAGGTGATTGACGGGGTGGTGTCGTACACCGAGGATCCTCGGAATCGGTGGACGGCGTACCGCTCGCCGAATGCGTCCGATTGGATCGAGATCGATCTGACGGCGGTGAGGGAGCTTGATGGTCTCGCCATTGACTTCTTCGCCGATGCGGGGGCGATCAAGCCGCCGACGGGCTATCGGGTCGAAGCGTGGGACGGTGCGGCGTGGAGCGCGGTTTCTGGCGCGCAGTTCAGTCCTGCGGTGCCGGCCGGGAACGCCACGAACTACGTGCGCTTCGATAAGGTCTCGGCCTCGAAGTTCCGAGTTCACTTCGATCACGCTGGCTCGTACCGCACCGGAGTGACGGAGATCACCCCGTTCTCGTCAGTGGGCGCGGGTGCGGCCACTGCGTCCTACACGTTCTCGTACGATTCGGTGGCCCAGGTGGTTGACGGGGTGGTGTCGTACACCGAGGATCCTCGGAATCGGTGGACGGCGTACCGCTCGCCGAATGCGTCCGATTGGATCGAGATCGATCTGACGGCGGTGAGGGAGCTTGATGGTCTCGCCATTGACTTCTTCGCCGATGCGGGGGCGATCAAGCCGCCGACGGGCTATCGGGTCGAAGCGTGGGACGGTGCGGCGTGGAGCGCGGTTTCTGGCGCGCAGTTCAGTCCTGCGGTGCCGGCCGGGAACGCCACGAACTACGTGCGCTTCGATAAGGTCTCGGCCTCGAAGTTCCGAGTTCACTTCGATCACGCTGGCTCGTACCGCACCGGAGTGACGGAGATCACCCCGTTCTCCAAGTTCAGCGTCGCCCAGGCGGTCGTGGCCGGCACGGGTGAACTCGCCGCATCGCCCATCGTCCAGGTGGCGACGGACAGTGCCGTGATCACCGGCATCGCCTACGGCGACAGCGTCGAGGAGACGTGGACCTTCGAGGTTGTGGGGGACTCCATCACACTCGCCATCGACCGCACCTTCACGGCCGCGACATCGTTCACCGGCCAGCGCTTTCTCGGGCTTGCGTTCCGTGAGGATGCCTTCGACGTCGTGCAGCGTCGAGAGGACGGCGGCAGCCTGGTGCTCCTCGATCAAGACCGCGAGACGAATCGGTTCCTGTCGGCTGAGCCGCTGCCGGAGCACCCCACCGGGAGCTGGTTCGGCAACACGCAGTACGCGATCTACAGCACGGATGTGGACCTCATCGACAAGGCCAACGAATCGGTGCTGAGCATTACGGTCGACACCGACTCTGACAAGGGCGTGATCTTCTCGCGCGACCCCGACCCGCAGAGCACGCGGGCGCTGCGACTTGACTTCGCCGTTGCGGACGACCTGACGCACCCGAGCGGGAAGTACCTGCCGCTGGCGGTGTTCCAGACGGAGCGATTCAGTCCGATCAGCGTCGCCGCGGGTCACCGCGACCGCGCGGAGTACACCTTCTCGGGGAGCACGCCGTACAGCCACTACTACGGTGTCGCCCAGATTCCGGCGCAGACCGGCGTCCAGGCGGACACGTTGTCGGCCATGCTCAACGACGTCCTCCGCTCTTCCGTGATCGACAGCCACGTCGGGATGGGTGACACCGATGTCAGCGGGATGGGGCCGTACGAGACGTGGTGGTATTCGCAGAACGCGGTGGCGCTGCAGGCCGCTGGCGACGCGGGCTACCTCGACACCTTGAAGAACTTCGTGCGGTTCATCGTCAACGAGAACTACCCGATTCACGGCACCGGTCAGCTGTGGGCAGTGAGCGCCCGGCAGACGAAGTGGTACAAGGACGACTTCTTCGACACCTACGGGCAGTACGTCGCGGGCGTCGCGGCGATCTACCACACCTCGGGAGACGAGGAGTGGCTGCGGGAGGTGGCGCCCCGAGTTCGCGATTCGCTCGATTGGTCGCTGGCGCGTGACAGCAATGGCAACGGGCTCATCGAGTCCTTCGATGTCGGCATCTCGCAGTGGGATGACCAGACGCAGCACGGTCAGGAAAGCGCCTACGCGAACATCCTCATGTACAAGGCGCTGCTCGACTGGGCGGAGCTCGAGGAGACCGTCTTCGATGACGCGGGCCGCGCGGCGACTCTGCGCGACCGTGCTGCGCTGATCCGCGCCACACTCAACGCCGACGTCGCCAGCGGCGGGTTCTGGTCATCGGCCACCAACTCGTTCGTGCACACCCGCGACCTGGCCGGCAACGTGCTCGGCGACGTCGCCCACGTCCACGATAACGCCACGGCAGTCACGTTCGGCGTGGCGGATCATGATCGCGCCGTCGCAATCATGGCCGAGTACACGGCGTTCCAGGCGGCGAATGGGCTGTCGCTCTTCCCGGCGCAACGACTGAACTTCACCGGAGGCGAGAACAACAACCCCTTCCCCTCCTACCTGAACGGCAACATCTTCCCTCAGATGACGTTGGAGATGATGAGCGCCTACGTGACGGTCGGGGAGGACGCCCGCGCGTTGGACCTCCTTGCGGCGCTGGCGGCGCTCTACGAAGAGGACGAGCTGGTCTACAACACGTACAACTGGGATCTGTCGCCCGACCGGCGACGTGAGCCATGGTTCGCGGCCAACGCTCGCCCCGCCGCCGGGTTCTACACGCAGCTGCTCGGGATCACGCCGCGCGCCGACCGGCTCGTCCTCTCGCCGGCTGCGGACCCCCGCCTCAACGGGGTGCAGCTCGACTACACCACCCAGGGTCATGAGTTCGCGATCGAGATCGTGGATGCCGTGACGCGGCGCGTTGCGTCCGACGGCGCTCTCCCCGTCGAGCTGCGATGGCGCAACCTCGAGCCTGCCTCGCCGCACGCGGTGCGCGTCGTCGACGCCAACGGGGGAGTCAGCGAGCACGAGGTCGTCGCCGATCAGCAGGGGGTGGTCTCCTTCCTCGTGACCGCTGGCTCCGATAGCACGTACGCGCTGGCGGAGAGGGCGACGATTGATGTGGACCCGCCGGTGGTGACGGTTGCGCTCCCTGACCCGGACGCGTCGGGATGGCATCGAAGTGCACCGGCGATCTCGGTCAGCGCGACCGACGAGTCCGCGCTCGACGCTGTCGAGTACCGATCGGACGGCGGCAGCTGGCAGCAGTACGTCGCCCCGGTGGTGCTGGGAGACGGCGTCGTCGCCTTCGAGGCGCGCGCGCGCGACGAGTCGGGCAACGAGTCCGAGCCGGTTCGCCGGGACATCCGCGTCGACACGATCGCCCCCACGATCGAATTGGTCGATGGTCCGACGGGCGAGGTGAGCGAGGGGTTCGTCCCCGTCGCGCCGACTTGCAGCGCCGCGGATTCGGGGAGCGGAATCTCGGGCGAGTGCACCGTGACCGGCTACAGCACCCAGGTGGGCGTGCATACGCTCGAAGCCGTGGTCAGCGATCTCGCCGGCAACTCCGCGTCCGCCACCCGGCTGTACACCGTTGCGCCTGCCCCCGAGTGGGATGGGACGCGGGTGTACACCGAGGGCAACGTCGTCGGATTCGACGGATCGGTGTGGCTCGCGTCGTGGTGGACACGGGGGCAGACGCCCGGCGACCCGTACGGGCCATGGCAGGAGGTCCGGATCGACGCGCACGGCGCAACCGTCTGGACCGCTTCTCGGATCTTCGAGGAGGGCGACCAAGTGGTGTTCGAGGGGGCGGCGTACGAGGCGCAGTGGTGGACCCGCAACCAGGCTCCCGGCGTGCAGCACGGCCCGTGGATGGCCACCGACTGACGGCTATCGGGCGCGGTCTCGCTGACGGGACCGCGCCCCTACCGCGCGCTCAATCAGGCGCGCGTCGGTCGGCGCGCGTACGCGATCCCGAGTCGGAGCGCAGCCCACGCCACCCCGGTCGCCGCGGCGGCGATGAACACGAGGCCGACGTCGGGCTGGAAGTGGTTGATCGTGGAGAACGGCGATCCGATGAGGCTCGGAACGAGGCCGAGGATCACCCAGGCTGCGACGGCGGTGGTGAGCAACGGGAACCACAGGCTGAAGAGGCCCGCGAATCCGGCGGCGCGCTTGGCGCGGATCGCGGCCCGGTGCCGCCACGCCCAGCCGATGCTCGCGAGGTAGAACATCGGCAGCAGGGTCATCCCGATGAAGAGCGCCCGCGCACCCCAGTCGGGGCCGGCGCTCGCGTCCTCGAGGCCGAGCGCCGCCGCGGTGATCCCGCTGCGCAGCGGGAGGGTGTCGCCGAAACCGAGGCCGCTGCCGCCGTTGGTCAGCACGACGACCGCGCGGTTCTCGGCGGGGATCATCGTCGCGAGCGTCTCGAAGCCGGGGCTCGCCCCGGAGTGCGAGACGGTGCCATCGGAGGAGTCGAGGAACCAGCCGAAGCCGTAGAACGGGGAGGCGGCGCTCGCCGGCTGCATCATCTGCGCCTTCCCCTCGGCGCTCAGCACGTCATCCTGTCCGTTGATCATGACCTGCAGGTAGCGCGCCAGGTCGTTCGCGCTGGCGACGATCCCGCCCTGCGGTGCCGTCGCCCGGTCGGTCGCCGTCTCGGGCAGGGGCAGCTTGGTGGCGAACCACGACCGGTGGCCGGTCGCCATGGCGTCGTGGGTCTCGCCGTCGGCCACGAAGCTGCTGCTCATGCCGATCGGCTCGAGGATGTGCTCGGTCACGTAGGCCTGGAACTCGCGGCCGCTGATCACCTCGACCAGGCGACCGAGGATCTGGTAGTTGGTGTTCGAGTACTCCCAGCGCGTCCCCGGTTCATAGGCCGGGGTCTCGTCGGCGAGCTCGTCCACGAGACGTTCGAGTTCGTCGGCGTCGCCGTGGGCGTCCGTGTGCGCGGCGTTGCCCTGCAGGGTGGAGAAGCCGCTCGTGTGGCTGAGCAGCTGTCGGATGGTGATCGCTCCGGCCCGCTGCCCGGAGAAGTCGTCGAGGTATGTCGAGATCTCGACGTCGAGCTCGACGTCGCCGGCTTCGACGAACTGCATCACCGCCAGCGCCGTGAAGCTCTTCGAGATCGAGCCGGTCAGGAACGGGGTGTCTGCGGTCACCGGGGCGTCCTCGCCGAGGCGGGCGACGCCGCGGGCGCCGGAGGCGCCGAGCTCGCCATCGACGACGACCGCGTAGGAGACCCCGGGCACGCCCGAGGCCGCCAGTTCTCGGTCGATGACCTCATTGATGGCATCGTCCAGAGCGCTCGCGGGCAGTGCCGCGCTGAGTCCGATCACGAGCGTGGTCAGCAGGGGGCGGATCATCGTGCTTCTCCTTGAGGATGGGCGCCGAAATCGAGCTTCATTCGACCGTAGCGGCACGGGATGGAACCTGGGGAGGGGCGGTGGCCCGCATCGTGGGATGCGAGGCCACCGCCCCGGTCGCCGGCTAGGCGGCGGTCAGCACCGGGCTCTCGTCGCGGGTGACGGTGCTCGAGCGGCGGCTGGCACGCAGCAGCCACACCGTGAATGTCAGTTCGGCGACGATCGACGCGGTCGCGACGACCGCGAGCATCAGATCGGCGACCGCGGCGTAGTCGGTCAACAGGATGTGCGCGAGGGTGTCGATCGCGTAGGTCGCTCCGGCGACCGCGAGGATGATGCCGATGGGGCGGGGCGCGATGCGCGAGCGCACGATGAGGGCGCCGAGCGTCATCAGGTGCACGCCGAAGGCGAGCAGGCCGATGAACCACGCGAAGTCGAACGCGGCGAACATGAGCAGCGCGACGTCCGCGCCGAGGCTGGTCGCGCCGATGGCGATCTCGAGGCCGAGGAACATGAACACGGCGGCGACGCCGAGGAAGACCGTGTAGGCCAGGCGGAACCACGCGACGAGCAGCGACCGCGCCCGACCGCCGGGGGCGAAGAGCACGTAGAGACCCCACGCGACCGGGATGTCGAGCAGGAACACGACGGCGAACGCGGCGAGGCCGAGCCGGAACAGGCCCTCCTGCTCGCGGATCGCGGTCACGGTCACGTCGGCGTCGGCGGGGTCGATCATCCCCTGCTTGACGACGAAGTTGGCGAAGATCGCCAGGACGAAGAGGGCGACGTAGCCGGCGGCGGCGACGCGCGCCGCGGTGCGCCGGGTGGTGTCGGTGAGTGCGGACATGGGGTGGTCTCCTTCGGATCGTGGAGGGGGCGGGTGGATCGACGCGCCTTCGTACTTAGTACGGCAACATGCAGAACGGTAGCGATACTTAGTACGATGAGTCAAGCCCGAATCTGAAGGAGATCGCGATGAAACAGACGGAGAGCCGGTCGCGCGCGTCGCTCGACCGCGACCGGATCATCGACGGAGCGGTCGAGCTCGCCGACGAGATCGGGCTGGATCCGCTGACGATCCGGCGGCTCGCCGAGCACCTGGGGGCCCGTCCGATGAGCCTCTACCACTACGTCTCGAACAAGGACGACATCGTCGACGGCATGGTCGGTCGCGTCTTCGACGAGGTCGAACGGCCTGATCCGGAAGCCCCGTGGAAGGAGGCCGTCGCGAGCCGTGCTCGTTCACTGCGGGCGGCGCTGCGCCGGCATCCCTGGGCGATTCCGATCATGGAGTCGCGCCGCACCCCGGGTCTCGACATCCTCGAGCATCACGAGGCGATGCTGGCGACGTGGCTGCGAACCGGCTTCCCGCTGCAGATCGTCGCGCACGGGCTCGCGGTCGTGGATGCGTTCGTCTACGGCTTCGCGCTGCAGGAGGCGGCGCTGCCGTTCGGGGAGAACGACGGTGATCTGACGGAGGCGAGCGAGCAGATCATCGCGCCGCTCTCGCCCGAGCAGTACCCCGCGCTGACGCGGTTCACCGCCGAGCATGTGATGCAGCCGGGCTACAGCTTCGGCGACTCCTTCGAAGCCGGCCTCGGGTTCATGCTCGACGGTGTCGAGCGCGCGGGGCGGGACGCGACGACGGCCTAGCGCGCGCTCGGCTCCCTCCGGCCGTGCAGAATGGGCGGCATGCAGATCCGACCTTTCCGACCGACCGACCGCGATGCCTGCTACGACGTCTGCGTGCGAACGGGGCTCGCCGGCGGGGACGCCACCGGCGCCTACTCGGACGATTCGCTGACCCCGGACATCTTCTGCGGGCCGTACCTCGAGCTCGAGCCGGATCTGGCATTCGTCATCGATGACGGTGAGCGCGCGGTCGGATACGTGCTCGGCGCGCACGACACGGCGGACTTCGTGGCGCGCTATCGTGCGCAGTGGCTGCCGGGCTTCGAGCGGCGCCACCCGCTCCGCGACGACGCGAGCGCCGATGAGCGCGAGATGCTCGAACTCGGGTACCGCCCCGAGCGGATGCTCACCCGCGACCTGGACGAGTACCCGGCGCATCTGCACATCGATCTGCTGCCCTCGGCGCAGGGCCACGGCCTCGGGCGAGCGCTCATGACGACGCTGCTCGAGGCGCTCACCTGGCGAGGCATCCCGGGTGTGCACTTGGAGATGGATCCCGCCAACACGGGCGCGCTCCGCTTCTACGAGAAGCTCGGCTTCACTCGGCTCGAGGCCGAGGAGCCCGACTCTCTTCGCATGGGCCTCCGGCTGCCTGCCGCCCCCTGAACTCGAGCGGTTCTCGCGAACCGCCGATCGGTCGCCGCCCGAATGGGTCGATCGTGTTACAAGAGCGCCTCATTCCGGCTTCGCCATTGACAGCGATATTCAGATGCGGTTCACTTTCCAGCAAGATAGTAAAGTTTACTATCTTCGATCCCGCCCGCGTGGATCGGGTCCTCGGTTCTCGAATCGACGCGGCTCATCCGTGGGATGCGTGGACGTGACTTGAGAAGGTGGAGACATGCGAAGCAAGACGAATACTGGCCGCATCATGGCGGCCGCCGGAATCGCCGCGGTGGCGACACTCGCGCTCGCGGCGTGCACCGCGACCGCAGATCACGGAGGCGATGTCACGATCCGCATCGCCATGGGCAGCTCGGGCGACGCTGTCGACAGCCAGTTCGACGTCTTGAAGGCGCAGTACGAGGAGATGTACCCGGGACGCACGGTCGAGATCGTCGTCCAGGAGGACGACATCTACCAGACCACGGGCCTCGCCACCCTCCTCTCGAGCCGCGAGGCGCCGGACGCCTACTTCGAGTGGTCCGGGCCCCGGATGGCTCAGCACGTCGCCGACGGCGACGGCGCGGACATCGAGGCGGCCATGGCCGAGGCGCCGTTCTCGGAGCGCTTCGACGAGAGCGCGTTCAACAACATGGACGTCGACGGCTCCGGGATCTACATGGTGCCGTGGACCGGTGACGTGACCAACGTCGTCTGGTACAACGCGGCGGAGTTCGACGCGCTCGGCCTCTCGGTCCCGACCACCTGGGACGAGTACCTCGACGTCAACCAGGCGCTGCTCGACGCGGGCAAGACCCCGCTCGTCGAGGGCAACAAGGACCAGTGGCCGGTGGGAAGCATCGCCTCCCACATCGCCTCGCGCGTCGTCGGTGAAGACGTCTACTCCGACGTCATGGACGGGCTCGCGCCGATGAACTCCGCCGAGATGGTCGAGGCCATGGGCTACCTGGCCGACCTCGCTCCTTACGTCAACCCGAGCATCAACGCGCTCGCGGACGACGAGGCGACGACGCAGTTCTTCCTCGAGAAGGCTTCGACGATCCAGATCGGCAGCTGGCTGATGGCGGATGCCGCGACCGACGCTGAAGGCCTGGACTTCGACTACTTCAACCTGCCGGCGATCGACGGCGGCGCCGGCGACCAGGCAAGCGTGCTCGGCATCTCGACCGGCTTCATGGTGAACGCCAACTCGGACTACCAGGAGGAGACGCTCGAGTTCCTCGCCCTCATGATCGAGCCGGAGGGCACGCAGCTCTGGGCCGAAGTCGGACTCGCGCCGATGACCCTCGACGCGTTCGCGGGTGTCGAGGCCGACGCGCGGACCGTGTCGCTCGCGGAGCTCCTGAGCAACGCCCCGGTCGTCGTCGCTCCCGCCGACAGCGGTCACGACATCGAGATCGCGGCTGCGTTCTACGACGCCGCAGCCTCGATCATCGGCGGCACCGCGACGCCGCAGGAGGCGCTCGACACGGCGCAGAGCCGCATCGACTCCGCCGGCTGATTCACACCCCTACGGGTGCGGGATCCGGTCTCGGCCGGGTCCCGCACCACCCCCCCCACCTGCGAAAGACGTAACGAGAACGCACCGTGAAGCCAACACGCGCCTGGACTCCCTACCTGCTGATCGCCCCCGCCGTGCTGGTATTCGCCTTCGTGGTGCTCATCCCCGCCGCCGCGAACACGGTCCTGAGCTTCGCGGACTGGAGCGGCAGCGACACCCTGACCTTCGTCGGGTTCGACAACTTCGCCCGAGCATTCCGCGACGAGATCTACCTCATCTCCTACGGCAACACCTTCGCCTACATCGGCTTGACCCTCATCCTCGAGGTGGCCGTGGGACTGCTGCTCGCCGGTCTGGTGACGATGGAGGGACGCAGCACCGCGTTCTACCGCGTCGCCTTCTTCGTGCCGGTGACGCTCCCGATGCTCGTCATCGCCGTGCTCTGGGGCTTCGTCTACAGCGATGACATCGGCCTGATCAACGGCGGACTGCGGGCGGGCGGACTCGATGAGCTCACCCGGGTCTGGCTCGGCGACCCCTCCACCGCGCTGCTCGCGATCAGCGTCGTCTCCGGCTGGATCTACGCCGGCTTCTACATGGCGATCTTCTACGCGGCGCTCCAGCGCATCCCCAAGCACATCGTCGAGGCGGCCATCCTCGACGGCGCCAGCCAGGCGCGCGTCTTCTTGAGCGTCAAGGTGCCGATGATCCGGCCGATGATCGAGGTGGCGGTGCTTCTCTGCGTCACCGGCGCCTTCCAGAGCTTCGACCTCTTCTATGTCATGACGAACGGCGGCCCCGACCATGCGACCGAGATCATCACGACCTACCTCGTCGAGGTCGTCTTCCGCTACCACGACCTCGGCTACGGCGCGGCGCTGGCCACGATCATGACCGTTGTCGTGGTGGTCGTCGGCCTCGTCCTCGTCAAGCTGCGCAGCAAGGATGGAGGTACCGGCGTTGAGTACTGAGTCGACGCCCACTCGTCGCGGCTGGTACGCCGCGCGCGCCCTGGGCAACCGCACGCTCTTCCACACCGTCATGGTGCTGATCTCGCTCGTCTACGTCGTTCCGCTGGTGTGGATGGTGCTGTCGTCGTTCAAGACGAAACGCGAGATCTTCGACTCGCCGTTCGCGCTGCCGACGAACATCGACCTCGGGGTCTGGGTGGAGGCCTGGGATCGCGGGAACCTCGGCCAGTACGTGGTCAACAGCCTCATCACCACCACGGCCTCGGTGTCGGCGATTCTGCTGTTCGGGCTTGCAGCCGCCTACGCGTTCAGCCGGTTCCGGTTCCGGTTCAGCGTCGTCCTGCTGGCACACTTCGTGCTCGGGCTGCTGCTGCCGGTGCAGTCCTACCTCACCGCGCAGTCCCGCATCTTCGATGCCTTCTACCTGCTGAACACGCGGTGGGCGCTCATCGTGCCCTACATCGGACTCGGGCTGGCCCTGGCGGTCTTCCTGCTGAAGGCCTACCTCGATTCGATGCCGAAGGAGCTGTTCGAGGCGGCGCGCATGGACGGCGCGGCCGACCTGCGGATGCTGTTCCAGATCGTGCTGCCGCTCATGACGCCGGGCCTGGCCACGGTGGCGGTGTTCTCGATCCTCTCGACCTGGAACGAGTTCCTGCTGGCCCTGCTCTACGTCATCGACGATGACCTGCGCACCATCCCCGCCGGTCTGCTCGCCTTCACCGGTCGATACAGCACCGACTATCCCTCGCTGTTCGCGGCGCTGTCGATCATCACGATTCCGATGATCGCGATCTACGTGATCTTCCACCGTCAGGTGATCTCCGGTGTGACCGAGGGATCCATCCAATGATCGACGGCGCGGGTCGGTCTGCAAGGATCGTGTGATGCACCTCGCGGTCGATGGCGGGCAGTCGCAGATCCGGGCGCGCTCATCGCAGTCGCCCCACGTCGCCACCGTTCCCGGACTCAGCCGACTCGAGGGTGACCTGACGGCGGCCCTGGTGGCGCGCGTGGCCCAGGCCACCGCGCAGCTGGCGGTCGGCACCGGGCCGCTGGAGCGCGTGGCGCTCGGGCTGAGCACGCTGCCGGAGCATCATGAGGCCCGGCTCGACCTGCTCGAGGCGCTCGGCGAGGCTCTGCCGGCAGCCGAGATCTGGGTGACCGGGGACGCGGTGACAGGGCACGCCGGCGCGCTGGCCGAGCGGCACGGGGTGTCGCTCACCGTGGGCACGGGCGTCGCGTGCATCGGCGTCAGCCGGATCACGGGCGCGCGCAGCAAGGTCAACGGGGACGGATTCCTCCTCGGTGACGCCGGTGGCGCGTTCTGGATCGGGCGCCACGGTCTGGCGGCGGTGATCCGCGCCTCCGACGGCCGCGGGGAGGCGACGGCGCTGACCGCCGCCGCCGTCGGCCGCTTCGGCGAGCAGGAGGATCTCGCTGCGCACGTGCACTCCCGGGCGCGCGCGGTCAACGACATCGCCCACTTCGCCGCCGAGGTGCAGGCCACGGCGCTCACCGGAGATCCGGTCGCCGTCGCGATCATCGCGCAGGCCGCCGACGAGCTCATGCTCACCATTCGAGCCGCGGCACGGGTCATCGACGAGGGCGCGATCCCCGTGGCGATGTCGGGGCGTGCGGTCGCGGCGGGCTCGGCGCTTCACGACGCGCTCGTGGCGCGCATCGAGGCGGACGCGGCAATCGAGCTGCTGGACAGTGCCGGAACGCCGTTGGACGGCGCGCTGCGGCTCGCCATCGACGGCGAGGTGCACCCGTACGGCGACGCGATCACACGGTGGAGGCGACCGGAATGACCGAGAACACCGACCCCCTGGGGTCCTACCTCGCGCTGCTGCGCGAGAAGCTGACGCAGCTCGAGACCACGCAGCGCGCCGCCCTCGAGCGCGCCGCGGACGCCGTGGCCGAGACCCTTGTGAAGGACGGCCTCGTGCACGTCTTCGGATCGGGTCACTCGCACATGGTCGCGGAGGAGCTCTTCTATCGCGCGGGCGGCCTCGGGGCGATCAACCCGATTCTCGAAGGCGATCTCATGCTCCACGAGTCGGCGACCGGTTCGACTCAGAAGGAGCGCCAGCCCGGCCGAGGGCACCAGGTGTTCGATCGACTGAATCCGAATCCGATCGACACCCTGATCGTGATCTCGAACTCCGGCGGAAACCAGATCGCGCTCGAACTCGCCGAGCGCGCCCGAGCGAACGGGATGGCGGTGATCGCGATCGTCAGCCTGCAGCACGTGCGCTCCGGCGTCGCTCTCCGCGACGGCGTGACGACCCTCGACCAGCTCGCCACGATCACGATCGACAACCTCGGGGTCGCGGGCGACGCCGCGATCGAGCTTGCCGAGGCCGGCGCGGTCATGGGCCCCACCTCCTCCGTGGTCGGCGTGACGATCGCCAACTCCATCGCGATGACCGCCGTGTCGCTCGCCACCCGCGCGGGCGTGCGCGCCGGTGTGTTCTCCTCCAGCAACGTCGCCGGAGGCGACGAGCGCAACCGCGAGCTGATCGCCCGGTACCAGTCTCGGGTGGTGGCACTGTGACGGCGCGAACGCCCCTCGCGGGCGTGATCGAGGGGTTCTACGGACGACCCTGGAGTCACGACGAGCGGCTCGAGATGATCGACTTCCTCGCCGAGGTCGGACTCAACACCTTCATCTACTCGCCGAAGAACGACCTCTTCACGCGGCAGCGCTGGCGCGACCCGTACCCGGAGCGCGAGGCCGCTGAGCTCGCCGAACTGGTGACGCGCGCCCACGCTGTCGGCGTCGATGTGCACTTCGCCCTGTCGCCGGGACTGTCGATGCGCTACTCGGATCCCGCCGACACGGATGCGATTCTCGCGAAGTTCGCCCAGGTCGCCGACGTCGGGATCGACGGCTTCGAGCTGTTCCTCGACGACATCCCCGAGGTGCTTCAGCACGGCCCCGACCGCAGCGCCTTCGGGTCGCTCGTCGAGGCGCAGATCGCGGTGGTCGGGGAGGTGTGGACGCGTCTGCGCGCCTCGCATCCGGACGCGCGCTTCGCGGTCTGCCCGACGCAGTACTGGGGCCACGGCGATGAGGAGTACATCAGCGCGCTGGGCCAGAGCCTCCCCGCGGATGTCGGGCTGTACTGGACGGGGCGCGCGATCTGCGCACCCGAGCTGCAGGCCGCCGATGCGCGCGTCTTCGCCGAGCACACGGGCCACCCGCCGCTGTACTGGGACAACTTCCCCGTCAACGACGTGGCGATGACCGGCGAGCTGCACATCGGGCCGTACCGGGGTCGCGAGGCGGAGATCCCGGCACTGGCCCACGGGGTGATCGCGAACGCGATGCCGCTCGCGGAGGCCTCGAAGATCGCCTTCTGCTCCCTGGCCGACTTCATGTCCGACCCCGAGGGCTTCGACGCCGAGGCCAGCTGGGAGGCGGCGATCGCGCGCATCGCGGGTCCGCGCGATGCGGCGGCGCTGCGCGAGTTCGCGGACGCCTGCCGAGGCTCGGCGCTGTGCACCGATGACGCCCCGCGGCTGGCGGCCCATCTTGAGCGCTTCGCCTTCCAGTACCAGTTCGAAGACCAGGTCACGGCGGTCGCGGAGCTCCGTTCGCGCGTCGCCGCGATGCTCGAGGTCACGGCGCCGCTGGATGCTCCGGAGAACGCCCGCCTCGGTGCGGAGATCGCACCCTGGCTGGCGCAGTATCGGCGCGGGCTTCAGTCGCTTCTGACCGCGATCGACCTGATTCCGACGACGGGGAGGGGCGTGCCGGCGAGCCTCGAGGGCTCTGACCGCGACGTGGTGGCCGCACTGTTGGAGGAGTTCCGCTCGCACCGGCTTCGCGTCTTCGGCGACGTGCTCGACATGTTCCTCTCGGATCTGTCGGGCGAGTTCACTCCGCGCTGACGGGAGCGAGGGCGACGCGCTCGCCCTGACGCCACGACGCGGTCGCGGCTTCGAGCACCCGTGCCCCCTGGATCGCATCCGCGAGGGGGTGGAGCAGTTCGGCCTCGCCGCGGACCGCGGCGCCGAAGCGCTCGACCTGCGCGACGTACGAATCGGCGCCGGGCACGACGATCCGCTCCGCCTGCTCGTCGATCGTGAGCACGATGTCGACCTCGCCGCTCGGGCAGAGGAACGGGTGCGGAATCGTGAGGCGCCCGCGGGAGCCGGTGATCTCGATCCGGTCGTCGTCGGCGCTCCACATGCTCACCTGCGCGGTCGCCCCGACGCCGTCCGGGAACTCCAGCAGGAGGGCGGTGCTCATGTCGATGTCGCCGTGCACGGCGGAGGCGGCGGCGTGCGCCGTCACGGCGGTCGGCTCTGCGCCGAGCAGGTAGCGCGAGGCATGGATCGCGTAGCAGCCGACGTCGTAGACGGCACCGCTGCCGGGGGCGCCCTGGAAGCCCGAGTGGTCGAGCTCGTCGGAGGCGTCGAAGGTGAAGACGGTGTGGAGCGCGCGCACCGTGCCGATCCGCCCGGAGGAGATGAGGTCGCGCACCGCCGCGATGCGCGGGTGGTGCGCGTACATGAACGCCTCGGCGACGAGCACTCGGTGCTCGTCGGCAAGCGCGGCGAGGTGGCGCGCCTCCGCCTCGGTCACGGTGAACGGCTTCTCGCAGAGCAGGTGCTTGCCGGCGCGGATCACGCGCTCCGCCCAGTGCGCGTGCTGCGCGTTGGGGACGGGCAGGTACACCGCGTCGATGCGCGGGTCGGCGAGAAGCGCGTCGTAGTCGCCGAACGCCTCCACTCCGTAGCGCTCGGCGGCGGCCTCGGCCTTGGCGCGCCGCCGGCTCGCGATCCCGATCAGTTCGGCGCCCTCGGCGGCGAGCAGAGCGGGGACCATCGCCTCGGTGATGCCGGCGACGCCGAGCACGCCCCAGCGCACGGTCGCGCTCATGCCGGCACCGCCGACCAGTCGAACAGCACGCCCAGATAGCGCGACCGGTCCTCGCGCAGAGCCGCATACAGCTCAGGCGCGTCGAGCGGGCTCGCGCGATGCGTGATCAGGGACTCCACCTCGAGTCGGCCATCGCGGAGGTGGTCGAAGAACAGCGCCGTCATCTCGGCGGGCGTCCAGCGCTGGTGGATGCTGGATCGCTCCGGCGCCGTCGACGCGTGCACGCCGATGATCGTGATGCCGTCGGCGACGATGCGCGGACCGAGGTGCTGCTGGCTGGGGTGCGGGCTGTCGCCCACCAGCACGAGCCGACCGTGCGGGCGCAGCAGCGTCGAGGTGTCAGCGAACGCGACGGGATGCCCGGTGACGTCGAAGGCGACGTCCAGAAGCTCGCCCCCGGTCTCCGCGCGCACGGCGTCGTGCGCCGCGCCCGCGTGGTCGGCAACCGCGACCGTCGCGCCACCGCGCAGCGCGGCCTCGCGTCGCGCGGGATCGGGGTCGATCGCGACGATGTGGCGCGCGCCGCTCAGGCGCAGGTAGCGCACGATCAGCTGACCGAGCAGCCCCAGGCCGATGACGCCGACCGATTCGCCCAGGTCGAGGCCCGTACGGCGCACGCCCCACTGGGTCGTGACGGCGAGCGAGGCCCAGCAGGCGTCCTCGGAGCGGACGCCGTCGGGCACGACGATCGCCTCGTCGCGGGGCACGGTGACGTACTGGGCATGCGGCGCGGGAAGCGCCACGCGGTCGCCGACGCGCACGTCGTCGATGTCGCGGCCGACAGCGACGACCTCGGCGGTGAGCGAGTAGCCGGGGGCGAACGGGAATCGCACCCACTCCTGCCAGAACGTGCCCGGTTCGAAGTCGCCCGCCAGGCAGAACGTCTCGGTTCCGGTGCTCACGAGCGACGCGAGAGCGCGGCAGGTGATCTCGGTCGGCCCCGGTTCGGGAACCGCGCGTCGCACCAGGTCGACGTCCCCCGGCGCGGGGAACACGATGTCGACCGACTCGCGCGTCACGGGGTGGCCCCCGCGGAGGTCAGCTGCTCCTCGGCATCCGCGAGGAGGCGAACGATGTCGCGACCGAAGGCGACGTCGCAGGGGTGCGCGAGCTCGCCGCTGCGGGCGTTCGCCCCGAGCTCGTCGAGCGCGAGCGTGAGAGCGGCGAGAGCGTCCACATCGTCGACGGGGACCTCGATCCGGCCGAGTTCGCCCCACACCGTCGTCGAGAAGCCGTCGGCCGGGTCGGGTGCGCGCAGGGTCAGGCTCACGGTGCTGGTCGCGCCGGAGGTGTGGGTCGCGACGAGGTGGCGCAGGTCGAGGTCGCCGGCGTGGGCCCGCACCTCACGAATCGGTCCGACCGTCTTCCACAGGATGGAGAGCGCGTGCGGACCGAGATCCCACAGGCCGCCCTTGTCGTGGCGCCACGGGGTGTTGAACGGGTTGTCGTCGTTCAGCGCCGAGCCGAGCCACAGGCCGCCGCCGCCGCGCAGCGGCTCCGCCTGCTCGCACCGCGCGACGATGGCGCGCACCCGCGGGTCGAACAGCATGGTGAACAGCACGACCGTCGCCACGCCCTGATCGCGGGCGGCGGCGACGAGCGCGTCGGCCTCGGCGACGTCCAGGCTGATCGGCTTCTCGAGGAGGACGTGCTTGCCGGCCTTGATCGCGCGGAGGGCCAGAGGCGCCTGCACGTGCGGCGGGAGGGCGAAGGTGACGCCGTCCACCTGCTCGAGAAAGGCATCGAAGTCGTCGGTCGCGGTGACCCCGGCGTGCTCGGCCGCCACCGCGCTGGCACCGTCGAGGTTGCGCCCCCACACGCTCGTCAGCTCCCAGCCCTGCGAGGCGACCACGGCGGGGGCATGCGTCACGCGCGCCCAGTATCCGGTGCCGGCGAGGCCCATTCGTCGCGTCGTCGTCATGTCAGCTTCCGTTCGCTCGTTCGCAGGGACTCCCGCAGCCGGGTGCGGCGCGAGTCGCGCTCCTCGGCGGTGAGGCTCAGGTCCGACGCCCAGAGGGCCTCGAGGCCCAGAAGGGCGGATCCGTAGATCGGGGCGTCGGACACGATGGTGATCTGCGCGCCGGGCGCGACGGCCAGGATCGCGTCGATCACCGGGTCGACCAGCAGCGATTCGCCCGAGGTGAGCATGCCGCCGCCGAGCACCACTTCGGGCTGGCCGTCGGTCAGGCCCAGCCGTCGCAGCGAGGTGGTGACCAGCAGTGCGATCTCCTCGGCCTGGCGCGCCACGATGGCGCGCGCGATGGGATCGCCGGCGCGCGCTTCCGCGAACAGCACGGGGACGATCTCGTGCATCCGGTCGAAGTCGATCGTGCGCAGGTGCATCGCCTCGGTGACGGCGACCGCGTTCGGGAGTCCGAAGTGCGCGGCGACGGCGTCGGTCAGGCTGGTCGCCGGCCCGCGCCCGCTCTCCGCCCGCGAGCAGTACCAGAGCACCTCCTTGGAGATGCCGAGCCCCCCGCCCCAGTCGCCGGAGATCCGTCCCAGTGCGGGGAAGCGCACGCGTGAGCCGTCCGGTCCGACGCCGACGCTGTTGATGCCCGCGCCGCAGACGACGGCGACACCGAATCCGGCGCTCGTGCCGGTGCGCAGCATGGCCAAGGTGTCGTTCTCGACGACCACCTCGCGCGCCCAGCCGTGCGCCACGATCGCCTCGTTGATGCGCTCCTCCTCGATGGGGAGGTCCGCGTTGGCGAGGTAGCCCACGGCAAGGTCGACGATGCCGTCGGGGGCGGAGGCGAGGGCGGTGGCGACATCGTCGGCGAGCAGCTCGACCGCGGCCGCCGCGCCGATCAGATGCGGGATGAAGGGCCCCGAGCGCTGGCGCGCGATGACCTCACCGTTCTCGAGCACGACGGCGATATCGGTCTTGCTGTTTCCGCCGTCCAGGGCGAGCAGCGTGCGCGGTGTCGCGGCGGCTGCGGGGAGCATCTCGTTCACGCGTCCCTTTCAGTGCGTCGAGGTGGCCGGGAAAGAGATCGGCTCAGGTCGAGAAGACGCGATCGCGGGCGAGCTCGAGGCTCGACATCAGAGCGCCGGACATCACGGGATCGTCGGTGACCGTGGCCCCCAGGACAGGAGGCGTCGCCAGTGCGACGGTCGAGAGCTCCGCGGTGATCGCGGAGCGCAGGGCCGGCCCGCCGAGCGTCGCGAGGCTCCCCGCGACGACGATCTTCCGCGGATCGAGGAGAGCATGGATCGACGCCAGCCCGACCGCGTATCGTTCGGCGATCGCCGTGAGCAGGGCGGTGGCCTCGGCGCCGTTCGTGGCGACCGCGGCCGCCATGGCCTCGGAGGCGCTCGCCGCGGAGATCCCGTGGTCGGCGGCCAGGCGCACGATCGCCTCCTCGCCCACCAGATCTTCGAAGCCTCCGCGGTTCACCCGGGCGGGGTTGCGCACGACCGGAACCCCGGAGGGCTGGATGAACGCGGCTTCGCCGGCTGCGCCGTGACTGCCGCGGTAGACGCGCCCGTCGATGACCATTGCGCCGCCGATGCGCTCGTCGAGCCAGAGCAGGAAGAAGTTGTCGGCGTCGTCGCTGGCGGCGCGATGCTCGGCCACGGCGACGAGGTTGACGTCGTTCTCGATCCGAACCGGGCAGGCCAGCAGCGACTCGAAACCGGCGACGAGGCCGGGTTCCTGCCAGTCGTGCAGATGGTCGGAGTAGCGGAGCTGGTCAGCGTCGGGGTCGTAGGAGCCGGGGGCGCCGACGACGACGGCCGAAAGCTCGTCCGGCGCGATTCCCGCCGACTCGGCGGCGGAGCGAATGGCTGCGACGGCCCGCCGGAATCCGACCTCCCCGGTGTCGACGTCATCCGCGAGGTGCAGGTCAGCGACGGGGGCGCCGACGATGTCCACGATGCGCACGTGGATCTCGGCGGGCGTCACGTTCAGCGCGGCCGCGTAGCCGGCGCGCGGATTGAGTCGGTACAGCTGCGGGGCGCGTCCGCCGGGGCCGGGGGTGCCGACACCGGCATCCACGACCAGTCCGCTCTCTTCGAGTCGGACGAGGAGCTGGGAGGCGGTCGGCTTCGAGAGCCCCGTCAGCCGACCCACGTCGCCGCGGCTGAGCGTGGTGTGCTGGATGAAGAGGTCCAGCACGACGCGGTTGTTGAGCGACCGCAGGAGGCCCGGTGTCGCCGGCGTCGGCGCGGCGGTCGACTGCCCGCGGCGAGGCGAGGCATCGCGGGTATGGGATGAGGTCAACGCCGCGCTCCAGACAAGTTAGGAAACTTTACTATCTCGAAATCTATCCAGGATCCGGGGGCCTGTCAATCAGAAACGGCGGCTGGGCGGCGAAGAAATCCCCGGTGCGCAGGAGGCTACTGTGCGCACGGCGGACGGAGCGGTCGGACGCCGCCTCAGGAGAGAATCCGCTCTCCGATGAACCCCCCGCTCTCGCAGCCGGGCGGGATCGCGAAGACGGCAGATCCGATCGGAATGGTCCACTGGTTGAGCAGGTCGAGCTCGTCGAGTCGACGCTGGATCGGAACGAACTGGGTCGTGGGGTCGGCCTGGTACGAGGCGAAGATGAGTCCCGAATCCGACACTCCGCCGTCGCCGTCGGGAGGCAGATCGTAGTTGTAGCCGCGACGGAAGATCCGCTCGCTGCCATCGCCACGCGCTCGACGAATGTGAGCGAACGACGGGATGATCGGGAAACCCGTGGCTCCGGTCGCCTCGAAGTCGGGCTCATCAGTCTCGTTGACCCCGGTGAGCGGGGCCCCGTTCGACAGCGTGCGGCCGACAGACTGCTCGCGGCCGGAGCGGTCCAGCTCGTCCCAGGTGTCCAGCGTCATCCGAATGCGGCGCACGACGAGGCTGGTGCCGCCCTCGATCCACCCGCCGGTCGACCAGACCACCGAGTCGAAGTCGCTCGTTCCCGGTACCGGGTTGACGGTTCCGTCGACCTGGCCGAACAGGTTGCGCATCGTGGTGCCCGCCTTCTCGGTGCCGCGGGCGCGCCGGAAGCCGTCCTGGCGCCAGCGCACCGAGGCGAAGCGCCGCGCATCCTTGAGCAGCATGCGGACCGCGTGCGCGACGGTGATCGGGTCATCGGCGGCGACCTCCAGCAGAAGGTCGCCGTCGCTCCACGCCGCGTCGAGCTGGTCGACCGAGAACGCGGGAAGCGGGGCAAGCCAGTCGGGAGCGGCCGCACCCGTGCGCGCGACGAAGCCCGGGCCGAAGCCGAACGTGACGGTGAGGCGCGCCGGGGCGAGGGCCAGTTCGGGCTCCGAGTCGGCGAGAGCGGATTCGCCCTGCGTCAGGCGCGCTGCGTCGTCGGTCAGGATGCGCATCAGGCGCCGCAGGCCGTCGCGGTCGACATCGGGCTCGAGGTCGAGACCGAGGAACGCGCTGTGCGACTGCGGGACGATCGCGACACCCGCCTGATGCGGTCCGTAGAAGGCGATCGTCTCCGAACCGGTCGTCTCGGTGCCCCCCGTCGCCGGGGACGAGGTCGCGCTCGCAGACGACAGGGCGAGGTCGGCGCCGATCGCGGCCGTGGCGCCGAGCCCGGCGGCAGCCCCTCCGAGGAGGAGCTGCCGCCGGTTCACTCCGCGCCCGGACTCGGCACTCCGGGCGGAGGGCACTAGTCCTCCTCGCCCACGTAGGTCTCGTTCGCGCCGGAGAAGTCCTTCGCGGGAGCGGCGAACGTGAACTCGGAGCCGTCCGAGAAGCTGAGCGTGATCTCGATCTCGTCGCCCGCGACGAGCGGTGCGGTCAGTCCCATCAGCATCAGGTGGTTGCCGCCCGGCTCCAGCACGAGTGTGCCGCCGGCGGGCAGGACGAAGCCGCCCTCCTTCTCCTGCATCGACATCGAGCCGCTGCCGTCGTCGACGGTCTCGTGCAGCTCCGTCATCGTCGCGGCCGCGCTCGTCGACGCGAGGACGGACACCTCGGTGTCGCCGGTGTTGGTCAGCTCGCCGAAGGCCGCCGTCATGCCCTCGTCGGCGGCCTTGACCCAGGCGTCCGCGATGGTCACGTTCTCGGCGGCGGTCGTCGGTGCGACCGCGGCGGGCTCTGCGTCGGCGGTGGGGGCGCATCCGGCGAGGACGAGTGCGGCTGCCGCGGCAAGGGCGAGCAGGGCCGCCGGGCGTCGGGTGGGTGTCGTGTTCATGGTGTTGTTCCTTGCTTTCGTTGAGAAGAGGTGCGTGGTCACGCCGAGCCGCGCTCAGTCGTGCCGGGTGAGGCGTCGCCTCGTCGCCGCGAGCTCAGCGCGAGAGCGAATCCCACGAGAGCGATGGCGGCGCCGACGAGGCCGACGAGGATCAGTCGCGGGGCATCGACGCCTGCGGTCGGGGAGGCGTCGCCGTCGTCCCGCCCCGCGGCGGCCTCGACCGCCGCGGTCCCGGACTCCGCCGGAGTCGGCTCGGCCGCGACCTCGCCCACCGTGAACGGCACGATCCCGCTGATCGGGTGCCCGTCCTGGGACACCACCTGCCAGCGAATCTCGTACCGGCCGTCGGGCATGCCGCTCGCCAGTGCGATGCTCACCGTGGTGCCGTCGTAGACGAGGTCGCCCTGCGTCCAGGGCTGCTCCGACTCGTCGAGGACGAGGATGGCCCCGCCGACGGCGAGGAGATCGTTCGCGAAGCGCAGCGAGACCTCGTCGGGTGGAGCGTCGAGGGCTTCGCCCTTGGCGGGGGTCGATTCGAGGAGCTGTTCGTGCGCCTGCGCGGCGTCGGTGACGCCGAGCAGGCTCCACGACACCGCGGCGACGGCGAGTGCGGCCAGTGCGATGCGGAGTCGCCCGAGGGCGGGTGCTGACATGGTGCATCCAATGCGGGAGCGCGGCAGGGCCCAGCCCTGCCGAGACGAGTGCAACGTCGGGGCCGCCGAATAGGCGGCACGGTCGCGAGGGCACGCAAGTGCTCCTCGGGGCGTTAGGAGAGTGCGAACGCGACCGGACGCGGGGGGCCTCGACGCGAGACCGATGCCGTCAGGGCGGCGCGGGCGAGCCCGCCCGCGCCGCCGGCCGCGGCGACGAGTCGCGCGGCGCGGGCCGGGATGGCGGCGGCGTGCGCGAGACGGGGGGCAACCGCGCGCGCGAGCAGCGCGGCCAGCAGCAGGGCGAGGCGTCGCAATCCGGCGAGGGCGGTCTCGCTGCGCCGGATCAGTGCGATCGTGGCGACCGCGGCGACCCCGTGCCCGAGCCACATCCAGCCGTCGGTGTGGTCGGCGTGCGCGCTGGTGCTGGCGAGCGCCGCGATCGTCGAGGTGTCGTGGCCCGCGTGGACGCCACCGCGGTCGGCGGTGACGACCGCCGTGGACCCGGCGGCTCCGAGCACGAACAGCCAGTGGAACAGGAACTGGCTGGCCAGCACGGAGAGGGCGAGACGCGGCAGTGACAGCGCGCGGCCTGAGAGGGGCAGGCAGACCAGCACCGACAGCGTGACGGGAACGAGGATGCCGACCAGGCCGGGGATGGATCCGCCGGCGAGCACGTGCGAGATGAGGGCGACGAGCGTCGACGAGACGGCGACGAGAAGCGCCTTCGCCGTGCGGGCCCGACGCGAGACGGGCGCAGCGCCGATCCGCGCCGAGGCGGAGCTGCGGCCTCGCGCGGCCGAGGCGGGACGCGAACTCATCAGTCTCATTCTACGAACAGCCGGCGCGGCGCCAAGGTGGTCAGCGGGCGGCGGACGTGGAGGTTCAACTATACCCCAGGGGGTATAGTGTGAGCACTTCGCTGCCTCGGCGACACCGCCGCTGCGCATCCACGAATCCCCGGCATGCTGTCCGGAAGAGAAGGAGAACGCCGATGTGCCACGCCGTCACCTGTCGTAAGTGCGGGAAGACCACCTGGTCGGGCTGCGGCCAGCATGTCGACCAGGTCATGCGCCGCGTGCCGAAGTCGCAGCGGTGCGAGGGCCACCAGAACGAGACGTCGAGCGGCTTCTTCGCTCGCCTCTTCGGTCGCTAGAGCCACTCGGTGCGGCGCGGCTCCCACGGTTCGCGTGCGGCGAGCTCCGCCCCGGCGGCGCGCAGCCAGCGCTCCGGCTCGGCGATCGCGTTCGCGCTCCCGCCCGCGAGCTCGGTGAGCGTCACCAGGCCTCGCGAGTCGGGGTTCGACCGCGGGTCCTCCGCCTGCCCGGCGACGATGCACACGGTGGCGCCGTAGGACTGAGCCAGCTCAAGCAGGTGCCCGACGACCTTGCCCTGAAGAGAGGTGCGATCGAATCGTCCTTCTCCGGTGATCAGCACGTCGCCCTCCGACAGTTCATCTGTCAGCCCGGTCAGAGCTGCGAGCTGGTCAGCGCCGGGCCGGAGCTGCGCTCCCCAGGCGGCGCGGAGTCCGAAGCTCGTGCCTCCGGCGGCGCCATCGCCCGCCTCGTTGCCGCTGTCGCCGAGCAGCGCCGCGAGTCGTGCCAGGCTGCGGTCCAGTTCCCGCACCTGCACCGCGGTGGCGCCCTTCTGCGGTCCGAAGACGGCTGCCGCGCCGTGCGCGCCGCGCAGGGGGGCAGTGACGTCGCTCAGGCAGACGACGCCGCGCGGCGGAGCCGGGCGCAGGTCATCGAGCACGATTCGGTCGAGTTCGGCGAGCCCGCCGCCTCCGAGGGGGACCGGTCGGCCGGCGGAGTCCAGGAACCGGGCGCCGAGCGCGGCCAGTGCGCCCGCGCCGCCGTCGGTGCTCGCCGAGCCGCCCAGGCCGACGATGAGGCGATCAGCACCGGCGTCGAGTGCCGCGGCGATCAGCTCGCCGACCCCGAATGTGTGCGAGCCCATCGGGTCGAGTTCGTCGACCAGGGGCAGTCCGCTGCTTTGCGCCATCTCGACGACCGCGGTGCCGTCGTCGAGCATGAGCCACTCGGCGTGCACCTCGCGCATCTGCGGGCCGCGCACGACGGCCGCGTGTCGGACGGCTCCGGGATGCGAGGTCTCCACCGCGTCGAGGGTGCCCTCGCCGCCATCAGCCATCGGCTTCAGCGTCACGGTGTCCTGCGTTCGCAGCTCCCGCCAGCCCGCCGCGATCGCACGGGCGGCATCACGTGCCGAGACGGTTCCCTTGAGAGAGTCGGGGGCAACAATGACGCGCACGAGGCCCGACTCTAGCGCCACGCGCGCGAAGGAGCCGAAGCACTCGCGAGCCGCGTCCGATAGCCGCGTCGGTGTACCCCGAATGGACCTCAATCCGGATCGGGGTACAAATTTCCGGGTTGCGTGCGGGCCGAGCCGGGCGCCATTTCGGTGCCGAAAACCGGCAAGCTGCGGACAAATCGGGGTACAAAATGGGCAGATCTGCGCCGAAGAATGCCCCCCGGAGGCCTTTCGGGGCACATTTGCCCCCCGGAGTGGGGAGAGAATGACCCCCGAACGGGTGTCGGCATTCTGGAGGACGACTGCCTAGTCTATGTGCGGGGGACAAACCACGTCCCCCAAACCTCGGACCAACACCACGAACCGACTAGGACACATCATGCTTGAACTCGCTCCCGCCGCCGCACTCGCTGTCACCGCGTTGCTCGCCGCCGCGTGCTTCATCACTGCTGCTGTCCGTCCCGGCCCCGGTACCCGCCGCGCCTGACCACCCTGAATCGTCAGGCGCGGTGACTCCGCGCGCCATCCCACGTCGCAGTGACCGGGCCTTCCGGCCCTAACCCGCATCGCGGCGACGCACCTCACACCCCGACTCGACGAAGCGCGGCAACTCCCCGGCTGCCGCGCTTCGTTGTGTCAGGAGTCGATTCCGCTCAGCCGCTGCAACACGCGCAGCGCCGCCCCTGCGTCGTCGACATCGACGAGCACGTGGTCGTGGTGCAGCCCGGCGATCACGTTGCAGCTGAGTCCCGCGTCCGCAAGGGCGGTGGCGAATGCCGCGGTGAGACCGACGGCGTCGAGCGCGGAGTTCACCTCGAGCGTGATCCACGCCCCGACGAAGTCGTAATCGAGGCCAGCAGCCTCGGCGACGTCGCGCGCGACGACGGCGCACAGCCCCTCCGGTTCGCGGATGAGCGCCTCGATGTGCTCGAGGCCGAGGTCGGCGTTCCAGGCGACGAAGACGAACTCGCCCGGCCGCTGCACCGGCGACATGCTCCGCAGAAGCTCATTCAGATCACGGATGCCGGCCACCCCTCGAGCCTACGGGCGGCGGTCGGATCGGGCTCGATTTCTCGGCCGCCGAATGCGCTGTTATGATCGTCCGGTTGACCATCGCGTCGACATGCGCCCGTAGCTCAACGGATAGAGCATCTGACTACGGATCAGAAGGTTGGGGGTTCGAATCCCTCCGGGCGCACACTGGTTGAGACAGTGAAACCCCGGTCGCCCTCGCGGAGACCGGGGTTCTTTCTGTCCCGGGGCGGGCGGCTCAGACGGTCGCCCCGCGCACGCGCTGGTCGCTGGACGCGCGCAGCACGAGCTCCGGCGTGAGCACGATCTGCCGATGCACGTGCGCCTCGCCGCCGACCGCATGCTCGAGCAGCAGCTGGGCCGCGAGGGAGCCGAGCTCGCCGATCGGCTGGCGGACGGTGCTGATCGGCACCACCCAATCCTGTGCGAAGTCGATGTCGTCGTAGCCGATCAGGACGACGTCTTCGGGAACGCGGATGCCGGAGCGCGACAGCCCGCGGTAGGCGCCGAAGGCGAGCATGTCGTTTCCGCAGAAGATCGCACTCGGCAGGTCGCCCGCGAGGAGGAGCTCGACGGCACGTTCCCCCTCAGGGACGCCCAGGCCGGAGGCGCTGACTTCGACGAGCGCGGTGTCGGGGTCGAGCCCGGCTCCGACGATCGCGTCGATCACGCCCTTGGAGCGCTGGGTGAACTGCCGAAGTCCGGGCGGGCCCCCGATGAAGGCGACGCGCTCGTGCCCCTGCCGGAGCAGGTGCTCGACGGCGAGGCGGGCGCCGAGGACGTTGTCGACCGAGATCGAGCACTCGTCGGGGCCGCCCTCGTAGTCGAGGAAGACGACGGGGAGGCCGTTGGGGATCTCGATGTTGATGACGCCCTCATCGTCAGCCTGATCGGCCGGCGTCAGGAGCACGCCGCGCACGCGCTGCGCCGCGAGCATGGTGAGCAGCTCCCGCTCGCGCTCCACGTCGCTCTCCGAGTTGCAGAGCATCACCACGTGGCCCGCCTGTCGCACGGCATGCTCGACTGCGCGCGAGGCTCCCATGTAGAACGGGCTCGCGGTGTCGAGCACGACCAGCCCGATGACATCGCTCGAGAGGCCGGCGATGACGCGCGCCTGCTGATTCGGAATGAACTGCAGCTCGGCGATCGCGTCCTCGACGAGGGTCCTGGTGCGCGCGGTCACGCGCTCGGGGTGGTTGATGACGTTCGAGACGGTGCCGACGGACACGCCCGCGAGTGCGGCGACGTCGCGGATCTGGGGAGTCGCCCGCGCACGGCGGGCGTCTTCGGCGGCGATAACCGCTGATGCGACGGAGGAGGAGGCCACGGGCGGCAGTTCCGGGCGTGACGGCGGTCCCGCCGTCGAAGCCTCGCGCGAAGGGCGCGGCACGACGTCGGCGGCGTCGATCTTGTTGCGACCCAATGCCCATCACCTCGTTGTCGGGAACATCATAGAGGTCCGCTCAGCAACCGACGGAGGAGTCGTGTTGTGTTTCGCCTGGACGGGTGCTAACTTTTGGACCGGTTCAATTATGAACCACAAAACGGACACGCCAACGACGTCAGGGGGCCGGGATGATCGAGCACAGCTGCTCGCCTCGTCACGCGAACGTGACGACTGGTCGTCCGTTGCGAGACTCCCACCTTGCGTGTCTCGTGGCGAGGAACCGCCGATCGGATTGCCGAGGGCGCGGCGCTTCACGCGCGCTTCCGGTCATGCCGCGCGGCGGGTGGTCGACGTTCGACGCTGCACCAAGTCGAACGTGTGGTGACCGCGCCGAACTGTCACATCCCCAATAAACAAGGAGAAACGAATGAAGCAACGACGCTTTAAGGCCATTGCGGTCGGGCTCAGCCTCGCGGTTGGTCTCAGCCTGTCGGCTTGCGTGACGGATGACAGCACGTCCGCCGAGGGCGACCACACGATCGTGATCGTGCCCAAGGACTCCACGAACCCCTGGTTCGTCCGCATGGAGGAGGGAGTCAAGAGCTTCGCCGCTGACTCGGGTCTCAACGTCTACCAGAAGGGCCCGTCGGAGACCGACGCGACCATGCAGGCGCAGGTCATCCGTGACCTGATCGCGCAGGGCGTCGACGCCATCGGCGTCATCCCGGTCGACCCGGGTGCCCTGGAGCCCGTGCTCAAGGAGGCGCTCGACGCCGGCATCGTGGTTGTGACGCACGAGGGTGCGACGCAGGAGAACACGATGTACGACATCGAGGCGTTCAACAACACCCAGTACGGCGGCTTCATCATGGACAACCTCGCCGAGGCCATGGGCGAAGAGGGCCTGTACACGACGATGGTCGGTCACGTGACCAACGCATCGCACAACGAGTGGGCTGACGGCGCCGTGGCGCAGCAGCTCGCCGAGTACCCGAACATGACCCTCCTGGAGGCCGAGCCCCGCGTCGAGTCGCAGGACGACGGCGAGGTCGCGTACCAGACCGCCAAGGAGCTGTTCAAGAAGTACCCGGACCTCAAGGGCATCGTCGGGACCTCGTCGTTCGACGCCCCCGGTGTCGCGCGTGCGATCGAGGAGCTCGGCCTGACCGGCAAGGTCTTCGTCAGCGGAACCGGCCTCCCGGCCGCCAACAAGGAGATCCTCGAGAAGGGCCTCGTTCAGTCGCTCACGCTGTGGGACCCGGCCGACGCGGGCTACGCGCTGGCCTCGCTCGCCGCGAAGATCCTCGACGGTGAAGAGATCGTCGACGGAATCGACCTCGGTGTCGTCGGCTACGAGTCGATGCAGTTCTCCTCGGTCAACCCCAAGGTGCTCGAGGGCGCCGGCTGGGTTGTCATCAACAAGGACAACGTCGACAGCTTCGGCTTCTGATCATCCGTTCCTGATGTGACGACCGGGGTGGGGTGTCGAACCTGCCGCCCCACCCCGGTCGAACCATGTATTCACCCCTCAGAAAGGTTCCGTTGATGACTGAGCTCCTCGCGGTACGCAATGTGAGCAAGTCGTTCGCCGGCGTTCACGCCCTCGACGACGTCAGCCTCACCATCGGTCGTGGAGAGATCCACTGCCTCGCCGGTGAGAACGGCAGCGGCAAGTCGACCCTCATCAAGGTGATCTCCGGTGTTCACGCCCCCGACGGCGGAACCATCGAGATCGACGGAACGTCGCACAAGCGCCTCACGCCGATGGCCGCCATCAATGCGGGCGTGCAGGTCATCTACCAGGACTTCTCGGTCTTCCCCAATCTTTCGGTCCTCGAGAACCTCGCCCTCACGAGCGAACTCGCGGCCCACCGCAAGCTCATCAACTGGCGCCGGATGCGTCGCATCGCCGAAGAGGCCGTCGCCAAGATCAACTTCGAGATCGATCTCGACGAGAAGGTCGGTCGCCTCTCCATCGCCGAGAAGCAGCTCGTCGCGATCTCCCGCGCGCTCATGAGCGACGCAAAGCTCATCATCATGGATGAGCCGACGACGGCGCTCACCACGCGCGAGGTCGACGCGCTGTTCCGCATCATCCTCGACCTGAAGGAACGCGGAATCTCGACCCTGTTCGTGAGCCACAAGCTCGAAGAGGTCTTCGAGATCAGCGAGAAGTTCACGATCATCCGCAACGGGCGCAGCGTCGCCACGAAGCGGCCCGACGAACTGGATCGCGCCTCCTTCTCCTTCTTCATGACCGGCCGCGAGTTCGAGCCCGCCCACTTCACCGCTCCCGCGGACCCTGGTCCCGCGATTCTCGAAGCGCGCGACCTGGGCGCCGACGGCGCCTTCGCCGACGTGAACTTCTCGCTGCACCGCGGTGAGATCCTCGGCATCACCGGTCGACTGGGTTCCGGCCGCACCGAGCTCGCCCTGTCGCTGTTCGGCGCGCTGAAGGCCGACCACGGCCAGATCCTGCTCAAGGAGAAGCCCGTCGTGCTGAAGGGGATCCGCTCCGCGATCTCGCACGGCATCGGCTACGTGCCGGAGGACCGGCTCACCGAAGGTCTCTTCCTCGAGCGGTCGATCGGGGCCAACGCGATCATCTCCGAGATCGACAACATGGTGACCCCGCTCGGTCTGCTCGACCGCAAGAAGACCCGCACCGAGGCTCAGCGCTGGGTCGACGAGCTGAAGATCGCCACCCCCGACCCCGAGAACGCGGTCAACACCCTCTCCGGTGGCAACCAGCAGCGCGTCGTGCTGGCGAAGTGGCTCGCCACGCAGCCCGAGGTGCTGATCCTGAACGGCCCGACCGTCGGTGTCGACATCGGATCCAAGAGCGACATCCACGCGATTCTGCAGGACCTGGCCCGCAAGGGCATGGCCGTGATCGTCATCTCGGACGACCTGTCCGAGGTCATCGAGAACTGCAGCCGAGTGCTCGTCATGAATGACGGGCGCATCGTGGCAGACCTCGATCCGGAATCGACGTCCGAATCCGAATTGGCAGCGCTGATGGCTCACGACGAGTCCGAAGAAGCAGGAGTACAGCGATGAAAGCGATCGTCCACAAGCTGACGAGATCGAACGAGTTCTACGTCTTTCTCGTGATCGTGGCGTTGAGCGTGGTGATTCAGGCTCGAAGCGGCCAGTTCTTCACCGCCAACAACCTCGTCGACATCGCGAACGCGATGGTCGTGCCGGGGCTGTTCGGAATCGGCGCCTTCATGGTGCTGGTGTCCGGCGGAATCGACGTCTCGTTCCCCGCGCTCGCCTCGCTCGCGGTGTACGCGACGACGCGGGTTCTCGTGGATGCCGGCTATGAGGGCGCGCTGTGGCTGCCCTTCCTGCTCGCGATTCTGCTCGGCGGAATCCTCGGAGCCTTCAACGGGCTGCTGACCTCGCGGATCGCGATTCCGGCGCTGATCATCACATTGGGAACGGCAAGCGTGTTCTCCGGCATCATGCAGGGCGCGCTCAACTCGGTGCAGATCCCGAACATCCCGACCGCGATGAAGGAGTTCGGCACCGGGGCGCTGTTCATCGCGACCAACCCGGAGTCGGGTCTCACCTCGACGATGCCGGTCTCGTTCCTGCTGCTGGTCGGCGTGCTCGCGGTGGTGTTCTTCCTCATGAAGTTCACGACCTTCGGCCGCGCGATCTACGCGATCGGAGGCGACGAGAGCGCCGCCGAGCGCGCCGGCTTCAAGGTCAAGCGCGTCAAGTTCTGGCTCTACGTCCTGGTGGGCGTGATCGCGGCCCTCGCCGGCCTGGTCCGCACCAGCATGATGGGCCAGATGCACCCGACGAACCTGCTCGGGATCGAGCTCCTGGTGATCGCTGCTGTCGTCCTCGGAGGCACCGCCATCACCGGGGGAACCGGAACCCTGACCGGCGTCGTGCTCGGCACGCTCCTGATCGTGATCGTGCAGAACAGCATGATCCTGGTCGGCATCCCCACCTTCTGGCAGCGCTTCTCGCTCGGCGTTCTCATCATCGTCGGCACGGGAATCTCGGCCATCCAACTCAGCCGTTCGCGCAAGCGTTCGATCGTCACGGTCTAAGGAATAACGACATGTCCGTATTCAGTACCGCATCGGTCCGGATGCGCGCGCTCGCCAAGGATCCGCAGGTCACGCGCCTCGCGGTGATCCTCGCCCTGCTGCTCATCTTCTTCGCCGCCGTGCGCACGCCCAGCTTCGTCCGCCTCTCCACGTGGCAGTCGATGGCGGTCCAGTTCCCCGAGTTCGGGCTGATGGCGCTCGGCGTCATGCTCACCATGATCATCGGCGGCATCGACCTCTCGGTCGTCGCGATCGCCAACATGACGGGAATCGGCGCCGCGGTGATCATGCTGTCGATCGCCCCTCCCGGATCCGACCCGAGCCTGGCCCTTCCGGCGATCCTCGCGGCGGTGGCGTTCTCGCTCGTCGCGGGAGCCTTGGCCGGCATGTTCAACGGGTTCCTGGTCGCCAAGATCAAGATCCCGGCGATCCTCGTCACCCTGGGAACGTTCGAGCTGTTCACCGGCATCGCCGTCATCATCACGCAGGGCAAGCCCATCAGCGGCCTGCCGTCGCAGTACAGCGAGGTGTTCGCGGCCAAGGTCGGCGGCGTCGTGCCGATGCAGCTGCTGATCTTCGCCCTCGTCGTGGTCGTGATCTGGTTCCTGATGAGCCGCACGGCGCTCGGCACGAAGCTCTACATGCTGGGTACCAACCCGACCGCCGCCCAGTTCAGCGGGCTCAACACGGTCAGCCTGACGGTGCGCACCTACATGCTCTCGGGCATCTTCTCGGCCGTGGCCGGTCTCGTGATGCTCGCGAACTACAACTCGGCCAAGGCCGATTACGGCTCGACCTACACGCTGCTCGCAGTGCTCATCGTCGTGCTCGGCGGGGTGAACCCGAACGGCGGATCCGGGCGTCTGGCCGGAACGGTGCTCGCCGTGGTCGTGCTCCAGGTGCTGTCGTCGCTGCTCAACACCTTCCCCGACATCAGCAACTTCTACCGTCCGCTGATCTACGGCGGTGTGCTGCTGCTGGTGATCGCCATGAACCAGTGGTATAAGCCCGGCAATATCGCCCGGTTCTTCACGAGAAAGGCATAGGGGTCATGAAGACCGTTCAGGACAAGCAGGTCGTCGTCGGCGCCGACTTCGCCGGCTTCCCGCTGAAGGAAGCCGTCAAGACTCACCTGGAAGAGCGCGGCTGGACCGTCACCGACCTCACCCCGTCGATCGATGACGTGCCGATGTACCACCGGGTCGGGTTCCGCATCGGAGCCGAGATCGCCGAAGGCAACTTCGAGAAGGCGCTCGCCTTCTGCGGAAGCGGCATGGGCATCCACGTCGCCGCCAGCAAGGTGCCGCACGTGCACGCCGCGGTCGCCGAGAGCGTGCAGGCGGCGGAGCGCGCGAGCACCGCCAACAACTGCAACGTGCTGGCGATGGGGGCGTTCTACACGGCACCGCGTCTCGGCATGGCGATGGCGGATGCGTTCCTCGAGCACGCCTTCGGGGAGGGCTACGAGAACTGGGACGACTTCGACACCTACCACCGCGTCGGCTATGAGGAGTGCGAGAACTTCGACTACGAGCGCTACAAGGCCAACGGCTTCCAGGTCGATGACCCGTCGACGGCGCCACTCGGCCCGGAGCCGCGCGGGCTCGCCTACTGAGTCGCGTCGGCTGACGCGGACATCCGGCGCACCGAGCGAATGCCACGACCGATCATGACGAGTTCCTCCCTGCCTGCCTCCGAGGGGCCGCGCGCGTTCGCCGCGGTCGACCTCGGCGCCAGCAGCGGTCGCGTGGTGCTGGGCACCTATCGCGACGGCGCGCTCGACATGACCGAGGTGCACCGGTTCCGCAACGGACCGGTCGAGGGCGACGGCGGTCTCGAGTGGGACGTCGCCACCCTGTTCGACGAGACGATCGCCGGCCTGCGGCGCGCGGTCGCACTTCTGGCCGAGCGCGGTGAGCGCCTGCACGGCATCGGCATCGACAGCTGGGGCGTCGACTACGGCCTCATCGACCCGGAGCGCGGGTTCACCGGCCGGGTGAAGAACTACCTGGGCGCGGATCCGGCCGAGCCGGAGCGGGCGGCGGAGCACGTCTCCCCGTCGCGCGCCTACGAGATCACCGGCGTGCTCACCCAGCACATCAACACCGCCTACCAGCTGCGCACGGATGCCCGGAACGCGGCGGCTCCGGACGGATCGACGGTGCTGCTCACCTCCGACCTGTGGGTGTATCTGCTGACCGGTGTGCAGGAGGCGGAGTACACGATCGCGTCGACGACGCAGCTGCTCGATCCTGAGTCGCGCACCTGGTCGGAGGAGCTGCGCCGCGCCTGGGGACTCGAGGGGTTCCGCTTCCCGAAGCTCGCCGCCACGGGAGCGTGTGCCGGAGCGACCACGGCCGAGATCACCGAGAGGATCGGCGCGGCCGAGCCCGTTCCGGTGTTCCACGTCGCGCAGCACGACACGGCGTCGGCCCTCGCCTTCGCCGTCCCCGGCTCCGGTGAGCTGCTCGTCTCCAGCGGAAGCTGGTCGCTCGTCGGCGTCACGCTCGAGACGCCGCTGCGCTCCGCCGAAGCCCGCGAGGCCGGGTTCACGAACGAGCTCGGCGTCGGCGGCTCGACCCTGCTGGTGCGCAACCTGCCGGGGATGCTCATCCTCACCGGGTGCGTGCGGGTCTGGTCGGAGCACGACGGCGCCCCGCTCGATGTCATCGACCTCGTGACGCGGGCCGCGGCCGACCAGGCTCCCGCCTCGCGCTTCGACGTCGCCGACCCGCGTCTGCTGTCGACCGATGACCCCGTTGGCGTCATCACCGAGCTCTGCCGCGAGGCCGGCTCGCCGGAGCCCGCGACCCGCCTCGAGGTCGTCGCCTCGATCATCGAGAGTCTCGCCGCCGCCTACGCCGACTCGGTGGCGGCGTGCGCCGCGCTCAGCGGAGGCCCGATCACCTCGATCCGGATTGTCGGGGGCGGGTCGCGCAACGCGGCGCTGTGCCGTCGCACCGCGGAGCTCGCCGGGCTGCCCGTGACGGCCGGACCGGCAGAGGCCTCGGCGCTCGGAAACCTCGCCGTGCAGCTGGTCGCCGACGGCGCCGTGGCTGACATCGCCGCCGCCTATGCGGCGTCGGAGCGCTCGCTCGCCGAGGTGCAGCGCTACGCCCCCACCCGGCTTCCCGCCTGACCCAACCAAGGAGACCCCTGTCGTGACCGCACCCGCCACGCCCGATGCCCTTCGAGCTGAGCTCGTCGACCTCTCTCACGAGCTCGGTCGTCCGGATCGCGACTGGACGATCCTGGCCGAGGGCAACTCCTCGCTGCGCAGCGGCCCCGACAGCTTCCTCGTGAAGGCGAGCGGCGCCTGGATGAGCCGCGTGGTCGCCGACGACTTCGTCGAGGTCTCGCTGCCGACGATGCTCGAGCTGATCGACTCTCCGACGGCGGGCGACGCCGAGGTCAGCTCCTACTTCTCCTCGGTCGCCGAGACGGCCCCGGGCGGCCGTCGGCCCTCCGTCGAGTCGCTCCTGCACGCGGTGTGCCTGGACCTGCCCGGCGTGACCGCGGTCGGCCACACGCACCCGACGGCGGTCAACTCGCTGCTGTGCTCGCCGCACGCCGCGAGCCTGGTCGACGGCTCGCTGTTCCCCGACCAGATCGTCGTGCTGGGCACCGCGCCGCTGCTGATCCCGTACGTCGATCCGGGCCTCAAGCTCGCGCAGGTCGCCCGGCAGCTGCTGGCCGAGCGCTCCGTGCCGCGTGCGATCTACCTGCAGAACCACGGCATGTTCGCCCTCGGATCCTCCGCGGCCGAGGTGGTGCAGATCACGCAGATGGCGGTCAAGGTCGCGAAGGTGATCCTGGGCTCGCTGCCCGCATCCGGCCCCACCTACATGGACCCCGTCGAGGTCGCGCGCATCGACACCCGCCCGGACGAGCTGCTGCGTCGACAGGCGCTCGCCGAGAGCTAGGCTCGCGCGGCGCTCCGGCGCCAGCGGCTCAGATTCCGCGGGCGGCGATCACCGCAGCTTCGGTGCGAGACGTCACGCCGAGTTTGCGAAGCAGGTTCGAGACGTGCACCGAGGCCGTCTTCTCGCTCATCCCCAGCCGCTGACCGATCAGTCGGTTGCTTCGGCCCGTTGCGAGCAGTGCGAGGACTTCGCGCTCGCGCGGAGTGAGACGCGCGCCCGTCGCGGAGCCCGTGGCGGCGAGCGGTGCCGATGTGCGCAGCGCGGTCGCGCGGGTCAGCTGCTCCAACGGCGGCGAGTCGAGCGCCTGCGACTGGGCGAGAGCGGCATCGAGCAGGGCGTGGGCCTCGCTGCTCGCGCCGAGCGCGTCGGCGAGGCGGCAGGCGGCGATGATCCGCATGTGGTGTCCGCCGTCGACGTTCTGCCATGCGTCGTGCGCCTGGCGCCACAGGGCGATGGAATCGCCCGCGGCCGCCTCCGCGCGTGCACTCAGCGACCACGGTGTCAGCACTGCGACACCCGGGTGGTCAGTGCGCAGGTTCTCGAGCAGCGCTGATGCGCGCTCGGGCGAGAGCGGGGCTCTCGCGGCGGAACGGCCGGCGATGGCAAGGAACACCAGCTCGTTGGTTGCCGCGGCCGTGCGCTGCTCGCGTCGCTCGAGCGCATGGGTCGCACGACGCTCCGCGACAGCCGGAGCCCCACGCAGCAACGCGAGCCACGATGCCGCGATCGCGTGAGCCGGATCGTGTCCGGCTCCCAGCTCGGAGGCTGACGCGAGTGCGGCCTCGGCATCCGCCCAGCGCCCGGACAGCGCGCTCAGCTTGGCGTGGCTGAGTGGAAGGACCGCGGAGTAGCGGCCATCACCGCTCGACTCGACGGCCACGTCGCGCGCGTCATCCCACCGGCCGGCGGCGAGCAGCGCTGAGACGGCGAATCCGGGGAGGGCGTCTCGGAACACCACCTCGTCACCTGTGTCCTGCGTGCGAGCCAAGCCCGCGAGCGCCTCGTCGACAGCATCGTGAGGGCGGCCGACATGGGTGAGCATTGCGGAGATCGGCAGGTGCGACGTGAGCGATCCGATGCGGAACCCGGCCTCATCGGCGACCGAGCGTCCGCGCAGGGCGAGTTCGATGCCCGCGTCGACCTCGCCGAGCATCGCCCGTGCGCATCCGGTCTGCACGAGCGCCTGGCTCAGCAGCGGAGCTAGGCGCTCTTCCTCCGCGATCGCGATCGCCCGTTGACCGTGAACAACCGCTGCCGCGGGGTCGGTGTCCCAGTGCCAGCTGCGGGCGATCAGAATCCGCGCTTCCAGCTGCGGCGGGGCGTCGGTGAGCAGGGCACGAGCGCGGTTGAGCGCGTGGTCGGCGTCGAAGGCCGAGTGGTACCCCCGACGCAGCAGTTCGGCCAGCAGCAGGTACTGGTCGCCCAGTTCCGAGGTCGGCGCTGGGTTCAGGCTGACGGCGCGACGCACCAGATCGACGGCGTGCCGATTCTGCCCGATCAGTTCCGAGGGAAGGGCCGCTCGGCACAGCACAGTGCCCAGGCTCACCCCGAGACGTCCCTCCGGATCGGCAGCGCGAGGCCACAGCTCGATCGCCCGCTCCAGATGCTCCAGCGTCGCAGAATGAGACTCGGCGGCGGAAGCTTCTGCCGCCGCGTCGAGCGACGCGCGCAGCGCGTTGTCGAGATCGCCTGAGCGCGCCCAGTGATGCGCGATCGTGGCAGCCGGGGACCGGCCGGCGAGCGAGGGGTCCTGCTCCAGCGCGCGTGCGATCGAGGAGTGCGCCCGGTGGGCGTGCGCTGCCGGCGCCGTTTCGATGATCGCGTCGCTCAGCAGCGGGTGGCGCACGTCGAACGTGTTGGCAGCAGGGTCCCACACGACCACGTCGAGGGCGCGCGCGGGCTCGAGCCGCTCGATCACGACCTCGACGGGCACGTCGGCGACGCGCGCGAGAAGCTGCGGCGTCGCGGGCGATCCGACGAACGCGCACAGCCGCACGAGGGTTCGGGTTTTCTCGGGCAGCGCGTCGAGGGTGCTTTCGAACAGCTCTTGCAGCTGCCGGGAGGTGCCGCCGTCACCGCGCGCGATCGACTTCGCGAGCTCACGCGCATACAGCGGATTGCCGAGAGAGCGCTCACTGACGTCGTCGACGACAGCGCGCGATGGCGCGCGATGCAGAAGTTCGCGCATGACCTCGGCGAGGTGCTGCGCCGAGAGCCCCGTCAGCTCGAGCACGTGGGCACCGGGAATCCGAGCGAGCTCGCGCAGTCGCGAGTTGTCGTCGTTCCTGCGGAGGCTGGGAACGCGAACCGTCGCCACGAAGGTGACGGCGCAGTCTCGAAGCCGGCGCGCCAGGGCATCCAGCACCTCGATCGTCGACGTGTCGGCCCAGTGCATGTCCTCGAGGATCACGGCGACCGGAGAGTCGGTCGCGAAGTGCCGGAGGACCTCCTCTGCGGCGCGGATCATGGCAACGCGATTCGCCCCGGGTGGCCGCCCTGCGCCGGCGGTCGCCGAGCTGAGCCGTCCCGGGCGAAGCGGTCCGAGCTGCTCGAGCACACTCGCGTCGATCCGGGTGAGATCGGCATCCGTCAATCGGTCGAAGGCGTGCGCCAGGCCGTCGAGGGCGACGCCGTCGATCGGCAGGCAGTTCCCCCGGAGGGCGCGATGCCCGCGCCGCGCGGCCTGGCGCGCGAACTCGTCGGCCAGGGCCGACTTTCCGATACCCGCCTCGCCGGTGATGATCACGAGAGCGCCGTCACCCGACTCCGCAGCATCGAGCACCTCACCGAGGAGGGCCGTCTCAGGCTCACGGCCGACGAAGGAGGTCCTCCGCTTGAGCATGGTCTCGGTCCCCTCGGGTGCGACCTTGGGGATTCCGCGGTGCAGGGGCGCGCCGATCGCACGCAAGGTCCGTTGCGTCCGACCCTACTGAAGCCGGCGCGCTGCGGGGAGGGGGCAGGTCAGGAGGCGAAGCACTCGATCGAGAGCTCGGCATCGGCCGAGCGCTGGATCGCCCCGAACGTCGACGGGTCGACGAGGCCGAGTGTGACCGTGCCGGTCGCCGTTCGGGTCTCGGTGTCCGCCGCAATGTCGACCGGGAGGGTGCTGGGATCGACCCCTTCGAACTCGGCTTCGCCGCCCGCGACCCAGACCTCGCCGTCGACGGTGGTGAAGCGGACCGCGGGGTCGTCGTACAGCGCCGGGTCATCCATCCGATCGACGTCCAGCAGGTTGAGGGTGAGGATCGCGCCGGAGTCGGACGCGGGCTCGCCGGAGTCGTCGAGGGGAATCAATCCCGCCTGCAGTGAGGCGCCGAGGACGCGGCAGAGGCTGCCGAAGCCGTCGTCGGCGACGTCCACGAACTGATGGGTCGTGCCTTCGAGCAGCAGCGTGGCGACGCCCTCCGAGCCGTTGCCGGCGGTGCTCGCCTCACCGCCGTTCGCGTCGTTCGACGCGACCTCATCCTCGGCGCTCGGGCCGAGCTCGGCATCGGGCGCAGAGCACCCGGCCAGCAGCCCGGTCGCGAGCACCGCACCGCCCGTCCATCGGAGCAGTCGGGCTGCGCGCGCTCTCGGGGCGGTCGTCGTGCGGTGCATTCGGGCTCCTGACGTGGGGGAGTGGAGAGGCCGAGCGGCGAACACGTCCGGCTGGCGGTGCACTGTCGAGCCAAGCAAGGCCGAGCACGTCGTGCCATAGAGAATTCACTTAGCTGCCCCGGCGGCGACTAAGGCAATTGCTGATGGCCGCTCGACGCGACCTTGACTTCGATGGACGGCGATGACCTCGACCACGGAGCGCACACGCATGATCATTCACACCCCCGCACGCCGATTCGGAGGAGCGCTCGCCGTGCTCAGCGTGGTGGCGGTTCTCGCAGCATGTGCACCGGCGTCCAGCACCGACGACGCATCCCCGGTGTCGGAGAGCGCTGACTCGACCGAGGACACGTCGGGCACGGATGCGCAGCCCGGCGAGCGGATCGAGTACACGGGCGCGAGCGAGGCCCACGTGGTGTTCGACGCGGTGCCGATGCGATTCGCCGGCGACGGCACGGCCGATGGCGGATGGTGCGTGCAGCGAACGAACGGCATGCTCGATGTCGAACTGCACCTCGTCGAGATCGACGGGAAGCCGTTCTCGGGGGACGGTGCGAACCCGGAGCTGTTCCTGGAGCTGCCGATCACCGCGACCGATGATCCCGGCGGTATTCACCTCATCGCGGGAGGCGGATGGATCGCCGGGGACACCGTCGCGAACGTTCTCGACCGTGAGACGCCCGAGATCACGCTGGTCGCCGAGGGGGCGACGGTTCGCGGCACTCAGCTGATGGTGTCGACGACGGCAGGCGGCTCGAGCGAGGTGAAGGTCGAATTCGAGGTGGAGTGCCGATGATGACAACACACGGGTTGAAGCGCCGCACACGGCGCGTCTGGGCGGCCGCAGCCGCTGCGGTCCTGGGAGTCGGAGCCCTCACCGGGTGCGCCCCGGACATCGGCGGCCTGCTCGAGAGCGCGATCGAAGACGCCGTCAACTCGGAAGGCGGGGACATCGACATCGAGTTCAACGACGGCGGCATCTCCATCGAGGGCAGTGAGAACGGCGAGGAGTTCGCGATCGACCTCGGCGCGGGTGGAGACAGCTGCGCGCCCGGCTGGGTGGCGGTGCCGCAGGGCGATGTCATCTTCGCGCAACGGCTGGTGAGCGGCGAGGGCGAGGTCTGCGTCACGGGCTGGATGGTGGCGGGTACGCCGGACGACGTCCCGCGGCAGAACATGGAGGAAATCGCGGACGGCGGCGAGTTGAGCAGCCTCGCGACCCTGATGACAGGACTTCTCGCCACGCAGATGGAGGGAACTCTCGGCGGTGCCGTGGGTGGGGCTCTCGCGGGCGATCTGGGAGACGCGGCCGATCGTCTGGCGGCCGAGGGCGGCGAACTGACCGTCTACGGCGCCGACGGTCGCGTCGTGATCGTCATCGTGTCGCCCGGGGTGGATGACTCCCAGACGCAGGTGTCGATGGGGATCACGTGCGAGGGCGGCTGCTAGCCTGCTGCACTCCTGACGCGCCGAGGCGCGGGGCGCGGCCGCGCGTCGCCATCCAGGCGAATACCCAGGATTCGCAGGTTCGGGGTGGATAATCATCCGCGGACCTCACTCGTGGCGAGGTCCGCTCCTCATTATGACGAACCGTTCCGCTCCGACTCATCGCGCCCGCGTCCGCCGGGTGCTGTCGTCGACCGGAATCCTGGGTGTGCTCGGGCTCTTCACCCTGACGTTCGCCCTTCCCGGAATCGCCCCGGTCTCGGCGACGCAGTCCTTCGAGGCGATCCCCGTGGCGGACGCCGCCGAGGTGCAGCAGCTCGAGGTCTCGGAGGCGGCGGAGGTCGCGGAGATCGAGCGCAGCGACTACGACGTGACCACCTACGCGGAGCTTCTGCAGGCGCGCTACGGCAACGCCTACGGCGGCTCGGTCGGCGGCACCGGCAGCGGAGCGGTCCGCTGGCCCTTCCCCTACGCGGTGCGGATGACCGACGGATTCGGCCCGCGGGCGGCGCCGTGCAGCGGCTGCTCGACGATGCACCGCGGCATCGATCTGCTGCCGGGGGCCGGCACGCCGATCTACGCGATCGCCGACGGCGTCGTCTCGGGCTATCAGGAGGGCTGGGGCTACGGCACCCACGTGTTCATCGATCACACGATCGACGGCCAGTCGGTGACGAGCCTGTACGCGCACATGCAGACCGGATCCTCCCCGCTCTCGCCCGGTGACACGGTCGCCGTCGGCGACTTCATCGGTCTGGTCGGTGCGACGGGAGCCGTCACCGCACCGCACTTGCACCTGGAGATCCGCGTCGACGGGGTCGCGATCAATCCGCTGCCCTGGCTGGCCGAGAAGACCGGGCGCTGAGACCGAACGCTCAAACCGGGCAGACAGGTCTGTCCAGCGCGGGCCGCCGGAACGCGAGAGAATGGGGCATGCCCCAGATGCTGATCGGTCGCGACTACGGCGACCTCGACCAACTTGACGTCATCGATGCCGACCTCGCGGGTCCCGGTCCGGGCGAGGTGCTCGTCTCGGTGCGAGCCGCGGGCGTCAACCCCGCCGACCTGAAGAAGCTCGCGGGCCAGTTCGGGCGCAGCGAGACGCGGCCGATCCCGCTCGGCATGGAGGTGGCCGGCGTGGTCACCGCCGCTACCCCCGGCGCGACCGGCCCGGCCGGACCGATCCAGGTCGGGGATGAGGTGCTCGCCACCGGCGTCAACGGGGCCTTCGCGAGCGACATCGTCGTGCCCGCCTCAAAACTGGTGCCCAAGCCCGCCTCGCTCGACTGGCATCAGGCGGCCGGACTGCTGCTGACGGGAACCACCGCGTGGCATCTGCTTGAGTCCACCAGCGTTGCCGCGGGGGACCGCGTGCTCGTGCACGGCGCCTCGGGTGCCGTCGGCGTCGCCGTCATGCAGCTGGCCCGGGAGCGGGGGGCCGAGGTCGTCGGCACGGCGAGCCCGCGCAATCACGCGCTGCTCGAGCGCTTCGGCGCGAAGCCGGTCGCCTACGGCGAGGGACTGGCCGACCGGGTGCGCGCGATCTGGCCGGAGGGCCCCACCGTCGCACTCGACACCGTGGGCACCGACGAGGCGATCGACGTCTCCGTGCAGCTCGTCGCCGACCGGCAGCGCATCGCGACGATCGCCGGCTGGGTGAAGGGCACCGAGGTCGGCATCCTGATGCTGGGCGGCGGACCGGGCGCCGACCCGGGAACCCAGATCCGCAACGAGGCCCGCCTGCCGCTCGTCGAGCTGGCGGGTGCGGGAAAGCTCGAGGTGGTCGTGGGGGCGACGTTCCCGCTCGCCCGGGGGCGCGAGGCTCTTGAGCTGAGCGCGACCCGCCACGCCGACGGCAAGATCGTCATCCTGCCGTAGCGATCGTTCGGCGGGACGCGAGCGCGAGGTCTACGCGGCGACGGCGACCGGTGTCGACGGTCCGTCGGCCGCGATGCCGCGCGCATCCAGTGCCGTCTCGACGATCGTCAGCCCCTCCATGCCGGGGAGCTTGGCGATGTGCGAGTCGACGTCACGCACCAGCTTGCGTCCTTCGGTGCCGCGGAAGAGGTGCCCCATCACATGGGTGACCTCCTCGTCGGTCGAGATGCCCGAGCCGACCGGGGCCCAGAACCGGCTGAGCGCGAAGCGCGTGATGACCTGCGCCTTCTTGCTCTTCGCCAGGCGGTCGCGGGCCTGCGAGGCGTAGAAGGCGACGTGCTTGGTCTCCTGCGCGGCGATCCGCTTGAGCAGCTCCGCGAGCACCGGATGCTTCTCCAGCTTCGCCATCCGCAGGTAGGCCGAGTTGGCGCTCCACTCGTTCGCGGCACCCCACGACATGTGCACGGCGACGAAGTCGTTGCCGACGAGGCCCCCGAGCAGCGACTGCTTGATCGGGTCGAGGCGGTCCTTCCAGCCCAGCTTGATGCGAGTCGCGGCCAGCTCGTCGAAGTCGACCACGATGCCGTGCTTGGCGAGCACCGCGGCGAGAGCCTCGCCGTGCCAGAACTCCTCGCGGTTCCACATCGTCATGAACGCGCCCACCTCGGGCTCGTTGTGCGAGGGCGTGGTGAGCAGATCGCGCAGATAGCAGACCGTGTGATATTCCACGTCGCACATGTAGCGCAGCGTGCGCAGGCTCTCCGGCGGCAGCGGGTTGTCGTGGAAGGAGTCCAGATCGAGGTCGCCCCAGGCGACCGGCTTCGAGTTGGCGGTGTAGCGGTCGATGTCGAAGGCCATGTCAGCTCTCCTCGCGGGGTCGGTAGTCCAGCACAGCACGCTTGGGTGAACGCGCGCTGCGCTTCCAGTGCTCGATGCCCCATCGGCGACGCTGCGCCTCGCGCGCGAGGGGGGTGTCGGGGTTGACGGCGACCGAGTGCCCGAGCAGGTCGAGCCAGACCAGGTCGGCGTGGCTGTCGCCGTAGCCGTAGGAGGCGGTCAGGTCGAGACCATGCTGCTTGGCGTACTGCTTGAGCCACGCCGCACGCGCCTCGTCGACGAGCGGCGGGGCCGCCAGGTAGCCGGTGAGCACGCCGTCGCGCTCGTGCATCGTGCCCGCGACGACCTCGTCGAACAGGCCCGCGAGTGGGGCGACCAGGGTGCCGATCGACCCGGTGACGAGCACCGTGCGGTGACCCGCCTCGCGGTGCTCCTTGATGCGCTCGATCGCGGCCGGGCTGGTGTGGCGCAGCAGGGTGTCGGTGTAGCCGCCCGCGACGACCCTCTCCAGGCGTGCGGCGGGCATCCCCTCGTAGCGGCGCAGGAAGGTGCGAATGAACTCGCCGCGGTCGCGGCGCTCGGCGCGCAGGTAGCGTGGCAGGTTCGCCAGGATGTTGGCGACCTCACCCGGCCAGGCGGCCTTGCGCATTCCGGCGCTGCGCACCCACAGGTACTGCTGCACGATGTTGCTGTCGACGATGGTGCCCTCGAGGTCGAACACGGCCACCACGTCGCTGCGCTCGGGCAGCACCTTCTTCTTGGTCGACGGCGCGCGGCCCTCCGGCCGCGAGGCGAACGCGCGGGTCAGGGTCGTGATGGCGGGGATGTGGACCGTTTGGAGGTAGTCCTCCCAGTTGATCGCCGTGATGTCGAAGCCGGCGCTCTTCTTCGCCTTCGCCGGCAGCGCCGCGTGCAGCGCGCGCGTGTTGGCGTCATCGAAGATGATCTCCGACTGCACGTAGGCGCGGTAGAGCTGCGAGAAGTAGCGCAGGGTCTCCAGCTCGCTCTTGCGCGACTGAAGCTCGGCGAACTGCTCGCGGGTGCGCGGGCTCGGCCGACGGCGCTTCAGCCAGCGCTCGGCGCGCGCCGCCTGGCGCTCCTTCGCGTGCAGGGCGCGCTCGACGGCACGGCTGCCGGGGAAGCCCCAGTTGGGCACCTCGATCCTGCCGCCGCCGGGAGCCGGCATCGGGTTGGCGGTGAAGTACTCGCGCACGTTCTCGAACATGCGGTGGAAGGGCAGCGGATTGCTGTTGCCGGAGGCCACCTGGTAGTACTCGGGCTCGGCCTTCGGCGGATTGGCGGCGACGGCGAGGATCGCGTTGACGACGTGGTCGACCGGGATCAGGTCGAGCACGGTGTCGGGCAGGCCCGGGAACTCGGGCAGCATGCCGCGGCCGTAGGCCATGATGAGCGGGTCGGCCACCTTGAATCCGTCGATCCAGCCGGGGAACGGGTGCTGCGTGGCGCTCTCGATGATCGCGGGGCGCACCACCGAGAGGCGGTGGCCGGCGGTGGCCCACATCTCCTCGGCGGCGCGTTCGGCGAAGGCCTTCGTGAAGGTGTAGACGTCCGTCCAGCCGAGGCTCTCGGCGCGGGTGCGGCCCGCGTCGACGAGCTGCTCGGTGACCCAGGCGATGCGGGCCTCCTCGCTCGCCGCGGCGACGGCCTGCGGCCCCTCCTTGCCGTGCTCGGCGCGCGCAGTCGCCATGAACCCGCGCAGGGCCTCGGGCTGGCGCGAGAGCAGTTCGACGCGCTCACGAGCACTGCGGGCGGCTTCGAACTCGGCACGCCAGTCGACCTCGTGCTCGAGGCGCGCCTCCGGCACGATGCCCTTGCGGATCCCGCCCACGTAGCAGGTGGAGACGTGCACCACGTGCGGGTTCGAGCCGCTGTCGAGCAGCGCCTGGTACAGGTTGATGGCACCGCCGACGTTGGTCGCGAAGGCCTGATCGATCGGCGGGTCGAAGCTGACCGTCGAGGCCGAGTGGATGACGACATCCAGGTCCGCGGGCAGCTCCGGCACCGAGCCGAGCCCGCCCTCGATGACGCGCACGCGCTCGGCGACGATCCGGTCGGCCTCCTCGGCGCCGACCTTCTTGCGCCAGGCGGCGAACACGGGCTTCCGCATGAGGGTCCGCAGCCGGTCGGCTCCGGTGGCCGAGCCCTTGGTGCGCACGAGGATCGAGATCGTCGTCTCGGGGTGGCTGGAGAGCAGCCGCTCGACGACCGCCTGGCCGACGAAGCCGGTCGCCCCGGTGACGAAGACGTGGGCCGAGCCGAGATCGGTCTTGGCGCGCGCGGGGCTCACGCGGCGAGCCTTGCGGTGACGGTCGGGGCGACGGCGGCCAGCCCCGGCAGGTCGCCGAGTGCGGCCGAGATGGCGGCGGCCTCGCGGCGGCCGAGGTCATCGCCGAACACGGTGCGCTCGAAGAAGGTGCGATCGCTCGCCGGTCGTGAGACCGAGCCGATCGGCCAGGCCGATTGGCGAATGACCTTCTGGGTCAGGCGGCGGGCACGGTCGGTGGCGGCGAGGCGACGGTGGGCCTCTTCGGCAAGGAAGCGGATGTGACGGTCCTTGATCTCGAGGATGAGGCGGGAGAACGGCCCCAGAGCGTCGGCGAGCGAGGCGAGGCGACGGTACGCGGTTTGCGCGATCCACTCGTCGACGAGCCCGGTCGTGACGTGGGCGGCGACGATCTGCGGGCCGTGGAAGTTGGCGACGATGGCGCGCACGACGGGGCCGCGGCGCTCGGCCCGCTCCGCGAAGCGGCGACGGGGGCGCGCGACCGTCTCGGCGGTCGGCTCGGCGCCCGCGGCGTCGAGGGCCGCGTCGAGCGCGTCCGCGATCCAGAACTTCTCGAACGCCCAGGTGGTGAGGAACGCGGTGACCCGGGCGTCCTTGTGCGTCGCCGTGACGAGGAGGTTCCGCATCCGGTCCAGGGTCGTGCGCTCCAGGTCGCGGAGCACGCGCATCAGGCGGACGGCCTCGGGCGGGAGCGTGGCGCCGTCCAGTGCGCTCAGCGCGGGATCCCCGCGGTGGCTTCCGCGGGCGGTGCGCGCGAACTCGCGGACGTCGAACGACCCCGTTCCGTCGATGTCGGACGAGAGCGCGGAGCCCTCGGGCCGGGCGGGAGGCGGAGTCATCGTGAGGAACCCTTCCTGGCGGGGGCGGAGCTGCCCGTGCAGGGTACGGCGCTCACTAGCACCGTATCGTAAGGGGCATGACGATTGCGTTGGTCACCGGCGGAACCTCGGGCATCGGGGCGGAGTTCGCGCGCCAGCTCGCCCAGCGGGGCGACGATCTCGTGCTCGTCGCGCGCGACGTCGAGCGTCTCGAGGAGATGGCGGCCGAGCTGCGTGAGCTGGGTCGCGAGGTCGAGGTGCTGCCCGCCGACCTCGGAGATCGCGCGGACCTTGCCAAGGTGGTTGCCCGTCTCGAGGACGCCTCGCGGCCGATCGCCACACTGGTCAACAACGCCGGCTTCAGCGTGCACGCGAGCCTGGTCGACGGCGACCTGGACCGGCACGACCTCGCCTTCGAGGTGATGGGACGCGCCGTGCTCGTGCTGTCGGCGGCGGCCGCTCGCGGCATGCGCGCGCGCGGACGCGGGGCGATCGTCAACGTGTCGAGCACCGCCGGCTTCGTCACGATGGGCAGCTACTCGGCGATCAAGGCGTGGGTGACGAGCTTCACCGAGGGTCTGGCCAACGAGCTTCACGGCAGCGGTGTCTCGGTCACCGCGCTCTGCCCGGGCTGGGTGCACACCGAGTTCCATGACCGCGGAGGCATCAACAAGAGCAGCATCCCGGATGCGCTCTGGCTCGATGTCACGCCCCTGGTGCGGTCGGCGCTGCGTGACGTGGCGCGGGGGCGCGTGATCTCCATCCCGAGCGTTCGGTACAAGGCCCTCATCTGGGTCGCCCGGCACCTTCCCAAGTCGGCCGTTCGCGCGATTTCGCGCCGAATCTCGTCCAGCCGTCGCGATACTGTGAGCGTGTGATTCCGAGCGAGATGTCCGCTCGTGAGGGAGGTTCGACGATGATCGCCACGCGCGACCGTTTCACCTCGCGCTTCCAGGCCGCTGCTCGCTTCGTCGCCCAGCGCGGAATCCTGAAGCCCGTCGCCTGGTCGGTGGTCTCGGTGACGGTCGTCGGAACCGAGAAGCTGAAGGGGCTCGGGAAGTCATTCGTCGTCGTCGCGAACCATTCCAGCCATCTGGATGCGCCGCTCATCATGGGCGCCCTCCCGCGGAAGCTCGCGCGCTACCTCGCCGCAGGCGCGGCGGCCGACTACTTCTTCGACGTCTGGTGGCGGCGCGGGCTCACCGCGCTGTTCTTCAACGCCTTCCCGGTTGACCGCACCGGCGCGAACTCGCGAACGGTGAGCGCACGAACCCTGCTGGAGCGCGGGGTGCCGCTGCTCGTCTTCCCCGAGGGCACCCGTTCGCGCGACGGCCGCATCGGCAGCTTCAAGCCCGGGGCCGCCTCGCTCGCCTCCGCCACGGGCTCGCCGTGCGTGCCCGTGGCGCTCGTCGGCGCGAGCGTCGCGCATCCGCGCGGGTCCAGCTGGCCCAAGCCCGGTCGCCTGCCCGTCGTCGTCGCCTTCGGTTCGCCGATGACGGTCGGCGACGACGAGACCCCCGCCGCGTTCATGACACGGGTGCGCGACGAGATCGTCCGCCTGCACGATGAGCACGCCCCCCGCATCCTCCCCGCCCCATCCCGCCCTGAAGGAGAAATCGAGTGACCGACGTCGTCAAGCACATGAAGTGGTGGGGCTGGGGGCGCGAGGGCGTCGGATTCCACCACGAGGACAAGCCCGAGTTCGCTCCCTTCGTGCTGAACGCGGTCGGCCTCGACCTGCACACCGCCACCCCCGCCGTCGAGCCGAACTTCGACGAGCTGAAGGTGCCGCGCTCGAAGGCCACCGCGGCGTTCGTGAAGGAGCTGGCCGCGATCGTCGGCGCCGAGCACGTCACGAAGGACGACATGATGCGCGTCGTGCACACCTACGGCAAGAGCCTGCGCGACCTGGTGCGCATCCGCGGCAACATGATCCTGCGCGCCCCCGACGTCGTGGTCTACCCGGCCGACGAGGCCGAGGTGCAGCGCATCGTGGATGCGGCGGTGGCGGCCGACGCCGTCATCATCCCGTTCGGCGGCGGCAGCAACATCGCCGGCAGCCTGGAGCCGTACCCGAAGGAGAAGCGCGTCATCATCTCGCTCGACCTCGGGCGACTGAACCAGGTGCTCGACGTGGACGCCGACTCGGGGCTGGCCCGAATCCAGGCGGGGGCGCAGGGCCCGGATCTGGAGGCCCAGCTCGCGGAGCGCGGCTGGACGATCGGGCACTTCCCCGACTCGTTCACCCACTCCACTCTCGGCGGCTGGGTGGCCACGCGCTCGAGCGGCATGCAGTCCGACAAGTACGGCGACATCGCCGACATCGCGCGCGGCATGCGCGTCGTGCGGCCGGGCGGCGTGCTCGTGCTGCGCCCGCTGCCGTCGACCTCGAGCGGCCCGAGCGTGCGCGAGATGATCCTCGGCTCCGAGGGCCGCCTCGGCGTCATCACCGAGGTGACCGTGCAGGTGCACCGCATCCCCGAGAAGCGCGACGTCTTCGCCTACTTCTTCCCGAACTGGAACGCCGGCATCGCCGCGATGCAGGAGATCAGCGAATCGGATGCGAGGCCGTCGATCACGCGCGTCTCCGACTCCAACGAGACCGGCTTCTCGCTCGCGACCAGCAAGGAGAGCACCGGCGTCAGCAAGTTCCTCTCCGGCACGGTGCTGCCGACGCTCATGAAGAGCAAGGGATGGAATCTCGACGACATCTGCCTGAGCTTCATCGGCTACGAGGGCGGCACCGCGCACGCCAAGCGCCAGAAGAAGCTCGTCGACGCGATCGTCAAGAAGCATGGCGGCATGGGCGTCGGCTCGGGGCCGGGCGTGCTGTACGACCAGAAGAAGTTCGACACCCCGTACCTGCGCGACTTCCTGCTGGACCGGGGCGCCGCGGGCGACGTCTCCGAGACGGCCGCGCCGTGGTCGCGGCTCAACGAGGTGCACGATGCCGCGTACGCCGCCGCCAACGCCGCCTACGCCGAGATCGGCGTCAAGGGCTGGATCATGTCGCACCTCTCGCACTCGTACCATTCGGGGGCCTGCCTCTACTTCACGTTCGCCTTCGTCTTCCAGGACGACCCGATCGCCGAGTACAACGTCGTCAAGAACGCGATCCAGCAGTCCTTCGTCGACCACGGGGCGACGATCTCGCATCACCACGGCGTCGGCGTCGAGCATGCCCCGTGGCTGGAGCAGGACATCTCGGCGGAGGGTGTCAAGGTGATGAGCGGACTGTTCGCCGCCAACGATCCGGGATCGAACTTCAACCCGCGCACGGTCATCACCAGCAGCTGATCTTTGCTCGACGGGTGCCCTGAGAGCCCGGGATACGCTAGAACGAATGGCTTCCTACGAACTCTCCCCTGAAGTCGCGAGCGCGCTCGCCGATGGTCAGCCCGTCGTCGCGCTCGAGTCGACGATCATCTCGCACGGTCTGCCGCGTCCCCGCAACCACGCGGCTGCCGTCGAGTTCGAGGAGATGCTCCGCGACCGCGGGGTGACCCCGGCCACGATTGCGGTGATCGACGGCGTTCCGCGCGTGGGGCTCGACGCCGACGGCGTCCGCCGGATCGCTGAGGACGACCTCGCGAAGGCGAGCGTGCGCGACCTGCCGATCCTGGCGGCGCGCGGAGCGTCGGGCGCGACCACGGTCGCGGCGACCGCGTGGCTTGCCTCGCAGGCGGGCATCCGGGTGTTCGCGACCGGCGGGCTCGGCGGCGTGCACCGCGGCGCGGCCGAGACCTTCGACGAGTCGGCCGATCTCGCCACGCTCGCCGAGGTGCCGATCTCGGTGGTCAGCGCGGGGGTGAAGAGCGTGCTCGACATCGCCGCCACGCTGGAGCGGCTCGAGACGCTGAGCGTTCCGGTGGTCGGCTTCGGCACGCGCGCGTTCCCGGCATTCTGGTTGCGCGAGTCGGGCATCGACCTGGACTGGAGCGTCGACAGCGCCGACGAGGTCGCGCGCGTGATGCGCGCTCGCGACGAGCTCGGACAGCGCCAGGGCATCGTCGTGGCGAACCCCATCCCCGCCGAGCAGCAGTGGGATCCGGCGGAGCACGACCGGGTGCTCGCGGAGGCGTTCGCCGCGGCCGAGCTGGCGGGGGTGCGCGGCAAGGCCGTCACGCCGTTCCTGCTCGGGTTCATCGTCGACGCCTCCGAGGGACGCAGCCTCGAGGTCAACCTCGACCTGGCGCGCAACAACGTGCGCGTCGCCGCCGACATCGCACGCGCGTGGAGCGCGCTCGGCGGCTCCGCGTGAGCGGCCCGCGCTTCGTCGTCATCGGCGATGTCATCAACGACATCGTCGTGGTTCCGCGGGGGACCATTCAGGTCGACGCCGACACCACCGCCTCGGTGCGGACTCGGCCCGGCGGCTCAGCCGCCAACACGGCGGCCTGGCTCGGCGCGCTCGGCGCCGAGGTCGACTTCGTCGGCTGCGTCGGCAGCGAGTCCCTCGAGTGGCACCGGAACGCGCTTCGGGACCAGGGCGTGACGCCGCACCTCAACGTGGAGCCCGGATTCTCCACCGGCACGATCGTGATCGTCGTCGAGGGCGAGCATCGCACGATGCTCACCGAGCGCGGCGCGAACTCAGCGATCAGCTCCAGCCTGGTGACCGACGAGATCCTCGACGGCGCGGCCATGCTGCACATCAGCGGCTACAGCATCGTCGACGGCTACGGCGACGCGGGCGCGCGCGACCTGATCGACCGGGCCACCGCGCTCGGGGTGCCCGTGTCCGTCAACCCGGGTGCGGTCGGCTACATCCTCGAATTCGGCGTCGAGCGCTTCCTTGCCGCGATCGCCGGCGCGACCGTGTTCTTTCCGAACCTCGCCGAGGGGAAGCTTCTCACCGGCCGCGACGACCCCGAAGGCATCGCGAAGAAGCTGCTGACGCACTTCCCCCTCGTCGTCGTGACGCTCGGCGCGGACGGCGCGCTCATCGCCACGCGCGGCGAGAAGCCGATCCTCGTCCCGGCGCCGGCCGTCCGGCTGGTCGATCCGACCGGAGCGGGGGATGCCTATGCTGCGGGCTTCCTGGAGACCTGGGTCGCGACGGGATCGCTCGACCTCGCGGGGCAGGCGGGCGCGCAGGCCGCCGCGCGCGTGATCATGATCGTCGGCGGGCGCCCCGCGATCTAGGCGGTGGCGCCGCGCCCCGTTGTGGCGCGCATGTGCTGATACGCGTCGAGCGCGCGCGCTCGCGACTCCGCCAGGTCGACGATCGGCTCCGGATAGTCGGGGGTGCCGAGCTCGGGCACCCAGCGCCGCAGGTAGCGCTCGTCGGGGTCGAAGCGCGTCGCCTGGGTGACGGGGTTGAAGACGCGGAAGTACGGCGCCGCATCCGACCCGCTGCCGGCCACCCACTGCCAGTTGCCGGGGTTGCTTGCCTCGTCGGCATCGACGAGCGTGTCCCAGAACCACGCCTCGCCGATGCGCCAGTCGATGAGCAGGTTCTTGATGAGAAAGCTTGCGACGATCATGCGGACGCGGTTGTGCATGACGCCGGTGCGCCAGAGCTCCCGCATCCCCGCGTCGACGATCGGGATGCCGGTGCGGCCCTGCTGCCAGGCGGCGAGCTCGGTCGGGTCGGCGACGCTCCATGGGAAGGCGTCGAACTCGCCCCGGTAGTTCTCGGTGGCGAGTTCGGGGTGGTGGAAGAGCAGCTGCGCGTTGAAATCGCGCCAGCCGAGCTCGCTGCCGAACTTCGCGACGTTGCGGCGCGCGGCGGGCGGCAGGTCGGCGGCATGGATGCGCGTCCAGACCTGGGCGGGGCTGAGCTCGCCGAAGCGGAGGCGGGGGCTCAGCCTCGAGGTGGCGTCGACGGCGGGCTCGTCGCGCCGGTGGTAGTCGGCGAGGGCGCCGGTGGCGAACTCGTCGAGCCGGTCGAGCGCGGCGGCCTCGCCGGGCGTCCAGGTGGCGCGGAGCCCCGCAGCCCAGTCGGGGCGGGTGGGCAGCAGATCCCAGTCCGCCAGGGAGTCCCCGTCGACGGCGAGTCCAGGGATGCGCTCGGGTGCGGGCACCGGCATGCGGAAGTCGAGGGCGCTGGCGGCGCGCCAGAACGGGGTGAAGACACGATACGGCTGGCCGGCCCCGGTGAGCACGCGGCCGGGCTCGGCCAGGAGGGCGGCGGCGAAGCTGTGCACCTCGATGCCGTCGGCGGCGAGCCGGGCGCGCAGTCGGGCGTCGATCGCGCGTGCGGGCGTGTAGCGGCGGTTCCACACCACCGCGCTGGCGCCGATCTCGGCGACGAGCTCGGGGATCACGGTCTCGGCGGCGCCGCGCCGCAGGACGAGCGTCGCGCCGAGTTCGCCGAGCCGTTCGTCGAGCGCGGTCAGGCTGCCGTGCCACCACCAGCGCGCGGCACCGCCGAGCGGCCGGAGCTCGGGGCTGAGCTCGTCGTGGACCACGACGACGACAACGGGGCCGCCGCGGTCGACCGCCGCGGTCAGGGCGGGGTTGTCGGCCACGCGCAGGTCGTCGCGCAGCCAGACGAGAACGGGGGGCGTCATTCGACGCGCGCCGTCGGGTCGGCCCCGCGCAGCTTGCGCGTCAGTCGCAGCAGCTCCTCGACCTCCGCCGCCGTGAGCACCGACATCTCGCGGGCGATCGCGGTGGAGTGCAGCGCCCCCACGCGCCGGAACAGCTCGAGACCGTGCTCGCTCAGCGTGATCACGGTGCCGCGGGCGTCGTGCGGATCGCGCGAGCGGGTGACGAGCCCCCGCGCCTCGATCCGGTCGATCAGGCGACTCACGCTCGGCTGGGTGAGCAGCAGGTGCTTGGTCAGATCGCGGATGCGGGCGGCGTGATCGGACTGCCGGTAGAGGTTGAAGAGCACGTCGTACTCGTTGAACGACAGATCGTCGGGGAAGACCGAGAGCAGCCGGCGCAGGATGGAGACCTGCGCGCGGTAGAGCGACTCCCAGGCATCCACGGCCCGTGTGCGGTCGGTCATGGACCTACTCTAGGCATCCGGTGAGACCGTCGATGCCGGGTGCCGCGTTAACAGATTGAGGGTCGGTCGCAGAGGCACGCGACCGACCCTCTCCCTTGCACCAAGAGTGTCCTGCAATCACATTCCGCGGTAGCTGCCACAGCAAACAACTAACGCTCTTGAAAGATATAACGGAAAGATAACGCTGTCTAGTTACCTGTTCGTTATTTTTGCTTCGGGTTTTCTGTGAGCGCGTTCGGACGCACGTCGGCCCCGCGTCGTGCATCCCGCCAGCCCCCGACGAGCACGGCGGCGGCCGCCAGAACGGCGCCGACCGCGAGCACGATGGCGGCGACGAGGATCGGCCCGGACGGTGCGATGATCGACTGCCCAGCGAGCGCCTGCCAGGTGAGCAGCGCGATGGCGCCCGCGTAGCTCGCGGTTGCCACGGCGACCAGCCCGAACCGCGTGCTCCCGTCGCGCAGCGCCGTGATCCGGGCGGAGAGAAGTTCGATCCCGAGCAGGACGAGCGGGATCGCCTGCATTGCGTGCATGCCGATGAAGTGCGGCACGCGCAGGTCGCCGGCCTCGGTGCTCCAGCCGAGGAAGGGCAGCCCCGGACCGCCGTCGGCGACGCCGACCGCGTGTGCTCCGGCGATCCCCTGGAAGTCGTTCAGCTGCTCGGCATTCGGGCCGGTCGTGAAGAAGGCGAGGCCCATCCCCACGATGCCCAGGGCGACGCCCGCGCGCACGGCGAGGTTGCGCGCGCGGTCCGGTCCGGGGCTCGCGACGAGGCCGATCCCGACCAGCAGGGTCATGATCCAGACCACGACGATCGAGGCGGCCATGATCGACCACAGGGTCGTGGTGAGCGGGGTCGTCACATTGAAGTGGCTCGTCGAGCCGACCGCCGCGGCGCCCACGATGATGACGATCTCGGCGAGGAGGCCGACGACGGCGATTGTGCCCGCCGTTTCGGCCAGTCGGCGCCGACGCTGCACGAGGCCGATGAGCCAGGCGAGCGTGAGCGAGAAGATCGCGATCGAGATCGTGAACTTGAGCGGCTTGAACCAGGCGTTCTGCCCGAGGATCTCCCGGGGGTCGACGATCGCCAGCACTCCGGATGCGACCGCGAGCGCCGCCATCAGCGCGGTGAGGGCGAGCAGGGGGCGATGCCAGCGCACGGGGCGCGGCAGGCGGAGTCGGGTGTGCTGCGGTGCGGGGTCGGCATTCATGGGCAGGCGTCTCCGTTCGGGTCGAGTGCGGTGGAGGCGAGGTGCTGCTGGGCCATGCGGCGCAGTCCCGCCACGAGGGTGTCGCCGAGCACGGTGCCGACGACCGCCGTCTCGGCTGCCGTGGCGCGGTCGCCCGCCAGGGGCGTCACGCCGAGGTCGGCCGCGGCGATGGCCTCCGCCGCGTCGAGGTAGCCCGGCAGTGCATCCGCGAGATCGTCGCGGCCCAGTTCGGAATAGCGGTCGAGGATGCCGGCGGCGAGGTCGACTCCGGGGTTGTTCGGGTGAACGCGCCAGCCGCGCGCGGCCGCGAGCTCGAGCAGCCGGGCGCGGGATTCGGGGGAGGCGGGGCTGTCGGCCCCGGCGATGGCGCCCTGGGCGATGCCGAGAGTGTCGTAGACCGGCAGGCTGTCGTCGTCGATAGCCGTGAGCACGGTGCGGGCGTGGGCGATCGTGAGACCGCCGGCCTCGATCAGGGCGCGCAGCAGACGCAGGCGCGCGAGGTGCTGTTCGCTGTAGTCGGTCTGGTTGTAGCCGGTGCGCTCGCCCGCGGGCAGCAGCCCCTCGCGCGTGTAGTACTTGATCGACGCCATGGAGACGCCGCTGCGCTGGCTGAGTTCGGAGATCCGCATGTCGATAGCATAACTATCGACAGCACGGCTATCAACCCTTAGAGTGGCGAGATGACTCGCAGCTCTCGCACCCGACTCGGACTCGCGCTCGTCTGGTTCGCGCTCGCCTCCCTCGGCCTCGTCGGAACCTGGTACTTCAATCTCAGCTTCTTCGCTGCCGGGGAGAGTGCCGACTACCTCGGCGCCTGGTTCGCCAACGACGCCAGTGCCTCGGCCGCCGTCGACCTGATCGTGGTGGCCTCGGCGGCCGGCATCTTCATGGTCGTCGACGGAATCCGACTCGGCTGGGCGCGCTGGATCTGGGTGCTCGTGGTGCTGAGCTTCGCGATCGCGATCGCCTTCGCCTTCCCGCTCTACCTCGGGCTGCGGGAGCTCGCGCTGCGACGGCGCACGTCGGGCGACTAGGCGGCGATCACGAGGATCGCCGCGGCCGCACGCTCGCCGAGGGACAGCTCGAGCTCGCCCAGGTGCACCGTGATCGTGCCCGCGACGGGTTCGCGACGCGCGACGCGCAGGTGCGCATCCAGGACGATGCCGGCCGTCTCGAGGTAGCGCAGCAGCTCCGGGTCAGCATCCGAGACCCGGGCGATGCGCACCGCGGCGCCCTCCTCGGCGGCGAGCAGAGGGATGCCCGCGAAGTCCGGCAGGGTGCCGTCGCGACGCGGAATCGGGTCGCCGTGCGGGTCGCGCTCCGGGTTGCCGAGCTGCGCCGCCACGGCGTCGACGAAGCGATCCGAGACGGCGTGCTCGAGCACCTCGGCCTCGTCGTGCACCTCGTCCCAGGCGTAGCCGAGCTCTTCCACCAGGAAGGTCTCGATCACGCGATGTTTGCGCACCATGGCCACGGCGATCCGCTCGCCCTCGGCGCTCAGCGCGATCGCGCTGTAGGGGGCGTGCGTCACCAGGCCTCGGGCGGTGAGCTTGCGGACCGCCTCCGAGACCGAGGAGGCGGCGAGACCGAGCCGCGCCGCGAGCACGCTCACCGTGACCGGCTGGGTGCTCCACTCGGCGGCGTTCCAGATCGCCTTGAGGTAGTTCTCGGTCTGGGTCGAGTTCTCCGTCATCGTCCCTCCGAGGCGTCGGTGGTGCGGGGCGGGGCGAGTCGCGCACGCCGGGCCGCGGCGAGGCGGGCCGCGAAGACCCCGTATCGCGGGCTGGCCAGGAACACGATGGTGAACAGCGTCCCCTGCGTCAGCACGACGAGCGCGCCGGGGGAGGCGTCCCACCAGTAGCTCAGGTAGATGCCGACGACGCTCGCGGTGACCGCGAGCGCGGGGGCGATGAGCAGCATTCGCCCGAAGCGGTCGGTCAGCAGCGACGCGGTCGCCCCCGGGATGATCAGCAGGGCCACCACCAGCACGACGCCGACGACCTGCAGCGCGACGACGGCGGTGAGCGCGAGCATGCCGAGCAGCAGCGCCCCGAGCAGGCGCGGCGAGAGCCCGATCGAGAAGGCGTGGGTGGGGTCGAAGGCGAACAGAGTGAGGTCGCGACGCTTGAGCAGCACGACGATCAGCACGATCGCGGCGAGCACCGCGATCTGGGCGAGCTCGGTCTGACTCACCCCGAGCACGTTGCCGAACACGATCTCCGCCAGATCGGTCTGGCTCGGCGTGACCGAGATGAGGGCGAGGCCGAGCGCGAACAGGGTGGTGAAGACGATGCCGATCGCGGCGTCCTCCTTGATGCGGCTGCGGTCGCGCACGATGCCGATGAGCCCCACCGCGAGGACGCCGAACACGACCGCGCCGAGCGCGAACGGCGCGCTCACGATGTAGGCGAGCACGACGCCCGGGAGCACGGCGTGCGAGACGGCGTCGCCCATGAGCGACCAGCCGATCAGCACGAGCCAGCAGCTCAGCAGCGCGCAGACGAGTGCGGCGATCGAGGTGGTGACGAGCGCCCGCACCATGAACTCGTAGCCGAGCGGCTCGAGGATGAAGTCGAGGGGGCTCACGCGAGGTCTCCTTCGCGCTCGGTGCCGAGCCCGAAGGCGCGTGCCAGGTTCTCGGGCTTCAGCACCTCGGCGGTCGGTGCGTGCAACAGCACTCGGCCGAGCAGCAGGATCGCCTCGTCGGCGAGGGTGGGAAGCGCGTGCAGGTCGTGCGTCGCGACGATGACCGAGCGGCCGTCCTCGGCCAGTTCGCGCAGCAGCCGCACGATGAGGCGCTCGCTGCGGCGGTCGACGCCGGCGAAGGGCTCGTCGAGAAGCAGGATCCGGGCGTCCTGCGCGAGCGCCCGCGCGACGAAGGTGCGCTTGCGCTGCCCGCCGGAGAGGGTGCCGATCGGGCGGTCGGCGAGGCCGCCGAGCTCGACGCGGGCCAGAGCGCTCGCGACGGCGTCCCGGTCGGTCGGGCGGGGGCGGCGGGTGAGGCCGAGGCGGCCGTAGCGGCCCATCATCACGACGTCGCCGACGGTGACCGGGAAGCGGGGATCGATGTCGTCGGACTGCGGCACCGAGGCGACCAGTCCGCGTCGGCGTGCCTGCTCGGGCGGCAGCCCGCCCAGCCGGACCGTGCCGCGGTCGGCGCGCACCGCTCCGAGTGCCACCTTGAACAGCGTCGACTTGCCGGCGCCGTTCATGCCGATCAGCCCGCACACGCGTCCCGGCTCGACGCGCAGCTCGGTGACGTCGAGCGCGAGCAGGTCGCCGTAGTGCACGGCGACATCGCGCAGCTCGAGCGCCGAGGCGAGGGCGGTCTGGCTCATGCCTCCGTTCCGCTCAGTCCGGCGATGATGAGGTCGACGTCGTGGCGCAGCAGCTCCAGGTAGGTGGGCACCGGGCCGTCCGCCTCGGAGAGCGAGTCGACGTAGAGCGTGCCGCCGAAGGTCGCGCCGGTTGCCTCGACCACCTGCTGCATGGCGCGGTCCGAGACGGTCGACTCGCAGAACACCGCGGGCACGTCGTTCTCGGTGACGAAGTCGATGACGGCGGCGATCTGCTGCGGCGTCGCCTCCTGCTCGGCGTTGACCGGCCACAGATACTGCTCGGTGAGTCCGGCATCCCGAGCCAGGTAGCTGAACGCGCCCTCGCACGTCACGAGCGCGCGGTGGTTCTCGGGCAGCCCGTCCAGCGCCGTGAGCAGCTCGTCGTGGAGGGCGCGCAGCTCGGCAGCGTAGTTCTCGGCGTTGCGCGTGAAGTCGTCGGCGTGGCTCGGGTCGAGCTCGGCGAACGCGGTCGCGATCGTCGCGATGTAGCTCTCCGCCTCGGTGGTCGACATCCAGGCGTGCGGATTGGGGGCGCCGGTGCCGCCGATCGGGATGGGCGTGACGGTGTCGCCGAGAACGACGTGCGGCACCTCGAGCTGGTCGATGAACTGGGCGAACCAGGCCTCGAGTCCCAGCCCGTTGTCGAGGATGAGGTCGGCGCTTGCGGCGGTGCGCAGGTCACCGGGCGTCGGCTCGTAGCCGTGGATCTCGGAGCCGACCTTGGTGATCGACTCGACGCGGAGATGCTCGCCCGCGACGTTCTGCGCCAGATCGGCGAGCACGGTGAAGGTGGTGAGCACGACCGGGCGGTCGTCCGCGGGGTCAGGCGTCGAGCTGTCGGCGGTGCAGCCGCTCAGGCCGAGCGCGAAGGCGAGCCCGGTCGCGGCGACGAAGTTCGTACGGCGTCGCACCTGAGTCCAGAGTTTCGGCATACCGAAACTCTAGACGAGGTGGCGCGAACTATCGAGCGCTCTCGTCCTCCGGCAGCGCGGCGAGCCAGTCGCCCCACCACGCCTTCCAGCGGTCCGCGTCGTCGGCCGTCGCGAGGCGCTCGTGCGTGACGGTCAGGCGGGTGCGGCCCCCGGCGAGCGGATCGATCGCGAGCTGCACGACGCCGACCGGCTCCGCGCCGCGGGTCGCATCGAACCGGGGCGACTTGACGCCCGGGCGCGAGCGCGGCGTCAGCGTGAGCTCGGGGATCAGCTCGACGCGGCGCGCATCATCCTCGATCGCGGCGCGCAGGCTCTCCACGGCCCAGCGGAGGGTGCGCGAGCGGCTCACCGAGAAGGTTCCGTCGGCCATCTGCCCCGGGAGGCGCAGTCCCGTGATGCGCTCGAAGCCGACCGTGACCGCCTGGGCCCACCAGGCATCCACGCCCTGCTCGTGAACCCAGCGGGCGATGGCCGGATGTCCGGCATTGCGGCCCGGACCGGCGTCGATGAGCTCGACCCACTCGTCCCAGCCGTGGCCGGTGCGCTCGCGGACCGCGTGGTCCGGGTGCTCCGGCTCTGACGCCCAGTTCGTGGAGTTCGCGCCCATGTCGACAGGCTAGAACACGTCGGGCGAGGGCGTCGAGGCCCAGCGGATGGCGACGTCGGCGTGGCGGTCGAAGCGGTAGCCCGCCCCGCGCACCGTGCGGATGACGTCCTCGAAGGCGCCGAGCTTCGAGCGCAGCCGACGCACGTGCACGTCGATCGTGCGCTCGTTGGGGGTCTCCTCGTCGTCGGTGTCGCCCCACAGTGAGGAGATGATCTCGGCGCGGTCGATCGTGCGGCCCTCGCGCAGCACGAGGAACTGCAGGAGCTCGAACTCCTTGTAGGTGAGCGGCGCGACCTCGCCGTCGAGCAGCACTCGGCGGCGCGAGATGTCGATCACGACGCCCGCCTTCGGCTCCGGCGGCGGGGTCACCGCGGCGGCGGCCTGGCGCTGACGCGCGAGCGCGGCCGGGTCCTGCAGGGCGAGTCGCACGACATCGACGTCGCGTCCGCCGGCGCCCTCGGGAGCCAGTGCGACCGCGGCGTAGCTCTCGGCGCCGGGGGCGAGCTGGGCGACCAGGGCCTTCAGCTGGGTGACGATCGTGGGCAGGTCGGTGCCGGCCTCCGCCGCTTTGGCCTCGTCGATGCCGACGTAAAGGGCGAAGCCGCGCGCCTCAGTCCCGTCGGGGACGGCGCGGATGCGGGAGGGCGGTGTGGCCGGCTGCTCGTCGCGCGCGAGCGGCGGGGCGAGATCCGCGACCGGGCGGGGTCGCACGGGTGCGGGGGCGGGCGGCTTGCGGAGTGCGTCGAGGGTGGCGAGAGACATGTCGTCGAATCCTTCATTGGCGGGCGACGTGGGGCTGTGCTCATCCACGGTGGTTCGCCTCGCGAGAGTGGGAAGTGTGTGCAGGGTGGCGGGATCGATCCCCCGAGGGGGCGGATTCCGGGAGTCCGTGATGCTCAAACATCGGAGCGCATTCGGGACTCGGCGAGAGAGAAGTCTCTACGCACACATTCGACAACAGGTGACCGCGCGCGCCGACATCATGTCAGCGGCCCCACAAGCCTCGAAGGAGGTCAGGGTGTGCGTGCGGTCGGTCATGCCTGCCAGTTTCTTGCACCGGCGCGCAAAACGCAACCCGGTTCAGACGGTTCCGTACAGCCGATCGCCGGCGTCGCCGAGTCCCGGCACGATGTAGCCGACCTCGTTGAGCTTCTCGTCGAGCGCCCCCAGCACCACGGTGACGTTGCGTCCCTCGGTCGCCGCGCGCACCGCCTCGACGCCTTCGGGGGCGCCCAGCAGGCAGATCGCGGTCACGTCCTCGGCGCCGCGCTCGAACAGGAACTCGATCGCGGCGATCAGCGAGCCGCCGGTCGCGAGCATCGGGTCGAGCAGGAAGCACTGACGGCCCGCGAGGTCATCCGGAAGGCGCGTCGCGTAGGTGGTCGGCTGGAGGGTCTCCTCGTCGCGCACCATGCCCAGGAAGCCCACCTCGACCGTCGGCACGAGCGCGGTCATGCCGTCGAGCATGCCGAGCCCGGCACGCAGGATCGGCACGACGAGCGGGCGAGGCTCGGCGATCTCGACCCCCATCGTCTCGGTCACCGGCGTCGTCACGCTGACCGGCGTCACGCGCACATCGCGGGTCGCCTCGTAGGCCAGCAGCGTGACCAGCTCGCGAGCCAGATTGCGGAAGGTCGGGCTCGGGGTGCGCTCGTCGCGAAGCACCGTGAGCTTGTGGGTGATGAGCGGGTGGTCCGCGACGTGGAGGCGCATAGGCTCAATCTATCGGAACGCGCACCCCGCGCCGGCGGCCCACCGTTTCGAATGGTGCCAATTCAGCTTGGCGCCATGCTGAACTGGCAGCACCGAAACGGGAGGGTGGATGACCGACGACGAGGTCATGGAGCTCGCCCTGGCCGAGGCACGGGCCGCGCTCGCGACCGGCGATGTTCCGGTCGGCGCCGTCATGCTCGATGGGCAGGGTCGCGTGCTGGCGACCGGGCGCAACGAGCGCGAACTTTACCAGGATCCGACCGCGCACGCGGAGGTCGTCGCAATCCGTCGCGCGGCGGAGGCGATCGGCGACTGGCACCTGGACGACACGACGCTCGTCGTCACGCTCGAGCCGTGCGTGCTCTGCGCGGGCGCGATCCTGGCGGCGCGCATCCCGCGCCTCATCTTCGGCGCCTGGGACGAGAAAGCGGGGGCGGTGGGGAGCCAGCACGACCTGGTACGCGATCGACGCCTCCCGCACCGGGTCGAGGTGACCACGGGTGTGAGAGGCGTCGAGGCGGCGGAGCTGCTCCGCGAGTTCTTCGAGCAGCGGCGCTGAGGCCGCGCGGGACTAGTCCCAGAGCACCGCGATGATCACGTTGACGATGGCGAGCCCGCCCGCGGCGTGGAAGGCCGGCTTGACCTTGCCGCCCTTGCGCTTGTTGACGCTCGCGAGGATCGCCGCTGCGAGGATGACCAGGGCGATGATGAGCTTGACCGCGATCTTCGCGTTGTCGACCCCCAGGTCGCCCATCTGCCGGATCCCGACCAGCGCGAGACCGGTCACGACCTGGGTGATCGCGCCGGTCAGCAGGATGTCGGTGCGGAAGCCGGACTTCGCGCGCATCTGCACGAGGAACACCCCGATGATCGCGGCAAGTCCGAGGAAGTGCAGAACGAGAACAAGATTGAGGACGATTTCCATGGTGCTCCTTCGGGGGCGCTAGTCGGCGCTCTTGATGACGATGGCGTCGGTCGGCGGGTTGTAGTCGTGCGGCGAGTGGAACACATCGGGCTCAATGTAGATGATGCGAGCGTGCGGCACCGCGGCGCGCACGCTCTTCTCGACCGAGTTGATCGCGCTGGCGACGTTCGACATCGAGGTGCCCTTGGGGAAGGCGAGCTTCGCGCCGACCATCAGCTCGTCCGGGCCCACGTACAGGGTCTTCATGTGGATGATCGTCTCGACCTGCGGGTGCGAGACGAGCGCTTCGCGGATCTTCGCGACGTTCGCCTGATTCGCGCCTTCGCCGACAAGCAGGCTCTTCGTCTCGATGCCGAGGACGAGGGCGACGAGCACCAGCAGGACGCCGATCGCGATGGTGCCGATCGCATCCCAGACGGGGTCGCCGGTCACGATGGTGAGGCCGACGCCGACGAGCGCGAAGGTCAGGCCGAGCAGTGCGGCGATGTCCTCCAGCAGTACGACGGGCAGCTCCGGCTGCTTGGCGTGGCGCACGAACGCGACCCAGCCCTGGTCGCCGCGGGCGAGGTTCGACTCGATGACCGCCGTGCGCAGCGAGAACGACTCGAGCACGATCGCGATGACGAGCACGACGATCGGGAGCCACGGCACCTCGAGCGGGTGCGGGTTCTGCAGCTTCTCGATGCCCTCATAGAGCGAGAAGACGCCACCGACGGAGAACAGCACGATGGCGACGACGAAGGCGTACACGTAGCGCTCGCGCCCGTAGCCGAAGGGGTGCTCGGCGTCAGCCTTGCGTTTGGCCTGCCGGCCGCCGAACAGCAGCAGGCCCTGGTTCGCCGCGTCGGCGACCGAGTGCACGCCTTCGGCGAGCATCGCGCTCGAACCGGAGAATGCGAACGCGACGAACTTGGTGATCGCGATGCCGGAGTTCGCCAGCAGGGCCGCGACAACGGCCTTTGTTCCGCCCGAGGTGCTCATCGATCAGGTCCCCTCTGCGCTCGAAACTGGGCGCGCGGTCCCAAGTTACACTCTGCGAGTGACCGCTTCCTCCTCCGAAACGACTCGTCTGCCCCGTATCGCGATCCTCGGCGCAGGGTCGATGGGAGGGGCGATCCTCGCGGGGCTGCGCCGCTCCGCGGCGGCCGACGATGGCGTGGTCGTCACGACGCGCAGCGCCGAGAGCGCCGCGCGCATGTCCGCAGACGGCATCGAGGTCCTCTCTCTCGAGACGGCGCCCGACGCGAATCGTCGCGCCGTGGCGGGCGCGGGGCTCGTTCTCCTCGCCGTCAAGCCGGCGATGATCGCCGACCTGCTGCGTGAGATCGCCGACGCGCTCGAACCCGACGCGATCGTGGTGAGCGTGGCCGCGGGCGTGACGACGGCGTCAATGGAGGCACTGGTCGCCAACCCGGTGGTTCGCTCCATGCCGAACACTCCGTCGCTGGTGGGCCTCGGGGTGACCGGGCTCTCGGCGGGCTCCCGCGTGGACGACGCCCAGGTGTCGCTCGTGGCGGCGCTCTTCGCGACGGTCGGAGAGGTCATCGTCGTGCCGGAGGCGCAGTTGGACGCGCTCTCCGCGGTGTCCGGCTCCGGCCCCGCCTACGTGTTCCTGCTGATCGAGCGCTGGACGCAGGCCGCGATCGATCTCGGCTTCGCTCCCGAGCAGGCGCGGCTGATGGTCGAGCAGACGGTGCGCGGCGCGAGCGAGCTGCTGGCGGGGGCCGACGTCGATGCCACCGAGCTGCGTCGCCGCGTGACCAGCCCGAAGGGCACGACCGAGCGCGCGGTCGCCGTGCTCGAGGAGGCCGAACTTCGCGACCTGTTCACGCGTGCCGCCGACGCTGCCGTCGCGCGGGCGAAGGAGATCGCCGCAGGGTCCTGACCTGAGCGGGCGTTCGGCGACTCAGCCGAGGGTCGCGAAGCGGTCGAGGTCGGCGACCTTTCCGCTGGCGATGATGAGGTCGTGGTTCGAGACCACCGTGTCCGCTGTCGCGTAGGTGAACTCCTTGCCGGGGCTCTTCACGCCGACGACGGTGATGCCGTACTTGGTGCGCACGTGCGAGTCGGTGAGACTGAGTCCGCGGATCGGCTTCGGCGGGTACATCTTGACGATCGCGAAGTCGTCGTCGAACTCGATGAAGTCGATCATGCGGCCCGACACGAGGTGGGCGACGCGCACGCCGGCCTCCGCCTCCGGGTAGATCACGTGGTTGGCGCCGATGCGCGAGAGGATCTTGCCGTGCGACTGGCTGACGGCCTTCGCCCAGATCTGCGGGATGCCGAGGTCGACCAGGTTCGCGGTGATGAGCACGCTCGCCTCGACGTAGGAGCCGACCGCGACGACCGCGACCTTGAAGTCGGCGGCGCCGATCTGCCGGAGCGCGTCGATCGAGCGCGCATCCGCCTGCACGGCGTGCGTGACACGGTCTGCCCACTTCTGCACGAGGTTCGGATCTTCATCGACCGCGAGCACCTCACGGTCGAGTCGCTGAAGCTGCCCGGCGGTCGCGGCGCCGAATCGGCCGAGGCCGAGCACCAGAACCGGGGCGTCGTGCGGGATTCGCTCAACCAACGATGGGCCTCTCTTCGGCGCGCGTGAACAGCTGACGGCGTTGGCTCGCCGCGAGTGCGGCGGCCAGTGTCACGGTACCAACTCGGCCCGCCCACATGGTGGCCGCGAGGACGTACTTGCCCGCATCCGGCAGGGTCTCGGTCAGCCCGGTGCTCAGCCCGCAGGTGGCGAAGGCGGAGATCACGTCGAACAGCACGCGGTCGAGCGGCTCATCGGTGATCCGCAGGATGACGATCGAGGCAGCGGCGACGATCGTCGCTCCCCAGAGCACGACGCTGACCGACAGGCGCAGCACGTCGTTCGGGATGCGGCGGTCGAAGACCTGCATATCGGTGTCGCCCTTGGCCTCGGCGTAGGCCGCGAGGAAGAGGACGGCGAGCGTGGTGACCTTGATCCCGCCCGCGGTGGAGGCGGAGCCGCCGCCGACGAACATCAGCATGTCCATGACGAGGTACGAGGCGCCGTCCATGGCGCCGACGTCGACGTTGGCGAAGCCGCCCGAGCGGGTCATGAAGGAGAGGAAGGTCGCCGTCATGGGCCGGGCCGCCGCGTCTTGGCCGCCCAGGGTGGCCGGGTTCGACCACTCGAGGACGAGGATCGCGACGGAGCCGAGGATGACGAGCGCGATGGTGGTGACGAGGGTGAGCTTGGCGTGGATCGGCAGGCGGACCCGAAAGCGCACGGTGCGCAGCACGGCGAAGATGACCGGGAATCCGAGGCTGCCGAGGAAGACGCCGAAGGCGATCGTGGTGAGGAACCAGGGGTCGGTCGCGAACGGCTCGACGCCGTCGACGGTCGGCACGAAGCCGGTGTTGGTGAAGGCGGAGGCCGCGAAGTAGAAGCCCTTCCACGTCGCCGACCAGGGGTCGAGGCCGTGCGCGAGCAGGCGCGGCACGAGCGAGAGCATCAGGATCAGCTCGATGATCAGCGTGGACAGCGCCACGGTCGCCAGCAGCCCGCCGATCTCGCCCAGCCGCACCGCTTGGGATTCGGCGACCGGGCCGGCGTGCAGGCGTGAGGCGTTGGTGTCGCTTGCCGCGATGAGCCGAGCGCGCAGCCCGAGACGCCGTGAGACGACCAGGCCGAGGATGCTCGCGAGCGTCAGCACGCCGATGCCGCCGACCTGCAGGCCGATCAGAATGGCGACGTTGCCGAAGGTGGACCAGTGAGTCGCCATGTCGACGACCACGAGTCCGGTGACGCAGATCGCGGAGACGGCGGTGAACAGAGCATCGACGATCGGCGTCGCCTGCCCGTCGCGAGCAGCCCACGGCGTTGCGAGAATCGCCGTCAGCGCGAGGATCAGTCCGGTGAAGATGAGGATCGCGAATCGCGAGGGCGAGCGCCGGGCGAAGTCGTCGAAGGCGTCCCGGATTCGCGCCGGGCGCGACCGCGTGTCAGGGAACCGACCGGCTCCCCGCCGCCTTTTCGCAGGATTCGCGCGCACAGGGGGCCATGGTACTCGCGCCGCGACCGATCTAGTCTTGGGTCATGGCTGACATCTTCACGTGTCTCGCGGACGGGACGCGCCGCCACCTGCTCGAACTGCTGCTTGCGCGCGCCCAGGCGGACGAATACGTGGGCGAGGTATCCGTGGGGGAACTCGTCGAGGCGCTCGGGCTGAGTCAGCCCACCGTGTCGAAGCATCTCAAGGTGCTGCGCGATCACGGGCTGGTCGCGGTGCGCGAAGAGGGGCAGCATCGCTACTACCGGATCGACCCCGCGCCGCTGGAGGAGCTCGACGGGTGGCTCTCGCCGTTCCTCGCGCGCGATGCCGAGCGGCTGTCGCAGGAGAGTGACGCCTCGGCGCAGTCGACGGTGTTCGCCGCCTGGGCGGGAACCGGCGTCGCTGGTCGCGTCGGTCGTGCGGCCGCCGACACTGCGCACTCCGCGCGCGCAGCCCTCGATGCTGCGCAGGACCGGCTGCACGGGGCGCAGGCGCGACTCGAGCGGGTTCAGCACAAGGTGACGGAGATCCTGCCGTTCCGCGGCTCGAAGGACTGATCGAGGCCTAGACAGGGCCGTCCGGCACCGCTAGTCTCGCGATGCACTCCTGTCACAGGAGTCACACAGATCACACGAGACACGACAGCGAGTCGGAACGGAGGCGGCATGGCTCAGGACCTGTCCGACGTGCGCTTCCTCACCGTCGCCGAAGTCGCCGAGATGATGCGCGTCTCGAACATGACCGTCTACCGGATGGTCCACGCGGGGGAGCTCCCCGCGGTGCGCTTCGGCCGCAGCTACCGCATCCCCGAGTCGGCGGTCTCGCACGCGATCGAGCTGCCCGAGTCGAACGTCGGCTGAGCGCTCGTTTCGCTCGATCCAGGGTCTCCGGGTAGACTCTGGAGGTTAGATTTCCGCGGTTCGGCCTAGGACCCGGTGGTCCCGACTCCGAACAAGCGAGGTGAACATGGGTTCCGTCATCAAGAAGCGCCGCAAGCGCATGGCGAAGAAGAAGCACCGCAAGCTGCTGCGCAAGACGCGCCACCAGCGTCGCAACAAGAAGTAAGTCGCTCTGCGGATTGAGTAGCGCGAAGCGCGTATCGAAATCCCAGCAGCGCGCACCAGGAACGCCCGAGCCGTCTAGGCCGGGCGTTTCTGCTGTGCCGAGCGCTTCACGCGTCGCGCCTCGCGCGCCACGCGCTTCCGCGCCGCCCGGATGCTCTTGGCTGTCAGTCGCAGGATCGGCCAGCCGTGCTTGTGCGCGTGGTGGGTGAGGATCGCGTCCGGGTTCACGGCGATCCGGTTGCCGACCAGCTCCAGCAGGGGGATGTCGTTGCGGCTGTCGGAGTACGCCCAGCAGTCGGCGACATCCGCTCCCGCCTTCGCTGCGAGCGCGCGCGCCGCCGCGGCCTTGCGCTCGGCGTGGAGCACGTGACCGACCAGTTCCCCGGTGTAGACGCCGTCGACGGTCTTCACCTGGGTGCCGAGCGCGCCGGTGAGTCCCAGCTTGCGGGCGATCAGGTCGCCGACCTCCCAGGGTGTCGCCGAGACGAGCCAGACCTCGTGGCCTTTGCGCAGGTGGTCGCGGGCGAGCTCGACCGACTCGGGGTAGAGCCGCGGCTGGATCCGACGCTCCCAGATGCGCTCGCCGAGTCCGATGATCTGCTCGCGAGTGTGGCCGGCGGCGAGCCCGAGGGCGCGCTCACGGGCCGAGACGAGGTGCAGGTCGTTCTCGCCGACCGCGATGAATCGGGCTTGATGCCAGACGAAGCGCCAGATGTCGCGCCAGCGCACGAGTCCGCTTGCCACGGCTTCGCGGCCGACCTGGAAGATGCTCGTGCCGCGCATGAGCGTGTTGTCGACATCGAAGAACGCGATGATCGGGCGATTGCTCGGGCTGAGGTCGGAGGCGGACATCGGCGCAACTCTAGCCGCCGGTAGGGTGGCGACGTGAGTGCACCACGCCTGACCCTGGTCGGAAAGCCCGGCTGCCATCTGTGCGACGACGCACGGGCCATGGTGCTGCAGGTGCTCGACGAGTTCCCGGGCGTCAGTTTCGATGAGCGATCGATTCTCGACGATGCGGAGCTCTTCGACGCGTACGTCGAAGAAATCCCGGTCCTGCTGATCGACGACCGGGTCCACACCATCTGGCGCGTCGACCCGGAGCGGTTGCGTCGTCGACTCGAGGAGGTCACCGCATGATCCGTCACATCGTCGCCTGGAAGCTCAAGGCCACCGAGCCGGCCGAGAAGGAGGAGGCCGCCCGGCGTCTCGCGGTCGGGCTGCAGGAGCTCGTCCCGATCATCCCGGAGATCCAGCACCTGACCGTCGGCGCCGACCTCGGTGTCGTCGACGGCAACTGGGACGTCGCGTTCTGGGTCGACTTCGCCTCGCTCGCCGACCTCGACACGTACCAGTCGCACCCCGCGCATGTGGCCTTCGCGGCGCTGCCGCGCGAGCTGACCGCCGACCGGGTCTGCGTCGACCTCGATCTCTAGGTCGCCCGCGTCGCTCTGGTCAGCGCGGCGGCTCCATGCTTAGGTGGAGGTCCTGTCACTCGAATGAAGGAGTTCGCACTATGAAGTTCCAGATCGTCAAGGGCAAGAGCGAGAAGCAGCCGTACTTCTGGCGCATCGTCGCCTCCAACGGGCAGACGCTCGCGGTGAGCGAGAACTACGTGCAGAAGGCGTCCGCGAAGAAGGCCGTCGAGTCGGTCATCAGCAACGCGGCCGGCGCGACGATCGAGGACCTCGCCTAGCGCGCTACGGAGTGAGGCGGTTCGGTCCGCGGAACAGGTACGTGACCTCGCGGATCGACGACTGGTGCAGCAGCAGCATGATCACGCGGCTGAGCCCCATGCCGAACCCGCCGTGCGGCGGCACGCCGTAGCGGAAGAAGTCGAGGTAGAAGTCGAGCTCCTCGGGCTCGAGGCCCTTCTCCTTGGCCTGCTCGATCAGCACGTCGACCCGGTGCTCGCGCTGGGCGCCGGTCGAGATCTCGACTCCGTTGAAGACGAGGTCGTAGCTGTTCGTGAGGCTCGCGTCGCCCTCGTGGCGCATGTGGTAGAACGGCCGGATTCCGGTCGCGTAGTCGGTCACGAAGACGAACTCGTGGCCGAGCTCCTCGCGCACGTACTCGCTCAGGCGGCGCTCGCCCTCGGGGTCGAGGTCGCCGTCGGCACGCGGCACCGTGTAGCCGCGCTTCTCGAGGATCTGGTGCACCTCGGCGAGCGGGATGCGCGGGAACGGCAGGCTCGGAACCGTGACGGTGACGCCGAACGCGGCCTCGATCTCGGCGCCGTGCTTCTCGGCGACCGCGGTCAGGCCGGCCACGAGCAGCTGCTCGTGCATCCGCATGACGTCCTCGTGGCTCTCGACCCAGCTCATCTCGGCGTCGACCGAGATGAACTCGGTCGCGTGGCGGCTCGTGAAGCTCGGGTCCGCGCGGAACGCGGGCGCCACCTCGAACACCTTGCCGAAGCCGGCCGGCTGCGCCATCTGCTTGAAGAACTGCGGGCTCTGCGCGAGGTAGGCGGTGGTCTCGAAGTACTCGACCTCGAACAGCTCGGCGCGCGATTCGGAGGCGCTGGCCATGAGCTTCGGGGTGTGGATCTCGATGAAGTCGTTCTGGACCCACCAGGTGCGCAGCGCGTGCAGGAACGTGGTCTGCACGCGGAAGATCAGGTTCTGCTCCGGGCGGCGCAGGTCGAGGAAGCGCCAGTCGAGGCGCTTGTCGATCGACGAGTCGTCGGCGATCGGCGAATCGAGGGCGGATGCCGCCACGTCGAGTCCGGAGATCTTGATCTCCAGGCCGCCGAGCTTGACGCGCTCGTCGTGCTTGAGCTCGCCGGTCACCGTGAGGAAGGTGCCGCTCGAGAGCGCCGAGATCGACTCGGTGAGCTCGAGCGCGGGCTGCTGCTCGGGGCTCTCGGCCTCGCGTGTCGCCGGGTTGACGAGCTGAACCGCTCCCGATTCGTCGCGCAGGATGACGAACTGCACCTTCTTTTGATCTCGCACCGTTTCCACCCATCCGGAGACGGAGACGGGGCCGTCGGCAAGCGCGGCGAGGTTCTTGATCAGAGTGCGGTCGGTCACGGGGGTCGAGTCTACTTCGACGGCGCCGACCGCACGGTGCGCGGCCCGGAGTCGGCGGCGCTCAGGCCTCGGGCGAGCGCGGGCGGAGCTCGGCGAGAACCTCGGCGAAGCGCACCAGGAAGCGCGGCTCGTCCAAGCGCTTGCGCCGCATCCACGAGGTGACCTCGTCGTTGCTCTTGCTCGCGTTGCACGAGGCGCAGGCCGGCACCACGTTGTCGATCGTGTACCGCCCGCCGCGCGAGATCGGCAGCACGCAGTCCTTCTGCAGCGCGGGGGAGAGGCTGCCGCAGTAGGCGCAGCCGCCCCAGGCCGCAACGATCGCCTCCCACTCGGGCGGCGTCAGGTCGTTGTCGGCGAGGGCGACGCGCCGCCGGCGACGCCGGGCCGCCCGCACGCGTCGAGAGCCGCCGGTCGCCATGACCTCAGAACCTAGCCCTCGGCGCCGCGCAGCGAGCGGAGGCGCGTGAGGAACTCGTCGGCCATCGCCACCTGCCCCAGCAGCGTGGTGCGGCGATCCTCCGCATCCGCGATGAAGCGGTCGAGCTCGGCCATGTCGTGCTGCTGGGTGGCGTCGTTGATGGCCGCGAGCACCGTCGCCATCTGCTCGAGCGAGTAGCCGAGCGGCTTCATGCGGCGGATGACGAGCAGACGCTCGAGATCGGATTCGGTGTACTCGCGGTACCCGGCGGTCGTGCGCCCGCTCGGCGTCAGCAGGCCGATCTCGTCGTAGTGGCGCAGCGTGCGCAGCGACAGCCCGGAGCGCTCGGCGAGCTCGCCAATGTGCATGACGCTGCCCGGTGCTGTGCTCACGAGATCCCTCCCAACCCTCACGTTACGGTAGTGTTCCTGGGGGCGCGGCTCGCCGTGCTCTCCGCCGCCACGGCGGTCCACTCTCTCGTATCGTGCGACGCGGCGCGGTATCTCCGCCCCAGTGTCTCGTGCCGAGCGCTCTCGGGGCCCGTCCCTCAGGAGTCCCATGACCACGCCTGCCCCCGCGCCCATCCGGCCGAACCGCTACAAGGCCGAGCCGAGCGTGCTGACCGCGCTCCGCACGCCGCGCATCCTGACCCGCGAGGTGCTCGCCGGTGTCGTCGTCGCGCTCGCGCTCATCCCCGAGGCCATCTCGTTCTCGATCATCGCGGGCGTCGACCCGCGGGTGGGCCTGTTCTCCTCGTTCGTGATGGCCGTCTCGATCGCCTTCCTCGGCGGACGCCCCGCGATGATCACCGCCGCCACCGCGGCCGTCGCCGTCGTCATCGCGCCCGTCATGCGCGACTACGGTTTCGACTACTTCATCGCGACCGTCATCCTGGGCGGAGCGTTCCAGGTGATCATGGGCGTGCTCGGCGTCGCCAAGCTAATGCGCTTCATTCCGCGCAGCGTCATGATCGGATTCGTCAATGCGCTCGCGATCCTGATCTTCACCTCGCAGCTGCCACACCTGATCGGCGTTCCGTGGCTCGTGTATCCGCTGGTGGCCGGCGGCATCCTCATCATGGTGCTGATGCCGAAGCTCACCAAGGTGGTCCCGGCGCCGCTGGTCGCGATCGCGCTCACCACCGCCGTGGTCGTCGTGATGGCGCTCAACGTTCCGACGGTCGGCGATGAGGGCGAGCTGCCGAACAGCCTGCCCGAGCTGTTCATCCCGAGTGTGCCGCTCACCTGGGAGACGTTCACGATCATCGCGCCCTACGCGCTGGCCATGGCCGTCGTCGGTCTGCTCGAGTCGCTCATGACCGCGAAGCTCGTCGACGAGGTCACCGACACCCACTCGCGCAAGACCCGTGAGGCGTGGGCGCAGGGCGTCGCCAACCTCCTCTCCGGCTTCTTCGGCGGCATGGGCGGCTGCGCGATGATCGGCCAGACGATGATCAACGTCAAGGCCTCCGGGGCGCGCACGCGCATCTCGACCTTCCTCGCCGGCGTGTTCCTGCTGATCCTCGTGGTCGGGCTCGGCGACCTGGTCGCGATCATCCCGATGGCCGCGCTCGTCGCCGTCATGGTGATGGTCTCGGTCGCGACCTTCGACTGGCACAGCATCCGGCCCTCCACGCTCAAGCGCATGCCGAAGAGCGAGACGGCGGTCATGGTCGCCACCGTCGTGATCGTCGTGCTGACCCACAACCTCGCGATCGGCGTCGTCGCCGGCGTGCTGGTGGCGATGGTGCTGTTCGCACGGCGGGTCGCGCACTTCGTCACCGTGACGCGCGTGCTTCCGGAAGACGAGCAGGTCCCCACCGCGTACTACACCGTCGACGGCGAGCTGTTCTTCGCCTCGAGCAACGACCTGACCACCCAGTTCGAGTACGCCGACGACCCGGAGCGGGTCGTGATCGACATGTCGAACTCGCACATCTGGGATGCCTCCACCGTGGCGGCGCTCGACGCGATCGTCACCAAGTACGAGCAGCACGACAAGCGCGTCGTGCTGGTCGGAATGAATCAGGCGACCACCGATTTCCACGGTCGGCTCAGCGGGGGCGTGGGCGGCGGTCACTGACCCCGTCCGGCCGCACTCGGCAAGCCCGCGTACAATCGAACCGTGCCTGCTGACCTCGTTCATCTCGTCCGTCACGGAGAGGTCGAGAACCCGACCCGTATTCTCTACGGTCAGCTGGAGGGCTTCGGGCTCAGCGAGCTGGGCCACCGGATGGCGGAGGCGGCCGCCGCGTCGCTCGACGGCCGCAGCATCACCGGCATCCTCTCGAGCCCGCTGCAACGCGCGCAGGAGAGCGCCGCGCCGTGGGCCGCGCGCTTCGGTCGCGGCGTGGTGCTCGACGAGCGACTCATCGAACCGCGCAACCGCTTTCAGGGCATCAATGTCCGGCGCGACCTGCGTCGTCGGCCGGGGCTGTGGCCGTACGCCGTCAACCCGCTGCGTCCCTCCTGGGGGGAGTCGTTCGCCTCGATCCGCGCCCGCATGATGTCCGTCATCGCCGAGGCGCACGACGTGGCCAGCGGGGGAGAGATCGTGCTGGTCAGCCACCAACTGCCGATCTGGATGGTCGCACGCAGCGTCGCCGGACGCCGGCTCGCCCACGACCCGCGCGCCCGCCGGTGCACCCTGTCGAGCATCACGACGCTCGCCAAGGAGGGCGAGCGCTTCGTCGAGGTCGACTATCAGGAGCCGGCCGGTCACCTCCTCGCCCAGTCGATCGACCTCGGAGCCGTCTGATGCGCGCCCCCACCGCGGCCATCGCGCTGCTTCTCGCCGGTGCCCTCGCGGGCTGTTCGACCGCCTCGGGCGGTCTGCTCGACGACTACAACGCGGGCGACGACGGCGGCAACTACGTCTCCGGCGACGGCACGACCACCGCGATCGTCGCCGAGAACCGCGGTGAGCCGATCGAGTTCGCGGGCGAGACCGAGCTGGGCGACGCCGTCTCGAGCGAGGAGCTGCTCGGCCGGGTCGTCGTCGTCAACTTTTGGTACTCGACCTGCCCGCCGTGCCGGATCGAGGCCCCCGACCTCGAGCGGCTCCACCTCGACTACCTGGATGACGAGGTGACCTTCCTCGGCGTCAACGTGCGAGACGACGCCGCCACTACGCGAACCTTCGCCGCCGAGTTCGGAATCACCTACCCGTCGATCGTCGACGCGGCGACCAACGACGTTCAGCTCGCCTTCGCCGGCAAGATCGCGCCGAACGCGGTGCCGACCACGCTCGTCCTCGACCGCGAGGGCCGTGTCGCGGCGCGCATCTCCGGCCTCGTCTCCGACCCCGGCCTGCTCGCTCAGTTCATCGACGACGCGCTCGCCGAGGAACTGTGAACCCGGGCGACCTCGCCTTCGCCGGCGACCTTTGGCTCGCGCTGCCGCTCGCGCTCGCCGCGGGGCTGCTCTCGTTCGTCTCCCCGTGCGTGCTGCCGCTCGTGCCCGGCTACCTCGGCTACGTGAGCGGGGTCGCGAACGGCGCAGAGCACTCCCGCGGCCGGCTGGTCGCGGGCGCCGCCCTGTTCATCGCCGGGTTCTCGGTGATCTTCCTGGCGGTCTTCGTGCTGATCGGCAGCGTGAGCTCGTTCTTCCTGCGCTACCAGCAACTGCTGCTCTCGATCGGCGGCGTGATCGTGATGCTGATGGGGCTCGTGTTCATCGGGCAGGTCACGATGCTCCAGCGCCAGGTGAAGCTGTCCTGGCAGCCGCGCACCGGACTGCTCGGCGCCCCGCTGCTCGGCGTCGTCTTCGCGGTCGGCTGGACGCCGTGCATCGGGCCGACGCTCGCGGCGATGTCCACGCTCGCGCTCACCGGCGATGTGCCGCGGGCGCTCGCGCTCGGCATCGCCTACTGCCTGGGCCTCGGGATCCCGTTCCTGTTGGTCGCGCTCGGCTTCGGCTGGGTCGGCACCTCGATCGCGTGGGTCAAGCGCCACCTGCGCGTGATCAACATCACCGGCGGCGTGCTGCTCATCGTGCTCGGCGTGCTCATGGTGACCGGGGCATGGGGCGCCGTCATGACGGCCTTCGGGGGGGTGCTGGCGGGTGTCCTCCTCCCGATCTGACCGCGGCGTCGACCCGATGCGGCCTGACGACCATGTCGACGCCGCTCCGGCATCCGGCCCTCCGGCGCAGCCGCGCCTCGACGCCCGCGGCTACGCCCGCTTCTTCTGGCGCCAGCTCACGAGCATGCGCACCGCAATCGTGCTCCTGCTTCTGCTGGCCGTCGCGGCCGTGCCCGGCTCGCTCGTCCCGCAGCGCTCCTCCGACCCGAACGGCGTCATCCAGTACAAGCAGCAGTACCCGGAGCTCTTTCCGGTGCTCGATTCGCTGAGTCTGTTCGACACCTTCAGCTCGCCGTGGTTCTCGGCGATCTACCTGCTGCTGTTCGTCTCGCTCGTCGGCTGCATCCTGCCGCGCACCAAGCACCATTTCGACGCGCTGCGGGCCCGCCCGCCGCGCACCCCCGCGCGCCTGGAGCGCCTCGTCGGGTTCCGTCGCGTGGCGGTGCAGGTCGACCCGGAGAGCGCGGTGGAGTCGGCGCGCTCGGTGCTGCGCGGGCAGGGCTACCGCGTCGAGCGCTACGACGGAAGCGGCGTCCGCTCGATCTCGGCCGAGCGCGGGTACCTCCGCGAGACCGGCAACCTGATCTTCCACATCTCGCTCGTCGGCGTGCTGATCGCAGTCGGCATCGGCGGCGGCTTCGGCTACAGCGGCCAGCGGATCCTCGTGCAGGACACCGCGTTCACCAACAGCCTCGGCAGCTACGACTCGTTCAATCCCGGTCGGTTCTTCACCGACGATCAGCTCGACGCGTACGCGATCCGGCTCGACGACTTCGTCGCCGAGTACGAGTTCGACCTGGACACCATCAGCTGGCAGCCGCTCGACTTCGACGCCCAGCTCAGCGTGCGCGAGCAGGGCGGCGAGTGGGAGGCTCAGAGCCTTCGCATCAACGCGCCGCTCGACATCGCGGGAACCCAGGTGTATCTGCTCGGCAACGGCTACGCGCCGATCGTGACCGTGCGCGACCCTGCGGGAACGATCGTCTCGAGCGGGCCGGTCGCCTTCCGCCCCCAGGACAACAACCTGTTCAGCCTCGGGGTGATCAAGGTCCCCGACGGGCTCGACGAGCAGCTCGGGATGGTCGGGATCTTCGCCCCCGACGCGATCGAGGTCGCCGGCGTGCTCGCCTCGTTCTCTCCCGAGCCCGCGGACCCGCTGCTGCAGCTGGAGGTCTACTCGGGCGACCTCGGGCTCGACGACGGCGTCTCGGTCAACGCCTACGCGCTCGACACCGACGACCTGACCCCGCTGGCCGGACGCACCGCTGACGAGCCCGCGCTCGAGCTCGCGCTCGGCGACGAGGTGGAGCTGCCGAACGGCCTCGGCACCGTCGAGTTCACCGAACTGCGCCGCTTCGTCAGCATCGAAATCCACCACGACCCCTCGCAGGTCTGGGTGCTGCTGTTCTCGATCACGCTGCTCGGCGGGCTGCTGGTGAGCCTGTTCGTGCCGCGTCGCCGGGTCTGGATCAAGGTGCGCGACTCCGCGGAGGGAACCGTGCTGGAATACGCCGGCCTCGCCCGCGGCGAAGACGCCCGACTGGCCGACGCCGTCGCCGACCTGGCGATCCGGCACACGACCGCGCTCGGGGTGCCCGCCCCGGAGCGCCACACCGAACCTAGGATGGACGCGTGATGGACACCCTCGCCGCGTACTCGCTGATCGCGAACTACTCCGCGATCGCGCTCTACGTGCTCGCATTCCTCGCCTTCGTCGGCGACCTCAGCGCCCGCTCGGCCGCCGTGACCGCCGGGGCCGAGGAGGCCCGGGCGCTCGCCCGCGAGCAGCCTGCCGAGCGCGACGTGGGCGCCCGGACGGCCCTGCTGGAGCGGCTTGCGCGCCCCGCCTCCGACCGCGGTTCCGGGTGGCAGCGCCTCGGCTTCGCGCTGACGGTGCTCGGCTGGCTGCTCCACCTCGCCGCCCTCGTGATGCGCGGCGTCGCCGCCGAGCGCGTGCCGTGGGCCAACATGTACGAGTTCGCCCTCACCGGCACCGCGCTCGCCGTCGCCGTCTTCCTCGGCGTGCAGCTGTGGCGCGATGTCCGGTTCCTCGGCGCCTACGTGACCGGCATCGCGTCGATCCTGCTCGCGCTGGCGACCGTGAACTTCTACGTCGCCGTGTCACCGCTGCCGCCGCCGCTGCAGTCGATCTGGCTTGTCATCCACGTCTTCGTCGCGACGCTCGCGACCGGCTTCTTCGCGATCGGCGGCGGCCTCTCGATCGCGCAGCTGCTGCAGGCGCGTCGCGAGTCGGGCCGGGCGGCGGGACTGCGATTCCTGCAGACCTTCCCCACCTCGGACACGCTCGACCGCCTCGCCTCCCGCGTCATCGTCGTGGGCTTCGCACTGTGGACCTTCACCCTGATGGCCGGGGCGATCTGGGCCGAGCGCGCCTGGGGTCGCTACTGGGGGTGGGACACCAAAGAGGTGTGGACCTTCATCGTCTGGGTCGTGTTCGCGGGCTACATCCACGCGCGCGCGACGAAGGGCTGGCGCGGCTCGCGCAGCGCATGGCTGGCGATCGTCGGCTTCGCAGCCGTGCTCTTCAACTTCACGGCGGTCAACCTGCTGTTCAAGGGCCTGCACGCCTACAGCGGACTGTAGGCGACGGCCTCACGACGCGGGCGTCAGCGCGACCGGAACCCGACCGTCGCCGGTCGAGAACTGGATGACGACCTCGTCGGCGGTGCACTCGTAGGGCGCCTCGTTGAACGGGTGCGAGGCGAGGATGTCGCCGAACAGATCGCTGCCGTCCATCTCGACCCCGCCGACGTCGACCGTCATCGAGACGTCGCTCTCGTTGTGCGAGGTGGCGATCACGCCGCCGGCGACCTCGTAGTCGCCACGGATGCTGCCCGTGATCGTCCCGGTGCCGTCGATCCCCGCATCGAAGGTCAGCGTCAGCGTGAAGTCGGGCGTGTAGGTGTAGCTCGTCTCGGTGAAGCTCAGCCCGGTGTCGCCGTCGATGGTCATGGTGAGACCGCCGCCAGATTCTGCGCCGACGGCGTCGTAGAAGACCTGCATCTGGTCCTGCGTGATGCGCCAGTCGCCGATCAGGCAGGTCGACTGATCGATCTCCGTGTCGCCGCCCGAACCGTCGCTGCCGCCGGTCGCCTCGCCGCTGGGTGAGGCATCCGGGTCGGCGGTCGTCGCGCCGCCGGTGCACCCGGTCAGGGCGAGGGCGACGGCGGTGCCGGCGATGAACAGGGCAGGCGTGGAACGCGGAAGGGTGATCATGAGGCCTCCTCGGTGCGGTGCCTCGACCCTAACCGGGGTCCGGGGGCGCCAGATAGGGGCAGAAACTACTCACCTTCGGTCAGCAGCCGGTGGCACCGTTCCAGCCGATCCCGCCACCACGCGACCCGGTCGGGCGCGGCCGCATGCTCCCGCACGAGGTCGCCGTCGACGTCGATGCGGCGCACCGGCACCTCGCCGTTCACCGGCACCAGCGGCTCTCGGGTCACGTCGGCGGCGAGCAGCGCGGCCGTGCCGAGGCCGCAGTCGAACAGCAGCTCCGGCACTGCGGCAGCGAGTCGTGCGCCCATCGAGAGGCCGACGCTCGACTCGAGAGCGCTCGAGATCACCACGGGAAGCCCCGCATCGGCGGCGATCGCCAGGGCGGCGCGCACCCCGCCGAGCGGGGCCGCCTTGATCACCAGAAGATCTGCCGCGCCGGCACGGGCGACGGCGAGCGGGTCCTCGGCCTTCCGCACGCTCTCATCGGCGGCGATCGGCAGCTGCCAGTCGCGCAGCCGTTCGCGCAGCTCGGCGAGCTCGTCGACGCTCGCGCAGGGCTGCTCCAGGTACTCGAGGTCGAAGGGCGCCAGCAGGTGGGCCGCGTGCTCCGCCTCGTCCACGTTCCACGCCCCGTTCGCATCGACGCGGATGCGCCCGGCCGGACCCAGGTGCTCGCGTGCGGCGCGAACACGCGCGACGTCGTCGTCGAGGGTCTGGCCGCGCTCGGCGACCTTCACCTTGACGGTGCGCACGGCGCCGAAGCGCTCGAGCACGGCCGGCACCTGCGCGGCGGCGACGGCCGGCAGCGTCGCATTGACCGGGATGCTGTCGCGATAGTGCGGGACCTCCGGCCCCCAGCCCTCGTCGCAGGTGGCCTGCAGCCAGGCGGCCGCCTCCCGGTCGTCGTACTCGACGAACGGCGAGAACTCGGCCCAGCCGCGGGGACCGCGCAGCAGCATCAGCTCGCGCCGGTCGAGGCCGCGGAAGCGGGTTCGCAGCGGCAGCGACACGACCGCCGCGTCGGAGAGCAGCGCATCCAGGCTCGGCACCGTCGCATCCATTCCCCCATCCTGCCCCTGAAACGCGTGGCTCAGTAGGCTGAACCCGTGAATCCCGTCGTCTCCGAACTGTTCGATGCGAGCCGGTGGGTCGAGGTTCCCGGCTTCACGGAGCTGACGGACATCACCTACCACCACGACGTGACCGGGCGCATCGCGCGGGTCGCGTTCAACCGGCCCGAGGTGCGCAACGCGTTCCGGCCGCGCACCGTCGACGAGCTCGCGGCCGCGCTCGACGACGCCCGGCAGAACGCGCGCGTCGGCGTCGTGCTGCTCACCGGCAACGGGCCGAGCCCGAAGGACGGCGGCTGGGCGTTCAGCTCGGGCGGCGATCAGCGCATCCGCGGCCGCCACGGCTACCAGTACGAGGAACGCGGGTCGAGTGCCGAAGGCGGGTCGAGTGCCGCCGAAGGCGGTGTATCGAGACCGGGATTCGCTACGCCTGCTGCGCAGGCTACTCAACCCGCGGGCGCCATGCCCGCGGGGCGCCTGCACATCCTCGAGGTTCAGCGCTTGATCCGCTTCATGCCGAAGGTCGTCATCGCGGTCGTGCCCGGCTGGGCGGCCGGCGGCGGCCACTCGCTGCACGTCGTCTGCGATCTCACGATCGCGAGCGCCGAGCACGCCCGCTTCAAACAGACCGACGCGGATGTCGGCAGCTTCGACGCCGGGTACGGCAGCGCCTACTTCGCCAAGCAGGTGGGGCAGAAGGTGGCGCGCGAGGTGTTCTTCCTGGCGCGGGAGTACGACGCGCAGCGCGCCTACGAGATGGGCACCGTCAACGCGGTCGTGCCGCACGCCGAGCTGGAGGCGACGGCCCTGGAGTGGGCGGAGGAGATCCTCGGCAAGAGCCCGACCGCGATCCGCATGCTCAAGTACGCGATGAACCTCACCGACGACGGGCTCGTCGGCCAGCAGCTGTTCGCCGGCGAGGCGACGAGGCTCGCCTACGGCACCGACGAGGCGGTCGAGGGTCGGGACGCGTTCCTGGAGAAGCGCGCCCCCGACTGGTCGCCCTACCCGTGGCACTACTGAGCGGCGGCGGCTTGCGATGACGCGCGCCCTGCGGATCGTTCGGGCGGGCCCCGGCGTGCTCGACGCGCTGCGCACCGCTCTTTCGGGCGGGCCGGCGATCCTGGTCACGTCCGATGGCGCGCGCCCCGAGGATGTGCCGGGCACCGTGTCGCTCCGGACCGCACTCGTGGTTGAGAGCAGCGGGTCGACGGGGCGCCCCAAGCGCATCGCGCTCGGTGCGGACGCCGTGCTGGCGAATGCGGCGGCGAGCGAGTCGGCACTCGGCGGGCCGGGCCAGTGGGTGCTCGCGCTGCCGACCCACTACGTCGCGGGCCTCAACGTGCTCGCCCGGTCGATCGCGGCGGGCACCATCCCGGTCGCGGTCGCCGAGGGGCCGTTCACGGCGGCGGCGTTCCTGGCGGCGGCGGAGCGGCTCGACGCCCCTGACCGTTTCGTCTCGCTGGTGCCGAGCCAGCTCGCGACGCTGGTCGCCGATCCGTCGGCGCGGGTCGCGCTCGCCCGCTTCGCCGCGGTTCTCGTCGGCGGGCAGGCGACCCCGGCCACCCTGCTGGCCGAGGCTGCCGACCACGGCATCCGCGTCGTCCGAAGCTACGGCTCCAGCGAGACGAGCGGAGGATGCGTCTACGACGGCCGCCCCAACGGCACGACCGAGGTGCGCATCCGCGACGGCGAGGTGCAGCTCGCCGGGCCGACGCTCGCCGAGGGCTACCTGGGCGACCCGGCGCTGACCGAGGAGCGCTTCATCCACGATGAGGGCCTGCGCTGGTTTCGAACCGCCGACGCCGGTTACCTGACCGAGGAACCGGAGCCTCGGCTCGTGGTGACGGGGCGCCGCGACGACGTGATCATCTCCGGCGGCGTGAAGGTGGCGCTCGGCGCGATCGAGCAGGCGGTGCGCGAGCTGCCCGGCCTGTCGGATGCTGTCATCGTCGGCGCGCCGGACTCCCGCTGGGGCGAGGTGCCGGTGCTCGTCTCCGTGCACGATGCCGACCTCGCGGCGGTGCGCGCCGCGGTCGAGTCGGTGCTGGGCCCCGCGGCGAGACCGGCCCGGGTGCTGCGGCTCGCCGAGCTGCCGCTGCTGCCCGGCGGCAAGCCGGATCGCCTCGCGCTGCGGGCCCTCGTGGTCGCCGACAGCGCCTAGGCTGACGTCGTGGCCAAGCAGCAACGCATCGACCCCCGCAACATCGAGCGCACCCGCGCCAAGCAGAGCGCCGCCCGCAGCGGCAACCCGGCCAAGCGCGCCCAGAGCGCCCAGGCCGCCGCTCGCGCGCGCGGCCCGGTGCGCCCGGCAACTCTCGGAACCTGGATCGCCGCCTCGCGCCCGCAGACCCTCGCGCTGGCGATCGCTCCGGTCGCCCTCGGCACCGGAGCCGCCGCGCTGCTCATGGAGTCGTGGACCGAGCACTGGGTGCGGGCGCTGCTCGCCCTCGCCGTGGCAGTGGGCCTGCAGATCGGCGTGAACTACGCCAACGACTACTCCGACGGCGTTCGCGGCACCGACCGCGATCGGGTCGGGCCCGCGCGTCTCGTCGGATCCGGCCGGGCGAAGCCCCGCCAGGTGCTCACCGTCGCGCTCGTGTTCTTCGCCCTCTCGGCGCTCGCCGGCCTCGTTCTGGTGTGGCGCAGCGAGCAGTGGTGGCTTCTCGCCGTCGGCGCGGTGAGCCTGCTCGCCGCCTGGTTCTACACCGGCGGCAAGTGGCCGTACGGGTATCTGCCCCTCGGCGAGCTCGCGGTGCTAATCTTCTTCGGCTTCGTCCCGGTCGCCGGCACGATGCTCGTGCAGGCCGGAACAGTCAACATCGAGGCCTGGCTCGGCGGTTCGGCGCTCGGCTGCTTCGCGGCCGCCGTGCTGCTGGTGAACAACCTGCGCGATCGGGAGCGCGACGCGCTGCACTCCAAGCGCACGCTCTCGGTGATCATCGGGGCCACCGCGTCGAAGGCGCTGTTCACCGTGCTGATCCTGGTGCCCTACGGCATCCTGGCCTTCTTCGTGCTCTTCTACGAGTTCGCCCCGTACGTGTACTTCTCGCTGCTCGCCGCCGTCCCGGCGCTGCTGATCGTGTGGACGGCCAAGACCGCGCGTGAGCTCGTGATCGTGCTGCAGCTCGTGCTCGTGACGTCACTGACCTTCGGGATCGGGCTCGCCGCCGCGATCGGCTTCTAGTCGCCGTCCTCGGCGGCTTCGTCCTCGCCGCGGGTGACGATGCCCGCTTCGCGCCGCTTGCGCGCCGCGAACAGGTCTTCCGCGACTCGGTTGCGCAGGCGTCCGAGCGCGAGATACGAGATCGCGAGCGCCATGAGCGTGGCCGCGATGGCGGCGATCCACCACTCGATGCCGAGCACGAGCAGAACCACCAGGAGCGCCAGGAAGATTCCCACGCGCGCGAGGCTGTAGATCACCCAGGGATGCATTCTCCGAGTCTACGCGGGCGAGCCGCCTAGAATCGGGGCATGCGTTACGTCCTGATCGGTGGCCTGGCCCTGTTCGCGGTCATGGTCTTCTCCATCGTCGACATCCTGGCGATCGACCGGTCCCGTGTGCGTCACCTGCCCAAGGTCGTGTGGGTTGTGCTCGTCATCTTCCTGTCGGCCATCGGCTCGGCCCTGTGGTTCACGCTCGGGCGTGAGCGTCTGAACGGGGGGCGAGGCCCGTCGAGCACGGCGGGTCCGGCGCTCGGCCCCGACGACGACCCCGAGTTCCTGCGCCGCATCGCCCACGACCAGGAACGCGAAGAGCGCATTCGCAAGCTCGAGGAGAAGCTCGCCGAGCTCGACGATGACAACCCCAAGGACTGACCCGGTCTCGCCCGCGAGCGCATTCGCGACGGCCCTGCTGGGGGAGTTCGCGCGCGCCGGGGTGACCGACATCGTGGTGTGCCCGGGCTCGCGCTCGCAGGCGCTCGCCCTCGCCGCCGCCCGGTTCGAGCGGGCCGGGCTCCTGCGCCTGCACGTGCGCATCGACGAGCGCGCCGCCGGCTTCCTCGCCCTCGGCCTGGCGCGCGAGAGCGAGCGGCCCGTCGCCGTGGTGACGACCTCGGGAACGGCGGTCGCGAATCTGCTGCCAGCGGCGCTCGAGGCGGCGCACTCCGGGATTCCGCTCGTGCTGCTGACCGCCGATCGCCCCGACGAGCTGCGCGGCGTCGGCGCCAATCAGACCACCCGTCAGCCGGGAATGTTCGACGTCGCCACTTCGCGCGGCTGGGATGTGCCGGCACCGAGCGCCGGCGATCCTGTCGAGACCGGCGCGGCGGAGCTCGTCGCGGAGGCGCTGCGCGACATCGCCGGGCCGGTGCACCTGAACCTGGCGTTCCGCGAGCCGCTCTCGGGCGCCGCGCCGCTGCCGGACATCGACCCGGGCAGCTGGGCTCCCGCGCCGGCGTCGGCTGATCCGGTCGTGCTGCGCGCGGCCCCCGGCACCGTCGTGGTGGCGGGCACGGGCGCGGGCGAGCAGGCCGAAGAGGCGGCGCGGGCGCTCGGCGCCCCGCTGCTGGCCGAGGTGACCAGCGGCGCCCGCTTCGGCCCGAACCTCGTCGCGGCGTATCGCGAGCTGCTCGACACGGCGAACTTCGGCGACCGCATCGAGCGCGTGATCGTGTTCGGGCACCCGACGCTCAGCCGCGAGATCCCCGCGCTCATCGAGCGCCCCGGGGTCGAGACGATCGTCGTGCGAAGCCCCGGGGTCGAGGACTACAACCCGGGCCGCGCGGTCGCCCGCCACCTCGACACGGTCCGCGTGGTCGACGATCCCGCGGCGGTGGAGTCGGCGCGGTCCTGGGTGGGGCGCTGGGTGCACGCCTCCCGGCAGCTCGTGGCCGTTCCCGAGCAGCGCGGCGCCGTGCTGACCGAGGATCTCGCCGAGCGCGCCCAGTTCGCCCGCGATCAGCTCGCCCACCTGCGCGCCCCGGTGACCCGGCGGATGCTCGTCGACGCGGTCTGGAACGCGAGCTGGCCGCACGATCGCCTCGTTCTCGCAGCGTCGCGCCTGATCCGCGAACTCGACCGGGTCGCGCCGGGCAAGAAGCTCCGCGTGCACGCCAACCGTGGGCTCGCCGGCATCGACGGCACGATCGCGACGGCCACCGGCATCGCGCTGGCGGCCGAGGCGGAGGGAGCCGAGGGCATCACCCGGCTGCTGCTCGGCGATCTGGCGCTGCAGCACGATCTCGGCTCGCTGCTGGCCGCCGCGGGGGAGGCCGAGCCGCGCCTGCAGGTCATCGTCGGCAACGACGGAGGGGGCTCGATCTTCGATCTGCTCGAGGTCGCAGCCCAGGCCGAGCCCGAGCTGATCGATCGCGTGCTGTACACCCCGCACACGATGGACATCGAGGCGCTCGCGACCGCCGCCGGCTGGGAGTACCGCCGCGTCGACACCCGCGCCGACCTCGACGGCGCGCTCACGCCTGCCCCGGGTCGCACCCTGGTCGAGGTCGCGCTCGCCCGTTAGGGTCGCCGCATGAGAGAACTGCTTCGCGTCGGCGACGGATTCGACCTCGGGGCTGTGGACCCGTCATCGACCCCGGGGGTCGACCTCGACAAGTCGGAGGGGCGGGAGGCGCTGGCCGAGGGGGCAGCCGAGCTCGCGACGCTGCAGGAGCTGATGTGGGCCAACTCGCGACACGGCGACGAGCAGCGGGTGCTGCTGGTGCTGCAGGCGATGGACACCGCGGGCAAGGGCGGCATCGTGCGGCACGTGGTCGGCGCTGTCGATCCTCTCGGGGTGCGCATCGCGGCGTTCAAGGCGCCGACCGAGGAGGAGAAGGCCCACGACTTCCTGTGGCGCATCCGCAAACGGCTGCCGCAGCCGGGAGAGCTGGGGGTCTTCGACCGCTCGCACTACGAGGATGTGCTGATCCACCGGGTGCGCGGCCTCTCGAGCCCGGAGGTCGTCGAGGAGCGCTACGGCCTCATCAACGACTTCGAGCGCGACCTGGTCGCGGGCGGCACGCGCGTCGTCAAGGTGATGCTGCACATCTCGAACAGCGAGCAGCGCGAGCGGCTCGCTGAGCGCCTCGACCGCGCCGACAAGCACTGGAAGTACTCGCCGGGTGATGTCGACGAGCGGCAGCTCTGGCCCGCCTACATGGAGGCCTACCAGCTCGCGCTCACGCGCACCTCGACGCCGGAGGCGCCCTGGTTCGTGGTGCCCGCCGATCGCAAGTGGTACGCCCGGCTGGCGGTGCAGAGTCTGCTGCTGGACGCGCTGCGCGGCCTCGACCAGCGCTGGCCGCTCGCCGACTTCGATGTCGAGGCCGAGAAGAAGCGCCTCGCCGGAAGCTAGCCGCCCGCGGACTCGACCGGCTGGCGCAGGATGGTGCGCAGCTTCTCGGGAGCGGACTTCCGGACGTCGCTGAGGTAGATCTCGTGGTGGCGGCCGGTCATCCGCAGCCCCTCGGCGGGGATGAACTCCTCGTGCATCCGCTGCAGAACCGGGCCCTCGTCGTCGAAGGATCCGAGGTGCAGGGTCTGCACGCAGCGTCCCTCCGACAGCGTCTCGAACCGCACATCGCCCAATCGCGCGGGCGGGGTCTTCGCTCCCGCGCGCTCGATCGCCGTCTCGACCAGGGCGCCATCGATCCAGTCCGGCACCATGATCATCAGGGTCCAGTCCCACTGGGTCTTGTCGCGCGAGCCGGTGAACACGCTCATGTCCTCGGCCCACCACAGGCCTTCCAGCGGCGGCACGACGTAGTCGCGCCCGAGGTCGAGCTTGCTCGCGAACTTGAGCTTGTAGGCCACCGGATAGAGGGCCTCGAGGGCGCCGGTGTACTGCGCTGAGGCGCCCGGGGCTCCGTGCCCGTCGATCATCAGGTAGCTCAGATCGGGCACCTCGAGCAGGCGGAACTCGCCGATCGGGGCCCGGAAGCAGTCCAGGCTCTTCTTCAGATCGACCTTGTCCGACATGGTCGACCTAGCCGAACGCCTCGACGACGGGTCGGAACTTGAGCCGCGTCTCGGCCAGCTCATGCTCCGGGTCGGAGCCGGCGACGATCCCGGCGCCCGCGAAGGCGCGGATGTCGCCCTCCTCGCTGACCTCCGCGGAACGCAGCGCGACCGCCCACTTGCCGTCGCCGGCCGCGTCGACCCAGCCGACCGGCCCGCCGTAGAGGCCGCGGTCGGACGGCTCCAGCTCGTGGATGAGCTCGAGCGCGGCGCTGCGCGGGGTCCCCGCGACGGCGGCCGTCGGGTGCAGCTCGGCCACGAGGTCGAGGCTTGTGGACCCGTCGCTCAGGGTGCCCTCGACGTCGCTGGCCAGGTGCCAGAGGTTCGGCAGCTTCAGCGCGTACGGCATCTCGCTCGCCGCGATGTGCGGGGCGTGCGGCGCGAGCGCCTGGACGACGCTGCGCACCGCATAGCCGTGCTCGTCGAGGTCCTTCGTCGAGGTCGCCAGCCGCACGGCGGCCGCGTGGTCGGCGTCGGCGTCCGCCCCGCGACCGATGCTGCCAGCCAGCACGCGCGCACTGACCGTGCCGCGCTTGACCCGCACGAGCGTCTCGGGGCTGGAGCCGAGGAACCGGTCGACCGCGAACGTCCAGGTGTCGGGGTAGCTCAGCGCAAGATGCATCAGCACCCGGCGGAGGTCGGCAGTCTGCGGGAGGTGCCCGACCATGTCGCGCGCCAGGACGACCTTGTGCAGGCTGCCCTCGTCGATCCGGGCGACCGCCTGGCGGACGGCGGCCGCGTAGGCGTCGCCGTCGAGTCGGCCCGGATGCAGACGCAGCCGGTATTCGGGCCCGAGCGGCTCGGCCGTGACCGCATCGTCGGCCCCGTCGATGCGGGTCACCCAGCTCACGCCGCCGCGACGGCCGAGGATCACGCGGGGCACGATCAGCACGCTCGCGCGCTCCGAGTCGTCGGCGAAGCCGAATGCGCCGAACGCGATCAGGCCGCTGCCGGAGCGCTGCACCGGGTCGTCGATCGTGGCGGCGGCGACGATGCGGCGCCAGGTCTCGGCGGCCTCACGCACCCGGTCGGGCCCGCGGAACTCGAGGCGCAGCGCCTCGCCCAGACCGGCGACGCCCTCACCGCGACGCACGAACAGCAGAGGGTGCTGGGCATCGAGGAGGGGCAGCAGTGAACCGAAGGGTTCGACCGCGCGGGTCTCGACTGTCAACGCAGGGATCTGCGACCGAAGTTCCGTCACCTCCCTAGCCTAGATCGCGCACGGCAACCATGCGGGCGGCCTTACTAGGATGGGTTCCCGTGAACAGAGCCGACATGGACAAGGCCCCGGACGACGTCGCCGGGATGTTCACCGAGGTCGCAGCCCGCTACGACGTCACCAACACGGTGCTCTCGGCGGGCAATGCGGCCCTCTGGCGGATGGCGACCGTTCGCGCGGTCGCCCCGCAGCCGCGGGAGCGCATCCTCGATGTGGCTGCCGGGACCGGCACGTCGTCGGCCGCGCTCGCTCGGCACGGTGCCACAGTCGTCGCCGTTGACTTCTCGCCCGGCATGGTCGAGGTGGGCCGCACGAAGCACCCCAAGATCGAGTTCGTCGAGGCGAACGCCGAGCGCCTGCCGTTCGGCGACAACGAGTTCGACGCGGTCACGATCAGCTTCGGCCTGCGCAACGTCGAGCACCCGAAGGTGGCGCTCGCCGAGATGTATCGGGTGCTGAAGCCCGGCGGTCGTCTCGTGATCTGCGAGTTCTCGCGGCCGCCGCAGGTGCTCGTGCGCGCCGGCTACCACGCCTACCTCAAGCACGTGATGCCGCTGGTGGCTCGAGCCTCGAGCTCGAACCCGGAGGCCTACGACTACCTCGCCGAGTCGATCGAGGCCTGGCCGGACCAGGGAACGCTGAGCCAGTGGATCCGCGGCGTCGGATTCACGCGGGTGGCGCACCGCAATCTGACCAGCGGCGTCGTGGCGCTGCACCGCGGGCGGAAGCCGGAAGACGCGGCCATCCGGGCGACGACGGCGAAGCGCCGTGCCACGCGCCAGCGGCGCTCGACGACTGAGCCCGCGGCGTGAGCCCGCACGAGACGAGCGGTGCCGACGTGACTCCGAACCCCCCGCTGGCCCGGCGGAGCAATACCCTGAGCTCCTCTTTGGGGCTGGGTGAGAAGCTGTTCGCCTCCAGTGAGGAGCGGCGCTTCGCGGCGGCCATCGAGGCGGGGCTCGACCGCGTCGAGGCGGGACTCGTCACCGACACGGCCTTTGCCGACGACATCGCCGACGCGGCGGGTCGCTACCTCTTGGAGGCCGGCGGCAAGCGCATCCGTCCCACGCTCGCCCTGCTGACCGCGCAGCTCGGCGACGGGGTCAACGACGAGGTGATCGCGGCCGCCGAGGCGGTCGAGATCACGCACCTCGCCTCGCTCTACCACGACGACGTGATGGATGATGCGGAACTGCGGCGCGGGGTCCCCACCGCGCAGAACGTGTGGGGCAACTCGGTCGCGATCCTCACCGGCGATCTGCTGTTCGCGCGCGCCAGCCGGATCTTCGCGGGTCTGGGCGAACGCGCCCTCGAGCTGCAGGCCGAGACTTTCGAGCGGCTGTGCCTCGGCCAGCTGCACGAGACGATCGGCCCGAAGCCGGAAGACGACCCGATCGAGCACTACCTGCAGGTGCTCTCGGACAAGACCGGATCGCTCATCGCGCTCGCCGCCTACGTCGGGGTGGTCTTCTCGAACGCCGCGAGCGAGTACCGCGAGCCGGTGCAGCGCTTCGGCGAGAGCATCGGCGTGGCCTTCCAGCTGATCGACGATGTCATCGACCTCTCGGCGTCCACCGCCGAGACCGGCAAGACGGCGGGCACCGACCTGCGCGCCGGCGTGCCGACGCTGCCGTTGCTCTACCTGCGCGAGCGGGCCGCATCCGAGCCGGATGCGGCCGCGCTGCTGGCGCGCATCGAACAGGATGTCGACGCGGCGATTCCCGAGCTGCGCGAGCACCAGGTGACTCGCGATACGCTCACGGAGGCCCACCGTTGGGCCGCCATCGCGGTCGACGCGCTGGCCCCGCTGCCCGACGGCCCGGTGAAGAAGGCGCTCACGCGCTTCGCCGAGGCCATCGTCGAGCGCTCGCACTAGGACCTGCTCTCGCGAGCGCCCCGAAAGGAACACCCGTGAAGCTTCGCCTCGCCATCGTCGGTGCCGGACCGGCCGGAATCTACGCCGCCGACATTCTGCTCAAGCACGAGCGCAGCTTCGACGTCTCGATCGACCTGTTCGACCAGCTGCCCGCCCCCTACGGGCTGGTGCGCTACGGCGTCGCTCCCGACCACCCGCGCATCAAGGGCATCATCAACGCGCTGCGTGACGTGCTCGACCGCGGTGACATTCGCATCTTCGGCAACGTGCGCTTCGGCGAGGATCTCACCCTCGACGACCTGCAGAACCACTACCACGCGGTGATCTTCTCGACCGGGGCGGTGCGGGATGCGGAGCTGCGCATTCCCGGAATCGAGCTGCCCGGCAGCTATGGCGCCGCCGACTTCGTGAGCTGGTACGACGGCCACCCCGACTACCCGCGCGAGTGGCCGCTCGAGGCCGAGTCGATCGCGGTCGTCGGCAACGGCAACGTCGCACTCGACGTCGCGCGCATGCTCGTGAAGCACCCCGAGGATCTGCTGCCGACCGAGATTCCGACGAACGTCTACGAAGGCCTGCAGACGAGTCCCGTCACCGACGTACACGTGTTCGGTCGTCGCGGCCCGATGCAGGTGAAGTTCACCCCGCTCGAGCTGCGCGAGCTCGGCGAGCTGCGCGACGTCGACATGATCGTGCACGAGGAGGACTTCGACTACGACGAGGCCTCGAAGGCGGCGATCGAGAGCAACAAGCAGGTGCTCGTCATCGACCGCGTCTTCACGCAGTGGCGGGCGCGCGAGGTGGGCCAGGCGAGCCGTCGCCTGCACTTCCACTTCTACGCCAAGCCGTTGGAGGTCGTCGCCGGCGAGGGCGGCTGTGTGGGCGCGTTCCGCTACGAGCGCACCGAGCCGGACGGCCACGGCGGCGTGCGCGGCACGGGTGAGATCCGCGAGGTGCCGGTGCAGGCCGCCTACCGCGCGATCGGCTATTTCGGCTCGCCGCTTCCCGGCATTCCGTTCGATGCTCAGCGCGGCGTCATCCCGAACCACGAGGGCCGCGTGCTGCGCACCGACGACTCGAGTCCCGACCAGGCCAACGAGGTCATGCCCGGCGTCTACGCCACCGGCTGGATCAAGCGCGGCCCGGTCGGCCTGATCGGGCACACCAAGTCGGATGCGATGGAGACCATCTCGCACCTCGTCAAGGACCAGTCGAACTGGTGGTCGCCCGCCGAGCCCGGCGAGCAGGCAGCTCTGGACCTTCTCGAGTCCCGTGGTGTGAAGTTCACCGACCTGGAGGGCTGGCACCGCCTCGACGAGCACGAGATCGCGCTCGGCGAGCCGGAGGGTCGCGCCCGCATCAAGGTCGTGCCGCGCGACGAGATGGTGCGCGTGTCGCGCGCCGAGAGCTGACGGCGGCCGCTCCGGTCACTGCAGCGCGGAGGTCAGCCGCGCGACGTTGTCGAACGCCTGCTTCAGGAACGGTCGACTCAGCCATTCGTCGAGCGTGAGCTCTCGGCTGTTCGCTCGGTACTCGTCCTCGATCTCCCGCAGCTGCGGCAGGAAGTCTCCGCCGCGCACCATGATCGACAGCTCCAGATCGAGGGTGAACGAGCGCATGTCCATGTTGCTCGAGCCGATGATCGAGATCTCGTCATCGATGGTCATGTGCTTCGCGTGCAGGATCGTCGGCGCACGGTAGAGGAAGATGCGGACGCCCGCGCGCAGAAGCGCCTCGTAGTAGCTCCGCTGTGCGTGGTAGACGAGGAACTGGTCGCCGATCTCGGAGACGAAGAGCTCGACATGGATTCCGCTCTGCGCCGCCGTCGTGATGGCGTAGAGCATCGAGTCGTCGGGGACGAAGTACGGACTGGTGAGGATGATCTTGTCCGTGGCGGCATAGACGAGCGAGTTGAACAGGCGCAGGTTGTTCTCGCCTTCGAAGCCGGGGCCGCTCGGCACCACCTGGCAGTCGAGGACGCCTGCGTGCGCCCCGCGCACCTCCGCCGCTTCGCGCGTCAGCAGCTCGTCTGTCTCCGAGTACCAGTCCGTGACGAAGATCGCGTCGATTCCCGCGACGACCGGTCCTTCGAAGCGCGCCATGAAGTCCTTCCACACGAGACCGCGCTTGACGTTGCTGCGGCGCTGATAGCTCGGGTCGATGAAGTTGGCGCTGCCGGTGAAGGCGGTCTCGCCGTCGATCACCACGAGCTTTCGGTGGTTGCGCAGGTCTGGTCGCTGGATGCGGCCGCGCAGCGGCTGGAACGGAAGCATGAGGTGCCAGTCGGCACCCATCTCTGTCAGCCGGGACTTGGTGCGTCGATAGCCGGGGTACTGGCGGTTGCCGAGATGGTCGAGTAGCACACGGACGGTCACGCCGCGCGCGATCGCTCGCTCGAGAGCATCGAAGAACGGTGCCGTCGTCGTATCGAGAGAGAGGATGTAGAACTCGACGTGCACGGTCTTCTTCGCTGCGTTGACGGCGGCCGTCATGGAGGCGTAGGCGTCCTCGTTGCGGGAGTACAGCTGGGCGCTGTTGCCGCCGACGAGGGGCATGGCGCCGAGCTTCCGATTCAGCTCGACGATCGGGCGCAGCCACTCGGGCAGCGGGCGGTCGAGCGCCGCCCGCTCGATTCCCTCGGTCGTGGCGAGGAGGTAGTCGTTGATCTCCTGCTGCTTGCGGCGCCGATCCTTCGGCAGCTTCGCCGACCCGAGCATCAGGAACAGCAGGATTCCGAGGTACGGGATGAAGAAGATCGCCAGGAGCCACGCGGCTGCGGTCTGCGGCCGCCGGTCGCGCGGCACGAAGATGATCGCGAGGACACGGACCGCGACATCGATCGTCACGAGCGCGACGACGATCACGAGCGTCAGAGTTGCGATGCCTGCCGAGTCATCCGCGCTGTCCACGCTCACATCCTGTCAGGTTGAGTCGCCCTCAGCGCATGTTGACGAACTGCAGGGCGACGTCGAGATCTTTGCCCTTGAGCAGGGCGATGACCGCCTGCAGGTCGTCGCGGCTCTTGGACTGCACCCGCAGCTCGTCGCCCTGGATCTGGCTCTTCACCGACTTGGGGCCCTCGTCGCGGATGATCTTGGAGATCTTCTTCGCGTCCTCGCTTGAGATCCCCTCCTTCATCTTCGCCTCGATGCGGTATTCCTTGCCGCTGGCGAACGGCTCGCCCGCGTCGAGGGCGCGCAGCGAGATGCCGCGCTTGATGAGCTTCTGCTCGAAGACGTCGAGCACGGCCTTGACGCGCTCCTCGGAGTTCGCCTTCATCAGGATCTTCTCGCCGCTGAACTCGAGCGAGGCGCCGACATTCTTGAAGTCGTAGCGCTGCGCGATCTCCTTCTGCGCCTGACTGAGGGCGTTCTGCGTCTCCATCGTGTCGACCTTGCTGACGATGTCGAATGAGGAATCTGCCATGTCCCCATGCTAGAACGAGCGGATGCGTGAATCGGGGAGGCTGCTGGTCGTCGGGCTGATCGGGGCGGTGCTCCTCAGTGGCTGCACGAGCGTCGAGAGCGCACTCGAGGAGGCGACGGCCGAGCCCGCACCGAGCTGGGTTCCGCCGGTGGAGGCGCCGCGGGCAGCGAGCGAACGAGGGCCCGGCATCGCGGGCCGCGTGGACGCCGACTGGCTCGCCGAGGTGAGCGAGGCGACCGGCATCCCCGAGCGGCCGCTCGCCGCCTACGCCGGGGTGACGCTCTGGAAGAACTCGACGATGCCCGAGTGCGTCTTCTCGTGGACGACGATCGCGGCGATCGCGGCGGTGGAGAGCGACCACGGCCGGCACGCGGGCTCGAGCGTCGACGCCGAGGGGCAGGTGACTCCGCCGATCATCGGGATCGCCCTCGAGGGCGGCGACACCGACCTCATCTCCGACAGCGACGGCGGAGAGCTTGACGGCGATGCCGAGTTCGATCGCGCCGTCGGGCCGTTCCAGCTGATTCCGCAGACCTGGCGCAACTGGCATGTGGATGCCAACGGCGACGGCGTGGAGGATCCGCAGAACATCGACGACGCGGCGATGGCGGCGGTGAACTACCTCTGCCGGGCGAGCGCCCCGCAGGACACCGAGGCCGGTTGGCGGGCCGCGATCACCGCCTACAACTCGGCCCCGAGCTACATTGACGCCGTCGCGCGGATCGCCGCCAGCTACGCCGCCGCGGCCTCCGGCGAGGACTGAACGCGGCGCGGTCGAAGAAGGCTCCCGGACCTTGTATCCTTGACAGGCGCGTTCGGTCGGTGAATACATCGGAAGGGCGCAGCCCGGCGAGTTACCCAAGCGGCCAAAGGGATCTGACTGTAAATCAGACTGCTCTGCATTCGGGGGTTCGAATCCCTCACTCGCCACCACGGAAACCCCCGGAATCTCAATGATCTTCGGGGGTTTCGGCGTCTCTCAGGCCCGCTTCCCCCACAGATCCCCCACAATCGTGCGAGATCGTGCCTCATCGAGCCGCTCCGAAACGGCGTCGAGATCGTCCTCGAAGAGGTCGGCGTACACGTCGAGGGTCATCGCCGCCGAGGCATGGCCGAGCATCCTCTGGACGGCCTTCGGAGTCGCCCCGGCCGAGATCGCGAGGCTCGCGGCCGTGTGCCGGAGATCGTGCGGCGTGATGTCGGGGAAGTCGCGGTCCACGGCGCGAGCGCCTTCGATCGCGCGGCGGAACCAGCCGTGATTCGTGTTCGGCTTCGGGAGGTAGGCGATGCCGTCTCCGAAGAGGAGCTGCTCCCGGGACTTCCCCTGGCACGCCTCCGAGAGCGGCTCCGCGAGGAACTTGGGGAACGGCACGGAGCGGCGCTCGTGCGTCTTCGGGGTGCCGACGTGGAACACGCTGCCGACCGTGACGGCGTTCTCCTCGATGAGAAGCCGGCGCCGTAGCGCGTCGAAGGACGAGACGCGGAGCGCGATTGCTTCGCCCCATCGGAGGCCGGTGTACGCGAGCGCGAGGACGAGGGTCGCGCGGTCGCCGCTGTGGCCCGCGAGCAGCTCCACCTGGGCGGCGGTGAGGTACGCACGGCGCTTCGGCGTCTTCCGAGGCAGCTTGACGCCGCGAGCGGGGTTCGTCGTGATGCGGCGGTCCTTCACCGCGGCGTCAAGGATCGCGGCGAGCACGCCGAAGGCGCGGATCGTGACGGTCGCGGACTTCGGACGCTCGCCGGTCGAGAACGATGCGACCCAGGCGGCGACCTCGCTGTGTCGGATCTCGCCTACCCGGCGATGCCCCCACACGGGCGCGACGTGGACGCGCCAGGCCGTCTCCTGCGCGCGCATGGTGGACGGCTTGAGGTGCTGCTGTGCGGCGAGCCAGGAGGCGCCGAGGTCGGCTACGAGCGCCTTCGAGTCGCGGGGGTCTACGTAGTCACCCCGGGCGCTCGCGACGGTCACACCGGCGAGATACTCCTCCGCGTCGCGCTTCGTGGTGAAGCCGCCCTTCTCACGGGAGCGGCGGTCGGGGTCGCGGTAGCGCACTCGGTACCGGCGCCCGCCGGAGGTCGCGTAGGACTCGACGGATCCCACTACTCCGCCTCGAGCGGTCCGACGCCGAGCGTCTCGAGGAACTCACGCTTGCCCTCGAGATCCTCGCTCCAACTCATGACGTCACGTGCGAGCGCGTTCCACTCGGCGTCCGAATGCGCGGCCGACTCGTCGTCCCAAGCGCGACTCCGGGATTGAGCCTTTCGGAGCTGCTGGAGCGACCGGTAGTAACCCCTGACGCCCATCAAGATCGCGCGGGCGTTCTTCCCGGCCGGTGTCTGGTGCCCCTCGCTCGACGTGCCGCTGATCCAGTCCAGGGTGTCGATTGCGCGCCGGTCGTCGTTCGGGCGGACGGTGACCAGCGCCTCCGGCTCCTCGAGGGGCAGGAGAAGCGCTACCGGTGGGACTCCGAGAGCCGCGGCCAGGGCGAGGAGTTGGACCACGCTCACGTCCGCCTTGCGCCCCGACTCGATATTGGCGATCACGGCCCGCGAGACGGCGCCGCTCGTCGCGTCTGCCAGGTCGTCGGTGCTCACGCCGTTCATCCGGCGATAGTGCGCGATGCGGATCCCGATTGAGCGCGTATCGATCTCTGCCATATCGACACGCTACAGCATGAATCGTCGTCAAAACGGCTGAGATGTGATTCACTGTGTCGAAATGACATCGCAACAGGCGATTTCATGCTGAATCGACCGAAGGAGTCTAGCGATGGGCCGTTCACGGGATCTCACCATCGATGAGGTGTGCGAGCGACTACACATCTCCCGGAATCACTGGAATCAGCTCGTGTATCGCCGCGAGGCGCCGCCGCGGATCAAGGTGAGTCCGCGGAAGTACCTCGTCAACGAGGCGGCGCTCGAGGATTGGCTCGCGTCTCGGCAGGAAGTGGTCGCGTCGTGAGCGCGATCGAGGCGCGCTGTGAGGAGCACGTGGGGGAGACGTTCCCGCCGCGGTGCTCGGGGTGCGATGACGCTGCCCGTGAAGCGGCGGAGGGGGAGACGTGAGCATTCGAAGGTCGGCGTTCGCGTTCGAGCGCGACTTCACGCGCATCCCGAACGAGTGGGTCCGCGACAGGCGGCTCAGCCGGCGCGCTCGTGGTCTGCTCGCGGAGCTGATGAGCCACGCGCCGGGATGGCGGATCACGGTCGCGAGCCTGGTCGAGAACGGGCCGGAGGGCCGGGACGCTATTCGTTCCGCGCTCGCTGAGTTGCGCGAGTGCGGATACCTCACGCTCATGGTGAGGCAGGCGGCCGGTGGGCGGCTCGATGGCCAGGACTACGTGCTGACGGACCCGACCGCCCTCCGGGAAAGCCGTCGTGCGGATGGCCCGCAGGACGGCTCCTCGCCCCCGAAGAAGAACAAGATCAAGAAGACCAGTCCAGGAGAAGACCAGGAAAGCGCGACGAGCGTCGCACCCTTCGCTAGTTCGAAGCAAAGGACGTTCCTCCGGGACTGCCGTCTCCTGCTCGGGAGCGCCGTCGCGGTGTCCGACCTCGCAAGGCTGACGAGCGATGAAGCCGCCGCGGAGATTCGCGGGCTTTGGTCGCAGGTCGAAGGACTCCCGGACTCGATGCTCGAGGACGCGCGCGAACAGTTCGCGGCGGATCTCTCACCCCGCGCGCTCGCGTTCATCGACGCGCGACTTCACGCCGGCCGAGACGCGGGCGGCGCATGGCTCAAGGAGGTGTCCTGAGATGGCTGAGGACTATGGCATCCGCGCGGTCGATCGTGCGCGCGCGGGGCAGATGGTGCAGGCGCAGCTCGCAGGCGACGAGGAGATGTTCGCGAGCGCCGTGAACGAGGCGTTCGCGGATGAGCACGTGATGGGCGCGATCGAGCTGGGCGGCGTGGTGAACGTCCTCCGGGCGCTCACGGAGGATCTCGCGGGCGTGTTCCGGCACGTGCACGGCGACCAGGCGGAGGCGCGCCTCCTCCCGGCGATCGCGCACTGGGTGGCGGAGTCGGAGGCGGGATCATGAGCGCGCCGAGCTGGGTCATGAGGGGCCGGCGCTCGCCGTTCGCGGTGACGGTGCTCGAGCGCGAGGGGACGTTCGTGGACGAGGTGCGTCGTGCTCGCCTCGAGGCGGTCGCGGCGTGGCTGGAGGCGCATCCGCACGTGCGCTGGTCGGTTGCGGAGTTCGAGGCGGCGGTCGTGGAACTCGGGGACGACGGCGCCGCGCGGGAGGCGCTCGAGCATCCGGCGGGACGGGGTGTCATCTCGGATCGTCGGGGGGTCGAGGTAGAATCAGAGTCACAACCGAACAGGTCCGGCCGTCGAGTACCTCCGGACGGACCACCTCAGAATCCGCTCTCCCGTCGAGTACCTCCGGGGGAGCATCCCGCGGCGAACGTGCGTCGAGAACCTCCGCACGAGCCCATCGCCGCATCCCCCCCGAATCCGGGAGATGGAGTCATGACGACGTTGAAGGACTTCGAGAACGCCCTCGAGGCGCGGACGAAGCTGCACGAGCGGATGGGCGCGGGCGACTCGCGCGAGGACAAGCGCCTCGAGCGGCTCATTCGCCACCACACCGCGACGATCGACGCGCACCTGGCCTCCATCCCCGGCCCCCCAAGTGACGAAGGTCGGCACTTCGACTTTCGCGGAATGGAGATGTGACCATGCCCACCACCACTCTCGAGCTGCGCGACCGGATGTCGCGTGCGCTAGACCAGATGAAGGCGCTCGCCGCGAGCGTGCCGGCCGGCGCTGACCTCACCGCCGAGCAGGTCGAGGCGGTCGATCGCCACCAGCGCGAGTACGACGACGCGAAGCGACTCTTCGAGGCGTCGAAGGCGTCCGACGAGATCAAGGCGAACCTCGCCGCGATCGGCCTGCGGATTCCGGACGGCACGGACCCGGCGGAGAAGTCCGCGATCGTGGAGCGGGCCGAAGGCGCGAACTACAAGACGCGTGCCGCCGCATCGTGGGCGCTCGGCGCTGCGACCCGGATCCGGGAGTCCCTCGACGAGGCGGGGACGAAGGCGCTCATCGCGCCCGTCGCGGTCCCAGACCCTGTGGCCGGCCCGGTGCCGCTCGCCGCGGAGCGGAACTCGCTGCTGCCTCTCGTGCCGACCCGGGCGATGTCCGGCCGCAACCTCGAGGACGGCAGCGCCGCGGGGAACGTCTTCGGCTACGTGCGGCAGACGACCCGCACGAACAACGCCGACGCCGTGCCCGACTCCGCGCTGAAGCCCACGAGCGTCTACGAGTGGACGGATGTCGTGGACCGCGCCCGCGTGATCGCGCACCTCTCGGAGGCGTTCCCGAAGCGCATCCTGGACGACCACCAGGCGCTCATCCGCGTCCTCCAGCAGGATCTCGCCACCGGAATCCTCGACGCGATCGAGGACCAGATCGTGAACGGCACCGGCACGATCGCCGCCGCCGCGGACGGCACGCCGACCGTCGCGGAGGAGCAGCTCCCCGGTGTGCTCGGCACCTCCGGCGTCCGCACCCAGGCGTGGGACACGGACCTCCTGGCGACGCTCGCCGCGGCGTGGGACGCGCTCGAGGTCGTCAACGAGCAGCCGAACGCGTGGATCATGAACACGTCCGACTATCGGCGCCTGAAGTCCATGCGCGAGTCCGGCACGACCGGGCCGCTCATGTTCAAGTCGGGCCGCTCGAGCATCGAGCAGATCCTGGGTGAGGTGCCGGTCATCACGACCCCCGTCATCCCGGCCGGCACGGCGCTCCTGGGCGACTGGCGTCAGACGCTCCTCGTGGTCCGTGAGGAGACGACGATCGCCCGCAACGAGGGCGACGACTCGCTGTTCAACTACAACCTCGTACGGTTCCGTGCGGAGACGCGGGTCGGTTTCGCCGTCCTCCGTCCCGGCGCGTTCGTCGTCGTGGACGTGGAAGAGCCGGAGGAGTAAAGCGGCCCGCGAGCTGAGCGCACGGGCGCGAGTAGGGCAACGCTCGCACGCCGTCCCGTCCCCGACGTTCTCTGTCCCTCTCTGGCGTCGGGGCCGGGCGGCACATTCAACGGCAGCACAACACGACGAGTGGTCCACGGCCGCGCGCGACGCGTAGCGCCGACCGGCGAAGACGACGGGTCGCGAGACCTGGCGCGACACCTCACGGAGAGGTAGGGCGGTGAAATCGCTGGCACCCGGTCCACGAAGCCGCGCGCCGGTGGCATTGCTCGTGTGGATCGGAAATTAGCGGTTTTGGTCACCCGGGAGCCGGGGGAGAGGCAGAGGTCATGGGCGAGCGAAAGACGCCGCGGAGAAACGCTCCGGGGCAGGGTCGGCCGAAGAAGCCGACTCAGTTGCGGGTGCTCGAGGGCGGTCGCGCGGTGCGGTCGTCGGAGCCGGTGCCGGACGAGCGCCGCGTGGTGATGCCGACCGGGATGAGCGCGGAGGCGCAGCGGATCTGGAAGCGGCTCGCGCCGGGGATGATCCGGGAGGGCGTGCTCACGTTCTGGGATGTGGACGCGTTCCGTGCCTACTGCGATGCGCTCGCCCGGGCGAAGGAGGCGCGGGATCTCGTGGACGCTCACGGCCTCCTGGTGCCCGGTCGGGGCGGTCTGGTCACGAATCCGGCCTCGCGGATCGAGCGGGACTCCGTGCGCCTCGCGATGCAGATCGGCGCACGGTTCGGGCTGAGTCCCTCGGATCGAGCCGGACTTCCCGGCGGGAAGCGGTCGAAGGACGGCCTCGCGGAGTTCACCTCGTGAGTGCCGCTCCCAGGCCCGATATCGTGGCGGGATGTCCTCCTTCGGCCCGCGGCCCGCGCCGACCATCATCCGTGTCGAGTGGGATCCAACGACCGACTGGATCATGATTCTGGTCACCGCAGCGGGTGTAGTCGCGACGATCGTCATCGCGATTCTCACCCTTCGCGCGAATCAGAAGGCGAGCGCTGCGCAGGCGAGGGCGGATGATGCTCTCCGTCGAGCGATCGCCGACAATGCCGCCGCGTCAGACCGTCAGGTGGAAGCTCTTCGCGATGCGGTGCGAGGCGCGAATGCGCCTCAGGCCGAACCGGAGACGCTCGACATCGAGTGGAAACTCGATCGCGACCTTGGTCGCAACAAGTGGCTCATTCGGAACATGGGGCCGGCCGCAGCCCATGAGGTGTCTCTGCGGGGAGAGTCCGAGCAGGACGCGCAGGACATCTATGTTCCCGGACCTGAGTCGCGCGATCTCGATCGGAACGACATCATCCAGTTCTCCGTTGATCGCTCGCTCGCCAGCCCGCCGGCGAACGTCGCGCTGCTCGAATGGAGCGACGCACTCGGGAACCGCCATAGCAAGCGGTTCGTGGTGTCCTAGGCGGGGGTGTCGGTTGGCGCCGCTACGGTGCGGTCATGGATGCCGCTACCGCCGCGCTCGCCGGTGCGGCGATTGGTGCCGCCGCCTCGGTGCTCGCTGGCCTGGTCGGGCCGTGGGTGCGAGATGCGGCGAACCGTCGCGCTCGACGTCGGGATGATCTACGCGATCTGCAGCGCGTCGAGCTGCTCGGCGTCATCGAGGCGCTCTCGAGCCTCTTCCGCTCGCGGTACGTCGGCCGGCGAGACGAGACGTTCGCCATGCAGCACACCACGGCCGTGGTCGCGATCAACCGCCTCACGGTGGTCACGGAGCGCCGAGATCGTGATCTCGAGCGCATGCTCGCGTTCGCGCTCGAGACGGTGAGCGACGGGCATCCGAAGGCTGCCGAGATCGCACTCCGCCTCTCGGCGGACACCTTGCACCGCTGGTACCGGGGCGAGGTGCGCGGATCGAAGATCGGGGACGAGTTCGGTCGCCGGCTTGACGAGGAGCTCGATGCCGCGACGGCGCCTGGCGCGTAGAGCGGTGGCCGTGCCGGTGGTGCGGCCTACGATCGGCGCATGACCGCCGACGAGGAGCAGGGTGAGCCTGAGGGCGCAGCGGAGGCCGAGAGCCGCCCGCGCGCGCCGCTTGGACCTGTGGACCTCGAGCGGCTCCTCACCGCGCCGGAAGGCGATGACGGTCCGGGGCGTTCCGTGTCGGAGATGCTCGCGGAGGTCGGGTCGCTCATGCCCGACATCGGCTTCGTACCGCCCTGGATCGCGGACTCTGCCGCGATCGACCGCCTTCGACGCGCGGGTTCCGTGCCGATCGATATTGCGCCACTCACGGAGACGGCTGCGAGCAGAGCCGCGGACGCAGCGGAGCGCACCGCCGACCACGCCGAGCGAACGGCGGACTACACCGCTGGACTTCTGCGCGCGATGCACCGGAGCGTCGAGCTGAACGAGGAGACGCGCGCACAGAACGAGGCGTCGAGGGCCGAGAACGCAAGAGCACGGCGCTGGACGACTCGCATGAGCGTGGTGTCGCTCGCCGTCGCCGTGGCATCGTGGATCACAGCGTTCGGGGCTCTTCTCGTGACTCTCATGCGATAGCGGGAGACGTAGGCGACTCGCCAAGAACTCAGAAACAAAGACGGCCCCTCGAGAGGGGCCGTCGGGCCATGGTTGGTGTGAAACAACCAGGCGGGGTATCGCGATCATATCGACCGGATCTGGGAAGATTCTAGTCATTGCGCAACCCGCGCGTGTCGCCAGAAGGAGGGGCATCATGCCCGTGCCCCACCGTCCGCCCGAGCGGTTGATCGTCTATATCGACGGCTTCAACCTCTACCACGGCCTCCACGACGCGAGTGGGCGATCCCACTTGTGGATCGATTTCGTCGCGCTCGCACAATCACTGCGGTCACGGAGTCGCCTCGTCAAGGTCAAGTACTTCAGCGCTCCCGTCCTTGACGACCCTGGCGCCCTCAGCCGTCAGGCGCACCATCAGGCGGCGGTGCTGGCGAAGCATCCGGGCGTGTTCGAGGTGACACAGGGGCGCTACCAATCGCGTGATGTCGAGTGCCGCGGGTGCGGGCGCATCCATGTCGTGCGCGAAGAGAAGGAGACGGACGTCAACATCGCCGTCCAGCTCGTGGCAGACGCGGCTCGCGGAGAAATGGACTCCGCCCTGGTGATCAGCGCCGACAGCGACCTCGCGCCGGCCGTTCGAATGGCGCGGAGTCTTCAGCCGCACACCTTCATTGCCGCGGCATTCCCTCCGCGTCGATACTCCAGCGAACTCAAGTACCTCATGCCGGCGTCGTTCAAGATCGGAGCCGACAAGATCCGCCAGGCACAGCTTCCCGACCAGCTGAACGTGGGCGGAGTCAACTACGAGCGACCCGCCAAGTGGCGGTAGCCCCCACAGATCCCCCACAAACCCCCACGAATCGACGGGGGCGGCTGTAATCGGGAGAGGGTCAAGATGCCTGTGTTTCTGGGGATCTAGCGCCGGTCGCCCGTGTTCTCGGGAGCCGAATTCGGGTTCGAATCCCTCACTCGCCACCACCACGTGGGACCGGAGATCCGGTCCCACGTTTTTTCTTGGTTGGCGTCATGTTCGGCGACGAGGCGCGTCTTCCTGGGTATGGATGCATTCACGCTGGGAGCCATCATCTGTCTGACGATCGCCGGAGTCGGCATCGTCGCCTCGTCGGTCGCGGCGATCGTGCTGCGGGAGGGGGCGCGCTGGCGCTCGTAGAGTGGGGCGGTGACCGCTGAACTTCTGGACTTCGCCCGCACCCTCGCCCTCGATGCCGCCGAGCTCGCCGCGCGGCGACGCCGCGAGGGGGTCGAAGTCGCCGACACGAAGTCGAGCCCGGTCGACGTCGTCACCGCGGTGGACCGCGAGGTCGAGGCGTTCATCCGCGCTCGGATCGCCGATGCCCGCCCGCGCGACGGCTTCTTCGGAGAGGAGAGCGACGCGGGCGCGACCGAGAGCGGTCTGACCTGGATCGTCGACCCGATCGACGGCACCGTCAACTACCTCTACGGCATCCCGCACTACGCGGTGAGCATCGCGGTCGTCGAAGGCGAGCCCGATCCGCAGACCTGGACCGCGCTCGCCGCATGCGTGACGAACCCAGCGACGGGGGAGACCTTTACCGCGCGCGCGGGTGAGGGGGCGCAGCTCGGAGGCGAGCCGATTCGCGTCGCCGAGCCGGTGCCGCTCGGACTGGCACTCGTGGCGACCGGATTCGCGTACTCCGCCGAGACGCGGGCACGGCAGGGCGCGCTCGTCGCGGAGTTGCTGCCGACGGTGCGCGACATCCGACGCCAGGGCACCGCCTCGCTGGACCTCTGCTTCGTCGCCGCGGGGCGACTCAACGCCTACTTCGAGCGGACGCTGAGCCCGTGGGATCACGCCGCCGGCGCGCTCATCGCCCAGGAGGCGGGTGCGCTCGTCACCGGGTGGGACGGCGCACGAGCGGGCCGCGATTTCATCCTCGCCGCGCAGCCCGAGGTGGCGGAGGCGCTCGTCGCGCAGCTGAGCAAGCTGGGAATCGCCGACCAACTCGAACGAACCGCCAACTAGGCTTGGCCTTGACGTTGCCGATTCGTTACCATCGGTGAGGTCCGACCCCTACTTCGCCCCTCACCTTGGCGAGCACCGTAAGGAGCTTCGCGCTTGTTCCCGATCCGCGCCCTGAGTGCGTCCGGCGTGCGCCGTGGCCTCAGCAGCGCGTCGAGGGTGGCGGAGCGGTGACGCGCGCGGACGACTCGACGCCCCGCGAGAGCCAGGACCGAGAGGTCTCGGCCTTCGAGCTGCTGGGCCTCATCTCGTCCGCCCCGCCGAGCCCCGCGGATGTCGGGCCCGCTGCCCCGCCATCGGCGCCCCCGCAGCCCTCGCTTCTGGCGGATCTCGTTCCGATGGCCCCGGTCTCCGACCTGCCGGCGCCGACCCCGGTTGCCGTCGCGCCGTCGGCGGAGACCCCGCCGCTCACTCGTCGCGAGGCCCGCGCGCGTGAAGCCGCGGCGGCCAGCTCCGTGCCCGCTCCTGTCGCGCCGGCGATTCCCGCGCCGGTTGCGGCACCGGAGCCCGCACCCGCGTTTGCGGCTGCTCCGGCACCTGCTCCTGCCGCCGCTCGCCCGGTGGCACTCCCGGACACCTTCGCGGAGGCCCCGGAGGCCGCACCGGCTCCCGAAGCCCGGCCGCGCCGTGCCGCGTCGCGCTCGGCGTCGCGCCCCGAGCCCGCCACCGCCAAGCTCGGACGTCGTCGTCGTGCGGCAACCGCGCCCCCCACCCGGTCCCGCCGGCCGAGTGCGCCGGCGCGCGGCCGCGGGCACCGCAAGAGCTGGAGCGCCCGGGTGCTCTCGTCCGCAGCGCTCCTGCTGGCGGGCGCCTTCATGGTCGGCCTGACGCTGCCGGCGAACGCCGTCTACAACCCCGATGCGGATGCGGCAGCGGGCGCGGCGCTCAGCGCCGAAGCGGTGCAGACGCTCTCCGTCGACGAGGCCGTGTCGACCGACGTTGCCGAGCGTTCGACGTTCGGCGTCACCTCGTGGGCCGAGATCCTGCAGCAGCGCTACGGCCAGGCCAGCTACAGCTATACCGTCGGCACTGGCGACATCCAGTGGCCCTTCCCGTTCCCGGTGCCGATCTCAGACGGCTTCGGCGACCGCGTGTCGCCGTGTCGCGGGTGCTCGAGCTATCACCAGGGAGTCGACTTGATTCCCGGTGACGGTCAGCCGATCTACGTGATCGCCGACGGGGTGGTCGTGGCGCACGACGAGGCCAACTGGAGCTACGGCAACACCGTCGAGATCGAGCACGAGATCGACGGGCAGGTGATCACCAGCAAGTACGCCCACATGCAGTACAACTCGAGCCCGCTTCAAGTCGGTGACGTCGTCTCGGTCGGTGACTTCGTCGGCCTTGTCGGAAACTCGGGAGCCTCCACCGGGCCGCACCTGCATTTGGAGATCTGGATCGACGGGGTCAAGGTGAACCCGTTCACCTGGCTGCAGGCGAAGGCCGCCTCCTGATCGCGGGGTCGCGCCCTCAGACGGTGGCGTCGACCCAGACGGTGGTGTCGGCCGGCAGCCGGCCGTCGGCGAGGTCGCCGCTGGCGAGCAGCACCCCGCCCGAGGGAAGCTCGGCAGGCGCCGTTCCCGTGTTGGCCGCGATCACGACGTCGCCGACCCGGAAGCGCAGCACCTCGGCCTCCTCCGACGGCAGCCACTCGAGCGCGTGCTCGGCCAGATGGTGGAGGCGACGAAGCGCGAGCGCCGAACGATACAGCTCCAGCGTGGAGCCGTCGACGCCCACCTGACGGTCGCGCGCGAGCTCGCCCCAGCTCTCCGGCTGCGGCAGCCAGCTCGCGCCGGTGTCGTTGAAGCCGTAGGCGGGCGCGTCGGCCTCCCAGGGGATCGGCACCCGGCATCCGTCGCGACCGTAGGTCTCGCCGTGGGTGCGGGCGAAGGTCGGATCCTGGCGCGCACTGTCCGGCAGGTCGATCACTTCGGGCAGGCCGAGCTCTTCGCCCTGGTACAGGTAGCTGGAGCCGGGCAGCGCGAGCATGAAGGCGGTGGCCGCGCGGGCGCGGCGCAGGCCGACGACAGGATCCGGACGCGGCGAGCTCTTCGGGCCGATGCCCTCGCCCTGCGGGGGCGGCGGCGTGAGCGCCAGGCGACTCGCGTGACGGATCATGTCGTGATTCGAGAGGACCCACGTGCTCGGGGCGCCGACCGCGCCGAACGCGGCGAGAGAGTCGTCGATGACGCGGCGCAGCCGTGCCGCCTCCCACGGAGTCTCGAGGTAGGCGAAGTTGAAGGTCTGGTGCATCTCGTCGGGGCGCACCCAGAGCGCGAGCTTCGTGAGCGGCTCCACCCAGGCCTCGCCGATCAGCACCCGGTCGGGGCCGTACTCGGCGAGCAGCTCGTGCCAGTCGCGGTAGATCGGATGCACGCCCGGCTGCGCCCAATAGGGCACGTCGGCCTCATCGCCGCCCATGCTGCCGCCGTCCTCCGGCGGGCTGTAGTCGGGAAGCCCCGCTACCTTGGCCATGCCGTGCGCCACGTCGACGCGGAAGCCGTCCACGCCGCGGTCGAGCCAGAAGCGCAGCACGCCGCGGAAGAACTCGTGCACCTCCGGGTTCGTCCAATCGAAATCGGGCTGGCTCGAGTCGAAGAGGTGCAGGTACCACTGGCCGGGCGTTCCGTCGGCCTCGCTGATGCGCGTCCACGCATCGCCGCCGAACACCGACTTCCAGTTGTTCGGCGGCGCGGAGCCGTCGGCGCCCCGTCCATCGCGGAACAGGTAGCGGGCGCGCTCGGGCGAGCCGGGCTCGGCGGCGAGGGCCTGCTGGAACCACGGGTGCTCGCGTGAGGAGTGGTTGGGCACCAGGTCGACGATGACCTTGAGGCCGAGCTCATGGGCGTGGTCGCGCATCCGGTCGAAGTCGGCGAGGGTGCCGAAGATCGGGTCGATGTCGCAGTAGTCGGCGACGTCGTAGCCGGCATCGTTCTGCGGGCTGGTGAAGAACGGCGAGAGCCAGACGGCGTCGACGCCCAGGTCGGCGAGCTCGTCGAGGCGGCCGGTGACGCCCGCCAGATCGCCGACGCCGTCGCCGTCGGCGTCCGCGAACGATCGCGGATACACCTGGTAGATCACGGCCGTCCGCCACCACTCGCTCATGCCTTCACGCTAGCTGGAAAGCGCCGCACCTTCGACCGGCGTTCGGCATCGTCGACTGTTCGACACGCGACTCGGGTAGCCTCCCGTCATGTCTCGCGACCTCGCTGCGGCGCCCCACCACGACGGCTCATCTCTCTATGTCTCGACCGAGACGCCCGCCCTCGGCGAGACGGTGCGCGTGCGACTGCGGGTGCCCCGCTCCTTCGAGTCCGTGGCGCGCGTGCTCACCCGCTCGAACCCCGACCGTGAGCCGCGCTTCACCGAGGCGCAGATCGTGCACCGGAGCGCCGCCGCGACCTGGTGGGAGGCGGAGCTGCACGTCGAGAACCCGGTGCACGGCTACCGGTTCCTGCTCGAGCTCGAGTCGGGGGCGATCCGCTGGCTGAACGCCGCCGGGCTCTCGGTGACCGAGACGCGCGACGTCGACGACTTCCGGCTGGTGACCGCCGCCCCGCCGCCCGCGTGGGCCCGCGAGGCCGTCATGTATCAGGTGTTCCCCGACCGCTTCGCGCGCTCCGCCGCGGCCGGCCCGATCGCCGAGGCCGAGCTGCCCGACTGGGCCGAGCCCGCCGAGTGGGACGACGAGGTCGACCAGGATCGCGCGCACACCGCGCAGCAGTTCTACGGCGGCGACCTCCCGGGCGTCGAAGAGCACCTGGATCACCTGAGCTCGCTCGGCGTGAACCTGCTGTACCTGACCCCCGTCTTCCCCGCGCGCAGCAACCACCGCTACGACGCGCTCTCCTTCGACCACGTCGATCCGCTGCTCGGGGGTGACGAGGCACTCGTCTCGTTGGTCGAGGCGGCGCACGCCCGGGGCATCCGCGTCATCGGCGACCTGACGACGAACCACTCCGGCGACGCGCACGAATGGTTCCAGGCCGCCTACGGCAACCCGGAGGCGGCGGAGAGCGCGTTCTATCTGTGGCTGAACGAGGAGCAGACCTCCTACGCGAGCTGGCTGGGGGTGCCGAGCCTGCCGAAGTTCGACTGGCGCTCGCAGGAGCTGCGGCGCCGCTTCATCGACGGCGACGACTCGGTGGTGGCGCGCTACCTGAAGCCGCCGTTCGCCTTCGACGGCTGGCGCATCGACGTCGCCAACATGACCGGCCGCTTCCGCGACCTCGACCTGAACGCCGAGGTGCGTCAGACGGTGCGGCGCACGATGGAGGAGATCAACGCCGACACGATCCTGCTCGGCGAGTCCACCAACGATGCCGCCCCCGACTTCACCGGGGATGCCTGGCACGGCGCCATGACCTACGCGAACTTCACCCGGCCGCTGTGGAACTGGCTCGGGGTGCCGGGCACCCCGGCGGGCGGCGGCCTCGGTCTGGCGCTGCAGCGCACGAGCGAGTTCGGCGGCGACGACTTCGTGGCCGCCCACCTGTCGTTCGCGGCGGCGTTTCCGTGGCGGGTGCGGCTGCAGAACATGAACGCGCTCGACACCCACGACACCCCGCGGTTCCGCAACGTCGCGCGGGAGGGCGTGGTGCCGGTGGCGGTCGGGCTGTCGATGACGCTGCCGGGCATCCCGGTGGTGTGGGCGGGCGCCGAGTGGGGGCTGCACGGCGACGACGGGGAGCACTCGCGCACCCCGCTGCCGTGGGCGCGCGCCGACGAGCCGGAGTTCGCCGAGCCGATGGCGCTGTACCGCCGGCTGATCGGGCTGCGCCGGGCGCACCCGGTGCTCAACGGCGGCGGCATCCGCTGGCTGCACGCCTCGGCGGAGGCGATCGCGTTCGTGCGCGAGTCGGCCGAGGAGAGCGTGCTGGTGCTCGCCGCGCGCGGATCGTGCACGGTTGAGCTGGGTGTCGAACTGCCGGATGACGCCGAACTTCTCGAGGGCACCGCCACCTGGCAGGCGGGCAGCGTGTCGACCGACGGGCCGCAGTTCCTCGCCTGGCGACTCCCGGGCATCCCCCTCCCCGCGTGGAGTGCGTAGGCGGTTAAAACCCACCCCGCGCGGGTGGTAGGCTCTTGCGGTGCCGCGGGCAACCGCGACGCGCCCCGATAGCTCAGTGGTAGAGCACTTCCATGGTAAGGAAGGGGTCGTCAGTTCAATCCTGACTCGGGGCTCGGAACCAGCTGGTTGAGTAGCCGCAAAGCGGCGTATCGAAACCACAGCGTTTCTCCCGGCGGGGTAGCTCAGGTGGTTAGAGCACACGACTCATAATCGTGGGGTCGCGGGTTCGAGTCCCGCCCTCGCTACAGTTCTTTGCTTGACGCGAGGGCCGAGGCGGCGTCGTCGGCGCGCCAGCCGAGCTCGTGCGAGATCTCGCGCGTGGTCGCCAGCAGGTCGTCGAGGTGGGCCAGGAGCGCCGGGATGTCGGCCTTCTCACGGAACGACGTGATCGAGATCGCGCCCGCCACCCGGTTCGCCTGGGCCCAGACGGGTGCGGCGATGCAGTTCGACACGACATCGAATTCGCCCTCGTCGGTGGCCCACCCCGCGGAGCGCACCTTCTCCAGGCGCTGCAGGAGCTCGTCCTTGTTCGTGATCGTGTTGTCGTTGTAGCGCTCGAACGAGGCGTTGGCGATGATCCGGTCGCGCGAGGCCTCGTCGAGGTTGGCGAGGATCGCCTTGCTGACCCCCGCGGTGTGGATCACGACGAATCCGCCGATCGTCGTGTTGAGGCTGATGCCCTGGCTCGGTTCGACCTTGTCGACGTAGACCATCTGCCCGCCCTGAGGCACGGCGAACTGGATGGTCTGATTGGTGCGCTCGGAGAGGCGCACCAGGTGCGGGTGGACGACGCTCCGCAGTTCGAACTGGTCGAGCGCCGACTGGGCGAGGCCCGCGAGGCGGAACCCGACGCCGTAGCGCCCGGAGGCGTCCTTGCGCACGAATCCGGCCGCGGCGAGCGTCTGCAGGATGCGCAGCGCCGTGGTGCGGTGCACGCCGAGCTCTTCTGCGATCTCGCGCAGCTCGCGCGGGCGCTGACTGCAGAACTCGAGGATGTCGATCGCTCTGCTGACCGTCTGGGACACGTTTCACCTCACCAGCGCTGACTGCGCCATCTGTGCAAGTTTTGCACACCCCCGCCGCGGTGTCGGGGATATCTCACCCCGAACGCGACGGCTCCGTCAGGTTGACACCCACGGTGAGCAGTGTGTTGGCGAAGCGCCGCGTGTCGCCGGTGACGATGCAGAGCACCAGGTCCTCGCTCCGGGCGAGGGCGTAGAACTCCTCGCGCGCGACCGTGCGGTGCGGGATCTCCGCGCCGAGGATCGCGCCGACCTCGGCCGGCACCTCGGCGACGACGTCGTCCGGCACGGCCATGCTCGTGCGCCGCTCGAAGGGGAGCATCGAGGTGAGTGCCGCGATGACCTCGGTGGTCAGTGGCGTTCCGGCGGTGAAGTTGAGGTAGGCGACCGTGGCGTGGGGCCCGACGGCGGTCGCCGCCGCATAGTGGGCATCGGCGACCAGGATGGTCGACTTGTGACCCGCGGCGGCCAAGGCGCCGAGAATCGGCGGATGGATGATCGGTCCGTTGATCATGCGTCTAACCGAAGAACTGCGCGCCGTTGATGTCGATCACCGCGCCGCTCACGAAGCTCGTCGCCGGGTCCGCGAGCCACAGCGTGGCGGTCGCCACATCGGCGGGTGTGCCCGCGCGCCCCATTGGGATGCCCTGGATGGTCTCGGCCTTCGACTCCGCAGTCGTGAAGGTGTCGTGGAAGGGGGTGTCTTCGATGAACCCCGGCGCGAGGGCGTTCACGGTGGTGCCGCTCGGTCCGAGCTCCTTCGCCAGTCCGCGGGTGAAGCCGAAGACGCCCGCCTTGGTGGCGGCGTAGGCGGTCGCCCCGGCGTGCCCTCCGCTGCGGCCGGCAAGCGACGCGATGTTGATCACTCGGCCGCCGTCTCGATTCAGCAGTGCGAGGCCGTGGTGGGTGGTCAGGAACATGCTGTCGAGGTTGACCGCGAGCACCCTCTTCCAGAGCGCGAAGCTCATGCTGTCGATGGTCGAGCGCTCCACCAGCCCGCCGATGTTGTTGACGAGGATGTTGAGCTGCCCGAGCTCGTCGCCCAGCGTCGCGAAGGCGGCGGTGACCTCGGCCTCATCCGTCGCGTCCATCTGAACGCAGATCGGGGCGATGCCGGATCCGAGCTCCAGTTCGCGAAGAAGCTGCTCGTCGGGTGTGTGCGAACGGTAGGTCAGCGCGATGCGAGCGCCTTCCGAGGCGAGCGCCACCGCGATCGCGCGGCCGATGCCGACTCCTCCGCCGGTCACCAGCGCCGTCTTGCCGACCAGTTTCGCGGCCATCCGATTCCTCCTTGGATCTGTCACGTCCCACGACTGCACGACGCTCTTGCTGCACGCGGAGTGCAGCATGTGCACACTCTCACACTTTCACGCGGTTGTCCAAGGCGGTTGACAGTCCTCGTGAAGTACGCATAACATGCACCGAACGTGCGTATGTTGCACAGCGGAGCACACGGAGTGCTCGCGAGTCAAGGAGGACCGCATGAAGTTCCGAGTAACTCGAACACTGGCGCTGGTGGGGGTCGCCGCGTTGGCGCTGACGTCCTGTGCCACCCCGTCCGACGATCCCGATCGGGAAGTCACGCTGACGATCTGGAACCCGCAGGACAACTGGCGCCAGACCAGCGAGTTCTATGACGACAAGCTGGCCGAGTTCGAAGAGCAGTACCCGAACGTCACCGTGAACGTCGTCGACATCCCTTACGGCCAGTACGAGGCGCGCTACACGGCTGGCTTCGCGAGCGGCTCCGAGGCCCCCGACATCTTCATGGGCCAGGTCTCGTACTACGGTGGGGCGCTCGGCATCGCCAGCGAGGCGCCCGACGACCTGCAGGCCCTGTGGAGCGAGAACCTGACGCCGCTGACCGCCGGCAACTTCAAGATCGACGACTCCTGGTACGGCTACCCGGTCAGCTCCGACCTCGGCATGCAGCTGTACTACAACATGGACCAGTTCGTGGAGGTCGGCCTCGACCCCGAGGCGCCGCCGCAGACCTTCGACGAGCTGCGCGAGTACGCGGAGCTGCTCGCCACGCAGGACGCGAACGGCGACGTCTCGCGCAACGGCATGGCGCTGCGCTACTCGGGCAACCCGACCGGCATCGTCGACAAGGCGCTGCCCTACATCCACGCCTTCGGCGGCCGACTCTACGCCGAAGACCACTCGACCGCAGAGGGGTACCTCAACAGCGCCGAGACGATCGCGGGCGTGCAGTTCATGCAGGACCTTGTCACCGACGACATCTCGAGCCTTCAGCTCGGCAGTCCGGACGACACGTTCGCCCAGGGGCTGTCGTCGATGACCTTCCGCGAGGGCTGGTACGAAGGCTGGCTCAAGCAGAACGCGCCCGAGATCAGCTTCGGCGTCGTTCCCTACCCCGAGGGAGAGGCGGGCTACCCGAAGGTGAGCCTGCTGTTCAACTGGGCATGGATGGTCAACGACCGCAGCGACGAGAAGGACATCGCCTGGGCGTGGATGCGCGCCATCTCGAACGCCGAGCTCGACCTCGAGCTCGCGAAGCTCGAAGGCTACATGCCGGTGTGGACCGTGAACTTCGAGGACGAGTACGTCACGAGTCGCACCGACATCGTCGCGGTCGAGAAGCAGCTCGCCGAAGGTGCCGGTCCCGTCTACGACGCGCCGTACACCAACCAGATCGCCACGGTCGTGGGGGCCGCACTCGAAGCCGCGCTCCAGGGCGGCGACGTGAAGGAGCTCCTGGACGGCGCCGTTGCCGAGGTCGACGAATTGCTCGAGCGCGGCCGATGAGCTCAACGCAGAAGTTGGCGCCCGTGCCCGTTCTCGGGCGCCAACGAAGCTACGAACGACGCACCACCACGCGGGCGTACCTGTTCCTCGCGCCCGCACTGATCCTGGTCGTGCTGCTGTTCCTGATTCCGCTCGGCTACAACATCGTCATCAGCTTCTTCGACTGGTCGGTGATCGGACGGCGCGAGTTCATCGGCCTCGAGAACTACGTGTCGGTGATCTCGAGCGACCGGTTCCTCAACGCGGCCGGGAACACGCTCTACTTCACGTTGCTCGGCGTTCCCGCCGGCGTCGTGCTCTCGCTCCTCGTGGCGCTCGGCTTCAACGCGCTGCTCGTGCGCCGCGGAAGCGCGCTGATCCGCGCGCTGTACTTCGCACCGGTCGTCGCCTCGCTGACGGCCGTCGCGTTCGTGTGGCTGTGGATCTTCAACCCGGCGTACGGGCTGGCGAACAGCGTGCTGGGCTGGTTCGGCATTCCGGGCCAGGACTGGCTGACCAGCGAAGAGCAGGTCATCCCGTCGCTGGCGATCATGTACATCTGGGCGCGACTCGGCTTCAACGTCATCATCCTGGTCGCGGGACTCAACGCGATCGACCGCTCCTACTACGAGGCCGCGCGCCTCGACGGTGCGGGACCGTTCCGCATGTTCTGGTCGATCACGGTTCCGCTGCTGAACCGCCAGCTGGTGCTCGTGATCAGCGTCGAGGTGATGAACGCGCTGAAGCTCTTCGAGCTGCCCTTCGTCGCCACCAAGGGCGGCCCCACCGGCGCCAGCCGTTCGATGGTGATGGAGATCTACGAACTGGCGTTCCGGCTGGATCGCTGGGGCGAGGCGGCCGTGTACGTCGTCATCTTCTTCGTCTTCCTGGTCGTCGTCACCGGCGCCATCCGCAAGCTCCTCACAAGGGACATTTCAGAATGATCGACACCGCTGCCTCTCCCGCCGCGACCCGCGTCGCCTCCGGGCGTCCGACGAGCGTGCGCACCTCCCGACCGCGACGACCCAGGAAGTTCAAGCAGGTGGGCATCACTGCGGGCCTCACGGCCGGCGGACTGCTCATGGTCGTGCCGCTGATCTGGGTCGCGCTCTCGGCGCTCAAGCGCCCGGACGAGATCCTCCGGGTGCCCGTGACGTGGCTGCCGGACGACTTCTTCAACTACGACAACTACGTCCAGCTCTTCGCGGAGCACGACTTCGGACGCTACACCGCGAACTCGTTCATCGTCACGGGAATCGGCATCCTGTCGAGTCTCGTGATCGCGCTGTTCGCGGCGTACGCCTTCGCGTACTACGAGTTCCGCTTCAAGGAGCCGGTGTTCCTGCTCGTGCTGGCGCTGTTCATGGTGCCGCAGGAGGCGCTCGTCATCCCGATGTTCCTGATGATCTCGGAGGCCGGGCTGACCAACACCTACCTCGGCATGGCGTTCCCTGACCTGTTCACCGTGCTCGGCGTCTACCTCCTGAGGCAGTTCATGGAGGGGATCCCGTACAGCTACGTGGAGGCGGCGCGGATGGATGGTGCGAGCGAGCTCCGCGTGCTCGTGCGGGTGATCATGCCGATGGTCGCCCCCGCGATCGTGGTGTTCGTCATCATCAAGTTCATGTTCACCTGGAACACGTTCCTGTGGCCGCTGCTCGTGGCGCAGGACGAGTCGATGTACACGGTGACCGTGGGCCTGGTGAACTTCGCAGGCTCGGAGTTCAACCAGTGGAACCTGATCAACGCGGCGACGATGATCAGCATGATCCCGACGATCATCCTGTTCATCACGCTGCAGCGCTACCTCGTCAAGGGTGTCGCGCTGAGCGGGATGAAGTAGGTCCGGATGCGCGCCCCCGAGCCGCCGGCAGACGGCGTGCGCGCGAGCCTCGTCGTCGTCGGCGGCGTCAGCGGCGCAGGCAAGACGACGCTCGGCGAGCAGCTCGCCGCCGCGTTGGCGACGCCGTTCGTCGAGGGCGACGGGCTTCATCTGCCGGAGAGCATCGAGAAGATGAGCTCGGGCATCCCGCTCGACGACGAGGACCGGGCGGACTGGCTCGACCGGGTGGGCCGCACGCTGGCGGCCCACTCCGGCACCGGCCTGGTGATCACCTGCTCCGCGCTCAAGCGGCGCTATCGCGAGGCGATCCTCGCGCACTGCCCGGAGGTCGTGTTCGTGATGCTGACACCGCCGGCCGAGCTGATCCGCGAGCGCCTCGCTCAGCGCACGGGGCACTTCATGCCCCCGTCGCTGCTCGACTCGCAGCTGGCCGCCTTCGAACCTCTGGCGCCGGACGAGCACGGAGTCGCGGTCGGCTCCGACATCGCTGTGGGCGAACTCGTCGCACAGGCGGGACTGCGCTAGTCGGAGGCGAGCGGCAGCTCGATCGCGAACGTCGCCCCGCCTCCCGGTGTCTCGCTGACGCTGACCCTTCCGTCGTGCTCGAACACGATCTGCTGCGTCACGGCGAGACCGAGCCCGGCGCCGTCGCCGTCCAGTCGTGCGCGCGCCGGGTCGGAGCGGTAGAACGGCAGGAAGATCTTGTCGCGCTCGGACTCAGAGATGCCCGGGCCGTGGTCGACGACCCGGATCGTGACCCGGTCGGCGCTCTCGGCCGACTCGATCGAGATCGGCGAGCCCGTCGGGGTGTGTCGGCAGGCATTGGCGCCGAGGTTGAGCACCGCCTGGTGGATGCGCGCGGGGTCGCCGACGAGGTCGATGCTCGGCGCATCCGATTGCGTCTCGATCACGCGCGCGGGGAACGCCACGCGGAGGTCATCGACGACGTTGCGGACGACCCGCGCGACGTCGACCCGGTCGCGAACGCGGTCCGGAGCCTCGCCGGTGCGCGCGGTCTGCAGGATCGAGTCGACCAGCTCGTGCAGGCGTGTGCTCTCGTCGCCGACGCGGGCCATTGCGCGGTCGAGGGCGCCGGGTTCGGTGAGCATGCCGTGGTGGTACAGCTCGCTGTAGCCCTTGAGCGCGGTCAGCGGTGTTCGGATCTCGTGCGCCACGTCAGCGAGGAGTCGGCGCATGTCGTCGCGGGCTCGCGTCGCGTCAGCGGCGGACTGCTCGCGCTCGGCCAGCGCCAGCCGCAGGCGCGCGACCATGCGGCCGACATCGTTGGTGAGCGTGACCACCTCGCGCGACCCGCCCGGCGCCCAGACCGGCGTGTCGAGCTCACCGTCGGCGATTCGGGAGATACCGGACGCGACCGCCGTGATCGGCTTCGCGATTCGTCGCGCGAGCGTCCAGACGACGGCCGCCTCGAGCGTCGCGATGACGACTCCGCCGAGGAGCAGCGTGCCGCGCAGACCGGCGATCGCGGCATGGAAGCCGTCGAGGCGCAGCGCCGTGACGCGCACCAGGGACTCGGGGAGCGCGCTGACCAGAACTCGATAGCCATCGACGTTCGCGGTGGTGCCGCCGGGCAGAGCCGCGATCTCGGCCAGCTCGGCGGCGGAGAACGGGTTTGCCGCACCGCCGAACGCCACCACGTCGCCGCCGCGGGTCAGTGTCAGCTGCACCGGAGGGTCGGTTGTCAGATTCGACGTCGGTCGCGGCGTCGGCGTGGTCGCGTTGCCCTCGCTGTCGGCGTCGGTCGGATCCGGGTCGACCGACTGCATCGGGCTCAGCTCAGCGCGGGCGAGCTCCTGATCGATCTCCGACAGCCGGAGCGCTCGCTCGCTGGCGTCCACGGCGACCGCGAACGCGACGAAGCCGATGACGATGGTGGCCAGGATCGGACCCAGCAGCACCCAGCGAAGCGGCAGTCGCCTCACGCGGAATCCTCGCGGAGCAGGTAGCCGAGGCCGCGCCGAGTCTCGATGAGCGGCGGGCGGCCGCCGTCGAGCTTCCTGCGCAGATACCCGATGTACAGCTCGACGACGTTCGGATTGTGGTCGCCGTCGTCGCCCCAGACCGCCTCGAGGATCCGGCTCTTGGAGAGCACGACCCCCTCGTTCACCATCAGGTAGTGCAGCAGGCGGTACTCGGTCGCCGAGAGCTCGATCGACCGGCCGTCGCGGGACGCCTCCAGGGTTGCCGGGTCGAGACTCAAGGAGCCGACCTGGAGGGTCTCGGTGATCGGCGCGGGATTCGCGCGCCGCAGGATCGCCGCCACCCGGAGGGTGAGCTCGTCGACGGTGAACGGCTTCGGCAGGTAGTCGTCGCCGCCGACGTCGAGGCCGCGCACGCGATCGTCGAGGTCGCCGCGGGCGGTCAGGAACAGCACCGGCGTCGGCACGTCCTGCTCGCGCAGTCGCCGGCAGACCTCGAAACCGTCCATGCCCGGCAGCATCACGTCGAGCACGATCAGATCCACCGGATGCGTCGTGGCGTGAGTCAGTCCGTCGAGCCCGTCCGCGACCTGGACGACGTCGTAGCCCTGGAAGCGCAGCGCGGTTGCGGCGACGTCGCTGATCGCCAGGCTGTCCTCGACGACGAGAATTGTCGTCGGTGCCGCCTCCTGCGCGTCCGGGTCCACGTCGCCACGCTAGATCGTCGGGAGGGGGCCGCGCTAGACGTGTGACGGTTCACTCCTGACTCGGCACTCGCCCGAGCTGCCGCCTCCTGTTCGTCGACCCGGCGCCGAGGCCCAGCGCGCGGCCGCCGACTGCTACGTTTCGCTCATGCGATGGGGGCGGCTCTACTTCGCGGCGCAAGCCGTGCTCGGCGCGGCGTGGTGGGTCGCCGTCGCGGGACTCCCCGGCGTGCGCGAGGCGACGCTCGGCGGCCTCGACCCGCTCGTGGTGGCAGTGCTCGATGTTCCGCTGTTCGTGGTCGGCTCCGCGCTCGCCGCAGCCGGCATTCGCGCCGCTGCGGTGATCGCGACGGCGTGGACGCTGCTGGTGACCCTCGCGCTCGCGGGGTACGCGACGATCACCACCGAGGCGGGGTGGGGCGTGGTGGCGATGGCGGCGGCGAGTGCCGGATCCGTCGTGGCGCTGCTCGAGGTCATCCTCGGCCGAGTGCCCACCGAGTGGATCATGCGCGGGCCGTTCGCGTTTCGGGTGGCGCGTCCGCGGCAAGGCCGCGCGGTTCACGTGGCGGCGACCATGCTCCAGATCGCGGTGTTCTGGGGGTTCTTCCTGGTCGCGATTCCGCTCGTCGTCGTCGCGGCCGAGCGGCGGTGGGATCTGCATGTGGCGCTGCCGGAGCCGGTCGGCGTCATCAGCGTCGTCGTGCTGGCGCTGTCGAGCGCCCTCGGGATCTGGTCGGGGCTCACCATGTCCATTCGCGGCAACGGCACGCCGCTTCCGGCTGCGATGCCCAACGAGTTCGTCGTCTCGGGGCCGTACCGTTTCGTTCGCAACCCGATGGCGCTGAGCGGAATCGTGCAGGGCGCCGCGGTGGGGCTGATCCTCTCGTCCTGGCTCGTCGTCGCCTACGCGGTAGTGGGCTCGCTGGTCTGGAACTACGCCGTCAGGCCGCACGAGGAGGCCGACCTGGAAGCGAAGTTCGGCGACGAGTTCCGGGCGTACCGGGATTCCGTTCGCTGCTGGATTCCCCAGCGTCCGGCGCTTCTCGGCTAGGCGTCCTCGTTCGGCATCGCCTCGGTCGGAAGCTTCCGCACCTTGGCGCGCCGGCGACGGCGCTCGGGGATCATCGAGCGCATCTCCTCCAGCTTGCCGAAGCACAGCAGGCGGTCGCCGGACTCGAGCACGACGCCCTTGCGCGGGTTCGGGATCACCGAGGCCGAGCGGTGCAGCGTCAGCACCGTGATGTCGCGCTCCCACAGGCCCGAGTCGCCGAGTTTCTTGCCGACCAGGTCGGCGTTGTTGTGCACGAGCAGCTCGGCGACGCCGTAGCCGGTCGAGACGCTGAGGCGCTGACGCACGTCGATCTCGGGGAAGGCGACCTGGTTGGCGATGTAATCGATGATGGCGCCCGCGACATCCAGCTGGGTCGCCGTCTCGATCCCCTGCAGGCCCGGCGAGGAGTTGACCTCCATCACGAGCGGACCGTCGGCGCCCTCCAGCATGTCGACGCCGGCGACCTTCAACCCCATGATCTGGGCGGAGCGGACGGCCGCATCCTTGTACTCGCTCGAGAGCTCGACCGCCTCGACCGAGCCGCCGCGGTGCACGTTCGAACGGAACTCGTCGCCGCTCGCGGTGCGGCGCATCGCCGCGACCACCCGGTCGCCGACCACCAGGGCGCGGATGTCGCGCCCGCGGCTCTCGCTCACGAAGCGCTGGATGAGCACATTCTGCCGCGTCGAGTGCAGCGTCTCGATGATCGCCTCGGCGACCTTCTGGTCGGGGGCCAGGATCACGCCGATGCCCTGGGTGCCCTCGAGCAGCTTGATCACCACGGGGGCGCCGCCGACGCGTTCGATGGCGGGGCGCACGTCGGCGCGGTTGCGCACGAAGGTGGTGGCCGGCATCCCGATGTTGTGGCGCGACAGGATCTGCGTGGCCCGCAGCTTGTCGCGGGCGTTCGAGATGCCGTTCGCGGTGTTCGGCGTGTAGACATCCATCTGCTCGAACTGGCGCACCACGGCGGTGCCGAAGTAGGTGATCGAGTTGCCGATGCGCGGCAGGATTGCGTCGTAGTCGCTCAGCTGCTTGCCGCGGAACTGCAGGTCCGGATCGTCGCCCGAGAGGTCGATCGCGAAGCGCAAGGTGTTGAGCACCTTGACGTCGTGGCCGCGCTGCTCGGCGGCGGCGCGCAGGCGCTGGGTGGAATAAGCCCGGGGGGCGCGCGACAGGATCGCAAGTTTCATGGAGGGGCCCTGACAAGATAGGGGGATGGGCGTGTCCTCTCATTCAAACACCCTCGCGGGGTGGCGTGAGTGGGTTCAGATGCCCGAAATCGGAATTCCGTGGATCAAGGCGAAACTCGACACCGGCGCGCAGACCTCCGCGATCCACGCCTTCAACATCGAGCCCTTCGAGCGCAATGGGGACGAGTGGGCGCGGTTCCACATCCACCCCTGGCAGCGCACCAATGACGACGATGTGATCGTCGAGCTGCCGGTGAAGGATCACCGCCGCGTGCGCAGCTCCTCGGGGCATGTCGATGAGCGGCTCGTCGTCGAGATGCCGATCGTGCTCGTGGGGCAGGACGTTCACATCGAGGTGACCCTCACCAATCGGGACGAGATGGGCTTCCGGATGCTGATCGGCCGGCAGGCCTTGCGTCACGGCTTCGTGGTGGCCTCCGACCGCTCGTTCATCGGCGGCCGCGCGCCCAAGCACACCCGCCGGCGCAACCGCGGCGTCGCCCTCTAGCCGCCGCGCGCGCGGCGGTCTCAGGCGGGGCGGAAGCGGCGGAGGCGGAGGCTGTTCGTGACCACGAAGACGGAGGAGAACGCCATCGCGGCGCCCGCGATGAGCGGGTTCAGCAGGCCGAGCATCGCGATCGGGATCGCGGCCACGTTGTAGGCGAAAGCCCAGAACAGGTTGCCCTTGATGGTGCCGAGCGTGCGGCGGGCCAGCCGGATCGCGTCGGCGACCACCAGGAGGTCGCCGCTGACCACGGTGACGTCGCTCGCGGCGATCGCCGCATCCGTTCCGCCGCCCATCGCGATGCCGAGGTCGGCCGCCGCGAGCGCGGCCGCATCGTTCACGCCATCGCCGACCATCGCGACCGTGCGGCCATCCGCGATGAGGGCGCGGATCACGTCGAGCTTGCCCTGCGGCGTCACCCCGGCGTGCACCTCGTCGATCCCGACGGCGGCGGCGACCGCGTGCGCGGCGCCCGCGTTGTCGCCGGTGAGCAGCACCGGGCGCAGGCCGAGCTCGCGGAACCGGGCGATCGCCTGCGCGCTGCTCGGCTTGACCGTGTCGCCGACGCTCAGCACGCCGCGCACCTCGCCATCCCACGCGACGACGATGGCGGTGCGTCCGCTCGCCTCGGCCTCCGACGCGGCGGCGACCGCCTCGGCGGGGACGTCCAGCGACCATGCCTCGGCGAGCCAGCTCGCGCGGCCCGCGACGACGGCGTGGCCGTCGATGACCGCCTCGACGCCGAACCCGGCGTGCGCGACGAACCGCTCCGGCGAGGGCGCGACGACCCTCTCGGCCTGCGCGTGCTCGAGGATCGCCTGCGCCACCGGATGCTCCGAGCCGGATTCGACCCCGGCTGCCAGGCGCAGCAGCTCGCCCGCCGCCGTGCTGCCGATCGGGGTCGCGGCGACGACCCGCATCCGGCCGGTGGTCACGGTGCCGGTCTTGTCCAGCACGATCGTGTCGATGCGGCGCGTCGGCTCGAGCACCTGCGGCCCGCGGATCAGGATGCCCAGCTGCGCACCGCGACCGGTGCCCACCATGAGCGCGGTGGGGGTCGCGAGTCCGAGGGCGCACGGGCAGGCGATGATGAGCGTCGCGACGGCGGCCGTGAAAGCGAGTTCGACGCTCGCGCCGGACAGGAGCCAGCCCGCGAACGCGAGGAGCGCGAGGCCGAAGACGACGGGAACGAACACCGCCGAGACGCGGTCCGCGAGTCGCTGCACGGCGGCCTTGCCGGTCTGGGCCTCCTCGACGAGGCGGCCGAGCCGGGCGAGTTCGGTGTCAGCTCCGACGCGCGTCACCTCGATCACCAGTCGCCCGCCGACGCTGAGCGTGGCGCCGACGACCCGGTCGCCCGGGCCGACCTCGACCGGCACGGATTCGCCGGTCAGCATGCTCGCGTCGACGGCGGAGGCGCCCTCGAGCACGAGCCCGTCGCTGGCGATCTTCTCGCCGGGGCGCACGACGATCCTGTCGCCGGGCACGAGCGTGTCGACGGGCACGCGCACCTCGGTGCCGGAGCGCAGCACGACCGCGTCCTTGGCGCCCAGTTCGAGCAGCGCGCGCAGCGCGGCCCCCGACTGCGCCTTGGCGCGTGCCTCCAGGTAGCGCCCGCCGAGGATGAACACGGTCACCGCAGCGGCGACCTCGAGGTAGATCTCCCCGGATGCCTCGCCCGGCGTGCCGAAGAGGGTCACCGTCATCTGCATGCCGGGCATCCCCGCCATGCCGAAGAAGAGGGTGTACAGCGACCAGGCGAAGGCGGCCGTGACGCCGACGCTGATCAGGGTGTCCATGGTGGCGGCGCCGTGTCGAGCGTTGACGGCGGCGGCTCGGTGGAAGGGCCAGGCGCCCCAGACGGCGACCGGTGCGGCGAGAGTGAGGGCGAGCCACTGCCAGTTCGTGAACTGCAGCGCCGGGATCATCGAGAGCAGTGCGACCGGCACGGCGAGGGATGCGGAGATGATGAGCCGCTGACGGAGCGCGCGCAGTTCGGGGTCACCGGGCGCCGCGTCGTCGGCAGGGCTGCCGACGGGCGGAGTGGGAAGCGCGGCCGTGTAGCCGGCGGATTCGACGGCGGCGATCAGCGTGGCGACGTCAACGCCGGGGGCGTCGACGTGCGCCTTCTCGGTGGCGTAGTTGACGCTCGCCGTGACCCCGTCGATCTTGTTGAGCTTGCGCTCGACGCGGTTCGCGCAGGAGGCGCACGTCATGCCGCCGATCTCGAGGTCGACGGCGGTGCTCATGATGCGGGGCTGAGCGAGTAGCCGGCCTCGGTGATCGCGGCGCTGATCCGCTCGGCGGCGATCGGGGCACTGCTGATGACGGTGACGCGCGAGGCGCCGCCCGCGTTGAGGTCGACGTCGACGCGCTCGACCCCGTCGAGCTCGCTCAGCTCTTCGGTGACGCTCGCGACGCAGTGGCTGCAGGTCATCCCGTCGACGAGGTAGTCGGACTCGATGCTGCCCTCGGGGCGCGCGCTGATCGTGTGTGCCGGGTTTGCGCTGCCGCAGTGGCATTCGTGGTTGGCGTCGGTCAGTCCGAGCTGTCCGGCCGGGGTGGTCGAGTTGCACATGGTTCGCGCTCCTTGGTCTGAGGCCCCGAGGGTATACCCACCGGGGGTATCCATGCTACGTCACGTGCCGCCCCTCCCGCTGGCCGCGTGCCGTGCTCGCGCCGCCACCTTCACGCGAGCGCTGCCGAAACACGCGGGCGCTGCCGCAGAACGGGTGTCGCTCGCAGGTTCGGGCAGCACGCGGGCGGTGTGGTCGGGCTCACGGGACGCGACGCGGAGCTTGCTCGCAGGATGACCCGCGAGCATGATCCACCTGGGCACGGAAAGGCGGCACGATGGAACCGGTGACGCGACGCACCGCGTTGATCCTGGGTGGACTTGGCGCCACGGCCGTCGTTGCGGGCGCGGGCGGGCTGCTCTGGAGCCAACTGAACCCCTTCGAGCTGAGGATGCCGGACGGTTCAGGCGCCGATCTGCGGGAACCGGACGTGCATCGCAGCGCCGCCGGAGTGCTGGACGTCGCGCTGACGGCGGCGGCATCGACGAAGACGATTGGTGGCCGCGCCGCCCGCGTGCTCGCCTACAACGGGACCCTGCCCGGGCCGACGCTCGCCGTGCGTCCCGGCGACGAGCTGAGGATCGAGTTCGCCAACCAGCTCTCGGCCACGACCAATCTGCACACGCACGGTCTGCACGTCTCGCCCGACGGTGAGAGCGACAACGTCTTCCGCCGCATCGACGCGGGGGAGTCGGCTCGCTACCGCATCCAGATCCCCGCCGACCACCCGCCCGGAACGCACTGGTATCACCCGCACCACCACGGCACCGCGGCCGAGCAGGTGTTCGCTGGTCTCTACGGCGCGATCCTCGTGGACGACCCCGAAGCTCGCGACTCGCTGACCGAGCGGCTGCTGGTGATCTCCGACATCTCGCTGGCAGGGTCCGGCGACGTCCGATCGGCGTCGGTCGCCGAACGGATGCTCGGGCGCGAAGGCGACCTGGTGCTCGTCAACGGCCAGCTCGCGCCGGTCATCCGAGGCAGGCCCGGTGAGCAGCAGCGGTGGCGCATCGTCAACGCGTGCACCTCGCGGTACCTCGACCTGCGCCTCGACGGGCAGCGATTCGACGTGCTGGGCTACGACTCCGCGCGCCTTGAGCGGCCGCGCGAGGCGGAGGCGCTCCTGCTCCTCCCCGGCAATCGCGTCGACGTTCTCGTCACGATGGCCGAGGGGCGTTCGGTGCTCACGGCGATCCCGACCGACCGCGGATCCTTCGGGATGATGGGCGGCGTGACGCGCTCGACCGAGCCCGTCGCCGTGGCGACGGTGGCCGTGGACGGGGATGCCGTCGACACCCCACCGGTGACGTTCGCCGCGTCGACCGCGCGCGATCTTCGACGCGCTGCCGTTGCTCGCACGCGCACCCTCGTCCTCGCCATGGGCGGCGGAATGATGGGCGGCGGGATGATGGCGTTCACGATCGATGGCGCCAGTTTCGATCCGGACCGCATCGATCAGGATGTCGCGCTCGGCTCCGTCGAGGAGTGGCAACTGGTCAATTCCAGCACGATGGATCACCCCTTCCACCTGCACGTCTGGCCGATGCAAGTGGTCTCGGTGGGGGGCGTTGACGCCGCCGACGTCATCTGGCGTGACGTTGTCGATGTTCCCGCACGGAGCACGACGACGGTACGGATCGCCTTCGGCGACATCGCCGGCACGACGGTGTACCACTGCCACATCCTCGACCACGAGGACGCCGGAATGATGGGCGTGATCCGGGTCGGAGGCTGACGCGGCGGACCGACGGCGCCTACCCTGGAGTGATGGCGGGAACTCAGAAGATCAGCCTGGCAGGTTCGGTGTCGCTCGGCACCGGTGTGATGATCGGCGCGGGGATCTTCGCGCTGGTGGGGCAGGTCGCCGAACTCGCGGACGAGTGGTTCCCGGTCGCGTTCGTTCTCGGTGCGGTGGTAGCCGCGGTGAGCTCCTACGCGTACATCCGATACTCAGCCGTGAACCCGTCCTCTGGCGGCATCGCCATGCTGCTGAAGGACGCGTATGGCCCGGGAGTCATCGCCGGCTCGTTCTCGCTGTTCATGTACGTCTCGATGGTCGTGGCGGAGAGCCTTCTTGCCCGCACCTTCGGCACGTACCTGCTGCGCCCGTTCGGGTTGCAGGATTCCGTGGTGCTGGTGCCGGTGCTGGGTGTCGTCGCGATCTCGGCCGCGGCGATCGCCAATCTGGTCGGCAACCGGCTGGTTGAGCGTTCGGCGCTCGTGACGGCGACGATCAAGATCGCGGGGATCGCGATCCTGGCGATCGCGGGCTTGATCGGCGCTGCGACCGTGGGCGACGGGATCGCTGTGCCGGCGTCGTCCGGCCCGATCGATGTGCTCGGCCTGCTCGCCGCGACCACGCTGTGTGTGCTGGCGTTCAAGGGGTTCACGACGATCACCAACCAGGGTGACGACATCGCCGACCCGACGCGCAACATCGGACGCTCGATCGCGATATCGATCGCCGTCTGCGCGATGCTGTATGCGCTCATCACACTGTCGGTGGCCGCGAGCATCGGCGCCGAGGGCGCGATCGAGGCCCGGGATTACTCCCTCGCTGAAGCGGCCGAGCCGCTCTTCGGCGCGTGGGGCGTCGGCATCACGGTCGCCATCGCGGTCGTGGCGACCCTCTCCGGCCTGCTTGCAAGCCTTTATTCGGTGTCGCGGCTCTACGAGATGCTGCAAGGGATGGGGCAGGCCCCGGCCTTGCCGAGTCGGGTCACTCACCAGCCATTGCTCATCACGGCCGGGTTGGCAATTCTGGTCACCGCGCTGTTCGACCTGGGCCAGATCGCCTCGATGGGGGCCCTGCTTTACCTCACGATGGACATCGCCGTCCAGTGGGGAGTGCTGCGGACTCTGCATCGGAAGGTGCGGGCGCGACGGTGGGTGCCAGTGCTGTCGATCGTGCTCGATGCGGCCGTGCTGGTCCCGTTCGTCGCGCTCAAGGCGCAGTCGGACCCGCTCACCCTCGTGGTCGGTGCGGCGGTCGCGGCGGCGATCATCGTCTCCCAGCTCGTCGCAGCCCGCCGCACCCCCTAGCCCCGCCGCGCGCCCACACACTGCCGAGCGGGCGCGGGTCAGGGCTCGCGGAGGGCGCCGTGGGAGGGGGTGACGGTGAAGAGCTCGGGGGCCGAGAAGCCGTGCTCGGCGAAAGCGCCGTCGAGGGCGACCTGCACGCGCGACAGCTCCTCGCCCGGCACCAGCGCGATCGCGGCGCCGCCGAAGCCGCCGCCGGTCATCCGGGCGCCGAGCGCGCCGTTCGCCTGCGCTGTCTCCACCGCCAAGTCGAGCTCGGGCACCGAGATCTCGAAGTCGTCGCGCATCGAGACGTGGGAGGCATCCAGCAGCTCGCCGATCGCGCGCGGCCCGGCCTCGCGCAGCACGCGCACCGTGTCGAGCACCCGATGGTTCTCGGTGACGACGTGGCGCACGCGGCGGAAGGTGACGTCGTCGAGAATGTCGCGGGCGCGCGGCAGGTCGTCGACGGTCACGTCGCGCAGCGAGGCGGCACCCAGCGCGGCAGCCCCGGCCTCGCAGGAGGCGCGGCGCTCGCCGTAGCCGCCGGTCGCGTGCGAGTGCTTCACGCCGGTGTCGATCACGAGCAGCACGAGCCCCGCCTCGGCGAAGCCGAGCTCGATGACCTCCGCTTCGAGCGAGCGGCAGTCGAGGAACACCCCCGCATCACGCTGCCCGAGCAGCGAGGCCGATTGGTCCATGATCCCGGTCGGCGCGCCGACGGCGATATTCTCGGCCCGCTGGCCGACGCGCGCCAGCTGACCCCGCGTGTGCCCGAGCTGCCACACCTCGTCGAGCGCGAGGGCGACGGCGCACTCGATCGCGGCGGACGACGACAGGCCCGCCCCGACCGGCACGTTGGAGTCGATCACCAGGTCGAGCCCTGGCACCGCCGCCAGGTCGGCCCCGGCCTCGCCGAGCGCCCACGCAACGCCGAGCGGATACGCGGCCCATCCGTCGAGTCCGCCTTCGGCCACGATCGCCGCCAGCTCGGCCAGCTCGACCTCGACGCTCTCGTCGCCGAAGGTGGAGGCGACGCGCAGCACGCCGTCGTCGCGCACCCCGACCGCGACGAGCGTGCGGCGGTCGATCGCGAAGGGGAGCACGAATCCGTCGTTGTAGTCGGTGTGCTCGCCGATCAGGTTGACCCGGCCCGGCGCCGACCAGAGGCCGAGCGGGGCGTGCCCGGTCAGCTCGGTGAACAGGTCGCGGACGTCGTCGCGCAGGTCGCTCATACGCTCTCGATGGCCTTTCGGATGTTGTCCGCCGCGGCTTCGGGGGTGACGTCGCCGATCCAGGCTCCCATCGCGGCTTCCGAGCCGGCGAGGTACTTGAGCTTGTCGGCCGCGCGGCGCGGCGAGGTGAGTTCGAGGTGCAAGCGTACGCTGTCGCGTGCCACGTTCACCGGGGCCTGATGCCAGGCCGCGATGTACGGGGTGGGGGTGTCGTAGAGCGCATCGACGCCGCGCAGCAGTCGCAGGTAGAGCGTCGCCAGTTCGTCGCGCTCGGCCTCGCTCGTCTCGGCGAAGTCGGCGACATGGCGGTGGGGCATCAGGTGGATCTCGATGGGCCAGCGCGCCGCGAACGGCACGAAGGCCGTCCAGTGCTCGCCGGCGAGCACGACCCGCTCGCTCGCGCGTTCGAACTCGAGGATGCGGCCGAACAGGTCCGGCCCGAGCTGCCGGATCGAATCGAGCAGGCGCGTGGTGCGCGGGGTGACGTAGGGGTAGGCGTAGATCTGCCCGTGCGGGTGCTGCAGGGTGACGCCGATCGCCTCGCCGCGGTTCTCGAACGGGAACACCTGCTCGATGCCGGGCATCGCCGAGAGCTCGGCGGTGCGGTGCGCCCAGGCCTCGATGACGGTGCGGGCGCGACTCGGGCTGAGGCTGCCGAACGAGCCTTCGTGCTCCGGGCTGAAGCAGACGACCTCGCAGCGGCCGACCGAGGTGCGGGTGCGCCCGTAGTCGAGCGTCGCCAGGTCGGCGAGGCCCTGCGGCGCGTTCGGGCCGTCGGCGAGGGCGGGTCCGAACGAGGGCGACTTGTTCTCGAACACGGCGACGTCGTACAGCGACGGCACCTCGGAGGGGTTGCCGGGGCTCTGCGGTGCGAGCGGGTCGAGCTCGGCGGGCGGCAGGAAGGCACGGTTCTGGCGGGCGGCGGCGATCGAGACCCAGTCACCGGTGAGCACGTCCTGGCGCATGGTGGCGGTGGCGGGTCGCGGGTCGAGTTCGCGGGCGTCGAGGGCCCGCTCGGGTCCGAGAGTGGTGTCGGCGTCGTCGAAGTAGATCAGCTCGCGGCCGTCGGCGAGGGTGCTGCAGTGGTGAGTGATGGGCACCTGATTACGATAATGAAAGCGACACTTGCAGATACGACAGAATTCGAAAGGGCGATCATGGATGACCGGGGCGAGCTCCCCGCCGAGGCCCGACGCGCCGCCCTCGCGGCCCTCGTCGCCGAGCGCGGGTACGTGCGGGTGTCGGAGGTGCGCGATCACTTCGGTGTGAGCGAGGTGACGGTGCGCTCCGACCTTCGCGCCCTCGACGAGGCCGGCCTGGTGCGCCGCGTGCACGGCGGGGCGATGCCGGTGCCCGGCACCGAGCGCGAAGCTCCCGTCGAGACGGCCGCCGAGCGCGACGCCGAGCTGAAGCGCGCGATCGGGCGCCGCGCCGCCGCGCTCGTGGCCAACGGCTCGAGCGTGCTGCTCGATGTCGGCTCCACGACGCTCGCCGTGGCCCGCGCGCTCGTGGCCCGCCGCGACCTCACCGAGTTGACGGTGATCACCAACGGGCTGTCGATCGCGCTCGCGCTGGAGGCGGCGATCCCGCGGTTCACCGTGATCGTGACCGGGGGCACGCTGCGGCCGCTGCAGCACTCGCTGGTGGCGCCGCTGGCCGCGAACACCCTCCCCGAATTGCACGCCGACCTGGCGATTCTCGGCGGCAACGGCATCGCCAAGGACGGCGCGGTCACCAACCTGAACCTGCCCGAGGCGGAGATCAAGCGCGCCATGGTGACCGCGGCGACGCGGCGCGTGCTGGTGGCGGACGCCTCCAAATGGGGCCAGCGCCACCTCGGCCGCATCGGCGCCCTCGCCGACTTCGACACGCTCGTCACCGCGGGCGACCCGGCCGCCGTCGAGGCGCTGCGCGCCGTCGCGGCCGTCGCGGGCACGCGGGTCGAGGTGCCCGACGTTCTAGGCTGACGGGCGTGACTTCACCCACCGGCGAACAGTTCATCCTCGACGACGGCCACGTGCGCGTCGAGATCGGCGCCCTCGCGGCGGTGCTGCGGGAGGTGCGCGTCGGGGGCGTCCGGATCACCGAGACGGTCCCTGCCGACAGCCTGCCCTCGCACGGCTGCGGCATCGTGCTCGCCCCGTGGCCGAACCGGGTCAAGGATGCGCGGTGGGTGCTCGACGGGAAGGTGCAGCAGCTCGACATCACCGACGTCGCGCGCGGCGGCGCGATCCATGGCCTGCTGCGCAACACCGACTACCGGCTGCGTGAGCAGACGGATCGCTCGCTCACCCTCGGCGCCACGATCTACCCGCAGCACGGCTGGCCGTTCATCCTCGACACCTGGGTCACCTACGCATTGGAGGCGGACGGCCTCACCGTGACGCACGGCGCGGAAAACCTCGGCACCGCCCGCGCGCCGTGGTCGGTCGGCGCGCACCCCTACTTCCGGGTCGGCGAGACGCCGACCGACGAGCTGACGCTGCGGGTGGCGGGCGAGACCCGCCTGGAGCTGGATGACCGCCTGAACCCGGTCGCCGAGCACCCGGTGGCGGGCACCGAGTTCGACCTGCGTGCAGCGACGTCGCTCGCGGGTGCCGATTTCAACGTCGGCTTCGGCCAGCTGGCGAACCGCGCCGAGTCGGCCGAGGTCGCGTGGCTCGAGGCGGCGAACGGCGCCGCGACGGTCGTCTGGGCCGACCCGGCGTTCCGCTGGCTGCAGTTGTTCACCCCGGCGGACTTCCCCGGCGACGAGGGACCGCATCGCGCGGTCGCGCTGGAGCCGATGACGGTTCCGCCGGACGCGCTGAACTCCGGCACCGACCTGCGGTGGATCGAGCCGGGCGACCGGGTCGAGGCGTCGTGGGGTGTGCGCTTCCGCGCCGCATCCGGACTCTAGGCTCGTCGCATGCACGCACCGACCGGGGAACAGATTCTGCTGGAGCACGGCGCCGTGCGCGCCGAGATCGGCAGCGTCGGCGCGGTGCTGCGCTCGCTGCGCGTTGACGGCGTAGACCTCACCGAGTCGGTTCCGGCCGGGGAGGCACCCGAGTTCTGCAACGGCGTCGTGCTGTCGCCGTGGCCGAACCGCGTGCGGGATGCGCGCTGGATGCTGGACGGCGCCGTGCAGCAGCTCGACATCACCGAGCCGGTCCGCGGCGGCGCCCTGCATGGGGTGCTGCAGTTCGCCGAGTACGAGGTGCGCGGGCGCACGACCGAGGCGGTGACCCTCGGCGCCCGCATCGCCCCGCAGCACGGCTGGCCCTTCGAGCTCGACACCTGGGTGCGCTACGAGGTCGTCGACGACGGACTGACCGTCACCCACGGGGTCGAGAACCGCGCCGCGCGGCCGGCACCGTACGCGGTGGGAACGCATCCGTATCTGCGGATCGGCGACGTGCCGATCGCCGAGCTGCGGCTCACCGTTCCGGCGTCCCGCTTCTTCGAGGTGGACGAGCGGATGAACCCGACCGCCGAGTCACCGGTCGACGGCACCGGCGCCGACGTGCGCACGCCCCGACCGGTTGGCGAGCTCGACCTCGACACCGCCTTCGGGGGTCTCACCCTCGCGCCGCTGCCCGGGGAGCCGGACGCGAGCGTGCGCGGGGCGAGCGCCTGGCTGGAGGCCCCCGACGGACGTCGCCTGACGCTCTGGCAGAACGCCGACTGGGGCTTCGTGCAGGTGTTCACGACGCAGATCTTCCCGAAGGCGGGGGAGCGCGTCGCCGCCGTCGCGGTGGAGCCGATGACCGCGCCGCCGGATGCCCTCAACTCGGGCCAGGGTCTCATCTGGCTCGAGCCGGGGGAGCGCTGGGAGGGCTCGTGGGGTCTGGTGTACGGCGCATGAGCTCCCCGACGCGACGGCAGATCCAGCGCTGGCGGCGGCACCTCGCCGACGAGCGCGCGGAGGCCCAGGTCTATCGCGAACTCGCCGAGCGGGCCGAGGGGGCGGAGCGCGAGATCCTGCTCGGCCTGGCCAGCGCCGAGGGGCGCCACGAGGCGCACTGGCTCGCGCTGCTCGGCGACGACGTCGGCGCCCCGAAGCGCGGCAGCCTGCGCACCCGCGGTCTGGCGTGGCTGGCGAGGCACTTCGGCAGCCTGTTCGTGCTGGCCCTGGCGCAGCGCGCCGAGGCGCGCTCGCCCTACGACGATGACGCGGATGCGACGGACGCCATGGCGGCCGACGAGCGCATCCACGGCGAGGTGCTGCGCGGCCTTGCCGCCCGGGGGCGATTGCGGCTGGCCGGCACGTTCCGCGCGGCGGTGTTCGGCGCGAACGACGGACTCGTCTCGAACCTGGCGTTGGTGCTCGGGGTGAGCGCGACCGGAGCCGCCTCCTCGGTGGTGCTGTTCACCGGCATCGCGGGGCTCCTGGCCGGAGCCCTCTCCATGGCGGCGGGGGAATACGTCTCGGTGCGCTCGCAGCGTGAGCTGCTCACCGCCTCCCGGGCCGACCCGGCCTCGCACGGCGCGGTGGCGGCGCTCGACGTCGACGGGAACGAACTCGCGCTCGTGTATCGCGCTCGCGGCATGTCGGAGGAGCAGGCCGAGCAGCGCGCGCAGGAGGTGCTGGCGGTACGCCGCATCGACCACGACGACGACCACGACGAGCACGAGGCGGTCGGCTCCACCTGGCGGGCCGCGATCTCGAGCTTCGCGTTCTTCGCGGCGGGAGCCGTGATCCCGGTGCTGCCCTACCTCTTCGGCGCCGACGGGCTGGTGGCGGTCGTGATCGCCTCCGTCGCGGTCGGCCTCGCGCTGCTGGCGACGGGCGCGATCGTCGGGGTGCTCTCCGGCGCGTCCCCGCTGAAGCGCGCGCTGCGGCAGCTTGCCATCGGCTACGGCGCCGCCGCGGTCACCTACGCACTCGGCTGGGTGTTCGGCGCCACGATCGTCTAGCGCCGCGTCAGCCGGTGGCGAGCACGAGCCCGAGCTGTTCCAGGCTGCCCGGGACGAGACGGTAGTACGCCCAGGTGCCGCGCTTGCTGCGGGTGAGGAAGCCGGCATCCATCAGGATCTTCAGGTGGTGCGAGACGGTCGGCTGGCTGAGCCCGACCGGTTCGGTGAGGTCGCACACGCAGGCCTCTTGGCCGTCGGAGGCGGCGACGATCGAGATCAGCCGCACGCGGGTCGGATCGCCGAGCGCCTTGAACCGGCGGGCGACGTCGTCGGCCTCGGCGGCGTCGAGTGGCGCGCGGGTGAGGGGCGCGCAGCAGGCCGCGCCCGCGGGCGCGTCGACGATCGGCAGGGTCTTCATGAGACGAGTCTACCCAAATATTGACAAACTTCGATGGATGCGAGCAGAATCAATATCGACACCTGTCGATGAAGCGAAAGGCCCCTCGTGACTCTGATCGACCTGACCCGCCGTCCCGTGAGCAGCGAACGACGCGATGCGCTCCCGGTCGCCATCATCGGCGCGGGCCCGATCGGGCTCGCCGCCGCCGCCAACCTGGTGGAGCGCGGCATCGACTTCGTCGTGTTCGAGGCGGGCGACAGCGTCGCCGACAGCGTGCGCCAGTGGGGTCATACGCGGCTGTTCTCGCCGTGGCAGCAGCTCGTCGACCCGGCCTCGCGTCGGCTGCTCGAGGCGACCGGCTGGACGCATCCGGCCGAAAAGTCGCTGCCGACCGGCACCGAGCTCGTCGAGCAGTACCTCACGCCCCTCGCGGCCCTGCCCGAGATCGCCGACCGGGTGCGCACCGGCGTCGAGGTGGTCGCCGTCACGCGCGAGGGAATGGATCGCACCCGCACCGCGCGGCGCGAGTCCACCCCGTTCCTGGTGCGGGTGCGCGATGGCGGCGAGTTGACCGACGTGCCGGTGCGCGCCGTGATCGACGCCTCCGGCACCTATCGCTCGCCCAACAGCCTCGCCTCGAGCGGTCTCGAGCCGCTCGGCCTGCCGGAGGTCGCCGACCTCGTCAGCCATGCGCTTCCCGACGTGCTCGGCCGGGAGCGCGCGCACTTCGCCGGTCGTCACACCACTGTCGTGGGCGCCGGGCATTCGGCCGCCAACACGCTGCTCGCCCTCGCCCAGCTGGCGCGGGAGGAGCCGGGAACCCGGGTCACCTGGCTGATCCGCAACGCCTCCGCGGTGCGCGTCACCACCTCGCCCGATGACGAGCTGGCCGCGCGCGCCTCCCTCGGGGCTCGCGTCGACGCGGTCGTCGCTTCCGGGGCGATCGAGGTGGTCGACCGCTTCGAGATCGTGCGCCTGGAGCGCCAGGCGGAGGGCGTGCGGCTCGTCGGCGCCCGCGCCGGGGAGCTCGTCGAGCACCACACCGACCTGGTGGTCAACGCGACCGGGTTCCGCCCGAACCTCGACATGCTGCGCGAAGTGCGCCTCGACCTGGACGAAATCGTGGAGGCGCCGCGTCGTCTTGCGCCGCTCATCGACCCCAACGAGCACACCTGCGGCACCGTCGAACCGCACGGCTTCGCCGAGCTGCAGCACCCGGAGGAGGGGTTCTTCCTCGCCGGGATGAAGAGCTACGGACGCGCCCCGACCTTCCTGCTGGCGACCGGCTACGAGCAGGTGCGCTCGCTCACCGCCTGGCTCGCCGGCGACCTCGCCGCCGCGACCGCCGTCGAGCTGACCCTCCCGGCGACCGGCGTGTGCTCGACGGGGGATGCGCCGGGCGCCTCGAGCTGCTGCTCGTAGGCGCCGTGCGGGCGCGGGGTCGGCACGAGACGCTGCCGCATCCGCGCGCTCAGCGCGTGCGGCGCGAGCGCGTCGCTCGCACGATCCCGTCGATCGCGTCGAGCAGGGCGAACAGCAGCACGAGCACGATGATCACGGTCGTGACGACCGCCGCTCCGCCGGGCCAGTCGACCGCGTCGAAGTAATCGGGGTTGAGCAGGCGTCCGCTCGCGGTCAGCCAGATCGCCGGCACCACGAAGAGCACCTGGAATACGACGGTCGCGATCGCGTTCGGCGTCGACCAGCCGGTGTAGTAGCCGAAGACATGGAACACGATGCTCACGATCGGGTAGAACAGCGCGATCACCAGGGCGCCGGATGCCCACAGCCCCGGTTGGATCGGACCGATCAGCGTGCCCGCCGGACCCTCGACGGCGCCGGCGGTCTGCAGTGCGATCACGGCGCCCGCAATCACGACCAGCAGGATGATGCCGCCGACGAGCTCCTGCAGGTACCCGCGTCGATCCCGCACCTCGGGAAGGGATGCCGGGGTCCAGGCCGCCCGATGCCGCGAGCGCATGGTGGGGGTGCGCTCGATGATCACGAACACGAGTGCCGTGAAGAAGGCGATCGCCATGGCGGTCTCGAGCGAGCCGTACAGCGCGGCGCCGACGGTCTCGAGCGGCGTCGCGCCATCGACGAAGGTCACGATCCCGCTGAACAGGAACCAGATCGGCACGACGGTCGCGAGGAGCGCTGTGAGCACTCGCACGAAGTCGGGGTAGAGGTCGGGCCCGATGAGGGCCGTCGGGCGCGCGGAGTAGCTGGCGGCGAGGCGGCGCGGGGCGCCGAGCTCCGTCAGCACGTCGAGTTCGGCGGCCGCGGCATCCGCTCCCGCCTCCATGCGGTCGTCGATCGCGTCGGCGATGGAGGCGCGCAGCTCCGTCTCGATGTCGGCGCGCTGGGCGGCGGGTATCCCGCGCACGGCTTCGGCGACATAGCGGTCGGTGAGGGTGGATGCGGTGGTCATGGCTTCTCCGTGAGGGCCGTGAAAGCGGTGGTCAGCTGGTTCCAGTCGGCGGCGAGGGTGCGCGCGAGCGCCGCACCCTCACTGCTCGTGACATAGAACTTGCGCGGCCGGGACTCGTCGGTGTTCCACTCGGCGGTCAGCAGGCCCTGTTTCTCGAGTCGGCGCAGCAGCGGGTAGAGGGTGTTCGCGTCCACGGCGAATCCGGCGTCTTCGAGGGCGGTGAGCAGGGCGTAGCCGTAGTTGGGCTGCTGAAGCAGCACGAGGCAGGCGGCCACGACCGTCCCCCGGCGCAGCTCCTGCCGGTGGGTTGCGAGCTCGTCGTCGTTCAGCACTTCTTCACGCTAGTGGGCGTCACGCGGCGACGGTGCGGTTCTCGTGCGCGACGGGTTCGGATGCGCGGCGCCAGGTGAGCGCGATCGCCACGATGGCGATCGCCAGCGCGATCTCGATGGCGGAGAAGAACGCGTACACGGGCGTCGGCGGAGTGCCGAAAAACAACGTGCTGACCTGCACGGCGCCCATCACGGTCGCTGCGGCGACGTTGACCCAGCGGGCGAGGCCCTGTCGCAGGACGCGCGAGAGCAGCACCATGGCGATCGGGATCTGCATCAGCACGCCGGCCGCGACGAGCGCCTCGGGCGTGAACGGCACGCCTCCGATGGTCTGCTCTTGGAGCGCGACAAGGTGGTGCGGGTCGTAGAGGCCGAGCACGTCGCAGTAGAGGTAGTTGAGCATCAGCACGACCCACAGGGTCGACAGCAGTGCGGGACGGGTGTTCGGGGCGAAGAGCTTCATGGTTGTTCCGATCCGGGGTAGAGGTTGAGTGAGTAACACGTTACTGTGTAGCACACACTATGGTGTTGCACCAGGAGCGAGAGCGCGAAGGAAGTCATGAAGGCGATCACCCAGAAGCGATACGGCGGCCCCGAAGTCCTCGAGTACAGCGAGGTGCCGGTGCCCACGCCGAAGCCGGATCAGGTGCTCATCCGCGTGCGGGCCGCCTCCGTCAACGCGGCCGACTGGCTGCTGACCCGCGGCGAGCCGTACCTGGTGCGACTCCTCTTCGGACTGCGCGCGCCGAAGGCGCCGACACCCGGACGGGATGTCGCGGGAGTGGTTGCAGCGGTCGGCAGCGAGGTGAGCGAGTTCGCTGTCGGCGACGAGGTCTTCGGCGAGGTGGTGGCGGGCACGTTTGCCGAGTACGTGGTGGCCCCCGCGCGCCTGCTGGCGCGCCGCCCGCAGAGCCTCAGCTTCGAGTACGCGGCGTGCGTGCCGCTCGCCGGGATGACCGCGTTGCAGGGTCTTCGCGTTGTCGCCCATGTCGCCCCCGGCGAGCGCGTCCTCATCAACGGCGCCTCCGGCGGTGTCGGCACCTTCGCGGTGCAGATCGCCGTCGCGCTCGGCGCCACCGTGACCGCGGTCTGCAGCACGCGCAACGTCGAACTGGTCCGCTCGCTCGGTGCCCATGACGTGATCGACTACACCGAGCGTGACGTCACCGACGGGGACGAGAGGTTCGACGTGATCTTCGACGTCGTCGGCAACCACCCGCTGTCGAAGCTGCGCCGCATTCTCACCCCGAAGGGCATCCTGGTGCTGTCCTCCGGAAGCGGCGGACCTGTTCTCGGCCCGATCGGACGCCTGATCGCCGCCGCGTTCCAGAACACGTTCGTCAGCCAGCAGCTTCGCCCGCTCACGGCCTCAGCGAACGCGGCGGATCTGGTTGAGCTGACCGCCCTCATCGACGCCGGCAAGGTGCGGCCGAGCATCGAGCGCAGCTACCCGCTCGCCGAGACCGCCGAGGCGCTGCGCCACTTCGGCGAGCAGCACGCCCGCGGCAAGATCGGCATCTCGGTGCTATGAGCCAACATCGTTCCCGGACTCATCGTCGAGTGAGGCCTTGATTGCCTCGTCAACTTCGGCTTCGACATCGACCGGGGCCTCGTCGAGTTCATGTTGGAGTCCTGGGCTGATCTTCTGCGCGCTCGCTGCGTGACTCACCCAGTCGTCGAACGAGAGCCCATGCTTCTGCGCGAGGTAGCGGGCTCGATAAACATGCGACGCATCTCGAACCGCACGGCTGAGCATGTCGTAGCTCAGACCAGCCGAGACGACTCCGCCAACCACTGGCACTACCTGCGCAAGTCGCTTGTGTGTGAGCCGGATACCGATCTTCGTGAACACCGCCTGGATAACTTTCACCAGGACGTCCTTCTCGAGCTCCTTCCAGGTGGCGCGTCTCATCATCTGCTGGCTCAACTTAGACAGCGCGGTCAGCGCCCCAACTTTGCCTTCGACGCTTGCTGCCGTGCTGTACGAGAGGACGCCCATGAGGAAGATCTCCTCCCCGGGTTCGTTCGGGTCGAAACCGTAGTGCACGGCTACTTCAGCAGTCGCCCTGCCAAGTAGCGCGAGTGAGGCCGCGACGTCTCCAGCGATTGCTGCGGCCACGACCGCAGCGGTTGCTCCGCCAGAGACTGTCGTCGAGACTTCAGCGCCAGTAATCGCCACGGAGGCCCCTGCAGACGCGGTTGCGCCCAGGATCGCTATCTTCTGGCGAGGCCGTCCTTTGTCGAGTTCTTGGAGATCCAAGATGAAGAAGGGAGACGCGTCGCCGACTTCCGGGTATCGCTTGCGTAGTCGACTCGCGCGGCTGTCGATTGAGACTGATGAGATCGCGGGGATGAAGATTGCGTTTGCAGCGCCACTGAGCGATGCTCTGATCGCCGCGTCAACTCCTGAAGCGATCTTGTCGCCGCCGGGCAACTTCCGGAAGTGGCCGTCGATGGATGAGGCGGCTCCCGTCAACGCTCCAGACAGTTTCTCCGTAACTCGAGTTCGCACGCTCCCGCGGCGCGACTGCTCGTGGGCGATGAGCTTCTCCCAAGCGCGCGCCTCATAGTTCGACATCGCGTCTGTCAATCAGACCTACTTTCGTCGTGCCTTGCGGCGTGGCGCCCGCCCGAGATCAGGCGGAGGTGGCGGCGGGGGCGGTGGTGCTCCGCCGATCGCCGAGTCGCGGTGTCTCTCTGGGAGAGCAGACGCGGCGTACGTTGGTCAGGCGGCAAGTGCGGTGTTGGGGTTCGCCGGGCCGATATGACAGCGCCGTCGAGCCGCCAATGGCAGGTGAACTTTCTCGACGACGGATCAGTCGATGTCCGTTCATTGCCGTCATGGAATCAAGCGGCTCTTGTGGCGCGAATTGTCGCGTTCATTGGCAAACGAACCCTCGGTGAAGTTGAGCTCACGCGTGGACAACCGCCTTCCAATCGACCTCGATACCCGAGTGTGCGATTTCCGAAGCTAGTTTGCTCTTCCAGCCTCCCGTAGCGTCGAGCGCAATATACACGAGGCCGGAAATGTCACTCGGGCGCTCGACTCCTTCCTCGAAGAGGACCGCGACGCGCTTTCGCCCGATCAAGCCGAAGAAGAAACCCAGCTCAAACACGACGTTCTGCCGCGGTCGGGGCTGATCCTCGTCTGGCCCTAGGGCCTTGGGTCGACCGACGTCATCCCCGGTGAGCAATGCGATTGCATACCCCGCAGATCCTGCGCTGTCCTCAAGCTTTTCCATCAGGACACGCCCTCCGTTGGGCTCTTGGTGGAGGATTATCGGAGAGCTGGCTACGAGCTTTTGCAGGAACGCTTCAAGCTCGTACTTCCTTGCATCGTTTTGCCCATGAATAATGAAGACGCGATTGGGTGCCGCCCCCGGGGGCGCTTCGGGAATTGGTCTCTGCGGGGCAGTCTCTGCCAGGATCTCCAGTTCGAGCTTGGCGGAGTGCAGGACACTTATTGCTTCAAGCACTCCGCTGCGTTGGTAGGGAAGGAAATCCGTTTGCTCTGTCCAAAATGCGGGAGAGTATCGGATCGACGAGAACTTTCGATGAATCGGAGTATCTTCGCCGAACACCGACCGAACAATCACCTCGGTCTTGTTGCGCCAATCGTCAAAGCTAGCCGGCGCGCCTGCGTTCGCTTCAACGATTTGCTGGTCGATCAATGCCAGCTTCCGCGACAGATCCATCAAGCCAGCCTACAAGGATGAGGAAGGCTCGAGGCGCCAGTCATTGCTCTTGCTCGTGTTGAGCTGCCGGCGCGTCACGGTCGATCTGCGAATGCGAAACCGCTCGGGGCGAGAGCGCCGACTCGCCCTCGGGCACTGCAGACGGGGCTCTGCGGTGTGGTTGAACGAGCCGCGGGCTTGCGCCAGCCGACAAAGACCTAGAGCGGGAAAGGAAGCAGCCCGCGGCAAACTCCGCCCACACAGACCTCGTCCACCGGGTGGCTCCAAGAGCGAACGCGAAGAGTAGGCCCGGTGGGGCTCGAACCCACGACCCACGGATTAAAAGTCCGCTGCTCTGCCAACTGAGCTACAGGCCCTCGGCTCCCCAGCGTAGTGGGAGCACGGGCGCGGCGTCGCGGAGGGGAGCCATAGGCAAGGCATAGCAAGTGCTGGAATCGTGGCCGGCATTCCGACCGCCGCGCCGACGAAGGAGCGCCTCGCCATGCCCGTCCGACTGAAACCGACGTTGGCAGTCGCCCTGATCGCGACCCTCGCCCTCGCCGGCTGCACCGCCGCCGACACCACGGAGACGGCGACCGACTCCGCCGTCGTCGAGAGCGACACCACCACGACCACAACCGACTTCGCCGCCTCGAACGGGGACTGCGAAGCGATGGCCGCCACCTTCCGCGACGTGGAGAGCGCCAACCCGGACTCCCCGGATCCGGAGCTCACCGCCACCTGCGACGGTGACGTGCTCAGCGTCACCAGCAACGCGATCCCCGACTACCTCTATATCGCCACGACGCCGGAAGAGCTGCAGGCCTCCACCGTCGCGCTCAAGCTGGCCGTCAGCCCGACGGTCGCCGACGTGCCGGGCGAGGTCCCCGCCCTCGGCACGATCGGCATCGCCGTCAACGGGGTGCCGATCTACGGGCCGACCGAGAACACCGGCGGCGACGTGCTGTCGCTGCGGGGCGCCCTCTCCGAGTGCGGCAGTCACTCCAGCCCGGTGGAATTCCACCTGCACCTGTTCGGCTGGGACGACGACGTCGACTGCCTCTACAGCGCCGAGGAGGTCGAATCCGGCGACTCGATCCTGGTCGGCTGGTCGGCCGACGGCTACCCGATCATGTCGGGCTACGTCTGCGCCGACGAGGAGTGCACCGAGATGGTGCAGCTCGAGAGCAGCTGGCAGCTCACCGACGACTCGCTGTTCGCCTCCGACACCTGGTCGGCACACACTTACGTCGAAGGCTCTGGCGATCTCGACCAGTGCAACGGACGCGTCGACGCCGACGGGCAGTACCGGTACTACACGACCACCACGTTCCCCTACTTCATGGGCTGCTACTACGGCGAGGTCTCCGACGACGCCATCGCGGGCGGCGGGGGCGCGGGCCCGGGCGGCCGGCCGTGACCACGCCGCGCCCCGTCGTCGCGCGCCGCGCCTTCCTCGGCGGCACGGCCGCGGCGACGCTGGGCGCGCTCCTCACCGCGTGCACGACCGAGCAGGCGGATGCCGCATCCCCCAACGAGATCGACATCGGCTTCTGCCAAGACATGGCCTTCCACCACGAGCAGGCGCTCGCCATGTGCCAGCGGGTGCTCGGAACCGACACCGGCTCGCAGGTGCAGACAGCCGCCGCCGACATCCTGCAGAACCAGTCCTACGAGCGCGGCATGATGCACACCTGGCTGCAGTCCTGGGGCGAGAGCACCGCGCCGCCTTCGACGGTGATGGGCTGGATGGGCATGGAGATGGCCGCCGACATGATGCCGGGCCTGGCCACCGACGAGGAGATGCGCGAGCTGGCGCTCGCTGAGGGCCTCGAGAAGGGACGGATGTTCCTGGAGCTGATGCGCACCCACCACGTCGGCGGCGTGCACATGGCCGAGGCGGCGACCGGGGCGGCCACCGCGCCGGTGCGTCAGATCGCCGCGCAGGCCGCGCTCGTGCAGGCCTACGAGATCGAGATCTTCGACGAGCTGCTGGCCACCAGCTACGCCTGAGTCCGGCGCGTACGCTGGAGGGATGTCCTCCGAGTTCCACAAGCCCGCGCTGTTCGGCGGCCGTGAGTTCGAGGCCTACCAGGGCGGGGAGGACCCGGCCATGCGAACGCGGGCGGCCCACGAGAGCGCCGCCGCGATCCTCACCCGGGCGCGCGCCTCGGCCGACCCGGCGGTCGTCAAACGGCTCGTGCACTACAGCGATGAGCACGGCATCGACGCGCTCGCCGAGCTGTGGGCACACGCGACCCCGCACAGCCTGCCCGGCGCGCTCTGGCGGCTGTACCTGGTGCGCCTGATGATCCGACGTTCGCCGGATGCGGTGAGCCTGATGTACACCCGCGGCGCCGACGCGCTCTCCACGATCGATGCGCTCGTGGCGGGGGCGCCGAGCCCGGCGGGACCACAGGAGGTCGTCGAACTCGCCGACCAGATTCTGCGCGGCGTCTTCGCGGGCGACTTCGCCCTCGCCCTGGAGCGGGCGGCGGCGTTCAGCCGGGTCGCGGCCGCCGGGGCGACGAGCCTCGCCGACGACTACGACAGCAGCGAGACCGACCGTGCGGCGGATCTCACACGCCGAGCGCTGCGACTGAGCACCTACGCGGACGACTTCCGGGCGAGCGCCGCGCTCGCCCGTGCAGACGCGCTGGACTGACCGTAGACTGTCGGAGCCGGGCCGCAGTAACCCCGGGCTCCAAATTTCGCCGCTGCGAGCGGCCTTGCGCCGAGAGGCGTTCTGCGGCCCGGCTTCGGCGTCTCACGGCGCGCGAGTCGCGCGGTGCCGGTTACCCGAACTTGCCCGAGACGTAGTCTTCGGTCGCCTGCTCGCTGGGCTTCGAGAAGATCGTCGAGGTGTCGTCGTACTCGATGAGCTTGCCCGGCTTGCCGGTGCCGGCGATGTTGAAGAATGCCGTCTTGTCGCTCACGCGAGAGGCCTGCTGCATGTTGTGGGTCACGATCACGATCGTGTACTCCGACTTGAGCTCCTCGATGAGGTCCTCGATCGCCAGCGTCGAGATCGGGTCGAGGGCCGAGCAGGGCTCGTCCATCAGGATGACCTCGGGCTTGACCGCGATGGCGCGCGCGATGCACAGGCGCTGCTGCTGGCCGCCCGAGAGGCCCGATCCGGGCTTCTCCAGTCGGTCCTTGACCTCGTTCCAGAGGTTGGCGCCCTGCAGCGAGGACTCGACCAGCTCGTCCGCCTCGCTCTTGCTGATGCGTCGGTTGTTGAGCTTCACCCCCGCCAGCACGTTGTCGCGGATCGACATCGTCGGGAACGGGTTCGGGCGCTGGAAGACCATTCCCACCTGGCGGCGCACGTTCACCGGGTCGACGCTCGGGTCGTAGAGGTTGTTGCCATCGATCAGCACCTCGCCCTCGACGTAGGCGCCCGGGATCACCTCGTGCATGCGGTTGAGCGTGCGGATGAAGGTGGACTTGCCGCAACCCGACGGTCCGATGAACGCGGTCACCGAGCGGGGCTCGATCGTGAGCGAGACGCCCTCGACGGCGCGGAACTTGCCGTAGTAAACGTTGAGGTCGTTGACTTCGATTCGCTTGGACACAGTGTGAGTCTTCCTTTTCTCGCTCAGCGACCGAGCTTGGGGGCGAAGATGCGTGCGACGAGACGCGCGATCAGGTTGAGGATCATGACGATGGCGATGAGGGTCAGAGCGCCGGCCCAGGCGCGCTCGATGTACGGCGCGAAGTCGGTGCCCTGACTGACGTAGGAGTAGTAGACGAAGACGGGCAGGCTCTGCATGCGGCCCTCCGTCAGGTCGTAGTTGAAGTTGTTCGAGAAGCCCGCCGCGATCAGCAGCGGCGCGGTCTCGCCGATGACGCGCGCGATCGACAGCATGACGCCGGTCGAGATGCCCGCGATCGAGGTCGGAATGACGACCTTGAGGATGGTGAGCCACTTCGGCACGCCGAGGGCGTAGGAGGCCTCGCGAAGCTCGTTCGGCACCAGACGCAAGATCTCCTCGCTCGAGCGCACCACGACCGGGAGCATCAGCACGGTGAGCGCGATCGCGCCGGAGAGGCCGACGCGCGTTCCGGGGCCGAGGATCAGCTCGAACAGCGCGAAGGCGAACAGGCCGGCGACGATCGACGGGATGCCCGTCATCACGTCGACGAAGAAGGTGATCGCCTGGGCGAGCCGACCGCGACCGTACTCGACGAGGTAGATCGAGGTGAGCAGTCCGATCGGCACCGAGATGACGGTCGCGAGTCCGGTCATGAGCAGCGTGCCGATGATCGCGTGGGCGGCGCCGCCACCCTCGCCGAGCACGTTCCGCATGGAGAGCGTGAAGAAGTCGAGATCGATGCGCCCCGATCCCATCACGACGACCGTGTACACGAGCGAGACGAGCGGAATCATCGCGACGGTGAACGCGGCGATGACGAGCGTCGTGACGAGGCGGTCCGCGGCGCGGCGGGGGCCCTCGACCAGGAGCGAGATCACGTAGTTGGCGACGGCGAACAGCACGGCACCGAAGAACACCGCGAGTCCGACGTTGAATTCGGCCTCCTCGCCCGCTGCCGTGACCAGCCAGACGACGACACCGGAGACGGCGAGGCTCGCGAGCAGGATCCACAGGGTCGAGAACCGCGGCAGGCGGCTCGCGGCGAACGCGTTCGTGACCGGCGACGTGGCGGTGGCGCTCGACATCAGTTGGCTCCCGAGAATTCTTTGCGACGGTTGACGATGTAGCGCGCGATCGAGTTGACGACCAGGGTGATCGCGAACAGGATCAGGCCGGTCGCGATGAGGACGTTCACGTTGATGCCGTAGGCCTCGGGGAAGCGCAGCGCGACGTTGGCGGCGATGGTCGTGGGGTTGACGGAGCTGATCAGATCGAAGCTGATGATGCCGCTGCCGGAGAGCACCATGGCGACCGCCATCGTCTCGCCGAGTGCGCGGCCGAGGCCCAGCATCGCGCCCGAGATGACGCCGGGTCGGCCGAACGGCAGCACGACGGTGCTGATGACCTCCCAGCGTGTCGCCCCGAGCGCCAGGGCCGCCTCCTCGTAGAGGCGCGGGGTCTGCAGGAACACTTCGCGGCTGATCGCCGTGATGATCGGCAGCACCATGACCGCGAGCACGATGGCGGCAGTGAGGATCGTGCGCCCGGTTCCGGATGCGGGGCCGGCGAACAGCGGGATGAATCCGAGATTCTCGGCCAGCCAGGTGTAGGCCGGCTGGATCATCGGGGCCAGCACGTTGGCGCCCCAGAGGCCGAAGACCACCGACGGCACGGCCGCCAGCAGGTCGATGATGTAGCCGAGTCCCGCGGCCAGACGGCGGGGGGCGTAGTGCGAGATGAACAGTGCGATGCCGAGGGCCACGGGCATCGCCATGACGAGCGCCAGGGCGGCGGCCCACAGCGTTCCGAAGATGAGGGGGATGACGAAGCCGACGAAGTCGACGCCGTCATCGAAGATCGAGACTTCGCTCGGATCTGCGAAGACGCCGGGGACGCCTTCGAGGATGAGGAATCCCGCGACCGCCGCGAGGATGGCGAGGATCAGGCTTCCGGCGGTCAGTGCGCTGGCGGAGAAGACCCGGTCTCCGGGCCGCTGGGCGGACTTGGGGCGAAGCTTCGCAGCGGGGGAAGACATGATCTCGAGTGTGCTCCGTGTCGGGCGTAAGGGGAAGCGCGAGGGGGAAGAAACCGGCCCCGCCGTTCAATCTAACGAGCGGCGGGGCCGATTGGGGAACTGCGAGTTACTTGATCGCGTCGATCGCGGCCTGCGCCTCGGTGAAGAGCGCCTCCGAGATCGGAGCCGAGCCAGCCGACTCGGCGGCGAGGGACTGGCCCTCGGCGCCGATCACGTAGGAGAGGTACGCCTTGACGAGGTCGACCGGGGCGCCCTCGGCGTACTCGTTGCACGCGATGAGGTAGCTGACCAGAACGATCGGGTAGACGTTCGGCGCGCTCGAGGAGCGGTCGACCGAGATCGCCATGTCGGTGTCGCCACGGCCCTCTTCGCGCGGCGAGGCGTCGATGATGGCGGCAGCGGCCTCGGGCGAGTACGGAACGTACTCGTCGCCGACCTTGACCGCGACGGTGCCGAGGTCACCGGCGCGCGACGCGTCGGCGTAGCCGATGGTGCCGGTGCCGTTGGTGACCGCGTCGATCACGCCGGAGGTCTGCGGGGCAGCCTCTCCGCCGTACTCGGTGGGCCAGGTCTCGATCTGGCCCACGGTCCACACGTCGGGCGCGACGGCCGCGAGGTAGTCCGTGAAGTTGGCCGTGGTGCCCGAGTCATCGGCGCGGTGAACGGCCGTGATCGCGAGGTCGGGGAGCTCGACGCCCTCGTTCTGCGAGACGATCGCCTCGTCGCTCCAGTTGGTGATCTCACCCGCGAAGATGCCGGCGATGGTGGCGCCGTCCATGTTCAGCGAGTCGATGCCCTCAAGGTTGAACATGACGGCGATCGGGGAGATGTAGGCCGGGATCTCGAGGATGCCGGTGCCCGCGACGCAGGAGGCGAAGTTGTCCTCGGCGATCTCGTCGACCTTGAACGCGCGGTCCGAACCCGCGAACTGGCTTCCGCCGCCGATGAAGGTCTCGCGACCGCCACCCGAACCGACCGGGTCGTACTCGACGGTGACATCCGGGTTCGCGGTCTGGAAGCCGACAACCCAGGCCTCCTGAGCCGACTGCTGCGAGGAGGCGCCGGCGCCGATCAGCGTGCCGGTGAGGTCGCTGCTGCCCTCGCCGCCTTCGCTGGCTCCGGCACAAGACGCGAGCACGAGGGTGCTGGCGATGGCAATGGCAGCAACGCTGCCGATGCGCGTGATGTTCACTGTGTTCCCTTCGGGAATGTCTGGATTTCAGGTGAGGGTCGGTGCGACCCGCAGGTCACGCTAAGAACGCCTTGTGTCCAGACTCGACCGGAATGGTGAACGGAAGGTGAACGAGCCGGGAATAGCCCGAGTCACTCGAAGGGGTTGTGCACTTCGATCGCCACGATTCCGGCGTCCGGGCGGTCGGCGGCGACGTGCAGCACCGCGAACTCGCCGGTGCCGAGCGCCTTGGCGCGCGGCAGCTGGTCGAGCCGTCGCTCCCCGCCGTGCGAGGCGACCGCTTCGATGATCTGCGGCAGCACCGGACCGTGACTGCACAGCACCACGGAGCGGCGGCGCTTGAGGCGCTTGCGCACAACCGAGTTCACGGCCTTGGCGGAGGGCTGGAAGGCATCCTGGCTGATCTTGTCGGAGAGCTTGACGGCGAGCCCCGTCGATGCGGCGACCGGGGCGATCGTGGTGAGGCAGCGCGCGGCCGTCGACGAGATCAGCTTGCTCGGGCCGAAGGCGGCGATGCCGCCGGCGGCGCGGTGGGCCTGCTCGTGGCCGCGCGGCATCAGGGGACGGCTCGCGTCCGGGCCGCGCCAGTCGTGCGGGGCGACGGCCTTGCCGTGCCGCACCGCGATGATGGCGAAGGTGCGGGCGCTCGACGTCGCGACGAGGCCCGCGAAGCGGTCGACCACGTCGACGTCGTGCTCGTAGCTCAGGATCTCGCGCGCCGTGTCGAGGCTGACCCAGCGCAGCTCCTCGATCTCGTCGTTCGCGCGGAACGTCGAGTTCGCGATCGCGTCGCGACCGGCCTCGGCGGCCCAGTAGTAGACCCGCTTCGGTCGGCCGTTGGGCAGCGTGTAGTCGACCGTGCCGAGCGGCACCCCGAGCGCGAGCGCGAGGCCGGTCTCCTCGTGCACCTCGCGCGCGGCCGTCTGCGGGAGCGATTCCCCGGGGTCGACCTTGCCCTTGGGCAGCGAGAGGTCGCGGTGCTGGGTGCGGTAGACGACGAGGATCTCGATGCGGCCGTCCGGCAGCTCGTGCCAGACGACGGCTCCCGCGGCGAGCACAGTGTTGGCGGCGGTCATCGCAGGTTCCCCCGGCGTCGGGCCCCGATCTGGCGCATCACGTCATCCTGCAGGTCGAGCAGCGGTTCGCCGGAGGCATCGCGGTCGTGGCGCACCCACACGCCGTCCTCGCCGAGATGCCAGGCATCCGTCTTCTCCGACATCGCCTGCTCGAACAGGCTGGAGAGCTCGTCGATGTGCTCCGGCTCGGTGAGGCGCACGAGAGCCTCCACGCGGCGGTCGAGGTTGCGGTGCATCATGTCGGCGGAGCCGATGAAGACCAGCGGGTCGCCGGCGTGGTGGAAGGCGAAGATCCGGGAGTGCTCCAGGTACCGGCCGAGGATGCTGCGCACCCGGATCGTCTCCGAGAGTCCGGGCACGCCGGGACGCAGCGAGCAGATGCCGCGCACCCAGATGTCGATGGGCACGCCCGCCTGGCTGGCGCGGTACAGCGCGTCGATGATCGCCTCATCCACCATCGAGTTGACCTTGATGCGGATGCCGCTCGGCTTGCCCTCGAGGGCGTTCTTGGCCTCGGCGTTGATGTGCTTGAGCAGCCCCTTGCGCAGGTGCAGCGGGGCGACGAGCAGACGCTTGAACTTCTTCTCGATCGCGTAGCCGGAGAGCTCGTTGAACAGGCGGGTGAGGTCTTTGCCGACCTGGTTGTCGGCGGTCAGCAGCCCGAAGTCCTCATAGATCCGGCTGGTCTTCGGGTTGTAGTTGCCCGTGCCGATGTGGCTGTAGTGGCGCAGCTCGCTGCCCTCCTGCCGGATCACCAGCGCGAGCTTGCAGTGGGTCTTCAGCCCGACGAGTCCGTAGACGACGTGCACGCCCGCCTTCTCCAGCTTGCGCGCCCAGGAGATGTTGGCCTGCTCGTCGAAACGGGCCTTGATCTCGACCAGGGCGAGCACCGCCTTGCCGGACTGCGCCGCGGCGATCAGCGCCTCGACGATCGGGCTGTCACCGCTCGTGCGGTAGAGGGTCTGCTTGATGGCGAGCACGTTGGGGTCGGCGGCGGCCTGCTCCAGGAACGCCTGCACGCTCGTCGCGAAGGACTCGTAGGGGTGGTGCAGCAGCACGTCGCCGCGGTCGATCGAGGCGAAGATGTCGGGGGCCGCGGTCGGGTCGGCCGGCTGCAGGTGCACGCTCGTGGTCGGCACGTGCTTCGGGTACTTGAGCTCGGGGCGGTCGAGCTTCATCAGCTCGAAGAGCCCGCCGAGGTCGAGCGGCGCCGGCAGGCGGAACACCTCCTGCGCCGTGATCTGCAGCTCGCTCATCAGCAGACCGAGCGTCACCTCGTCCATGTCGTCGGTGATCTCGAGTCGGATCGGCGGGCCGAAGCGACGTCGCAGCAGCTCCTTCTCGAGCGCCTGGATGAGGTTCTCGCTCTCGTCCTCCTCGACCACGACATCCTCGTTGCGCGTGACGCGGAACGTGTGGTGGGCGAGGATCTCCATCCCCGGGAACAGCTCGCTCAGGTGATTGGCGATGACGTCCTCGAGGGGGAGGTAGCGCAGGCGGCCGGTGCCGTCATCCGGCAGCTTCACGAAGCGCGGAAGGTTCGTCGGCACCTTGAGGCGCGCGAACTCCTCCTTGTCGGTCTTCGGGTTGCGCACCCGCACCGAGAGGTTGAGCGAGAGGCCCGAGATGTAGGGGAACGGATGCGCGGGGTCGACCGCGAGCGGCATCAGCACGGGGAAGATCTGGCTCGAGAAGATCTCGTCGACCCGCACCCGGTCGCGCTCCTCCAGATCGGTCCAGTGCTCGATGTGGATGTCGGCGGCGTCGAGGGCGGGCTTCACCAGCTCGCCGAACGCGCGCGCGTGGCGATCCTGCAGCTCGTGCGCCTTGGCGCTGATGTCGGCGAGCACGTCGCTCGGCGCGCGCCCCACGTTCGTCGGCACGGCGAGCCCGGTCGCGATGCGGCGCTTCAGGCCGGCGACGCGCACCATGAAGAACTCGTCGAGGTTGGAGGAGAAGATCGCCAGGAAGTTGGCGCGCTCCAGGATCGGCAGGCTCTCGTCCTCGGCCAGCTCCAGCACTCGCTGGTTGAACGCCAGCCAGCTCAGCTCGCGATCGAGGAAGCGGTCGTGGGGGAGGGTCCCGTCATCGACGAGCACCGGCTCTGCCTCGTAGTCGTCGAGGAGGTCGGCCGCGATCGTCGGGTCGCCGAGGGGGTTGATGTCGTCCACTTCACCATCCTGGCACCGCTCAATGAACGACAGGTTAAAGCTCAGCCCGCGGGCGTGAGTCTCTCATCATCTTCATAAACGTTGAAGCGGTAGCCGACGTTGCGCACCGTGCCGATGAGCGACTCGAGATCGCCGAGCTTGGCGCGCAGTCGTCGCACGTGCACATCGACCGTGCGGGTGCCGCCGAAGTAGTCGTAGCCCCACACCTCGCTGAGCAGCTGCTCGCGAGTGAACACCCGACTCGGGTGGGAGGCGAAGAAGCGGAGCAGCTCGAACTCCTTGTAGGTGAGGTCGAGCGGGCGACCGTGCACCTTGGCGGAGTAGCTCGCCTCGTCGATGATGACGCCCGAGGTCTGGATCTTGCTCGACGACTTGTCCTCGGTGAGGCGACCGATCGCCAGGCGGATGCGCGCATCCGCCTCGGCGGGACCGGCCGATTCCAGGATCACGTCGTCGACGCCCCAGTCGGACTGCACGGCCGTGAGCCCGCCCTCGGTGAGCACCAGCAGCACGGGAACGGTGACACCGGTGGTGACGAGGATCTTGCACAGCGACTTGGCGCTGGCCAGATCGAGCCGCGCATCCACCAGAATCAGGTCGGCCGTCGGCGCCGTCACGAGCGACGCCGGTTCGGCGGGAATGCTGCGCGTGCGGTGGTTCAGAAGTCCGAGCGCGGGCAACACGTCGCTGTCGACCGTAGAGGTCAGAATCAACAACTGTGCCACGAACACCCTCCCGAGAGTCTGGGGACAGTGTAGTGACGCATACTATGGGCGCGTGAACTGGCTACGTGGGAGCATCGGCATCGTCTGGGGGGCAGCGCTCGTCGGCGCCGTGCTGGTGGGGGTGTTCGCGGGCTCCGCGTTCCTGGTCTGGATCCCCGTCGTGCTGGGTGCGCTGGTCATCATGACCTCCGCGATCCAGCTCGCCATCCACCGTCGCGACGGCTTCGTGACGCGCATGATCGCGAGCCTCGGGGGCGGGCTGGTGATCCTGGTGGTGGCCTCGGCGGTGCTGATCGCGATCCACCCCGACGTGGCGCTGCTCCCCTCACTAGACTGAGACCATGCTTGCCCTCGAACTCTTCTTCATCGCGCTCCTCGGTCTCGCGACGCTGTCGATCGGCTTCGTCTCCGTCGTCGTGGTGTACAACCTCTTCCGCGGGCAGCGCTAGGGCATGTTCGAGCTCGACCCGGCGGTTCCGGCAGAGCTCGTCCCGCTCTCCTGGCTGATCGGCGTGTGGGAAGGCACCGGCGTGCTCGCCTACCGTGCCGGCGATCAGATGCACGAGGGCGAGTTCGGGCAGCGGATCGCCTTCAGCCATGACGGCGGACGTCACCTGCAGTACAGCTGCACGGTGTGGGCGCTGGATGCGGAGGCCGAGGCCTCGGAGGCCCTGCCCTACTTCTCTGAGCTGGGTTACTGGAGCCTGGCGCGGCCGGCGACCGCGGCGGATCCCGGCCCGGGCATGATCCCGGGCGTCGGCGAGTCGGAGTTCACGTCGGCCGAGCAGGTGGAGACGCTGCGCAACGCCGCCGGCTCCTTCGACATCGAGGTGTCGATTCTGCACGCGGCGGGCGTGAGCGAGCTCTACCTGGGCGCCGTCGCGGGGCCGCGCATCGATCTGGCGACGGATGCCGTGGTGCGCACCGCCAGCGCCAAGGACTACTCGGCCGCCACCCGCATCTACGGACTCGTGGACGACCACCTGCTGTGGGCCTGGGACATCGCCGCCCTCGGCCACGACCTGCGCACCCATGCCTCCGGACGGCTCGCTCGTGTCGACTGACAAGCCGGTTGAGCCTGTCGAAACCGCGACCCCCTTCGCGGCGCTCCCCGGCGCCGTCGGCTCCCCGCCAGAGCACTACGGCAACCCGATCGCCGAGCAGCGTGCCCTCGCCCGCGGTGAGGCGATCGTCGACCTCTCCGACCGCGACGTGCTCTCGATCACGGGCGACGACCGGCTGAGCTGGCTCGACTCGCTCACCTCGCAGGCGCTCACCCGCCTGCCCGCGGGCGGCTCCAGCGAGACCCTGCTGCTCGACCCGAGTGGACGCATCGAGTTCGTTGCCCGCGTGTTGGACGACGGCACCACCACCTGGCTGCTGCTCGACGCGGGTCTCGGCGAGGGCTTCCGCGCCTTCCTCGACCGGATGCGCTTCATGCTCCGCGTCGAGGTCGCCGACCGCACCGCCGAGTTCGCCACCGTCGGGGCGCTCGGCGAGGTGCCCGCCGCGCTCGCCGAGTTCGCCGCCGCCCCGCACGGGGTTCCGCTGATCTGGCAGGACGGCTGGGCCGAGGTCGCCGCGGGCGGCCACTCCTACGCCGCCGCAGAGGGGCACCCCGGTGCCGAGTGGCGCGCGGTCGAAGTGCTCGTTCCCCGCGACCGGCTCGCCGACCTGGCGGCGACCGGCACGCCCGTGTCCGGAAGCCTCGCGCTCGAGGCGCTGCGCATCGCCGCCTGGCGACCGCGCGCGGCGACCGAGCTCGACGCCACGACGCTGCCGCACGAGCTCGACTGGCTGCGGTCGGCGGTGCACCTGGCGAAGGGCTGCTACCGCGGTCAGGAGACGGTCGCGAAGGTGCACAACCTCGGCCATCCGCCGCGCCGGCTGGTGTTCCTGCACCTCGACGGCAGCGAGGGGGTGGCCGCGGCCGCGGGCGACGAGGTGCGCTCCGGCGAGAAGGTCGTCGGCCAGCTGACGAGCGTTGCCCGCCACCACGAGCTGGGCCCGATCGCCCTCGCTCTCGTCAAGCGCTCCGCGCCGGTGGACGCCGAGCTCACGGTCGTGACCGCCGACGGCACCCTGCTGGCTGCCGCGCAGGAGATCGTGGTCCCGCCGGAGGCGGGCGCCTCCGCGAACGTGCCGCGCCTGCCGCGCCTCGGCGGCGTCCGCCGCGAGTGACCGTGGACCGCCTCGGCAGCCTGCGCGCCCTGGAGCGCCGTGTGCGTCGCCGCATCGACGCGCGGGCGGCGGTGCGCCGGGTGTGGGAGTCGCTGCCGGCGATCCTGCAGATCCTCGCCGGCATCGCCGCGTCGTACTCGATCGCGCACTGGGGGCTGGGCCACCAGTTGCCCGTCCTCGCCGTGACCGTCGTCGTCACCTCCCTCGGCTTCTCTCGCGACGCGCGGCCCCGCCGGGTGGCGGCCAGCGTGCTCGCGATCCTCCTGGGCATCGCGCTGGCCAACGCGTTCATGGTGCTGCTCGGCGCGGGCCTGTGGCAGCTGCTGGTGGCGATGCTGGTCACCTTCGTGGTGGCGCGCGCCGTGTCGCCGAATCCCGCCTTCGCGCTCGCCACGGCGATTCCGGCCGCGCTCGTCGTGCTGCTGCCGCAGATCGACGGGAGCCCGTTCGGGCGCACCCTCGACGGTCTCGTCGGCGGCGTGGTCGCGCTGCTCGTGACGGCGCTGATCCCGCGCGACCCGCGCCGTCAGGCCGCACGTGACGGACGGCGCGTGTTCTCCGTCTTCGACGAGGCGCTCGGCTCGGTGCGCGACGCGCTCGCCGACGCGGATCCGGCGGCGGCGGAGCTCGCCCTCGCGCGGCTGCGGCGCACGCAGCCGCTGCTGGACGAGTGGGCCGCCTCGGCCGACACTGCCGTCTCGGTGACGCGGCTCTCGCCGTTCCTGCGCCGCCATCTCGTGATGGTGCGGCGGCAGCAGCGGCTGCAGGCCACCGCCGACCTTGCGAGCCGGCACCTGCGCCTGGTGGCGCGGCGCATCGAGTTCCTGGTGCGCGACGGGGTTCCGCGGCCCGCGCTCGCCGGGCTCGTGGCCGACCTGTCGGGGGCGATGCGCCTGCTCGCCACCGCGCTCGACGCCCGCACTGTCGTCGAGCTGGAGATCGCCGAGTCGGCGCGCGGCGTGCTCTCCTCGCTCGCGGCCAGGCTCGACCCGGCGGTGAGCCTTCCGGGCGCCCTCGTCGTCACCGACGCCACCGTGCTGCTGCTCCTGCGCCCGCTCGTGGTCGATCTGCTCGTCGGCGCGGGCATGCCGATCGACGAGGCGCGCAAGCTCCTGCCGCCGGTCTCCTGACTCAGGCGGGTGCGACGGCGCTCCACGGCACCGTCAGCTCGCCGAGCTTCCAGCGCGACCGCGCGCCGAGCACCGGCCAGCCCTCGGCCCGCAGCGATTCGGCGACGGCGATCCAGCGCTGCGTGGGTCCGTAGACGCCGAGCCGCGCGTGCGTCGCCCACAGGCGGTCGAGCGTCGTCAGCAGGTCGTGGATGCGCTCGCCCGGCACGTTGCGGTGGATGAGCGCCTTGGGAAGCCGCTCGGCGACGATCGAAGGGGCATCCAGTTCGGCCAGGCGCAGCGAGATGGTGAAGGTCACCGGTCCGGTCGCCTCCAGGGTCACCCAGCTGGCGACGCGACCCACCTCGTTGCAGGTGCCTTCGACGAGCGCGCCGCCCGGTGCCAGGCGCGCCCGCATGGTCGCCCAGGCCGCCTCCACCTCCGACTCGTCGTACTGGCGCAGCACGTTGAGCGCCCGGATCACCGTCGCGCGCCGCCCGTCGAGCGGCGTCTCGAAGCCGCCGAGTCGGAAGCTCACCCCGGGCCTCGCCTCGGCGTTCGCGAGCCGCACCCGCTCCGGATCGATCTCGATGCCCACGACCTCCACGCTCGGCTTCACGCGGGCCAGGCGCTCGTGCAGCTCGAGGCTCGTTCGCGCGGACGCTCCGTAGCCCAGATCGACGACCAGCGGGGCATCCGCAGTGCGGAACGCCGGCAGCTGCGCCACCCAGCGATCCACGCGTCGCAGGCGGTTGACCCCGGTCGTCCCGCGGGTGATGCGCCCCTGCGGCGAGGTGGATCTTGGCATGGGTCCATTGTTGTCTCGGTAGGCTGGCGGCATGACCACCACGCTCATCCTTCTTCGTCACGGCAATTCCGACTGGAACCAAAAGAACCTGTTCACCGGGTGGGTCGACGTCCGCCTGAGCGATCAGGGGGTGACCGAGGCGAAGCGCGCCGGCGAGCTGCTCGCCGAGTCCGGTCTCGCGCCGACGATCCTCTACACGAGCCTGCTCACGCGCGCGATCCAGACCGCGAACCTCGCGCTGGAGGAGGCGGACCGCCTCTGGATTCCGGTGAAGCGCTCCTGGCGCCTCAACGAGCGCCACTACGGCTCGCTGCAGGGCCTCGACAAGGCGGAGACGCTGGAGAAGTACGGCCAGGAGCAGTTCATGACCTGGCGCCGCAGCTTCGACACCCCGCCGCCGCCGCTCGACGACGACGCCGAGTACAGCCAGGTGCACGACGAGCGCTACGCGAACATCGACGGCGAGGTGCCGCGCACCGAGAGTCTCAAGATCGTGATCGAGCGGATGCTGCCGTACTGGGAGTCCGACATCATCCCCAGCCTCGCCGCCGGCGAGACGGTGCTGGTGACCGCGCACGGCAACTCGTTGCGCGCGCTCGTGAAGCACCTCGAGGACATCGCGGATGACGAGATCTCCGAGCTGAACATCCCGACCGGCATTCCGCTGGTCTACGAGCTCGACGACAACTACCGTCCGCTCGCGCCGGGCCGCTACCTCGACCCCGAGGCCGCCGCCGCCGGCGCCGCCGCGGTCGCCAGCCAGGGCAAGAAGTAGGGCGCACCGCCCCGAGAACGACGAAGCGCGTCATCCCCGCGGGGGTGACGCGCTTCGTCGTTGAGGTCTGTGGTCAGTCGTCCTGGGGAGCCCAGTCGCCGGTCGCCAGGTACTGCATCTTCTTGGCGATCGAGACGGCGTGGTCGGCGAAGCGCTCGTGGTAGCGCGAGGCGAGGGTCGCATCCACCGTGTCCTCGGCGCCGCCCTTCCAGGTCTCGCCGAGCACCTTGTCGAACACGCTGAGGTGCAGCGCGTCGATCTTGTCGTCCTCGTCGCGGATCTCCTCGGCGAGTTTGACGTCTTCGGTGCGCAGCAGCTCGGTGAGCTTGTGCGCGATCTCGCAGTCGAGCGCGCCCATCTCCTGGAACGTCTTGCGCAGACCCTTCGGCACGACCTTCTCGGGGAAGCGGTAGCGGGCGAGCTGTGCGATGTGCGTCGCCATGTCGCCCATGCGCTCGAGCGACGCGCTGACGCGGAGCGCGGTGACCACGATGCGCAGGTCGCGGGCGACCGGCTGCTGTCGGGCCAGAATCTGGATCGCCAGCTCGTCGAGCGCGACGGCGGCGGCATCGATGCGGCTGTCCTGCTCGATCACGCTCTCGGCGAGTGCGACATTCGACTCCCCGAACGCGGTCGTCGCGTTCTCGATCGAGTCGGCAACGAGGGACGAGATCTCGACGAGCCGCTCCTGAACCTCTCGCAGCTCCTGCTGGAACACCTCGCGCATTTGAACCAATTCCTCTCGCGTGTTGCCGTCAGTCCGAGCAAACCGGGTTGCCCTGAACCCCGCTACCCTCTCGGTCACAAGTGAACGAGGGGTGTCGGTGAAGTGAATAGTGCGGCCCGACGGCGGCTTCGATGAGAATCCGGTGTCGAGCCTCCTCGTTTGTCCCCCTAATCTAGACCCATGCCCCAAGGCTGGCTCGTGCTCCTCGCCATGGTCTTCGGACTGCTGGTGGGGATCGGCTTCACCGCCGTCGTTGTCATCGCCCACCGTCGCGGTCAACGCGCGGTCGCGGTGGTGTCCACGAGCGTGCCGCAAGGCGTCGACGAGGTCATCGATGCACTCGAGTCCGTCGGGGTCGTGCTGGATGGCTCTGCCACGGTCGTGAAGGCCTCGAGCGGCGCGCTCACCTTCGGGCTGGTCTGGAACCAGGCCCTGGTGCACCGCGAGCTCCTCGAGCTCGTCGACCAGGTGCGGCGCACCGGCGAGACGATCACGCGCGAGGTGCACCTCTCCCGCGGACCGTTCGGCGACGCGAACCTGCGCGTCCTGGTGCGGGTCGCGCGGCTGGGCACCCGCTACGTGCTGCTGCTGGCGGAGGACCGCACCGAGGCGCACCGCCTCGAGGAGGTGCGCCGCGACTTCCTCGCCAACGTCAGTCACGAGCTCAAGACGCCCATCGGCGCGGTCAGCCTGCTCGCCGAAGCGCTGGAGGCCAGTGCCGACGAACCCGCGGAGGTGCAGCGGTTCGCGAAGCGCCTGACCGTCGAGGCGGGCCGGCTCTCGCGGCTGACGCAGGAGATCATCGAGCTCAGCCGACTGCAGTCGGGCAACACCCTGCAGAACGCGGAACGGGTCGAGATCGACGCCGTGATCGCGCAGGCGGTCGACCGCAACCGGGTCGGCGCGGCCGCGCACCGCATCTCCCTGGTCACCGGCGGCGATGCCGGCGCGGAGGTCTACGGCGACGAGAACATGCTCATCACCGCCGTGCACAATCTGGTCGTCAACGCGATCCAGTACTCGTCCGACGGCACCCGGGTCGGCGTCGGCGTCTCGCGCGCCGACGGCGTGGTCGAGATCGCGGTGACCGATCAGGGGCCCGGAATTCCCGACGCCGAGCGCGACCGGGTGTTCGAGCGCTTCTTCCGGCTCGACACGGCGCGCAGCCGCGACACCGGCGGCACCGGACTCGGACTGAGCATCGTCAAGCACATCGTCCAGAACCACGGCGGCGACGTGCGCGTCTGGTCGCAGCCCGGGCGCGGCTCGACCTTCACCATTCGACTTCCCGAGATGGCGGCCACCGGGTCGACCACCGAGGGTGCCGCGAGCCGACGGCTCGCATCGCAGACCAAAGGAGCAACCCCATGACCCGAATCCTGATCGTCGAGGACGAGCAATCGCTCAGTGAGCCGTTGGCGTTCTTGCTCGGGAAGGAAGGGTACGAGGTGGAGGTGGCCGCCGACGGCCCGTCCGCCCTGAGCGCGTTCGACCGAGCGCCGGCGGACCTCGTTCTTCTCGACCTGATGCTCCCCGGTCTGCCCGGCACCGAGGTGTGCCGCGAGCTGCGCACCCGCTCCGCGGTGCCGATCATCATGCTGACCGCCAAGGACAGCGAGGTCGACATCGTGGTGGGGCTGGAGCTCGGGGCCGACGACTACGTCACGAAGCCGTACTCGACGCGTGAGCTGCTGGCGCGGATGCGCGCCGTGCTGCGACGCCGCGTCGACGCGAGCGACAGCGACGAGGGCGTGCTCGAGGCCGGCTCGGTCCGGATGGACGTCGAACGCCACTCGGTCGCGGTGAACGGCGCCGAGATCTCGATGCCGCTCAAGGAGTTCGAGCTGCTCGAACTGCTGCTGCGCAATGCCGGACGGGTGCTGACCCGCGGGCAGCTGATCGACCGCGTGTGGGGAGCCGACTACTTCGGCGACACCAAGACGCTCGACGTGCACATCAAGCGGATCCGCAGCAAGATCGAGCCGGACCCGGCGCAGCCGACGATGCTCGTGACGGTGCGCGGACTCGGCTACCGCTTCGAGTCCTAGATCCGGCGGCGGCTCCTCGCCGCCGCGTGCTCCCTGCTACGGGGCGGTGGTCTCGGTCGGCTCGGGCTCGGCCGTGGCCGTCTCGGTCGGCGTCGGCACGGGCGTCGGCAGGTACGGCGCGTACTGCTCGAGCGAGCCGTCAAGGACGGGCACATCGATCTGGCTGCCGACCTCGTTGCCGTACTGGAAGTACATCGCGATGAGGTCGCCCGCCGGGGTGCTGATGCCCTCGAGCAGCAGCTGGCCTTCGTCGCCGAAGCCGAAGCTGGTCGACGACTGGGCCTCGAGCTCGAGCGTCAGGTCGACCTTGGTGCCGTCGACGACGTACTGGACGCCGAGGTCGACCGGGTCTTCGCTGTGGTTGACCGCCGTGAAGAGCAGGTTTCCGTCGAGGCCGTCCTCGGTCAGCACGAGCACGTTCTGCACGGTGACCTCGCCGACCTCGGCGCTCACGCCGTCGCTCGGGTCGTACTGGTACTGCGTCGCGATCGGGGTGACGAAACCGCATCCCGCGAGAACGGCGGCGGTGACGCCGGCCAGCACAATGGACATCGCGGCACGTGCGTTCACAAGACCCTCCGAGTCAGACAGTAGACAGCGTCCCCAAGCCTAGCGGGGGCGAGGCGCACCCCTGGCTTAGGCAATCCTAACTCGTACCCCGACTGTGCTAAAATGGGAGGTCTGCGGGAAGGAACAACTCCATGCTGTTCGAGGTCGGCGAGACGGTCGTGTACCCCCATCACGGGGCGGCAAAGATCATTGAAGTAAAGAAGCGCACCATTCGGGGTGAGGAAAAGCTGTACCTCAAGCTCAACGTCACCCAGGGTGATCTGACGATCGAGGTGCCCGCGGAGAACGTCGACCTTGTCGGCGTGCGTGACGTCATCGGCAAGGAAGGCCTCGACCGCGTGTTCGAGGTGCTGCGCGCGCCGTTCACGGAAGAGCCCACCAACTGGAGCCGCCGCTACAAGGCGAACCTCGAGAAGCTCGCCTCGGGCGACGTCATCAAGGTCTCCGAGGTCGTCCGCGACCTGTGGCGTCGCGATCAGGACCGTGGCCTGTCGGCGGGAGAGAAGCGGATGCTGGCGAAGGCTCGCCAGATTCTGATCTCCGAGCTCGCGCTCGCCGAGAAGACCGACGAAGAGAAGGCCTCCACGGTTCTCGACGAGGTTCTCGCTTCCTGAGGCGGCGCATGCTCCGACTAGCATTCGGAGCATGACCTCTGGCACGCCGTCACCGTTCGGTGTCGTGATCGTCGCCGCGGGCAGCGGCACGCGGCTCGGGCACGCGACGCCGAAAGCGTTCGTCGAACTCGGCGCGCGCACACTTCTGGAGCGCGCCATCGACGGCGTCGCCGCGGCGGTCGAGAACTTTGAGATCGTGGTCGTCGCGCCCGCGGATCGCCTCGATGAGGCGGGCCGCACCGCGCACCGCGTGAGTGAGCGCGCGCGCGTCGTCAGCGGGGGTGCGACCCGGCAGGCCTCGGTCGCCGCCGGGCTGGCCGCGCTGCCCGACTCCGTCGAGGTCGTGCTCGTGCACGACGCCGCGCGGGCGCTGACGCCGAGTGCGGTGATCGACCGCGTCGCCCGGGCGGTGCGCGACCGCGGCATCGGCGTGGTGCCGGCACTCCGCGTGATCGACACGCTCAAGCGCGTGGCCGCCGCCCCGCAGAGCCAGCCGCTGGACTCCGACGAGATCCTTCAGGCCGTCGACCGGGCCGAACTGGTCGCCGCGCAGACGCCGCAGGGCTTCCCGCGCACGGCGCTGCAGTCCGCCTACGACGCCGCGACCGAGGAGCACACCGACGATGCCGCGCTGTTCGCGGCCGCCGGTGGCACGGTCGTCGTCGTCGAGGGCGATGCGCTCGGATTCAAGATCACCACGCCCGCCGATCTGGAGCGGGCCGAGCACCTGGTCGGAGGGGCGGACCGCATGCGGACCGGCATCGGAATCGACGTTCACGCCTACGACGAGAGCGCGCCGCTGTGGCTCGGCGGGCTGTACTGGCCGGACGAGCCCGGGCTTGCCGGGCACAGCGACGGCGACGCCGTCCTCCACGCCATCTGCGACGCCCTGCTCTCCGCGGCGGGGCTCGGCGACATCGGCTCGCGCTTCGGCACCGCCGACCCGCGCTTCGCCGACGCCCGCAGCGAGGTGTTCCTCGCCGAGACACTCGCGCTCGTCGGTGGGGCCGGCTATCGCGTCCAGAACGTGGCCGTGCAGCTGGTCGCCCAGCGTCCGCGCCTCGCCGGGCGCCGGCTCGAGATGGAGGCGCATCTGAGCGCTCTCGTCGGGGCGCCGGTCAGTGTTGCGGCGACCACGAGCGACGGGCTCGGCTTCACCGGGCGCGGCGAAGGAGTTCAGGCGCTCGCGACCGCCCTGATTCTGGGGTAACCCGCCCCCACCCCGGCTAAACTCGCCGAGTGACGATCCGCCTCTACGACACCCGCGCCTCCGGGCTGCGTGCTTTCGAGCCGCTCGTGCCCGGCAAGGTGGGCATCTACGTCTGCGGTCCCACGGTGCAGTCCTCGCCGCACATCGGCCATGTCCGCTCGGCGCTCGCCTACGACCTGTGGCGCCGCTGGTTCGGTATGCGCGGCTACGACGTCACCTTCGTGCGCAACGTCACCGACATCGACGACAAGATTCTGGATCACGCGAGCGGCCGCGAGGCGTGGTGGGCGCTGGCCTATCGCATCGAGCTCGAGTTCACGGCCGCGTACCGCACGCTCGGCATCCTGCCGCCCACCTACGAGCCGCGCGCGACGGCGAGCATCTCGCAGATGCAGGAGATGATCGCCGAGCTCATCGAGCGCGGTCACGCCTATGCCGCCGATGACGGCAGCGGCGACGTGTACTTCGACGTGAAGACCTGGCCCGAGTACGGCTCGCTCACGCATCAGAAGCTCGACGACATGGCCGACGCGGCGGATGCGCCCGCGCGCGCCAAGCGCGACCCGCGCGACTTCGCGCTCTGGAAGGGCAGCAAGCCCGGCGAGCCGGAGTCCGCCTCATGGGGCTCGCCGTGGGGCACCGGTCGCCCCGGCTGGCACATCGAGTGCTCGGCGATGAGCAAGCGCTACCTCGGCGGCACCTTCGACATCCACGGCGGCGGCCTCGACCTCCGCTTCCCGCACCACGAGAACGAGCTCGCGCAGTCCTCGGCTGCGGGGGAGGGCTTCGCGCGCTACTGGGTGCACAACGGCCTGGTGAACATCGAGGGCCAGAAGATGTCGAAGTCGCTCGGCAACTCGGTCTACGCCTCCCAGCTGATCGCCCTGGCGCGCCCGATCGTGGTGCGCGCCTACCTGGCGAGCGCGCACTACCGCTCGACCATCGACTACCACCCCGGGGCGCTTCGCGAGGCGGAGACCGCCTTCGCCCGGATCGAAGGATTCCTGGACCGCGTCATCCGCGCCGTCGAGGGCCGCCCCGCGGCCAGCGCGGGGGTGCCGGGTCGCGTGCCCGCCGCCTTCGCCGACGCGATGGACGACGATCTCGGCACACCGCAGGCCTTCGCGGTGCTGCACGACACCGTGCGAGCCGGCAACATCGCGCTCGACGCGGGCGCGCTCGCGGTCGCCGAGGAGCGCCGAGAAGAGGTCGTCGCGATGCTCGACGTGCTCGGCATCAACCCGCACGGTCCCGAGTGGGCGGCGAGCGAGGACAGCGAGACGCACGCGGTGCTGGGGGCGCTCGTCGAGCGCCTGATCGCCGACCGCGCCGCCGCACGCACGAACAAGGACTTTGCCGCTGCGGATCGCATCCGCGACGAATTGACGGCCGCGGGGATCGCCCTCGACGACACGCCCGACGGAACCAGATGGAGCATCACATGAACAAGCCAGGACGAGCTGGGGCCGGGAAGCCGAAGAAGAAGGGCCCCCAGGTCGGCACCGGCGGCCACGGCCGTCGCGCCCTCGAAGGCAAGGGCCCGACGCCGAAGGCCGAGGATCGCAGCTGGCACGTCGCCGGCAAGCGGAAGGCCGCGAAGGAGCGCCTGGAGGCCGCGCGCGCCAAGTCGGGTCGCGGCGGCTCGGAGGCGCCCGCGCGCCGCACCGCGCGCCCGAAGAGCGACGACGGCGAGATGGTGACCGGTCGTAATTCGGTGCTCGAGTCGCTGCGCGCCAAGATCCCCGCCACGACGCTGTACATCGCCTCCCGCATCGAGATGGATGACCGGGTGAAGGAGGCGCTGTCGCTCGCCACCAAGCGCGGCCTCAACGTGCTCGAAGTGATGCGCCCGGAGCTCGACCGGCTCAGCGGCCACGACGCCGTGCACCAGGGCATCGCTCTCAAGGTGCCGCCGTACCAGTACGCGCACCCGCTCGACCTGCTCGACGCCGCGATCGAGTCCGGTCGCCCGCCGCTGCTGGTCGCGCTCGACGGCGTCACCGACCCGCGCAACCTGGGCGCCATCGTGCGCTCGGCCGCCGCGTTCGGCGCGCACGGCGTGATCGTGCCGCAGCGCCGCAGCGTCGGCATGACCGCGAGCGCCTGGAAGACCAGCGCCGGTGCGGCCGCGCGGGTTCCCGTGGCGATGGCCGCGAACCTCACGCGCGCCCTCGAGGAGCTCAAGCAGCGCGGCGTCTTCGTGCTCGGCCTCGACGGCGGGGGAGACATCTCGTTGCCGGGCCTGGAGCTGGCGACGTCGCCGATCGTGATCGTCGTCGGCAGCGAGGGCAAGGGGCTCTCGCGCCTGGTCACCGAGAAGTGCGACGCCGTGGTGTCGATCCCGATCGAGTCGAGCACCGAGTCGCTCAACGCCGGCATCGCCGTCAGCGTCACCCTCTACGAGGTGGCGAAGCTGCGCGCCGAGAACCGCTAGACCTTCGCGCGCCAGTCCTCTTCGTCGTCGTCCGGCGAGATGATCGGCATCGCCGAGGTCTCGACCGGCACATCGATGAGCCCGGTCACCGGAGCGACGACGGTCATCTCGTCGCGCCGGTGCCGCAGGATCGTCTCGATGTAGGAGGTCAGCGCCTCGGCGAGCGGAACACTGTGGCCCGTGTTCTGCGAGAGATACCAGCGGTGGTCGAGCAGCTGGTGGAACAGCTCGGCCGGTTCGAGCTTGCCGCGCAGGTCGCGCGGCACCGCGCGGATCACCGGCTCGAAGACCTTGGCGAGCCACTCGTGCGCGACCTGCTCCTCGTCGAGGTTCGCGCGGTCGCCGGTGGCGCGGTACGAGTCGAGATCGTTGAGCAGTCGGCGGGCCTGGTTCTCGCCGGCATCGAGGCCGGTGAGGCGCAGCAGGCGGCGGGAGTGGTGTCCCGCATCCACGACCTTGGGCTGGATGCGCACCTGGGTTCCGGTGTCGTCCTTGCGGATCGACAGCTCCTCGATGTCGAAGCCGAGGTCGTTGAGGCGCTGCACGCGCTCGTTGATGCGCCAGCGCTCCGCCTCGGGGAACGATTCCGAGCCGGTGAGCTCGGCCCACAGCGAGCGGTACTGGGCGACGATGCCGTCGGCGATCGCGACCGGATCGAGCTCCTCATCGAGACGCCCGCCGGCCTGCAGGTCGAGCAGCTCGCCCGCGATGTTGACCCGGGCGATCTCGAGGTCGTTCTCGCGCTGCCCGTTCGAGAGACCGCCGTCGTAGAGCTTGCCCGTCTCGGCGTCGACCAGGTAGGCAGCGAAGGCGCCCGCGTCGCGTCGGAACAGGGTGTTCGACAGCGAGACGTCGCCCCAGAAGAATCCGATGATGTGCAGGCGCGCGAGCAGCACCGCGAGAGCGTCGACGAGCCGAGTCGCGGTGTCAGGGCGCAGAGTCTGCGAGTAGAGCGCCCGGTAGGGAAGCGAGAACTTCAGGTGCCGCGTGACGAGCACCGGCTGCAGCTCGTCGCCGTCGACGGTGGCGCGGTTCGTGATGACCGCCACCGGGTCGACGCAGGGGATGTCGAGACGCTGCAGCGTGCGCAGCATCTCGTACTCGCGCTTGGCGAGCTCTGCCGAGGTCTCCTTGATGGCGACGACGTAGCCGCCGAGGTGGGCGAAGCGCACCAGGTGGCGGGAGATCCCCTTCGGCAGGCTCGCGATCGTCTCATCCGGCCACAGGTCCAGCGGCAGGTCCCACGGCAGATCCAGCAGGGCGGAGTCGGGGACGGCGGCGGTGATGGACAGAGCCGAGGCCATGCGGTGAACCTCCCGTGCCGCCCGCGGGCGGCGTGGTGTGAAGCGGAGACGGCGCGGGCCCCGCAGCTCGGATCGAGCGGCGGGGCCCGCGGCCAGGAAAGGTGCGACTAGGCGGTGGTCGTCACGTCGATCGGCTTGGTCAGGCGCTCGCCCGTCTCGCCGTCGAACGCGTGGATGTGCTCCGGCGCCGGCACGACGACGATCGTCTCGCCGGCCTCCGGGTGGTCGCGCCCGTCGACGCGGACGACGACGTCGACGCGCTGGCCGTTGACCTCCGCGTGGCCGTACAGGTAGCCGTCGGCTCCGAGCTCCTCGACGACGTCGACCTCGACCGAGAGGCCCTTGCCGTCCTTGGCGACGACGAGGTCCTCGGGGCGGATTCCGACCGTGGCGGTCTTGCCCGAGAGGTGCGAGATGACGTCGCGGTCGAGCTTGGCGACCGAGGTGCCGAAGGCAAGTCCGCCCTCGACCACGTCGGTGGTGAAGAGGTTCATCGCGGGGCTGCCGATGAAGCCGGCGACGAAGACGTTGCTCGGCGACGCGTAGAGGTCGCGCGGCGTGCCGACCTGCTGCAGCACGCCGTCCTTGAGAACGGCGATGCGGTCACCCATCGTGAGCGCCTCGGTCTGGTCGTGCGTGACGTAGACCGTGGTGACGCCAAGGCGACGCTGCAGGCTCGCGATCTGGGTGCGGGTCTGCACGCGGAGCTTCGCGTCGAGGTTCGACAGCGGCTCGTCCATGAGGAACACCTGGGGCTGACGCACGATGGCGCGGCCCATGGCGACACGCTGACGCTGACCACCGGAGAGCGCCTTCGGCTTGCGGGCCAGGTAGGGCTCCAGGTCGAGCAGCTTGGCGGCCTCGAGGACGCGCGCGGCGCGCTCCTCCTTGTTGACGCCGGCGATCTTGAGCGCGAAGCCCATGTTCTCGGCGACCGTCATGTGCGGGTAGAGCGCGTAGTTCTGGAAGACCATGGCGATGTCACGGTCCTTCGGCGGGACGTCGGTGACGTCGCGGTCGCCGATCAGGATGCGGCCGTCGTTGACCTCTTCGAGGCCCGCGAGCATGCGCAGGGTCGTCGACTTGCCGCAACCCGAGGGGCCGACGAGGACGAGGAACTCGCCATCCTCGACGTGCAGGTCGATTGCGTCGACAGCCGGCTTGGTGGAACCCGGGTAGAGACGGGTTGCCTTGTCAAAAGTGACAGATGCCATAGCGGTGCTAACTCCTTCACCGGCAGGTACGTGCCGGACGATCCGTAGTGAATGGAAGCGTGAAAACCGGCTGCGATGCCGGGAGCCACCCCGCCATTATGCCCCTGTTTGCGGGTGGGCGCGACGCGAGGGCGGATCTCGCGACCTCGCATCCGGTTGTCGTCCAGTCCCGGGCGCTACCATCAGGGCGGCATACGGCTTGGCCGTGCGGCGAAACCCCGGTAGCTTGGCGCCGCGAACCCGAGATTCAGATGAGGACCCATGACCTACGGCGGCGAACCCAGCGCTTCGGCGCGCACCAGCGTTCGCGACGAGGCGCGTGAGCGTGCCAAGGAGCTGCGCGAACTCCACCGCAAGAAGGATCGCCGGCGCAAGCTGATCGTGCGCGGGAGCGTCGTGGGAGGCATCCTGGCGATCCTGATCGTCATCTCGTTCGTCCTGCTGGCGCTGAACTCGCCCGGCGGACGCGGCCCGCTCAACATGCAGAGCGACGGAATCAAGATCGGCGAGGAGTACATCGCCGAGCGCACCGGCGCGCTCGCCGCGGGAGCCGATCCCACGCCGTCGGCCGAGAACCCGGCTGATGTCATCGACATCCAGCTGTACGTCGACTACCTGTGCGCGAAGTGCGGTCAGTTCGAGGAGAACAACGGCGACAGCATCCGCGCCTGGCTCGAATCGGGTGCGGCGACGATTGAGATCCACCCGATCGCGGTGCTGACGACCAAGTCGGCGGGGACGCAGTACTCGCTCCGCGCCGCCAACGCGGCGGCCTGCGTCGCCGAGCTCTCGCCCGACTCGTTCTTCGACTTCCATGACGCGCTGCTGACCGATCAGCCTGAGGAGGGCTCGGTCGGCCTGAGCGATGACGAGCTCGTGGCGCGGGCGACCGCGGCCGGGGTCTCGAACCTCACGGCGGTCGAGCAGTGCATCGACGACGGACGCTTCCGCTCCTGGGTGCGGGCAGCGACCGCGCGGGCGATCAGCGGGCCGCTTCCCGGAACCGAGGTCGAGGCCGTGGTGAGCACGCCGACCATCCTGGTGAACGGCGAGCAGTTCAACTACACAGCCGGCTTCGACGCCAACGAGTTCCGCCAGTTCGTGCTGCGGGCCGCGGGCGAGGAGTTCACTCAGAACGCGACCCCGACCCCGACGCCCACGCCCACCGAGTAGTCCCCGGCCCGACTACAATCGGGCCGACCCGCCCCCTTAGCTCAGTTGGCCAGAGCATCGCTCTTGTAAAGCGAGGGTCGTCGGTTCGAATCCGACAGGGGGCTCCACTTCCTGGTCGCGGGCGCCTACAGCGTGCTGAGGTGCGCGTCCACGTCGATCGCCGCGCGTCGTGAGGTCTTCGCGTTCGGGAGGCGCTCGCCGACGTAGAGCCAGCCGAGCAGCCGCTCGGTCGGGGCCAGGCCGTGCAGCTCGGCCACCGGGGCGCTGCGGGTGTGCAGGCCGGTGCGCCAGATGACGCCCCAGCCCTCCTCATCGAGGAGGAGCGACAGAGTGTGGGCGACGCCGATCGCGACCGCCTCCTGCTCCCAGTCGGGAACCTTGAAACTCGGCTTCGGGCTCGCCACGATCGCCAGCAGCAGCGGCGCCCGCAAGGGCTTCGCCGCGAGCTTCTCGGCCGCGCGGCCGTCGAGGCCGGCCGCCTCGGCGAGCGCGGTCCCGAGACGGGCGCGGGACTCGCCGCGCAGGGCGATCACGCGCCACGGTCGGAGGGCACCGTGATCGGCCACGGAGGAGGCGGCGGCGATCAGCGGTCGGAGCTGCTCATCGCTCGGGGCCGCCTCGCCGACGGTGGAGTGCGAGCGGCGCGCCTCGACGGCGCGTCGCGCGGCGCCGGGGGCGTCCGCCACTACTCGGACTCGGGCTGGAAGCCCAGCGACAGCGAGTTCATGCAGTAGCGCTGGCCGGTCGGGGTGCCGAAGCCGTCATCGAAGACGTGACCCAGGTGCGAGCCGCAGTTGGCGCAGCGCACCTCGGTGCGCACCATCCCGAGCGAGGTGTCCTCGATCAGCTGCACGGCATCCGGGTCGACCGAGTCGTAGAAGCTCGGCCAGCCGCAGCCGGAATCGAACTTGGTGCCGCTCTTGAACAGCTCGGCGTTGCACGCGGCGCAGGTGTAGAGGCCGGCGCGCGACTCGTCCAGCAGCTCGCCGGTCCAGGCGCGTTCGGTGCCCGCCTGCCGCAGCACGCGGTAGCGCTCCTCGCCCAGCTCCTCGCGCCACTGCTCTTCGGTCTTCTCGACTTCGTAGGCCATCGGTTTCTCCTCGCCTTTCGCTTGGTCACTCTAATCAGCGTTTCCCGGGTCCGCTGTGTTCCCGCAACCTGGCGCAATCCTGCGCGGATGCGCCGTGCCCGCGCGCCATCCTGCCGGCGCGCGCGACGGTGCCTACACTCGGCGCGACGGAGGTTCGGATGACGCAGGCGGCTGAGCAGTTCCCCGCGTCGGCCGACGACGAGGGTCTGAGCGATCGCGATCTCGCGCTGCTCGAGTTCGAGAGGCGCTGGCCCGAGCGCGAAGGCAGCAAAGAGGCCGCCATCCGTGCAGAGTTGGGACTCAGTTCAGCCCGCTACTATCAACTTCTGTACACGCTGATCGAGCGACCGTCGGCTCTGCGACACGACCCGCTTCTCGTCCGCCGGCTCCAGCGATTGCGTGACAGTCGGGTTCGTGCGCGTCGCCAGCGCACGTTCGGACCCGGCCCCGCGACCATGAGCCAGGACGACACCGAGTAGATGGCCAGATTTCCTCAGGACGAGTTCGACAGCATCCCGAGCGACCTCGAACGCGTCGGTGCCCACCGCGCCCCGCGGGGCAAGGGTCGCGCGTGGATCAATGTCGGCCTCGGCATCCTCGCCGCCGCCGTGCTCGTCGTTGCCGGGCTGTACGGACTGTCGCGTCTCGACCCGAGCTTCACGATCGACCTCCCCGACTTCAGTGAGGACGCGACCGTCGAGGTGACGGCCTCGCCGCTCCCCGTCGCCGAGCCGGTCACCGACCCGTCGACCGTCGACACCGACCCCGAGCTCTCGCTCTCGGTGCTCAACGGCACCGAGACGACCGGGCAGCAGGATGTCGCGGCGGATCAGCTCGTCGCGAGCGGATGGCCGGATGCGGTGCGCGCTCGCGCCGCCGCCTCCGACATCGAGACGACCACGATCTACTACTGGAACGCCGACTTCGAGGGGCTCGCGCGCGGGGTCGCCGAAGCGCTCGGAGTGGGAACGGTCGTGCTGTCGGACGCCTACCAGGGCGCGCCGATCACGGTGCTGCTCGGCTCCGACTACGATCCGTCCGCAGGCTGAGTCGCTCCCGCCGCGTGCACCGCGGTGAAGTCCGGAGGGCGTCTCGAATGTTTCGCGCGTGTTTAAGCTGCGCTGTTTCTTCGTAAATTCACGCCGCAGAAGGAAATTTCCCTTCTGACCGGCCAATCTGCGCCAGTACGATTCCCGATGTGGAGCCGTGTTCGGCCCGCGGAAACACGGCAGGAGTAACGCAATGGCGAACGGAATCGTCAAATGGTTCAACGCTGAGAAGGGCTTCGGCTTCATCACCGTTGACGGTGGAGGGGCCGACGTATTCGTGCACTACTCCGCGATTGACATGTCGGGATACAAGGTGCTCGAAGAGGGCCAGGCTGTCACCTTCGAGGTCGGCACCGGCTCCAAGGGGCCGCAGGCCGAGTCGGTGCGACCGGCCTGAGCCGCCGGACAGCTCGCCGCGGGGCAGCACGGGGAGGCGCGCCGGGTCGCGCGACCCGGGCCTCGGCACGTGCGCCCTACGATGAGCGCATGCCAGGTGCGCGCGCGATCCGTCGAGGGGGAGCGATCGCGGCGATTGTGGCGCTCGCGGGCGTGCTCGCCGCGTGTGCGACCGCCGAGACGGCGGCACCGGCGCCCGCTCCGACGCCGAGCTACAGCTCGAGCTACCTCACCCCGGCGCCGTACGACCTCGCGCCGCTGACCGGCGAGGTCGTCGAGGCGGGCTCGCTGGCGCATCCGTCGCTCGCAGCGAAGGTCGACAACCATGAGCTCGCCCGTCCGCAGATCGGGCTCGAGCGCACCGACATCGTCTTCGAGGAGCTCGTCGAGGGCGGGCTGACGCGTTACGTCGCGGTCTGGCACTCCGACATCCCCGAGGAGATCGGTCCGGTCCGGTCGATCCGGCCGATGGATCCGGACATCGTCTCGCCATTCGGCGGCATCATCGCGTACTCGGGCGGGCAGTACCGCTTCGTCGTGCTCATGCAGCAGACGAACGTCTACAACGCCATCCATGGCGCGGCCGACACCGCCGACCTGATGTACCGCACGACGAGCAAGACCTCGCCGCACAACGTGCTCGTCGCCGCCGAGACCCTCGTGGACCGCCATCTCGACATCGCGTCACCCGCGCAGCAGTTCGCCTTCGCGCCCGACGTTGCCTCGTCCAGCGCGGTCGTCGAGGGCACTCCGGCGACCGGGCTCACCGCTCGGTTCAGCGACGCCTCGTCGCCGTCCTGGAAGTACGACGAGTCCTCCGAGACCTGGAAGCGCTCGCAGCTGAGCGGCGTGGATCGCGACTCGAACGGCGACCAGCTGAGTGCCGCCAACGTGCTCGTGATGACGGTGCCGATCTCCTACGGCCTCGGCGTGCCGAAGACCGAGATGATCGGCGGCGGCGACGCCTGGGTGTTCGCCGGGGGCCAGTCCCTGGCGGTGCGGTGGTCGAAGGCGTCGCAGGCCGCGCCGATCATTCTGACCGACCTCAACGGGGTCGTTGTGCGCCTGGCGCCGGGCAACACCTGGATCGAGCTGATGCCCACCACGGGCGCGCTGACGATCGACGCGCCCTCCGGCTCGTGACGCGGCTTGCACTCCCCTAGGGCGAGTGCCAGAATGGCACCTGGCACTCGCACATTGTGAGTGCTAAAGGACGCCCGAAACGGGCGCTCGCTGACTCAGTGCAGATCCACGTGAAGTGGACAACGTCCGGGAGGGACGACACCAACCCATGGCAAAGATCATTGCTTTCGACGAAGAGGCCCGCCGCGGCCTCGAGCGCGGCCTGAACATTCTCGCCGACGCCGTCAAGGTCACGCTCGGCCCGCGCGGTCGCAACGTCGTGCTGGAGAAGAAGTGGGGCGCCCCCACGATCACCAACGATGGCGTTTCGATCGCCAAGGAGATCGAACTCGACGACCCGTACGAGAAGATCGGCGCGGAGCTCGTCAAGGAGGTCGCCAAGAAGACCGACGACGTCGCCGGCGACGGCACGACCACTTCGGTCGTCCTCGCTCAGGCGCTCGTTCGTGAAGGCCTGCGCAACGTCGCGGCCGGCGCCGACCCCATCAGCCTGAAGCGCGGCATCGAGAAGGCCGTCAAGGCTGTCGAGGCCGAGCTCGTCACCAACGCCAAGGAGGTCGAGACCAAGGAAGAGATCGCGGCCACCGCGAGCATCTCCGCAGCCGACACCGAGATCGGCGACCTGATCGCCGAGGCGATCGACAAGGTCGGCAAGGAGGGCGTCGTCACCGTCGAGGAGTCGAACACCTTCGGCACCACGCTCGAGCTGACCGAGGGCATGCGCTTCGACAAGGGCTACCTGTCGCAGTACTTCGTGACCGACCCGGAGCGCCAGGAGGCGGTCTTCGAGGACGCCTACATCCTGATCGTCAACGGCAAGGTCTCGAACATCAAGGACCTGCTCCCCGTCGTCGACAAGGTCATCCAGGCTGGCAAGCAGCTCCTGATCATCGCCGAGGATGTGGACGGCGAGGCTCTCGCGACCCTCATCGTCAACAAGATCCGCGGCATCTTCAAGTCGGTCGCCGTCAAGGCCCCCGGCTTCGGTGACCGCCGCAAGGCCATGCTGCAGGACATCGCCATCCTCACCGGTGGTCAGGTCATCAGCGAGGAGGTCGGCCTCAAGCTCGAGAACACCGACCTCTCGATGCTCGGCCAGGCGCGCAAGGTCATCGTCACCAAGGACGAGACCACGATCGTCGAGGGCTCCGGCGACGCCGACCTCATCGCCGGTCGCGTCAAGCAGATCCGCCAGGAGATCGAGAACACCGACTCCGACTACGACCGCGAGAAGCTCCAGGAGCGCCTCGCCAAGCTCGCCGGTGGCGTCGCCGTCATCAAGGCGGGTGCCGCGACCGAGGTCGAGCTCAAGGAGCGCAAGCACCGCATCGAGGACGCCGTTCGCAACGCGAAGGCCGCCGTCGAAGAGGGCATCGTCGCCGGTGGTGGCGTCGCCCTGATCCAGGCGGGCAAGACCGCGTTCGAGAAGCTCGAACTGCTCGGCGACGAGGCAACCGGCGCGAACATCGTCAAGGTCGCCATCGATGCTCCGCTCAAGCAGATCGCGCTCAACGCGGGCCTGGAGCCTGGCGTTGTCGTCGACAAGGTGCGCCACCTCCCCGTCGGTCAGGGCCTCAACGCCGCGACCGGCGAGTACGTGGACATGCTCGCGGCGGGCATCAGCGACCCGGTCAAGGTCACCCGTTCGGCTCTGCTGAACGCGGCCTCGATCGCTGGTCTGTTCCTCACCACCGAGGCGGTTGTCGCCGACAAGCCGGAGAAGAACCCGGCCCCGATGGGTGACCCGTCGGGCGGCATGGGCGGCATGGACTTTTGACCCGCAAGCTGAAGCTTCGTAGAAGGTTCAGCTGAAGGGTCAAGATCGAGTAGGCCGTAGGCCGTATCGAGATCCGAACCCAGCCACAACGAAAGGGCGGTCCCTCCTCACGGAGGGGCCGCCCTTGTCGCATTTCCACCGCTATCGCAGGAACATGCGCGCGTTCTGCTCTTCGACTTGCGCGTAGTGCTGGCCGGCCTGGGCGAGCGCCGTGTTGAGTGCGGCAAGGTTCTCTTCGACCCGCTGCTGGGTGGCGCGCCATTCGCCGACGACGCCGTGGAACGCCGTCGCGGCTGGGCCCGTCCACGAGGACTGGAGGTCGACGAGCTGCGCATGGAGGGCGCCCACCTCGCCTTGGATGCGGGCGATCGCCGCCCGAACGTTCGCGGTCGCCGCAACGACCGCTTCGCTGTCCACCTGGTATCGCGTCATGCGGCGAGGCTACGAGCGCGCGGCGGGCTCCGCGTTCTCGCCGCCGTCGGAGGCTGAGTCCTCGGCCGGCGGCGCGCTGGGGACGAGCGGAAGGCTCACCCGGAAGGTGGCGCCGCCGCCCGGCGTCTCGAGCACCTCGACGTGGCCCTGGTGCTTCTCGACGATGCCGGCGACGATCGCGAGTCCCAGGCCGCTGCCGCCGGTCTCGCGCGTGCGGGAGGTGTCGGCGCGCCAGAAGCGCTGGAAGATCTTCTCGCGCAGCTGCGGCGGGATGCCTTCGCCGTGGTCGATGATCGCGATCTGGCCGAAGCCGCCGGCTCGGTCGACGCCGACCTCGATCTCGATCGGGCTGCCGTCGGGGCTGAACCGGGTGGCGTTGCCGAGCAGGTTGGTCACCACCTGGCGGATCTTGTTCTCCTCGGCGAGCACGATCGGGCCGGGCGCGTCCGGGGTCGGCGCGGGCGGCAGCGGCTTCGCCGCCGGCGGGGGCGACGCCTGCTCCTGCTGCCCGCGACGACGGCGCAGCCGTGCCCAGGTCGAGCCGGCGATCGCGATCGGGCCGGTGGCGGAGGACGGCTCCCCGTTGGCGTCCTTGCGTGCTCGGCCGCGACCGCCGCGCCGCGACGCCTTCGTGGCGGCCTCGTCGGCGCGCGGTGCCGCGGTCTCCGGGGCCTCCGACGGCTCCGCCGGCACGGCGGGTCGCACCACCACGCGGATCTGGCGCGAGGGGTTGGACGCGGCGGCGTCGAGCGCGGCGTCATTGGCGATCGGCAGCAGATCGACCGAGGCGAGCTGCGGGGGACGGTCCTCGTCGAGCCGCGCGAGCTCGAGGAGATCTTCGACGAGCCCGCCCATGCGGATCGCCTCGCGTTCGATGCGGTCCATCGCCTGGGCGACGTCCTCGGGCTTCTGGATCGCCCCCATCCGATACAGCTCGGCGTAGCCGCGCAGCGACACGAGCGGGGTGCGCAGCTCGTGGGAGGCGTCGCCGACGAAGCGCCGCATCTGCTCGACGGCGCGCTGCCGTTCGGCGAAGGCTCGATCGATGCGGGCGAGCATCGTGTTGAGGGACCGGTTCAGCCGCCCGACCTCGGTGTTGGGGGTGGCGCCGCCGAGACGCTGAGCGAAGTCGCCGTTGGCGAACCGGGCGGCGGTCGCCTCGACATCGCGCAGTGGGGCGAAGGTGCTCGTCACGAGCAGCTGCGTCGTGGCCGCGCCGAAGATGACGACGGCGAGCGCGAACAGGAAGTAGATGAGCGTGTAGCGCGCGATGATCGCGTTGGTCTCGTTGAGGTTGAGTCCCATCACGAGCGTCGCCTGCTCGGCGGCGCGACCGACCCGCAGCGGCGCGGTGACCACACGCCACTCGGTAGTCTTCGCCTCGTTGGTCAGCGTCAGCCCGCCCTCGACGCCGATCACATACTCCAGCGTCAGGCGCGAGAGGTCGGGCCCGAGGTCGGCCTGAGCCGTCGACAGGTTGTCGTCGATGAGGCGGCCGGAGGCGGAGACGGCGGCGATGTAGAACGGGGTGTTCCCGGAGTCGACCTCGTCGAAGTCCTGGATCATCTGGAACGGGATGACCGTGTCGAGTTCGGAGTACTCGGTGAGCAGTTCCGCATCCACCCGCTCCAGCAGGTAGGTGCGCAGCACCGTCATCGTGCCGGCGCCCGCGACGGTGAGGCCGAAGGTCAGCAGCAGGACCGTGACGCCGGTGATCTTCGCGCGGAGCGAGACGCCGTTCCACCACTGGTCGAACGACGCGGAGACGGGAGACACGTAGGCGATCCTCCCACGCCGAGGCGGGCTACGCCTTGGAGGCCGTCTTGAGCATGTAGCCGAATCCGCGCTTGGTCTGAATCATCGGCTCGGTCGAGTACTGGTCGAGCTTGCGACGCAGGTACGAAATGTAGCTCTCGACGATGCCCGCGTCGCCGTTGAAGTCGTACTCCCAGACGTGGTCGAGGATCTGCGCCTTCGACAGCACGCGGTTCGGGTTGAGCATCAGGTAGCGCAGGAGCTTGAACTCGGTGGGGGAGAGCTCGATGGGCTCGTCACCGACCGTCACCTCGTGGGTGTCCTGATCCATGGTCAGCTCGCCGGCGCGGATGATCGCGTCCTGCTCGTCGTTCATCGTGCGGCGCAGGATCGCCTTGATACGCGCGACGATCTCGTCGAGCGAGAACGGCTTGGTCACGTAGTCGTCGCCGCCGACGGTGAGGCCGGTGATCTTGTCCTCGGTGTCATCCTTGGCGGTGAGGAAGAGGATCGGCGCGGTGTAGCCGGAGGAGCGGAGGCGCTTGGTGACGCCGAAGCCGTTCATGTCCGGGAGCATCACGTCGAGGATGATCAGGTCGGGCTCCTCTTCGAGGACAGCCGAGATCGCCTGGGCGCCGTTGGCGACGGCGCGGACCGCGAAGCCTGCGAAGCGGAGGCTCGTGGTCAGCAGGTCGCGGATGTTGGGCTCGTCATCGACGATGAGAATCTTGGGTCCGTCGCTCATGGGGCCAGTATCTGCGCGTTGACTGTGCGTTGTCTGGGAGCCGTTGCGTCTGCACGTCGGGGAAATACCCCGAATGTGCGATTCAGCGCAGCGTGACGCGTCCTTAGCGTCGAGGGAGGAACGTTCCGCCACTCGAGAAGGACACACCCTTTGTCGCACCGCAGTCGCACCACCCCGCGCCCTTTCGGCCCACCGGCCGCCTCCGCTTCACGCCCGATCGCTGCCGCGGTTGCGGCCCTGCTCGGCCTGGTCACGGCTCTCGTGGGCATCCCGCTCAGTGCCACGGCCGCGCCCGTCATCGTCTACACCCAGACCTTCGCGAGTGCGCCCACCACCGGGTGGACCTCCGGCGGGCAGCCGTGGGCGGCAGCCGGGGGCAAGTACACCGCGGACGCCAGCGGCTTCACGAACCTGCCCGCGCTGAACTACTCGCTCGCCTCGCTCGCGTTGTCGACGGCGGGCTACAGCGACGTGGAGGTGCGCTTCGACTACTCGGCGACCGACCTCGCGGGGGAGTCGCTCCTGGTCAACTACGCCAACAACTCGGGCGGGTACTCGACGGTGCTCAGCCAGAGCACCGACACCGCCGAGACATCGACGGGCTGGGTGGCGCTGACGGGCGCTTCCGACCATGCCGGATTCGTCCTGCAGTTCTCTCTGGTCGGCAACGGGGTGTCGGCGCCCGCCGCGGTCACCATCGACAACCTTGAGATCCGCGGCGAGGTCATCGTCGTCGACACGACCGACCCGACCGCCACGCTGGTCTCACCCGCCGATGGCACCGAGATCCCGAGCTACTCCACCGACTACACCGTGACGGTCGGCGACGACGTGAGCTCGCCCGCCGATGTCACGACGTCGTACCGCTTCGGCTCGGTGGCCTCGCCCTCCACCACGATCGCCTACAGTGCCGTGCCGGACGGCGCCGGGGAGACCCACATCGTGCTGACCCGAGCGACGCTCGCGGGCCTGCTGAGCCTTGTCGAGGGCGACCAGTTCACGCTGACGATCGATCTCGTCGACGAAGCGGGCAACAGCGCCAGCGTGCTGGTGGGCACCTTCTACTACCTGAGCGATACGCCCGCACCGGTGGCCCCGGCGATCACGTCGGGCGCCCCAGCGGCGGGTGTGGTCGGGCAGGCCTACAGCCACTCGGTCACGGCGACCGGAACCCCGGCCCCGACCTTCGCCGTTTCGAGCGGAAGCCTGCCGGCCGGGCTCTCGCTGAACACGGTCACCGGTGAGATCAGCGGCACCCCGACCACAGCGGGCACGTCGAACTTCGACGTGACGGTCTCCAACGGCACCCTGCCGAACGACAGCGCCTCCTACTCGATCGAGGTCGCCGCGGTGCCGAGCATCACTTGGACGCCGCCGCTTGAGCTGACCGTCGGGGTGGCCTTCTCGGAGACGGTGACGACCACCGGCACCGCTCCGATCACCTTCGCGGTGACCGCCGGCACGCTTCCGGCGGGCCTTGTCCTCAACGCGGGCAGCGGGCTCTTGTCGGGCACCCCGACGACGGTCGAGACGGCGGCCTTCACCCTCACCGCCACGAACTCGGCGGGGTCTGACTCGCTCCCGGTCTCGATCGAGGTCGAGCCGACCCCCGCGCCGCCCGCGATCACCTCGTTGGCGCCCGCCGACGGGACCGTCGGCGTCGCCTACAGCCACACGGTGACCGCGACCGGCGTGCCGGACCCGAGCTTCGCGGTGAGCTCGGGCGCACTGCCTGCGGGCCTGTCGCTCGGTGCTAGCACGGGCGTGATCTCGGGAACGCCGACCGCCGTCGGCTCGTCGACCTTCGAGATCACCGCCAGCAATGGTGTCGGCTCCGACGATGTCGAGTCGTACACGATCGTGGTCGCCCCGGCGCCGGTCGCCCCGGCGATCGTCTCGGCCGATCCGGCGGATGGCGTGGTCGGGTTCGCCTACAGCCACACCTTCGTCGCGACGGGTGGCGGAACGATGACCTACACCGTGACCTCGGGCGCGCTGCCGTCGGGGCTCTCCCTGGTCGGCGGCGTTCTGAGCGGCACGCCGACGGCGGCCGGATCCTCCACCTTCGAGGTGACCGCCAGCAACGGCGTCGGCTCGGATGCCGTGGAGAGCTACACCATCGAGGTCGTCACGGTTCCGACGATCAGCGGCACCCCGCCGACGGCCACGGTCGACATCATCTACGCGTACACGCCGACCCTCGGCGGATCGGGTCCGTTCGCGGTCGCCCTGACCGCCGGGGCGCTGCCGACCGGGCTCACGGTCGACCCCAGCACGGGTGAGATCAGCGGCGAGCCGCTCGGTGTGCCGGGCACGTACTCCTTCACCCTCACCGTCTCGACACCGGGCGCGCCGAGTGCGACCTGGGCCACGGCGATCGAGCTGGAGCATGGAGACCCGTCGAACATCGTCGCGATTCAGGCGGGCGGCCAGACCGTCGCCCCCGGCGGAACGCTGCACGTCGACGTCGGCGAATCGCTGACCTTCGCGGTCACGGGTGCCGACTTCTCGGGCAACCAGTTCGACATCACCTCCGACGTCGTGCTCACCAGTGACGTCGCGAGCGACGTCGTGACCGGGTCGACGATCGAGTTCCCGACCGCGTCCCCGCACGTCATCACGGTGCAGTGGACGGGTGGCCCGCTGGTCGCGGACGTCACCGTCGAGGTCGCCGCGGAGGACGCGACGGCGGCGGGCACGGAGGCGGCGGCCGAGCTGGGGGCGACGGGGGCGGATCCGGTCGGGTGGCTGGTGTCGGCCGCGGCGCTCCTGCTCCTGGGCGCGGTGCTGGTGACCCGTTCCCGGGCGCACAGCGTCTCGGCACGGCGCTAGTCGCGCCGACGGGCCGCGCGCTGAGATCTCGGCGCACGGCCCGCGACGGCGGCCGGGGGTTCGGCCGGGTACGGGGTGTACCGCGGGAGACCGCCTCCGGCCGCCGTCCTTCCTTCGCGATATGATGGCTTGATGAATTCATCAACTCGCGTCGACGAGGGGGAGGCGCTGTGGTCCTCGCGCTCGCAGCGGCCGCTCTACGAGGTGAAGGCGGGCCTGTTCAAGGGGCTCGCGCATCCGGTGCGGGTGCGGATCCTCGAGGTGCTCGCCCACGGAGACGACGTGCCGGTCGCACAGCTGTTGAGCGAGACCGGGCTGGAAGCCTCGCACCTCTCGCAGCACCTCGCGGTGCTGAAGCGCCACCGTCTGGTCGCCTCCGAACGGCGCGCCAGCCAGGTCTACTACCGGCTCGCGTTCGCCGAAGTCGCCGACCTGCTTGCGGTCGCACGAGCCCTGCTCACCGAGGTGCTGGACGCCGCGCGTACCGAACTCGCCGAGGCTGACGGGCTGCCGGCCCTCCCCGCCGCGGACGCGACGCGCTCATGACGGGACCGCGCCGCTCGCCGTTCTCGCTGCTGCCCTCGCGCCGCGACTACGCCCAGCTCGGGCGCACCTGGCGCGGCGACATCGTTGCGGGCGTCACCGTCGGGATCGTCGCCCTTCCGCTCGCGCTCGCCTTCGGTGTGAGCTCCGGCGTCGGGGCCGCCGCGGGGCTCGTCACCGCCATCGTGGCCGGCATCGTCGCGGGCATCTTCGGTGGATCGAACGTGCAGGTGTCCGGCCCGACCGGCGCGATGGTCGTGGTGCTGGGGCCGATCGTCGTCAGCTACGGCGCGGGCGTCGTGCCGCTGCTCTCGCTGATGGCCGGCGTCATCGTCGTGGTCGTCGGGGCCGTGCGCTGGGGTCGGCTGGTCACAATCATCCCGTGGCCGGTGATCGAGGGCTTCACCTTCGGCATCGCGGTGATCATCTTCCTGCAGCAGGTGCCGTCGGCGCTCGGCGTGGAGTCGGGCGCCAGTTCGAGCGCCTTCCTCACGGCGGTCGAGGCGGTGCAGAACGCCGAGGGGGAGCACCTCGCGTGGGCGCTCGCCGCGGTCGCCGCGGTCGCCCTGGTCATGGTGCTCGCGCCGAAGATCCACCGCGCGATCCCCGGCTCGCTCATCGCCATCCTGCTCGTGACGATCGTGGCCCGTCTCGCCTCGCTGCCGCTGGAGAGCATCGGCAGCCTGCCCGAGGGTCTTCCGGCGCCCGCGATCCCCAGCATGACACCCGAGCTGCTCGCCGCCCTCGCGGGGCCCGCTTTCGCCATCGCCGCCCTCGCCGCGATCGAGTCGCTGCTCTCGGCGCGGGTGGCGGCCTCCCTCTCCGACGCCGGCGCCTACGACGCGGATCGCGAGCTCGTCGGGCAGGGGCTCGCCTCGATCGCCTCCGGGTTCTTCGGCGGGATGCCCGCCACCGGCGCCATCGCGCGGACGGCCGTGAATGTGCGCGCGGGAGCGCGCAGTCGACTCGCGGCGGTCACGCACGCGCTCGTGCTGCTCGCCGTGGTCTACCTCGCCGCAGCCTGGGTCTCCGAGATCCCGCTTGCCGCGCTCGCCGGGGTGCTCATCGTCACGGCGGTGCGGATGGTCTCGATTCCCACCGTGAGCGCCGTGCTCGGCTCGTCGAGATCGAGTGCGGTCGTCTTCGTGCTCACCGCGATCGTGACCGTTGCCTTCGATCTGATCATCGCCGTCGGCATCGGCTTCGCCGTCGCCGCGATCTTCGCTCTGTGGACGCTCTCGCGCTCGGGCACCGTCTCCCGCGAGGCCCTGCCGGGCGATCCGGAGCCCGGAGACGACCGCATCGCGCTGCTGCGGCTCGACGGGGCGCTGTTCTTCGCCGGGGCCGAGCAGCTGCTCGAGACGACGGGATCGATCAAGGGCGTCACCGTCGTGATCCTGCGGATGTCGCAGCTCGAGATGCTGGATGCAACCGGCGCGCGCGTGGTGTCGGAGCTGATGTCGACTCTCGAGCGACGGGGGATCACGGTGCTCGTGAAGGGCATCCAGCCGGAGCACCTGAAGCTCGCCACCCGTGTCGGAGTGCTGCGCGCCCTTCGGCACGAGAAGCACCTCTTCGACGATCTCGACGCGGCGATCGCGCACGCGCGCAGCCATGTCGCGCGGGAGCAGAGCCCGACCGGGTGACGGCAGCCGCGCGCGGCTCAGGCGCCGGTGCGGTGGACGAACAGCCGGCTCAAGAGCTCGCCGCGGGAGGAGCATCCGGCTTTGGCGAACAGTGAGCGCATGTGCGCGCGCAGGGTGTGCGGCGAGATGAACATGCGCGCCGCGGTCTCCTCGATGGAGGCGCCCGCGCGGAGCTCGGCGAACACCTCCTGCTCGCGCTGGGTCAGGTTGTACGCGATCGACAGCATCGTCAGGATGTCGTCGGGGCGCGACGGCTCGATCGTGACGATGATGTGCATCAAGTCGCCCTGCTCCGTCGCAGCGTGCGTCCCCCGGAGCGTCAGCCAGTGCCCCGACACCCCCTGCACCCGGGTGACCGCGCTGTGCGGTGAGCGCACCCCGAGGGCCTGCGCCGTCGCGACCCAGCCGACCGTGTAGGCCTGGCACGGCAGCACCTCGTCGAGACCGCCCTCGAGCGGAACGAGCCACAGGTCGTCGAGCAGCAGTCGCGCGGAGTCGGAGAGAGAGATCACGCGTCCCGCCGGGTCGAGCATCACGACGCCGGGGGTCACGTTCTCGGGACCCAGCGTCGGGCGGTGCAGCACAAGTCCTCGCAGTGCCTCGACCACGGGCTCGGCGATCTCGGCAAGGAAGTCCAGGTCGGCGTCGTCGAAGTCGGGCTCCCCCGCCACGCGCACGAGGTTCAGGATGCCCCAGCAGGCGTCGTTCTGCGAGAAGACGGCGCGGATCTCGTGCCCGAAGCCGAACCGGCGGTTGACGTCGTGGTGGCGCACGCTCTCCCGGCCGCTGTCGGCGATGGCGCGGTGCAGGGTCGCGGCGGGCACGCGGCGTGCGTGCAGATCGCCGAACTTGTTCAGATCGTCGTCGATGAACTCGTTGCGCATCCAGGGGTAGCGCATCCCGTCAGGCAGGCCCACCACGACCGCCTCGGCGTTGGGCAGCGCCGTCACCGGATCGGTCGTGCACACGAACGAGCCATCGGCGCCGAGCTCGGCGCGCGTGATGTCGCCCACGGCCTCCAGCAGTTCCCGCGTCGACGTCGCGGCGGCGCAGGCGCGACGAACGCGCTCGGCGGCATCGGCATGCTGCGTGCCGGGTGCGGCCGTCGTGAGGCTCATGCCATCCACGATAACCGCCGGGCGCGCGGATCGAGAATAATCCTCAGGCGGCGGCGAGGCCGTCGGCGTCGAGGATCGTGTAGCTGTAGCCCTGCTCGGCGAGGAACCGCTGGCGGTTCTGGGCGAAGTCCTGGTCGACGGTGTCGCGCGCGACGAGCGTGTAGAAGTTCGCCGGCAGGCCGCTCTCCTTCGGGCGCAGCAGCCGGCCAAGGCGCTGGGCCTCCTCCTGGCGAGAGCCGAACGATCCGGAGACCTGGATCGCGACCGTCGCCTCCGGCAGGTCGACCGAGAAGTTGGCCACCTTCGAGACGACGAGCACCTTCGTCGTGCCGTCGCGGAACTCCTGGTAGAGCCGCTCGCGCTCCGCGACCGGCGTGCTGCCGGTCAGCTGCGGCGCGTTCAGGCCCTCGGCGAGCTCGTCGATCTGATCGAGGTACTGCCCGATCACGAGGATCCGCTCGCCCGCGTGCTTGGCGACCAGATCTCGCACGACGCGCAGTTTCGCGGGCGCGGTGGCGGCCATCCGGTAGCGCTCGTCGTCGGCGCTCGCCGCGTACTCGAGCCGCTCGGTCGGCGGCAGGTCGATGCGCACCTCGAAGCAGGAGGCGGGGGAGATGAAGCCTTGCGCCTCGATCTCCTTCCACGGAGCGTCGAAGCGCTTGGGGCCGATGAGCGAGAACACGTCGGACTCGCGACCGTCCTCGCGCACCAGCGTCGCGGTGAGGCCGAGCCGGCGCCGCGCCTGCAGCTCGGCGGTGAGCTTGAAGACGGGGGCGGGCAGCAGGTGCACCTCGTCGTAGACGATGAGGCCCCAGTCGAGGGCATCCAGCAGCGCCAGGTGCGCGTACTCGCCCTTCCGGCGCGCGGTGAGGATCTGGTAGGTCGCGATCGTGACCGGCTTGATCTCCTTGACCTGCCCGGAGTACTCGCCGATCTCGTCCTCGGTGAGACTGGTGCGCTTGATCAGCTCGGCCTTCCACTGCCGGGCGCTCACCGTGTTGGTCACCAGAATCAGCGTGGTCGTATCGGCCTCGGCCATCGCGCCGGCGCCGACGAGAGTCTTGCCCGCGCCGCACGGCAGAACGACGACCCCCGAGCCGCCATCGAAGAAGTTCGCCACCGCCTGCTGCTGGTACGGGCGCAGCGCCCAGCCGTCCTCGACCAGGTCGATGTCGTGCGGGGTGCCGGGGGTGTAGCCGGCGTGGTCTTCGGCGGGCCAGCCGAGCTTCAGCAGCTCCTGCTTGATCTGGCCGCGCGCCCACGGCTGCAGCGTCCACTCGGTGGAGGTGCGGCGGATGCCGAGCAGCGGCGCCACCTTGCCGCTGCGGGTGATCTCGTGCAGCACCGCCGGATCCGTCGTGGTGATGATCAGCTCGCCGAGCGTGCCGTCGTCGTTCTTCTCGCGGTCGATGACGAGGCGCCCGTAGCGGCCCACCGTCTCCTCGATGTCGATCGCAACCGATTGCGGCACCGGGAACTTGGCGTAGCGCTCCAGCGTCTCGAGCATCTGTGCGGCCTCGTGGCCGGCGGCGCGCGCGTTCCAGAGCCCCAGCCGCGTGATGCGGTAGCTGTGCATGTGCTCGGGCGCCCGCTCCAGCTCGGCGAACACGGCGAGCTCGTGCCGTGCCTCCTCGGCTTGCGGATGCGCGACTTCGAGAAGCACCGTGCGATCGCTCTGCACGATCAGGGGTCCGGTCATCCGATCGAGTTTAGTCGCCCGCCGGTTCGACCGCCGTGATGGAGGCCAGCGGCAGCGTGCGCTCCAGGTCGGACTTGCGGTCGCGGGCGCGCACGCGGCCGCCCGCCACCGCGGCCGGCTCGAGCACGAAATCCTGCTCGGTGCCGTCGGGCATCTGCACGCGCACGGCGACGGCGACCTTGTTCTTGGCGGCGAGCTCGAGCTGGCGCGAGATCCAGCCCTCGTCGCCGCTCTCGGCGACCGAGCCGGTGGAGTCGCGCAGGCGCGCGACGACGATCGCGGCGGTGTCGTCGCTGACCGGCTCGCTCTCGCCCACGACGCGCGCGCGGCGCAGCGTGACGATCCGCCCGGCGGCGTCCTCGGCGACGACCGGGTAGCGCGCGTCGTGCAGGCTCCAGTAGACGATGTCGGGGGTGAAGCGGGAGGCGAGGCGCCCGTCGTCGAGCTCGCGCAGCGCCAGCGGCGACAGGTTCGGGTCGACGAGCAGCTGGTGGGTGCGCGCGCGATCGGTGGAGCGGATCACCGACCGCACCTCGGCGACATCCGCCGGTCCGACCCGCAGGGTGCCGAAGTGGCTGGCCGTGTCGCGCACCAGGTACTCGAGCGGCTGCGGCACCCCGGTGAGCGAGATGCCGGCGAGGAACTCGAGCAGCGTGTCGTCGGTCTCGCCCGCGATGAGGGCGCGAGTGACGCTGGCCGTGGTGACGCGGTAGCTGGAGGCGAGCCCGCGGGCGTCGATGTCGGCCACGAGCCGCAGGCGCCGATCGAGTTCGGGAACCAGCGGGCCCGGTGCGACGATCGAGAGGTCGTGCTGCAGGTACACCTTGTCGACTTCGGCGGGGAAGTGGGCGGCGAGCACCGCGGCCGCGGCCTCCGCTCCGTCGCCGAGCAGGGCGGAGCCGGCCGTGCTCGGGCGCTGCGAGCCGATGATGCCGAGCTTCTCGGCCCCCGCCAGCACGATCGCGACCCGCTCGCGCACCCAGTCCCGACCGGCCGGGTAGCGCCAGTCGAGGTAGTCGAGCAGGCCGTCGCCCCAGATCGCGTGGGCGCGCTGGTGCAGCAGCTCCCGCAGCTCCTCGGGCAGCCGGGCGCGCCACGCCGCGGCGAGGATGCGCCAGCGATCCAGGCGCGGCGACTCGAGCCAGGCGGCGGCCTCGTCCGCGACCGTCCAGGCGCGCGGCGCCGCGATGACGAGTCCGGCGCGCTCGGCCAGGTCGAGCATCACGTCGAGCTCGTCGACCTCCACCGCGGCTGCCGCGGCGAGACGCCGCGCATCCGGGAGGGCGAGGCCACCGCGGCTCACGCGCCGCGCCGGCTCGTCGCGCAGGGCCTGCACGAGTTCGAAGATGATCCCGACGGTGCCGTAGGCGCGCTCCGCCGCCCCGCGGTCGATGAAGCGGGCATCCGCGTCGCTCACCGGTTCGAGGGCGGCGGGGGCGGGTGCGCTCCGCAGCTCGGTTCCGCTCGGCAGCCCGAACGACGGCCATGCGCGCAGCTGCTCGACGACCGCATCCCACGGCACGACGCGGCCGGACTCGCGGCCGAGCAACCCCGCCGCGAAGGCGCGTGCCACGCGCTGCTCCGTCTCGGGCGCCGGGGTGTCGAGCACGGCGCGCAGCTGCTCCAGGGTCGGGGCGCCCGTGCTGCCGGCGAGCTCGCCCGCCGCGGCGAGCAGCGCGAGGGTGGGGCGGTCCAGCCGCGACAGAGCGGACTGGATGGAGGTGCGGTCCAGCAGCGCCTCGGCGAGGTCGAAGTAGTCGCGGATGCCCTGGCGCCGGATCTGGCGCTCACGGATCAGCCGTTCGAGGGCGTCGTCGTCGAGTGCCCGCAGCGTGGCAGCGAGCGCGAGCGCCGATCCGCTACTCGGCGCCATCCTGCGCGAGACGACGTCGGCGCACCACGCTCGCGATGAGGAAGGCGACGATCAGCAGGAATGCGATCGGCAGACCGATCGAGGGCAGCAGGGCGACCGCGGGCCAGACCCCGGAGCTCAGATCGGCGCCGGCGGAGCGGCCGAGGAACACGCCCACGATGGCGATCACCGAGAGTCCGCCGACCGTCGCGATCATCGTTGCGAGAATACGTTCGATACGATTGAGGGGTACGCGGGTTTCGTCGGTCACCTGACCAGAATAGGGGCCGCGTCCGCACCACCACCCACGCGCGACATCGAGAGAGGCCTGCGATGCCTACCGGCAAGGTCAAGTTCTACGACGAGGAGAAGGGCTTCGGCTTCATCTCCTCCGACGACGGGCAGGAAGTCTTCCTGCACGCCTCCGCACTTCCCGCGGGAGTGACGGTCAAGGCCGGCTCGCGCCTCGAGTTCGGCATCGCCGACGGCAAGCGCGGTGCGCAGGCGCTGTCGGTTCGTGTGCTCGAAGCCGCCCCGAGTCTCTCCAAGATGTCGCGCCGCTCCGCCGACGACATGGCGATCGTGGTGGAGGATCTGGTGAAGCTCCTCGACGGGATCGGCGCGGGCCTGCGCCGGGGTCGTTACCCCGACCGCAGCCACGGCGCGAAGATCGCCGCTGTGCTGCGCAAGGTCGCGGACGACCTGGATGCCTGACGCGCGGAGTTCTGCCCGCGAGGCGGCCGCGCGCGCGGCGCTCGCCGAGTTCACCGCGGCCGGAGATGTCGGAGCGCTGCTCGAGGAGGAGACGACCGACGACGGACTGTCCACCCTGAGTTTCGCGACCACGCAGCTGGGCTACCCGGGCTGGCGCTGGACGGTCGCGATCGCCGAGCTGCCCGGTGAGGAGCCGAGCGTGCTGGAGGCCGAGCTGCTGCCCAGCGAGGGCGCCCTACTGGCTCCCGACTGGGTTCCGTGGTCGGAGCGCCTCGAGGAGTACCGCGCGGCACAGGCCGCCGCGGCGGAGGCGAATGCCGAGAGAGCATCCGATGGCGACGCCGACGACGTGGACGACGACCTCGACGATGTCGACGAACTCGACAAGCCGGGCGTCGACCTGCGCGAGCTCATCGACTTCGAGCCCGACGAGGACTCAGCGGCGGCGGATGAGGGTGTAGGCCAGCAGGACCAGGCCGATGCCGAGTCCGCAGACGCCGATCCAGAGCCAGTCGCCGTTCCCGCTCGCCGTCAGCGCCGGAAGCGCGCTCAGAAGCCCCAGGGTGGCCAGAAGCCAGAGGCCTAGGCCGACGAGGATCGGCGTGCGGTCGTCGGTCTCGACGGGCGGCGGCGTCGGACGACGCTCGTCCTCGGGGATCCACAGCCGCATCGGAATTCTCCTACTTGGCTGCGACGTCGACGTTGTCGATGACCCAGTCGATCGCGCGCGTGAGCGTGCGCACGTCGTCGGGGTCGATCGCGGTGAAGGTGGCGATGCGCAGCTGGTTGCGTCCGAGCTTGCGGTAGGGCTCGGTGTCGACGATGCCGTTCGCGCGGAGCGTCTTCGCGATGGCGGCGGCGTCGATCGCGTCGTCGAAGTCGATCGTGACCACCACCTGCGAACGGTGGTCGGGGTTCTCGACGAACGGGGTGGCGACGCTCGACGCCGCGGCCCAGTCGTAGAGCACTCCCGAGGACTCGCGGGTGCGCGCGTCGGCCCAGGCGAGGCCGCCGCTGGCGTTCATCCAGTCGAGCTGCGACTCCATCATCAGCAGCGTCGACAGCGCGGGCGTATTGAGGGTCTGGTTGAGGCGCGAGTTGTCGACCGCGTTCTTGAGGCTCAGGAACTCGGGAATCCAGCGCTCGGAGGCGGCGATCGTCTCGATCCGCTCGATCGCGGCGGGGGAGACCACGGCGAACCACAGCCCGCCGTCGCTCGCGAAGTTCTTCTGCGGGGCGAAGTAGTAGACATCGGTCTCGCTCAGGTCGACGTCGACGCCGCCCGCGGCGCTCGTCGCGTCGATGACGGTGAGCGCGCCCGCGTCGCCCGCGGCGCGACGGACCGGAGCCATCACGCCGGTCGACGTCTCGTTGTGCGGCCAGGCGTAGACGTCGACCCCGTCGACGATCTCGAGCTCGCTGCGCGAGCCGCCGGCGGCGGTGAGCACGTGGGGTGCGTCGAGGAACGGCGCGGCCTTCGAGGCGGCGGCGAACTTGGCGCCGAACTCGCCGAAGCTGAGGTGCTCGCTGCGCTGTGCGATGAGCGAGAACACGGCGGAGTCCCAGAAGGCGGTCGAGCCGCCGTTGCCGAGCAGAACCTCGTAGCCCTCGGGCAGGCGGAACAGGTCGGCGACGCCGGTGCGGACACGTCCGACGAGGTCCTTGACGGGTGCCTGCCGGTGCGAGGTGCCGAGGATGTCGGCGTGCGCGGCGAGGTGGGCGAGCTGTTCGGGGCGCACCTTCGAGGGGCCGCAGCCGAACCGCCCGTCGGCGGGCAGGAGTTCGGCGGGAATCGTCGTGCCAGGCATGCGTCGAGTCTACGGCCCGGCGCCCGATGCGCGACGTGCCGAGGGGCGAGAGAGCCGGAGAGCGGGGCGAGGTGAGGCTAGGCTGGCCTGCGACGCCCGCGCGACATTCAGGAGGACGCCGTGACAGATCTTGTCGACACGACGGAGATGTATCTGCGGACCATCCTCGACCTCGAAGAAGAGGCGATCGTGCCGCTGCGGGCCCGCATCTCGGAGCGTCTGGGGCACTCCGGCCCGACCGTGTCGCAGACGATCGCGCGCATGGAGCGCGACGGGCTGGTGCGCGTCGAAGGCGATCGCCACCTGGAGCTGACCCCGACCGGTCGCACCCGCGCCCTGCACGTGATGCGCAAGCACCGCCTCGCGGAGCGCCTGCTGGCCGACGTGATCGGCCTGGACTGGGCGTACGTTCACGACGAGGCCTGTCGCTGGGAGCACGTGATGAGCGAGCAGGTCGAGCGTCGCCTGCTCGAGATCCTCGACCACCCCACGGAGTCGCCGTACGGCAACCCGATTCCGGCCCTCGACGAGCTGGGAGACACCCCGGCCGGGCGCTTCCTGGAAGGGGTCACGAGCATCGTCGAGGCGGTCGCCGACACGGACGCCGCGGTCTCGGGCGTCATCCGTCGACTCGGCGAGCCGGTGCAGTTCGAGCCCGAACTGCTGGCGCAGCTGCACGCCGCGGGCATCGTTCCGGGGGCGGCGGTGACGCTCACGCGCGCCGACTCGTACGTCGCGATCGAGGCGCCCGCAGTGGGCGACGGGCTCGAGCTGCCGCGCGAGGTCGCGCTGCATATCTACATCGCCAGCTGACATGTGAGTCGGCTGGGTGTTGCTGGGAATAGCCCGGATCAGCCGTTATCGGGTCGTGATCTCAGGCGCCCCGGACGTAGTGTCGCGGAGTCGCATCGCCACCTCCCCCCTCGGTGATGCACCGTGAGCCAGACGCCTCAACCCCATCTCTGAGCTCGCGCACCTGATCCAGTTCAGGATGGAACCGCCCTCAGCAGCGGTTGAGGCGCCGGAGATCTCCCGTGGCTCTACCCCTTCGTCTTGCTGCCGTATCCCTGATCATGCCCGGCCTGTTCGGCACGCTCGCCCTTCCCGCCTACGCCGCCCTGCCCGACGACCCGGAGGCGGAGGTCGACGCGGCCACCGCGGAGACCGTGGCCGCCGCGGTGCAGTCGTTCCGCGTCGACAGCACGGTCGCCGAGCTTCCCATCGAGCGCTCCGAGATCTCGGCGACCACCGAGTCCGAGCTCGCCGAGATCCGCGCCGCAGAAGCCGCTGCCGCCGCCGCGGCCGCCGCTTCGGTCGGTGTCAGCAATCCGGGTGCGGCCAGCGCCGACCTGGGCGCCATCGTCTCGATCGCGATGCAGTACCAGGGCGTGCCCTACGTGTACGGCGGCTCGACGCCCGCCGGCTTCGACTGCTCCGGCTTCACGATGTACGTCTACGCGCAGGTCGGCATCTCGCTGCCGCACGGCTCGGTCTCGCAGGCCTACGGCGGCACCCGGATCGCCGCGTCGGCGGCGCAGCCGGGCGACCTCGTCGTGCTCGATGGCGGCAGCCATATCGGCATCTACCTCGGCAACGGTCAGATGATCGACGCCCCGTACGCCGGAAAGACCGTCCAGGCGCGGGCGATCTATTCGAGCAACCACTACTTCGTCCGGTACTGAGCCGGGCGAGGTGGCGCTGACGCGCAACGCGTCGTTCGCCAGGTGTTCAGCGGCCGTCAGCTATTCTGAAGGCCTTGAACCAACGGATCTCAGGAGAGCCGATGCCGAACTCACGCAACATCCTCACCATGGATGCGCGCGCGATGCTCGGAATACGGCGGAGCATCCGCCCGGTCGTGCACTGTTCGGACCGGAACTGAAGAAGGCGCTGTCGTTCGCGACAGCGCCTTTTTTGTGCTCCTCCTGATTCCCGAGGCTCGGGATGCATCGAATGCCCGCAAGCCGTGCGGGCGCCTTCGAGAGGAGAACCGTGCGCACCCTGGTGTTGAATGCCGGCTACGAGCCGCTGGCCGTCGTGTCCTTCAAGCGAGCGCTGGTGCTCGTGCTGGGCGGGAAGGCGACCATCGTCGCGCGTGACGATGATCACCCGGTGCTGAGCGCCTCCGGAGCGTGGGATCGCCCCTCGGTCATCCTGCTGACGCGGTATGTGCGCATTCCGCACAGCCGGCTGGTGCCGGTGTCGCGCCGCGGAGTGCTGCGCCGCGACAACCAGCGCTGCGGCTACTGCGGCGTGAGCGCGACCACGATCGATCACATCGTTCCCCGTTCGCGTGGCGGCGCCGACTCCTGGGAGAACCTGGTGGCGTGCTGCCTCAAGTGCAACAACATCAAGGGCGACCGCACCCCGCAGGAGATGGGGTGGAGCCTGCGCGTGCAGCCGCGAGCGCCGCACGGCACCTCGTGGATGGTGCGCGGCACCGAGCGGGCGCTGCCGCAGTGGGAGGAGTTCCTCGCCCCCGCCGCGTGAGCAGCCGGCATCCGCCGAGCGCACGGACCGTTACATCAACGTGATTTTTCCAGGTTCGTCACGTAGTCTGTTCCGGCGCCACACCGGAGGAACTTTTGACGGAACCCGAGGGCTCAGATAATCTGGGCAACCTCTTTGGCGGCCTCGCCTCCTCACCGGAGTCCACGGCCGCTCCTGTGGCGTACCCGACGCGACGCTCGCTGCGCGCCGCCGAACTGACGTCGTCCGCGTCGTCGGCGGCAGCTGAGACGGCCGCGAACGCGGCTCCGACGGTTCCACCCGCCGCCGAGAAGGCGGTGCCGGTGGTGCCGGTCATGTCGTTCCGGCGGCAGACGGCGCGGCACCCGATCCGCGCCCGCGTCACCGCCGCCGGCACCATGGTCATCATCGGCGGTCTCTTCGCGGCGCTCGGACTTCCCGCCTACGCGGAGGGCGATGACAGCGCCGAGGTCGCGATCGCCGATGCCGCCGCCGTGCAGAGCTTCGAAGTGAGCGAGGCGGCGAGCGAGACGGCGATCGAGCGAGACAGCTACGACGCGACCAGCGCCGCCGAACTGGTGGCGCAGTACCGCAGCTCGCTGGCTGACACCAACCTGGCGATCTACCTGCGCTCCGGCGCGCGCGAGGCGGGCGACGACTACCCGTGGCCGGCCGCGCTGCACCTGGGCCAGGGCGGCGGGCTGTCGCCGCTGCGCTACTACTACCGCGAGTGCGTCGACTTCGTCGCCTGGCGCCTGAACCGCGACCAGGGCTCGTACAGCGCGCCGTTCAAGTGGGACTGGAGCTCGATGACGCCGGGCGGCGGCAGCGCGATCAGCTGGAAGTACCAGTGGGAGGCGCACGGCTGGGCCGTCACCAACACCCCGAAGCCTGGGTGGGTGGCCTGGTTCGGCGGCGGCAACCACGTCGCCTACGTCAAGACGGTGAACGGCGACGGCACGATCGTCGTCGAGGAGTACAACTGGGGCGGCACCCGCATGTACGGCCAGCGCACCATTCCCACGTCGAGCGTGAGCGCGTTCCTCGCCCCGCCCAGCTAGCCTGGGGCTCTCACCCAGGGAGGTTCTCATGGCCGACACCGCGGACGGTTTCTCCGACTTCGAGCGCGCCGCCATGAAGGAGCGCGCGGCCGAGCTGAAGGCGCAGGGCCGCGGCGGGCAGAAGAAGGCCGACAACCTGCAGGCCGTGATCGATGCGATCGCCGCGATGCCGGACGCCGACCGGGCGCTCGCGGAGCGCATCCACGTGCTGGTGCTGGAGCACGCCCCGAGCCTGCTGCCGAAGACCTGGTACGGGATGCCCGCCTACGCGACCGAGGCGGGCAAGGTGGTCTGCTTCTTCCAGGGGGCCTCGAAGTTCGAGGCGCGCTACGCGACGCTCGGATTCAACGACGCCGCCACCTTGGATGACGGGGCGATGTGGCCGACCGCGTTCGCGATCGTCGAGTGGACGCCCGCGGTCGAGAAGCGGGTCGTCGACCTGATCACCGCCGCGACCGCCTAGGTCGCGCTTCGTGGTGTCGCGGCTAGGCTAGACCCGCGCTCGGGCTGCGGCCCGGGCCCCGCCTCTGTAGCTCAATGGAAGAGCAGTTCCGTCCTAAGGAAAGGGTTGGGGGTTCGAGTCCCTCCAGGGGCACGTCGGTTGTGCGTCGATCTCGGTGCACGAAACGCGTCGAGTTCGGGTCGGCCGAATCTCTCGACGCAGGTGGTCCCGAAAGTGCCGATTCGTGTGAATCCGTCGACGCGTCGCCCGCAGGGAATACCCCTGGGCTCTCTTCCCGTTGCACTCCATGACGGTCGGCCGCTTTCTCGGCACTCGGCCAGAACGAGGAGTCCCTATGTCTGATCCCGCGCTCGTCCCCGGTGCCGCGCTCGCCGACGCGAAAGTGACCACATCTGATGGCCGCATCGTCGCTCTCAGCGAACTGCTCGGCGGGAACCCCGCAGTGATCCACTTCATGCGCACGGCGACGTGCTCGGCGTGCATGGCGCACGGCAAGGTGCTGGGCAAACTCGCCGAGCAGGGAAGGCTCGGCACCGCCCGAGTAGTCTTCCTCACCGCGGGCGGTGCGGCCGACGCCGCGCAGGTCGAAAAAGTGCTGACTCCACCGGTTGCCGTCGCCGCGGTCGGCGCAGACCACTCCGCTTTCGGGCTCAAGCGTTCAGGCCAGTTCCAGCAGAGTGCCACGATCGTCGTGGATTCCGACATGGTGGTGCGTCAGGCGACGCTTGCCGCCATGCCTCACAAGAGCTTCGACCGTGTGGCCACCATCGCGGCGATCGACGGCATGGCTGCCGCGTAGCGTCGACCCGTCGGCAGGGCAAGGAGTCACCCGACCCCGAGCATCCCCCGCAGCGCCGCCACCTGCCGCTCCACGAAGTCCCGTGACACCCCGGCCTTCGGCTCGACCGCGTCGAAGCCGTGGTACGCGCCCGGCACCACGTGCAGCTCGCACCGCACTCCGGCCTCAGTGAGGCGCTGGGCGTAGGCGAGGTCTTCGTCGTGGAACAGGTCGAGGGTGCCGACGCCGATCCAGGCGGGCGGCAGGCCGCTCAGGTCGGTGCGGCGGGCGGGCACCGCGAGCTCCAGCGCATCCGCGTCGAGCGGGGTGGCGGCGGGGCCCCTCGTGCCGGCGCGCAGGTACATGCCCCAGCCGAGGCGGTTGCTCGACGCGCTCCAGATGCGGCGGTCGCGGGCGGCCGGATCGTCGCCGTCGGGGGTGCGATCGTCGAGCATCGGGTAGACCAGCACCTGACCGGCGAGGGCGATCTCACCCAGATCGCGCGCGCGGAGGGCGAGCGCCGTCGCCAGGTGGCCGCCCGCGCTCTCGCCGATCACGGCGATCCGCGTCGGGTCGACGTCGGGCTGTGCGGCCAGCCACTCCAGCGCGGTGTAGCAGTCGTCGAGCGGGGTCGGGTACGGATGCTGCGGAGGCATCCGGTACTCGACGCTCGCCGCGACGGCGCCGAGCTCCTCCACCAGCCGGCGGCAGAGCGCGTCGCCCGCTTTCGCCGAACCGATGATGAGACCGCCGCCGTGCAGGTGCAGCACCGCCGGGCGACGCATGCCGGTGGGGGCATCCGCGGGTCGCTGCACGCGCACCGTCACGCCGTCCGCCACGTCGATCAGCTCGCCGCCCTTCGGGGCACGGCGGGCGCCCGGCGCCGCCAGGGCCCGTGAGATCGGACGGGTGAGCCGCGTGACGACGGTGCGCGGCAGGAAGCGCGCCCGCGTCAGGTCGGGGTGGAATGGCGAGGCGACGGTGCCTGAAGTCATGCCTCGACCCTAGGGGTGCCTGGGGTGTCGAGCCTTGAAGCCGCACCCGGCGAGTGCTAGACCGGGTGATACCTGGTGTGGAGCGCGCGATCACGCGTGCGGAGGAGCCGTCCATGAACGAGTCAGCCGATCCGGTCATCGTCATCGAGGACCTGCACAAGTCCTACGGCAGGTCGCCAGCGCTCACCGGGCTCGATCTCACCGTGCGGCGCGGCGAGGTGATGGGATTCCTCGGCCCGAACGGCGCGGGCAAGTCGACCACGATCCGCATCCTGCTCGGCCTGTTGAAAGCCGACTCGGGGCGGGTCGAACTGCTCGGCGGCGACCCGTGGCGCGACGTCGTCGAGCTGCACCGGCGCCTCGCCTACGTGCCGGGCGACGTGGCGCTCTGGCCCGCGATGACCGGCGGGCAGGCGATCGACCTGCTCGGCACGCTCCGCGGCGGGCTCGACGAGACCCGTCGCGCCGAGCTGATCGAGCGCTTCGACCTCGACCCGAGCAAGCGCGGCCGGCAGTACTCGAAAGGCAACCGGCAGAAGGTCGCCGTCATCGCGGCTCTCGCCTCCCGGGTCGAGCTGCTCATCCTCGACGAGCCGACCAGCGGACTCGACCCGCTGATGGAGGCGGTGTTCCAGCAGGAGATCCGGCGCGAGCGCGAGAACGGCCGCAGCATCCTGCTCTCCAGCCACATCCTCAGCGAGGCGGAGGCGCTCGCCGACCGGATCAGCATCATCCGCGACGGGCGAGTCGTCGAAGTCGGCACGATCGACGAGCTGCGCGCGCACACCGCCTCGACGATCACCGCGACGCTGACGCGGCTTCCGGACAGCCTCAGTGCGCTCGACTTCGTGCACGAGCCTCGCCTCGACGGTCACGTGTTCAGCGCCCGGGTCGACCGTGACCACCTGACCCGCGCCCTCGAACTGCTCACCCCGTTCGGCTTCACCGACCTCACGGTGGCGCCGCCGTCGCTGGAGAGCCTGTTCCTCGAGAAGTACGAGGCGCGCCCGTGAGCAGCCCGGTCGCGGGTTTCCGCCCGCTGCTGGCCGCGTCGCTGAAGCGCGACGCGCGCAACTTCGCGCCGTGGATCGCCCTCATCTCGGTGCTGCCGGCATCCTCCATCGCGCTCTACATCTGGATCTTCCCCGAAGACAGCGCCCGCGAGGAGCTGTCGGTGGCGGTGGGCCTGAACCCCGCGCTGGCGCTGATCTTCGGCACGGCCGGCGACCTGCTCACCGACGAAGGATTCACCGCCTGGCGCTCGCTTGCGCTCGGCTGCTTCTTCGCCTCGCTGATGGCGATCTTCATCGTGGTGCGCAACAGCCGGGCGAGTGAGGACTCCGGTCAGGCCGAGCTGTTCGCCTCCGGGGTGATGGGGCGCGAGGCGCGGCTCGCCGCCGCGGTCGGGCTCGCCGCCATCGCATCCGTGGGTGTCGGGCTCGTCTCGTTCCTGGCCACGATCGCGTTCGGCGCCGACCCCGCCGCGATCGTCGTGCTGAGCCTCACCTACACGGCGAGCGGGTGGATGTTCGCCGGGGTCGCGGCGATCGCCGCCGAGGTGGCGTCGGAGGCGCGCGCCGCGAACGCGCTCGCCGTCACCGTGCTCGGTGCGCTGTTCATCGCGCGCGGCTTCTTCGAGGCGAGCGGGGCGCCGGGGTGGACGGATTGGGCCACGCCGATCGGCTGGATGCAGCAGACCGATCCCGCCGCCGATCGGAACTACGCGCCGTTCCTGCTCGCCCTCGCCTTCACGCTCGTGACGCTGGCGATCGCGTTCGCCGTGCACGCGCGTCGCGACTTCGGCGCGGGGCTGATTCCGCCGCGGCCCGGGCCGACGCGCGGGCGCCTCACCTCGAACGTGTGGGGGCTCGCGGTGCGGCTCAACCTCGGCTCGATCGTCTCGTGGTGGATCGCGTTCGTGGCCCTCGGACTGGTGTTCGGCTACCTGAGCATCTCGATCGCCGACCTGATCGAGACCGACGCGACCGTGGCGCGGCTGCTCGCGGTCGGCGCCGCCTCCGAGGACGATCTCGTGTTCCGCTTCATGACGACGCTGCTCGCGCTCGCCGGCATCATCGCCGCCGTCAGCGGGGTGGGCGTCGTGATGCGTGGCTACGCCGACGAGGTCGCTGGACGGGTCGACCCGATCCTCGCCGGCGCGGTGTCGCGGCCGCGCTACCAGGCGAGCACCGCCGTGGTCGCCTTCCTCACTTCGGGCATTGCGTTCCTGATCGGCGTGGTCGTCATCGGGGTGGTGTCGGCGGGTCTGACCGAGCAGCTGGAGGCGGGGGAGGTCCTCCGCCAGGGCCTCGTCACGCTGCCCGCGATGTGGGTGCTCGTCGCGCTCGCACACGCCGTGGTGGGGGCCGAGCCCTCGCGGCGCATCGCCGGATGGATGGGCACCGTCGCCGCTTTCGGACTGACGATCCTCGGCCCGATCTTCAACCTGTGGGACTGGATCCTCGGGATCAGCCCGTTCTACCACGTGCCGATCGTGACCTCGGCGGACGCCGACTTCACCGGCTGGTGGATCGTCGTCGGGGTGCTCGCGCTGCTCACCACGGTCGGCTTCGTCGGCTTCCGCCGCCGCGATCTCGCCTGAGCGGCGGCAGGGCGCGGCCGTCGCGCGGAGCGGCCAGCGTCGCGCGGATCTGGGGGAGCGCCGAGAGTTCGTGAATCGCGCGACGAGCGCGAGTAGCGTCGCCAGTGCGCCCGGATTCGCTGGCGCGGAGGAGGTCGCACACGATGATGTGGTGCGGGTACGGATGGGGCTGGGGACTGAACTGGCTCTGGATCCTGCTGGTGCTCCTCGGCGCCGCGCTGCTGGTCTTCGTGATCGTCCAGCTCGTCACCCGAGGGGCGCGGGCGGGGACGGACGCCGCTCGTCCGGAGAGCGTCGGCGCCCCGAGCGCACGGCAGATCCTGGAGGAGCGGTACGCGAGAGGCGAGATCGACACCGAGGAGTTCACGGAACGCCGGCGTCGTCTCGATGAGGCGTGAGCGAGCGGCTCACGCGGCGGCAGCTGCTCGCGCTCGGAGCAGCCGGCGCTGGTGCCCTCGGCGTCGGCGCGGCCGGACTCCTCGTCGGCGAGGCGGCGTCGCCGTTCCTGACGGACGAGTCGTCGTCGGAGCCGAAGAGCTCCGACGACGCGTGGTTCGAGCCCTCGGTGCTCAGCTCCGCCGGCGGCGTTCTCGCGGTCGAGCTGCGGGTCGCCGAGCGCGAGGTCCTGATCGGGGAACGCCGGGTGCGGATGCTCTCCTACAACGGCACCGTCCCCGGCCCGACGCTGCATCTGCGCCCGGGCGACACTCTGCGCGTGCGGCTGCGGAACGAGCTTGCCGTGCCGACGAACCTGCACACGCATGGCCTGCACGTCTCTGCGGCGGGGAACGGCGACAACCCGTTCCTGAGCGTCGGCCCGGGCGAGAGCTTCGAGTACGAGTTCGCGCTGCGGGCCGATCACCCATCCGGCGTGTTCTGGTATCACCCGCATCGGCACGGCAGTGTCGCCGATCAGCTGTTCGGCGGGCTCTCCGGAGCGATCGTGGTCGATCGGGACGAGTGGGGTGCGAGTGCGCCCCGGGTCGCCGTGGTCTCCGACGTCACCTTCTCCGGCGGTGCCGTCGCCGCCGCCTCCGCCATGGAGCGCATGATCGGGCGAAACGGAGAGACGGTGCTGGTGAACGGTCGGATCTCGCCCGTCATCGAGTCACCGGCGGGCTCGCGGCAGCGACTCCTGGTGATCAATGCCTGCGCCAGTCGCTATCTCGACCTGCGCCTCCGCGGCCTCGACGCCCGCGTGCGCGCGATCGACTCGCGGCTGCACGCGGAGCGCGGCGCGGAGCGCGTGGTCCTGGCCCCGGGCAATCGTCTCGACGTGGTGGTTGCGACCCCGCGTGAGCCGACCGAGCTCCGGGCCGTTTCCTACGATCGCGGATGCGTCGGGATGGGAGCGCATGGGTCGGCGACGGCTGCGCCGACGGCGAGCCTGCTCACGATCCGTCCGGTTGCCACGGCCCCATCCGCTCCGGTCGCGGACGCAGTGGTCGAATCGGTTCGCGACCTGCGCCAGGCGCCGGTCGATCGACGTCGTGTGCTCACTCTCGACATGGGAGCGGGGATGGGGATGTTCGGCGCGCGGTTCGTGATCGACGGGCGCGAGTTCGATGAACGCCGCGTCGATCAGCGCGTCGACCTCGGCGCGATCGAGGAGTGGACGATTCGGAACAGGTCGTCGATGGATCACCCTTTTCATCTGCACGTCTGGCCGATGCAGCTGGTTCGACTCGGGGGCCGAGACGTCGAGAGCGTGGAGTTCCGCGACGTGGTCGACGTTCCGGCCGGCGGCGAGGTCGTCGTGCGGATCGCGTTCGACCGCTTCCCCGGCCGCACGGTGTACCACTGCCACATCCTCGACCATGAGGATCTGGGAATGATGGGCGTCGTGGAGGTCGCGTGAGGGCAACGCGCGGGACGGTCAGACCCGCAGCACTTTCTCCATTTTCTTGCCCTTCGCGACCTCATCGACGAGCTTGTCGAGGTAGCGGATCTTCTGCATCAGCGGATCGTCGATCTCCTCCACCCGCACCCCGCAGATCACGCCCGTGATGAGGCCGGCGTTCGAGTTCAGGTCGGCGTCGGCGAAGAACTCCGCGAATGTCGTCTCCGCGTCGAGGTGGTGGCGCAGCGCCGCCTCGTCGAAGCCGGTGAGCCAGGTGATCACCTCGTCGAGCTCGGCCTGGGTGTGGCCCTTGCGTTCCAGCTTCTGGAGGTACAGCGGGTATACCTTCGCGACGCTCATGCCGAAGATCCGATGCATGGCGACAGGGTAGCCCCGGAATATGCGAGAGCGCCATGTGGTTGAGACGGCTATTGACTCAAATACTATACCCCCCTAGGGTATGCAATCAGGAAGCGATCCCGCTCCGATGGAGGACATCATGGCTCACGACCACAATCACGATCACGATCACGCGTCGGCTGCCGCGCTGGACCGACCCGAGCACGAGCTCGCCGTCTGCCCGGTCATGCCGCGCAACGTCGTCGTCAAAGACGACGCCGAAGCCGCGGGCCTCGTCCGCGACCATGACGGCGAGCGGTACTGGCTCTGCTGCACCGGCTGCGCGACGAAGTTCGACGCCGATCCCGGTCGCTTCGCCGAGGCTGCACGATCGCTTCCGGCTCCCCGCGAGGTGCTTGCCGCGCGCGCCGGGCATGCCGGACGCGCCGATCATGACGCGGATCACCACCCGGACCACGGCGCCCACGGGGACCACGCGAGCCATGCCGGACACGGCGGCGGCCATGCCGGCCACGCCGGGCACGGCGATCACGTCGGCCAGTTCCGTCGCCTGTTCTGGATCATGCTCGGCGTCGCCGCCCCGGTCGTCATCTTCTCGGGCATGTTCGCGATGCTGCTCGGCTACGAGCTGCCCGACGCCGCGTGGGTCGGCTGGATCTCGCCCGTGCTCGGCACGGTCATGTTCTTCTGGGGCGGCTGGCCGTTCCTCACGGGCGCCGTCGCCGAGCTTCGCGCGCTGCGACCGGGCATGATGCTGCTCATCGGCCTGGCGATCACCGTCGCGTTCATCGCGTCGCTCGGCGCGAGCCTCGGTGTCCTCGACCATCAGCTCGACTTCTGGTGGGAGCTGGCGCTGCTGATCGTGATCATGCTGCTCGGTCACTGGATCGAGATGCGGTCGCTGGCGCAGACGACGTCCGCGCTCGACTCGCTGGCTGCTCTCCTCCCGGACGAGGCGGAACTGGTCGACGGAAACGGGACTCGTTCGGTCGCGCCCTCCGAGCTTCAGGTCGGCGACACCGTCGTGGTGCGCCCGGGCGGCCGTGTGCCGGCCGACGGCGAGGTGCTCTCCGGCTCGGCGAGCATGGATGAGTCGATGATCACGGGTGAATCCCGGACGGTCACGCGAAAAGCGGGTGACGCGGTCGTCGCCGGCACCATTGCGACCGACTCGGCGATCCGGGTCACCATCAGCGCCGTCGGCGACGACACGACGCTCGCCGGCATCCGGCGTCTGGTGGCGGAAGCGCAGGGCTCGACCTCTCGAGCGCAGCGCATCGCCGACCGAGCGGCGGCCTGGCTGTTCTGGTTCGCGCTCGGCGCGGCGGCGATCACCGTCGTCGTCTGGAACATCGTCGGCCTGCCGGATGCGGCCATCATTCGCACGATCACCGTGCTCGTGATCGCCTGCCCGCACGCACTCGGCCTGGCGATCCCGCTCGTGGTTTCGATCGCCACCGAGCGCGCCGCGCGCGGCGGCGTGCTGGTGAAAGATCGGCTGGCGCTCGAGAGCATGCGAACCGTTGACACGATCCTGTTCGACAAGACCGGAACGCTGACCCGGGGCGAGCCCACCGTCACCGCGATCGAGCCCGTCGACGGCGTGACCGCCGACGACGTGCTCGCGCTCGCCGCGGCCGCCGAATCCGACTCCGAGCATCCGCTGGGCCGCGCCATCGTGCAGTCCGCCCGAGGCCGCGAGCTCACGCTCGATGCGGCGTCCGACTTCGAGTCCTCGCCCGCGGTCGGGGTGACGGCGACGGTCGCCGGTGCGCGAATCCGTGTCGGGGGTCCGCACATGCTCGCTGAGGAGAAGGCAACCGAACTGGCCGTCGTCGACGCCTGGCGCGCCGAAGGCGCGATCATCCTGCACGTCACACGAGACGGCGCGGTGATCGGAGCGCTCCGCCTCGCCGACGCGATCCGCGATGAATCGCGTCAAACCGTCGACGCGCTGCATGCGCTCGGCAGGCAGGTCGTGATGATCACCGGCGACGCCGAGGCCGTGGCGACGACGGTCGCCCGAGAGCTCGGCATCGATCGCGTGTTCGCCGGAGTGCGGCCCGAGGACAAGGCGAGCAAGGTGCGAGAGCTGCAGGCGGAGGGCCGCTCGGTGGCGATGGTGGGCGACGGCGTCAACGATGCTCCCGCCCTGGCGCAGGCCGACGTCGGCATCGCGATCGGCGCCGGAACGGATGTGGCGATCGCGTCGGCCGGGGTGATCCTCGCCAGTTCAGACCCGCGCTCGGTGCTCTCGGTCATCCAGCTCTCCCGCGCCGCCTACGCGAAGATGAAGCAGAACCTCTGGTGGGCGGCGGGCTACAACCTGCTGTCGGTCCCGCTCGCGGCGGGTGTGCTGGCGCCGTTCGGCTTCGTGCTGCCGATGTCGGTGGGGGCGATCCTGATGTCGCTCTCGACGATCGTCGTCGCCGCGAACGCCCAGCTGCTGCGCCGACTCGACCTTCGCCCTGGCGCGAGCGCGCGCGATATTCTCGGCACCGACACCCTCGAGCGGAAAGAGGTCGCGCATGTCTGACGGGCACGCTGAGCACGGCTACATCTCAGACAAGGCGAAGTACCTGGCGAGACTCAAGCGCATCGAAGGGCAGGCGCGCGGCATCTCGCGGATGGTCGATGAAGAGCAGTACTGCGTCGACATCCTCACCCAGATCTCGGCGCTGACCAGTGCGCTTCAGGGCGTTGCGATCGGGCTGCTCGACGATCACCTCAAGCACTGCGTCGCTGACGCGGCGCGCTCCGGCGGCGCCGTCGCCGACGCGAAGCTCGAGGAGGCGAGCCAGGCGGTCGCACGACTCGTGCGCTCCTAGCATCCGCAGCGCCGGCGCGAGAGCGGGGTGTGCTCCCGCCCTCGCGCCGGACTCCGCTCAGCTGAGCGGAATGACCGTCTCGCCCGACCCGTCGATCCAGACCAGTCCGCGGTCGTCGATCAGCACGATCGCCCCGTCCGTCGAGGCGCCGAGCGCCTGCACGGAGCCCGAGGCGGCTCCGACGGACGACCAGTTCGTGCCATCGGCGCTGGCCCGCAGGACTCCCGCGGTGTCGACTCCGACGACTGTTCCGTCGGGCGTCGTCGTCAACTGGTAGAACAGCGGCGTGTCGGCGATCACCGTGAAGCTCGTTCCGCCGTCGCCGCTTCGCTGCAGACCGTCAGCGGTCGCGGCGAGGAGCCAGCCTTCCGCGGTCACGGTCAGGTCGACTGCGCCGACGTCAGCACCGGCACTCCATGTCGCGCCGCCATCGGTGCTCGAGCGCACGGCGGTCGTGCTGGAGCCGACCCCGTAGAGCACGCCATCCGGCCCGGACGTCAAGGTGTGGAAGTCCTCGGTGCCGGCGAAGGCCTGCGAGTACCAGGTGGTCCCGGAGTCGTCGCTGCGGATGATGCCGAGGTGCGGCGAACCGAGCTCGGCGGGCGTCGTCGATCCGGGATGCCCCGAGGCGACCAGCCCGTCGGCGGCGTTGGTCAGGCCCATCGCGTCGAAGTCGTTGCCGCCCAACGGGCCGACGACCTCGCCGGAACGATCGACGGTGTAGAGCCCCTCGTGGGTTCCGAGGAGCACGGCGTCGGCCGAGCTCGCGGGCAGGATCTCGTGGACATGGCTCAACGCCGACAGGGTCGGCTCGGGCGCGGTCGGCTCGTTCGCGGTGGTGCAGCCCGCCAGAAGCGCGATCACCGCGGCGGATGCGGCGAGTCCGGCGAGCTTTCGTGCGCCGGTGGTCAGGTGAGAACGCGTGTCAGATGTCATTGAGGAGCTCCTGCATGGTGTTGATCTCGGCGGTCTGGTCGGCGACGACCTGGGTGGCGAACGCGGCGATCTCCGGGTGCTGGGTGCTGTCGATGATCGACTGGGCCATCAGCACGGCGCCGTCGTGATGAACGATCATCTGCTCGAGGAACAGACGCGAGGCCTCCGCCCCGGTCGCGGTCTCGAGCGCGGCGAGATCGCCGGCGGACATCATGCCGTCACCGTGGTCCATGCCCGACATCGTGGATCCCCACTCGGAGACGCCCCACTCGGCGAGCCAGGCGCGCATCGTCTCGATCTCGGGCTCTTGAGCGGCCAGGATCTGCTCCGCGAGCGCGGTGACTCGCGCATCGATGTCGGTCTTGTCGAGCATGAGCTCGGCCATGTCGACGGCTTGCTCGTGGTGCGGAATCATCATCTGCACGAACATCTCGTCCGTGGAGCTGACCTCGACCGCTGAGGGCGATGTGCCGGATGAGGAGGCATCCGAGGTGACGGCAGCCGTGCAGCCGGTGAGCAGCAAGGCGGTGAGCAGCGCGCCGGATACGGCGGCGCTGGGAGTGAATCCCATCAGGGAGTTCCTTTCAAAAGTCGTGTGACGTGTGAGGGTGAGCCGCCCGGTCAGATGGGCAGCGCGATGCGCGGGGCGGGCGGATGCCCGCGACCCGGTGACGTCACGTTCGACTGATGGAAAGCTCGATGAGGGAGGGCGGGCGCGATGTCGGCGCCGCAGTCGGCGCGGCCGACGAGATCGCGAGCGGGAGCGGACGGGCGCCGCTTCGCGTGAGCAGCCGGGGCGCCACCACGAGAATCGTCGCCACGATGAGCGCCAGCAGGCACGCCATGAGCAGCATCGAGTGCTCGGCGTCCCCGTCAGGCGCTGCGCACGAGCCGGAGCAGGGCACCGTCGCAACATCGTGCTCGGCCGCGGGGGCCTCGGCGACGGCAGCGAGCGACGTGTGCGACTGTGCGGGGCTTGCCGCGTGCGCGGTGGTGACGCTGTGCATTGCCAAGAGACCGACGATCAGCGCGAGCGAAGCGAGGAAGAGCGCGACGATGCGTCGGCTAGTCGCTGCAGGCTGCAGCGACGCGCGAATCGCGTTCATCGTCCGGCTCCTCTCCCTGGGAGCAGATTACCGCGCGCCGCGACAGAGTTGGCTGTGCTCGCGACCCGCGCGTTGATCGGATTCCACACGCGGCGCATGCCCGGGTCATAGAAAGGGCATAGCAAGCCCCGCTGTGATGGCTTCTGTCACCCACTGACAGGAGCATCCCGTGGACATTGTCACCATGATCGCGATCGACATCGCCGCGATCGCCGTACTCGTGTTCGGCCTCTACTTTCCGCGCCATCGGCGCAAGGATCTGGTCGTCGCCTTCCTCACCGTCAACGTGGGGGTGCTCGGCGTCGCCCTGGTGCTGAGCAACGCGAGCATCAGCCTCGGCGTCGGCCTGGGTCTGTTCGGGGTGCTGGCCATCATCCGTCTGCGCTCGGCCGTCATCCGTCAGCACGAGATCGCCTACTACTTCGCGGCGCTCGCCCTCGGCCTGCTCGCGGGTCTGGCGACCACCATCGACCCGCTGTTCATCGGCATGATGGGCCTCATCGTGTTCGCCCTGTTCGTCGGCGACCACCCGCGACTGTTCGCCAGCTACCGCATGCAGACCATGCGACTGGACTACGCCGAGACCGACGAGGCCGCGCTCACCGCGGCGCTCGCCGCCACGCTCGGCGCCCGCATCCACCGCGTGACGGTGCAGCACGTCGACTTCTCGAAGAAGTTCACCGACATCGAAGTGCGCTACTCGCTGAACGGCGCCCCGAGCGGCGCCGACCGTCACACCCCCGTCCGCACCCACGAAGGAGCCTGAGCCATGCGCACCAACAAGTTCACCCTGACCGCCGCCACCAGCACCCTGCTGATCTCGGGCCTGCTGCTCGCCGGATGCACGGCCGTCGCCGCCGAGACCGCGACCGACACCGCGGTGACCTCCACCGTCTCGAGCCTGGAGGCGGGCCTCGCCGCCGCGGAGGTGCTGGAGCAGAACGCCAACGCCACCACCGTGAACGACGACGAGTGGAGCATGACCGGCGCCGTCACCATCACCTTGGCCGGCAGTACCGCCAGCGCCGACGGCGACGGCGTCACGATCGACGGCAGCACCGTGACGGTCACCGCCGCCGGCACCTACGTGCTGAGCGGCGAGCTCGACGGGCAGGTCGTCATCGCGGCCGGCGACGAGGACGTGGTCGCCCTGGTGCTCGACGGCGCCGCGATCACCAGCTCCACCACCGCCGCGATCTCGGTCGAGACCGCTGACGACGTGGTCGTCTCGCTCACCGGCGACAGCACCCTCGTCTCCACCGGCGACGACGAGGAGGCCAACGCGACGCTGCACAGCGACTCCGACCTCACCATCACCGGCGACGGCTCGCTCACCGTGACCAGCGCCGCGAACGACGGCATCACGAGCACCGACGACCTGGTCGTGCTCTCGGGCACCATCGCGGTGACCGCCTTCGACGACGGGCTGCGGGGCAAGGACTCGCTCTCGATCGAGGGCGGCGACATCACCGTCGACGCCGGGGGCGACGCGCTCAAGTCCGACAACGAGGAGGAGGCCGACCGCGGCTACGTGCTCATCACCGGCGGCGCCCTCGACCTCACGGCGGGCGATGATGGCATCCAGGCGCAGACCGACCTCGTCATCACCGGCGGCACCACCGCGCTCGGCGCGGCCGACGACGGACTGAAGGCGGAGGCCTACCTGGTCGTCTCCGGCGGCGACACCACCGTCACCGGCTCCTACGAAGGCGTCGAGTCGTACTACATCACCGTCGAAGGCGGCACGCTGGACGTGACCGCGAGCGACGACGGCATGAACGCCACCAGCGGCACCAGCACCACCACCGACATCGGCGGTGTCGTGGAGGAGGACGACGGCGCGCTGATCCTGATCACCGGCGGCGAGATCACCGTCAACGCGGCGGGCGACGGTCTCGACTCCAACGGCTCGACCCTGATCACGGGCGGCATCTCGACGATCTTCGGCGCCGAGACGGACCGCGAGGGCGCGCTGGATGCCAACGGCACCATCACCGTCGACGGCGGCATCGTCATCGCGGTCGGCATGCCCGGCATGGCCGAGACGCCCGAGGACAGCTCGGCGCAGGGCTGGTTCACGGCGACGCTCGACCAGACCTACGGCGCCGGCCAGACCGTGCAGGTGCTCGATTCGAGCGGCACCGTGATCGCCTCGTTCGAGTCGGTGAAGACCTTCCAGTCGGTCGTGCTCTCCGACGCCGCGCTCGAGGACGGCGCCACCTACACGGTGACCGTCGACGGCCAGACCACGGCGACCGTCACCGAAGGCGTCGCCGCCGCGGGAACGACGCAGGGCGGGGCGGTGCAGGGCGACCGCCCGGGCCGGCCGTAGTCGTCACCCCCATCGCAGCACCTTCGGCGCTGGCCGCCACCGATCTCCCGGCTGACCGGTTCGGTGGCGGTCAGCGCCGCTGTCAAGCGCTCCGAAAAGGCTGGTGGCGCTCCCGGCGGCCGGGTGCGCTATTCGGCGATCGGCCACACGATCCGGGTGAGGGTCGCCTCCGGGTTTGCAGGGTCCGGCTCGGTCAGGTAGATCTCCCACATCGTCGGCTGCACCGACAGCTTCTGCTCCTCGATCCAGGCCATGAGCCGGTCGTAGGTCTGGGTCAGCCCGTCGTAGCTGCCGACGTGCACGAGCTGAACGGCACGGCCGCCCGGCAGCGTGTCGCCGGTGACCCCGTCGTAGGCATCGACCAGGCGCTCGGTCGGGAACCCGCCGCCGAGGTCGGCCGTCTCGCCGGGCATCCCGTAGTAGACCGCGAGCGGGGGTCCAGCGAGGGCGATCGACTGCTGCTCGGCGACAGCCATCGTCTTCTCGAATGCCCGGCCGAAGTACTCGGTCAGCTCGGCCATGGGGACCGTCTCGCGGAGAACCGCCACGGGGGTCGGCTCGAGGGTGACGATCTCGGGTTCGGGCGTCGGCGCAGACATCGCGGCCTCCTTGCATCGCGTGGTGTCACGCTACGCCGCGGGCCGGGCGACGACAACGCGGCCCCCGTGATGCACAGCGCACGCTCGGGATCCGATCGCGCCGCATCCGCTGCCGTCGCCAGGTGTGAATTCCCTCCACGTCTACCGCAGAGGTTGAGACGGGCAGGGATTCTCGGAATCGTGGCTGGCTCGACGGAATCCCCGAAAGGACCCTTCATGCTGACTTTGACCGAGACCGCGAGCACTGTGATCAACACCATCGTCGCCCAGTCGCCGACGACCGAGACCGGAGGCCTGCGCATCCAGGGCACCGGAACGCCCGAGACCGAGTTCCAGGTGACCGTGGCCCCGTCGCCCGAGGCGACCGACGCGGTCGTCGAGAAGGACGGCGCGCGCGTCTTCCTCGAGCCGAGCGCCGCGCAGGTGCTCGACGACAAGACCCTCGACGCGCAGGTCGCCGAAGACGGCTCCGTGCGCTTCGCGATCAGCGGACCGACCGCGTAGGCGCGACCTTCCGACATCGATCGGCCCCGTGATCTTCGGATCGCGGGGCCGTTTCGCGTCTGTCAGCCGCGGTAGCGGGCGAGGGCGTCCGCATCGCGAGCATGGGTCTGCGCGCGCCGGGCGGCGTCGAGAGCCTCGACCGGGTCCGCCTCGTTCTCGGCGAGCAGCAGTTGCCGCTCGGCCTCGGCGAGCCGGGTGCGAGCGCTCACCCCCGAGCGGCGGGAGCCGATCAGCTCCCGCGCCGCCGCGATCTGGGTGCGCGCCGAGAGCAGCGCACCGGCGAGCGCGCCGCGCGCCCCCTCGAGCCGCTGCTGCTGATTGCGCGCCGCGGCGACCGACACGTCGAGCGCGGCGCTGGCGTCGACGAGCGCGTCGAGCGCGGCGACCGGGTCCCGCCGCGCGCCCGTGGTCTCGCGAGCCGCGGCGAGTGCCGACTCGAGCGCCGCGATCGCGCGGCCGACCGCGTCGCCGGAGTCCGGGTCCGGTGGGGCATCGCGCACGGTGCGTGCCGCGCGAAGGTCCTCCTCGATCTCGCCGCGCAGGGTCTCGAGCCCGGCGTCGGCCGCCGCGAGCTCAGTGCGGCGCTGCTCGATCGCGGCGAGCAGGCTCGCGGCGCGGCCCAGCGTCCCGCGGGCGTCGCGCAGGGCGTCGACGACCGCCGTGACCCGTGAGGATGCCACCGTCGCCCGCGTCGACTCGAGCTGCTGCGCGACGCTCTCCAGTTCGTCGTCGGCGCGGTCGGGGTTCTCGGCGATCGCCTCGACCAGCGCGGGCGCGTACGCGGCGCGCAGCGACGCGACGCGCTTCCGAGCGACAGGAAGCTCGTCGCGGAGCTCGCCGAGCCGCCTCTCCAGCTCGTCCGCGAGGGCCGCGGCTCCGGCCTCCTCGTCGCGGCGGGCGATGAAGCGCTGGCGCTCCTCGTCGAGCGTGCGGCGGGAGCGGCTGGCGATCGCGGCGACCTCGCGCGTCCACTCCCGGCGACGCGCCTCGGTCGCCGCGTCGGGCTCGTCGAGACGCTGATGCAGCTCGAACGCGCGACGCAGCTCTCGCTCGGCGGACGCGACGCGCGCAGCGAAGTCGCGCGTCGCGTCGTCGCCGAACTGGGCTCGGGCGAACTCCAGATCGTCTCGCGCATCGCGCAGGGCGTCGTCGGCGCGCAGCAGCTCCGCGCCCGCTTGCGTTCGCCCGGAAAGAGCGCCAGCGCCGCCGCGGCGAGCTCGGCGCGACAGCAGGACGACGCCCACCACGGTGAGCGCGACGAACCCGGCAGAGGCCACACCCGCCAGGATGCCGATCAGGGTCAGGACGGCGTCGCTCATGACTCGAAAGTGTAGTTTGCGAAACCCGCGCCAGGTCCCGGGGATCAGGGGCATCCGGACGTATCGTGGCGGCGTGTGGTATGCGGATCGACGCGACGAGGAGCGTGACATGAGCGACTCCGATTCGCCGCGCGCGGAGCGCCAGATGACGGCTCCGCACGCGATCGCGGTGGCCGGCGAGGACTGGTCGACGGCGAATGTCGCCGACCCGCAGCGCACCGCCTGGCGCGCCGAGCTCGCCGCACTCGGCGGGCGCTCGCCGCTCGTCCACTTCGACGACCACTCCTCGACCCGCATCGAGCTGAGTGCGACCCACCCGGGTGGGCTGGCCCGGTTCATCACCGGCTCCAGCACGCTGCTGTCGCAGCTGATCCGCGACGATGTCGCCCTGCGCTCGGCGCGACTCGCGGCCGACCGGATCGCCTCCCGCGGTCTGGAGCTCGCCACCACCCGCGGCATCGACGCCGTTCACCTCGGCATCGGAATCGCCCGGTGGCGGCACGACGGCGAGACGTTCTGCGCGCCCATCCTCGTGCGTCCGCTCGCGATCCGACGCCACGGACGCGACTTCGAGGTGAAGCTGCGCGGCATGCCCGAGCTGAACCCCGGTCTTGCCCGAGCGCTCGAGAACCAGTTCGGCATCGAACTCGACCCGCGCGCGTTCGTCGCCCTCACCGACGCCGACGGAACCTTCAAGCCGAACGCCGTCATCGATCAGCTGCGGGCGCTCACCGGACACCTCGACGACTTCTCGGTCGAACCGCGCCTCGTCGTCTCCACCTTCGCCGAAGTCGCGCCGCAGCTCGTGGCCGACGCCGACGACCTCGAGCATCCCGTGCTCGACGCGCTCGCCGGCAACGCGACCGCCCGCTGGGCGATCGAGGAGGGCCACCGCGACGTCGCGGTGAGCGACCCCGACCGCCGCGACCCGCAGGCCGACCTGCTCGTGCTCGACGCCGACGCGGAGCAGGAGCACGTGGTGGCGCACATCGCCGCGGGCAACTCCCTGGTCGTCAAGACGCTGCCCGGCACCGGCGGCACGCAGACCGTCGTCAACGCGATCGGCGCGCTCGTCGCGCAGAACAAGCGCGTCCTCGTCGTGAGCGCGCGGCGGGCGAGCATCCGCTCGGTCACGCAGCGCCTGAACGACATCGGGCTCGGCGGGATCGCCGTCACCCCGCGCAGCCTGCGCCGAGACATCGTGCGCAGCATCGCCCGCAACGAGAAGGTCGCCCAGCCGCACCTCGGCGACGTCGACGAAGCGCTCTCGCGCCTGCGCGGCGTGCTGCTCGACTACCGCGCCGCCCTCTCACGACCCGACCCCGTGCTCGGGGTGTCGGTGCTCGAGTGCGTGAGCGAGCTCTCGCGGCTCGCGCTGCTGCCGCATCCGCCCGCCACGACCGCACGCCTGCCGCGCGAGACCGTCGAGAAGATCGCCGGCGATCGCGCGGCCGTCGCGGCGACCATGCTCGAGGCCGCCCGCCTCGGCGAGTTCCGCTACGGTCCCGCCGACTCGCCCTGGTACGGCGCCAAGTTCGACAGCGGCGAACAGGCCGCTCGCGCTCATGACGTCGCTCGCCGGCTGCACGCGGAGGAGCTGCCGCGACTGCTCGAACTCGGCACCCGGCTCATCGGCTCGACGCGGATGCGCCCGTTCGAGACGATCGCCGAGCTCGGCGTCTACGTGCGCCTGCTCTCCGACATCCGCGACACGCTCGACCGCTTCGACCCGGCCGTCTTCGACCGCTCGCTCAGCGAGCTGATCCTGGCGACCGCACCGCGCCGCGACCATCCGACGATGAGCTCGGGCAACCGGCGGCGGCTGAAGAAGCTCGCCAAGGAGTACGTGCGGCCCGGCATGCACGTGGGCGACATGCACGCCGCGCTGACCAAGATCCAGCAGCAGCGCATGCTCTGGCAGCGCTTCGTCGCTGCGGGTGTCACCCCCGAGGTTCCGGTCGGGCTCTCCGACGTGCACGTCGCCTGGCAGCAGGTCTCGGCCGATCTGGACGGACTCGACGGGCCACTCGGCCACGTCACGCGCGAGAACAAGCTCGCCAGCCTGCCGCTGTACCGACTGACCGAGCTGGTCGCGGCGCTCGCCGAGGACTCCGAAGTGCTGCACAACCTGCAGGAGCGCAGCGAGATCGTCGGCCGCCTCCGCGAGCTCGACCTCGGTGACCTCGTCACCGACCTCGCGGGACGCCACGTTCCCGAGTCGCGACTCGCAGCGGAGCTCGAGCTCGCCTGGTGGCGCTCGGCGCTCGACGCGCTGCTCGCCTCCGACCGGGCTCTGCTCGGCGCCCAGACCTCGGTGCTCGACCGACTCGAGGCCGACTTCCGCCTCGTCGACGAGTCGCACACGGCGGGCAGCGCGCGACTGCTCGCCTGGCAGCTGGCCGAGAACTGGAAGCTGGGGCTCGTCGACTGGCCCGAGGAGGCGGAGGAGCTCAAGCGCCTGCTGCGCCGCGAGCACGTCGAATCGGGTCGGCTGAACGCGGTCGCCCCGCACCTCGCCCGCACGATCGCCCCGGTCTGGGTCAGCTCCCCGTACGAGATCGACCGCATCTCGGACACCATCCGGTTCGACACCGTGCTGCTGCTGGACGCCGGCGCGACCACGCTCGCCGAGAACGTCGGCGCGATCCGCCGCGCGACGCAGGTCGTCGCCTTCGGCGACCCGGTCACCCAGACCCCGGCGCCGTTCGCGATCGGACTCGAACCGGGATCCGGGCTGGCCGCCGAGGATGCCGAACTGGCGGCGGAGGAGCTCGAGGCCCTGCACGAGCGGTCCGCCCTGGCCCGCCTCGGCGGGCTGCTGCCCGAACTCGCCCTCACCCGCAGCTACCGCGCGGGAGGCGAAGACCTCGCCGAGCTCGTGAACCGGCGCTTCTACGGAGGTCGCATCGACGCCCTGCCGTGGGCGGGAACCTTCCTCGGCCACGGCAGTCTGGTGCTCGACTACGTCGACGGCACCGGAATGCCCGACCCCGACTCCGGAGCGGTGGAGAGCATCGACGCCGAGGTGCAGCGCGTGCTGGAGCTCGTCATCGACCACGCCGAGTCGAAGCCGCGCGAGTCGCTCATGGTGGTGACCGCGAGCGCGAAGCACGCCGTGCGCGTCATGCAGGCGGTGCTCGATGCGATGCCGTCACGGCCCGCGCTGAACGAGTTCGTGATGAGTGAGCGAGCGGAGCCCTTCGCCGTCTCGACGATCGAGAGCGCCGTCGCGCAGAGCCGTGACCGGGTGATCTTCTCGATCGGCTACGGCCGCACCCCGCACGGGCGGGTGCTCAGCGACTTCGGCGCCCTCGGCAAGCCGGGCGGAGCGCGACTGCTCGCCGTCGCGATGACGCGCGCGCGCCGCTCCCTCGTGATCGTGAGCTGCTTCCGGCCGAGCGACGTCGACGACGATCGGATGGAGCACGGCGCGATCGCGCTCGCCGAGATCCTCGCCGAGATCGAGGCGCGACGCGCCGAGCCGCCGGTGCCGGACGACTCCGACCCGATGCTCGTCGACCTCGCCCGCCGACTGGCCGCCCGCGGACTCCGCGTGGCGCTGGGCCACCGCGGCAAGCTCGGACTGGTGGCCGCGCACGGCGGCACCTGCATCGTGGTGGAGACCGACGCCGTGCTGCAGGGGCGCTCGCTGCGCGACGCGCTGCGCCTGCGGCCCGAGGTGCTGCGTCGGCTCGGCTGGCACTACGCGCGCGTGCATGCCTTCGAGCTGTTCCGCGACCCCGACGCCGTCGCCGACCGCATCGCGAAGCTCGCGGGGCTCGCGGCGGGCCCCGTCACGGAAGACATCCCGGTCGTCTCCGGTGCTCGACTCGACTGACACCCCGCCCGAGCCTCCTGCGTCAGACGGGCCGGTGGCGGGTGATCCCGTTTCCGGTGCGCCCGCACGAGCGCGACGGCGTCGCCGGGTGACAACGGCGCCGCCGCCGGGCACGGATCCGACGCCCTCGGCCGAGCCCGCACGGCATCGCGACGGCGAGAACGACGATCGCCTGCGCGGCGACAAGCCCCCGCACTATTAGAGAGCGGTCGCGGCGGACCGCTCGGCTCAGGAGCTGGACTGGGCCTTCAGCAGGTCGCGGATCTCCGTCAGCAGCTCCTGCTCGGTCGGCGGAACGTCCTCGGCGACCGCCGGCTCGCCCGCCGCGGCGCGCGCCTCGGCGCGACGGCGGAAGATGTTCATCGGCAGCACGACGCCGAAGTAGATGACCGCGGCCACCAGCAGGAACTGGATGAGCGCCGACAGCACGAGACCCCAGGCGAGCACGATCGCCTCCTGGTCGCCGCTCGCCTCCCGCAGGGTGATGCCGACCGTCGCGATCGCGTCGGCGTTGAAGATGATCGCGATGATCGGGTTGAAGATGCCCGAGACGAGGGCATTGACGATCGCGGTGAACGCCGCGCCGATCACCACGGCGACCGCCAGGTCGATGACGTTGCCGCGGACGATGAATTCCTTGAAACCCTTCAGCACGGGATCTCCTTTCGAGGGTGGCTAGCTCGCGGACGGGGTCGACGCCGCCGGCGTCGAGGAGCTGGAGCCGGAGTCGGACTTTGAGCCACTTGAGCCGCCGCTGCCTGAGCCGCCCGAGGAGGCGCGGCTGTCGGTGCGATAGAAGCCCGAGCCGTTGAAGGTCACCCCGACCGCGTTGAACAGCTTGCGGAGCTTGCCCTCGCAGGTCGGGCACTCGGTGAGCGAGTCGTCAGTGAAGGCCTGCTGGATGTCGAAAGCAGTGCCGCACTCGGTGCAGCGATACGAATAGGTGGGCATACGTCCTCAGTGGGTCCCGGTCCGGCTCAGTCGTGGGCGGAGCAGGTGACGATGCCGCGAGGCATCACCACCCCGTCGATGGGAACGTCGTGGCGCTCCCGCGGGACGTCGTCGACGAACTCCTCGTCAAAGATCACAGCATAAACGGGAGGGCGGCGCTCCATCGATCCGAGCGTCTTGTCGAAGTAGCCCTGACCCCAGCCCATGCGGGTGCCGTCCGGGGCGACGCACGCCGCCGGCACCAGAATGAGATCGACGTCGTTGATCGCGATCGGGCCGAGCAGCTCGCCTCCGGAGGTCGGCATCCCGACCGCGTCGAGCTCTTCGTGCTCGTCGTCGAACGGCGCCCAGTCGAGCAGGCCGTCCTCGCGCGAGACCGGCAGCAGCACCTGGATTCCCTCACCGTCGGCCCAGCGCAGGAACTCGCGCGTTCCCGGCTCGTCGGGCAGGGAGAGGTAGGCCGAGAGGGAACGGGCGCCGGTCTGCTCGACGAGGGTGCGCAACTGCGCGGTGAGCGCGGCCTCGGCGTTCTGGCGCTCCGTCGAGGTGCGAATGCGTCGTCGCTCGCGCAGTTCCGCGCGCAGGGCGCGCTTTTCGTCCGCTACCACGTCCGGCATCCTCCGAGTCTACGGGGCGCGGAGACAGATAACCTTGTCGGCATGACTTCACGGATCACCAAGGCCGTCATCCCCGCTGCCGGAATGGGAACTCGCTTCCTTCCGGCCACGAAAGCGATGCCGAAGGAGATGCTGCCGGTCGTGGATGCTCCGGCCATCCAGTACGTCGTGCAGGAGGCGGTCGCGGCTGGCCTCCACGATGTGCTCATGATCACTGGTCGCAACAAGAACGCGCTCGAGAACCACTTCGACCGCGTCGGCGAGCTCGAGCAGATCCTCATGGACAAGGGCGACACCGCCAAGCTCGCCAAGGTCAAGTACGCCACTGACCTCGCCGATGTGCACTACGTGCGCCAGGGCGACCCGAAGGGTCTCGGCCACGCGGTGCTGCGCGCCAAGATGCACGTCGGCCACGAGCCGTTCGCGGTGCTGCTCGGCGATGACATCATCGACGACCGCGACGTGCTGCTCAGCCGCATGCTCGAGGTGCAGCAGGAGCGCAACACCTCCGTCGTCGCTCTGCTCGAGGTCGACCCGAGCGCGACGCACCTCTACGGCATCGCGACGGTGGAGAGCACCGACGAAGACGACGTGGTGCGGATCACCGGCATGGTCGAGAAGCCCCCGGCCGGCGAGGCGCCGTCGAACCTGGCGATCATCGGACGGTACGTGCTGCGCCCCGAGGTGTTCGACGTTCTCGAGCACACGGCGCCCGGCAAGGGCAACGAGATCCAGCTCACCGACGCGCTGCAGGAGATGGCGGCCGACAGCGAGAACCTCGGCGGCGTCTACGGCGTCGTCTTCCGCGGACGGCGCTACGACACGGGCGACAAGCTCGACTACCTGAAGGCGATCGTCCAGCTCGCGAGCGACCGCTCAGACCTGGGTCCCGACTTCCGCCCCTGGCTCAAAGAGTTCGCCGCTACGCTGACCGAGTGAGCAGTATTCCGACGCTGCGTGAGGGCGAGGTCACGATCCGCCCCATTCGCGTGCGGGATGCGCGCGCCCTGGAGCGCGAGCTGATCGCCAACCGGCGCTGGCTGCGCCCGTGGGAGGCGACCAACCCGCACGGCCCGCTGTCATTCGACACCCGCGCGGGAATCCGCTCTTTGCTCTCCAACGCACGCGCCGGATCGGGTCTGCCGTTCGCGGTCGAGCTGGAGGGCGATTTCGTCGGGCAGCTGAACATCTCCGGGATCAGCTATGGATCTCTGTCCTCAGCGACGATCGGCTACTGGGTGGCGGAGCGCGCGGCGGGTCGCAGCGTGACGCCGACCGCCGTCGCCTTGGCAACCGACCACTGCTTCTTCGGCGTCGGTCTGCACCGGATGGAGATCTGCATCCGTCCCGAGAATGCCGCCTCGCTGCGGGTGGTCGAGAAGCTCGGCTTCCGCTATGAGGGCCTGCGGCGCCGGTTCATTCACATCAACGGCGACTGGCGCGACCACTTCTGCTTCGCCCTCACCGTCGAGGAGGTGCCGCAGGGCGTGCTGCGCCGCTGGCTCGACGGCAAGGTGCCCGCCGGCGCCGGGCGGGTGCCCGACGCCGACCGGCATCTCGCCCAGGCGCCGCTGCGCCTCGGCTGAACCCGAGAGCGAGCCGGACGTCTCGGCCGCGGTCTGAGCCCCTCGCAACGAGGCGGGAGAGCGCGAAGCCCGGCGGTATTGCCAGGCGAGTGCCAGGCTTCGTGCCGCGCGCCTTCAGGCGGTCGCGCGTCGCGCTCCGTACCCTCGTGGCATGGACCTCACAGGGGCAGGGACGACGGTCATGCTGGCCGCCTCTGCTCTGCTGTGGTTCTTCTACTTCGTTCCGAGCTGGATTCGGCGCCGCGAGTACCTCGCCACCGAGCGCACGGCGACCCGCCTGCAGCAGACGATGCGGGTCCTGGCCGAAGCGGCCGAGGTGCCGGATACGGTGCGGGTCGAGGCGAGCATCCACGAGGCGGCCAAGCAGGAGCGCATCCGGCTCGCCCTGGAGCGCCAGGCCGCCCGTGCCGCCCTGCGGGAGGCCGAAGCGGCCGCGCGTGCGCAGCGGGAGATCGAGCAGGCCCGCACCCAGACCGACAAGATCCGCGCGCGCACCGTGTCGGCGCCGCGCGACGGCATGATCTCGCTGACCCAGCGTCTGCGGCGGACGCGCCGTGCCGCCGGCCTCGTGCTGCTCGCGGCAGTCGTGCTCGCCGGGGTTCAGCTCGGTGTGAGCGCGACCTCCGGCTTCGCGCCTGGCGCGGTGGTGCTGCTCGCGGGATGCGCCGTCGCCGGGATGGCCTCGTTCCTCGTTCAGGCGCGCGTCCGGGTGCGCCTGGCCAGCGTGCGCCGCGTGGTGCCGAGCGCGCCCCGCGTCGCGCGGCCGGTCGACGTGCCCCTCGACGTCGCCCCCGAGCAGCGCGCGTGGACGCCGGTGCCGCTGCCGAAGCCGATCTATGTCGAGCACCCGCACGCCGCGCGAGTGCGTCCGACGCTGGGCGCGCCGACGATGGATTCGGGCGCTCTGCTGCGCGCCGCGGCGGCGGAGGCGGAGCACGCCCTGCGCGAGGCGGCCGCCGAGCCCGAGGTGGTGCAGCTCGCGTCACGCCCGACCGCCTCGAAGTCCACGCCGCCGAGCCGCTACGCCAAGATGGGGATCGTCGACGACACCCCGGTGTCGGCGCCCGACCTCGACGAGGTGCTGCGCCGCCGCCGCAACGTCGGCTAGCGACCCGCCGCCGCGCGCAGCTGCCGACGCAGCAGCCACTTGTCGAGCTCGACGACGCCGAGCACGCTCGTGCCGAGCGCGGCAGCCGTCAGCCACATCGGCATCGTGAGCGGCGCCAGGCCCAGCACGAGACTGCCCAGCGGCGACATCACCGCGAGGATGTGCAGCGCGAGGGTGCCGAGTGCTGCGGCGAGGAGCAGCCGGTTCGTCCAGGGCGCCTGGCGGAACACCGATCGGCTGGCCGACCGCGAGTTGAAGGTCTGGAACAGGTTGAGGAACGCGAACACCGTCAGTGCGAAGGTCCGGGCCACCTCCAGCTCGGCGCCGCTGGCGAGCATCACCTGGAACGACGCGAGCACGAGCCCGCCCATCCAGACGGCGGTGACGGCGATGCGCGTCCACAGGCGCCGGGTGAGCAGCCCCGCGTCGGGGGAGCGCGGCGGGCGCTCCAGCTCGTCGCCCTCGCCGCGCTCGAAGGCGAGCCCGACATCCTGCACGCCGTTGGAGACCAGGTTGAACCAGATCATCTGCACCGGCAGGAACAGCAGCGGGGAGTCGAAGAGCAGGTTGCCCATGACCGCGACCAGGGCGGCGACACCCGTCGAGATCAGGAAGAAGGTGGCCTTCTGCACGGCCGCGAAGGTCACCCGACCTTCGCGCACCGCCGACACGATGGTCGAGAAGTTGTCGTCGGTGAGCACCATGTCGGCGGCATCCCGCGCGACGTCGGTGCCCGAGCGACCCATCGCGACGCCGAGCGACGCGGCCTTCAGCGCGGGGGCGTCGTTGACGCCGTCGCCGGTCACCGCGACGATCTCGCCCGCCGCTTCGAAAGCGCGGACGATGCGCAGCTTGTCGCGCGGCGTGACGCGCGCCGCGATCCGCGAGGAGCGCAGACGCTCCACGAGCGCCGCGTCGTCGAGCGCGTCGAGGTCGGCGCCGGTCACCGGCTTCCCGATGTTGCCCAGACCGAGCCGGCGCCCGATGGAGGCCGCCGTGCTCGGGTGATCGCCGGTCACCATCATGACGAGCACGCCCGCGCGTCGGCACGCGGCGACCGCCTCGGCGACGCCCGGGCGCGGCGGGTCGCTCATGCCGAGCAGTCCCACGAACTCGAGGTCATCGAGCGAGGCGAGGGCGTCGTGTGCGGACTCCCCGGGCGCGAGGCGGCGCTCGGCGACGGCGAGCACCCGCATGCCGTCCTCGGCCATCGCGTCGTGGGCGGCGAGCACGCGGTCGCGGTCGAGCGGTTCGCGCCCGTCGGTCCCGGTCATCCAGGTCGAGAGTTCGAGCAGCAGGTCGGGGGCGCCCTTGACGAGCACGACGTGCGCGTCGCCGTCGGCGGTGACCGTCGTCGAACGGCGATGCTCGGGCTCGTAGGGGAGGTGGGCGAGCGGGGGAGCGTCGAAGCCGTCCGCCGAGACGGCGCCGCGGGCGAGCGCCAGTTCGGCCAGGGCGACATCGACCGGATCGCCGATGACCTCGCCGCTCTCCGGGTCGCGCCGGGCATCGTTGCTCAGGGCGCCGACCTGCGCGACCCGCCGGCAGCCGGCCGGCAGCTGGGTGTCGGGAAGGCTCAGGAGCCCGGCGTCGACCTCGTCGCGGGCGGTCCAGACGCGCTCGACGGTCATCCGGTTGACGGTCATCGTGCCGGTCTTGTCCGAGGCGATGACGGTGGTCGAGCCGAGCGCCTCGACCGCCGGGAGCGTGCGCACGAGCGCCCGGTGCCGCGCCATGCGCGACACCCCCAGGCTCAGCGCGATGGTCAGGACCACCGGGAGGCCTTCGGGGATCGCGGCGACGGCGAGGGCGACCGCCTGCAGGAACGAGTCGGCGAAGCTGAGTCCGGTGAGCAGCGAGCCGCCCAGTGTGATGAGGGCGGCGATGCCGACCGCGATGCCGAGCCGACTCTCGAAGTGACGCATGAGGCGCTGCAGCGGCGTGGGGGTATCGGAGGCGCGCACCATCGAGTCGATCTCGCCGATCGCGGTGCGGGCCCCGGTCGCGACGACCAGCCCGAGCGCACGTCCGGCAACGACGAGGGTGCCGCTCCACGCCATTCCGGAGCGCTCCGCGAGGGGAGTCGCGGCGTCGAGCGCCGTCGTCGACTTCGTGACGGGAAGGGACTCGCCGGTGAGCAGCGACTCGTCGATGCGCAGCTGGTTGGCATCCAGCAGGCGCAGGTCGGCGGGGACGCGATCGCCGGACTCCAGCACGACGAGGTCGCCGACGACGAGCGAGGAGGCGTTCACGGCACGGACGCCGCCGGCACGGCGGACGCGGCAGCGCAGCACCGTGAACTCGCGGAGGGCCGCGACATCGCGGGCGGCCTTGCGCTCCTGGGCGTAGCCGAGGGTGACGTCGAGGAGCACTGCGATGCCGATCGCGATGGCGTCGACCCAGCGCTGCAGGATCGCGGTGACGATCACTGAGGCGACCAGGAGCTGGATGATCAGGCTGCCGAACTGGCGCGCCAAGGTGGTCGGCCAGCGCTCGATGTCGCTCGTGCGCAGCTCGTTGGGGCCGTCGCGCCCCAGGCGGGCGGCGGCCTCCGCCGCGCTGAGGCCGAGTGCCGAGGAGTCGAGTCGATCGAGCGCGTCGGCGACCTCGAGTGCGTGCCAGGCGGTGTTCTCGTCGGGTGTCACCGAGGACGGCTCCTTTCCGGGCATCGACAACCTCGCGGTCGCGGTCCTCACGCTAGGCGGCGCCGGGTCGCGGGGCGAGGGTCGAAGGTCCCAGAAGGGCGCGGTTCGAATCAGCGGGCCGCAAGTGGTATTCTGACGAGGTTGTTTTCGGGCCCTTGGCGCAGTTGGTAGCGCGCCTCGTTCGCATCGAGGAGGTCAGGAGTTCGAATCTCCTAGGGTCCACATCCTGACAACGTCACAGAACGCCCCGTGCTCGCACGGGGCGTTCTGCTGTGTCGGGCCGCATCGAGAGTTCCGCGGCCCGTGACACCACGAGCTCGGCGGCGCCGCAGCGCGCGCGGTCGAGCTCGCGGCCGGCCCGAGGTGCTGACGTCGGCTCTCCTCGGCGAAGCTCTTGACGTTCGTACTTTGTACGGCTATCGTGTCCGATACCACGTACTTAGTACGATCTTCCGGACGCGGCCCCGCCGCCTGACCGAGACGAGGACGAGAGATGACCACGCAGCACTCCACCCGCGCCGACGGCGCCCTGGAGACCTCGACGATGACCGCGATCACCCAGCACCGCTACGGCGGCCCGGAGGTGCTGGGGCTCGACACCTTGCCGGTGCCGACGCCCGGGCCTGCCGAGGTGCTCGTGAAGGTGCACGCGGGCGGACTCGACCGAGGCACCTGGCACCTCATGGCGGGCGAGCCGTTCGTCGTGCGGATGATGTTCGGCCTCGGGCGACCCACGCAGCCCGTGCTCGGCATCGACGTCGCCGGAGTCGTCGTCGCGGTCGGCGACGACGTGACCCGCTTCGCGGCCGGCGACGAGGTCTTCGGCATCGCCCGAGGCAGCTTCGCCGAGTACGCCGTCGCGACCGAGGCGAAGCTGGCGAAGAAGCCCGCCGCCGTCTCCTTCGAGCAGGCCGCGGTGACCCCCGTGTCCGGGCTCACCGCACTGCAGGCGGTCCACGACCGGGGCGGCGTCGCGCCGGGACAGCGCGTGCTCGTGATCGGCGCCTCCGGCGGTGTCGGCACCTTCGCGGTGCAGCTTGCCGCGGCGGCCGGGGCCCATGTGACGGGCGTCGCGAGCGCGGCCAAGCACGAGCTCGTGCGCGACCTCGGCGCCGCCGCGGTTCTCGACTACGCCGTGACCGACATTGCCTCGCTCTCGGAGCGCTTCGACCTGATCATCGACATCAACGGGCGAACCAAGGTCGGAGCTCTGCGGCGACTCCTCACCTCGCACGGCACCGCGGTGCTGGTCGGCGGAGAAGGCGGCCGCGGGCCCCTCGGCGGGGCCGAGCGCCAGCTGCTCTCTCCGCTCCACGGGCTGTTCCGCTCGCAGACGATCACGGGGATGCTCTCGACCGAAGACCAGGGCGGCATCGAGCGGCTCGGCGAGTTGCTCGCGGCGGGCACGATCACTCCGGCCCTTGGCGCGACCTATCCGCTCGCCGACGCGCCGCGGGCGATGGCCGACCTGATCGCCGGCCGAATCTCGGGCAAGGCGGCGATTCGCGTCGTGTAGGCGGCTCGCCTGACCCGGAGGCGGGGCCGCGCTGTCGGGCGGAGGGCCCGCGCGACATGATGGAGACATGATCTCCACCGCGCTTGCCGTCGAGCTTCGTGCCGCGGGCGTGGTGTGGGCTCCCGTCTCCGGCGACGCCTTCCAGATCGCGCGCGACGACTTCGAGGGCGACGTGTTCACGGTGAGTGACATGACGATCGAGGCGCACCACTATCCGAGCGGCACCATCCTCGGCTTCAACGGCACGACCGAGTGGGCGCTCGACTCGCTCGCTCTCGATGATGCGGTGTGGCTGCCGCGCGAGGATCAGCTGCGCGATCTGCTGCGCGGCGCCTTCGTGTCGCTGCGCCGGGCGGCGTCCGAGGCAGGCGGGGCGACCCGCTACATCGTCGAGGCGCGCCTCGGTGGCAGGGTGCGAAGCTTCGAGAGCGAGGACCCGGCCGAGTCGTACGGGCTGGCGCTGCTGGCCCTCATCCGCGCGGCGGCGTGAGCGTCACTCCCAGTCGAAGTACCAGTCGTGCTCGGCGGCGTGAGCGTCACTCCCAGTCGAAGTACCAGTCGTGCTCGGCGGCCGCCCGCAGGCGCCGGGCCACCCCGAGCGCGCCCTCGCGACCCGGCTCTTCGGCCGCCCAATCCTCGATCCACTGCGCTGTGGCGCGCGCGTCGGCGGGGGAGAGCAGCTTGTTGTCCCAGCCGTGGAAGAGCCGACTGAAGACATCGTCGAAATGCTTGGTGGAGGAGCCGAGGAACGGCGGTGCGCTGTCGCTTGCGTCGAGCGCGGCGATGATCTCGTTGGGAAGCGTGATCGGGGCGAAGGGCGGCTCGACCACCTCACCGCGCCATCGTCGACTGGGGCCCCACGGAAGATAGCGCATCCCCCGACGTTACCGGCTCTCGCGGGGCGCGGATCACTCCGCCGACGACGCCGAGCGGCGGCGCAGCGCCGTGACCAGCACCACGATGCCGAGCGCCAGAAGCCCCAGGAACACCAGCCACGGCGCGACCACGCCGAGCACCACGAGGGCGCCGGCCCAGAAGGCGACGAACGCGCCCCAGCCCGCGGCGAGCCCTTCGAGGAAGGTGTCGGGGTCGGGGTCCGGTGCGGTGCGCTCGCTGCGCAGCTCGAGCGTCAGCGTCGACATGCTCACCTGGTCCGCCAGGTAGCGCTGCTGGGCCTCGAGGCTCTCCAGCTGCCCCTGGCGCGAACTGACCTCGGCCTCGAGGGCGATCAGATCCGCGATCTCGTCGGCGCGCTCCAGAAGTGCGTTCAGCCGCTCGATCGAGGTGCGCAGGGCGTTGATGCGCGCGTCGAGGTCCTGGCGCTCGACGGTGACGTCGGCGCTCCACAGCGCGACGGAGTCGGCGCGACCCAGCCCGCGCAGCTCGTCGAGGGTCGGGGTGAGCTGATCTGCGGGGATGCGCAGCACGAGCGTCGCGCTTCCGCCGCTGAACTCGGTCGGCGCGTACTCCTGGCGCGAGTCGACGCGCCCGCCGATGCGCTCGACGATGCGCACCGCCTCGCGGGCCGCGTCCAGTGGATCATCGACGGTGACGACGGCGGAGCCGGTGACGATGATCGAGCGATCGACGCTCTGGTCGGCGACCTCGCGGTCGGTCACACCACCGCTGGCGTCCTCGGCCTCGACCGGTCCCGCCACGCCCTGATCGGGCGCGAGCGACTCCTCGCTTGCGCCGAGAGCGCTGCACCCGCCGAGGGTGAGCACTGCCATCAGAACCAGTCCGCCGATCGCTGTTCGCCTCATGTGTCACACGCTAGGCATCCGGCTCGACGAGCGGAACCCAACGTTCCCCGCGACTCGGTCGTCGCCAGGTCACGATCCGATGACGGCGACGCTGGAGGTGGCCTGAGTGCCGTGTTCGAATCGGGTGAGAGCCGCATCTGCAGTGGTGCGCGGGGCCGTAACGTCGGGTCACGGCGGGCACGAGACGAGCCCCGTCGGAAATCCACTCACAAGGAGGATGACATGGGATTCATGGATGACGCCAAGGACGCCGCCGAGGCCACCGGAGAGAAGGTCGGCGACTGGGTCGACGAGCAGAAGGAGCGCGTCTCCGACAAGGTCGACGAGATGCAGGCCGAGGCCGAGGTGAAGAAGGCCGAGGCGCACCGCGACGAGGTGAAGGCCAAGAACGAGTACAAGGAAGACCTTCGCGACAGTTGAGCAGAGATCTAGGCTGAGGGGATGGGGTGGTTGCGTGAGCTGTTCGAACGACCGCCCCTTCTCCATGTCGCCATCGACGAGGGGGAGGGGCCGATCGTCGTGCTGCTGCACGGAATCGCCTCCTCCTCCGTCACCTTCGAGAACCTCGTCCCGCTGCTGACGCCGACCCGCCGGGTGATCGCGATCGATCTGCTCGGCTTCGGCGCGTCGCCGGCGCCCGCGGATTCGGAGTTCACGGTCGAGGACCATGTCGCGGCGCTGCGCCGCACGCTGCGCAGCACGGTCGGGCGCGAGCCGTTCATGCTGGTCGGCCACTCGATGGGATCGCTCATTGCGACCCGCTACGCCGCGCAGTACCCGAACCGGCTCGAGCGGCTGGTGCTGGTGAGTCCGCCGATCTATCTGCCGCCCGAGAGCATCGGCACCCCGTGGGATCGCGCCGCGGTCGGCCTGTATCTGCGTGCCTACGAGTACCTGCGCGATCACAAGGAGTTCACGATGCGCAGCGCCGCGCGGCTGGCGGCGATCTCGCCGATCAAGAACGTGCTCGAGGTCTCGGAGCGCAACTGGCGGGCGTTCTCGCTGTCGCTGAAGAACGCGATCGAGAGCCAGACGATGGTGAGCGACCTCGCGGCGGTGCGCGCCCCCATTGAACTCGTCTACGGCACCTTGGATCCGTTCCTCGCCACGAGCGGGATCCGACTCGCCGAGCAGCTGCGCTCGGTGACCGTGCACCGGGTCGACGGCAACGATCACCTCGTGCGGCCGCGGTTGGCGCGCGTGGTGGCGACGGCGGTCCTGGCTCGCCCGCGCCGCGCGACGCACGACTCCGCCATGCCGGCCGGCGCCTCCTCCGCTGGTTAGGCTCGCGCTATGGATACACGGATTCTCGGCCGCACCGGTCGCGCTGTTTCGGCGATCGGCCTCGGCACCTGGCAGCTCGGCGCCGACTGGGGGGATGTCTCGGAGACGGACGCGCTGCGCATCCTCGACGCCGCGTTCGAGTCGGGAGTCACCTTCTTCGACACCGCGGATGTCTACGGAGACGGCCGCAGCGAGCGGATGATCGCCGCCTGGCGGCGGGCGAACCCCGAAGCGGCGGTGATGGTGGCCACGAAGATGGGCCGCCGCGTGGAGCAGCGACGCGAGAACTACGTGCTCGATCACTTCCGCGCCTGGACGGAGCGCTCGCGGCAGAACCTCGACGTCGACACGCTCGACCTGGTGCAGCTGCACTGCCCGCCGACCGATGTCTACGGGAGCGACGAGGTGTTCGACGCGCTCGACACCCTCGTCGATGAGAAGGCGATCGCCGCCTACGGGGTGAGCGTCGAGGAGACCTCGCAGGCCCTCACCGCGATCGCCCGGCCGAACGTGGCGAGCGTGCAGATCATCCTCAACGCGTTCCGGCTCAAGCCGCTCGATGAGGTGCTGCCCGCGGCGGGCGACGCGGGCGTCGGCGTCATCGCCCGCGTGCCGCTCGCGAGCGGGCTGCTGAGCGGTCGCTACACGCGCGAGACTGCGTTCGCCGCCGACGATCATCGCAGCTACAACCGCGACGGCTCCGCCTTCGACGTCGGCGAGACGTTCTCGGGCGTCGACTACGAGGAGGGGCTGGAGGCCGCGCGCGAGTTCGCCGAGCTGGCCGCCTCGCGCGGACTCGAGCCCGCCACCGCCGCGCTCGCCTGGGTCGCGCAGCTGCCGGGCGTCACCACCGTGATCCCGGGTGCCCGCACCGTCGAGCAGGCCCGAGCCAACGCCGCCGCCGGCGAGGTCCCGCCGCTCGGGAGCGAGTTCATGGCCGCCGTGCGCGAGCTCTACGACCGTCGCCTGCGCGCCTCGATCCACGGGCGGTGGTGAGCGGCGCCCCGGCGGCTGCTCCGACGCGCCTCGGGCCGGAGTTCGCCAAGCTCTTCACCGCCAACCTGACCTCGAGTCTCGGCGACGGGATCGCGAAGATCGCGGCCCCGCTGCTGGCGGTGCAGCTGACCACCGATCCGGTGCTGATCTCCGGCGTCGCCGCGCTCTCGATGCTGCCGTGGCTGCTGTTCGCGATCCCGGCCGGCATCCTGATCGACCGGGTCGATCGGCGCGTGGCGCTCGCCGCGGCGAACTCGGTGCGCGCGATCCTCGCCCTCGGCCTGCTGGTGCTCGTGGCGACCTCGTCGCTCACGATCGTCTGGCTGTGCGTGCTCATCTTCCTGTACGGCGTCGGCGAGACCATCTACGACGGCTCGGTGCGGGCGGTCGTGCCGAGCATCGTGGCGAAGCCGCTGCTGCCGCGGGCCAACTCGCGCATCGAGGCGGGCGAGCTCATCGTGCAGAACTTCCTCTCCGGACCGTTCACGTCGCTGCTGTTCGCGGTGTCGGTGCTGATCCCGCTGGGCACCAACGTCGCCGCCTTCGCCGTCGCCGCGGGACTTGCGCTCGCCCTGCCGCGCGCCGCCTCGGGGCGCCAGTACGCCGCCAGCGGCTCGAGCACACAGCCCTGGTATCGGCAGTTCGCCGACGGCTATCGCTTCATCTGGGGCAACCGGATGCTGGTGACGCTGTGGTTCCTCAGCAGCTTCGTGGGGCTGTGCTTCACCGCCGCGACCGCCACCTGGGTGCTGTTCGTCGTCGATCACCTGGGCCTCGACGAGGCGCTGTTCGGGGTGTTCATGCTCACCGGGGCCGCCGGCGGGCTGCTCGGCAGCGCACTCGCGCAGCCGCTCAAGGAGCGACTCGGCGCCGGCCGCGCGATGGGTCTCGCCACGATCGTCGCGAGCCTCTCCCTGGTGCTGCCCGGGCTGGTGCCCCAGCTGTGGGCGGCGGCGGTGAGCGGGTTCGTCTCGGCGATGGCGCTGCTGGTCTGGAACATCCTGGTGATGTCGCTGCGTCAGAGCATCATCCCGGGCCGGCTGCTCGGGCGGGTGCACGGAAGCTGGCGCACACTGCTGTGGGGGATCATGCCGCTCGGGGCCGTCCTCGGCGGGCTGCTCGCGCGCATCGACATCACCCTGCCGCTGGTGGCGGGCGGAGCCGCGGCCACCGTCGCCGGTCTCGTGTTCTTCCGCTTCCTGTCGCGCCTGCCGAACCCGGAGGACGTCGACAACGGCGACGAGGCTGGACCGACGGATCCGCTCGTTCAGAGCTGAGACGGTCAGCTCGGCTGAATCGGGACGGGCTCCGTGTCGGGGATCGGGCTCGCGTCGCGGCCGCGCAGGTCGGGGTGGGCGCGACGGAACACCGTCGGCACGAGGAATCCGACGAGGGCGAAGGCCGCGCCGACCATGATGCCGCCGTCGGGACCGATCGCGTCGATCACGAAGCCCGCGATGGCGGCGCCGGCGGCGGCGCCGATCAGCTGCCCGGTGCCGATCCAGCCGTAGGCCTCGGCGGTGTCGCTGAACTTCACGCTCGCCGACACGATCGCGAACATGACGGCGAGGGCGGGGGCGATGCAGACCCCCGCGATCACGAGCAGCAGCGCCAGCGACCAGAACTCCCAGGCGAAGATCGCGAGCGTGGCGCCGACGAAGACGACGAACATGCGGCGGGCCAGTGCCCACGGCCCCACCGGGATGTGCCCGAAGGCGAGCCCGCCGGCGAAGGACGAGATCGCCCAGATCGCCAGCACGAAGCCGGCCTCGGCGCCGTGGTCGCCGAAGGTCGCGACGACGCCGGTCTCGATGGCGGCACAGGAGCCGATCAGCAGGAAGCCGGTGACGGTCGACAGCAGCACCGGGGGTCGGGCCAGCACCACGCCGAAACGGCGCTTGCTGCGCGGGATGCGGACCTGCCCGACCTCGGGCGAGAGGATGAACCACAGCCCGCCGCCGACCAGGAACGCGACGGCGGTGAGGATTCCGGCGACGGTCGAGACCTGCGTGCCGATGAAGGTGACGACGACGGGGCCGGCGACCCAGATGATCTCCTGCGCGGAGGCGTCGAGAGAGAACAGCGGGGTGAGCTGGCGCGAGTTGACCATCTTCGGGTAGATCGTGCGCACCGCCGGCTGGATGGGCGGGTTGCTGAGGCCCGCGATGAGGCCGGCGAGAATGTAGCCCCACAGCGGCATCGGGGCGAGGGCGACGGTGACGAGCGCGGCGGTGCTGACGGTTGTGGTGAGGATCAGCACGGGGCGCATGCCCCAGACCCCCATCCAGCGGCTGGTGAGCGGCCCCGACAGCGCCTGCCCGGCGCTCGTGGCGGCCAGCACGAGACCGGCCGCGCCGTAGGAGTCGAAGATCGCCTCGAGGTGCAGCAGAAAGCCGAGCGAGATCATGCCGCCCGGGAATCGGGCCAGCAGCTGGGCGGTGATGATGCGGGCGACGCCGGGGGTGCGGAGGAGGTCGGCGTACGCATTCATAGCCTTCCGAGTTTAGTCGGCGCGCGAGCCCGCTCGGCCTGTGGAAACTGTGCAGAATTCGGCGAAGTTATGCACATTCTGTGGACGACACGCCCACAAGATCTTGTGACTGTCGAGTGTCGGTAGCCCGATATATAGTGATCGAACCGCTCAGCCGGGGGAGTGGCTGAAACACCGTTCGTGACCGCGAACGGACCGAAGAATTGCAGGTCCGCACGACAAAAGGCCGGGTCTGCTGGGGAACGTGCGTGAGCCGCACGAGAGGAGTCCACACGTGTCGATCACGGTCGTGAAGCGCAACGGAGAGCGCGAGCCCTACGACGCCAACAAGATCAACCTCGCGATCGAGCACGCGAGCGCGGGCCTGGACGAGAACATCACCTGGGTCACGCAGATCGCGAGCGAGCTCGAGCTCACCCTGTTCGACGGCATCACGACGCAGCAGCTCGACGAGGCGGTCATCCAGGTCGCCCTGCAGAACGTCAAGGACGACCCGCAGTTCGACACCGTCGCGGCCCGCCTCCTGCTCAAGACGATCTACAAGCGCGTGCTCGGCGACTACACGACCGCCGAAGAGCTCAAGTCGCTGCACGCGAGCCACTTCCGCGCGAGCGTCGAGCGCGGCGTCGCCGAGAACCTGCTCGACCCGCGCTTCCCCGAGCTGTTCGACCTCGACCTGCTCGCCACCAAGCTCGAGCCGAGCCGCGACGAGCTGCTCAAGTACATCGGCGTGGTCACCCTCAACAACCGCTATGGCATCAAGGCGCGCAACGGCGACCCGCTCGAGGTGCCGCAGTTCTTCTGGATGCGCATCGCGATGGGCCTCTCGCTCAACGAGGCCGACCCGACCAGCCACGCGATCGCGTTCTACGACAAGATGTCGAAGCTCGAGTACGTCGCGGCGGGCTCCACGCTCGTCAACGCCGGTACGAGCTACCCGCAGCTGTCGAACTGCTTCGTCATGGAGATGCAGGACGACATCGAGCACATCGCCAAGAGCGTGCGCGACGTCATGTGGCTGACCAAGGGCACCGGCGGCATCGGCCTCTCGGTCACCAAGCTCCGCTCGCAGGGCTCGCCCATCCGCTCCAACAACACCACCTCGACCGGGCCGATCCCGTTCATGCACACGATCGACTCGGTGCTGCGCGCGGTCAGCCGCGGCGGCAAGAAGTTCGGCGCCCTGTGCTTCTACATGGAGAACTGGCACCTCGACTTCCCCGAGTTCCTCGACCTGCGTCAGAACTCCGGTGACCCGTACCGCCGCACGCGCACCGCCAACACCGCGGTGTGGATCAGCGACGAGTTCATGAAGCGCGTCCAGAACGACGACGACTGGTACCTCTTCGACCCGCTCGAGGCGCCGGACCTCAACGAGCTCTACGGCGCCGAGTTCTCGGCGCGCTACGCCGAGTACGCCGCCAAGGCCGAGGCCGGCGAGATGCGCATGTTCAAGAAGATCGGCGCGCGCGAGCAGTTCAAGTCGATCCTGATCTCCCTCCAGACCACGAGCCACCCGTGGCTCACCTGGAAGGACACGATCAACAACCGTGCCCTCAACAACAACACCGGCACCATCCACCTGTCGAACCTGTGCACCGAGATCTGCCTGCCGCAGGACGTCGACAACGTCTCCGTCTGCAACCTGGCCTCGATCAACCTCTCGACGCATCTCGCCGTCGACGCCGAAGGCACCCTCGGCTTCGACTGGGCGAAGGTCGAGGAGAGCGCGCGCCTCGCGGTCCGCCAGCTCGACAACCTGATCGACATCACCGAGTCCAGCGTCGACGAGGCCGACTACTCGAACCAGCAGAACCGCGCGATCGGCCTCGGCGTGATGGGCTTCACCGACGTCGTCGAGAAGCTCGGCATCAGCTACGAGAGCGAAGCCGCCTACGACCTGATCGACGAGATCATGGAGCACGTCTCCTACGCGGCGATCGACGAGTCGGCCGACCTCGCGAAGGAGCGCGGCGCGTACACCAACTTCGCCGGCAGCCGGTGGGCGCAGGGCCTGGTGCCCTTCGACTCGATCGCGCTCACCGAGGAGAACCGCGGTGTGCCGATCAACGTCAACCGCACGACCCGTCTCGACTGGGATGCCCTGCGCGAGAAGGTCAAGGGCGGCATGCGCAACGCGACGCTGATGGCGATCGCGCCGACCGCCTCCATCGGACTCGTCGCCGGCACCACGCCCGGTCTCGACCCGCAGTTCTCGCAGATCTTCAGCCGCGCCACGAGCAACGGCAAGTTCCTCGAGGTGAACCGCAACCTGGTCGAGGCGCTGCAGGGCGCGGGCCTCTGGGAGTCGACCAAGGAGCAGATCCTGCGCTCGCAGGGCGACATCCAGAACATCGCCGAGATCCCGGACGACATCAAGGCCGTGTTCAAGACGAGCTTCCAGCTCTCGCCCTACGCGTTCCTCGACGTCGCCGCGCGCGCCCAGAAGTGGATCGACCAGGCGATCAGCCGCAACATGTACCTCGAGACGCGCGACCTCGGCGACATGATGGACATCTATTTCGGGGCCTGGGAGCGCGGCGTCAAGACGACGTACTACCTGCACATGAAGCCGCGGCACACCGCCGAGCAGTCGACCGTCAAGGTCAACAAGTCGGTGCAGGTCGACGAGGGCGCCCCCGCCAAGCGCGGCTTCGGCGCGGCGTCGGCTCCGGCCGAGTCGGCCGCCGAGAAGCCGGCCGCCGCCCCCGCGCGTCGTGGATTCGGAGGCCTGTGATGGGTCCCTTCGACGACGTCGGCGGCTACGACGTTCCGGTCGACCCCATGGACGACCTGCAATGTGAGTCCTGCCAGTAGTTCCCCCCCCCCAATCCCCCCACCCGCGAAAGCGGCAGGCATGCCGGGTCCGGTCTCACCGTGACCCGGCATACTTGCCTCGCCACCCAAGCCAGAAGGACACACAGATGCCGATCCTCGGAACCGGAATCACGGAGGGCCTCCTCCTCAAGCCCGTCACCTACAAGTGGGCGATGGACCTCTACGACCAGGCGGTCGCCAACACCTGGTTCCCGAACGAGATCCAGCTCGGCGAGGACATCGCCGACTTCAAGAAGATGACCGACGAGGAGCGCCACGCGATCACGTTCCTCATGTCGTACTTCAACCCGAACGAACTGCTCGTCAACAAGGCGCTCGCCTTCGGCGTCTACCCCTACATCAACGCTCCCGAGGCGCACCTCTACCTCGCGAAGCAGATGTGGGAGGAGGCCAACCACTGCATGAGCTTCGAGTACGTGCTCGAGACCTTCCCGATCAACCGCGACGAGGCCTACAACGCCCACGTCGACGTGCCCTCGATGGCGCGCAAGGAGGAGTTCGAGGTCAAGTTCATCAAGCGGATGACCGAGCAGACCCTCGACATCACGACGACCGAGGGCAAGCAGGACTTCATCCGCAACCTCGTGGCCTACAACGTGATCCTCGAGGGCATCTGGTTCTACTCGGGCTTCATGGTGGCGCTGAGCTTCCGCCAGCGGAACCTGCTGCGCAACTTCGGCAGCCTCATGGACTGGGTGGTGCGCGACGAGAGCCTTCACCTGAAGTTCGGCATCAACCTGATCCTCACCGTGCTCGACGAGAACCCGGACCTGCAGACGCCCGAGTTCGCTGCCGAGATCAAGCAGATGATCCTGGATGCCGTGGAGATGGAGGAGCAGTACAACCGCGACCTGCTTCCCGGTGGCATCCTCGGCCTCAACGCCAGCTACATCAACCAGTACGTCAAGTACCTCGCCGACCGTCGCCTCGAGGAGCTCGGCTTCGAGCCCGAGTACAAGGTCTCGAACCCGGCGAAGTGGATGGCGGCGGCGAACGACACGCTGCAGCTGGTCAACTTCTTCGAGTCGACCAACACCTCCTACGAGTCGAACGCGAGCGCCTCGGGCGGCAAGAAGTAGGTTGCGGTGAGCGGGCTGAGCAGCCGCGAAGCGGCGCGGTGAGCGGGTTGAGCAGCCGCGAAGCGGCGCGGTGTGTGGGTTGAGTAGCCGCGAAGCGGCGACGCGAGTGGGTTGAGTAGCCGCGAAGCGGCGTATCGAAACCCCCTTGGGTTCGCGAGCAGCCGCGAAGCGGCCTAGCCCGCGAGCGCCTTCGTGATCCGCGGAACGCTCACCGGGCCCTGGGCTCCCAGGTGCTGGGCGAAGAGCGACAGTCGCAGCTCCTCGAGCATCCAGCGGGCGGTGCGGATCCGCTCGGGCGCTGCGAGCGGCAGCGGCAGCTCGCCGCCCGCGTCCCGGTAGTGCGCGGTGGCCTTCTCGACCTCGGTCTGCCACTGCCGATCGCGGCCGAGGTTCTCGGCCATCTTCTCGGCGCGGTGCGTGATCGCGGCGAGGTACACCGGCACGCGGCGCAGCCGTTCCAGTCCGGTGGACCGCACGAAACCGGGGTAGACAAGGCTGTCTAGTTGGGCGCGGGCGTCGGCGAGCGGCGACATCAGCGCCAGGCTCGACCGGGCCGAAATCGCCTTGTCGGCGACGCGCGCGGCGTCGAGCACTCGCGCGGTCAGCTGCACGGCCTCGAACACCCCGTCGATCAGTCCCGCCGAGACCTCGGCGCGCAGCGCCTCGAACTCCGGCTGCGTGAACGGCGCGCGGTCGCCGGCGGCCTGGTCGATCACGGCCAGCAGGGCGTCATCCAGCAGCGCCGCGGTGGAGCGGTAGGGGCTCGCCGCGAGCTGCAGCTTCTCGGCGCCGGTGAGGTGCTCCTGCACGTAGCCGAGCGGGCTCGGCAGGCTCAGCGCGAGAAGGCGCCGCACGCCGAACGGATGCGCCGCCGCCTGCTCGGCGGCCGTGCCGAAGACCCGAATCGCGACGCTCTGGCCCTCGTCGACCAGGGCCGGGAAGGCCCGCACCGTCGAGCCGCCCTGCTTCGCCTCGACGAGCTTCGGCAGCTCGCCGAGATCCCAGGCGGTGATGCCCGAGCGCTCCAGATCGCGCCCCGGGGTGACCGTCTCCGCGACCTTCGCGACGCTCGAACGCGCCCGTTCGGCGAAGCGCGCCTGCAGCTCGGCGAGGCTCTTCGACAGCCCCACGCGGCGGCCTCGAGCGTCGATCGCGGCGAACCCCATCCGCAGGTGCGACGCCACCCGCTCGAGGTCGAAGTCGGTGGGCGAGACGACAGTGTGCGTCGCGCGCCGGATCTCCTGGGCGAGCAGCTCGGTCAGCGGCGTCTCGGCGTGCTCGGGCAGCTCGGCCATGAGCTTTCGCGCCCAGTCGGCGGCGGGCACCACGTTCTTGCGGATGTGCTTGGGCAGGCTCTTGATGAGCGCCGTCACCAGTTCCTCGCGCAGCCCCGGCACCAGCCAGTCGAAGCCGCGATCCTCCAGCCGCGGCAGCACCGCGAGCGGAACCTCGAGCGTCACCCCGTCGTCCTCGGCACCGGGCTCGAAGCGGTAGGCGAGCCGCAGCCGCTGCTCGCCCGCCTGCCAGTGCGCGGGGAAGCCCTGCTCGTCGCGCTCGGGCGCGGCCTCCTCCTCGCCGAGCAGCGCCTCCCGTGTCATCGTGAGCAGTTCGGGGGTCTTCGTGCGTGCGTCGCGCCACCAGCGCTCGAAGCGCCGGACGTCGGTGACGTCGGCGGGAATCCGCCGGTCGTAGAAGTCGACCACCGCCTCGTCGTCGACCAGGATGTCGCGGCGGCGGGTGCGCTCCTCCAGCTGCTCGAGCTCGCGGCGCAGCGCCCGGTTGCGTCGGTCGAAGTCGTAGAGGGCGTTGCCGCGGATCTCGAACGGCCACTCGCCGGGCTTGCCGTCGACGCCGACGAGGGCGTGCCGGATGAACAGCTCGCGGGCCTGCTCGGCGTCGATCCGCGCCAGCTGGATGCGCCGCTTCGGCACGATCGGCACGCCGTAGAGGGTGACCTTCTCGTCGGCGACCGCCGAGCCCTGCCGCTTCTCCCAGCGCGGCAGCCCGTAGCTGCGCTTCACCAGGTGCTCGGCGAGCGGCTCCGCCCACGCCGGGTCGATGCGCGCGACGGTGCGGGCGAACAGTCGGCTGGTCTCCACCAGTTCGGCTGCCATCACCGCGGCGGGCGGCTTCTTGGCGAGCACCGAACCGGGGAACACGGTGAAGCGCTGCTGCCGCGAGCCGAGGAACTCCGTGGGGCGGCGTCCCTTCTCGCCCGGCTTCGCGCGCACCCGCTCATCGAGCAGCCCGATGCGGCTCAGCAGCCCGGAGAGCAGCGAGATGTGGATGGCGTCGGCGTCGGTGCTGGCCCCGCGGGCGACGATGCCGAGAGGTTTCCCGGCGCGCGCCAGCTGACGGTAGAGCTCCTGCCACTCGCGCACCCGCAGGTAGTTGAGGAACTCGGCCTTGCAGAGCCGCCGAAATGCGCTGCTGGAGAGCTCGCGCTGCTGGTGCTCGAGGTGGTTCCAGAGGTTCAGCAGGCTGATGAAGTCGCTCGTCGGGTCGGTGAAGCGGGCGTGCGAGGCATCCGCCGTTCCGCGCTTCTCCAGCGGGCGCTCGCGCGGGTCCTGGATGCTCAGCCCCGCCACGATCGCCATCACCTCGCGCGCGACACCGCGGCGCTCGGCCTCGACGATCATGCGGCCGAAGCGCGGGTCGACCGGCAGCCGGGCGAGGTCGCGACCGACCTTGGTGATGCGGGTGTGGCCAGTCGTCGCGTCGGCCGAGATCGCGCCGAGCTCCAGCAGCAGGTCGGTGCCGTCCTTGATGCCGCGCGCATCCGGCGGCTCGACGAAGGGGAACTCGGAGATGTCGCCGAGGCGCAGGTCGATCATCTGCAGGATCACCGCCGCGAGGCTGGTGCGCAGGATCTCGGGGTCGGTGAACTCGGGCCGGGAGTCGAAGTCCTCCTCCGAGTAGAGCCGGATCGCGATGCCGTCGCTCGTGCGCCCCGCGCGGCCGGAGCGCTGGTTGGCGCTGGCCTGGCTGATCGGCTCGATCGGCAGGCGCTGCACCTTGGAGCGGGCCGAGTAGCGGCTGATCCGAGCTGTGCCGGTGTCGATGACGTACTTGATGCCGGGCACCGTGAGGCTCGTCTCGGCGACGTTGGTGCCGAGCACGATGCGGCGGCGGATGCCGGGGCGTGCGCGCTCGAACACGCGGTGCTGCTCGGCGGAGCTCAGTCGACCGTAGAGGGGAAGCACCTCCGTGGTCTCGCCGGCCGCGCCGCGCGCGGTGAGGCGTCCGCGGATCGCGTCGGCGGCATCCCGGATCTCGTTCTCGCCGCTGAAGAAGACCAGCACGTCACCGCTGCCCTCGCGCTCCAGCTCGTCGAGGCCATCCAGCACGCCCTGCACGATGTCGCGATCGTCGCGCGTCGCGCCGTCATCGCTGTCGTCGTCGCCGGACTCGGCGACGAGCGGACGGTAGCGGATCTCGACCGGGTAGCTGCGCCCGCTCACCTCGACGATGGGGGCGGGGGTGCCGTCGGCGCGGGCGAAGTGCTTCGCGAAGCGCTCCGGGTCGATCGTCGCGCTGGTGATGATCACCTTGAGCTCGGGGCGACGCGGCAGCAGACGCGTCAGATAGCCGAGCAGGAAGTCGATCGTGAGGCTGCGCTCGTGGGCCTCGTCGATGATGATCGTGTCGTAGCGGCGCAGGTCGCGGTCGCGGTTGATCTCGGCCAGCAGCACGCCGTCGGTCATCAGCTTGACCGCGGTCTCGCGCTTCGTTCGATCGTCGAACCGCACCTGGTATCCGACAAGGGTGCCGAGCTCGACGGTGAGCTCTTCGGCGATGCGCTCGGCGACGCTGCGCGCGGCGATACGGCGGGGCTGCGTGTGTCCGATCTTCTCGCGCCCCAGCTCGAGCAGGATCTTCGGCAGCTGGGTCGTCTTGCCCGAGCCGGTGGCCCCCGCCACGATCACCACCTGGTTCTCGGCGATGGCGCGCGCGAGCTCCTCCCGCGCGGCGCTGACGGGCAGCTCCGGCGGGTAGGCGATCGGCGGCAGGTCGAGGGGCATAGCCGTCCAGGCTAGCGCCCCTCGACCCGCCTGCGCGTTACGCGGCCGGGGTGACCAGGCCCGAGTACTGCTCCAGGATCCAGGCGGACGTCTCCTCGGAGGTCAGCAGCTCGTAGAGCGTCGCGACGCGCGGGTCGTCGGCGAGCTCGGCGCGGGTGGCGAGGATGTTGAAGTAGCTGCTCTCGGCGCCCTCGGCGAAGAGCTGCAGGTCGCTGGAGAGCCCGGCGGCGGCCGCGAAGCTGAAGTTCACGATCGCGGCGTCCTTCTCGTCGAGCGCCTGCGGCAGGCTGGCGGCGTCGATCTCGCTGAACTCGAAGCCGCGCGGGTTGGCGGTGATGTCGGCGACGGTGCTCGGCGCGTCCGTCGTCTCGATCAGTCCGTGCGCGGCGAGCAGCAGCAGCGCGCGCGACTCGTTGCTCGCGTCGTTGGGCAGCGCGATGCTCGCGCCGTCCGGCAGGTCGGCGATGTCGTCGACGGTCTTCGAGTAGAGCGCGAGCGGCGGCAGGTAGACCTTGCCGACGGCGACCAGGTCGTCACCGGACTCCGAGTTGTAGAGGTTCAGGTACGGCTCGTGCTGGAACAGGTTGGCGTCGTTGGTGCCGTCGGAGAGCGCCTGGTTGGGGGTGACGTAGTCGGCGTACTCCTGGACGGTGATGGTGAGTCCCGCCTCCTCGGCCTGGCCGGAGTCAATGACGAACTGCAGGATCTCGGCGGCCGGAACGGCGGTGGCGCCGACGCTCAGCGTCGACTCGTCGTCGTCGGAGGCGGCGCCGCAGGCGCTGAGCGCGAGGGTCGCGGCGAGGGCGGCGGTGGTGGCGAGCGCGGCGCGCGAGAAGCGGTGGGACATGAGGGGCCTTTCGATGGTTCAGCGGTGGGAGAGTCGGGCGGCCAGGCGGTTGCCGAGCCACTGCAGAAGGTGAACGAGCGCGACCAGCAGCGCGACCACGGCGAGGATGTGGATCACGCTGTAGCGCTGGTAGCCGTTCACGTAGGCGAAGGAGCCGAGGCCGTAGTTGCCGACCACGGTCACGATCGCCGAGTAGTTCACGATGGTGACGAGCGTCGTGGTGAAGCCGCGCAGCAGCGCGGGCACGGCCTCGGGCACGAGCACCTTGACGAGCAGCTGCACCGGGGAGGCGCCCATCGCGGTGCCCGCCTCGACCAGACCGCTCGGCACCTCGCGCAGCGCGATCTCGGCGATGCGGGCGAAGAACGGCACGGCGGCGACGCACAGTGGCACGATGGCGCCCTCGAGGCTGAAGGCGCTGCCGACGAGGAATCGCGAGACCGGGATCAGCGCGACCATCAGGATGATGAACGGCACCGAGCGACCGATGTTGACGATCGTGCCGAGCACGAGGTTGATGCCGCGGCCGAGCGCGCGCGAGCCGAACGGAGCGGCGAGCACGCCGTCGGCATCGGTCGCGACGAGAATCACGCCGAGCGCGAGACCGCCGATGAGCGTGACCAGGCCGGTGACGACGAGCATGATGAGGGTCTCGCCGCTCGCGACGAGCAGGCCGTCGAACAGGCGCGGCCAGAACTCGGGATCGGTGGGGTCGATCATGCGGCACCTCCGTTCGCGGCGACGACGTCGACGACGTAGCCCTCAGCCCGCAGGCTTTCGATGGCAGCCGTCTTCGCGGTCTCGGTGCCGGGCAGCTCGAGGCGGATGCGCCCCGTCTGCTCACCGGAGACCGTCTCGATCATGGCGCCGAGGATGCTGATGTCGAGTCCGTGGTCGCGCGCGAGGCGCGCGATGACCGGGCGGCTCGAGTCGAGGCCCGTGAAGGTGACCTCGACGATCGTGTTGCCGCGCTCGGGGGCGTGCTCGCCGAGCGGGAAGAGCTGGTGCGCGATGCGCGAGCCGGGGGTCTGCAGCAGGTCGTGGATGCGGCCCTGCTCGACGATGCGGCCGTGCTCGATCAGCGCGGCCGAGTGGCACACCTGCTTGATGACCTCCATCTCGTGCGTGATCAGCACGATGGTGAGGCCGAGCTCGCGGTTGAGCTTGGCCAGCAGGTCGAGGATCGAGCGGGTCGTCGCCGGGTCCAGGGCGCTGGTGGCCTCGTCTGAGAGCAGCACCCGCGGGCGCGGGGCGAGGGCGCGAGCGATGCCGACCCGCTGCTTCTGACCGCCGGAGAGCTGGGCCGGGTAGGCATCCGCCCGGTCGGTGAGCCCGACCAGGTCGAGGATCTCGTCGACGCGTGCGCGCCGTTCGCGGGCGGGGACGCCGAGCACCTCGAGCGGGAGGGCGACGTTCTCGCGCACGGTGCGGCGCGACAGCAGCTGGAACTGCTGGAAGATCATGCCGATCTGGTGACGCTCGCGGCGCAGTGCGCGCTCATCGAGCGCGGTGAGGTCGGTGCCGTCGAGGATCACGCTGCCGGAGTCGGGGCGCTCCAGGAGGTTGAGCAGACGCACCAGGGTGCTCTTGCCGGCGCCGCTCTGCCCCACGATGCCGAAGATCTCGCCCTCGGCGATGCGCAGGCTGACATCATCGACCGCGTGCACCGGGCTCTGGGAGTCGGTGCTCGCGAAGGTCTTCACGAGCCGGTCGGCGACGATCACGCGCGTTCCTCTCTGCTGGTCGGGTTCGCGCGTCATCGAGCGGGGGAGGCATGGCCTCGGGACCCTCCGACACTAGAGCGCGTTCCCGCGCGCTCGAAATCGCGTGACGAAATGTTGCCGCGCCTCCTCCCCACCCCCGCTCCCCACCCGGCCTCTCTCAGATGAGCTGCCAATTGAACCTGGCGCCAAGCTGAATTGGCACCATGTTTTCGTGCATGTGTTCGAGGTGGTGGCGGAGCCGATCCGGCGGCGGCTCGTGGAGGTGCTGGCGTCCGGCTCGCACTACCTGGGCGATCTGGAGGACGTCATCCGGCACGAGTTCGGCGTCAGCCGCGCGGCCGTTCATCACCACCTGAAGGTGCTGCGCGCGCACGGCGCGGTGCTGCAGCACGACGACTGGCCGCGCAGCCTGTACGAGCTCGACTCGGCGATCCTGGAGCAGCTCGCGAGCGAGCTCGATCACTGGGACTACCTGTTCGATCGCCGCATCGGCTGGCGCACCCCGCAGGACCTGCTCCCCGACGAGACGTCGGGGCCGGCGAGCGCGCGCGGGTGGCGTGGGCACGGCCTGGATCCGGATGACCCGTGGCGGCGACCGTCCCGCCGCGCGAGCAACGGACGGCGCGCCGAATGGGAGGCACCGACCGGCGCGCCGCCGCCGAGTCGTGCCAGCATAGGAGCATGACGGTTCCCACCATTGCGCTCAACGACGGCCACCAGATCCCGCAGCTCGGCTTCGGCGTCTTCAAGGTGGACCCCGTCGAAACCGAGCGGATCGTGCTCGACGCGCTCGAGGTGGGCTACCGCCACATCGACACGGCCGCGGTCTACGGCAACGAGGAGGGCGTCGGTCGCGCCCTCGCCGCCTCCGGAATCCCGCGCGAGGAGCTGTTCATCACCACGAAGCTCTGGAACTCCGACCACGTTGCCGGCACCGCGCCCGCCGCGATCGCCGCGAGCCTGGAGAAGCTTGGACTCGACTTCGTCGATCTGTACCTGATCCACTGGCCGCGCCCCGACGCCGACAAGTACGTGGATGCCTGGAAGGCGCTGGAGCAGATCAACTCCGCCGGCCTCGCCCGCTCCATCGGCGTCAGCAACTTCCACGTGCCGCACCTGGAGCGCCTCGCGGCCGAGACCGGCACCGTTCCCGCGGTCAACCAGATCGAGCTGCACCCGGGCCTGGCCCAGAAGGAGCTGCGCGCCTACGGCGCCGACCACGGCATCGTCACCGAGGCGTGGGGTCCGCTCGGGCAGGGCAAGTACCCGCTGCTCGAGATGGCGCCGATCGCCGGGGCGGCCGCCGCGCACGGGGTCACCGCGGCTCAGATCGTGCTGCGCTGGCACCTGCAGCAGGGCATCGTCGTGTTCCCGAAGACGACCAGCCGCGAGCGGATGGCCGAGAACTTCGACGTCTTCGGTTTCGAGCTGAGCGGCGACGAGATAGCGGCGATCGACCGCCTCGACGCCGGACTGCGCCAGGGCGCGGACCCGGACACCGCCACCTTCTGATCCGCGCGTGCGGGACATGACCGCGGCGAGCTACCTCGTCGCCTCGGTGCCGTTGCGCCTCGCCACCTCGGGGGTCATGGTTGCGCTGCCGATTCTGGCGGCGACGGAGTTCGACGATCTCGCGCTCGGCGGGCAGCTCGTCGCGGCGACCCTGGGGCCGAGCGTGCTGGCGGCGCCGCTGGTCGGGGTGATCCTCGACCGGACGCGCCGCCCGAGCCACTGGATGCTCGCCGGGGCCGTGCTCACCGCGGCCTCGTACGCGCTCACCGCCGCGCTCGGAGACGTGCCCATCCCGCTCGTGATGATCGCGCTCGTGCTCAGCGGCATCGCCGCGCCGTTCTTCATGGGCGGCCTGTCGAGCTTCGTCGCCGACGAGTTCCCGGATGCCCGGCGCGGCTACGCGCACGACGCGCTCTCCTACAACGTCGGCTCGGTCGGCGGCCCGGCACTGGTCGCGGTGCTCGCCGTGGCCGGCTCCGCTCGCACCGCGCTGCTGGTGCTCGGCGCGATCTGCCTGCTCGGATGCGCCGGACTGTTCGCGCTGCGGCTCACCCCGCGCCCGGCGCCCGGGGTGGGTGCGCTGCGCACGATGGCGACAGGGCTCCGGCACCTGGTGGCGCACCGGCCGATCGCGATCGTGACCCTGTCGGGCACGCTCAGTCAGCTGGGCGCTGGCGGTCTGGCGGTCGCGGCGGTCGCGGTCGCGATCGAGCGCTCCGGCAGCGCCGAGCGGGCGGCGTGGATCGTCACCGCCTTCGCGGTCGGCGGACTGCTCGGCGCGCTGGCCGCCGCCGCGCGACGCTGGGGCTCCGCCCCGCCGATCGTCGTCATGGGCGCCGGATTCGCGGCGACGGGCGTGGCCACGATGGTGGCGGCGATCGACCTGGGGCTCGCGTGGACGGTCGCCGCGATCGGGGTGTCGGGGCTGTTCACCGCATCCAGCGCGGCGGCGATGCTGCTGCTGCGCAAGGAGCAGAGCCCGCTGGCGGTGCGCTCGCAGGTCTTCACGGTCGGCTCCGGCCTGCGCGCCTCGGCCGCCGCAGGCGGCGCAGCCGTCGCCGGAGCCCTCGCGCACGCGAGCGGCGGGACTCTGCTGGCCGTGATCGGCGCCGTCTGGGTGCTCTCGGCGCTCGTGCTGCTGGCATATCCGCGCGGCGCCGTGCCCCTGGCGACCGGGCCGATTCCTACCGGAGCTGCTTCTTCGAGCTGATCACGCCGGTGTCGAAGCCGAGCAGGTGCAGCCCGCCGTGGAAGCGCGCGTGCTCGACCTTGATGCAGCGATCCATCACGACCGTGAGGCCGTGCTCCTCGCCGAAGCGGGCCGCCTCCTCGTTCCAGATGCCGAGCTGCACCCAGACGGTCTTCGCGCCGATCGCGATCGCGTCCTCCATCACCTGCGGGATGTCGCTCGCGCGCCGGAACACGTCGACGATGTCGGGCACGACCGGCAGGTCGGCGAGCGACTTGTAGACCGGGCGGCCGAGGATCTCGGTCGCGTTCGGGTTCACGAAGTACAGCTCGTAGTCGCTGGACTGCGACAGGTAGGTGGCGACGAAGTAGCTGGAGCGGGCCGGATTCGCCGACGCGCCGACGATCGCCACCGACTTCGCGCGGCGCAGGATGCCGAGGCGCTCCTGCGCGCTGGGACCCACCCAGGTGCGCTGGCTGCGCATCAGCTTCGCGAGCGGCGAGCTCGCGGGCAGGCTGCAGCTCAGCCCGTTCGTCAGCTGGACCGTCTCCACCGAGTCGAACTCGCCGGCTGAGCCTGTCGAAACCGAGCCTGTCGAAACCGAGCCTGTCGAAACCGAGCCTGTCGAAACCCCTGTTGCACCCATGCCCGATTATCCCTCCACCGCGACCGTCAGCGCTCGATCGAGGTCGTAGATGATGTCGTCGACCTCTTCGATGCCGACGCTGATGCGGATCAGACCCGGCAGCACGCCGCCGTCGAGCAGCTGCTGCTCGGAGAGCTGCGCGTGGGTGGTCGACGCCGGGTGGATGACGAGCGTCTTCGCGTCGCCGATGTTCGCCAGGTGGCTGGCGAGCTCCACGTTCTCGATGACGCGCTGGCCGATCTCACGGCTGCTTGCCGTGCCGGAGGCGCGCACCCCGAAGCTGAACACTGATCCGGGTCCGAGCGGCAGGTACGCGTTCGCGCGTTCGTGATGCGGATGCGAGGCGAGCCCCGCCCAGTTGACGAACTCGACGCGGGAATCGGCCTCCAGGAACTCGGCGACCGCGCGGGCGTTGCTCACGTGCGCCTGCATCCGGTAGGGGAGTGTCTCGACGCCCTGTGCGAGCAGGAACGCGGAGTGCGGCGCGAGGGTCGGGCCGACGTCGCGCAGCTGCTCGGCGCGCAGCCGGGTGAGGAAGGCGTACTCGCCGAAGTTGCCGTGCCAGTTGAGTCCGCCGTAGTGGGCCGCATCCTCGCTGAACAGCGGGAAGCGCTCGCTCGCCCAGTCGAAGCGGCCCGACTCGACGACGACGCCGCCGAGCGTGGTGCCGTGCCCGCCGAGGAACTTGGTGGCGGAGTGGATGACGATGTCGGCTCCCCACTCGATCGGCCGGTTCAGGTACGGGGTGGCGACGGTCGAGTCGATGATCAGCGGGATCCCGGCGGCGTGGGCGACGTCGGCCAGGCCCTCCAGGTCGGCGATCTCGCCCGAGGGGTTCGCGATCGTCTCGGCGAAGATCAGCTTCGTCGTGTCGGTGATCGCGGCGGCGTAGTCGGCCGGGTCGGTGCCCGGCACGAAGGTCGTCTCCACGCCGAACCGGCGCAGCGTCACGTCGAGCTGGGTGACGGTGCCGCCGTACAGGCTCTGCGCGGCGACGATGTGGTCGCCGGCGCCCGCGAGCGAGGCGAAGGTGATGAACTCGGCGCTCAGGCCGGACGCGGTCGCGACGGCGCCGAGGCCGCCCTCGAGGGAGGCGATCCGCTCCTCGAAGCTGGCGACGGTCGGGTTCGAGACGCGCGAGTAGATGTTGCCGTACTTCTGCAGCGCGAAGCGGGCCGCGGCGTCCTCGGTGGAGTCGAAGACGAACGCGCTGGTCTGGTGGATCGGGAGCGCGCGCGAGCCGTGCACGGCATCCGGGATGTTGCCCGCATGGATGGCTCGGGTGCGGAACCCCCAGTTGCGGTCGGACGCGCGCGGGACCTCGGGCAGGGCGGAGTCTGGCATGCCGCCAGGCTACCGGCGCACCCTGCGCCTAGACCGTTGTGTTGCGTTCCGTTGCGTCGGCCCCGGTGCGCTCGCCGACACGCGCCCGCCAGGCGAAGTAGCCCCAGGCGGCGAAGGCGAGCGCGCCGAACACGGCGAGCACCACGTACCAGATGCCGACATCCGCCGGATCGGTCTCCTCCAGCGCGGTCGGCAGCACGATCAGCGAGAACCCGGTCGCGATCACCAGGAAGGTGCCGAACCACAGCGACTTGGAGGCCTCCCACAGCGTGCGGCCCTCGAGGAACGCCAGCGGAAGGATCGCGATCGCGACACCGGTGAGGCCCTCCGAGGTGATGGCGGCCAGGGTGTCGACGGTCAGCGCGCCCCAGAAGTCGTGCGGGTCGCCGGCGACGCTCAGCGCGGAGTAGCCGAACCAGGCGGCGATGCTCAGCGCGAAGACGCCCGCGAACTGCACGAGCGCCGCCCCGAGCTCGGCGCGACGTGAGGCGTTGAACATCTCGATGCCGATCACGACGCCGATGAAGATCCCGGGTGCAAAGCCGACGAGGCGCGAGAACACGACGCCGAGGATCGCGAACAGCACGATCGACGGCTGGATCGTGACGACGGAGGTCACCTTCCAGCCGCGGTCGACGATCAGCCCGGTCAGCCAGCTCACGCCGTAGAACAGGATGAAGAACGCGATCGCGAGCGAGAGGACGAGGCGCAGCGACACCAGGTCGAACCCGAAGGCCGGATCGCTGAAGCCGAACACGATGCTCACCAGAACGACGAGCACCGCGGCAGCGGCGGCGCGACTGCCGGTGAGGGTGATGAACCGGTCGCGCACCCGATCGGCGGCGGCCTCGACGCGCGCGATCCCGCGGCCCATCCGGCCGGTGTTCGACGACAGCGTCGCCGTCAGCAGCTCGGTCGGAATCGCGACCAGGAACAGCAGCGCCAGGGCGAGGGCGCCCGCGGCGGCGAGCAGCCCCGGATTGTCGAGGATGCGCCCGAACGTCACCAGCGCCTCGGTGAGCACGCTCGGCGCGGCTGGCTCGGTTCGGGGCGCGGCCTCGCCGCCCGCCGATCCTCCGTCGTCGTCGACGACGGAGGTGGGACCGGCCTCGTCGGCGGAGCTGGCGGGGTTCTCGGTGGGAAGGTCGATGACGATCGGCTGGGTGACGACCGAGAGCGCTCCGCTCTCGCCCATCACCACGATCACGAACTCGTGCTCGCCGGGCTCGACATCCTCCGGGATGACGGCGACGATGCGGAATCCGCCGTCGCTGTCGGCGGTCGTCTGCCCGAGCACCACCGGCGTGGAGTGCAGCTCCGCGGTCACCGGTGCGCCGGCGGGCGCCCCACTGCCGCTGAAGATCACGGCGTCGCCCGGGAAGTACGGTCCCGGCGAGACCGTGAAGCTGAGGGCTGTCGTCGTCGCTGACGCAGTCGTCGGCGTCGGAGCGGGCGCGGGGCTCGGGGGCGACGTCACGGCGACGCTCGCCACGGTGGTGGCGCTCCACGTCGAGTATCCCTGGAAGGAGCTGCCGTACTCGTCCGGCTCATGCAGGGCGTCGACGTCGATCTCGAAACCCTGCGAGCGGGAGATCGCGCGGTAGCTGTGCGTTCCCGCGCCGGGAGTGTCGGTACAGGTCCAGGTGTCGGATGCAGTGGCCGTGGTCGAGCACGCCTCGGCGCCCTCCAGTGTGAATACGCTCACCCGGTCGCCAGCACCGGCGGACCCGCTGAAGGTCACCGAGCCCGAGGAGCTCACGGTCGAGCCGAGCGTCGGGGCGCTCGGGATCAGCACGTAGTCGTCGCGGTAGTGCGTCTCCGCAGACTCGCCGCCGAAGAAGACTGTTGCCCACGAGTACACGTTCCAGATGCCCGGATCGAGTCCGTCCAGACCGCACTCGATGCTCGACGTGTCGCCCTCGGTCCCGCCGTGCTCGCAGGTCTCGACCGGGTACCCGTAGGAGTAGCCGCCTTCGCCGTCGCTCGTGACGCGGTGGAACGCGACTCCCGTCACGCTTCCGGCGGGGCCGGTGGCCCGCACATCGATGGCGGCGGCAGCGAGGGTGAGGGAGCTCGCCGGGCGGAACGCGGCGACGGCCACCTCGAGGGTGCCGGATCGCGGGGAGACCCCGTCGTGATAGCCGTCGAGCACGCCGGCGACGTCCGGGTCGTCGGCGAAGCCGCGCGAGATCGCGAAGGTGTCGAAGACCTGCAGGCCGCTGGGTGCGACCCCGGTGCACTCCCACGCTCCGGCCGCATCGGTGACGGCGTCGCAGAACTCGAACTCGCCGACGAGCTCGACAACCACGGTGCTGCCCTCGTGGACGGTGGGGAACGGGCTCTCCCAGGTCGGGTCGACGGTGCCGCGCAGCGTGAGCGAGCCGTCCGCATTCGCCACCGCGTCCGTGATCTCGGGGATCGCGGGCACGCGGACCAGGTCGCCGCGGTCGAAGGAATGGGTTCCGTTGTCGAAGTCGACGCTCGACAGCAGGTAGGTGCCGGGCATGGGGTTCGGCACGGCGCAGGCGACCTCGGGTCCGGCGTCGGGCCGGTCCTCCCCGTAGTCGCCGCTCCAGCCTGCCGGGCAGCGCCAGAAGCCGGTGGCCGAGTCGTTGTCGTACTGGCGCCAGGTCGCACCCGCGTCGCCGCCGGAGGTGGCGGTCGTGATCGATTCGAGCGAACCCGGGCCCGCCGAGATCGTCACCTTGGGCTTGTGTGGATAGATCTCGAGCGTCTGCCACGCGCTGGAGTCGGGGGTGCCGTCGATCTGCGTCGCCTCGATGCCGACGTCGTAGTAGCCCGGGGCGATCGGGTCGACGGTGCAGCTCCAGGTGCCGTCGAGGGCGACGCGGACGTCGCACCACGACGTGAACCCCTCGCCGTCCGAGTGGCCGAGGTCGACGCGTCCGAGCGCGGGTCCCGTGCCCGAGAAGCTCATGCCGCCGGTCTCGACCGCGGCGTCGGGCGCCGGGGAGCCGATCGTGGGTGCCTGCGTGCCGCCGCGCGTGATCGTGATCTGGTCGGTGCCGCCGATCTCCTCCTCACCGGCGAAGGTCTGCGCGGTGACGGTGTTGTCGCCGAGCAGCAGTTCGACGTCGCAGGACCATTCGGTGTCGTAGTACTCCAGCCATCCGGAGTCGCAGGAGCCGACGACGGTGCCGTCGTGGGTGGCCGTGACCTCGACGTAGCCGCCCGCCCCGCCCCAGTCCGCGACGGTGCCGCTGATCGTCGCCGTGCTGCCGGTCGTGGTCGCGCCGTCGCCCGGTGAGACGATGACCGGCGCATCGGGGGCGGCCATGGCGGCGGGCGCGGCTCCGAACACGATGACCGAGATCGCGAGCAGCGGCGCGACGAAGCCGACGGCGCGGCGATGCGGTGACGGCAGAGCAGGGGAGGAACGTGGAGCAGGCATGGGGGACTCCAACGGGACTCTGCTTCGGGTGCAGGGTGACAACACTGTAGCGCCGCCGCGCGCAGCGCAACAGGGTGAAGCTGAGTTTAAATCCAGCTGGTGAACCAGTAGTGCGCGCGCAGGTAGCCGATCGGAATCGGCTCGCCGATCCACAGCGGCCAGAAGAACACGCTGAGCGCGGCCGCGGCGACCAGGAACACCGCGACCAGCCCGCGTCCGACGGCGAACGCACGGCGCTCGGCACCCGGCGGGCCGATCAGCAGCGCGATCGCCGCCACGAGCGCGAGCACCAGAAACGCTTCGAAGGCGATCGTGTAGAACTGGAACACCGTGCGGTGCAGGTACAGCATCCAGGGCAGGTAGCCGGCCGCCATGCCGGTGAGGATGAAGGCCTCGGCGCGGGCCTCCCGGCCGTGCCGAAGCAGCCAGCCGAAGCGCACCAGCACCGCGACGAGCGCGGCTGTTCCCGCCCACCAGATCAGCGGATTCCCGAGGTCGAGGATCTCGGCCGCCGTGCCGTCGCCGAAGTCCTCGTAGTACATGCTCGTCGGCCGCACCAGCAGCAGCCAGCCGAGCGGGCTCGCCTGGTAGGAGTGCGGCGTGTTCTCACCGACGTGATATCCGTACATCGAGGCCTGGTAGTGCCACCAGTTCTGCACGTCGATGGGCACCCACGAGAGCAGCCCCGTCCAGGCCTCGCCGCCCCCCTCGACCCAGCGCCGGTAGTAGCCGCCGTCGGTGACGAACCAGCCGGTCCAGCTGACGACGTTGACGAGCAGCGCGAGCGGCACGAGCAGCACGGCGTTGACCGGCGCCTGGCGCAGCAGTGCGCCGCTGGCCCAGAGGTCCACGCCCGCGCGCCGGCGGTCGAGCGCGTCGGCCACGACCGAGTAGATCCCGAACACCGCCAGGAAGTAGAGCCCGTTCCACTTGACGGCCGAGGCGAGACCGAAGGTGAGGGCCGCGGCGAGCAGCCACGGTCTCGCCCAGAACACCGGTCCCCACTCCCGCACGGCCACCGTCCCGTCGCCGGACGCCGCCCAGGCGGCGAGTCGCCCGCGCGCCTGCATCCGGTCGAGCAGCATGAAGCACGCCCCGAGCAGGGCGAACAGGGCGAGGGCGCTGTCCAGCAGGGCGACGCGGCTCAGCACGATCGCGTTGCCGTCGATCGCCATCAGCCCGCCCGCGATCGTCGTCAGCAGCGGGCGGTGGAACAGCAAGTGGGCGGCGAACATCGTGACGGCGACGAGCAGGATGCCGGTCACGGCGATCCCGATCCGCCAGCCCCAGCTGGATTCGGCACCGAACGCGGCGAGCCCCGCGGCGATGATCCACTTGCCGAGCGGCGGGTGAGCGATGAACGACGGATTCGACGAGTAGACGTCCGGGTTGCCGCTCTCGAAGCTCTCGTTCGCGCCCTCGCCCCACGATCCCTCGTAGCCGAGGTTCATCAGCGTGTAGGCGTCTTTGACGTAGTAGGTCTCGTCGAAGACGAGCTCGTGCGGGCGGTCCAGCGCCCACAGCCGGGTCGCCGCGGCGACGGCCATGACGGCCGCCGGGCCCGCCCAGGTCGGAAGTCGCGAGACGATCACCCGCTCATGCTAGGAGAATGGACCCGTGCTCATCCTCGCCGCGACGCCCATCGGCAATCTTGGCGACGCCTCCCGCCGCCTGATCGAGGCGCTGCAGAACGCCGAGACGATCGCCGCGGAAGACACCCGCACGGCGATTCAGCTCATGCGCGCGCTCGGCGTCGACAACCGTCCGCGCCTGGTGGCGCTGCACGAGCACAACGAGCGGGAGCGCGCCGCATCGCTGGCCGAGGAGGCCCGGGATGCCGACATCCTGGTGCTGACGGATGCCGGAATGCCAACCGTGAGCGACCCCGGCTTCGTGCTCGTGCAGACCGCGGTCGCGGTGGGCGTGACCGTCACGGCGATTCCCGGACCGAGCGCCGTGCTGACCGCGCTCGCGCTCAGCGGGCTGCCGACCGACCGTTTCGCCTTCGAGGGCTTCGTGCCGCGCAAGGGCCGCGTCGCGGCGTTCCGGGCGGTCGCCGCTGAGCCGCGCACGCTCGTCTTCTTCGAGAGCCCGCACCGCATCGGCGACGCGCTGCGCGACGCGGCGACCGCGTTCGGCTCGGACCGCGCTGCCGCCGTGTGCCGCGAGCTCACCAAGCTGCACGAGGAGGTGGCGCGCGGCACGCTCGCCGAGCTGGCGGAGCGCTTCGCCGACGGCGCCCGCGGCGAGATCGTGCTCGTGGTCGCCGGCGCCGAACCGGTCGAGGCCTCCCTCGAGGACGGCGTCGGCCGCGTGCTCACCCTCGTGGCGGAGGGCTCGCGGCTCAAAGAGGCGAGCGCCGAGGTGGCCGAGCAGACCGGACTCTCGCGCAAAGAGCTCTACGACGCGGCGCTGCGCGCGCGCTGAGTTGGGCCGGACCGGTAACACCTCCGCGCCCTCAGTAGACTGACCCTCATGCCTGCAGGCGCCTCCTTCTACATCGCGACGCCCATCTTCTATGTCAACGACGTGCCCCACATCGGCCACGCGTACACGGAGGTGGCCGCCGATGTTCTTGCGCGCTGGCACCGGCAGGCCGGTGACGACGCCTGGCTGCTGACCGGCACCGATGAGCACGGCCAGAAGATCCTGCGCACCGCGGTCGCCAACGACACCACCCCGAAGGCCTGGGCCGACAAGCTCGTGGCGGAGGCGTGGCAGCCGCTGCTGCAGACGATCAACATCGCCAACGACGACTTCATCCGCACCACCGACGAGCGGCACGAGAAGGCCGTCGCGGTGTTCCTGCAGCAGCTCTACGACGACGGGCACATCTACGAGGGCTTCTACGAGGGCTTCTACTGCGTCGGCTGCGAGGAGTACAAGCAGCTCGACGATCTGATGGAGACCGAGTCGGGCGAGTTCGCCGGGCAGAAGCTGTGCAAGATCCACTCGCGCCCGGTGGAGATCCTGAAGGAGAAGAACTACTTCTTCCGGATGAGCGCCTTCGCCGACGATCTGATGAACCTGTACCAGTCGCAGCCGGACTTCATCCAGCCGGAGAGCGTGCGCAACGAGATCATGCAGTTCGTGCGCCAAGGGCTGTCGGATCTGTCGATCTCGCGTTCGAGCTTCGACTGGGGCATCAAGGTGCCGTGGGACGAGACGCACGTCGTCTACGTGTGGTTCGACGCGCTGCTGAACTACATCTCGGCGATCGGCTACGGCGTCGATGACGAGCAGTTCCGTCGGCGCTGGCCCGCCGTGCAGCTGGTCGGCAAGGACATCGCGCGATTCCACGCGGTCATCTGGCCCGCGATGCTGCTGGCCGCCGGGCTCCCGGTGCCGACGCGCGTATTCGGGCACGGCTGGCTGCTGGTCGGCGGCGAGAAGATGTCGAAGTCGAAGCTGACCGGCATCGCGCCGAGCCAGATCACCGACACCTTCGGCTCGGATGCGTTCCGCTACTACTTCATGAGCGCCATCACCTTCGGCCAGGACGGCTCGTTCTCGTGGGAGGACCTGTCGGCCCGGTACCACTCCGAGCTCGCCAACGGCTTCGGCAACCTCGCCTCGCGCGTGATCGCGATGCTCAGCAAGTACTTCGACGGCGTCGTGCCCGAGGCGGGACCGTCCGAGGATCCCGACCTCGCGATCCAGCGCACGGTGGCGTCCGCCGCCCTCAACGCGGATGCCGCGATCGAGCGCCTCGCCATCAACGAGGCCATCGACGCCATCTGGACGATCGTCGACGAGCTCAACGGCTACATCACCGAGCAGGAGCCGTGGGTGCTCGCGAAGGATCCGGCGACGCGCGCGCGACTCGGCACGGTGCTCTACACCGCGGTCGAAGGCCTGCGCGCGCTCGCCGTGCTGCTGCACCCGGTGATCCCCGAGGCGACCGCGAAGCTGTGGGCGGCGCTCGGCGCGGAGCCGGCGCTCGGCGTGCTCGAAGATCAGCAGATCCGCGAGGCGGGAAGCTGGGGCCAGCTGCCGACGGGAACGACCGTGTCGGCTCTGCAGGCGCTGTTCCCCCGCATCGAGGAGACCGCGGAGGTGGGCTCGGCGTGAGCGACTCCTTCCTCCGGGCGCGAGAGCACGCCGTCGCCGCGCGCGGCCGCGACTACCCGCCGCTGCCGGAGGCGCTCGTGGTTCCGGTCTACGACAACCACACGCACATGGAGATCGCCGACGGCGACGAGCCGCTCGACTACCGCGAGCAGCTCGACCGCGCCTCCAGCGTCGGTGTGCGCGGGGTCGTGCAGGTCGGCACCGACCTGGAGACTTCGCGCTGGAGTGCCGAGGTGGCCGCGCGCGAGCCGCGGGTGCTCGCCGCCGTCGCCATCCATCCGAACGAAGCGCCCGAGCTTGCCGAGCGCGGCGAGCTCGACGACCACCTCGCCGGCATCGCCGAACTGGCGGCGAAGCCGCGGGTGCGCGCGATCGGCGAGACGGGGCTGGACTACTTCCGCACCGAGAGCGACGAGGGCAAGGCCGCCCAGGTGCGCGCCTTCGAGGCGCACATCGCGATCGCCAAGGAGCGCGGACTCGCGCTGCAGATCCACGACCGCGACGCGCACCTCGACATCGTGCGCGTGCTCGACCGGGTCGGCGCCCCCGATCGTGTCGTCTTCCACTGCTTCAGCGGCGACGCCGCGTTCGCCGAGCTGGTCGCCCGGCGCGGCTGGTACCTCTCCTTCGCCGGGACGGTGACGTTCAAGAACGCGCAGAACCTGCGCGACGCGCTCGCAGCCGTGCCACGCGCCAACCTGCTGGTGGAGACCGACGCGCCGTACCTGACGCCGACGCCGTTCCGCGGTCGACCGAACTCCGCCTACCTGATGCCGCACACCGTGCGGGCGATGGCCGCCCACCTGGGCACGGATGCGTCGATGCTCGCCGCGCAGCTCAGCTCCAACACGGAGCTCGTCTACGGGAACTGGGACGACGAGCCGGTCGACGCGCCGCCCGGGCCCTTCGCGCCGCCGACGACGCCGATCGACCTCCCCCCGCTGGGCCCGCGGTGAGCCTGCTCGGTCCCGCCGAGATCCGCGACCTCGCGACCCTGCTGGACGTTCAACCGACCAAGAAGCTCGGCCAGAACTTCGTCGTCGACGCCAACACGGTGCGGCGCATCGTCCGCCAGGCGAAGATCGAGTCCGGCGACGAGGTGCTCGAGGTCGGTCCGGGTCTCGGCTCGCTGACCCTCGGCATCCTGGAGGCCGGGGCCCGGCTGACGGCCGTGGAGATCGATCCGCGGCTCGCCGCGCAGCTGCCGACCACGGTCGAGACGCTGCAGCCGGGGGCGCCGCTTCAGGTCATCACGGCGGATGCGCTGCGCGTGACCGAGCTGCCCGCACCGCCGCGCCGCCTCGTCGCCAACCTCCCGTACAACGTGTCGGTTCCGGTGCTGCTGCACCTGCTCGAGACCTTCCCGAGTCTCGAGTCCGCGCTCGTCATGGTGCAGGCGGAGGTCGGCCAGCGTCTCGCCGCCGCGCCGGGGTCGAAGGTCTACGGCTCCCCGTCGGCGAAGGCCGCCTGGTACGGACGCTGGTTCACGCAAGGGCAGGTCAGCCGCCAGATCTTCTGGCCGGTGCCGAACGTCGACTCCATCCTCGTCGGCTTCGAGCGGGGCGAGCGCCCCGGAACCGAGGAGGAGCGTCGCGCGACGTTCCAGATCATCGACGCGGCGTTCGGCCAGCGCCGGAAGATGATGCGCCAGGCGCTCGCCGAGCTGTTCGGCGGCTCGGCGGCCGCGAGCGCGCGGCTCGAGGCGGCCGGCGTCGAGCCGACCGACCGCGGGGAGCAGCTGACAGTGTCGGACTTCCTCGCGATCGCGCGCGCGGTGGCGTCTCCACACGCGTGAAGGCGTGATGCGCGGCCCGACTAGGGTTGGGGCATGGTGTCTCGGGGGCAGCTGAGTCGGGTGCACGTTCGCGCACCCGGCAAGATCAACGTCTTCTTGAAGGTCGGCGCGCTGCAGGACGACGGCTATCACGATGTCGCGATCGCCTATCAGGCGGTGTCGCTCTCGGAGGACGTCGTCGTCACCCACGCCGACGACTTCTCGGTCTCGGTCTCCGGCAGCGTGGAGCTCGGACGGGTGCCGCTCGACGGCTCGAACATCGCGATCGCGGCGGCGCGTCTGCTCGCCGCCAAAACCGGCTTTCGCGGGGGCGCGCACATCGCGATCGAGAAGCACGTTCCCGTTACCGGCGGCATGGGCGGCGGGTCCGCCGACGCGGCCGCGACGCTGGTCGCCTGCGATGCCCTCTGGGGCACCGAGCTGCCGCGCGACGAGATGCACGAGCTCGCGCGACGCCTCGGGGCCGACGTGCCGTTCGCGCTGACCGGCGGCACGGCGATCGGCACGGGTCGCGGCGATGAGCTCTCGCCGGCGCTGGCCTCGGGCACCTTCCAGTGGGTGCTGGCCCTCGCCGACTTCGGACTCTCGACGCCCGCCGTGTACCGCGAGCTCGACGCGCACCGCGAACGCCACGCGCGCGACATCTCGCCCGCCGACGCGAGCCCGAGCGTCGACACCGACGTGCTGCAGGCGCTGCGTGCGGGCGATCCGCACATGCTCGCAGCGGCGATGCACAACGACCTGCAGGCCCCCGCGCTGCACCTGGAGCCGGGCCTCGGCGACGTGCTGGAGCTCGGGGAGCGCAACGGCGCCCTCGCCGGCATCGTCTCCGGCTCCGGCCCGACCGTCGCGTTCCTGGCCGCCGACCTTGACGCCGCGCTCGAGCTGCAGGTGGCGCTCTCGGCCGCTCAGCTCAACGTCGTGCGGGCCACCGGCCCGGTGCACGGCGCGCGCATCATCGCCGACTGACCTCTGCCGGTTCGACCGTCAGCACGGCGCGGCCGAGCGCGAGGGCGCCGTCGGTGAGCGGCTCGGCGCGGATGCCACCGCGGCGCAGCAGCGCCCGGTGCGCCCCCGGTGCGATCGCCTCGTTCATCCAGGCGCACGGATTCGCCGGGCGGTGCGCGCGGAAGCGGACCGGCCCGGCGCCGGAGTCGAGGGCGAAGGTCACGCCGACCAGGGCATCCACGTCGATACCGCGCAGCAGGACGTTGCGCCGCGTCTCGGTGAGCCCCGGCACCGGGACGCCGAGCTCGGCGGCGACGTGCTCAAGTGCCTCGACGCTCTGCAGCGTCACGCTCGCCTGACGGTGCGCCGGATGCGCGAAGTGCCGGTCACCGATGACGCCCAGCCCGGCGCGCAGCTCGATCGCATCGCGCAGCTCGGATCCCTCAACCGGTCGCGGCCCGTCGACGGGACGCCCCTCGTAGCGGTGCACCGGAGAGGCGAGCAGCTGCACGAGTTCGACCTCGCGGGTCGTGCCGCCGAACTTCGCACCCATGCCGACACCTTAGGCTCGAAGGCATGGCACATCTGCTCGGCGCGGAGGAGCTCGCGCTCGAGTATCCGACCAAAGTCGTCTTCGAGAGCATCACCGTCGGCATCGAGGAGGGCGATCGGATCGGCGTCGTCGGTCGCAACGGCGACGGCAAGTCGACGCTGCTGCGCATCCTCGCCGGCCGTCAGGAGGCGGACTCGGGGAGAGTGACCCGCCGCGGCGGCGTCACCCTTGGCATGCTCGACCAGTCCGACCAGCTGCCCGACGACGAGCTCGTCTCGCGTGCGGTCGTCGGCGACCGCGCCGAGCACGAGTGGGCGGGGGATGCCCGCGCCCGTGACGTGATCGCGGGACTCCTGCGCGACCTGCCGTGGGAGGCGCGCATCGGCGACCTCAGCGGCGGTCAGCGCCGGCGGGTGGCGCTCGCGGCGCTGCTCACCCGCGACTGGGACATCATCTTCCTCGACGAGCCCACCAACCACCTCGACGTCGAGGGGGTCGCCTGGCTTGCCCAGCACCTGAAGACCCGATGGTCGCCGAAGCAGGGCGGACTCGTGGTCGTCACCCACGATCGCTGGTTCCTCGACGAGGTCTCGCTCGACACCTGGGAGGTGCACGACCGCATCCTGGAGCCCTTCGAGGGCGGCTACGCGGCGTACATCCTGCAGCGCGTGGAGCGCGACCGGATGGCGGCGGCGAGCGAGGCGAAGCGGCAGAATCTGCTGCGCAAGGAGCTCGCCTGGCTGCGCCGCGGTGCCCCCGCCCGCACGAGCAAGCCGAAGTTCCGCATCGACGCCGCCAACCAGCTGATCGAGAACGAGCCGCCGGTGCGCGACAGCGTCAGCCTCTCGCAGCTCGCGGTCACCCGGCTCGGCAAGGACGTCGTCGACCTGCTCGACGTGGGCGTCCGCTACGGCGACACCGAGGTGCTGAAGGACATCGAGTGGCGGATCGCGCCCGGGGAGCGCACCGGCATCCTCGGCGTCAACGGGGCGGGCAAATCGACCCTGCTGGGCCTGGTCGCGGGCACGGTCGCTCCGACGAGCGGGCGGGTCAAGCGCGGCAAGACGGTCAAGATCGCCGTGCTCGACCAGCGGCTCGACGAGCTCGCCTCGATCGCCGAGGAGCGGGTCAGCGCGGTGATCGGGCGGCAGAAGGCCGAGTTCGTCAGCAACGGCGTTGCGCTCACCCCGGGGCAGCTGCTGGAGCGCCTCGGCTTCACGAGCGCGCAGCTCTCCACCCCCGTGAAGGATCTGAGCGGTGGCCAGAAGCGCCGCCTGCAGCTGCTGCTGATCCTGCTGGATGAGCCGAACGTGCTGATCCTCGACGAGCCCACCAACGACCTCGACACCGACATGCTCGCTGCGATGGAGGACCTGCTCGACTCCTGGCCGGGAACGCTGCTCGTCGTCAGTCACGACCGCTACCTGCTGGAGCGCGTCACCGACCAGCAGTACGCGGTGCTCGGCGGGCACCTGCGGCACCTGCCCGGCGGCGTCGACGAGTACCTCGCCCTCCGAGCCGCCTCCCTGCGCTTTTCAGGAGATTCTGTGACGCGAGTGGGTGGTGCGGCGTCCGGCGGCACTTCAGCCACATCCGTCACACAAACTCCTGAAAAAGGTCTCTCAGGGGCGGATCGGCGGGCGGCCGAAAAGGAGGTGTCGGCGATCGACCGGCGGCTCGCGAAGCTCGCCGGGGCGATCAAGGATGCCCACATCGCCTTCGCCGCCCACGACCAGTCGGACTACGTCGGGCTCGCCGCCGAGCAGGAGAAGCTCGCGGCGCTCGAGCGCGAGTCGGCCGAGCTCGAGGAGCGCTGGCTGGAGCTGTCGGAGACGCTCGAGAGCTAGACCCGCAAGGGCAGCGTGCCCGCCTGCCGGACGCGCGCGGCTAGATGCCCCCGCCGCCCCCGCCGCCGCCTCCGCCGCCGGAGAACCCGCCGCCGCCCGAGCCGCCCGACGACGAGGAGCTCGCCGAACCGGAGTACGAGCTCGACACGGTTGAGCTGAACGAGCTGACTCCCGCGGTGAACCCGGCCACGGTGAAGGCGGCGTGCGAGCTGGAGTACCAGTCGGGGGACTGGTCGGCGTAGTACTTGGAGAGCTCGGAGGCCCACTGCTTCTCGAGCCCGAACAGCACCGCGTAGGGCAGGAGCCGCTCGTAGACGCGGACCACCCGGTCGCGGTCGTCGCGGCCAGCCGCCCGACCGTCGAGGCCGCGCCGTTCGGCGCCCGTGACGCTCTGCAGCATCTGCAGACGGTCGGCCTCGGCCCAGCGGATGAACTCGGCGAGCCCCTCCAAGTGCTCCTTCAGCTCGGAGCCGGCCTTCGTGCGCGGGTTGCGGCTGCCGAGCGCGGCGGAGGTGATGATGCCCACCCAGAGCACCGCCATCGAGCTGAGCACCCCGAAGGCCACTGCGGGCTCGCTCTCGCCGGTCGAGCCGGCGAGTAGGCAGAGCACGAAGGCGAGCGCCGCCGCCAGCACGATGATCCAGACCGGTCCGCGCTTCGGCTTGCGGCGCAGCCCCTGCTTTACGGCGAGGCTGCGCGCCGACTTCGCCTCGCGGATCACCTTGCGCCCGAGCGCGGTGTCGTTCTTCTTCAGCCACTTCACGCCGTTCTCGCGGCTCGTGGAGAGCGCGGCGAGGATGCGCGCCTCGTCCGGCAGCAGCGCGTCCCCGCTCGGCGGTTCGAGCGGCTCGATGCCGAACTCGGTGCGGCCCCAGCTGGCGTCGCGCTCGCGGATGCGCACCCAGTGCCGCACGGCGAGGTCGAGGATCTCGGCGGGCATCGCCTTGTTCTTCTTGCCGAGGATCTCGGCGGCGAGGAACAGGCTGACCCCCTCCGGCGGCTCATACTGGGCGATCACGGTGCCGCGCCCGGGCTCGTCGCGCCACTTCGCGAAGCGCACCCACCCGGCGTAGATGAGCGAGAGCAGGCTGATCGCGACCCCGACGATGCCGATCGTGGGGATCAGCGCGAACGGGTTCCACGGCGCGGCCGCGAACGTGCCGGCGGTGAAGGCGATGACGACGGTGACGTTCTGGTACGCGCTGAGATCCGTCCCGGCGACGGTGACGGTGTCGCCGGAATCGACGAGCTCATCGCAGGCCACGTTCGAGCCCTCCCAGCCTTGGTAGCAGGTGGCCTCGGTGACGCTGCGCGAGAGCCCGGGCTCGAGTGTGACCGTCGCCGACACGCGGCCGAAGGGCTGCGCCCAGCCGGTGCCGTTGACATCCCAGTAGAACTCGTCGTCGTTCGTGTCGGCGAAGTGCTTGGTGACGTCGCGCTGCGTGTACTCGATCACGTAGTGCTGCTCGCCGTGCACGAACTGCCCGAGCGGCACCGCGATGGTGATGGTGCGGAAGTCGCCGTCGGTGCCGAGCTCGTAGTCGCGCGGCGTGCCGGTCTCGTCGGTCACCGAGACGATCTGAAGCTCGGTCGAGTGTCCGTCGTAGATCGCCGGAACGGCGCGGATCATGCCGCGGTTCTGGTCGAACTCGGGGAACACGGCGACGAAGTGCTCGACGGTGCGCAGGGTCGAGCGGCCGTCGGCGTCGCGCCCGAGCTCGTACTCCACGTCGAGGCTCTCGAACACGAAGTCGTTGACGTTGGTAAGGGCGTTCGGCGCGGAGACGACGGCGACCGGCTCGGGAGCGACGCCCCCGTCGGTGGCGGTGGCGGTGGCGGCGGAGGCGGCGGTCGGGATGAGCGCCAGCGCGATCGTGGTGAGCAGCAGGGAAGCGGAGAGGCGTCGACGTGTCACGCCCGAGAGCGTATCGGGGTCGGTGGCGCGGCGCGAGGATGGCGCCGCGCCACCGACGTGGCCCGTGCGCTAGGCGGTGATGCCCGCGGCCTCGAGGTTCTTCAGGAAGGCGCGCATCCACACCCCGTTGTCGGGCCAGGCGCGCGCGCTGACGAGGTTGCTGTCGACGACGTCGCCGCCGCCCTCGAAGGTGGCGCCGGCCAGCTCGACGTCGATCGCGAGCTCCGGGTAGGCCGAGGTGGTGCGGCCGTTCAGCACGCCCGCGGAGGCGAGCAGCAGGGGGCCGTGGCAGGTGGCGGCGACCGGCGACTGGCGGTCGAAGAAGGCGCGCACGATGCGCTTGGCGTCCTCGTTGTTGCGGATGTACTCGGGGGCGCGCCCGCCGGGGATGACGGCCGCGACGTAGTCGTCGGGGTTGACGTCGGCGAAGGCGATGTCGGCATCCCAGCAGTGCCCGGGCTTCTCGGTGTAGGTGTCGTAGCCGTCGACGAAGTCGTGCACCACGAACTGCAGCTTCTTCTTCGTCGGGGCGGCGATGTCGACCTCGAAGCCGGCCTCCTGCAGGCGGTGGTACGGGTAGAAGACCTCGAGCGTCTCAGCGGCGTCGCCGGTGAGGATGATGATGCGAGCCATGTGGCCAACCTCCTTGTCAGCGGGTGGCACCGTGCCTCCCGAGAGCATGGTGCGGGCGGCGGACGCCGGCGAACAAGGCGCGTTCCCACGATGTGCGAATCTGCCGTCGATCCGCCGCCGGCCGGCTGGATGCGGCGCGCACCGCGGTCGTAGCATGACGGGGTGAGCACTGCGATGGAGCAGGAGAGCGCGTCCGGCACGCAGGCGGCCGAGCGCCTCCTCGCGGTGCTCGAAATCGTGGGGTCGAGCGACGATGGCGCCGAGGTGGCATCGATCGCCTCCGCCCTGGGACTCAGCCTCTCGACCACCTACCGCCTGGTCGGCGTGCTGCAGAAGCAGGGCTACCTGCTGAAGCGCCACCACGAGCCGCGCTACGTGCTCGGGCGCACGGTCGCCCTGCTGGGGCTGGCGGTCAACCGGCAGGTGCTCGCCACTCCGGAGGTGCGCACGCTGCTGGAGGCGGCCCGCGACGAGCTGCGCGCTCCGGTGTACCTGACCGCGTTCCATGCCGACGAGATCGTGGTGGCGCACATCGCCGACTCGCCCGCGCATCCGCGCATCGGCCAGCTGCATGTCGGCTTCGCGGATTCGGCGCACGTGACGGCGTTCGGCAAGCTCATGCTCGCCGCGAAGAGCCGCGAGGAGCTGGACCGGCACCTGGAGGAGCGCTCGCTGCGCGCGATCACCGGGCGCAGCACGACGGATGCGGCGGCCCTCCGCGAGCAGCTCGACACGGTGCGCCATGAGCGCATCGCCGTCGAGGTGGAGGAGTACATGCCGCGGCTGGCCTGCATCGCGGCGCCGGTGCGCTCGGCGCACGGTCACACCATCGGCGCGGTCTCCGTCTCGGTGACGGCCGACGACTTCACCTCGCGCGCCGACGCGCTGGAGCGGGTGGTGCGGCGCACCGCATGGACGGTGTCGTCGCGCCTGTCGTAGACGCCGCGGTCAGATGACGTAGATCGCCGGGTCGGAGTAGCGCTCGGTCGACTCCGCGCAGCGCGGCTTCGCTACGGCCGGCGAGCCGACCAGCACGGAGTGGGCGGGCGCATCCGAGACGACGACGGCGTTCGCGCCGATCACCGAGTGCGAGCCGATCGTGACCGCACCGAGCACGGTCGCCCCCGCGCCGACGACGATGTCGTCGCCGAGCGTCGGATGCCGCTTGCCGTCGCCGAGACTCGTGCCGCCGAGGGTGACGCCGTGGTACATGAGCACGTCGTCGCCGATCTCGGCGGTCTGGCCGATCACGACGCCCATGCCGTGGTCGATGAAGAACCGCCGCCCGATCGTGGCGCCCGGGTGGATCTCCACCCCGGTGAGGAAGCGGCTGAACTGCGAGACGGCGCGCCCCGCGGTCTTCAGGTGATGCGTCCACAGCCAGTGCGCAAGACGGTAGCCCCACACGGCGTGCAGCCCCGAGTAGGTCAGCCAGATCTCGAACCCCGACCGCGCGGCGGGGTCGCGCCGCCGCGCGTTGCGGATGTCGTCGAGCACTCTCAGACGGCCAGGTCTTCGTAGAGCACGGTGGAGAGGTAGCGCTCGCCGTAGCTGGCGACGACGACGACGATCGTCCTGCCCGCGTTCTCGGGTCGGGCGGCCAGCTGCAGCGCGGCCTCGACGGTCGCGCCGGACGAGATGCCGGCGAGGATGCCCTCCTCGACGGCGAGACGGCGCGCCATCGCCACCGACTGCGCGATGTTGACGTCGATGACCTCGTCGTAGATCTCACGGTCGAGGATCTCGGGCACGAAGTTGGCGCCGATGCCCTGGATCTTGTGCGGGCCGGGGGCACCGCCGTTGAGGATCGGGGACTCCTCCGGCTCGACGGCGACGACCGTCAGCTCGGGCTTCTGCTCCTTGAGGTAGCCGCCCGCGCCGGAGACGGTGCCGCCGGTGCCGACGCCCGCGACGAAGATGTCGACGGCGCCGTCGGTGTCGTTCCAGATCTCGGGACCGGTGGTCGCGAAGTGGATGGCGGGGTTCGCCGCGTTGGCGAACTGCTTCGCGAGGATGGCGCCGGGGGTCTTCGCGACGAGCTCCTCGGCCGCTGAGACCGCGCCCTTCATCCCCTCGGAGCCGGGGGTGAGCACCAGTTCGGCGCCGTAGGCCTTCAGCAGCGTCTTGCGCTCCTGGCTCATCGTCTCGGGCATCGTGAGCACCGTCTTGTAGCCGCGCGCGGCCGCCACCATCGCGAGCGCGATGCCGGTGTTGCCGCTGGTCGCCTCGACGATGGTGCCGCCCGGCTTCAGCTCGCCCGACTTCTCGGCCGCGTCGACGATTGCGATGCCGAGGCGGTCCTTCACGCTCGCCGAGGGGTTGTAGAACTCGAGCTTGGCGAGCACGGTGGCGCCGAGCCCCTTCGTGACGGAGTTCAGGCGCACGAGCGGCGTGTTGCCGAAGGTCTCGGTGATGTCGTTGTGGATGCGGGCCATGGGGCGTCCTTCGCTCGGGAGTGGTCCCGTGACGGCACGGGAGGGGGCGCCGAAGCACCCGGGGTCCAGTGTTACAGCGTGCGCGGCGCCGCGGAAATTCCCGGACCGAGTGTTACGCCGCGTCCGTTCGCGGTGACGAACCGGACCCCGGGATCATAGAGTGACGTCTATGGATCGCAGGATCGACGACGCGGCGCCGCTCGCGCTGCTGGCCGATCCGACCCGGCGGCGGCTCGTGGCGCTCGTGCTCGCGGCGCCCGGTTCGCGAGCGCTCGTCGGACGGCTCGCCGAGTCGCTCGGGCTCACCCAGCCCACCGTCAGCCACCACGTTCGCGCGCTCGTCGAGCACGGCATCCTGGTCGGCGAGCCGGAGGGGCGACGCACCTGGTACTCGGTCTCGCCCGACCTCCTCGACGCCGTGATCGATGCCGTCGGCGCCGAGCGCCCGAGTGCGGACGCCGCGGAGGTGCTCGGGCGGGTCGTCGATGATCTCGCGACGCGGTTCGCGGGCACGTTCTCGCGCCCGACGGTGGAGCGGTACGTGCGGGAGAGCCACGACCTGCTCGCCGAGCGCACCTCTGATCGGCGCTACCTTGCCTCCCGAACGGCCCAGTTCGCCGCCGAGCGGTTGACGGCGCTCGCCGCGGCCGAGCACGCTCCGGGCGCTGCGCCTGAGGTGCTGTTCGTCTGCGTGCAGAACGCCGGGCGCTCGCAGCTGGCGGCCGCGATCCTGCGGCAGCTCGCCGGCGATCGCGTCGTGGTGCGGACCGCCGGATCGAGTCCGGCCGAGGCCGTGCGCTCGTCGATCGTGACGGTGCTCGACGAGATCGGGGTGCCCCTCGGGGCGGCGTTCCCGAAGCCGCTCACCGACGAGGTGGTCCGCGCCGCCGACGTCGTCGTCACGATGGGCTGCGGAGACGCCTGCCCGGTGTATCCGGGGCGGCGCTATCTCGACTGGGAGCTCGAGGATCCGGTGGGGCAGCCGCTGGAGCGGGTGCGCGAGATCCGCGACGACATCGAACGTCGCGTGCGGGAGCTGCTGACCTCGCTCGATCTTTCATAGATCATCATCTATGATTTGAGCATGGCTGAGACCCCCACCGTTCTGTTCGTCTGCGTCCACAATGCGGGTCGCTCGCAGATGGCCGCCGGATTCCTGTCGGCGCTCGCCGGCGACCGCATCCAGGTGCTCTCCGCCGGCTCCGAGCCGAAGGACCAGATCAACCCGATTGCGATCGAGGCGATGGCCGAAGAGGGCATCGACATCACCGGCAACGTGCCGAAGATCCTGACGACGGATGCGGTGAAGGCCTCCGACGTCGTCATCACGATGGGCTGCGGCGACACCTGCCCGATCTTCCCCGGCAAGCGCTACGAGGACTGGGAGCTCGAAGACCCGGCTGGCAAGGACCTCGAGACGGTGCGCCGCGTGCGCGACGACATCAAGGGCCGCATCGAGACGCTGATCTCGGAACTGCTGCCGGCCTAGTCGAAGTCGAGGCTGAGGCGGCGCAGCAGCCCGCTCAGGCGTTCGCGATCCGCCGTGCTCAGGCGGGCCAGCAGTTCGGCCTCGCCGACGAGCAGGGTGCTGATCGCCGCATCGACTCGCTCGCGGCCCTCCGGGGTCATCGCGACGAGCACGCCGCGGCCGTCGTGCGGGTCGGTGTGCCGCAGCACGAGGCGGCGCTCGACCAGTCGATCGATGCGGTTCGTCATGGTGCCCGAGCTCACGAGCGTCTGCTGCAGCAGCGCCTTCGGGCTGAGCGTGTAGGGCGAGCCGGCGCGGCGCAGCGCCGCGAGCACGTCGAACTCCCACGGCTCCAGATTCGAGGCGGCGAAGGCCGCGCGCCGGGCGCGCTCCAGGTGGCGCGAGAGCCGGGCGACGCGGCTGAGCACCTGCAGCGGAGCGAAGTCGAGGTCCGGCCGCTCGCGCTGCCAGGCGTCGACGATGCGGTCGACTTCGTCGGCAGGAGGTTCGGCGGTCATCTGCTCATTATCGCGGCCCGGGGCCGACGGACGCCGAGGCGCGACGTGGCACACTGGTTGGGCGCATTTGCGTGGTCCGCTGTGGTGTAACGGCAGCACGACAGCCTTTGGAGCTGTTAGGTCCAGGTTCGAATCCTGGCGGCGGAGCTTCGAGGGATTCGGTTCCGGCATCGACACGCGGTCTCTGAGGCAACAGTATGCCTGCCACATTCTCGGTGGCCCATTTGAACCGGGCGCGTACGTTGTTGAGTTGAGCCGGCCCACGAACGACGAGTGGCTCGCCCACGCGATTTCCGAAGTCTTGAAAATAGGTCAGAATCGAGCATGCACTTGATGAAGGCGCGTCTTGGTTGGACGGTTCCGGTGTTCATCGCGTGCATTGCGTTCCCCGCGATCTTGGTCCTCGTGTTGCTGCCGGCGTCGGCGGGAACGACTATGGCCGAGGTGGTCGAGCCCGATCCCGAGCTCGCGGCCATGTCGATTTCGTTCTTGGCGGCGGTGTGGATCTTCCCGATGACTGTGGTGATCGCGGTCACGTTGGTCGCCGCTCCCCACGCGGTCGTCGTGATTCTCGCCACGACAGGGATGACGCTTGCTTTCAGTTGGCCTCTCTTCCGTGCGGTGTCGTTCGCGGTCACCGACGTGAATCCGGGTCGTGATCTGTGGATCGACTACCTCGCGTACGACCTGATGTTCGTCGGGCTTGCTCTGCTCGTGAGCGCGGTGGTGCTGGCGGTGCTTTCTCGTTGGCGCCGTCGGCGGCGCGCCCGCGAAGCCTGACGCCGCACGAAGGGGACTGCTGAAGGTTCCGGTGCTGCGTCCTCAAGCCCGATCGGAACGCATCAGGGACCGCCCCTACGGCCGTGCTAGCTGATTCATCAAGACCGCTCGGTCGGATCTCCATCGGCGTCTAACGTTGCTTTCGCGTTCGCTCCAGCATTGGGCTGAAGCGAGTTACCAGAATCGCTCGCTTCGAGGGGTCCGGGCCCTACTTCCCATCGTGCGCCCGGGCCGCCATCAGCGCGTGGGCTCGCAGCGCGACATGGACGTCCAGGCTTCGCGGGCCGTGGCGCCAACCGGGCACCAACTCGTCGAGCTTGTCGAGACGCTGTCGGACCGTGTTGGTGTGGATCGAGAGTGCGCGGGCGACGTCGGCGACGGAGCCTTGAGCGTCGAGGAAGGCGAGGGCGGTCTCGCGCAGGCGCGCCTCGCGATCGGCTCCGGTGAGAAGCGGTGCCAGGTAGGTCTCGACGAGGCGATGCGCGGATCCGGCGGTGTCCTCCAAGGCGAAGGCGACAACACCGAGTTCCTGCCGGGTTCCGACCTCCCCCGCCCGGTTGAGCGCGCGCATCGAGCGTGCGACCAGGGATGCCTCGTCGTAGGCCTGCGCGACGGCCGCTTCGTCGTCGGCCCTGGCCCGCCCGGCGTGGAATCGGTACTCCGCCAGAAGCGGTGTCAGCTGGTCCAGGCGAAGCGTCCGCGAGATGACGACGATCTCGTGGCGGCGGTCGACCACCAGCGTGGTTCGGCCGAGCATCTTGCGCAGCGCGTTCGCCGCCGCCCGCCGCCGGTTCGGGTCGACGACGTGGATGACGTAGACGCCGAGCGGTCCGTCGCCTGCGAGCCCCGCGCGGAGCGGCCGGCCGGGGTTTGGGCCGCGCGCGTCGATGAGGCGCTCCGCGAGCTCGGATTCGCGAAGGTGCCGGGCATCCTCGATCGCCGCTTCGTACAGCAGTGAGATCGAGACGAAGGTGGCGATGGTCGGCGCGAGCGCCGACACCCGTGTCGGGTCGGTGTCGTCGATGTCGACCGCGCCGCCCACCTCGAGCGCGATGCGCCGCGTCTCGGGGGCGCCCGGGTCGTCGCCCGTGTCGCCCAGTTCGACGCGCCCTCCGACCGCACGAGACGACACCGCCAGCAGCTCGGACGTCCCCTCGCCGAGCAGGAGCGCGCTCGACAGCTCGGTCGCGAGCTGCAGCCTTTCGGCGTTGTCGCGGGCGGCCTCCTCCTGCGCGCTGAGCTGCCGCCGCAACTCGTACAGCTCCACCGCGATCGAGCCCATCAGCGCGGCCTCGCGGAGCACTCCGCGCTGCGCGTCATCGAACGGCCCGGGGGAGCGGTTGGCGACCGTCAGTGTTCCCACGACGTCGTCGCCGGCGCGCAGCGGCGTGCTCAGGATCGCGGCGACGCCTTCAGCGCGAACCGCCGCATCCACGTCATCGACATGGAATTTCCCGACATCGCGCAGGTAGTCGGCGGTCTCGGTCGTGACCCCGGCGGCTCCCATCCCGAGCACGCCGGTGCCGATCGGCATGCGGATCGACCGATACGCGGGGGTGCGGATGCCCTCCGAGAAGCGGATCTCGGTGTCGCGCGTGACGCTGTCGTTGAGACTCACGTACACGAGGTCGCAGCCGAGCGCCGCCTTCACCCTCCGGACCAGGCCGGTCAGAATCAGGTCCGGATCGCGCAGCGCCGTCATGTCTTGGGCGACCTCGCGGACGAGCTGCGCGCCCACCAAAGTGGAATCCATTCCCATAGATTGGCTGAGAAGTGTGCAGAAATCCATAGATTCGGGGTGCCGACGCGAATCAGAATGGCTCGACCTTCAAAGGAGAACGGGTACATGAAGATCCTCGGCGCAGTGCTCACGAGCAGCGACACGGCGGGCCCCTACGCGCAAACACGGCCGCTGGCGATCGAGGAGCTCGAGCTCGCCGCGCCCGGCCCCACCGAGGTTCTCGTGCGAATCGAAGCCGCCGGCATCTGCCATTCGGACCTCTCGGTCGTCGACGGAAGTCGTCGTCGCCCCCTCCCGATGCTGCTGGGGCACGAGGCCGCGGGGACCGTCGTGGAGGTCGGCGCCGAGGTGCGGAAGCTGGCGCCCGGCCAGCGCGTCGTCGCGGCGTTCCTGCCGCGCTGCGGTGACTGCGACGCCTGCGCCACCGACGGACGACTGCCCTGCGAGGTCGGGTCGCGCTCCAACGGGGCGGGCGACCTGATCGCCGGCGGACGCCGGCTTCACGGGGCGCACGGCAGTGTCGCGCACCACCTCGGGGTGTCCGGGTTCGCCACGCACGCCGTGCTCGACGCACGATCGCTCGTCGCGGTCGGCCGCGACGTGCCCGCCGACATCGCCGCCGTGCTCGGCTGCGCGGTGCTCACCGGCGGCGGCGCCGTGCTCAACGCGGGACGGCCGAAGCCCGGTCAGACGATCGCAATCGTCGGACTCGGCGGCGTGGGAATGGCGGCGCTGCTCGTCGCGCGCTCGCTCCCCGGCGTCACCGTGGTCGGGGTCGACTCCAACTCCGACAAGGTCGAACTGGCTCGCGAGCTGGGAGCCGACTCGGCGCTCACCTCCGATGAGGCCGCCTCGGCGGGCTTCGTGGCGGATGTCGTGATCGAGTGCGCCGGGGCCGCCCGCGCGTTCGAGGCGGCGGTCCGCATGACGGCCGTCGGCGGCCGGATGGTCAGCGTTGGCCTTCCCGGCCCCGATGCCATGGCCTCGATCTCTCCGTTGGAGCTCGTCGCAGGTGCGCGCGAGATCATCGGCAGCTACCTCGGCTCGGCTGTCCCCGCGCGGGACATCCCGTTCTACGAGAACCTCTGGCGCGAGGGCCTGCTGCCGCTCGACAAGCTCATCTCGAGCCGCATCCGCTTGGATGAGGTCAACGCCGGACTCGACACCCTGGCCAGCGGTGCGGCAGTCCGCCAGATCATCGAGTTCCCCGAGGAGGCGCGGTGAACGACCTGATCGCGGCCCGAACCGTCACCGCGCGCGACGGTCTTCGGCTTCACGCCGAGGGCGTCGGTCGACCGGCCGCCGTGATGCTGCACGGTCTCGGCTACGCGAGCTGGGAGGCCAACGTTCTGCGGCCGCATCTCGGCGCGGGGCTGTGGAGCCTCGACAACCGCGGCACCGGGCGCTCGGCGACGCCGGTCGACGACTGCTCGATCGAACAGCTCGCCGACGATGCGGCGATCGCGATCGAGGAGCTCGGCGGCCCGCTCGCGGTCATCGGCCACTCGATGGGCGGCTACATCGCGCTGACCCTGGCACTGACGCGTCCGGAGCTGGTGCGGCGCCTGGTGCTGATCGCGACCAGCCCCGGCGGTCCCGAGTCGACACCGGTGCCGGCCTCCACCATCCAGGCCTGGACGGATGCGGCAGGCTCGGCCCCCGCGGAGTACGCGCGAGCGACCATGCCGCTGTCGTTCCATGCCGGGTGGGATCGGGAGCATCCGCACGACTTCGAGCAGCTGCTCGCCGCGCGACTGGCGTACCCGACGAGCGCGACGGTCTGGCGGGCGCAGTTCTCGGCCGCCGAGCGGTACCTCCGCACCGGGGTCGACGTGCGGCAGATCGACGTTCCCACCTTCGTCATCCACGGCGCGGACGACCGTGTCGTGCCGGTCGAGAACGGCCGACTGCTCGCGCAGCGCATTCCCGGTGCGCAGTATCGCGAGATCGCGCGCGGCGGGCATCTCGTCCACCTGGAGGATCCCCGCGCGGTCTGCCGCGACATCACAACGTTCACCTCTCCAACCCTCACCTGAAAGGAAGCACTCATGCCCAACATCGAAGTTGAGCCCGGCGTCACCATGCACTACGAGGACCGGGGCACCGGATCGCCCGTCGTCTTCATCCACGGCTGGGGCGGCAGCGGCGACGCCTGGGACTACCAGGTCCTCGACCTCGCCCCGTCGCACCGCTGCATCACCGTCGACCTCCGCGGTCACGGCGACTCAGACAAGCCGTGGGGCGACTACAACTACGACCTTTTCGTGCGCGACATCTCGGCGCTGCTCACCCAGCTCGAGCTCACCGACGTCACGCTCGTCGGCTGGTCGATGGGCGGTCACATCGCGCTGAAGTTCGCCCACGAGCAGCCCGAGCGGATCGCCCGCGTCGTCACCACCGGCAGCGGTCCCCGCTTCTGGGCGGCTGAGGACGCGCCGTACGGCACCCCCGCGAGCGACGTCCAGGGTCTGATCGACGCGGTCAAGTACGCCCGCACCGAGACGATCGCCGGGCTCTACGTGAACAACTTCCACCGCACCGACCTCGTGCCCACCAAGGACTGGTTCGTGCAGACCGGCTGGCGCGTGCCCGCCTTCGTCGGAGTCACCAGCTTCCAGGCGCTGATCGACAACGACCTTCGCGCGGTGCTTCCCGAGATCACCGTTCCGGTTCACGTCTTCGCGGGCCGCCACGACCTGATCTGGGACCCGCGCTGGAGCGAAGAAGCGCACCGGCTGCTGCCGGACTCGACCCTCACCTTCTTCGAGAACAGCGGCCACGTCGCGTTCATCGAGAACCGGGTCGAGTGGAACCAGGCCCTGCTCGACGTGCTCGAGGGGCGCGTTCCGGCCGAATCCACTGGCGCGGCCCGCGAGACCGACGCCGCGTAACCGCGACCGGGGGCGACGCACCCAGCGTCGCCCCCGTCTTCACGACAGAGAGAGAAGCACCGGCGATGCCCATCGCATCCACCAACCCCGCGACCGGCGAGACCGAGCAGGTCTTCGAGCCGCACGATCGCGCTGAAGTCGAGCGACGGATCGCTCGTGCCGACGCCGCGTTCGGCGCGCTCAAGCGCACGACGTTCCGTCAGCGGGCCGAGTGGATGTCGGCCGCCGCCGACATCCTCGACGCCGAGCGCGAGCACATCGCCGAGATGATGACGCGCGAGATGGGCAAGCCGATCACGGCGGCGCGCGCGGAGGCCGCCAAATGCGCCAAGGGGATGCGCTTCTACGCGGCGCACGCGGAGGAGATGCTGGCCGACGAGCCGCTCGCCAACCCGGAGCGGGTCAACGCCTCGCGCGCCTGGGCCCGCTACGAACCGCTGGGCGTGATCCTCGCGGTCATGCCGTGGAACTTCCCGTTCTGGCAGGTCATCCGGTTCGCCGCGCCCGCCCTCATGGCGGGCAACACGGGCCTGCTGAAGCACGCCTCGAACGTGCCTCAGGCGGCGCTCTACCTCGACGGCGTCTTCACCCGCGCCGGCTTCCCGGAGGGAGCCTTCTCGACGGTGCTGATCGGGTCGCGCGACGTCGATGCCATCATCAAGGACCCGCGTGTCAAGGCCGTCACGCTGACTGGCTCCGAGCCCGCGGGCCGCGCCGTGGCATCGAGCGCCGCAGCCGAGGTCAAGAAGGCGGTTCTCGAGCTCGGCGGCTCCGATCCGTTCATCGTCATGCCGAGCGCCGACCTGGATGAGGCGGTCGCGACCGCGGTGACGGCGCGAACCCAGAACAACGGCCAGTCCTGCATCGCCGCGAAGCGCTTCATCGTGCACGCGGACGTCTACGAGCGCTTCACCGAGAAGTTCGTCGCTGCGATGCGGGCGCTCACGGTCGGCGATCCGCTCGACGAGCGAACCCAGATCGGGCCGATCGCGACGGCATCCGGGCGGGACGACCTGGTCGAGCTGGTCGCCGACGCGCGTGCGAAGGGCGCCCGCGTGCTCACGGGCGGCGAGGTCCCGGACGGCGCCGGCTGGTTCTACCCGCCGACGGTCGTCGCCGAGGTCACCCCGGCCATGCGGCTCCACCTGGAGGAGGCGTTCGGCCCGGTCGCCACCGTCTACTCGGTGCCCGGCGTCGCGGAGGCGATCGAACTGGCCAATGCCACGCCGTTCGGTCTCAGCTCCGCCGTCTGGACGACCGACGCGGCCGAGCAGCAGCGATTCGTCGCCGAGGTCGACGCCGGCGGGGTCTTCATCAACGGGATGACGATCTCCTACCCGGAGCTGGCGTTCGGCGGGATCAAGAACTCCGGCTTCGGGCGCGAGCTCGGAGAGGTCGGCATGAAAGAGTTCTGCAACATGAAGACGGTCTGGGCCGCCTGAGCGGCCGCATTGCCAGAGGGGTGGTCTCCGCGCCGGAGTCGTGCGAAACTCAGTGAATCCGAGTGAGGCTGGCACCGTGGCCGCCCTGTTCGCGTCGACCGCCTGCCTCGAGTTGAGAGACCCGGGAGCTGACATGACCGACTCCGCATCGTCCACCGCATCCGCCGCAGAGCCGCTTCGCGGCGTTCTCGGCGCACGCGTCCTCCTGCCCGGTGACGTCGGCTTCGATGAGGCGCGCCAGGCCTGGAACACGGCGATCGACCAGCGCCCGGCCGCCGTCGCCGTTCCGCGCTCGACCGAGGAGGTGTCCGAGGTGGTGCGCGCCGCGAGCGAGGCGGGCCTGCGCATCGCCGTGCAGGCCACCGGGCACGCGGCAGAGGCGCTGGCCGGGCGGTCACTCGACGATGTGCTGCTGATCAACCTGTGCGACCTCACCGGCGTCGGGATCGACGTCGAGGCGCGCCGCGCTCGGGTCGCGGGCGGTACGTCGTGGCGGGAGGTGGTCGAGGCCGCTGCTGCGCACGGTCTCACCGCGCTGCACGGCTCGGCGGGCGACGTCTCGGCGGTGGGCTACAGCCTGCAGGGCGGCCTCTCGTTCTACGCGCGCCGTCACGGCCTCGCGATCAACGCCGTCCGCGCCATCGAGGTCGTGCTCCCGGACGGGTCGGTTCGCCGCGCGAGCGCGGAGGAGGATCCGGAACTCTGGTGGGCGCTGCGCGGTGGCGTCGACCTGCTCGGGATCGTCACTGCGGTGGAGCTGGATCTGCTGCCGTATCCGGACGTGTTCGCCGGAATGCTGCTGTGGGATGCCGGGCACGCCACCGCCGTCGCGACCGCCTGGCGCGACTGGGCGGCGACCGCACCGGATGCCGCCACGACATCGCTGCGCGTCATGCACTTCCCGCCGCTGCCGGAGCTGCCGCCGTTCCTCGCCGGACGTTCGATCGTCGTGATCGACGGGGCGATTCTGGGCGACGACGAGGACGCCGCCCGGATGCTCGCCCCGCTGCGGGCGCTCGGACCCGAGATCGACTCCTTCGCGCGCATCCCGGCGTCCGCGCTCCTCGAGATCCACATGGATCCGCCGGTGCCGACCCCGAACGTGTCCGCTCACTCGATCCTCGGCTCGCTCCCAGATGCCGCGGTGCTGCGCTTCGTGGGCGCCGCACCGCGCGAGTCGGGGCTGATGTTCGCCGAACTGCGGCAGCTCGGCGGCGCGATCGCCACGGCGCCGGAGGGGGCCGGAGTGATTGGCGCGGTCGCGGGGGAGTTCGCCCTGTTCACGGTGGCGATGACGCCGACTCAGGACGCGGTGCTCGCGGGCCGGGAGGCGGTGGCGGGGCCGGTGCGCGCGCTGGAGGCGTGGACGATCGACGCGCGGCTGCTGAACTTCTGCGAAGGAAGCGAGGGCCGGAAGCTCGCGCTGGGCGAGGCGACGGGCCGACTGGCGAGCATCGCGCACCAGGTCGACCCGGGCGGGCGCATGCTGAACCGCGCCGCGTCGAGCTGACGCGCACGGCGCGGGGCCCACAGGAGCTCCTGTGCGACCCCGCGCCGGTCGTCGGGTGCGTGCCTAGCGGGACAGCACGGCGTCGACCTCGGCGGCCAGGTCGGTGAGCGCGGCCTGCGCGTCGAGGTCATCGAAGTAGATCGCGTGGATCCGCTCGATCATCAGCTGCTCGAGCTCGCTGTACGCCTTCGGCATCGGGCGGGCCTTGCCGTACTGGATCTGCTCGGCGGCGACCGAGTAGCCGGGGATCGTGTCGAACATCTCGAGCATGGTGTCGGTGTCGAACGCCGAGAGGCGAACCGGCAGGTAGCCGGTGCGCGAGGACGCGTAGGCGGTCTGCTCGGTGTCGCTCAGCCAGGTCATGAACTCGAAGGCGGCCGCCTTCTCGTTGTCGGTGCCGGTGTTCGCGAGGTAGACGTTCGAACCGCCCACCGACACGCCGCGCTGGTCGCCCTCACCCGCGGGGATGAGCGAGACCCCGATGTCGACCCCGTTGCCCTCGGCGATCGCGCGGATCGACTGGATGCCGCCCGAGCTGAGGAACGTGAACGCCGTGGTCGGCGCACCCGATGCCGCGAAGAACGCCTGCACGTCGGCGGCCGAGGTCACCTTGATGAGGCCGCGGTCCTCCAGGTCGGCGATCCATTCGACCGTGGCGACCGCGCCCGCCGAGTCGATGGTCGACTCGGACTCGTCGTCGTTGAGCACGGCGGTTCCGCCGTAGCTGTAGAACAGGGCCTCCATCACCCAGAAGTCGTAGTCGCAGAAGATCATCGCCGGGCCGCCGACGAGCTCCGCGGCCGCTTCGAGGTAGGACTCGAACTCGACGAACGTCTCGGGGCCGTCCTCCTTGAGCCCCAGCTCGCGCATCATGTCGCGGTTCACGTACATGACGGGAACGCTGCGCATGTGCGGGAAGGCGTACATGTCCTCGCCGACGTACAGGTTGCCGGTCTCGCCCACCTGGAAGTCGGCGTCATCCATGCCCGCGGCCTCCAGATAGGGGGTCAGGCTCACGGTGATGTTCGAGTCGGCGAAGCGCTGCGTCATGCCGACCTCGTCCACGAACAGGTTCGGGAGCGTGTCCGCGACGGCGGAGGCGTTGACCTTCTGCTCGGTCTGCACGTAGTCGCCCTGGTACTCGGCGGTCACCTGAATTCCGAGCTCGGCTCCGCGGCTCTCGTTGAACTGGTCGACGAGCTCCTGGTTGACGTCCTCGACGGCGGCCGTCCAGAACGTGAGCTCGACGGGCTCATCGCCCTGTTCGTAGCTGAAGCTTCCGGCGGCGCTTCCGGCGGCGCCGGCGCAGCCGGAGACCAGGACGGTCGTGGCGAGGCCGAGCGTGACGGCGGTCGCGGTGCGGCCGCGACGGGTGAGCGGTGACATGGTGGTGCCTTTCTCTGGTGAGGGGTGGGTTCTCCGGTGGTCGGAGTCTGGGGTGCTCACTTGACACCGGTGTCGGTGAACGCGGTCATGAAGTGTCGCCGGGCGACAAGGAAGGCGATGAGCACGGGAACGACGAGCAGCATGTTCCCGGCCATGACGACGGTCGGCGCGATCTGGTCGAGCGACTCGAGTCGGGGAATCGCGACCGGGAGGGTGCGCGCCGCGTCGGTCGTCGTCCACACCAGCGGGAAGAAGTAGCTGTTCCAGCTGCCGATGAACGTGATCAGCGCGATGGTGACGATCGTGGGCTGCGCGATCGGCAGCATGATCTTGCGGATGATCGTGAACTCGCTCGCGTTGTCGAGGCGCGCCGCCTCGAGCAGTTCGTCCGGAACGCGCATGAACGTCTGCCGCAGCAGGAAGATCGCGAAGCCGCTGGCGACGAACGGCAGGATCAGCGACAGCTGCGTGTTCAGCAGGCCGGCCCCGGCGTACATCACGAAGACCGGCAGGAAGATGAGCTGGCCGGGGATCATCATCGTCGCGAGCACGGTGCCGAACAGCGCGCCGCGCCCCCGGAACTCGTAGCGGGCGAAGGCGTAGGCCGCGGGGACGACGACGAGGAACTGGCCGAGCAGCGTGCCCCCCGTGATGATCACCGAGTTCAGAGCGAAGTGACCGAAGTCGACGCGATCGAAGGCGGCGATGAAGTTGTCCCAGCGCACGGTGTCGACCCAGAACTGCGGAGGGATCGACATCGCCTCGGCCACCGTCTGGAACGCGGTGAGCACCATCCAGTAGAAGGGCCCGGCGAACACGAGGACCAGCACGACGCCGACGACGAGGTGCACGGCGCCGACGCCGAGGCGCGCGAGCGCGCGAGCGAGTCGACGCGCGGGGAGAGCGCCGGCGGAGACCGCGGGGGAGCTGACGTGGGCAGTCATCGGTAGTGGACCCTCTTCTGCAGAACCTGGAAGTAGACGATGGTGAAGATGCCGACGATCACCATGAGCACGAGGGCCATGGCGGCGGCGTAGCCGACGCGGTAGTACTCGAAGCCCTCGCGGTAGATGCTGAAGATGAGCGTGTTCGTCGAGTTGCGCGGGCCTCCGCGGGTCATCACGTTGATCGTGTCGAAGGCCTGAAACGACCCGATGACGTTCACCAGCGTGAGGAAGAACAGCGTCGGCGAGATCATCGGCAGCGTGATCCGGCGCAGCTGGGTGAACGGGGACGCGTTGTCGAGCGCGGCGGCCTCGAACAGGTGCGTCGGGATCGAGCGCAGTGCGGCGAGCAGGATGAGCGCGTTCAGCCCGACCGACTTCCACACCGAGACCAGCACCAGGGAGAACAGGGCGACGTCGGGGTCGGAGAGCCACCCGACCTCCGGCAGTCCGGCGCTCGCCAGAAGCTGATTGAACAGGCCGTTGTCGGTGTCCATCAGCCAGACGAAGATCAGCGAGACCGAGACGAGCGCCACCACGTTGGGGGCGAAGGTGACGGCCTGAAGGAATCCGCCGAATCGCCGGAGGCTGTTCAGGTACAGCGCCAGGCCGAGCCCGATGAGCATCACGAGAATGACCTCGGTGACCGTGTAGACGACCGTGTTGCGCAGCACCAGCCCGAAGTCGGGGTCGCTGGCGAGTTCCGCGAAGTTGTCGAACCCGATGAAGGTCATCGGCCCGCGCAGATCCCACGAGAAGAGGCTGAGAACGGCGTTGTACCCGATCGGGTACAGATAGAAGACGGAGAGCAGGACGATCGCGGGGGCGATCAGCGCGTAGGGCAGCAGGCGATGGTCCCGCAGCAGGGTGGAGTTCATCCGCGGACCTCCGCGTGCGCGATCCGCTGCTCGCGCTCGTCGAACCACTGCAGCTCGCCGATCGGAATCGCCACCCGCACGGTCGAGCCGAGCTCGCGCACCGGCTCGTCGAAGCGCTTCAGGGCGACGCGACTGCCGTCGCGAAGCTCGGCGCGGTAGATCTGCTCCGCCCCGAGGTTCTCCAGCGCGATGAACGACGCGGGCAGTTCGATCGCATCCGCCGGGGCGGAGGACTCGCCGTCGAGCAGGCCGATGCGCTCCGGGCGGAAACCCACCCAGGCTGCGCCCGTCGGGGCGTAGGCGCTCGCGCCGGTCACGGCGCTCACCGGCACCACGTTCAATGGCGGGGTTCCGATGAAGCGGCCGGCGAACACGTTGCGCGGCGCCCGGTACAGCTGCTCGGGCGCGTCCTGCTGCATGATGGCGCCGTCGCGCATCAGCACGATGTCGGTGCCCATGCTCATCGCCTCGACCTGGTCGTGCGTCACGTAGACGAACGTGGCGCCGATGCGCTCGTGCAGCTCGATCAGCTCGACGCGCATCTTCTGGCGCAGTCGCGCATCCAGGTTCGACAGCGGCTCGTCCATCAGGAACACGGCGGGGTTCTTCACCATGGCGCGGGCCAGCGCGACTCGCTGGCGCTCGCCGCCGGAGAGTGCGGACGGACGCTTCCGCAGGTGGTCGGTGAGTCCAACGGTCTCCGCGATCTCGGCGACGCGGTCGCGGCGATCCTGCTTCGGCACGCCGATGTTGCGCAGCCCGAACTCGATGTTCTCGCCCACGGTCATCGTCGGGTACAGCGCGTAGTTCTGGAACACCATCGCCACGCCCCGGCGGCCTGCCGGAACTTCCGCCATCGGCTCTCCGCCGATCGTGATCGAGCCGCCCGACTGCGCTTCGAGACCCGCGATCATCCGCAGAGTCGTCGACTTGCCGCAGCCGGACGGGCCGACGAGCACGGTGAAGCTGCCGGATTCGATCGTCAGGTCGAGTCCGGTGATGACCTCGCGGTCGCCGTAGCGCTTCGAGATGTCGGTGAGTTCGATACGGCTCACGGGTGTGTCTCCTCAGGGTGGGTCGCGGCCAGGGCGCGCAGTCCGATGTCGGGTCGATTGGTCATGAGTCCGTCGATGCCGGTCGCGAGCAGCCGCGTCGCGGTCGCCTCGTCATCGACCGTCCAGGCGTTCACGCCGAGCCCGGCCGCATGTGCCCGCTCGACGAAGGACGCCTCGACGAGCGAGAAGTGCGGGTGGAGCACCTGGGCTCCGCACCGGGCGGCGTAGGCGGGAACGTCGACGAAGGTCTCCAGGAACGCGATCGCCGTGGGCAGCTCGGGATGCGTGCGCGACAGGCCTGCCATCGCCCGGTGGTTGATCGACGAGACGAGGGTCTGCTCGGCGAGATCGCGCGAGCGGATCGCGGTGCCGACGAGCTCGTTGACGGCAGCCCAGTCGTCCGAGTAGTCCTTGGTCTCGACGTTGACCCACAGCCCCCGCTCCACGGCGAAGTCGAGAACCTCGGCGAGGGTGGGGATCCGGGTGGCCCCCTCCGGGAACCGCCCCTCGAAGCCGCGGTCGAAGCGGAGCGCCCGCAGCTCCTCGAGACGGAAGTCGCGCACGTGTCCGACGCCGTTGGAGGTGCGGTCGACGCGGGAGTCGTGCAGCACGACGAGGTGCCCGTCGCGGGTGACGTCGACGTCGAGCTCCAGCGAGGTGGCGCCGAGCTCGACGGCGAGCTCGAAGGCGGCGAAGGTGTTCTCGGGTGCGGCGACGCTGGCGCCGCGGTGGGCGATGATGCGGGGGCTCATGCGCTCGCCTCCCGTCGCGCGATCGCTCGTCGCGGGTCGCCGGTGATCACGGCGTCGACCTCAAGGTCGAGCAGCGCATCGATCTGTGCGGATTCGGAGACCGGCCAGCCGGGAGCCGAGACGGTCCAGGCGTGCACCTGGACGCCGCCGGCTCGCGCCTCGGCGAGGGTGCCGGGCGTGACGGCGAGCGACACCGGCATGCTCACGTCGGCGCCCACCTCGCGGAGGTAGCCCCCCGCGTCGGCAAGCTGCGCCACGTGGCGCGCCCCGATCCTGAGGGTCGGGTCGGCGAGCTTGAGGGCCGCGAGCGAGTCGTGGCGGTACGAGCTGAGCACGACGCGGTCACCCAGCTCCCGCGACCGCAGGAGCTCCGCCGCCGCGACCGCGGTGGGGCTCACTCCGGGGCCGTGTCGCGGCGCTTCGTGGACCTCGACGGTGACCAGGGCGTCGGCGCCCTCCACCAGATCGAGGACCTCGTGCAGGGTGGGGATGCGCTCGGCGCACCCGTCACGCCCCACATCGAGGCGCTGCAGCTCGGCCAGGGTCAGCTCGTCGACAGCGCCGCGTCCGTCGCTCGTGCCGTCGACGGTGGCGTCGCGGATCACGACGAGCTCGGCATCGCGCGAGAGGCGAACGTCCAGGCTGAAGCCGTCCAGGCCGGCGTCGAGACACGCGGTGAACGCCCGGAGCGTGTTCGGAGGTCCGTCGAGGCCGCCCGAGGCCAGGATGCGCGTCACGCCAGCTCCGCCCGCTGAGCGACGGCGACATCTGGGATGTTCGTGATGACGGCGTCGACTCCGGCGGCCCACATCGCGCGCAGCTGCTCCTCTTCGGGAAGCGGGGAGAACGGCGGTGCGATCGTCCACGCGTTGACGGCGAGGTTCGCTTCGCGGGCCTGGGTGATCAGCGCCGGGGTGAGTGCCGCGAGCGCAGGATGCAGGGCATCGGCGCCGGTCGTGCGGGCGTAGGCGCCCACCTCGTGAAGCGGCATCATCATGAGCAGCCCGGTGGTGAGCTCCGGGTGGCGGGACTTCAGCTCCGCCATCGAGGTGTGGTTGAAGGACGAGAAGACGACCTGTTCGGCCAGGCCCCGCGCCAGCACGGCCTCGGCAGCGGCCTCGGCGGCGCCGTCGTAGGCCGCGTCGTGCCGATAGATGTCCTTGACCTCGATGTTGAGCACGAGGCCGTGGCGGGCGGTGAGGTCGAGAACCTCGTCGAGCGTCGGCACGGGGACGGCGCGGAAGTCGGGCGAGAAGCCGGAGCCGGCGTCGAGCTGGCGGATCTCGGCGAGCGTGAGCTCGGTCACGCGCCCCCGGCCGTCGGTGGTGCGATCGACCGAGTCGTCGTGAATCGACACCAGGTGGCCGTCGCGCGTGGGGTGCACGTCGATCTCGAGGCCGTCGGCGCCCTGCTCGATCGCGAGCTCGTAGGCGACGAGGGTGTTCTCCGGCGCGGCGGCGCTGGCGCCGCGGTGGGCGAGGATGAGCGGGGCGGGCATGGAAACTCCAATCGGTTGAGGGCATGAAAAAACCCGGGGTCGACTCCGCTTCGCCTGCGGACGAACCGCGGGCGGTGCTTCGTCGACCTCCGGGTGAACTCTTTTTCTCTGCCCAGGGGGTCGTATTCAGTTGTCGCGTCGGTGGTGCGGACGCGTGAGTCAGGCGACGCGCACGGCGCCCCAGTCTCGGCGACGCCATAGGTCGGCGCCCCCGGTTGAGACAAAGTCGGCGCCGCACGCCAGCGCATGCTCGACCTCGCGAGCATGGCGAATGAGTCCGCCGACGATGAGCGGCTGGCTCAGCTTTCCTCGCACCTCGCGGATGATCCTCGGCATGAGGCCGGGCATCACCTCGACCTCGGTGGGGCGGCTCGCGTTGATCTGCCGCAGGGCGTGGGTGACCGCGTGGGTGTCGACGGCGAAGAAGCGCTGCACCGAGTCGATCCCGAGCTGGCGGGCCGCGGCCACGGCCGAGCTCTTCGTCGAGATGACGCCATCAGCGCCGACGTGCTCCGCGAGGAACCGCACCGCGGCGCCGTCGCGTCCGATGCCGCCGACGAGCTCCAGGTGCACGTGCGCGGTCTTGCCCGCCTCGTGCACCTCCGACACCAGTTCGGCGAGCGAGTTGATGTCGCCGATGAGGAGGTTCACGCGCTCGACGTCGCTGTCCAGTGCCGCACCGAGCTGGTCGAACGCCTCCACGGAGGCGATCAGCGGGAACGGTCGCTGCGCCTCGGCGGAAGCTGTTCGCATCGTCATAACGCGGTCGACCGTAGGTGCGCAATGTTCCCGGGAGGTGGCCCGCGGGTGAACAGAAGGTCGCGGCCGGGTTCGAGCGGGTGTCACGTCACGAGATACTGGAGGCCGAGCACCGTCCGCGTGCGCGGCTTCGGCCGTCAGCGGCGGCTCGTGACGAAATCGCACCCCGCAGCTGAAAGGCACCACGTGAAAAGCGCACTCCTCCTCGGTGAGTCCTGGACCACCCACATGATCCACCAGAAGGGGTTCGACAGCTTCACGTCGACCGAGTACGTCGAGGGCGGTCAGGAGTTCCGCGCGGCGCTCGAGGCCGACGGCTGGAGCGTCACCCACCTGCCGGCGCACACCATCGAGACGTCGTTCCCGGCGACCGCCGAGGCGCTCGCCGAGTACGACCTCGTCGTTATCAGCGATGTCGGCGCCAACACGTTCCTGCTGAGCCGCGCCGTGTTCGGGCGCAGCGCCTCCGAGCCGAACAAGCTGACCGCGATCCGCGACTACGTCCTCGCCGGCGGCGGCCTGCTGATGGTCGGCGGCTACCTCTCGTTCTCGGGCATCGACGCAAAGGCGAACTACGCCAACACCGAGCTCGCCGAGATCCTGCCGGTCGGCATGCTCACCACCGACGACCGTGCCGAGCGTCCCGAAGGCGCGTCGATCGAGGTGCTGGCGCCCGAGCACGCCGCGCTGGGCGGCGTCGGCACCGAGTGGCCCGCGCTGCTCGGCTACAACCGCACGACCCCGCGCGAGGGCGCCGAGCTGCTGGCGACCGTCGCCGGCGATCCGCTGGTGGCGGTGACGACGGCCGGGGCCGGACGCACTGGCGTCTTCACTTCCGACATGTCGCCGCACTGGGCGCCGCCGCCGTTCATGGACTGGGACGGCTACGCGCCGCTCTGGCAGGCGCTCTCGACCTGGGTCGCGCGCGACTGACTCGACAGCGCGGGGGAACGGGTGCGGTGCGCTCGTTCCCCCGCGCGGTCTCGGCCGGATAGGGAAGAATCACCCCATGACCGATTCCCGTCTTGCCGTGATCGTCTTGGCCGCCGGGGCTGGCACCCGCATGAAGTCGCGCCGCCCCAAGGTGCTGCATCCGCTCGCCGGGGTGCCGCTCATCGGCCACGTGCTGGCCAGCGCCCGCGAGCTCTCGGCCGAGTTCGTGGTGACGGTGGTGCGGCACGAGCGCGACGCGGTCGCGAGCGCCATCCACGAGCTGCTGCCCGAGGCGATCCTCGTCGACCAGGACGACATCCCCGGCACCGGTCGCGCCGTCGAGCTCGGCCTCGCCGCATTGCCGGACGACTTCGAGGGTGAGGTCGTCGTCGTCAGCGGCGACGTGCCGCTGCTGGACGTGGCGACCCTGACATCCCTGCTGGAGGCGCACCGCGGCGAAGGCGCGGCGGCGACCGTGCTGAGTGCCATCGTGGATGACGCGACCGGCTACGGACGCATCATCCGCGACGCGGCGGGCGCGCTGGATCGCATCGTCGAGCAGCGCGACGCCGCCGACGACGAGCTCCAGATCACCGAGATCAACTCCGGCACCTACGTCTTCGCCGCCGCGGCCGTGCGCGAGCACCTCTCGCAGCTCGGCTCGCAGAACGATCAGGGCGAGCGCTACCTCACCGACGTCGTCGCGCTGCTGCGCCGGGCCGGCCACCCGGTCGCCGCGGTTCCGGCTCCGGACGCCTGGGTCGTCGAGGGAGTCAACGACCGCGTGCAGCTGGCTCGCACCGCCGCGCGCCTGAACGCCATGATCGTGCGCGGCTGGCAGCTGGCCGGGGTCACCGTCGTCGACCCGGCGACCACCTGGATCGACCTGCGGGCCACCCTCGCCGAAGACGTCGAGCTGCTGCCGGGCACGCACATCGCCGGCTCCACCACGGTGGCGCGGGGCGCTCGCATCGGCCCGCAGACGACGCTGCTCGACTGCGAGGTCGGCGAGGACGCCGTCATCACCCGCACCGACGCGACGCTCGCCGTGATCGGGGAGCGGGCCACCGTCGGCCCGTTCGCCTACCTGCGCCCCAACACGCAGCTCGGCGCCGACGGCAAGATCGGCACCTTCGTCGAGACGAAGAACTCGCAGATCGGCGCCGGCAGCAAGGTGCCGCACCTCAGCTATCTCGGTGACACGACCGTCGGCGAGGGCTCGAACATCGGCGCGGGCACCATCACCGCCAACTACGACGGCGAGAAGAAGCACCCGACGACGGTCGGCTCGCACGTTCGCACCGGCTCCCACAACGTGTTCGTGGCTCCCGTCACGATCGGCGACGGCGCGTACAGCGGGGCCGGCACCGTGATCCGCAAGGACGTGCCCGCGGGCGCGCTCGCGATCTTGCAGGCTCCGCAGCGCAATGTCGAGCGCTGGGTGGCGGCCAACCGGCCGGGCTCGGCTGCGGCGAAGGCGGCGGCGCGCGCGCAGGCCGAGGAGGGCTCGGCGAACCAGCCGGACGCCGGGTCGCTAGACTGACAGTCCGAGGGCGAAAGGCGGAGGCGTGGCGGCCATCAAAATCCAGGGTGAGAAGCGTCTGGTCCTGGTATCGGGCCGAGCACACATGCAGCTCGCGGAGGACATCGCGACCGAGCTCGACTCCGAACTCGTTCACACCGATGCCCGCACCTTCGCCAACGGCGAGATCTACGCGCGCTTCGACGAGAGCCTGCGCGGCACCGACGTCTTCGTGATCCAGTCGCACACGAGCCCGATCAACGAGTGGCTCATGGAGCAGCTCATCATGATCGACGCGGCCAAGCGCGCGAGCGCCAAGCGCATCACCGTCGTCGCCCCCTTCTACCCGTACGCGCGTCAGGACAAGAAGGGCCGCGGTCGCGAGCCGATCTCCGCCCGACTGGTGGCCGACCTGTTCAAGGCGGCCGGCGCCGACCGCATCATGAGCGTCGACCTGCACGCCGCTCAGATCCAGGGTTTCTTCGACGGACCCGTCGACCACCTGTTCGCGATGCCGGTGCTGCTGGAGCACTTCCGCCAGAGCCTCAACCCCGAGACGCTCACCGTCGTCAGCCCCGACATGGGCCGCGTGCGCGTCGCCGACGTCTGGAGCGACAAGCTCGGCGCCCCGCTCGCGATCATCCACAAGCGCCGCGACCCGATGGTGCACAACCAGGTGACGGTGCACGAGATCGTCGGCGAGGTCGAGGGTCGCGTCTGTCTGCTCGTCGACGACCTGATCGACACCGGCCGCACGATCGTCCGCGCCGCCGAGGCTCTCAAGGATCACGGTGCGACCGGCGTCGTGGTCGCCGCCACCCACGCGGTCTTCTCCGACCCCGCGCCGGAGATCCTGCAGAGCTCCTTCATCGACCAGGTGGTCGTCACCGACACGCTGCCGGTGCCGGACGAGAAGCGCTGGGACCGGCTGCAGGTGCTGCCGATCGCCCCGCTCATCGCCCGGGCCATTCACGAGGTGTTCGACGACGGCTCCGTCACCTCGATGTTCGACGGCGCCGCCTAGGAGTCTTCTCCGTCGCACGGACGAGGTGTCGCGTGAGCGACGCGCGGGTTCGAAAGGTTGAGCGCCGCGCGGTCTGTGCCAGGGTGGGTGCTTTGTCGCACACTCGAGGAGAACTCCGTGAAGCCTGACCGTCGATTCATCGCCACCATCGCCACGAGCGCGCTCCTCCTGGTGCTCACCGGATGCGCCGCGGGCGGAGGTGCCGAGTCCGAATCCGCGTCCGGTGCGTGCGTCACCGACCTCACGGCGACCTTCCCGGACGGGACCGAGGTCGGCCTGAGCGAGAGCGCGGCGGTGAACTTCGGCGACGAGGTCAGCTACACGATGTACGCGGCCGACTTCGCGTACGGCGACGAGAACCTGCTCGTCGAGTTCCCGCAGGTGCCCGCGGACGGGCACCTCGCCGCGGTGAGCACTGTCGTCTTCAACCGCGAGAGCGACGTCGCCGCTCTGGAGGCGGGGCAGGAGATCGTGTGGTCGACGGAGATGGACGCGCTCACGTTCACCGCGATTCTCGCGGCGGGCGACGAGCAGTTCGGCCTGTCGAGCAACGGCGAGGGGACGCTGACCGTCCTCGAGGTCGGGGAGCAGATCTGCGTCGAGATCGACTACTCGGACGACCAGAAGTCGCTCACCGGCACGCTGGCCGCGGACGTTCAGAGCTGAGGCGCTCGCCCCGGCGGGTGGCGGTGCCGTGATGCCACTCGCCGGACCCGGGCGACTCAGGCGGGGACGCCCGGCTCGGGCAGATTGCTGAGCCCGGGAATGAGTCCCAGGTAGGCGAGCACCGTCTCGGTGCCGTCGGTCTCGCGCGCCACGCAGTACCAGCCCGGTCCCGCAGGAGCGATCAGCTCGAGCTTGGCTACCGCGGTCACACCGCGCAGCTGGTACGAGCTGACGATCGTGCGGCAGGCGAGCTCAGCCGTGCGAGCCTGTGTCGTGAAAGCCGAGAGCACCGACGGCAGGATGAGCGCGAGCACCCCGATCACGATCACAACCCGCAGCAGGCGCTGCACGAGCGGATGCCGAACCGGCCGCTCGTCTGGGGACGGCTGTGACAGTTCGGGGTTGGCATCGTCGATCATCGCCCCGACAGTCTGTCACTCCGCCGGGCGGTGACGCCGAGGCGCGTGGCGCGCACCACCAGCCCGACGGCGATCACCACACCGCCGCCAATGACCCCGACCAGCGGCAGCGTCGCGGCGAGCCCCAGGCACCCGATGACGCCGGTGACCGCGATCGCACGCGGGTAGCGGCGCTCGGCGGCGGGCTGGCGCAGTGCCGAGAGGTTCGCGACGACGTAGTAGAGCAGCACGCCGAACGAGGAGAACGCGATCGCCCCGCGCAGATCGGCGATCAGCACGATGGCCGCGACCAGAAGTCCCAGCCCGAGTTCCGCGATGTACGGCGTGCGGAATCTCGGGTGGATGCGCGCGAGCACGCCGGGCAGTTCGGAATCGCGCGCCATGGCGAGGCTCGTGCGTCCGATGCCGGCGATCATCGCCAGCAGCGCGCCGAGCGAGGCGAGCGCCGCGCCGACGCGCACGAGCGGCACCGCCGCCTCCCACCCGGCGGCCGCGACGACGTCGGCGAGCGGTTCGCGACTGCCGGCGAGGGCCTCCGGGCCGAGAGCGGCGAGCGCGGCGGTCGCGACGAGGGCGTAGATCAGGAGCGCGGTGGCGAGGGCGATGATGATCGTGCGGGGGATGATGCGGGCGGGGTCACGCACCTCCTCGCCCATCGTCGCGATGCGGGCGTAGCCGGCGAAGGCGAAGAAGAGCAGACCCGCGGCCTGCAGCACCCCGAACGCGGATCCCGGCGCGAGGTCGAGCTCGACCGACGGGGCGGGCGCGGCGCTGAACCCGGCGGCCACGACGAGCGCGAGCACCGCGAGAGTGCCGACGACGAGCACCTTGGCGGCCAGGGCGGTGCGCGTGACTCCGAGCGTGTTGACGATCGCGAGCGCCAGCACCGCGGCGGCGGCGACCGGCTTCTGCCACTCTGGCGGCACGGCGTAGGCGGCGAACGTCAGCGCCATCGCGGCGCAGCTGGCGGTCTTGCCGACGACGAAGCTCCACCCGGCGAGGTACCCCCACCACGGGCCGAGCACCTCGCGCCCGTAGAGGTAGCTGCCGCCGGAGGCCGGGTAGCGGGCGGCGAGCTGCGCCGAGGAGAGCGCGTTGGCGATGGCGACGACCGCGGCGATGCCGAGCCCCAGCAGCAGCGCGCCGCCGGCCGCCTCGGCGGCGGGCGCGAGTGCGGCGAAGATGCCCGCGCCGATCATCGAGCCGAGACCGATCGCGACGGCATCGGTGGTGCCGAGGCGGCGGGTCAGACGGGCGGAGTTGCTCACGCCCGGATGCTAGCGGAGCGAGGTGGCCGGTCCACGTCTCGGGGATCGGCTCTCGCCCGCGGCTCCGCTTCGGCGTAGCGTCGCACCATGGTCGACGACGCGGAAGGCTGGATGCGGAAGCGCTTCGCCGGCGAGCTCGGCCTCGACGCCCGTGGCGCCGACCCCGGCCGCGTCGACCTCGTCGGGAAGCCCCGGCTCGCCTCGAGCTACCCCGTGTCCGCTCTCGCCACCGCGTCGGTCGCCGCCGCGGCGAGCGCGGCAGTCGAGCTCATCGCCGAGGTCGCCGGCGCACGTCCGACGGTGCGCGTCGACCGGGGGCTCGCCGACTCCTGGTTCGGCACCGCTGTCTCACCGGTCGGGTGGAGCCTGCCCTCGCCGTGGGATTCGATCGCCGGTGACTACGCGACGGCCTCGGGCTGGATCCGGCTGCACACCAATGCGCCGCATCACCGTGCGGCGGCGCTTCGCGTGCTCGGGGTGGCGGGGGAGCGGGACGAGGTCGCCGCCGCGGTCGCGGTGTGGAACGCTGCCGAGCTCGAGACGGCGGTGGTGGAGGAGGGCGGCTGCGCCGCCGAGCTGCGCACGCCCGCCGAGTGGGCGGTGCATCCCCAGGGGCTCGCGGTCGCGAGGGAGCCGCTCGTCGCGTGGAGTGCCACCGGCGACGCGGGCGGGGCAGCGAGCCAGTGGGCGCCGAGCGCCGAGCGCCCGCTCGCCGGACTTCGCGTGCTCGATCTCACCCGGGTGCTCGCGGGGCCGGTGGCGACGCGCCTGCTCGCCGGGCTCGGTGCGAACGTGCTGCGCATCGACCCGCCCGGCTGGGCGGAGCCCGCCCTCGAGCTCGACATGACCCTCGGCAAGCACTGCGCCCTCGTCGACGGCCGAGACCCCGCGGGACGCGACCGGCTGCTCGAGCTGCTGAGCACCGCCGACGTGCTTGTGCACGGCTACCGGCCGGGCGCCCTCGACTCTTTCGGCTTCGGCGACGTGGTCCGCGCGGTCACACGCCCGGGACTCATCGAGGTCTCGCTCGACGCCTACGGCCACACCGGCCCCTGGGCCGCGCGGCGGGGCTTCGACAGCCTGGTGCAGATGTCGAGCGGGATCGCGGCGGCCGGGCTGCTCGAGGGCAGCGCCACGGCGCCGACGCCGCTCCCGGTGCAGGCGCTCGACCACGCCACCGGATACCTGATGGCGGCCGCCGTGCTGGCCGGGCTCACCCGCCGGGCCCGCGCCGGCGAGGGATCTCGGGCGCGGCTCTCACTCGCGCGCACCGCTCTCGAGCTGGAGTGGGCGCCGCGCGGTCGGGTTGCGGGCGACGGCACCGCGTCCGCCGACGAGGGAGCGCTCGACGCCCGGGCCATCGCGGTCGACTCGCCGTGGGGCGCGGCAGAGCTCACCGCGCCGCCGTTCCGCATCGCCGGTGCGCCGCTCGCCTGGGAGCGGTCGCCGCGCGCGCTCGGCAGCGATCCGTCGCGCTGGTAGGGGGCGACATCGACCGCCCTCGCCGACGGCTCGCGGCGCCCGAATCGGCCGATAGAACCGATCTATTGTCGCTGTCTTGGGTGATCATCGACCATTGCGGGCGGGTTCGACCGTAAACATCCAATGTTTCGCGTAGACTAGCGGCGAACTGCGGAGGGAACACCATGCGGACTCGCGCGACGGCGCGCGGACTCGAGCTTACGGAGCTCGGGCTCGGCGCAGCCCAACTCGGCAATCTCTACCGGGAGACCACGGACGACGAGGTCGTCGAGACCGTGGATGCCGCGTGGGACGCCGGCATCCGCTATTTCGACACGGCGCCGCACTACGGACTCGGCCTCTCGGAGCGTCGACTCGGCGAGCAGCTGCGCTCGCGCCCCCGAGACGAGTACCTGATCTCGACCAAGGTCGGGAAGATGCTGGTGCCGAGCCCCGAGCGGGCGCACCTGCGCGACGACGAGAGCTACGACGTCCCGGCGGACCACCGGCGCGTCTTCGACTTCAGCCGTGACGCCGTGCTCCGCTCGATCGAGCAGTCGCTCGAGCGCCTCGGCCTCGACCGGATCGACATCGCCTACCTGCACGACGCCGAGAACCACTTCGAGCAGGCCTCGACCGAGGGCATCAGCGCGCTCATCGAGCTGCGCGAGCAGGGCGTTCTGCGCGCGGTCGGGGCCGGCATGAACTACGCCGCCCCGCTCGCCGAGCTCATCCGCCGCGCCGACGTCGACCTGTTGATGTGCGCTGGCCGCTTCACGCTGCTCGACGGCGAGGCGCTCGATGACCTGATGCCGCTCGCGCTCGAGCGCCGGGTCGGCATTGTCGTCGCGGGCGTCTACAACTCGGGGCTCCTGGGACGCGCACGGCCCAAGCCCGATGCGACCTTCGACTACGGGCCCGCGCCGGCCGAGCTCATCGCGCGAGCCAACCAGATCGCCGACATCTGCGAGGCGCACGGCGTCACGCTGCCCGCCGCGGCGATGAACTACGTCTACCGCCACCCGGCGGTGGTCTCCGTCGTCATGGGCGCGCGCGGCGGCGAGCAGACGCGACAGAACGTCGAGCGCTACGAGACCGCGATTCCCGACGCCGTGTGGCGCGAACTCGTGGCCGCGGGCCTCACCCGAGAGATTTCGAACATGGGAGAACACTCAGCATGACCATCATCACCGCCGTGACCGCGCACGATGTGCGCTTTCCGACCTCGCTGAACGCGGATGGCTCGGACGCGATGAACAAGGACGCCGACTACTCCGCGGCCTATGTCGTGATCCACACCGACGACCCCGAGCTGAAGGGCTACGGCTTCACCTTCACGATCGGCCGCGGCAACGATCTCTGCGTCGAGGCGGCCCGGCAGCGCGGGGTCGCGCTCGTGGGTCGCTCCGTCGAGGAGTCGGTCGCCGATCTGGGCAGCGTGTACCGCTCCCTCTCCTCCGACTCGCAGCTGCGCTGGCTCGGCCCGGAGAAGGGCGTCGTGCACCTCGCGATGGCCGCCGTGATGAACGCGATGTGGGACCTCGCCGCTCGCGTCGCGGGCAAGCCGCTGTGGCGCATGCTCGCGGAGATGACGCCGGAGCAGATCGTCGACGCGGCCGACCTGAAGTACCTCTCGGATGCGCTGACCCGCGAGGAGGCGCTCGAGATCCTGCGCGAGAAGGAGTCGACGCGCGCGGAGCGCATCGCCGACCTCGAGTCGCGCGGCGGCTACCCCTGCTACACGACGAGCGCAGGCTGGCTCGGCTACAGCGACGAGAAGCTCCGCCGCCTGCTCCAGGAGGCCGTGGACGAGGGCTACCGCCACCTCAAGCTCAAAGTCGGCGGCAACGTCGAGGACGACATCCGCCGTCTGCGCATCGCGCGCGAGGTCATCGGCTGGGATGCCAACCTGATGATCGACGCCAACCAGGTGTGGGACGTCCCGGAGGCGATCGAGTGGATGGAGCGCCTCGCCGAGTTCAAGCCGCTCTGGATCGAGGAGCCGACGAGCCCCGACGACGTGCTCGGGCACGCCGCGATCCGCACGGCGGTCGCGCCGATCGGCGTCGCCACGGGCGAGCACGGCATGAACCGCGTGCTGTTCAAGCAGATGTTCCAGGCGGAGGCGATCGACTTCTGCCAGCTCGACTCGGCGCGGCTGGCGAGCGTCAACGAGATCCTCTCGGTGTACCTGATGGCCCAGAAGTTCGGAATCCCGGTCTGCCCGCACGCGGGCGGGGTCGGCCTCTGCGAGCTCGTGCAGCACCTGTCGATCTTCGACTACGTGTGCGTCTCGGGCTCGCTCGAGAACCGGGTGACCGAATTCGTCGATCACCTGCACGAGCACTTCACCGACCCGTGCATCGTCGAGAACGGGCACTACACGCTGCCCGGGCTGCCGGGCTACAGCGCCGAGATGCACGACTCCTCGGTGGCGGAGTACAGCTTCCCGGACGGAAGCTACTGGGCGTCCCGCTAGCGCGCCGAGCCCGGGTACGGCGCGCCGTGCCCGGGTTACGTCGTGGGCCTGGGCTCGCGGGCCTCGGGGTCTTCGTCCGCGTGCGCGGCGCTGAACTCCTCGACGCCAAGCAGGTGCACCTCCATGCGGATCCGGGCGCGCTCGGGGTCGCGGCGCTGGAGCTCGGCGAGGATGGCGCGATGCTCGCGCTGAGTCTCGGCGATCGACCCGCGGTGCGACACGGCGCGCCACAGACGCGCGCGGAAGGTGCGTCCGACGAGGGTGTCGATGATCGCCGCGAGGGCGGGGTTTCCGCTGGCGTGCGCAATGATCCGATGGAAGTCGGCGTCGGCCTGGATGAAGCCCTCGAGATCCATGTCGGGATCGTCGCGAATGATCTCGTCGACTCCGGTGAGGATCGTCTCGAGCTCGTCGAGTTCGCTCTCGGTCAGCCGGGTCGCGGCGATCGCGACGCTCTCCGATTCGAGCACGCGGCGCACCGCGAGCAGGTCGGCGGCGTGCGCGGGCTGCTGGAGGTCGGCGAGGAAGCCGAGCGGGCTCAGCAGGGTCAGTGGGTCAAGGGCCGTGACGTAGGTGCCGTCGCCTTGACGGGTCTCGAGAACGCCGAGCGTCGCGAGGGCTCGGACGCCTTCGCGCAGCGAGCCGCGGGACACGCCGAGGATCGCCGCCAGCTCCTTCTCGATGGGGAGCCTCGACCCGGGTCGCAGCTCGCCTCGCGTCAGCATGGCCTTGATGCCGTCGATCACGACATCGGTCTGCGATCGACTGGGGTCGAGCCGCTCGGCGTTGGTCATCCCTCGATTGTAGAGTTGTTGCATGTTCATCGGATGAATCAGCGTCGATTCGGCTCGCATCTCCTTCGCGACTGACTTGCGGCGTTGATTTATCGGACCACGCGAGTCTCGCCGAGGAGTGAGCCATGGCCTTTCCTGTCATCGATTCCCACCAGCACGTCTGGGATCCCGCCCGCGCGGAGTACGCGTGGCTCGGACCCGAGCTGGCTCCGATCAACCGAGCCTTCGGCATGGAGGAGCTCCTGCCCGAGCTCGCGGCCGTGGGAGTCGACGCGACGGTGCTGGTGCAGGCGGCCGACAACGCGGACGACACCGCGCTGATGGTCGCCACCGCCGACGCGCATCCCGAGGTCGCCGCGATCGTCGGCTACGCCCCGCTCGAACGTCCGGCCGAGGTGGCAGAGACGCTCGCGCGCTGGCAGGGGGACTCGCGCATGGTGGGCGTCCGCACGCTCATCCACAACCAGTCCGACCCCGAGTGGCTGCTGCGCCCGGATGTCGACGAGGGGCTCGGCCTGCTCGAGGGGGCCGGCATCGCCTTCGACGTCGTCGCGGAGCTGCCGCGGCATCTCGAGCTCATCCCCGTGCTGTCGGAGCGGCACCCGGGCCTGCGCATGGTGATCGACCACCTTGCGAAGCCGCCGATCGGCCTCGCCGACCGCGAGCCGTGGTGGAGCCTCATCGCCGCCGCGGCCGAGAACCCGAACGTCTCGGGCAAGCTGAGCGGCCTCTACTCGGCGACGGGCGCCCCCGACGCCTGGACTACGGAGCAGGTGCGCCCGTTCTTCGATCGCGCGGTTGAGCTGTTCGGCCCGTCGCGGCTGATGTACGGCGGAGACTGGCCCGTCGCGATCCTCGCCGGCGGCTACACCCGCCTCTGGGAGGGGCTGGCACCGCTTCTCGACTCGCTCTCGAGCGAGGACCGGGAGCGGGTGCTGGGACGGACGGCCGCCGACTTCTACCGCATCGACCCCGCCCGACTCGACCGCTGACGGCGCGGACACCCGTCTTAGGTTTGACGATTACCCGGCAGAGGGCGTTCGCCGCGCGTTCTGGAGGGCGATCTCGCCTCGACGGGCCGTATTCATCTGATCTCTTGTACAGTGGTGACCGGACGCGGGTGCTCGAGCCCGCGGGAAACAAGGAGCACCCCACGTGAATTTCGCCCGTCTCGGCCCAGTCGGGTCCGAAATCCCCGTACTCCAGCACGACGGCGCCAGCTTCGACCTGCGGCCGATCACGGCTGACATCGATGGCGCGTTCCTCGCCGGGGGCGGCATCGCGGCCGCGCGGGCGGCCCTCGAGAAGGGCGAGCTGCCGGAGCTCGACGCCGCGGACCTGCGCGTCGGAGCACCGATCGCGCGTCCCGGCAAGATCGTCTGCATCGGCCTGAACTACGCCGATCATGCTGCCGAGGGCGGAATGGCGATCCCCGCCGAACCGGTCATCTTCATGAAGGACCCCACGACCATGGTCGGGCCGTTCGACGACGTGCTGATCCCGCGCCAGTCGGTCAAGACCGACTGGGAGGTCGAGCTCGGCGTCGTCATCGGCTCGACGGCCCGCTACCTCGACTCGCCCGAGGACGCCGATGCGGTGATCGCCGGCTACGCCGTCTCGCACGACGTCTCCGAGCGCGAGTACCAGCTCGAGCGCGGCGGCCAGTGGGACAAGGGCAAGAGCTGCGAGACCTTCAACCCCTTCGGCCCTGCCCTGGTCCCCGCCGACGAGGTGGCCGACCCGCAGGCCCTGGGGCTGCGGCTCTGGGTCAACGGCGTCGAGCGTCAGAACGGCACCACGGCCAACATGATCTTCGGCATCCGCCACATCGTCTGGTACCTCTCGCAGTTCATGGTGCTGCACCCGGGCGACGTCGTGAACACGGGAACCCCGGCGGGAGTGGCGCTCGGCATCGAGGGCCAGCCGTACCTGCGTGCGGGTGACGTGGTCGAACTCGAGATCGACGGCCTCGGCCGTGCGCGACAGGAGATGGTGCAGGCATGACCAGCGAATTCAACGGCCTCGTCGCCGTCGTCACCGGCGGTGCCTCGGGCATCGGCCTCGCGACCGCGCTCGCTTTCGCCGACAAGGGCGCGCACGTGGCCGTGCTCGACCTCAAGCCCGAGACCCTGACGGATGACCGGCTCACCGGCTTCGTCGCGAACGTCGCCGACCGGGATTCGGTCAACACGGCGATCGCGGCGGTGGTCGAGAAGTTCGGCGGCATCGACATCGTCGTGAACAATGCCGGCATCTCGGCGATCGGCACCGTCGAAGAGCTCTCCGATGAGGACTGGGCTCGCGTGCTCGACATCAACGTCACCGGGATGGCCCGCGTGAGCGCGGCCGCACTGCCGCACCTGCGCGCCTCGCAGAGCGCCGCGATCGTCAACCTGTGCTCGATCGGCGCGCTCAACGGGCTGCCGCAGCGCGCGCTCTACAACGCTTCGAAAGGCGCGGTGCTCTCGCTCACCTACGCGATGGCGACCGATCACGTGCGGGAGGGCGTCCGTGTCAATGCGGTGAGCCCGGGCACCGTCGCGACCCCGTTCGTCGACAACTTCCTGAAGCAGTTCGACGACCCGGTGAAGGAGCGCGCCGCGCTCGACGCGCGTCAGGCGACCGGCCGCATGGTCACGCCCGAGGAGGTCGCCGGAGCGGTCCTGTACCTCGCGAGCCCGCTGTCGGGCTCGACGACCGGAACCGCGCTCGAGGTCGACGGCGGCGTCACCCACCTGCGGGTTCGGCAGCAGTGAAGCGCGTCGCCCAGGTGATCGGGCTGCCGCCCGAGAACCGCGCCGAGTACGAGCGCTATCACGCCGCCGTGTGGCCGGGCGTGCTCGAGCGCCTGGCGCTCAGCAACATCCACAACTACTCGATCTACCGCCACGGCGACCTGCTGTTCTCGTACTTCGAGTACACCGGTGACGACTACGAGGCCGACATGGCCGCGATCGCCGCGGATCCGGAGACGCAGCGCTGGTGGGCGGTGCAGGAGCCGCTGCAGCGCCCGCTCGACGACCGCGCGGAGGGCGAGTGGTGGAAGGAACTTCCTGAGGTCTTCCACACCGATTGATCGGTGCGGAGGGGAAGAAAGGCGAACGGGCGGCGCTGTGTGGTGGCAGCACCGCCCGTTCGGCGTTTCGAGACCGACTAGTGCGCGTCGCTGGCGCTGATCTCGCTGCGGTCGCCCGACCACAGCGTGTGGAAGGTGCCGTCCTTGTCGACGCGCTTGTAGGTGTGCGCGCCGAAGAAGTCGCGCTGACCCTGCACGAGCGCCGCCGGCAGGCGGTCGGCGCGCAGTCCGTCGTAGTACGACAGCGACGACGAGAACGCCGGCGAGGGGATGCCCGCCTGCGCGGCCGCCACGACGACGCGACGCCAGGCCTCCTGGGCGCCGGTGAGCGCCTCACGGAAGTAGGGCGCGGTGAGCAGCGCGACGAGCCCCGGGTTCTCGGCGTAGGCCTCGGTGATGCGGTTCAGGAACTGGGCGCGGATGATGCAGCCGCCGCGCCAGATCTTCGCGATCTCGCCCTTCTGGATGTCCCAGCCGTACTCCTCGGCACCGGCGATGATCTCGTCGAAGCCCTGCGAGTAGGCGACGATCTTCGAGGCGTAGAGCGCGCGGCGCACGTCCTCGACGAAGGCGTCGACATCCGTCACCGTCCACTCCTCGGCCGGGCCGGGGAGGTCGGCGGCGGCGGCGCGCTGCGCGGGCTTGGAGGAGAGCGAGCGGGCGAACACGGCCTCGGCGATGCCCGAGACGGGGATGCCCAGGTCGAGCGCCGACTGCACGGTCCAGGCGCCGGTGCCCTTGGCTCCGGCCTGGTCGAGGATGACGTCGACGAGCGGCGCGCCGGTCTCGGCGTCCACCTGGCGCAGCACCTCGGCGGTGATCTCGATGAGGTAGCTCTCGAGCTCGCCGCGGTTCCACTCGGCGAAGATGTCGGCGATCTCGGACGGGCTCTTGCCGGTGCCCCGACGGATGAGGTCGTAGGCCTCGGCGATGAGCTGCATGTCGGCGTACTCGATGCCGTTGTGGATCATCTTGACGAAGTGGCCGGCGCCGTCGGTGCCGACGTGGGTGACGCAGGGCTCGCCTTCGGCGACCGCGGCGATCGACTTGAGGATCGGGCCGAGGGTGACCCAGGCCTCGGCGGAGCCGCCGGGCATGATCGAGGGGCCGAGCAGGGCGCCCTCTTCGCCGCCGGAGATGCCGGCGCCGACGAAGTTGATGCCCGTGGCGCGGACGGCCTTCTCGCGACGGATGGTGTCGGTGAAGAGCGCGTTGCCGCCGTCGACGATGATGTCGCCCGGCTCGAACACCTTGACGAGCTCGTCGATGACGGCGTCGGTGGCGCGGCCTGCCTGCACCATGATGATCGCGGTGCGCGGCGTGCTGAGCGACTCGGCGAAGTCGGCGTAGGTCTTCGCGGGGACGAAGCCGGCCTCGGGGTGCTCGGTGACGAGGGTCTCGGTCTTCTCGTACGACCGGTTGAATACCGCGACGGTGTTTCCTTCGCGACTGGCGAGGTTGCGGGCCAAGTTCGAGCCCATCACCGCCAATCCGATGACGCCGATGTTGGCCTTCGACTGCTCTGGCACGTCACTCCTTTTGTGATTCTGGGCCCGATGTGTGTCGGGAGGTCGGGGCTGCGGACAGCCGCTTCAGCCTAGCCCGCCTCGCGAGGGGGCTCCCCGCGAACGGGGTCACCCACCTCGAGTGCGACGAGCGAGACGTAGGTGCGGGCCCCCGCCTCGGCGGCGTGCGCATCGCTCGCCGAGATCGCGGCGGCGGTGGCGACGTGGTTCTCGAGGGTGCCCTCGGCGGGCTTCGCGGGGGTGAGCCCGAGCGCCGCGCGACCGCGCAGCACCTCTTCGACCGTGGAGGCGAGCTGGGCCAGCATGGCGTTGCCGGAGGCCTCCAGCAGCAGCCGGTGGAAGGCGACGTCGACCTCGAGATACTCGGCGCTGGCGCCGAGGCCGCGCCGGCCGAGCGCGTCCAGCTCGTCGCCGAGCTGACGGAGGCGGGCCCGGTCGTCGAAGCTCGCGCGGACCGCGGCGAGGCGCGCGGCGGTCGGCTCGATCGCCCCGCGGAGCTCGGTCAGCATCGCGAGCTGCTCCTGGCGACGCGGGCCGGCCAGATTCCAGCGGATGACCGCGGCGTCGAAGGCGTCCCATTCGGCATGCGGCAGGACCGTGATGCCGACGCGCCGACGGGAGGCCAGCATGCCGCGCGATTCGAGCACCCGCACGGCCTCGCGGATCACGGTCCGGCTGGCGCCGTGCTCGAGCTCGAGGTCGGCGAGCGTGAGAATCCGTCCCTCGGGCAGCTCGCCGGTGGCGATGCGGCGGCCGAGGGTCTCGAGCACATCGCTGTGCGATCCCCGGCCGTGTGCGGTGCCTGTCATCTACTCATCTTCCGTCGCCGCTGACGTCAATCAAAAATATGATCATCTAGTTGTAAAAGTATGATCATTATGCCACAGTGGCTCCCACTGCTCCGGGACGCGACGCCATTGTCGGCGCCGTCGAGCCGAGCACACACCCCGACGCGCGCATTCGCGCGCCGATTCCATCAATTCAACGGAGAAGTCTCAATGGAAGATTGGACACAGACCCTCGAGGTTGGTCCCTTGCTCGGCATCGCTGCCGGCGCGATCGCGCTGATCCTGGTGCTCGTCATCGTGTTCCGGGTCCACGCGTTCCTGACCCTCGTCCTCGTCTCGCTGGCGACGGCGATCGTCGCCGGAATCCCGATCGGCCAGGTCGCGAACGTCCTGATCTCCGGGTTCGGCTCGACCCTGGGCTCCGTCGCCCTGCTGGTCGGACTCGGTGCGATGCTCGGGCGACTGGTCGAGGCCAGCGGCGGCGCCCGCATCCTCGCCGACAAGATGGTCGACGTCTTCGGCGAGAAGCGCGCCCCCTTCGCCCTCGGCATCGCCTCGCTCGTCATGGGCTTCCCGATCTTCTTCGACGCGGGCCTGATCGTCATGCTCCCGATCGTGTTCGCGGTGGCGCGGCGCCTCGGCGGCAAGAACATGCTGCTCTACGGGATCACGGCGGCCGCCGGCTTCTCGGTGATGCACATCTTCCTGCCCCCGCACCCGGGTCCCATCACCGCCACCGAGTACTACGGCGCCGACCTCGGCATCGTGCTCATCGTCGGACTGATCATCGCGTTCCCGCTCTGGTACGTGTCCGGCTACCTGTGGGCCAAGTTCATCAACAAGCGCATCCCGCTTCCCGTGCTCTCGCTGTTCGGCGGACCGGAGGACGACGTCCAGCCGACGAACCCGCCGAAGGCCGGCACGGTCATCGCCCTGCTCGCCCTTCCGCTCGTGCTCATCCTGATGAACACCGGCCTGAACTCGCTGCGCTCGGTCGGCGTCGTCGACGAGACCACCTGGTGGTACCAGGCCATGTCGCTCATCGGCACCAGCTCCATCGCGCTGCTCATCGCGGTGTTCGTCGCCGCCTTCGTGCTCGGCCGCCGCCGCGGCGTCGACGGCACGGCGCTCGAGCGCATCCTCGACACGGCGCTCGGCCCGATCTGCTCGGTCGTGCTCATCACCGGCGCCGGCGGCATGTTCGGCGGCGTGCTGCGCACCTCGGGCATCGGCACCGCGCTCGCCGAGGTGCTCAGCGACATCGGCCTGCCGCTCATCGTCGCCGTCTACGTCGCCGCCGTCGTGCTGCGCGTCGCACAGGGCTCGGCCACCGTCGCGCTCGTCACCGCGGCGGGCCTGTTCGCCCCGGCGGTCATCGCGGCGGGCTTCAACCCGCTGCAGCTCGCGGCTGTCGTCATCGCGACCGCGGCGGGATCGGTCTTCGCCGGTCACGTCAACGACTCCGGCTTCTGGCTGGTCGGTCGACTGATGGGCATGGACGTCAAGACCACCCTGAAGACCTGGACGGTGCAGCAGACCATCGAATCCCTCGCCGGATTCGTGGCTGCGCTTCTGGTCTTCGCCGTGGGCTCGCTCGTCTAGCCCACACCCACCCTGTCGCGGCGGGAGCGTGCGATCACCACACGTCCGCTCCCGCCGCATCCCCATTCGGCAACTCGGAGAGACACCATGACCACCTCGTTCGACCTCGGCGGCAAGCTCGCCCTCGTCACCGGATCCTCGCGCGGACTCGGGCGCGGCCTCGCGCTCGGCCTCGCTGACGCCGGAGCGCGCCTGGTCATCCACGGCCGCGACGCCAACGCGCTGCAGGAGACCGCCGACGCGATCGAGCGCAGCCAGGGCACGCGCCCCGAGCTCGTGATCTTCGACGTCACCGACGCCGCCGCGGTCGAGGCCGGCATCGCCGAGCTGGTCGAGCGCGTCGGCGTGCCCGACATCCTCGTCAACAACGCGGGACTGCAGCGTCGTGCGCCCTTCGCCGAGTTCCCGGTCGCCGACTGGGACGCGCTCGTCGCGGGCAACCTCTCCGGCGTCTTCTACGTCTCGCGCTTCGTCGCGCCCGGCATGGTCGAGCGCGGCTCCGGCAAGATCATCAACATCGCCTCGGTGCAGTCGCAGCTCGCGCGCCAGACGATCGCCCCCTACGGCGCCACCAAGGCCGGCGTCGCCCAGCTCAGCCGCGGCATGGCCGCCGACCTGGCCCGCCACAACATCCAGGTCAACACGCTCTCGCCCGGCTACTTCGCCACCGACATGAACAAGGCGCTCGTCGAGGATCCGGAGTTCACCGCCTGGCTCGAGAACCGCACGCCCGCCCGTCGCTGGGGTCAGGTCGAGGAGCTCGCCGGCACCCTGATCTACCTCGCCTCGTCCGCGAGCGACTTCGTGAGCGGCCAGAACATCTTCGTCGACGGCGGAATGACCTCGGTCGTCTGACCCGAATCCCGGGCGCCCGAGCGGCGCTCCCGCACCACAACTCCAGGAGGATGCCGTGAAGGCGCTCTACATCGACGGCAAGCTCGACCTCGTCGAACGCGAGGTCCCGCTGCCCGAGCCCGGCGAGGGCGAGGTGCGCATTCGCGTCCACTTCGTCGGCATCTGCGGCTCCGACCTGCACTACTACTTCGAGGGCGCGAACGGCGCGTTCGTCGTGAAAGAGCCGCTGACTCCCGGGCACGAGCTCTCGGCTCGCGTCGACCTGGATCCGAGCGGCACCTGGGCGCCCGGCACCCCGGTGACGGTGCACCCGGCGCGCTTCGGCCAGAGCGAGGCGGGCATCGAGGATGCGCCGAACCTGTGGCCGGGCGGGTCGTACCTCGGCAGCGCCTCCACGACGCCGCACACGCAGGGCGGCATGAGCGAGTACCTCATCGTCGACGCCGGCATGGTGCGGGCCCTGCCCGAGGAGCTCTCGCTCGAGGCCGCCGCGCTCGCCGAGCCGTTGGCCGTCTCGCTGCACGGGGTCACCCGCGCGGGTGATGTCACGGGCAAGCGCGTGCTCGTCTCCGGTGCCGGCCCGATCGGCCTGCTCGCGGTCGCCGCAGCCAAGAGCCGCGGTGCGGCCGAGGTCACCATCACCGACCTGCTGCCCGAGCCGCTCGCCCGCGGCCGGGCCGTGGGCGCCGACCGCACGATCCAGATCGGCGTCGAAGAGATCCCTGAGAACGCCTTCGATGTGGTGCTGGAGTGCTCCGGTGCCGCACCCGCGATCTCGCAGGCATTCCGCTCGGCGCGGCGCCGCGGCATCGTCGTGCAGATCGGCATGGTTCCCGATGAAGGCCGACCGATCAATCTCGCCCCGGCGATCTCGAAGGAGATCAGCATCCACGGCGTCTTCCGCTTCGTCGACGAGATCGATGAGGCGATCCGCATCCTGGCGGCCGAGCCCGGCGTGGCCTCGGTGGTCACCCAGGTGATTCCGGCGACGTCGGCGGCGGAGGCCTTCGACATCGCGCGCGATTCGAGCGCAAGCGGCAAGGTGCTCGTCTCGACCTGGCTCGACGACCCCGCCGCCTGAGAGGATTCGGAGATGACCGGCGCAGCCGCCGTGCGCGATGTCGTGATCGGCCTCGACCTCGGCACCACGAGCACGAAGGCGGTCGCCTTCACCCCCGACGGCAGTCAGCTGGCTCAGGCCTCGCACGGCTATGAGCTGCAGACTCCGCACCCCGGCTATGCGGTGCAGGATCCGCAGCAGATTCTCGCGGCCGCCTACCGAGCGGTGGCGGACGTCGCTCGCGAGGTCGGCGCCGACCGCGTGCGCGGCATCTCGTTCTCCTCGGCGATGCACAGCCTGATGGGCCTCGGCCCGCTCTACGAGCCGATGACCCCGGTCATCACCTGGGGCGACACGCGTGCGGCGCCGCAGGCCGAGCGCCTGCGGGGCGGGGTGAGCGGGCTCGCGCTGCATCGCCGAACCGGCACCCCCATCCATCCGATGTCGCCGCTGACGAAGCTGATCTGGTTCCGCGAGATGGAGCCCAAGCTCCACGAGTCGGTGGCGTTCTGGGTGGGCATCAAGGACTGGGTGCTCGTGCACATGTGCGGCGCGCTCGTCATCGACCACTCGCTCGCCTCGGGCACCGGGCTGATGGACATCCACCAGCTCGCCTGGGATGCGGAGGCGCTGGCCCTGGCCGGGGTGTCGCCGGAGCAGCTTCCCGAGCTGGTGCGCACGCGGGACGTTCTTCCCGGGCTCACGCCCGAGGCGGCCGAGGCGATGGGGCTTCCCGAGACCCTCGAGGTGGTGGTCGGCGCGGGAGACGGGCCGCTCGCCAACCTCGGGGTCGGGGCGGTGCGCCCCGGCGTTGCCGCCTGCTCGATCGGCACCAGCGGCGCGCTCCGCGTCGGCGTCGACCGCCCCGCGGTCGACCCGCAGGGCGGCGTGTTCTGCTACGCGCTCACCGAGGACCGCTGGGTCGTCGGCGGCGCCATCAACAACGGGGGAGCGACGCTCGGCTGGGCGCGCGGCATCTTCGCCCCCGAACTCGGCGAGGGCAGCGAGGCCGAGCTGCTCGAGCTCGCCGCCCGCGCCCAGCCCGGCTCCGGCGGGCTCATCATGCTGCCGTACCTGCTGTCCGAGCGCGCCCCGCACTGGAGCGCGCTGCCGACCGGGGCGTACCTGGGGCTCACCCGCGGGCATCGGCGCGAGCACCTGCTGCGCGCCTCGGTCGAAGGCGTCTGCCTGCAGCTCGCGCTCGTGCTGCAGTCGATGCGCGCCGCGGGCCTCGACGTGACGCACGTGCGAGCCACCGGCGGCGTGACGCGCAATGACCTCTGGCGGGGCGTCCTGGCGGCGGCGCTCGGCATGACGGTCGACTTCGCCGAGGGCCAGGAGGGCTCGAGCTTCGGCGCGGCGCTGCTCGGCATGGAAGCGCTCGGGCTGATCGACTCGATCGACATCGTCGACGAGCTGATCCCCGTCGAGGACTCGGTGCGGCCGGAACCGCGCGCGCTCGCCGTCTACAGTCAGCTGCTGCCGGTGTTCGCCGAGCTCTACACGCATCTGGTGCCGACATTCCAGAGCCTGCGGCGTCTCGCCCCGAACCTGCCGCTCGACCTCCTCGACGAGGACTAGGCGCGCGCCGGATCGGTACCCTGGGAGCACATGGACACCTCAGCTCGCCTTCGCGTCGTGGTCGCGACTCCTCTGTTCCCCGCGGACGCCGCGATGATCGCCGAGCGCGAGCCGCGCATCGACCTCGTGCACGCGCCCGAACTGCTCGCCGAGCCGAGCGTCGACTGGATGACCTGGTCGAAGCGGACCGCGGAAGACCAGGCGCGCTTCGAGCAGCTCGTCGACTCGGCGGATGCGCTCTACGGGGTGCCCGACCACTCCGGCAAGGCGCTCGCGCGCACCGTGGCCGCGAACCCGAAGCTCCGCTGGGTGCACACGATTCCCGCGGGCGGCGGCCAGCAGGTGAAGGCCGCGAACCTCTCCGAGGAGGCGCTGGAGCGCATCGCGTTCTCCACCTCCGCCGGCGTGCACGCGGCTCCGCTCGCCGAGTTCGCGATCTTCGGCGTGCTGGCCGGGGCGAAGCAGCTGCCGTGGCTACAGGCCACCCAGCGCCGCCGCGAGTGGGCGCCGCGTCGAGCGCTCGGCCGCGCCGCCGACTCGACCGTCGCCGTCGTCGGCCTCGGCTCGATCGGCCGCCACACCGCCGAGAAGCTCGCGCAGCTCGGCTTCCGCGTGGTCGGGGTGCATCGCCGCCCGGTGGAGGCGCCCGGTGTCAGCGAGATCTTCCCGGTGGAGGAGCTCGCGCGCGTCGCGAGCGAGGTCGACGCGATCGTGCTGGCGCTGCCCGGCACGGCCGAGACCGAGAAGATGCTCAGCCGCGAGGTGCTCGCCGCCGCGAAGCCGGGAATCACGATCGTGAACGTCGGGCGCGGAACGACCGTCGACGAGCCGGCGCTCGTCGAGGCCCTCACCGACGGTCGGGTCGGCCTCGCGGTGCTCGACGTCACCTACGTCGAACCGCTTCCCGCCGACAGCCCGCTGTGGGAGCTGCCGAACGCGATCATCGCGCCGCACACCGCCGCGATCAGCACCGACGAGCCTCGCCTGATCGCGGAGCTGTTCGTCGAGAACGCGCGCCGCTTCCTCGACGGCGAGCCGCTCATCAACCGCGTCAACACGCGCGAGTTCTACTGACCCCTTCGCACCGTTTTCAGGAATTGGTGTGACCAAAGTGACAGGAGTCACCGGTCGAGTGGTCATCCGCCTCATCCGTCACACGAACTCCTGAAAAAGGTTGATGTAGAGTGAGGGCGAACTTCGGCGAGGGATGCGCACGCATCCGTGATCGACGCGGTGGGCTGGCCCCGGGAGAAGATCCCGTGTCGTCCTCACGCAGTCTGCGTTCGAGTTGACCAACACACGGGCCCTGGGCCCATTCAGGAGAGAGCAATGTCTGACGACAACAACCTCGTTGCCGAGGTTCGCACCGAATTCGGCAAGGGAGCGGCCCGCCGCATCCGCGCCGACCACAAGATCCCCGCCGTGCTCTACGGCCACGGCACCGAGCCGCAGCACCTCACGCTGCCCGGCCACGAGACCGCGCTGATCCTGCGCAAGTCGAACGCGCTGCTGACGCTCGACATCGCCGGCACCCCCTCGCTCGCGCTCGTCAAGGACGTGCAGAAGGACCCGGTGCGCCAGATCATCGAGCACGTCGACCTGATCGTCGTCCGCAAGGGCGAGAAGGTCACCGTCGACGTCTACGTGCACGTCGAGGGCGAGCCCGCCGTCGGCACGATCGTCGCGCTCGACGCCAACACGCTGTCGCTCGAGGTCGAGGCGACCCACATCCCCGAGAGCATCAGCGTCTCGGTCGAGGGCCTCGAGGCCGGATCGCAGATCCACGCCTCCGACCTCACGCTGCCGACCGGCGCCGCGCTGGTCAGCGATCCCGAGACGCTCGTCGTCAACATCACCGTGCCGGCCGTTGCCGACCTCGGTGAGAGCGACGAGGCCGAGGGCGAGGAAGCCGCTGAGGGCGAGGCTGGGGCCGAGGCCGAGGCCGCGGGCGACTCCGAGTAGTTCGGAGAGATCATCTCCGCAGATGTGTGGCTCGTAGTCGGGCTCGGGAACCCCGGGCCCGACTACGCCGCGCATCGCCACAACGTCGGCCAGATGGCACTCGACGTGCTCGCCGAGCGGATCGGCGCGAGCTTCCGGCTGCACAAGGCCCGTGCCGCCGTCGCGGAGGGCCGGGTCGCTCCGGGCGCCGCGAAGCTCATTCTCGCGAAGCCGGCCAGCTTCATGAACCTCTCCGGCGGACCCGTCGCGGCCCTGCTGAAGTTCTACTCGCTCGACGCCTCGCGGCTCGTGGTGCTGCACGACGAGCTCGACCTGCCGTTTGACACCGTCCGGCTGAAGCAGGGCGGCGGCCACGGCGGCCACAACGGCCTGCGCGACATCAGCGCCGCCGTCAGCCCCGACTACACGCGCGTGCGGATCGGCATCGGGCGCCCGCCCGGCCGGCAGGATGCCGCCGACTTCGTGCTGAAGCCGTTCTCGTCCACGGAGCGCGGCGCGCTGCCGAACCTGCTCGGCGACGCCGCCGACGCGACGGAGGACGTGGTGACCCGGGGCCTGCTCGACGCCCAGCAGAAGTGGCACGCCCCGCGCGCGTAGACTCGTCCAAATGGGCCTGAAACGGATTCTCCCGGCGCTCGCGCGCGCCCACAGCGTCGAAACCGCTCTGGATGAGGCCCGGCACGACACCGACTTCGCGGTCGTCGAGGGCGTGCGGATTCCGCTGCTCGCCGAGCTGCTCGAACAGCGCGACGGACCGACTGCGCTGCTCGTCATCACGGCGACCAGTCGTGAATCCGAAAGCGTCCAGGCGGCCCTCTCCAGCTACCTGCCCGAGGCCCATGTGCTCGGGTTCCCCGCCTGGGAGACGCTGCCGCACGAGCGCCTGAGCCCGAGCGCCGAGACGGTCGGCGCCCGCATCCGCACGCTGCGGCGCCTGCGCACCTGGAGCGCCGAGCGCGACGCGCACCTGATCGTGGTGGCGAGCGTCCGCGCCGCGCTGCAGCCGATCGCGCCGGGGCTCGCCGAGGTGGCGCCGCTGGAGCTGCGCACCGGCGGCCGCGGCTACGCCCTCGATGAGATCGCGACCCGGCTCGTCGAGCTCGCCTACACGCGCGTCGACCTGGTCACCCGTCGCGGCGAGTTCGCGCTGCGCGGCGGCATCCTGGACGTGTTCCCGCCGGACGCCGAGCACCCGGTGCGCGCCGACTTCTTCGGCGACGAGCTCGAACAGCTGCGCGCGTTCTCGGTCGCCGACCAGCGCTCGCTGCCGGGCGATCTCGCCGGCGTCGAATTGCCGCCGAGCCGCGAGATGCTGCTGACCGACGCGGTGCGCCAGCGCGCCCGCGAGATGCAGTCCGAGTTTCCGACGCTGCAGCAGATGCTCGCCAAGATCGCCGAGGGCATCCCCGTCGAGGGCATGGAGTCGCTCGCCCCCGCCCTGCTGGAGCGGCTCGAGCCGCTGACCGCCGCCTTCCCGACGGACGCCGCCGTCGCCCTGATGTCGCCCGAGCGGATCGCGAACCGCGCGGTGAGCCTGGTCGAGACGAACCGCGAGTTCCTGTCGGCGGCCTGGAACGCGGCCACCGCGGGGGCCACCGCCCCGATCGACCTGGATGCGGGCGACTTCCTCACCATCGCCGACCTGCGCGAGGCGGCGCGTCCGCGCACCTGGTGGACCTTCTCGCCTTTCGGTCTGGGCGCGGCCGACACCGACGACGACCTGGTGCGCATCGACGCGGATGCGGCCCCGACCTTCGCGGGCAAGTACGGCGGCGCCGTCGATCACGTCGCCGAGCGTCTCGGTGCCGGCTGGTCGGTGGTGATCGCGGCGCAGGGGCCGGGGCTGCTGGAGCGCGCGGCCCAGGTGCTCGGCGAGCAGGGTCTTGCCGCCCGCCCCGTCGACGAGCTTCCCGACGCCCTCGACGCCGGAGTCGCCTACCTGGTGCAGGGCGCGGTCGAGGCCGGCTTCGAGTCACCCGAGCTGCGCCTGGCGCTGCTGAGCGAGGCGGAGTTCTTCGGCCGTTCGGTCGGCGTCGACTCGCGCCAGGTGAAGAAGCTCGCCAGTCGCCGCAAGAACGTGGTCGACCCGCTGCAGCTGAAGGCCGGCGACGTCGTGGTGCATGCCACGCACGGCATCGGTCGTTTCGTCGAGCTGGTGCAGCGCGAGGTCGCGAGCGGCGAGCGGCAGGCCCGCGGCCCGCTCGGCTCGAAGGCCGCCAAGGTGATGCGCGAGTACCTGGTGATCGAGTACGCGCCCTCGAAGCGGGGCATGCCGGGCGACCGGCTGTTCGTGCCGACCGATCAGCTCGATCAGCTGAGCCGCTACGTCGGCGGCGAGTCGCCGACGCTGAGCAAGATGGGCGGCTCCGACTGGTCGGCCGCGAAGGGCCGCGCGCGCAAGGCGGTGCGCGACATCGCCGTCGAGCTGGTCAAGCTCTACAGCGCGCGGATGGCGTCGAAGGGGCACGCGTTCGGCCCCGACACCCCGTGGCAGCGTGAGCTGGAGGAGGCGTTCCCCTTCGCGGAGACCCCCGACCAGCTGCAGACCATCGATGAGGTGAAGGCCGACATGGAGCGGCCGATCCCGATGGACCGCCTCATCTCGGGCGACGTCGGCTACGGCAAGACCGAGATCGCGGTGCGTGCCGCGTTCAAGGCGGTGCAGGACGGCAAGCAGGTCGCGATGCTCGTGCCGACGACGCTGCTGGTGCGTCAGCACATGGAGACCTTCGCCGAGCGCTTCGCCGGGTTCCCCGTGCACCTGCGCGCGCTCAGCCGGTTCCAGACCGAGAAGGAGTCGAAGGAGACGATCGACGGGCTCGCCCGCGGCGAGATCGACGTCGTCATCGGCACCCACCGCATCCTCAGCGAGTCGGTGAAGTTCAAGGATCTGGGCCTCGTCATCATCGACGAGGAGCAGCGCTTCGGGGTGGAGCACAAGGATGCGCTGAAGAAGCTCCGCACGAACGTCGACATCCTGGCGATGAGTGCGACGCCGATTCCGCGCACCCTCGAGATGGCGGTCACCGGCATCCGCGAGATGTCGACGCTGGCGACACCGCCCGAGGATCGCCACCCGATCCTCAGCTACGTCGGGGCCTACAACGACCAGCAGGTGACCGCCGCGATCCGCCGCGAACTGCTGCGCGAGGGCCAGGTGTTCTACGTGCACAACCGGGTCTCGAGCATCCAGAGTGTGGCCTCGCACATCGCCGAGCTGGTGCCGGAGGCGCGCGTCGCCGTCGCCCACGGCCAGATGAGCGAGAGCGCGCTCGAGCAGGTCATCGTCGACTTCTGGGAGCGCCGTGCCGACGTGCTGGTGACCACGACGATCATCGAGACCGGCATCGACATCGCCAACGCGAACACCCTGATCATCGATCGGGCCGACAAGTACGGTCTCAGCCAGCTGCACCAGATCCGCGGACGCGTGGGTCGCGGTCGCGAGCGCGCCTACGCCTACTTCCTCTACGACGCCGACAAGCCGCTCGGCGAGACGGCGCAGGACCGCCTCGAGACGATCGCGGCGAACAACGAGCTCGGCGGCGGCATGCAGATCGCGCTCAAGGACCTCGAGATCCGCGGCGCCGGCAACCTGCTCGGCGGCGAGCAGTCCGGCCACATCGCGGGGGTCGGCTTCGACCTCTACCTGCGCATGATCGGCGAGGCGGTGAGCGCGTTCCGTGGCGACGTGGCCGAGGGTCAGACGGAGCTGCGCCTGGAGCTTCCGATCGACGCGCACGTGCCCGAGGAGTACATCGAGTCGGAGCGCCTCCGCCTGGAGGCGTACCAGAAGCTCTCGACGGCCACCTCGCCCTCCTCACCCGACGACGCCCTCGATGCGGTGGTCGAGGAGCTCACCGATCGCTACGGCGAACCGCCCGAGCCGGTGCGCCACCTGGTGGCGGTCTCGCGGCTGCGTCGCCTGGCGCAGAAGGCGCTGCTCGGCGACGTGGTCGCGATGGGCGGCAACCTGCGGCTCGCCCCGGTCGAGCTTCCCGACTCGCGCACCGTGCGACTTCAGCGCCTCTACCCCGGCGCCCGCATCTTCGCGCAGGCCAAGGCGCTCAGCGTGCCGCTGCCGAAGGAGTTGGCGGATGCCGAGTTGATCGCCTGGGTGACGCAGCTGATCGAGGCGATCATTCCGATGCCGGAGCAGGCGGAGGCTCCGGCGACGCCGGCGGGGTGACCGGGGCGGGCGTCGGCCGCGGCTTCCAGGCCGAGCCGAGCACGACCGGGATCAGCACCAGGGAGCGCAGGTCGATCAGCGCGTGCACGAGAATGGGCAGCGCGATCGACCCGCTGACGACGTAGAGCAGCGCGAAGCCGACGCCGAGCGCGCTCGCCGCGGCGATCCCGGTCGGGCCCTGGTAGAGGTGCAGCAGGCCGAACAGGATCGAGCTCACGGCGAAGGAGAGCAGGGCGTCGCCGGTGATGCCGAACAGCAGGGCGGGCAGCGCGAGCCGGAACAGCAGCTCCTCGAAGATCCCGGCGCTCAGCGCGAGACCGAGCCCGTAGGGCAGTTCGCCGCGGGTGCGGGGGAGCAGCGCCCGGATATTGCCGACGGTCGGGATCTCCTCGATCGGGGTGCGGCGCAGCAGGATCACCGGCAGCACGAAACCCAGCACCGCGCCGACAGCGAGACCGGTTGCGATGCCGGAGCCGACGTCGGTGCCGAACCAGTCCCGCAGCTCGCCGATGCCGGGAAGCTCCTGCGCCTCGACCAGCACCGCGCTCAGCCACGAGGCGCTCGCGAACAGCGTCACCGCGCTGAGCCCGCCCATCACGACGAGCGACTCGATCAGCCACCGACGGTAGACCTTCTGGCGTGCGACGGTGCTGCGCAGGCGCCGGAACCGCGCGAACTCGTTGCGCTCGCGGGTGACCGCGCGGCCGATCAGCAGCGCGACGATCAACGCGAACAGGGCGATCAGCGGCGCGGAGTCCATCGGCCCATTCTCCGCTACCCAGCGAGACGATGCCGTCGTGGTCCAGGATGAGAGATTGTGTCAACGAATGTGGGTCTGAGGTCGGAGCGCGGGCCGATTCTGCTCGCCATCATGGTGGCAACGGCGGTCGTCGCGATCGACACCACGGTGCTGTCGACGGCGGTGCCGACGATCGTCGCCGACATCGGCGGCTTCAGCTCATTCCCCTGGCTGTTCTCGATCTACCTGCTTGCGCAGGCGGTCACCGTTCCCGTCTACTCCAAGCTCGCCGACACGATCGGCCGCAAGCCCATCGTGCTGTTCGGCATCGCGCTGTTCCTCGTCGGCTCGGTCCTGTGCGGTGTGGCCTGGGACATGACGTCGCTCATCGTGTTCCGGGCGATCCAGGGCCTCGGCGCCGGCGCGATCCTCCCGATCACGATCACAATCGTGGGCGACATCTACACGCTCGAGGAGCGCGCCCGGGTGCAGGGGTACATCGCGAGCGTGTGGGCGGTCGCCGCCGTGCTCGGCCCGACGCTCGGCGGCATCTTCGCCCAGCTGGATGCCTGGCGCGGCATCTTCTGGATCAACATCCCGCTGTGCCTCGTCGCCGGATGGCTGCTGATCAAGAACTACCTCGAGAAGCGCGAGGCGCAGCGTCACCGGGTCGACTATGCGGGCGCGACCGTGCTGACACTCGCGCTCGTGCTCCTGCTGCTCGGGGTACTCGAAGGCGGCAACGCGTGGGCGTGGGACTCGCCGATCAGCCTCGCGGTGCTGATCGGCGGTGCCGTGCTGCTCGTCGTGTTCGTCGCGATCGAGCGCCGCGCCGCCGAACCCGTGCTCTCGCTGCCGCTGCTCGCGCGCCGGATCGTCTGGTCGACCTCGATCATGGGACTCGCCATCGGTGCCGTCGTGATCGGGCTCACCGCCTTCATCCCCACCTATCTGGAGGGCACGATCGGCGTCGCGCCGATCGTCGCCGGCTTGGCGCTGGCGACCCTGACCATCGGATGGCCGCTCGCGGCCTCGCTCGCCGGTCACGCCTACTTGCGGTGGGGCTTCCGTCGCACGGCGATCGGCGGCAGTCTGCTCGTGCTGGGATCGACGGTCGGACTTGCGGTCGCCGTCGTGGCCTGGCCGCCGTCGCCCTGGATCGTCGCCGCATTCTGCCTGTTCGTCGGACTCGGGATGGGGTTCACGGCCATCCCGAGCCTGGTCGCTGCGCAGTCCAGCGCCCCGTGGCACGAGCGCGGCGTCGTCACGGGAACCAACCTGTTCGCGCGCACCATCGGCCAGGCGGTCGGCGCGGCGGTGCTCGGGGCGATCGCCAATGCGGTGGTGGTCAGCCGCGGCGGGGACGAGACGGATGCGGCCACGGTGCTCGAGGCGTCCGGTGCGGTCTTCGTCGGGGTGGCGGTGATGGGGGTGGCGCTCGCGGCGCTCACCTGGGCGATGCCGCGCGAGCGTGACGGTGTCGCCCCAGCCGAGCCGGAGCCGACCGAGACCGGTCCGATCGCCACGGTCGGCTGAGTCACCGCGAGCCGAGCGCACGCGCGGAGTAGGTTCGAGGCATGCGCTACGAGCACGCGGGGCATGCCCCCCGCATCGACCCCACCGCCGTCGTGTCGCCGAGCGCCGTCATCAGCGGCGACGTCACGATCGGACCGGACTGCCAGATCCTGCACGGCGCCGTGATCTCCGCCGAGGGCGGCCCGATCCGCATCGGGGCGCACGTGATCGTGATGGAGAACGCCGTGCTGCGTGCGGCCGCGAGCGACCCGCTCACGATCGGCGACCACTGCCTGGTCGGCCCGCAGGCCTCGATCTCGGGCGCGACGATCGGCAACGAGGTGTTTATCGCGACCGGGGTCCGCGTCTTCAACGGGGCGGTCATCGGCGACCGCAGCGAGATCCGGATCAACGGCGTCGTCCACCTGCGCACCGAGCTGCCCCCCGAGTCGGTGGTGCCGATCGCCTGGATCGCGGTCGGGTCTCCGCCGCGCATCCTCTCGCCGGATCGCCACGACGAGATCTGGGAGGTGCAGCAGGCGCTCGACTTCCCCGGCTATGTCTTCGGCCTCGACCGCGACACCCCCGACCTGATGGTGCAGCTCACCGAGCGCTACGCGCGGCACCTGGCGGCGCACGCCGACGACCGGGAGGTGGAGGCGTGACGGGCCCGAACCCGAAGCTCGATGAGCTGATCGCGACGGCGGCGCGGCTGCGCGCGCCGGGCGGCTGCGCCTGGGACCGCGAGCAGACCCACGAGAGCCTCGTGCAGTACCTCGTCGAGGAGAGCTACGAGCTGATCGAGGCGATCGAGTCGGGCTCGCGCGAGGAGCTGATCGAGGAGCTCGGCGACGTGCTCTACCAGGTGCTCTTTCACGCCGACATCGAGGCGGAGGCCGGCAGCTTCACGCTCGAGGATGTCGCCGAGCACATGACGGCCAAGATGGTGTCGCGTCACCCGCACGTCTTCGGCGATGTCGTTGCCGACTCCGCGGACGCGGTTGTGGCGAACTGGGATGCGATCAAGGCGGTCGAGAAGGCGCATCGCACGAGCGTGCTCGACGGCATTCCCGAGGCGATGCCGGCGCTGGCGCTCGCCGACAAGGTGCTCGGCCGGGCGGCCAAGGTCGGGGTCGAACGTGCGGCCGCGCCGATCCCGGCGACGGAGGAGGAGCTCGGCGAGCAGCTGCTCGCCATGGTCGTCGCGGCCCGCGAGCAGGGGCTGGACGCCGAGCGCGCGTTGCGCGGGGCCTTGCGCGCCGTGCGCGAGGACGTGCGTGCTGCCGAACGCGACTGAGCGGGAAGGCGATCGCCTCCCCGCTCAGCCCGGGTGCTGCGCCGACTACTGGGCGGTGTAGCCGCCGTCCACCACGTGGTAGCTGCCGGTGATGAAGGAGGCGGCGTCCGAGACGAGGAACGCCACGAGCGCGGCGACCTCGTCGGCCTCGCCCATCCGGCCAAGCGCGTGCTTGCTCTCGAGGAATGCCAGCGTGTCGGCATCGAGGTTGCCCTCGAGGAGCGGCGTCTTGATGAAGCCCGGTCCGACCGAGTTCACGCGCACGCCCTGAGTCGCGTACTCGAGGGCAGCGTTCTTGGTGAGGCCGACGACGCCGTGCTTCGCGGCGACGTACGCCGAGGAGGTGGCGAAGCCGACGCTGCCGAGGATCGAGGCCATGTTCACGACCGCGCCGCCGCCGTTGGCCACCATCGCGGGAAGCTGCGCGCGCATGCTGTACATGACCGCGCTGAGATTGATGTCGATGACCTTCTGCCAGCCGTCGATGGGGTAGTCGCCGACGGGAGCCGCGGGGCCGCCGATTCCGGCGTTGTTGACCGCGATTTTGAGCGGCGCCAGCTTGTTGGCGGCCTCAACTGCGGCGACGGCGTCCTCGGGGTCTGCCACGTCTCCGACGTGGGCGACTGCGGTACCGCCCGCGGCCTCGATCTCGGCCACGACCGCGTCGGCGCCGTTCTTGTCGAGGTCTGCGACGACGACTGCAGCGCCGTTCGCGGCGAGGGTGAGCGCGACCGCGCGACCGATTCCGGAGCCGCCTCCGGTGACGATCGCTGAGCGGTCGGCGACATCGTACGTTGCCATGTGTGCGTCCTTTCTGGAGCGGGTTCCGCGCCGATCGGATCCAGCCGCAGCGACGCGAACTTGCTAACCGACATCTGTCGATTAGCGGAAGGCTACACCCGCCCGAGTAAAGTTCGCTGAGTCGATAGGAGCGCCCGCGTGGATGAGGCTGAGCTGGACCCGCGCCAGTGCCGCACGCGCGCAGCTCTTGCCGCTGCCGTCCTCGCCCTGGCCGCCGAGCGCGGCATCGACGCGCTCTCGGTGACCGAGATCACCGCCCGCGCCGGCGTGCATCGGTCGACGTTCTACCAGCACGCGAGCTCGCCGCTCGACCTCGTGAAGTCGACGCTCGCTCGCGAGCTCGACGCGCTGCGCGACCGCTACCTCGTCGACCTTCCGCGCGAGGAGACGGAATCGGCGCTGCGAAGCGTGACGATCGGGGTGCTCGAGCACGTGGAGCGCCACGCGGCGATCTACGCGCGCCTCGACACCGACGCGGGCGCGACTCTGCATTCGTTTCTCGGCGCTCACTTCGCCGAGTCGGCCCGGATCCTCATCGAGCAGTCCAGTGTGCGTGTCCCGGAGCCGCCCGCGGGCGTCTCGCCTGCAATGGCGAGGGCGGCCGTGCGTCGGTACATCGCCGACGGGTTCGTCGGCGCGATCGCCGCGTGGCTGCACGAGCCGGCGCCGCGCGACGCCGTCGCGTTCGCCGAATTCCTCGTCGTCCTCACGCCGTCCTGGTGGGCTCACCCGGGCGAAGACGGGTCGAGCTCGCCCGACCTGGAAGAATGACCGGGTGGCAAGCTCCGTCAATCCTCCCCGCGGCATGCGGGACTTCCTTCCCGCCGACAAGGCGCAGCGCGAACGCGTGCTCGCCGTCATCCGTGAGCGCTATCGGCACCACGGCTTCGATGAGATCGAGACTCCGGTCGTCGAAGACAGCTCGCGCCTGAACGCCGGGCTCGGCGGAGACAACGAGAAGCTCGCCTTCGGGGTGCTCAAGCGCGGCCTCACGGTCGAGGAGCTCCACGTCGCCGAGTCGACGCTCGACCTCGTCGACCTCGGCCTGCGCTTCGATCTCACGGTTCCGCTCGCGCGCTTCTACGCCTCCCACCGTGCCGAGCTGCCGAGCGTCTTCCGCTCGATCCAGATCGCCCCGGTCTGGCGCGCGGAGCGTCCGCAGAAGGGCCGTTACCGGCAGTTCGTGCAGTGCGACATCGACATCATCGGCGAGCCGACGATCCGTGCCGAGGCGGAGCTGCTGCTGGCGACCCTCGACACCCTCGATGCGCTGGGGCTTCAGGGCGGCACGATCCGCGTCAACGACCGGCGGCTGCTGATCGGCATGCTCACCGGGTTCGGATTCCCCGAGGCCACCCACGAGTCGGTGCTGATCACGATCGACAAGCTCGACAAGCTGGGGCCCGAGGGCGTGATCGCCGAGCTGCGCGGGCGCGAGGTCGCCGGCCACGCGGTCGACGCGTTCGAGGTGTTCCTGCGCCGCCCGCGGGCGACCGAGGCGGAGTTCGGCGCCGAGGCGATTCGCGGCGCGCTGCCGCGGGGCGCCGACGACGCGGTGATCGCGCAGCTGGCGGAGCTGGGGGAGGCGGTGACGGCGGCGCGCGGGGAGGCATCCGCGCTCGAATTCGATCCGTTCCTGGTGCGCGGCATGGGCTACTACACGGGCCCGATCTTCGAGCTGGCGCACCCGAGCGTCGGCTACTCGCTCGGCGGCGGCGGTCGCTACGACGGGATGATCGGCCGGTTCCTTGGCAGCGATGTTCCGGCGACCGGCTTCTCGCTCGGCTTCGAGCGTCTTGTCGAGCTGGTGAGTCTGAGCGACCAGGCCGAGGTGGATGCCGTCGCGCTCGTGCACGACGCCGACGCGCCGCTGGACCGGCTGCTGACGCTCAAGGCGCAGATGCTCGAGCGGGCGGGACGCGTGCGACTGGTTCAGCGGACCAAGAACGTGAAGGCGCTGCTCGACGCGCTGGCCGCCGACGGCTTCACGCACTTCGCGTTCGTCTCGGCGGCGACCACGCCGGAGGAGCTGGAGCTGCGCCCTCTCGGATAGTTGACTTTTGTCAACTCTGGCGTATGGTTGACCGTTGTCAACCAATGCCAGGAGTCTTCGTGAGTTCATCCCCGCGCGAAAGCGTGCCCGCCGCCATGTCACGCCGTGAAGTCCTGGAGGCCATCTCGGGACTTCTCGCCGGCATGCTGGTCGCGATCCTCTCCACCACGGTCGTGTCCACCTCCCTGCCGGTCATCGTCACCGACCTCGGCGGCGATCAGGCGACCTTCACCTGGATCATCACCGCGACCCTGCTCGCCACCACCGTGAGCACGCCGATCTGGGGCAAGCTCGCCGACATGCTCGACCGGAAGCTGCTTGTGCAGCTGGCGCTCGCCATCTTCGTCGTGGCCTCGGTCGCCTCCGGCTTCGCGCAGGACCCGGGAACGCTGATCGCCTTCCGCGCCGTGCAGGGCATCGGCGCCGGCGGCCTGATGGCCCTGGTCCAGGTGATCTTCTCCGACATCGTCAGCCCGCGCGAGCGGGGACGCTACATGGGCCTCCTCGGCGGCATCATGGCGCTCGGCATCGCCGGCGGCCCGCTGCTCGGCGGCGTCATCACCGACACCATCGGCTGGCGCTGGAACTTCTACGTCGCCGTGCCGATCGCGATCATCGCCATCGTCCTCATCCAGCGCACCCTGCATCTGCCCAAGCACTCGCGCCGGGTCAAGATCGACCTCCTCGGTGCCGCGCTCATCGCCGGCGGGGTCTCGCTGCTGCTGATCTGGGTGACGCTCGGCGGCAGCCAGTTCGAGTGGAACTCGCTGACCTCCTGGCTGATGCTCGGCGGCGCGATCGCGCTGCTCGGGCTCGCGATTCTCGTCGAGCTCAAGGTCGAGGAGCCGATCATCCCGCTCTCGCTGTTTCAGAACCGCACCTTCACGCTCACCACGATGGCGAGCCTCGCGGTGGGCGTCGGCATGTTCGGCACCTCCGTATTCCTCAGCCAGTACCTGCAGCTCTCGCGCGGCATGACGCCGACCGAGTCGGGCATCTTCACGCTGCCGCAGGTCGCCGGTATGCTCGTCGCGTCCACCGTGGCGGGCGCCGTGATCAGCCGCACCGGCGCCTGGAAGCGCTGGATGGTGGCCGGGGCGACGCTGCTCACCGTCGGGCTCGCCCTCATGTCGACGCTGCGCTACGACACCCCCTTCGGGCTGATGTTCCTCTACATGGCGGTGCTCGGGCTCGGGGTCGGCATGCTCATGCAGAACCTCGTCCTGGTGGTGCAGAACACGGTGGATGTGAGCGAGATCGGCGCCGCCAGCGCCGGCGTCGCGTTCTTCCGCACCCTCGGCGGCGCCGCCGGCGTGGCCGCGCTCGGCGCGGCGCTCGCCGCCCGTGTGCGCACCGAGGTCGAGTCGGGGCTCGTCGTCCTCGGCATCTCGGCCGAGGACGCCTCCGCGGTCGGCTCCGGATCGATTCCCGACCTGAGCACGCTGCCCGAGCCGGTGCGCCTCGTCATCGAGCAGGCGTACGGGCTCGCGATCGGCGAGATCTTCCTCATCGCGGTGCCGCTCGGTGTGCTCACGATCGTGCTCGTCGCGCTGCTGCCCAACATCGCGCTCGGCACGAAGAACGGCATCCAGCAGCGCGCCGAGAAGGACTCGCCCCTCGAGGCCGCGACTCGGGACGAGATCCTCGCCGACACCCCCGCCGAGCTCCTCATCGAGGTGGCGACCGATGTCGGCGGCGGCGCGCCGGTGCTCGACGACGCCGAGCGCGGTCCGCAGGACGACGACCGCGACGCGGCACGGGACTGACCAGGGGCGACGGCACAATGGAGGCCATGACCAACGGGGAAGTCGGCGAGACCGAACGCGAGCGCGCCCGGAGTGAGATCGAGGGCGCCCTCTCCGACCTGTATCGCACCGTGAAGGGGTGGAATCGCGAACTCGCCCGGAGCTTCGACCCGCCGCTCTCCCTCATGGCCTTCAGCCTGCTGCGCTACGTGCGACACCAGGGCCCGGTGCGCGCGGGTGACCTGGTCGCGGCCTTCGACCTCGACAAGGCCTTCGTCAGCCGCAGCGTCAGCCAGTTGCGCGAGGCGGGTCTGCTCGACCAGACCCCCGACCCCGAAGACGGGCGCGCCACATTGCTCGTGGCGACGGAGGCGGCCGTGCAGCAGTTCGATCGGATCCGCGCCGACGTGCGCCGCAACTACGCGAACCTGCTCGACGACTGGGAGGTCGACGACATGAAGCGGCTTTCGGAGCTGCTCACCCGGTTCCAGCGCGCCCTTCCCTGACCCGGCGTTCCGGCGAGGCGGCTAGGATTCCAGTCGGGCCAGCCCCCGGAATCGCTGGCACCCCCATCCACCACGCAAGGAGATCCCCGTGTCTGCAATCGAGGCCGTCGGCGCCCGCGAAATTCTCGACTCCCGAGGCAACCCGACCGTCGAGGTCGAGGTTCTTCTCGAAGACGGCACTGTCTCGCGTGCCGCCGTCCCCTCCGGCGCCTCCACCGGCGCGTTCGAGGCCTACGAGCTGCGCGACGGCGACAAGGACCGCTACCTCGGCAAGGGCGTGCAGAAGGCCGTCGACTCCGTGCTCGACGTGCTCGGCCCGGCCATCGAAGGATTCGACGCCGCCGACCAGCGCCTGGTCGACGCGGAGCTGATCGCCGCCGACGGCACCGACAACAAGTCGAAGCTCGGCGCCAACGCCATCCTCGGCGTCTCGCTCGCCGTCGCCAAGGCCGCCGCCGACTCGTCCGACCTGCCGCTGTTCCGCTACCTCGGCGGACCGAACGCCCACACCCTGCCGGTGCCGCTGCTCAACGTCATCAACGGCGGCTCGCACGCCGACACCAACGTCGACATCCAGGAGTTCTTCCTCGTGCCGCTCGGCGCCGAGACCTTCTCCGAGTCGTTGCGCTGGGGCGTCGAGACCTACCACGGCCTCAAGGGCCTGCTGAAGGCCAAGGGCCTCGCGACCGGCCTCGGCGACGAGGGCGGCTTCGCCCCCGAGCTCGCCAGCAACCGCGCCGCGCTCGACTTCCTCATGGAGGCCATCGAGAAGGCCGGCTTCACCCCCGGCAAGGACATCGCCGTCGGCCTCGACGTCGCCTCGACCGAGTTCTTCCACGACGGCGCCTACCACTTCGAGGGCACTGCGCGCAGCGCCGCCGAGATGACCGCGTACTTCGCCGACCTGGTCGCGAACTACCCGCTCATCACCATCGAGGACCCGCTCGCCGAGGACGACTGGCAGGGGTACGTCGACTTCACCGCCGAGCTCGGTGACAAGGTGCAGATCGTCGGCGACGACCTGTTCGTGACCAACCCGACGCGCCTCGCCGACGGCATCTCGAAGAAGGCCGCCAACTCGATCCTCGTGAAGGTGAACCAGATCGGCACCCTGACCGAGACGCTGGATGCGGTCACCATGGCGCAGCGCGCCGGCTTCACCGCGATCATCTCGCACCGCTCGGGCGAGACCGAGGACACCACGATCGCCGACCTCGCGGTGGCGACCGACGCCGGCCAGATCAAGACCGGCGCCCCGGCCCGCTCCGACCGCGTCGCGAAGTACAACCAGCTGCTGCGCATCGAGGAGGAGCTCGGCGAGGCCGCCACCTTCGCCGGACGCGGCGCCTTCCCGCGCGCCCAGGCGTAGCCCGCCTACCCTGGAGTCATGACCAGGTCGACGCGTGCTCCTCGGGGCCGGCGCATTCCCGTTGCGCTCCCCGAGGAGTCGCGCTCGACCGCGTGGCTGCGTGAGTTCCGCCCCTCGGGTTTCGCCCTCGGGGTGCTGTCGCTCGTCGTCGGCGCCCTCGTCGTGCTGGCGCCGAGCCTGAAGAACTTCGTCGAGCAGCGCCAGGAGATCGCCCGGCTCGAGGAGGCGGTGCGCGAGGCGCAGGCCGACGTCGACGAGCTGGAAGCCGAGATCGCGCGCTGGGACGACCCGGCGTACATCGAGGCGCAGGCGCGCGACCGGCTGTACTACGTGTTCCCGGGCGACCGCAGCTACCTCGTCGTCGGCGATGACGGGCTCCTCGAGCCCAGCGACGACCTGCCGATCAGCGACCAGATCCAGACGACCCGGGTCGACTGGCTGCGATCGCTGCTCGGCTCGGTGTACGAGGCGGGGCTCACCGAGCTCTCGCCGAACGAATTGGATGAGTCGGGGCAGCTCGACAGTCCCCGATTGAGGAACGACGGATGACCCGTCCGCCATTCGAAGCCCCCACCCCGGCCGAGGTCGACACGGTGACCGCGCAGCTCGGGCGACCCGCGCGCGGGGTCATCGGGATCGCGGCGCGCTGCGTCTGCGGCAACCCCACCGTGGTCGCCACCCAACCGCGCCTCGACGACGGGACGCCGTTCCCGACGCTCTACTACCTGACGCATCCCGCGGCGACCGCCGCGATCTCGACGCTGGAGGCGACCGGGGTCATGGCAGAGCTCTCGGCCGAGCTCGAGGCGGATGCCGACCTCGCCGCCGCCTACACCGCCGCGCACGAGTCCTACCTGGCAGACCGGGAGAGCATCCTCGTCGTCGACGAGGTCGCCGGGTTCTCGGCCGGCGGAATGCCCACCCGGGTGAAGTGCCTGCACGCCCTCGCCGGGCACTCCCTCGCGGCGGGCCCCGGCGTCAACCCGATCGGAGACCGGGCCCTCGCGCGTGCGACATGGAGCCCCGAGCGCTGCGAGTGCGACGAGCCGGGTCGCGCTCTCGCGGCCGCCTAGGACCATGCGCCGCGCCGCGGTCGGGCTCGCGGGGCTCCTCCTCGCGCTCGCGCCGAGCGCGGCCCCCGCGGCACTGGCCGAGGTCTCCGCCCCGCAGACAGCGGGAGCCGCCGCCGACGGAGTGCGCGACGCGCAGTACTGGCTCGACGACCTCGGCATCCGCACCGCGTGGCAGACGACCCGCGGCGCCGGGCAGACGATCGCGATCATCGACACCGGCGTCGCCAGCGGCGTCGCCGAGCTCGACGCGGCCGTGACCGGCGGTGCCGACTTCTCGGGCTCCGGATCGAGCGACGGCCGCACCCCGGTCGGCGAGAGCTCCGAGCACGGCACCCTTGTCGCCTCGCTCGCCGCCGGACGCGGAACGGGCGCAGCGAGCGGGGTGATCGGGGCGGCGCCGGAGGCCGACCTGCTCGCCATCTCGATCTCGTTCGGCAGTGACTCCGACGACCAGATCGCCGAGGCCGTCGTCTGGGCGGTCGACAACGGCGCGACGGTCATCAACATGTCGCTCACGCGCAACACCCTCGACTGGCCCACCTCGTGGGATGACGCGTTCCTCTATGCCGCCGACCACGATGTGGTCATTGTGGTGGCCGCCGGAAACCGCGGGAGCGGCACCGAGCGGGTCGGTGCGCCCGCCACCATCCCCGGCGTGCTCACCGTCGCCGGCGTCACGCGGGCGGGCGTGGCGAGCATCGACGCCAGCTCCCAGGGCATCACGATCGGCGTCGCGGCGCCGAGCGAGTCGCTCGTCGGGGTCACCCCCTCGGGCGGTTACGTGTCGTGGCAGGGCACCAGCGGGGCGACCCCGATCGTCGCCGGAATCGTCGCGCTCGTGCGGGCGGCGCATCTCGAGCTCGACGCCGCGAACGTGATCCAGCGGGTGCTCGCCACCGCGCGGAACCAAGGCCCCGAGGGGCCCGACGTGAGCTACGGCTACGGGATCGTGGACGCCTCCGCCGCGGTCAGCGCCGACGTCGCCGCCGTAGAGGCGAATCCGCTCGGCGACCTCCGCGAGTGGATCGGGCTGCACCGCCACGTCGCCACGGCGAGCGTGTTCCCCGGCGACCGCGCCGCCTCCCCGCCCGCCGAGGCCGTCGCCGACGAGGTCGTTCCCGTCGTGCTCTCGCCCGCGTGGTGGCAGCTGGCGGTTCTTCCGTGGCTGGCGACCGGCGTCCTCGCCTACATCGCGGTCGGGTTCACGTGGGGGCTGGCCCTGCATTTCAGGCGGGCCCGCGCAAGCGACTAGATTGGGACCGACTTTTCCAACAAGGAGACCCCCCAGTGCGCAAGATTCTCATCGTCGGTGGCGGCTACGCCGGCCTGTACACCGCGAAGAAGCTCGAGAAGTACCTCGCCCGCGGCGAGGCCGAGGTCACGATGGTTGACCCGCTTCCCTACATGACCTACCAGCCGTTCCTTCCCGAGGTCGCGGCCGGGTCGATCGAGCCGCGGCATGCGATCGTTCCCCACCGCCGTCACCTGAAGAAGACGCGGATCATCACCGCCAAGGTCACCGGCATCGATCACGCCGCGAAGACCGCCACGATCACGCCCGAGGTCGGCGAGCCGTGGACCGAGAGCTACGACACGCTCGTCGTGACCGCGGGCGCCGTCTCGCGCACCTTCCCGATTCCGGGTGTCGCCGACGAGGCGATCGGCCTCAAGACGATCGAAGAGGCGACCGCGATCCGCGACCGCGTCACCGACAACTTCGCCAAGGCGGCCAACCTGCCCGCCGGCCCCGAGCGTGACCGACTGCTCACCTTCGTGGTGGTCGGCGGCGGCTTCGCCGGCATCGAGGTCTTCGGCGAGCTGCGCAGCTTCGCGAGCTCGCTGATCGGCCAGTACCCGCAGCTGAGCACCGATGACGTGCAGTTCCACCTCATCGAGGCGATGGGCCGCATCATGCCCGAGGTCTCGCTGAAGACCAGCCAGTGGGTCATCAAGAACCTGGCGCAGCGCGACGCCGAGATCCACCTCGACACGCAGCTCGCGAGCGCGGTCGACGGCAAGATCGAGCTCTCCACGGGCGAGACCTTCGAGTCCGACCTCATCGTCTGGACCGCCGGCGTCATGGCCAGCCCGATGCTGCGCGGCACCGACCTGCCGCTCGAGCCGCGCGGTCGCGTGACCGTCAAGGCCGACCTCCGCGTCGTGGACGCCGAGGGCGAGATCGTCGCCGACGCCTGGGGCTGCGGCGACGCGGCCGCCGTCCCGGACATCTCCGGCGGCAGCCCGCTGCCCGACGGCTCGTGCGTGCCCAACGCGCAGCACGCGGTGCGCCAGGCCAAGCTGCTCGCCAAGAACCTTGTGGCCGACATCCGCGGCGAGAACCCGCGTGAGTACTTCCACAAGAACCTCGGTGCGGTCGCCGGTCTCGGCCTCTACATCGGCGTGTTCCAGAAGGGCGGCCTCGCGTTCAAGGGCTTCTTCGCCTGGCTGATGCACCGCGGCTACCACGGCTTCGCGATGCCGATGTGGGAGCGCAAGGCCCGCGTCTTCGGCAACTGGATCATCAACTTCCTGTTCCGCCGCGACCTCGTCGGCATCCCCGCGCGCGAGACTCCGCGCGAAGCCTTCGAGACCTTCGCCTCGCGCCCCAAGGCGTAGTCGACGACCTCACCGGCCAGCGCTCCGCGCCCGGCCCCACGATGCCCCGCCCCGTCTCCGGGCGGGGCATCGTCCGTCTCACGCCCGCTCTCCGCTCCTCGCCCGCCCGCCCGCCCGCCATTGACGAAATGCAGGAGATCCTGGCGCGGATGCGTATCCCCGCCCCGGAACGCCGGGCAGTCATCCCCGTTCTTCCTGCATTTCGTCACCGTGAGGCGAGGCGGGGGGGGGGGGGCAGGAGGGCGGCACCGGGGCGGAGGGAGGCAGAGGCGGAGGCGAGGGCGGGGAGGCTGGGCCGGGCGCGCGAGAGGGAGCGGTAACGTGAGCGGAGCGCTCCCGTAGCCCAATCGGCAGAGGCAGCCGACTTAAAATCGGCCGAGTCTGGGTTCGAGTCCCAGCGGGAGCACGGTTCGCGGGCGCGGTCGTCCATAGGAAACCGCAAGTATCGCCCCCTATATTTGAGCCATGGAACTTCTCCTCGTGGTTGGTGTCATCGTCCTGCTCGCGGTCATCGTGGGCATCTACCTGTGGTCGACCTACAACGGCCTCGTGCGTCTCAACGTGCGCGTCGACGAGGCGTGGAGCGACATCACGGTGCAGCTCAAGCGCCGCGCCGACCTCATCCCGAACCTCATCGAGGCCGTCAAGGGCTACGCCGCGCACGAGAAGCAGGTCTTCGAGAACGTGACGAAGGCGCGGTCGGAGACCGTCAACGCCTCCACGCCGGCCGAGGCGGGCGTCGCGGAGAACCACTTCCAGTCGGCGCTGAAGAGCCTGTTCGCGGTGGCGGAGGCCTACCCGCAGCTTCAGGCCAACCAGAACTTCCTGCAGCTCCAGGGCGAGCTCGTCGACACCGAGGACAAGATTCAGGCCTCGCGCCGCTTCTACAACGGCGGTGTGCGCGAGCTCAACACCAAGATCAAGATCTTCCCCAACACGCTGTTCGTGCGGGGGCTCGGCTTCACCGAGCGCGACTTCTTCGAGGTCGACGAGCCGTCTGCGATCGCCGAGCCGCCGCGCGTCCAGTTCTGATTCCGTTCGTGCAGCTGAGTAGTTCAGGAGTGACGCGTGTATAGCGCGATTGCGCGGAACAAGCGCAACACCGTTTTCATCATCCTGATGTTCATCCTGATCATCGGAGCGCTCGCGACGATCGCGGCCTGGATGACAGAGAACTGGTCGATCGCGATCATCGCGGTGTCGATCGCGATCGTCTACGCGATCTTCCAGTACTACATGGCGACGCGGGAGACGCTCGCGATGGCGGGCGCCCAGCAGATCGAGAAGCGCGACAACCCGCGGCTGTACCGGATCGTCGAGAACCTCGCCATCACCGAGGGCATGCCAATGCCGAAGGTGTACATCATCAACGACCCGGCGCCGAACGCCTTCGCCACCGGCCGCGACCCGGAGCACGCGGTCGTCGCCGCGACGACGGGGCTGCTCGACATCATGACCGACTCGGAGCTCGAGGGCGTCATGGCGCACGAGATGGGGCACGTCAAGAACTACGACATCCGCGTCTCGCTGATCGTCTTCGGACTCGTCATCGCCATCGGTCTGATCGCCGACATCCTGCTGCGCATGGTCTTCTTCGGCGGCCGCGGCCGGAACAACAACAACGGCGGCGGCATCATCCTGATCGTCGTCGGTCTTGCGGCGGCGATCCTCGCCCCGCTGGTCGCGGCCGCCGTGCAGGCGGCGGTCTCGCGCCAGCGCGAGTACCTGGCGGATGCGACGGGCGCGCTCACCACCCGCCACCCGGAGGCGCTCGCGAGCGCCCTGCTCAAGCTGCAGGAGTACGGCCGCCCGGTCCAGAAGACCAACACGAGCATGTCGCACCTGTGGATCAGCGACCCCAACAAGCCCGGCTTCTTCGCCAAGATGTTCGCCACCCACCCGCCCATCCCGGACCGGGTTGCGCGCCTGCGCAACAACGCGACGAAGTTCTAGCCGAGCCTCGGCGCTACTCGGGTGAGGCCATGCCAAGCCCCAGCGCCCCAGCCAGATCGCGGGCGAGGTCGCCGCGGTCGGCCACGGTGATCGACTCGAGTCCCTGCCAGGCAGCCATCGCCCGCAGCTCGGTGGCGATCCGCTGCTCGATGCCGGCGGGCGAGTGCGGCTCCCGCCAGGCCGACTGCACGCGCAGCACGCGCGCCTGCCGGTCGTTCTTCAGATCGATGCGGCCGACGAGGCGGTCGTCGACCAGCACCGGCAGCGTGTAGTACCCGTACACGCGCTTCGACGCCGGCGTGTAGATCTCGATGCGGTAGTGGAAGTCGAACAGCCGCAGCGCTCGATCGCGCTCCCAGACGACGGGATCGAAGGGGGAGAGCAGCGCCGTCGCCTCGATGCGACGCGGGATGCGCGCCTCCGTGTGCAGGAACGCCGGCCGCGCCCAGCCCTCGACCGAGACCTGACGCACGACGCCCGCGTCTTCCAGCCCGTGCAGCGCCCGTGTCGTGTCGGCGACGGAGAGCCGGTAGTAGTCGCCGATGTCCTTGACGGTGCCGATGCCGTGGGCGCGAGCGGCGCGCGCGACGAGCTCGCGCTGCGCGTCCTCGCGCGACACCTCCTGGTCGAGCAGCTCGGTCGGCAGAATTTGCTCGGGCAGTGCGTAGACGCGTTCGAAGCCGCGGCGGCCGGCGGTGGCGGCGTCCCCGACGAGGAACAGGTGCTCGAGCGCCTCCTTGACGTCGCTCCAGCCCCACCACGGACCCCGGCGCACGTTCGCGTCATGCTCCATCTCGCTCGCGGCCATCGGGCCGTTCGCGGCGAGCTCGGCCCGCACCCATGCGAGCATGTCGCCGTGGGTGCTCGCCCAGCCGTCGGGATTGCGGGCGGCCCGGGCGCGCCACTCGTCCATCCGCCAGCGCCACAGCGGCCAGTCGGCGCGCGGCACGAACGTCGCCACGTGCGCCCAGTACTCGAGGTACCGCGCCTTCGGCCGCAGGGTCAGCCGATCGAGCAGCTCCTTGTCGTAGCCGCCGAGCCGAGCGAAGACGGGCAGGTAGTGGCTGCGTTCGAGCACGTTGACGGAGTCGATCTGCAGGATGCCGAGGCGGTCCAGCAGCAGGTTCAGCTGGCGCGTGCCGACCGTCGCGGGCCTCGGGACGCCAAAGCCCTGCGCGGCCAAGGCGATGCGCCGCGCGGATGCGAGCGAGAGCGAATCCTGCACACCTCGACCCTAGTGAGCGGGGCGGACACCGAGCCGCCACCCCGCGTTCACCTGTTCCACTTCTGCTGGTTGGCGGCGGCTTCTAACGTTCGATCGTCGCCGAGGACAGCTGCCTGCCGTTCGGTCGGGCGCTCGGCGTCACGATTACGGAGGAAACGTGTTTCGCAAGCACACTCTGATCGGTGTCGGTGCCGTCGCGGCGCTTTCGCTCGGTCTCGCCGGTTGTTCCGGCACCGCGGAGGCAGGCGACGATGTCGCCGCGACCGCGACGAGCGTTGCCGACTTCGGCACATTCGCCGACCTCGAGGCGGCCGCGATCGCCGAAGGCCAGCTGAACGTCATCGCGCTTCCGCGTGACTGGGCGAACTATGGCGAGATCCTGGACGCCTTCGCTGCCAAGTACCCCGAGATCACCATCAACGAGGCTTCGCCGGACGCATCGAGCGCCGACGAGATCAAGGCTGCGAAGGATCTTGCGGGTCAGGACACGGCTCCCGACGTCTTCGACATGGGGCTCGCGGTGACGCTCGCGAACACCGACCAGTTCGCGCCGTACAAGGTGCAGACCTGGGATGACATCCCGGACGCGCTCAAGGAGGCCAACGGGCTCTGGGTGGGCGACTACGGCGGGTACATGGCTCTCGGCTACGACCCCGATGCGGTGGCGGCGCCGACGTCGCTGCAGGACCTGCTCGGCGATGAGTATCGTGGCAAGGTCGCGATCAACGGCGACCCGACGCAGGCTGGCGCGGCTTTCGCAGCCGTCGGACTTGCGACCGTGCAGAACGGCGGCACGCTGGATGACTTCCAGGCGGGCATCGACTTCTTCTCGGAGCTGAACGCCGCCGGCAACTTCCTGAAGATCGACGTGACGACCCCGGCCATCGCCTCCGGCGAGGTTGCGGTCACCTTCGACTGGGACTACCTGCAGCTGAGCGCGAAGAACTCGCTCGAGGGTCAGCGCAACTGGGAGATCGTCGTTCTGCCCGGGACGGGCTACGCCGGGTATTACAACCAGGCGATCAACATCGACGCGCCGAATCCGGCCGCCGCGCGCCTGTGGCAGGAGTTCCTGTACAGCGACGAGGCGCAGAACATGTGGCTGAAGGGCGGAGCGCGCCCGGTGCGCGCCGACGCGATGGCCGCAGCGGGCACGATCGACGAGGCGCTGTGGAACGCGCTTCCCGCGACGCCGGAGACGACGGTCGTTCCGACCGCCGCCCAGAGCGAGGCTGCGGGCACGCTGCTCGGCGAGAACTGGGCCGCCGCTGTCCAGTAGGACTCGTCAGGGGAGGGGAGCGGTCCTCGGGCTGCTCCCCTTCTCGGCGTACATTCTTCTGTTTCTCCTGCTGCCGACGGCGATTGCGCTCGGCACCGGATTCTTCGATGCGGATGGCCAGCCGACGCTCTCGAATATCGAAGCGCTTCTCGACCCGGTGATCCTGCAGGTCTTCGGCAACACCATCTGGGTATCTGGTCTCACCGCCGTGATCGGCGCGGTGCTCGGGGCCGTCACCTCCTACGCGCTGATCGGCGCCAACCCGACCGGTCTGCTGCGGACCATGGTCGACTCGGCGAGCAGCGTCCTCGCCCAGTTCGGCGGCATCATGCTCGCCTTCGCTTTCATTGCGACGATGGGCGCTTCGAGCCTCTTGACGGTGACGCTGCGCGAGCAGTTCGACATCGACATCTACGCCGACGGCGTCTGGCTCTACGAGACGCCGGGCCTGATCCTGCCCTACATCTACTTCCAAGTCCCCCTGATGATCATCGTCTTCCTGCCCGCGCTCGAAGCCCTGCGCCCGCAGTGGACCGAAGCGAACGCCACGCTCGGCGGCACCCGGGCCGACTACTGGATGCGGATCGGATTCCCCGTGCTGGCGCCCTCCTTCATCGGCTCGCTCCTGCTGCTGTTTGCGAACGCCTTCTCGTCGTATGCGACGGCCGCGGCGCTGATCAGCCAGGGATCGCAGATCGTGCCGCTGCAGATCCGAGCGGCGCTCACGAGCGAGACGGTGCTCGGACGAGCGAACCTCGCCGGCTCGCTTGCTCTGGGAATGGTCATCGTGATGGTGGTGGTGATGTCGCTCTACGCGCTGCTGGAGCGCCGCGCCACGAGATGGCAGCGATGAGCGCCCGGGTCGGCGGGGTCACGATCAGGCCCTCGCGCGCGACGCAGATCGTGCTGCTGAGCGTCATCGGCGCCGTCTTCTCCCTGCCGATTCTCGGCATGATCGAGTTCACGCTGCGCGGCGGGCTCGAGGGGGGCTACAACTTCGACCACTGGGTGAAGGTCTTCTCGGGTGGACTGGACGCAAGCTACAGCCGTCCGCTCTGGACGGGCGTGGGCAACTCGTTGCTGCTGGCAGCCCTGACGGTGCTCATTTCGTTCGTCGTGCTCGTGCCGACGATGGTGCTCGTGCAGCTGCGGTTCCCCCGGCTTCGGCGGGTGCTCGAGTTCGTCTGCCTCATCCCGCTCACGATCCCCGCAATCGTCATCGTCGTCGGACTGGCACCGGTGTTCTCGGTGATGGCACGGATGTTCGGAAGCGGAGTCTGGTCGCTCGCGTTCGCCTACGGGATCATCGTCCTGCCCTTCGCGTATCGGGCCATCCAATCGAACCTCGTCGCGATCGACCTGGTGACTCTCACCGAGGCGGCTCGCTCGCTCGGCGCGAGTTGGGTCTCGACGATGTGGACGGTGGTGCTTCCGAACCTGCGCCGAGGTCTGCTCGCCGCCGCGTTCATCACGATCGCCGTCGTCCTGGGCGAATTCACCATCGCGTCGCTCCTGAACCGCCCCAACCTGCAGACCGCGCTGCTTCTCGTCTCGAAGGCGGATCCGTTCACCGCGGTGATCTTCGCGCTGCTGGCGCTCGCGTTCGGATTCGTCCTGCTGTTCACTCTCGGTCGCGTCACGGCGCGACAGATCCGGAGATCATCATGACCGCCGTCAATACCGACAGCATGTCCACCCCGGCGGTCGCGCCGGCCTTCCGCGCCGAGCCGACCACGGTCGAGCTCGTCGACGTGGTCAAGGACTACGGCGGCACTCGGGCGCTCGATCACTTCTCGCTCGCGATGAAGCCCGGCGAATTCGTGGCGCTTCTCGGGCCGTCGGGCTGTGGGAAGACGACTGCGCTTCGTGCACTCGCGGGTCTTGAGGCCGTCACTGCGGGGCGAATCCTGGTCGACGGCGAGGATATCCAGGCCGAGCCGACGAACCGACGTGACATGGGAATGGTGTTCCAGGCGTACTCGCTGTTCCCGCACATGACGGCGCTTCAGAATGTCGAGTACGGACTCCGGATGCGCAAGGTCGCCCGGGGAGAGCGCCACGAGCGCGCCATGGAATCGCTCGCGCTCGTGGGGCTGGTGGGACGGGAGCACCGCTATGCGCACGAGCTCTCGGGCGGCCAGCAGCAGCGGGTGGCGCTCGCTCGCGCCCTCGTCACCCGACCTCGCGTGCTGCTGCTCGATGAGCCGCTGTCGGCGCTCGACGCCAAGGTGCGCGTGAGCCTGCGCGATCAGATTCGACGCATCCAGACCGAGCTCGGCATCACCACTCTGTTCGTGACGCACGACCAGGAGGAGGCGCTCGCCGTCGCCGATCGCGTCGCGGTGATGAGCCAGGGGCGCATCGAGCAGATCGGGACGCCGGAAGAGCTCTACGCGCGCCCGCAGTCGGCGTTCGTCGCCGACTTCGTCGGCCTGAGCAATCGGATCCCTGGGGAGCTCACCGACGGGGTGATCCGGGCCTACGGGACCGAATTCGACATGCTGGGTGCCGCGCAGCCGGACGGGCTCGTGCTGGCGCTCGTACGGCCCGAGGACGTGCTCTTCGGTTCCGAGGGGATCGCCGCGACCGTCGTCACGTCGAGCTTTCTGGGCTCGGTGCGCCGAACATCGGTGCGCTTGGAGGACGGACTCGTCCTCACCGTCCAGCATGAGGTCTCGGATCGCCGCGAACCCGGCGAGACGGTGCGCGTCTCGTTCCGGGGCGGGCCTGTGAGCGCGAGTCGCGTCCGCGGCGCCGACGCGTCCCCCACGGAGCGCGCGTCCTAGACTGGGCCGGTGCCCACGAAAGCGTCGAACAGCCCGGAGCGCGCGGTCACCCCACGAAGCGGAGCCGAGGCGGTGAGCCCCGGCATGCGCACTGCGGCCGCCTGGTCGTGGCGCATCCTCGTCGTGGCGGCCGTCGCCGCCCTCGTCATCTTCCTCGTCATCCAGCTCCGGCTGATCGTCATCCCGCTCATGGTGGCGCTGCTGCTGGCGGCGCTCCTGGTGCCGTTCTCGAACTTCCTGCAGAGGCACGGCTGGCCGAAGTGGCTCGCGGTGGCGGTCAACGAGGTCGGGATCATCGCCGTCGTGGCGGGGCTGATCACGATCGTGGTCTGGCAGGTTCGGGCGGGCTTCCCCTCGTTGCAGGAGCAGACGATCGCGAAGTTCATCGAGTTCGAGCAGTTCTTGGTCGAGCTGCCGCTCGGCCTGTCGGAGGAGGACATCACCGGCTTCGTCGACGATGCGATCGCCACGATCCAGGACGACATCGGCACCATCGTCAGCGTCGCGCTGGGTCTCGGCGGCGACCTCGGCGAGATCCTCGCCGGCGCGCTCATCGCGCTGTTCGCGACGCTCTTCATCCTCATCGACGGTCGCGCGATCTGGGACTGGATCGTGCGACTGTTCCCGCGGCCGGCGCGCGTCGCCGTCTCCGGCGCGGGCGGGGCAGGCTGGATCACGCTCACCTCCTTCGTCAAGGTGCAGATCCTGGTCGCCGCGATCGACGCCATCGGCATCGGCCTCGGCGCCTGGATTCTCGGGCTGTTCCTCGGCGGCTTCCCGCTCGTCATCCCGATCGCCATCGCGGTGTTCCTCGGCTCGTTCATCCCGATCGTCGGAGCGGTGCTCTCGGGCGCCCTCGCCGTGTTCATCGCGCTCATCTACCTGGGTCCGATCCCGGCCGTCATCATGCTCGGCATCGTGATCGGCGTGCAGCAGCTTGAAGGCAACGTGCTGCAGCCGTTCCTGATCGGGACCGCGGTGAAGGTGCATCCGCTGCCGGTGGTGCTCGCGGTGTCGACCGGAGGCTTCATCGCGGGCATCGCGGGCGCGCTGTTCGCGGTGCCGGTGGTCGCGGTGGCCAACGTCATGATCGGCTACCTGGCCCGTGGCGAGTGGCGCACGAACCCGAACCCCAGCGCGAGCGACCTGTTTCCGCCTTCCGCGACGCCGGCCCGCACGCGACGCACCAAGACGGCGGATGCGACGCCGAGCCCGACGACGGAGTCCCATTCATGACCGACCAGATCGCCCCCGACCTGACGATCCCGCCGATGCCGGGACCGACACTGGATGACTTCCGCGCGGCGCGGGAGCGCGTCGCCGATGTGGTGAGCGTCACCCCGCTCGAGCACTCGAGCTACCTGTCGGGACTGCTCGGCAGCCCCACCTGGTTCAAGGCGGAAAGCCTGCAGAAGACCGGCTCCTACAAGATTCGAGGAGCCTACAACCGGCTCGCGCGACTCAGCGAGGACGAGCGCGCCCGCGGGGTCGTGGCGGCGTCGGCCGGCAACCACGCCCAGGGCGTCGCCCTGGCCGCGCGCGAGCTGGGCATCAAGGCCACGATCTTCATGCCGATCGGCGTCGCCCTGCCGAAGCTGCAGGCGACGCGCGGCTACGGTGCCGACGTCGTCCTGCACGGTCACGTCGTCGACGAGACGCTGCACGCGGCAGCTGAGTTCGCCGAGCGCACGGGCGCCGTGCTGATCCCGCCCTTCGACCACCCGGATGTGGTCGCCGGTCAGGGCACGATCGCCCTCGAGATCCTGGATCAGCTGCCCGACGTCGCCAACGTCATCGTGCCGATCGGCGGCGGCGGACTCGCCTCCGGGATCGCCTCCGCCTTCGCTCAGCTCGCCCCGAGCATCGGGCGCCAGGTCCGGGTCGTGGGGGTGCAGGCGAGCAACGCGGCCCCATATCCGGTGTCGCTGGCGGCGGGCGAGATCGTCACTGTGGCGACCGCGCCGACGATCGCCGACGGGATCGCCGTCGCGCGGCCCGGCGCGCTGAACTTCGAGATCATCCGCCGCGCCGTCGACGGCGTCGTGACGGTCGAGGACGACGAGACCGCGAAGGCGCTCGTGATGCTGCTCGAGCGGGCGAAGCTGGTCGTCGAGCCCGCGGGCGCGGTCGGCGTCGCCGCGGTGCTCTCCGGCAAGATCCAGGTCGAGGGTCCGACCGTGATCGTGCTGAGCGGGGCGAACATCGACCCGATGGTCATGGAACGCGTCATCAGCCGGGGTCTCGCTGCCTCCGCGCGCTACCTGAAGGTCAACATCCCGTTGCCGGATCGCCCCGGACAGCTGGCCCGCATCGCCGAGATCATCGCCGACGCGAACGCGAACGTCGTCGAGGTGCTGCACACGCGGCACGGCTACGGGCTGCAGATCAGCGAGGTCGAGATCGAGATCCACATGGAGACGCGGGGTGCCGAGCACGCCGAACTGGTGCTCGATCACCTGCGCGCCGCCGGCTACGAGCCGCGCATCGACGCGTAGCGCCGACTAACCAGCTTCCCCGGATCCACTTCCTCGCGACCGCGAGGGATCTTCAGCCGCGGTAGGTCTCGACCGCGACGACCTCGACGCTGATCTGCTTGCCGTTCGGGGCCGTATAGGTGGTCGACTCGCCGACCTTCAGCCCCATGATGGCCGCGCCGAGCGGGCTCGACGACGGGTAGACCTCGAGGTCCTCCTGATCGGCGGCGATCTCGCGGTTGCCGAGCAGGAACTTCGACTCCTCGCCGAAGATCTTCGCCGTGACGACGGTGCCGGTCTCGACGACGCCCGTCGACTCCGGCGGCTCGCCGACCGTCGCGGTGCGCAGCAGCAGCGTGAGCTGGCGGATGCGGGCCTCGATCTTGCCCTGCTCGTCCTTGGCGGCGTGATAGCCGCCGTTCTCCTTGAGGTCGCCCTCTTCGCGCGCCGCCTCGATCTTCTTGGCGATCTCGACCCGGGCCGGGCCGCTGAGGTGCTCCAGCTCGGCGGAGAGTCGATCGAATGACTCCTGCGTCAGCCACGTGGTTGCTGCGGTGTCGCTCATGCGGGTTCTCCTGGTGCGCGAATGGACGAAGACGCTCCCTCAACAAACGAGACCGGCCAGAGGCCGGTCCGAATGCTGCGCGAGAGTTGATTCAGACTAGGTCAGGCGGCACTCGGAGATCAAGCCGACGACCGCGGGCTCCGAGGTGATGATCCGCTCTTCGAACACCCGCGTGTAGGTGTCCGAGCCGGGCAGGTCGACGACCTTCCAGCCGACGATGGCGTGCTGCTCATTCTGCACCTCGAGTGCGCAGCGCACGGTGGCGCCGGGGGTGACGGAGACCTCGAAGCGCAGCACGACCTCGTCATCGCTGACCAGGTCGTAGCCGACGTCGCGGGTTTCGAGCGTCGCCTCCGGTGAGAACAGTCCGGCCCAGACCACCCACGCGCCCACGACCACGGCGGTGCCGATCCCGGCCGCGATCGCGATCAGGCGGTGCTGGCGGGCACGCGCGGGGGTTCGGCCGTATCGGGCATCCAGGTCGGTCGTCATAAGCTGGTCTCAGGCTATTCGGTTTCGGGAAGGCACGACGTGTTCTGGACTTTTTCCGCGGTGACGGGCGTTCCTGCTCTCCGCTTCGAGGTGGACGAGAATGCCGTCACCCCCGGCGTCATCGGCTTCGTCGTGACCTTCCTCTTCATCATCGCGGTCGTTCTGCTGGTGCTGGACATGGTGCGGCGGATGCGGCGCCTGCGCTATCGCACCGAGATCCGCGAGCGGCTCGAGGCGGAAGCCGCGGCGGAGGCTAGCTCGTCACCGGATTCAGCACAATGAGGAGGATCGCGGTCCAGTGGCACAGGAACGCGATCACCGTGCACGAGTGGAAGATCTCGTGGAAGCCGAAGACGCCCGGCACCGGGTTGGGGCGCTTGAGCGCGTAGAACACTGCGCCGACGGTGTAGGACACTCCGCCGACGACGACGAGCACCATCATGGCGACGTTGGCGTTGACGAGGTCGACGATGTAGAGCATCGCGGCCCAGCCGAGCGCGATGTATAGCGCGACGTAGAGGATGCGCGGCGCCTTCAGCCAGAAGATGCGGAAGGCGATCCCGAGCAGCGCGCCGGTCCAGATGATCGCGAGCAGGATGACGCTCTTCGGGTAGGGCAGCGCGTTGATGGCCAGCGGGGTGTACGTGCCCGCGATGAGCAGGAAGATGTTGGAGTGGTCGAGCCGCCGGAAGACGGCCTTGACGTGGGGGCTCCAGTTGAACCGGTGGTAGACCGCCGAGATGCCGAACAGCAGCAGCGAACTCGCCATGAACACGGCGGAGCTCCACTTGGCCGCCGCGCCGTCGGCCAGCACGATGAGCACGATGCCGGCCGCGATCGCGAGGGGGAATGTGCCCGCGTGGATCCAGCCTCGCCAGGTGGGCTTCGCCTCCGACTGGTGCAGGTCGGTGGCGTCGTCGAGCAGCGGGATGTTCGGCAGGTCGGTGCCGTCGCCGAGCGGCTTCGTCGCGGCCGAGAGCGCGCTCTCGGGGAGTTTCGGGGTGCGGGGTGCGCGGCTCATGCCGCGATCCTAGAACCTCACGTGAACTCGAAGCTGAATGCCGGGCCGCCCCGAGCGGACTAACGTGGTGTCGTGACTGTGCGGCAGAGCAAGACCGGCCGGGGGTTCCTCTACGGCCTGTACATGCGGCGACTGCGTCGCCAGCTCGAGGGCGCCGCCCCGCCGCACCACGTCGGCATGATCGTCGACGGGAACCGTCGCTGGGCGCGTGAGCGGGCGCTCGAGACGGCCGCGCACGGACACCGCGCGGGCGCCGAGAAGATGCGCGAGTTCCTCAGCTGGTGCGACGACGCGGGCATTCGCGTGGTGACGATCTATCTGCTGTCCACCGACAACCTGTCGGGCCGCCCCGATGACGAGCTGCATCAGCTCTTCGAGATCATCGGCGATCTCGCCAACGATCTCTCGCGCGCCGCCGACTGGCGCATTCAGCACGTCGGCACGAGCGAGGGTCTGCCCGAGCCGCTCGTCGCGACGCTGCGCGCCGCGGAGGACCGCACGGCGGGCAACGGCGGGCTCCACGTGAACCTCGCGGTCGGCTACGGCGGCCGACGCGAGATCGCGGATGCGATGCGCAGCATCGTGCGCGCCCACGGCAAGAACGGCGGCAGCATCGACGACCTCGCCGAGCTGCTCACGCCGGAGCTGATCGGCGACCATCTGTACACGCAGGGTCAGCCCGATCCCGACCTCATCATCCGGACCTCGGGCGAGCAGCGGCTCTCCGACTTCCTGCTCTGGCAGAGCGCGCACAGCGAGTTCTACTTCGTCGAGGCACTGGGGCCGGACATGCGCGAGGTCGACTTCCTGCGCGCTCTTCGCAACTTCGCCACCCGTGAGCGGCGTTTTGGGCAATGATGGAGGGTTCCCCGAGGAGGCCCCATGAACATCGACGACTACGTCGCACGCTTTGACACCGAACCCGGCTACCTCGACTTCGCGAACCTCGGTCCGATCGGCACCGCGGTGCAGGACGAGCTCGCCGCGCACCTCGGGCTGCTCTCGCACGCCCGCTTCGGCGCTTTCGAGGCGCTGCGCGCGCTCGACGTGCGGATGCGCGATGCCGTCTCCGCCCTCGTCGGTGTTCCGGCGGATCAGATCTCGGATCAGCCCAACACGAGCCAAGGCCTCATGCACGCGATGTTCGGCGTCACCGGCGGCGTGGCGCTGTCGCCTGCGGACTACCCGGGCCTGACCTTCGCCGCCCAGCGCGCCGCGGACGCGCTGGGGGTGCTCACCCCGCGCTGGATCGAGACGGATCACGGCCGCATCACCCCGGGGAACCTGCGCGAGCAGCTCGACGACTCGATCACCGCGGTCGCGCTGAGCCTGGTCGACTTCCGCACCGGCTACCTCGTCGACCTGGAGGGCATCCGTCAGGTGATCGGCGACCGACTGCTGATCGTGGACGTGATGCAGGGCTTCGGCGTCGTGGACGCGCCGTACGAGCTGGCCGATGTCGTGGTCGGCAGCGGGCGCACCTGGGTTCGGGCGGGCTGGGGCACCGGCTTCATGGTGCTCAGCGAACGCGCCCTGGACCAGCTGACCCCGGTCTGGACGGGATACGTCCCGAACGGCAACACCCAGGAGGAGCCGAACGAGGTGCCGGCGCCGGTGCGCGGTGCGCGCGCGTTCGGGCTGAGCGACCCGGACCCGCTCGCCCAGGCCCGCCTGTCGGCGGCACTGGAGGAGATCGATCGGGTCGGCGTCGCCGCGATCGGAGCGAAGGTCGACGAGAAGGTATCGCGCCTGATCGACCTCGCCGACGAGTTCGCTGTGCCGGTGGTGTCGCCGCGCGCCGAGCACGAGCGCGCGGGGATCGTCGTGGTGGAGCCCGAGCCCGAGCACCTCACGGTGCTGGCGGCGGCGCTGCACAATCACGGTGTCAGCGCGGCGGTCGGCGGCGGTCGGGTGCGGCTGAGCGCTCACGCGACGACGAACGACGAGACGCTCGCGATGCTCCGCTCGGCGTTCCTGTCGTTCTCGACTGCGATTCCGGGCTGAGCCGGCCGCTCACGCGTCGACCCTCGGGGGAGCGTTCACCCGTTCGTAACACTCCTCGCGCGTGTCGAAACACGGCCGTCTCACGAACGGGCATAGCGTCAGAGCATCAGACACGGCGTCTGATCGGAACGGCCACCTATAAGTTCGTTCCGCGAGGTTTGTGGCCGTTTCGCTCACAGGATCCAGGTGCCCCCGGGCGCTTGGGGATGGAGTGGATGTGCCAGCGCTCGACAACCCCCAGCACCAGCAGCTCACCGCAACGTCGCAGAAGCAGGGGGAGCGCACGTACGTGCTCGACACCTCCGTCCTGCTCAGCGACCCGAAGGCGATCTACCGCTTTGCGGAGCACGCCGTCGTCTTGCCGGTGGTCGTCGTCACCGAACTCGAGGCGAAACGCCACGATCCGGAGATCGGCTACTTCGCGAGGCAGGCCCTGCGGCTGCTGGACGAATTGCGCGTCGAGCATGAGCGCCTCGACTTCCCGATCGCGGTGGGCGACGCCGGCGGCTCGGTGCGCGTCGAGCTCAACCACTCCAACATGTCGGTGCTGCCCTCCGGGCTGCAGCTGAACGACAACGACTCCCGCATCCTGGCGGTGGCCTCGAACCTGGCGGCCGAGGGGCTGCATGTGGTGGTCGTCTCCAAGGACTTGCCGCTGCGCGTCAAGGCATCCTCCATCGGCCTCGCGGCCGAGGAGTACCGCGCCGAGCTCGCCGTCGACTCCGGCTGGACGGGCATGGCCGAGATCGCCGTCTCGGGCGAGCAGATGGCCGACCTGTACGACGCCGACACGCTCACCACCAAGCTCGTCGCCGACATGCCCATCAACACCAACCTCGTCATCACCTCGGAGCGCGGCTCGGCGCTCGGCCGGGTGACGGGTGAGCGCGAGCTGAAGGTCGTCCGCGGCGACCAGGACGTGTTCGGCCTGCACGGCCGCAGCGCCGAGCAGCGCCTGGCGATCGATCTGCTGCTCGACCCGGAGGTCGGCATCATCTCGCTCGGCGGCAGCGCGGGCACCGGCAAGAGCGCGCTCGCCCTGTGCGCGGGCCTCGAGGCGGTGCTCGAGAAGCAGCAGCACCGCAAGATCATGGTGTTCCGCCCGCTCTACGCGGTCGGCGGCCAGGAGCTGGGATACCTCCCGGGCGACAAGGACGAGAAGATGAACCCGTGGGGCCAGGCGGTGTTCGACACGCTCGGCGCCCTGGTCTCGGACAACGTGCTCGAGGAGGTCGTGGAGCGCGGCATCCTGGAGGTTCTGCCGCTCACCCACATCCGCGGCCGGTCGCTGCACGACGCCTTCGTGATCGTCGACGAGGCGCAGTCGCTGGAGCGGAACGTGCTGCTCACGGTGCTCAGCCGGATCGGCCAGAACTCGCGGGTCGTGCTCACCCACGATGTCGCCCAGCGCGACAACCTGCGGGTGGGGCGCCACGACGGTGTCGCGAGCGTGATCGAAACGCTCAAGGGGCACCCGCTGTTCGCGCACATCACGCTCACCCGCAGCGAGCGCAGCGCGATCGCGGCTCTGGTGACCGAGCTGCTGGAGGGCAACCAGGTCGCCTGAGCGGCTCTCGACCTCAGCGGGCCGAGCGGAACCAGCCGTTCGCTCGGCCCCGAGGCTGCGGCCGGGCCGCCCGGATGACGTGCTGCTCGTCGCTCTCGGGCAGCTTCGACGTCACCAGGATCGCCATGTGGTCAGAGGCGCCCTGCGGAAGGGTCGTGACGCTGTCGATCGAGAGCCGCGCCGAGGTGGCGAAGTCGAAGTGCCCGCGGAAGAACTTGTAGCGGGTGTAGGTGAGTGAATCGCTCAGCGACAGGTCGTAGCCGGACTTGGCGATGCGGTTGCTCAGGGAGTTCTTGAAGATCGGGTAGTTGTAGTCGCCCACCATGAGGTGCGGCAGCTCCGGACCGAGCTCTTCGATCTGCGCGTGCGCCGCGGCGATCTGCGCGCGCCGCAGCGAGTTGAGTGCCGTGAGCGGGGCGGCGTGGAACGACGCGACGATGAACTCCCGGCCGGATTCGGTGTCGAGCATGCGGCTGGCGAGCAGCCGTTCCGCGGCCGGGCGGGCGACCCGGTCGTGCAGCGACTTTTTCAGGGCGAAGGCCTGCGAGGCCTGCGCCTCGAACCGATCCTTGCGGTGGTAGATGGCCAGGCCGAGCCGATTGCGCTGGGTCGCCTCGGCGAGATGCATCGGTCCCAGCTCGTTGGGCAGCGCGAGGGTGTCGGCCTCCTGCAGGCACAGGAAGTCGAGATCCAGCTTTTCGGCAAGCTCGACGAGCTCGCCGCTCGCCTTGTGCTTCTCGAGGTTGTAACTGAGAGTCCTCACGCGCTAACGGTAATCGCCCGCGCGCCCTCCCGCGGCAACATGAAGCCGTCTTTCAGATCTACCGTCCAAGATTGCCCCTAAGTCTATATAGATAGACTTGCGGGATGGAGCCGCTCAGCAGAGTCACGACCGCCACCATTGATGTTCTTTCGGTGCTTCTGGCGGAGTCGACCGCGACCTGGGGCCTCAGGGTCGTCGCCGAGAGCGGCCGGCCGGCCGGCACGGTCTATCCGATTCTGGAACGCCTGGAGCGACTGGGCTGGGTGGCGTCGGAATGGGAGGCTGAGACGGCACGATCGGGCCCGCGACGACGCCTGTACTCCTTCACGGCGGACGGCGCCGCGGCCGCGCAGAGCGCCGTAGCGTCACACCGGCGTCGCGCGACGGGACCGAGCGCTCGTGGAGCGCTCGCATGAGTGCCGCCGAGCGCCTCGTGCGGGGCGTCGCCGCCACGCTGCCCGCAGCGATCCGTGAACGGCACCGCGAGGAGTGGCTCGCCGATCTCGATGGCGCGAGCGAAGCGGGAATCGCGCGCAGCGACGTGGCGTGGGGTGCCGCGGCGTTCGCCCTCACCCTGTCACGCAGCGACCCCGCCGTGAGCGGAATGACGCGGCCCGCGCTCGCGGCGCGGCGTGCGCACTGGGGACTCGTCGTTCTCGGACTGGGGACGATTCCCGCGCTCGGACTGTTCGTCGCCGGTGCCTTCGACACTCGTGGCGACACCTCGCCCGTCGTCGTGCTTGCGACGGCTGCCGTCGCCACTCTGGTCGCCGTCGGTCTGCTGACCCTCATGGTGGCTGCGGCGACAGTGCTCCCGCTTCCCCCGATGCTCGCGTTCGCGGTGGCGGCGGTGGCCATGGTGGTGGCCGTCGGGGTGGGGCTTGCGGCGTTCGCCGCCTTTGCCCTGCTGGTGCTCGGGTTTCCGATCCTTCTCGTCGGGACCCTCATCCTCGTGTTCGCGCTGGTGCCGGCGAGGGGCACCGCGGTCACCGCGGTGGCGCGGTGGGGGGTGGGAGCGGGAACCGTCCTCGCGGTTGCGCTGATCGTCGCCCTGGGGGTGCTGCACGTGCTGGTGTGGAGCCCGATCGCCAAACTGCCGGGTCTGACGCTCGACGAGATCTACGCCGGGCTCGCCGCGGCGAACGAGACCCCGAGCCCCGTGATTCTCATCGCGTGGGGCGCGTCGGCCGTCCTCGCGGCGCTCGCCGTGGTGGCGTTCGCGGTCGTGCCCGCACCCGCGCTGCGGCGCGGGCGCTCGAGGCGTCGCCTCGTGCTGCTGGCGCTGGTCACGATCTCGGTGACGTCGTTCTCGGTGTGGGTCGCCGGATTCGGCATGGGAATGGGCATCGCCGACACCTTCGTCACCGACGGCGGCGATGCCGGTGTCGCGGGGAGGCTGTTGATGCTTCTGGGCGTTCTGGTCGGCATGGGCGCCATGCTTCTGGCAGCCCCGGCGGCACCGCGACAGGCGGGAGCGAACGCCGCGTTGACGACATGAGGCCGAAGGGCAGGCGGGTGTGACTACCCGGGGTGGGTCATGCTCAGCACGTCGAGCGCTGCGTCGAGCTGCTCGAGGGTGAGCTCGCCGCGCTCGACGAAGCCGAGGTCGAGCGTCGCCTCGCGCACCGTGATGCCCTGCTTGACCGCGTGCTTGGCGATCTTGGCCGCGTTCTCGTAGCCGATGAACTTGTTGAGCGGCGTCACGATCGACGGCGACATGCCGGCGAGGGCGGCCGCGCGGTCGAGGTTCGCCTCGAGGCCGTCGATCGTCTTGTCGGCGAGCGCGCGCATCGAATTGGCGAGCAGGCGGTTCGACTCGAGCAGCGCCGTGCCCATGACGGGAATGGCGACGTTGAGCTCGAAGCTGCCGGAGGCGCCCGCCCAGGCGATCGTCGCGTCGTTGCCGATGACACGCGCCGCGACCATGAGCACCGCCTCGGGGATGACCGGGTTGACCTTGCCGGGCATGATCGACGAGCCGGGCTGCAGATCCGGGATCGCCAGCTCGCCGAGGCCGGTGTTGGGGCCCGAGCCCATCCAGCGCAGGTCGTTGCAGATCTTGGTGAGGCTGACCGCGATGACACGCAGCGCGCCGGAGGCCTCGACGAGCCCATCGCGCGCACCCTGGGCCTCGAAGTGGTCGAGGGCTTCGGTGATCGGGAGCTGGCTCGAGCTCGCGAGCTCGGCGATGACCTTCTGCGAGAAGCCCGCGGGGGAGTTGATGCCGGTGCCCGTCGCGGTGCCGCCGAGGGGAACCTCCGCAACGCGCGGCAACGCCGACTGCACGCGCTCGATGCCGAGGCGGATCTGGCGGGCGTAGCCGCCGAACTCCTGGCCGAGCGTGACCGGGGTGGCATCCATCAGGTGGGTACGGCCGGGCTTCACCGCCGTCTTCCACAGCTCCGCCTTCGCCTCCAGCGCGACGGCGAGGTGGTCGAGCGCGGGGATCAGCTCACCGAGCAGCGCGCCCGTGACGGCGAGGTGCACCGAGGTGGGGAACACGTCGTTGGAGGACTGGGACATGTTGACGTGATCGTTGGGGTGCACCGGCGAGCCGAGCTTGGCGGTCGCGAGCGTCGCGAGCACTTCGTTCATGTTCATGTTCGAGCTGGTGCCGGAGCCGGTCTGGTAGGTGTCGACCGGGAAGTGCTCGTGGTGCTGACCCGCGATGATCTCGTCGGCGGCCGCGACGATCGCGCCCGAGATGCCCTCGTCGAGGTTGCCGAGCTCGTGGTTCACGATCGCGGCGGCGCGCTTGATGCGGGCGAGCGCCACGATCTGCGCGGGCTCGAGGCCGGATCCGGAGATCGGGAAGTTCTCGACGGCGCGCTGAGTCTGCGCGCGGTACAGCGCGGAGGCCGGAACGCGCACCTCGCCCATCGTGTCGTGCTCGATGCGGAACTCTTCGTTGGTCACGGCGGTGTGCTGCCTTTCAGGCTCGCGGATTCGGTCTGCGGTGGCGTCTAGGCGGGGTCGATCGACCCCACGACGAAGGCCGCGTCGACGCGGCCCTCATCGAGTCGGTAGTTCGCTCCGACCACGGCCAGCGTACCCGCGGCGATGGCGTCGGAGATGAGTTCGGAGTCGGCGACGAGGCCAGCCACCGTGTTGTTGAGGTGCTCGCGCCCGACCTGCTCGGCGTCGCGCGATTCGATGGCGCGCACGGCGCGGCGGATCGGCGCGATGTGGCCGGCGATGTGCGGCGGGATCGGGCCCGTCTCGGGGTTGTCGAGGTCGATCGCCGCCTGCACGGCGCCGCACGCGTCGTGCGCGAGCACGACGATGAGCGAGACCCCCAGCACGGCGACGGCGTACTCGAGCGAGGCGATCGCCGAGGCGGAGACCACCTGACCCGCGTTGCGCACGACGAACAGGTCGCCGAGGCCCTTGTCGAAGATGATCTCGGCGGCGAGACGCGAGTCGCTGCAGCCGAAGAGCGCGGCGTTCGGCGCCTGACCGCCCGCGAGCTCGTGGCGGTGCTCGGCGTCCTGACGCGGGTGCAGCGGCGTGCCGGCGACGAAGCGCTCGTTGCCGCGCGCCATCTCGCGCCAGACCTGGGCCGGGGTGCGTCGTTCGATCGTCACGGGATAACCTCCTTGCCGATGGCTTCCGCCAGGATTGCGAATTCGGTGTCGTCGGCGGTGCCGCTGATCACCACGGTCGAGCCGTCGATCTCGGTCACGAGCGCGAACTCCACGTTGCCCGGGTCGTCGACGTCGCGCCGGTCGTAGCTGATCCAGTCGAGCCCGCCGAGGCGAACGGTGGGGCCCGCCGCGGCATCCACGACCTGCTCGGCGACCCAGGACGGGTTCGCGGCGATGCCCTGCGTGATCGCGAGGTACTGGGTCTCGGCGGTCACGAAGCCGATCTCCCAGCGGACCACATCGTCGGCGGTGTCGGTCGCGAGTCGGGCGCGGTTGGAGTACCACTCGGCGGGAACGACCGGGGCGATCAGCGGCTCATCGACCGCGGGCTGGGCGTCGTCGGCGGCGGCGAGATAGTCGACAGGCTGCTGCGTCGGCCCCGCGTCGGGACGAACGACGACGAGCACGAGGAAGGCGACGATGCCGAAAGAGGCCAGGAGCGCGAAGATCAGGCTGAACACCGAGCGGTTGCCGCGGTGCCGCGCCGTGGCGGCGGCCTTGCGCGCCGCCGTCTCCTCGGGGGTCTCGGCGCGACCGAGCTCGGCGACGATGGGTCGGCCCTGCTCGTCGTGCGTGGGGTACTTGCTCACGAGGTGGCGTCCTCGGCCGCGGCACGGGCCTGGTCGAGCCGTGCCTTCGCGCCGAGCAGCCACTCCTCGCAGCGGCGCGCGAGCGCTTCGCCGCGTTCCCACAGGGCGAGCGACTCTTCGAGGGTCGCGGAGCCCTGCTCCAACTCGGTCACGACACGGACAAGTTCGTCGCGCGCCTGCTCGTAGCTCAGCGCGGCGACGTCCGGGGGAGAAGTGTCGGCCACGACTCCCACTCTAATCGCGGGAGGCGCCCTCGTTCGCCGCCTCGTCAACGGTGGTGGAGACGCGTCCGTCGGCGAGGGTCAGCACGAGGTGGTCTCCAGGCGCGGCCTGGTCGGCGGCGCGCAGGATCGCGCCATCCGCGCGCTGCGCGATGGCGTAGCCGCGCTCGAGCGTGCGCTTCGGCGACAGGGCGCGCAGCTGCCCGACCAGCTCGGCGGTGCGCAGCTGGGCTCGCTCGATCCGGTAGTCCATCAGCTCCGCCCCGCGCGCGACCCAGCGCGTCAGCTCCTCGGCGCGCGAGTCGACGAGGGTGCGCGGGTCGGCGAGCACCGGCCGCGAGCGCAGCTGGCCGATGCGGTCGATCTCGTGGGTGATCAGTCCGGTCACCCGCATCGCGATGCGTGCGCGCGCCTGCTGCACGCGCGCCAGCTCCTCGGCGACATCCGGCACGACCCGCTTCGCGGCATCGGTCGGCGTCGAGGCGCGCAGGTCGGCGACCTCGTCGAGCAGCGGTCGGTCGGCCTCGTGGCCGATCGCGCTCACGAGCGGCGTCACGCACGCGGCAGCGGTGCGCACCAGCTGCTCATCGCTGAACACCAGCAGGTTCTGGAAGTCGCCGCCGCCGCGGGCGACGATGATGACGTCGACTTCGGCATCCGCATCCAGTGCGCGGATCGCGGCCGACACCTCGCCCGCGGCCCGATCGCCTTGCACCGCCGCGTGCACGGCCCGGAAGCGCACCTCCGGCCAGCGCAGCTGGGCGTTCCGCAGCACGTCCTTCTCGGCGTCGGAGTCCTTGCCGGTGACCAGGCCGATGCACTGCGGCAGGAACGGCAGGCGCACCTTGCGGTCCGCGGCGAACAGACCTTCATCGGCGAGCTTCCGGCGCAGCTTCTCGAGCCGCTCCAGCAGGTCGCCGAGTCCGACGTGGCGCAGCTCGTAGACCTGCATGGTCAAGGTGCCGCCCTTGACCCAGAAGTTGGGCTTGACGAGCGCGATGACGCGGTCGCCCTGGGCGAAGTCGGAGGTGAGCTTGGCGCGCGTCGACGACCACACGGTGAAGCTGACCGTGGCATCCATGCCGAGGTCTTTGAGCTTGCCGTAGACGTTGCCGCCGGAGACGCCCCACTGCGTGATCTCGCCCTCGACCCACACCGTGCCGAGACGGTCGATGTAGCCCTTGAGCTCGTGCGAGAGTCGCGCGACGGGCCAAGGCGCTTCGGCGGTGGCGGGGGCGGTGGGATCGGTCATCGCCGTCAGGGTACCGCTCGCGGCGGACTGTGACCGGGGTCTCCCCAGGCGCGGGGGAACTCGCCCCCGTAGAATCGGGGCGTGTCCTCCATCACGAACGGCGCGCTCGGCGTCACTCTCGAGCCTCCTCGCGAACGCGTTCGCCGCGAACCGCTGCCCAACCTGAGCGTCGAGGGCACCAAGCGCGTTCTGCTCGCGGCCCCCCGTGGCTACTGCGCCGGGGTCGACCGTGCCGTGATCGCCGTCGAGAAGGCCCTGGACCACTACGGCGCTCCCGTCTACGTGCGCAAGCAGATCGTGCACAACGTGCACGTCGTGAGCGAGCTCGAGCAGCGCGGCGCGATCTTCGTCGACGAGGTCGACGAGGTGCCGCCCGGCTCGCATCTCGTCTTCAGCGCCCACGGCGTCTCCCCGATGGTCGTCCAGGCGGCCGCCGATCGCGAGCTGCAGGCGATCGACGCCACCTGCCCGCTGGTGACGAAGGTGCACCGCGAGGCGACTCGCTTCGCGGGCCAGAACAAGCAGATCCTGCTGATCGGCCACGCCGGTCACGAAGAGGTTGAGGGCACCATGGGGCACGCCCCCGAGCGCACGATCCTGGTCGGCACCCCCGAGGACGCGGACACCATCCAGGTGGATGACCCCGACAACCTGGTGTGGATCTCGCAGACCACGCTGAGCGTCGACGAGACCATGGAGACCGTGCGCCGCCTCCGCGTGCGCTTCCCGAACCTGCAGGATCCGCCGAGCGACGACATCTGCTACGCCACGCAGAACCGCCAGGTCGCGATCAAGAAGGTCGCGCCCGGCGCCGACCTCGTGATCGTCGTCGGCAGCGCCAACAGCTCCAACTCGGTGCGACTCGTCGAGGTCGCGCTCGAGCACGGGGCCAAGGCCGCCTACCGCATCGACTACGCCGACGAGATGCGCCCGGAGTGGTTCGAGGGCGTCGCCTCGGTCGGGGTCTCGAGCGGAGCCAGCGTGCCCGAGGTGCTTGTGGCCGAGGTGCTCGAAGACCTTGCCGCGGCCGGCTTCGACACGGTCGAGGAGGTGCGCACCGCCGAGGAGGACCTCATGTTCTCGCTTCCGAAGGAGCTGCGCACCGCGCCGAGCGGCGAGAAGGACGCGCGGGGCCTCGGCGGTCGCGCGCGCACCGCCTGATGAGCGACAACTCCGAGACCCCGCCCGCGTCGCGGCCCGCCCCGCAGTACGGCGAGTACGCGACGCCGGAGGAGGTGGCGCGGATCACCGGACGCCCGGTGCCCGGGAGCGAGCCCGCACCACCGCCCGTCCCGTCTCCCTCGCCGACCGAGCGCTCGAGCAGCTGGCCGAGCGATGAGCGGCCCGCGCGTCCGCCGCTGCGCTGGGATCCGCCCGTGACGATCGCCCTGCTGATGGTCGGGCTGTGGAACGTGATCACGTCGATTCCCGCGTTCTGGAATCTGGACCGCGAGCTCGCGCAGTCGTTCGCGGCGATGCCCGCCGACCTCGGCGTCGACCTGAGCGACGTCCAGCTCGGCGAGCCGACCCTGATCGGCGGGCGGATTCTGCTCGGCGTGTGGATCGTGCTGTTCCTCGTCGCGCTCGGCGTCTCGGTCACCCGGCTGCGCGCCCGCCGCCGAGCCTTCTGGGTTCCGCTCGTCGCGGGTGTCGTCGCCATCCTGGCCGTCGTCGTCGCGATGACGGCGATCATGCTGATCGATCCGGGCCTGGCCCCACTGCTCGCGACCTCCGGGGCTTAACGACAACGGGCGGCCCGAAGGCCGCCCGTTGTGCTGCTCGTGCTGAGGTCTAGCGCGAGATCGCGTTGCCGACCGAGCCGAGCTGGCGGGTGGCCTCGACGACGCGCGCGGCCATCGCCGACTCGGCGAGCTTGCCCCAGGCGCGCGGGTCGTAGACCTTCTTGTTGCCGACCTCGCCATCGACCTTGAGCACGCCGTCGTAGTTCTTGAACATCGTGTCGGCGATCGAGCGCGTGAACGCGTACTGCGTGTCGGTGTCGATGTTCATCTTGATGACGCCGTTGGCGACCGCCTCGGCGATCTCGGCGTCCGTCGAGCCGGAGCCGCCGTGGAAGACCAGGTCGAGCGGCTTCGGGCCGGTGCCGTACTTGGCGGCGATGCCGGCCTGGATCTCGCCGAGCAGCTCGGGGCGCAGCTTCACGCCGCCCGGCTTGTAGACGCCGTGCACGTTGCCGAAGGTGAGGGCGGCGATGTAGCGGCCCTGCTCGCCGAGGCCGAGCGCCTCGACCGCAGCGGTCACGTCGCCGAGGGTCGTGTAAAGGGCCTCGTTGCTGCCCTCGTGCTGCACGCCGTCCTCTTCGCCGCCGACGACGCCGATCTCGACCTCGAGGATCGAGTTGATGGCCTTCATGCGCGGAAGGAGGTCCTGCGCGATCTTGAGGTTCTCGTCGAGCGGCACCGCGGATCCATCCCACATGTGGCTCTGGAAGATCGGGTTGCCGCCCGCCTTCACCTGCTCCTCGGAGGCCGCGATGAGCGGCTCGACGAATCCGCCGAGCGCGTCCTTCGGGCAGTGGTCGGTGTGCAGGGCGACCGTGATGGGGTAGTTCTTGGCGACCTCGGTCGCGAAGGCGGCGAACGCGAGTGCGCCGGAGGCGCGGGCCTTCACGCTCTGGCCGGCGAAGTAGTCGGCGCCACCGGTCGTGACCTGGATGATGCCGTCGGATCCGGCTTCGGTGAGTCCCTGGAGGACGGAGTTGATGGTCGAGGACGACGACACGTTGATCGCGGGGAAGGCGAAGCCCTTCGCCTTGGCGGTGTCGAGCATCTCGGCGTACTGTTCCGGCGTTGCGACGGGCATGGTGGATTCTCCTCGTGCGAGGCCGGCGTAGGTGGGTTCCGGCTCGTTCTGAGTCTATTGACCGTGGCTGGGGGCGCGCGAACCTGCGCCCCGATCCGCCGCGCCGGCGCCGCGCGACGACTCAGTCGCCGACGATCACGCCCTTGTGCAGGATCATGCAGCCCCACGGCCGCGGGTCGAGGGTGTGCACGACGGCGTAGGCGTCGCGGGCGCGCCGGTAGAAGTCGAGGCGCGGGATCACACCCCACTCGAGCTCCTTCGGGTGCGAGGAGCGAGCCGCGGCGAGCGCGGCGTCGTGCGCCGGCGTGGTGGTGGCGGGGTTCCCGTCGACCTCCATGCGCTCCAGCGGGTGCGTCAGGAATGTGTCCAGCGGGAACACCTGAAGAATCGTGGCGATCGCCTCATCGACCCCGACCTTGCCGAGCCGGTGCACCGGACGCCCGGTCGCCGCCGCCGGATAGTTCGAGTCGACGACCACGAGCTGGTCGCCGTGCCCCATCTGATCCAGGGTGCGCAGCAGCTCCCCGTCCAGCAGCGGGTCGATTCCTTTGAGCATCGGTGCTCCTCTCGTGAGTCGATCCGGGCGCGGCCCCGGCGCAAACCGAGTGTATTGATCGCGACTCGGCGCGCGCGAACCGGTGTGAGGATGCCGCAGATACACTGGGCGCGATTCGACCGGCGGGCGGGAGGTGGCAGGCAGTGGCACGGAAATCTCTGGTGAGCGTGGTCGCTGATGCGCTGCTGGACCAGATCGTCAGCGGCGAGCTCGCCGTGGACGATGCGCTGCCGACGGAGGCGGTGCTGTGCGACACCTACGACGTCAGCCGGATGACCGTGCGCGAGGCGCTCAAGACTCTCCAGGCGCAGAACGTCGTGCGGGTCGTCCCCGGGCGCGGGACCTACGTGACGCCGGTCTCGCAGTGGACCGACGTCGCGCCGGTGCTGCGGATGGCATCGCACGGCGCCGACAAGGGCGAGACTTCGCTGCAGCTGGTCGAGGTGCGCCGCATGATCGAGACCGGATCTGCCGCCTTGGCGGCGACGCGTCGCACGGAGGCGGACGTGGCCGCGCTTGAACGGCACCTCTCCGAGATGCGCCAGGCGCACGAGGGAAGCGACCTCGAGGCGTTCGTCGCGGCCGACATCGCCTTCCATGACGTCATCTTCCGCGCGACCGGCAACGTGTTCGTCGGGGTCATCTTCGATCCGCTGGCGCGCGTGATGCGGGAGAAGCGCGAGCAGACCTCGGCCGTTCCCCAGATCCAGGCCAACGCGATCGCCCAGCACGCCGCCGTGCTCGAGGCCGTGGCCTCGGGAGATCCGGAGCGGGCGCGCATCGCGATGGATGCGCACATGACGCAGACCTCGGACGATCTGCGGCACTACGTGCTCGCGAACTCCTAGGGCTCCCCGCCGGCGGACTCGGGCCGTCTCGATCCGGTGCTTCGGCGCCGGACTTGACTTCGCGGACCCCGAATGTAAGATGTCTGACATCAGACTACAAGGGAGTATGTGATGGTCACCGAGCACGCCCTCCTCGCCGGGTATCCCCGCGAGACGGAGATCGATCCGCAACGGGTCGCCGATCAGGCAGTCGCTGACGCATCCGTGCTCGTCGTCCTCGATGACGACCCCACTGGCACGCAGTCGGTCGCCGACCTGCCGGTGCTCACATCCTGGGAGCCCGACGACTTCGCCTGGGCCTTCGGCCAGAATGCCCCCGCCGTCTACGTGCTCACCAACACGCGCAGCCTCGCCGAGGACACCGCGGCCGAGCGCAACCAGCAGATCGTCGTCAATGCGCTGGCCGCCGCCGAGCGCAGCGGTGTGACGGTCTCGTTCGCGAGCCGCAGCGACTCGACGCTGCGCGGGCACTACCCGCTCGAGACGGATGTCCTTGCGGCCACCTCCTTCGACGTCACCGGTCGCGCCGTCGACGCCGTCATCATCGTGCCGGCGTTCCCGGATGCGGGCCGGATCACCATCGACTCCGTCCACTACATGCGCACCGCCGACGGCCTCACCCCGGTCGCCGAGACCGAGTTCGCGCGAGACGCCACCTTCGGCTTCACGCACTCGGACCTGCGCGCCTACGTCGAAGAGAAGTCGGCCGGTCGCTGGAAGGCCGACGGCGTCACCGCTCTCACCCTCGACATCGTGCGCGGCGGAGCCGAGGGCATCGCCGAGGTGCTGGCCGGGCTCCGCGACTCGGCGCCTGTCGTGGTCGACATCGTCACGGAGAACGACCTGCGCGCCCTCGCGCTCGGTCTCGCCGCCGCCGAGGCCGCCGGCAAGAACCTGCTCTACCGGGTCGGCCCGCCGTTCGTGCGGGCCCGTGTCGGTCAGGCGCCGCACGCGCCGCTGACCGCGGCCGATGTCTACGGCGACGCCGGCTCGGTCGCCGTCGGGGGCCTCATCGTCGTGGGCTCGCACGTGGGCCTCACGACCCGTCAGCTCGACCGGCTCACCGCTCGTCAGCCACTGGCGCGCATCGCCGAGATCGATGTCGAGCGCGTTCTCGACGAGAAGGCCGCCGAGGGCCACCTCGCGGGTCTCGTCGCCGACATCGTCGCAAGCCTCGGTGAGGGCGACGTGGTCGTCCACACCAGCCGCCTGCTGCGGCGCAGCGACAGCGCGGACGAGAGCCTCGAGATCTCACGCCGCGTCTCGGCGGCCGTCGTCGATCTGGTGCAGCGCGTGCTCGCGGCGCGCCCGCCGCGCTTCGTGATCGCGAAGGGCGGCATCACCTCGAGCGACGTCGCGGCTCACGGCCTGAGCATTCGCCACGCGATCGTGCGCGGCCCCATGCTTCCCGGGCTCGTGTCGCTGTGGGAGCCGGTCGACGGCCCCGCGAAGGGCATTCCGTACATCGTGTTCGCCGGCAACGTCGGCGACGACGAGTCGCTCGCCGACGTCGTCCGCATCCTGTCCCACACCTCCGTGCCCGTCGCGGTCTGAACCTCACGAGAAGAGAAACCATGTCAACGTCGACCCCCTACACCGTCGCCGCGCTCGGACTCGGCGCCATGGGACTGCCCATGGCGACGCGCCTGGCCAGCCAGCTCAGCGTCAACGGCTTCGACATCGCCCCCGCTCGACTCGAGCTTGCCGAAGCCGCCGGCATCACGCCGCACACCAGCGCCGCGAGCGCCGTGGTCGGGGCGGATGCCGTGCTGCTGGCGGTCCGCAACGGCGAGCAGCTGCGGGAGGTGCTCTTCGGCTCGGCCGGGATCGCCTCGTCGCTGACCGCCGGTGCTGTCGTGATCATGACGAGCACGGTCGGGATCGATGACGTCATCGACGTCGCCGCCCGCCTTGCCGACCTCGGAATCCAGCTCGTCGACGCACCGCTGTCCGGGGGACCGGCTCGCGCGGGCCAGGGCGATCTGCTCATCGTCGTCGGCGCCGAGCCGAGCGCGCGGGAGCGGGCGATGCCGGTGCTCGAGCTCCTCGCCTCCACCCTGACGATCATCGGCGACAAGCCGGGCGACGGCCAGGCCTTCAAGACCGTCAACCAGCTGCTCTGCGGCGTCCACATCGCCGCCGCGGCGGAGGCGCTCGCGCTCGCCGACCGGCTCGGACTCGACACCGAGAAGACTCTCGAGACGCTCGCGGCCGGCGCCGCCGGCTCGTTCATGCTCGCCAACCGCGGGCCGCGCATGCTCGAGGCCTACCGCGACGGCGGAGCCGAAGTGCTCAGCCGCCTCGACATCTTCGTCAAGGACATGGGCATCGTCACCTCTGCTGCGCGCAGCGCAGGGCTTCCGACGCCGGTGGCGTCGGCGGCGGAGCAGCTCTACCTCCTCGGCGCCGCACAGGGTTCCGCGGCGCTCGACGACTCGGCCGTGATCACCGTGATCGCGCCGTCCACCAACTGATCCGACAGAACTACCCTTCATCAATCGAAAGTCAAAGGAGACACCCCGCATGGAAACCCCTGTCCTTCTCGGCATCGCGGCGGCAGGCATCGCCCTGCTCCTCGTGCTGATCATCAAGTTCAAGGTGCAGGCCTTCGTGGCGCTGCTGCTCGTGAGCCTGCTCGTCGGACTCGCCGCGGGCATTCCGCTCACGACCGTCGCGGCCACGGAGGACACCCCCGAGCGGCTCGGCATCATCCAGGCGATCGTCGCCGGCATGGGCGGCACGCTCGGAACGGTTGCGATCCTGGTGGCGCTCGGCGCCATGCTGGGGCGCCTGATCGAGGTCTCCGGCGGCGCGTCCAGCCTCGCAGGCCGCTTCACCACGCTGCTCGGACCGAAGCGCGTCTCGGCGGCGCTGACCGCCGCCGCGCTCGTGCTGGCGATTCCGGTCTTCTTCGACGTCGGCTTCATCATCCTGGTGCCGATCATCTACGGCTTCTGCAAGGCGGCCGGGGTCAACCCGGTCAAGTTCGGGCTCCCCGTCGCCGGCATCATGCTCGCCGTGCACGTGGCCGTCCCGCCGCACCCGGGCATCGTCGGCGGCGCCGCGCTGCTCGGCGCCGACCTCGGCTGGGTCACCATCATCGGCCTCGCGGTCGCGATTCCGCTCGGCGTGCTCGCCCACTACGTCGCGAAGCTGCTGAACCGTCGTGAGTTCACGATGCTTCCGGCAACGGCCGCGCAATTCGATGCCTTCGGCACCGACGCCACGGAGCCGACTGGTGGCTCCGGCCGTGCCGGCACGCTCACCAAGACCGAGGCGCCGCCGACCGCGGGCACCATCCTCACGCTCATTCTGGTGCCGCTCGCGCTCATCATGCTCGGCACCGTCGCGACGACCGTGCTTCCGGCGGACGACGCGATGCGTCCGTTCTTCGCCTTCGTCGGTTCGCCCGTGTTCGCGCTGCTCGTCGCGCTCGTGCTCGCGTTCTTCCTTCTGACGGTGCGCCGCGGTTGGTCCCTGGCGCACACCGGGCAGGTCATGGAGGCGGCGCTGCCGCCGGCCGCGATCGTCATCCTGGTCACCGGCGCGGGCGGAGCGTTCGCGCGGATCCTCACCGAGAGCGGCGTCGGCAAGGCGCTTGCCGACACGATGGCCTCGACCGGACTGCCGATCCTCGTGCTCGGCTTCCTGATCGCGCTCGTGCTGCGCGCGTCGCAAGGCTCGGCGACGGTCGCCATCCTCACGACCGGCGGCCTGCTCGCCGCCACGGTGGCCGACGGAGACTTCTCGGTCGTGCAGGTCGCGCTCATCGCCATGGCGATTGCGTTCGGTGCGCTCGGACTCTCGCACGTCAACGACTCCGGCTTCTGGGTGGTCACGCGCTACCTCGGGCTGAGCGTCGCCGACGGTCTGCGCACCTGGACCGTTCTGACGACCATCCTCGGTGTCGCGGGCTTCCTGCTCGTGAGTGCGATCTGGGGAGTGGTGAGCGCCGCGGGGCTCTGATCCGCGCCGCCTCCGCTGCGGGGCGCGTCGGCCACCACTGACGCGCCCCGCCGTGCCTCTCTTCCCGCGGCCCGATAGGCTGGGTGAGCGCGTTCGCCACCATCGCGCATCCTGCCCTTTCACGACGACGAAAACGGATGCCCCATGGTGACCACCGAAACCGGAACACTCTTCCTCCACCCCGACCGCAACCTCGCAATGGAGCTGGTGCGCGCGACCGAAGCCGCCGCGATTCGCGCGACCCCCTTCATCGGCCACGGCGACAAGCTGGGTGCCGACGGCGCAGCGGTGGATGCGATGCGCAAGTTCCTCGGCACCGTCAACTTCGCCGGCACCGTCGTCATCGGCGAGGGTGAGAAGGACAAGGCGCCGATGCTGTTCAACGGCGAGGTCGTCGGCAACGGGCGCGGCCCCGCCTGCGATATCGCGGTGGACCCGATCGACGGCACCTCGCTCACCGCCTCTGGTCGACGCAACGCCATCTCGATGATCGCCGCGGCCGATCGCGGCTCGATGCTCGACGCCTCGAGCGTGTTCTACATGGACAAGATCGTGGGCGGACCCGAGGCGATCGGCGTCGTTGACATCCGGCAGTCGGTGGCCGAGAACGTGCGGGCGATCGCCAAGGCCAAGGGCAAGAGCGTCGCCGAGATTCAGGTCGGCGTGCTCGACCGTCCGCGCCACGAGGGGCTGATCGCCGAGATCCGAGCCGCGGGCGCGGGCACGCGACTGCTGCTCGACGGCGACGTCGCCGGCGGCATCGACGCGGCCAGTTACGACGGACGCCTCGACCTCTGCATCGGCACCGGCGGCAGCCCGGAAGGAGTCGCGACGGCGTGCGCGATCAAGGCCCTCGGCGGACTGATCCAGACGCGCATGGCGCCGCTGGACGACGACGAGAAGCAGCGCGGCATCGACGCGGGGCTCAAGTTCGACTACGTCTACGAGGCCGACGAACTCGTCAAGGGCGACAACACCTTCTTCGTCGCGACCGGTGTCACCGACGGCAACCTGGTCGCCGGGGTCCGTCGCAAGGGTCCGATCATCCGCACCGAGTCGATCGTGCTTCGCGCCCGCTCCGGCACGATCCGCCGCATCACCGCCGACCACCTGGTCGAGAAGTGGCTCGACGAGGACTGAGCCTCAGTCGTCGTCGCGCTCGGTGTCGTCGTCCGCTGCATCGTCGTCGCGGTCGAGCAGTTCGTCGACCAGTTCGACCGCGCTGAGCTGCTTCGGCCGGTCTTCGACGAGCGTCGGCTCGCCGAGCACCTTCGACTCGTCGAGCGCGTCGAGCTTGCGCGCTGTCACGAGCACCCGTGACTCGAGCGAGGACGCGAAGTTGTTGTAGCTGGTGACCGTCGAGTCGATCGAGCGGCGCAGCTTCTCGGCGTGCTCGGCGAGGGTCGCCAGCCGACCGTACAGCTCGCGGCTCAGGTCGAACAGACGCTTGGCGTCCTCGGTCAGCACGTCCTGCTGCCACGTGAACGCGACCGTCTTGAGCACCGCCCAGAAGCTGACCGGGCTTGCCAGGGCGATCCGCTTGCCGAAGGCGTACTCGAGCAGGGTCGGGTCGGCATCGAGCGCGGTCGAAAGCAGCGACTCGTTGGGGATGAAGGCGATCGTGAACTCGGGGCTCGACTCCAGCCCCGACCAGTAGGTCTTGGCCGAGAGGGCGTCGACGTGGCTCTTGACCTGTTTGGCGTGCTGGGCGAGCAGGTCGCGGCGCCGCGCCTCCTGCTCGGGGCCGCCGGTGGCGGGGATCGCGGCCGACTCGATGTAGGCGTTGTAGGGCACCTTCGAGTCGACGGCGATCGACTTGCCGCCCGGCAGGTTCAGCACCATGTCGGGTCGGCGGGCCCCGGACTCCGAGGTGATGCTCGCCTGGGTCGTGAAGTCGACGCGGTTCAGCAGCCCGGCGGATTCGACCAGCGTGCGCAGCTGCGTCTCGCCCCAGACCCCGCGGGTGGCGTTGTTGCGCAGGGCGCTCGCCAGCTGCTCGGCGGTGGCGCGCAGCCGCTCCTCCGACTCGGCCGCGGTCTTCAGCTGCTGGCTCAGCTCGCCGTGCTGCTGCGAGCGCTGCGTCTCGAGCTCTGTCACCTTGGCCTGCATCGTGCGCAGCGTCTCCTGCACCGGGGTGAGCGCCTGCAGCACCTTGCTCTCGGCCTTCGCGTGCTCCTCGCGCTCGCGACGCTCGCTCTCGGTGCGGGTGACGAACTCGCGGTACTGATCCTGCTGCGCGGCGACCTGCTCGCGCAGCCCCGCCGCGGTCGCCTGCACGCGCGCCAGCTCGGCGCTGAGCTCGGCGCGAAGTGAGGCCTCCTGCGTGCGCAGCTCGGCGAGCGCGGCCTGATGCCGCGCGTCGACCACGCCGCGCGCTTCGCGCGCGGCCGTGGCTCGAGCACGCGTCAGGAGAACCCCGATGAGCACGCCGACCGCGACACCGAGCAGCAGGCCGACAAGCAGGGCGAAGATCGGATCCATGCGCCCATGGTCGCACCCGGTGCCGACACCCGCCGTCGCAGGCCCGCGACCGCCGCGAGTTCGGACGAAACCTGGGAGATAAATGTTCGGGAAATGTTCCGGGCGTAGGCTCACGTCATGACCACGAACATCCTCGATCACTGGGTCGCAGGCGCCGCATTCACCGGAGAATCCACGCGCACCGCCCCCGTCTACAACCCGGCGCGCGGCGTCGTCCAGAAGGACGTTCGTCTCGCCTCCACGGGCGACGTCGACGTCGCCGTCCAGGCCGCCAAGGCGGCCCTCCCCGCGTGGGCCGAAGCGAGCTGGGCGAAGCGCCAGCAGGTGCTCTTCGCCTTTCGCGAGATCGTCAACGCGCGAAAGGGCGACCTCGCGGCGATCCTGACGAGCGAGCACGGCAAGGTCACCTCCGACGCGCTCGGAGAGATCGCGCGCGGTCTTGAGGTCATCGAGTTCGCCTGCGGCATCCCGCACCTGGCGAAGGGCGAGTTCAGCCAGAACGTCTCGACCGGGGTCGACGTGTACTCGGTGCACGAGCCGGTCGGCGTGGTCGGCATCATCAGCCCGTTCAACTTCCCGGCGATGGTGCCGATGTGGTTCTTCCCGATCGCGATCGCGCTCGGCAACACGGTCGTGCTGAAGCCGAGCGAGAAGGACCCGTCCGCGGCGATCTGGATGGCCGAGGCGATGAAGGAGGCGGGCCTCCCGGACGGCGTCTTCAACGTCATGCACGGCGACAAGGAGAGCGTGGATGCCCTCCTCACCCACCCCGACATCGCGGCGATCAGCTTCGTCGGCTCCACCCCGATCGCGAAGTACATCTACGAGACGGCCTCGGCCAACGGCAAGCGCGTCCAAGCGCTCGGCGGCGCGAAGAACCACATGCTGGTGCTGCCCGACGCCGACCTCGACCTGGTCGCCGACTCGGCGGTCAACGCGGGCTTCGGCTCGGCGGGCGAGCGCTGCATGGCGATCTCGGTCGTCGTCGCGGTGGAGCCGGTCGCCGACGACCTGATCGCGAAGGTCACCGAGCGCATGTCGACCCTGAAGGTCGGCGACGGCACGCGCGGCTGCGACATGGGGCCGCTCATCACAAGGGAGCACCGCGACAAGGTCGCCGGCTACCTCGATGTGGCGACCGCCGACGGCGCCGAGATCGTGGTCGACGGGCGCGGCGTGGAGGTCGACGGCGAGGCGGACGGCTTCTGGCTCGGCCCGACCCTGGTCGACAAGGTGCCCACGAGCTCGAAGGTCTACACCGACGAGATCTTCGGCCCGGTGCTCAGCGTGGTGCGCGTCGACTCCTATGAGGAGGGTCTCGCGCTCATCAACGCCAGCCGCTACGGCAACGGCACGGCGATCTTCACCAACGACGGCGGCGCGGCGCGCCGCTTCCAGCGCGAGGTGACGGTCGGCATGGTCGGCATCAACGTGCCGATTCCGGTGCCGGTGGGCTACTTCTCGTTCGGCGGCTGGAAGGACTCGCTGTTCGGCGACACCAAGGCGTACGGGCCGGATGCGATCCACTTCTTCACCCGGCAGAAGGCGATCACCAGCCGCTGGCTCGACCCGAGCCACGGCGGCATCAACCTGGGCTTCCCGCAGAACTGACGTGGACGCGGTGCGGGCCGCGGTCGCGCGACTCGCGGCCGCGAACGCGAGAACCGAGCTGCGCGTCGACCTCGCACCTGGGCGGGCGCTACGGCGCGGCTCGTGGCGGATGGTGCCGCGCGGAGTCGTCTGGCGGCTTGGTGCCCTCTGCCTCGATGAGACGGGCGCGCTGTTCGCCACCGGCCAGGTGCTGGTGGTGACCCCGCCGACGCATCCGAACTTCCGATCGAGTCTGGCGCTCCAGCGGAACGAGCTCCGGCGTCTCGCCGCCCGCGCGGGGATCGCTCCGGGCCAGACGGTCATCGTCGATGCGCGCCCGCTCGATCCGACGGCGGACGCTCTCGACGCTCCGCTCGCCGCGACCCCGGGCGGGGTCGGCGTGGTGTGGGCGGCGGGCGCGACGCCGACACCGCTGGCGCCCTACCTCGAGGAGCGAGTCGCCCTGCTGCTGGATCCGCCCGGCTGAGCATGCCCGTCGTCGACGGCGGCCGAGTTCCGGTGCCGTCGCGGCGTCGTGGAGGCGGGCCTAGCGTGCCGTCGCGGCGGCGGCCGGAGCCATCACGCCGAGGCGCGCGCCCGAGAGCTCGGCGAGCTGATCGAGGCTGGCGGCACCGTGTCGCGCGGCCGCGTGGATCATGATCGCCGCGCACGCCTCGGCGTCGGCAAGCGCCTCGTGGTGGGAGAAGTCCTCGAAGCCCGCTGCGAGGGCGACGCTCGGCAGACGGTACGAGTCGAGGTGGTACGTGCGCCGCGCGACTTGGAGGCTGCACAGGTAGCGCAGTTCGGGCAGAGCCAGCCCGGTCGCCTCGCACCCGCCGCGGATCACGCCGACGTCGAACCCCGCGTTGTGGGCGACCAGGTCGTCGCCGTCGGTGAAGGCGAGCAGGTCATCCAGCTGATCGGCCCAGCCGGCGGCTTCCGCGACCATGTCGGCGGTGATGCCGTGGATCGTGATGTTCCACGGCGCGAACTCGTCGTGGCCCGCGGGCGGCCGGATCAGCCAGCCGGTCTTGTCCACGACGCGACCGTCACGCACCTTGACGAGGCCGACGGAGCACGCGCTGGCACGTGACCCGTTGGCGGTCTCGAAGTCGATTGCGGTGAAGTCCAGCGGCACGTCCCGACTCTGTCACGCACTTCCGACTTCGACGGGTGTGCGCGCCGAGAAGAGGCGACAATGGACCCGATGGCCTTCTTCCGCAAGCGCGCGCCGCGCAGGATCATCGGGCGCTACCGGGCTCCCGCGCCTTCGCCGCGCCCGCCGCTGGCGACCCTCGTGGACGAGGCGCGGATGGTCGCGCACGCGGCCGTGCGGATGGCCGTGAAGAACCGGATCATCGTCCTGGCGGCGGGGGAGCGGCGGGACTTCGACCCGGTGCTGCTGCGGGCGTTCACGCGCGAGACCCTCGAGCAGCTCGCGCAGCAGCAGCGCGCGGCGGCCGAGTACGAGCGCGCGGGACAGCACGCCATCCGGCGCGGCCCGGTGCTCGCCGGACTCGCGGCGGCGCTCGAAGCGGATGCGGTCGATCGCGAGTTCCTGGAGCGGATCGTCGAGGAGGCGCGGGACGCCGCGTGGTCGGAGCTGGCGTCGTCGCTGACATCGCGGCTCGCCGACGACGTCGCGGCACGGCGTCAGGGCCCGGACTACCACGTCGGGCGCGACGAGCGCATCGCGGCCTTCGTGGCGCTCGACCTGCTGGACCTCGCGTACGACCGCGGTGTGACGTTGGATTGAGGGCCGCCTCGCCGTCGCGGTGTCGAGCAGGTGGACAGCGGGGTATACGCTGTGAGGATTCTTCCCCACGACGAGCGGACTGCTTTCGATCATGAGCTGGATTCCCCGAGCCGTGGCGGTCGCCGCGGGAACCGCAGTTCTCGCGATCGCGGTGGCGGCGCCTGCGCAGGCCGCGCCGCCCGCCCTGCCGAGTGGTGATGCGCTCTACGCGATCGCGTGCCCGTACTACACCGATGCGACGGTGCCCACGACGAACAATCAGCTGCTCATCGTGGACACGACCGATGCGAGCGCCGTGAATCGCGGTTCCGGCGCTGGCGGCGGCAATGCGACCTCCGACTCGAACTGCGCAGCGGGGGCGGCGTGGAATCCGGTGACGGAAACGGCGTACTTCGTGTACTGGTCCGAGGATGACGAGTACCCGATGCTGGCGACGATCGATCGTGCGAGCGGCGTGGCGACCGTCATCGGCGAATTCACCGACGCGGGTGTCGTCAACGACTACATCGCGGCGATCGCGATCGGTGCCGACGGCTCCGCGTACGCCGTCGACTATGACGGGTACGCGCTGTTCTCGCTCGATCTCGCGACGGCCGAGCTCACGCTCATCAACGCCGACGTCGGCTTCGGCAGTGACCCGTACGGTTTCGCGTACAACCCCGCCGACAGCAAGTTCTACGCGGCCGACGAGGACGGCTACTTCTACGAGATCGACGTCAGCGATGGCGCGGTGTCGCCCCTGGGTCAGCCCAGCGGTATCTCGATCGATGGCGTCTACGGGTTCACGATCGATTCGAATGGCGTCGCGTGGTTCAACAACGACGAGGACTACCTCGACGAGTATGCGGCGCAGCTGTGGAGCGTCGACCTCGGCGACTTCGCCACCGCGGCGGAGTTCTCGGGCAACGTCAGGACCGGCGCGAGTGATTTCGTGTACACGGAGTCGTTCTTCGTCGCCTCGTTCGTCGACGCCCCGGCCGCGATCGAGCCCGCCGCCCCGGAGCTGGCCGAGACCGGGCTTGATGGCTCGGCGGCAGCACTGGCAGCGTTCGCCGTGGCCAGCGTGTTGCTCGGTGCCACTTTCCTGGCCTCGCGTCGCCGCGCGAGTCTGCGCTAGCTCCGCCCGCCGGTAGGCTCGACCCTCGTGGCTCTCACTATCGGCATCGTCGGACTGCCCAACGTCGGCAAGTCAACGCTCTTCAACGCGCTCACCAAGAACTCCGTGCTCGCGGCGAACTACCCGTTCGCCACGATCGAGCCGAACGTCGGCGTGGTGAACCTGCCCGACCCGCGGCTCGCGAAGCTCGCCGAGATCTTCGGCAGCGAGCGCATCCTGCCGGCCGCGGTGTCGTTCGTCGACATCGCCGGAATTGTGAAGGGCGCCAGCGAGGGGGAGGGGCTCGGCAACCAGTTCCTGGCCAACATCCGCGAGGCCGACGCGATCGCGCAGGTGGTGCGCGGATTCGCGGACGACGACGTGGTGCACGTCGCCGGACGCGTCGACCCGGCCTCCGACCTCGAGGTGATCACCACCGAGCTCGCGCTCGCCGACGTGCAGACTCTCGAGAAGGCGATCGCGCGTCTCGAGAAGGAGGTCAAGGGCAAGAAGGCCGACCCGGCGGTGCTGGAGGCGGCGCTCGCCGCCCAGAAGTCCCTCGACGCGGGCACGCCGCTGTCGCGGGCCACCGGCGTGGATCTCGACCTGATCAAGGAGCTCGGCCTGATGACGGCCAAGCCGATCATCTACGTTTTCAACGTGGACGAGGCCGTGCTGACCGACGACGCCAAGAAGGCGGAGCTCGCCGCGGTCGTCGCGCCCGCGCAGGCGGTGTTCCTCGACGCCAAGATCGAGTCCGAGCTGATCGACCTCGACCCGGAGGATGCGGCCGAGCTGCTCGCCTCGACCGGGCAGGCGGAGTCGGGTCTCGACCAGCTGGCGCGCATCGGCTTCGACACGCTGGGTCTGCAGACCTACCTCACGGCGGGCCCGAAGGAGGCGCGCGCCTGGACCATCGGCAAGGGCTGGAAGGCGCCGCAGGCCGCGGGCGTCATCCACACCGACTTCGAGAAGGGCTTCATCAAGGCTGAGATCGTCTCCTTCGACGATCTGGTCGCGACCGGGTCGATCGCCGAGGCTCGCGCCAAGGGCAAGGCCCGCATCGAGGGCAAGGACTACGTCATGCAGGACGGCGACGTGGTCGAGTTCCGCTTCAATGTCTGAGGCCCTGCCGGCCTGTCCGGCGTGTGCCGAGAGCTACACGTACGAGTCGGGGTCGCTGCTGGTCTGCCCGATGTGCGCTCACGAGTGGATGCTCGGAGCCGAGTCGGGCGATGACGACGACCCGGCCGAGGCTCCGGCGATCACGGATGCCGTCGGCAACGTCCTCGACGACGGCGACATCGTCACGATCATCAAGGACCTCAAGGTCAAGGGTGCGGGCGGCGGAGTGGTGAAGGTCGGCACGAAGGTCCGCGGCATCCGCTTGATCTCCGACGGCGTCGGCGACCACGACATCGACGCGAAGGTCCCTGGCTTCGGTCAGATGCAGCTCAAGTCGAGCGTCGTCAAGAAGGTGCTCGTCTGACGAGCTGACGCCACTGCCGTGCCGTTGAGGGGATCGTCCACGCCGACGTCGACCAGGTGAAGTGCAGCCTCGGCGACGAGCGCCCCGCCCGTCGATGCGACGATAGTGCTGGGCGCTCGCGAGCGACCCCATCCGCTGTCGACCTCAACCGAAGGAACTTGCATGCCCGTCATCGCCATCATCGGAGCCGGACCCGGACTCGGAGCTGCGGTCGCTCGCAAGTTCGGACGGGAAGGCTTCGCCGTCGCGTTGATCGCGCGCAATCAGGCGAAGCTCGACGCACTGGCCGTGGAGCTCGAAGCGGAAGGCGTGACGGCCCGCGGCTACGCCGCCGATGTGCGGGAGCCCGCGACGCTCGAATCGGCACTCGCGCGTGCCGCCGACGAGCTCGGCCCGATCTCGACGCTGCAGTACAGCCCCCTTCCGTCGCGGGACTACCTGAAGCCGGTTCTCGACTTGACCCCGGAGCTGGCGCGGGAGGCGCTGCAGTTCTCCGCGCTCGGGCTCATCCACGCGGTGCGTGCCGTGCTCCCGGCGATGCGCGAGGCGGGCGGCGGCAGCATCATCCTGATCAACGGCGGCACCTCGGTGAAGGCGCGCGCCGGATTCGCCGGCACCTCTGTCGCTTTCCCCGCCGAGAGCGCCTACGGCGAGATGCTCTTCGAGGCGCTCGAAGGTGAGAACATCCGGGTCCGTCAGCTGGTCATCCCCGGAGGCATTCCGAAGCTGCAGCTGCCCAACGGCATCGACGACGTGGCGTTGCGGATCTGGGAGATTCAGGCCGCCGCGGGTCCGTTCCGCACGATGCTCATCCCGCTCGAGGATGGCCGAGAGTAGCGCCGACGTCGTTCAGTGGCCTGGCTGCACCACCCCGTTGAAAGGGACGACGTCCTCCCGGGCGGACATGTCGCCGAGTTCCACCGCAGCGTGCTCGAGAGCGGCGCACGCGCTGCGGTCAACCGCGAGACACCTGACCTCGGCGAAGCGGTTCGCGAGGCGGCTGGCGGCGAGCTCGACGTCGTGGCCGATGTGGTCGGTGGAGCGCTCGTCGCGTTGGCGCTGCCCTGAGCCAGCCGCGTCATGCTGGTGCGCGAGTGGCCGCTAACGGATCACCCGCGGCCGCGTGCGTCAGCCGACGTCGTCGGCGCGGTCAGGCACGTTCGCCGCGTCCGCGAGCAGCCGATCCAGCTCCCGGCTCGACAGCGGCGCCAATCCGGCACGGATCGCCTCCAGGGTGGCGCGCCGGGCGGGCTGCGCGGCCAGTTGACGAACTGCCATGTCCCAGCGTGCGGCGACGACCTCGTCGAAGTCGGCGAGGATGCGCTCTCGTTCTTCTTGGCCCTGAGAAATGTCGAGCACCAGCGGTGTGTCCTGCGCGGTGACGGGCGTCGGTGATCCGAGACGCCTTCCGAAGCTCTCGAGTCGAGCGCTGAGGCGGGCCAGCTCGGCGTCGATGCGGGCGAGCTCGGCGTCGCGATCCCGGCGACTGCAGTCGAGGGGAGAAAGCACGAACGTCTCGACAAACCGGTCGAGCGCCTCGGGCCGTCGATCTCGCACAGCGCCGGCGACGGGTCCCATGATGCTCGCGCCCGAGTCGTACAGTCTGCTGCCCGGTCTGCTGGCGAGGCCCATCGTCGCGGTTGCCACCTCGTGACAGTCCGGGTGGTCGATCTCTCCGCGCTCCACGATGCGAAATGTCAGGAGTCGGCTGAGCTCTGTTGCCCCACTACTGCTGTGCGCGAGAAGGAACAGAGCAAACGCGAACCGGTGCTCGGGGAAGGCCCTGAGCGTGTCGGGAATGACTCGCACCACGCCAGCGCGAAGACCGCTGTCGTGGTCTGAATGATGGAAGTACAGGGAGATCAACGCATCAGCAGGAGCCGCGAAGTCGGGCCTTCGTTTCGCGGCGGCGGTCATTCGGCGAACCAGCGCCAAGATCATCTCGTTGTGGTCGGCCAGCCGAACGCCGATGGCGGGGATCGAGCCGCGTGCGCTCAGGTAGCTCGAATCCGAGGCGGCGGCGAGGAAGGTGACCGCGGCTGCTCGAGTGAACAAAACTGGAACATCGGGTTGCGGTTGTTCGTCGATGATCGCTTCGCCCGCGGCGACAATCAGCGCGAAGAAGGCGTCGAAGTGGTCGAAGCTCTCGGCGAAGATCTTTGCCCATTCGTCTCGCGCGGACGACAACTCGGCGTAGTCCGACGGGTCAGCCGGGGCGAGCCGTTCCAGCGACGGGGCGAAGATCGCTTTTGCCTCGCCTGCTGATCCAACGGCGCCGCCACACACGTCGCCGATGCTACCGGGTTGATTGATCTGGTCTCGGCTGGGTCGTCGGTGTGGCAGGCGACCGGACTTGCCATGGCCGAGTGGCACTCAACTAGGCTGGGTGCGCTCTGAAAAGTACTTGTGCGTGCGCGTTGCTTCAGGAGTGAGGTCGAACGATGGATCTTCTCCACGGTTGAGCGGCAGTGCGCCCTCCCGTATGGCGACCCGATTTCAGACGCAGACACCTCTCAGAACAGGAGCAATCAGTGGGACTCATTCAGGCAGCTGTCGGCGCACTCGGCGGAACGTTCGCGGATCAGTGGAAGGACTTCTACACGGTTCCGACCGGCCTCGCGCCGACCGCCGCACTCGTCGCGGCAGTCCCGCAGGGTCAGAATGCTGGTCGCGGATCGAACACCAAGGGCTCCGACAGCATCATCTCGAACGGCAGCAAGATCCTCGTTCCCGAGGGCTACGGACTTCTCCTGATGCAGGACGGCGCCATCACCGGTTTTGCGGCTGAAGCCGGTGCATACGAGTGGAGCAGCGAAGCGCAGGACTCCCAGTCGATCTTCGCGGGCAACGGAATCGTCAGCCCCCTGATCACGACGTCGTGGGAGCGGTTCAAGTTCGGCGGGCAGCCCGGATCGCAGCAGCGCGCCTACTTCGTCGCGCTCAAGGAGCTCCCGAACAACCGCTTCGGCACGCAGTCTGAGATCTACTGGGACGACGCATACATGAACGCCCAGGTCGGCGCGATCACGCGCGGCACCTACACGATGAAGATCGTCGACCCGATCCTCTTCGTGAAGTCGTTCGTTCCCGCCAAGTACCTCGAGCCCGGTCAGGTCTTCGACTTCACCGACATCGAGAACGATGCAGCCTCGCAGCTGTTCAACGAGGTCGTCGGGTCGCTCGCGCCCGCCTTCTCGATGTACACGAACGACCCGTCCAAGGGCAACCGCATCACCAAGATCCAGCAGGACTCGATCGGATTCGCCCACAGCCTGTCGGCTGCCGTTGAGCAGAACTACCAGTGGTCCTCGGCGCGAGGTCTTGAGATCGCCTCGACGGCGATCATCGCGATCGAGTACGACGAGAACACGCGCGAGCTGCTGCGCAACGTGCAGCGTGCTGACGCGCTCTCGGGCGCTCGCGGCAACTCGAACCTGCAGGCTTCGGTCGCGGCCGGGTTCGAGTCGGCGGGCGAGACGGGCGGTGCCGGCGGCATCTTCGGCATGGGAATGGCAGCCGGGGCCACCGGCCTCGGCGGTCTCCAACAGCCCGTTCCCGGCGTGGGTGCCCAGAGCACCCCTGCTGCTCCCGCGGCGGCCCCTGCTGCTCCGGCAGCGAACGACCCGATGGCCCAGCTCGCGAAGTTCAAGGAGATGCTCGACGCGGGGCTGATCACGCAGGAGGATTACGACGCCGCGAAGGCCAAGGCGCTCGGCCTGTAGGCGCGCGGGGTAGTCGAGATGTCGAGTTCACTGCCAGCCGAGCTGCCGGATTCGCAGCATCCCGAGGAGCCAGAGGAGTTCAGCACTCAGAACTCCGACCTGGCCGACGGCGTCAACCGGTGCCCGCGGTGCGGGGCCACCGACATCCAGCTGCGTCCGTCGGCAGGGAAGCTGGTCTGCCTGTTCTGCCGGCACGAGTGGGCCGAGAGCCTGCTCGAGGAGGCGACGGGCGACGAGGATCTCACCACCCTGCGCGGCACGATCGTCGGGTCCGGGGCGGCAGACATCGACAGCTCGGTCAGCGCCGTCGTCACCCTGAAGTGCGCGGGCTGCGGGGCCGAGGTCGTCGTCAACACGAGTGAGCAGCTGACCTCGCGCTGTCACTGGTGCCGGCATGTGCTGTCCATCAACGAGCAGATCCCGAACGGGGCGGTGCCCGACGCGGTGCTGCCGTTCAGCGTGTCGCACGAGGATGCGGTCGCACGGATCAGCGCCTTCGCGAAGAAGCGGCGGATGTTCGCGCACGCGCGTTTCAAGAGCGAGTTCACACCCGAGAACGTCGTTCCCGTGTACATGCCCTACATGGTGGTCGACGGCAACGTGAGCGCCGAGGTGTGGGGCGTGGGCGAGATCAAGACCCGGCAGTACACGCGGGGCTCGGGAGACAAGCAGACGACGTATTACGACGCCGACATCTACCAGGTGGAGCGCCGCGTCGACTTCACGGTGGATGACCTCACCCTGGAGTCGTCGGGCGAGCGTGCCAACATCGACACGAAGCAGAACACCAACAACGTCATCAACACGATCCTGCCGTTCGACACCAAGAACGCGGTGCGGTGGAACGCGAGCTACCTCAACGGGATCACCTCGGAGAAGCGCGACCAGGACGTGGAGCACCTCCAGCCCGCGCTCGAGAACCAGCTGCTCTCGATCGGGCGCTCCGAGGTCTCGGGCTCGGTGGCCACCTACGACCGAGGCGTCCGCTGGGAGCGGGAGCGGATCGACGTGCACGGCACCAAATGGGTGTCGATGTATCTGCCCGTCTGGCTGTACTCCTTCCATCACGTCGAGAGAGGCAAGAGCATGGTGCACTACATCGCCGTCAACGGCCGCACCGGCGAGACGATGGGCAGCGTGCCGGTCTCGCACGGCCGGCTCCTTCTCGCGGCGCTCACCGCGGGTACCTTCGTCGAGTCCCTGGCGATCGCATTCCTGGTGGTGAGCTCATGATGGAGACGATGCTTGGTGCGATCGACCTGGCGGCGGGGCTCGTGACCACCGTGCCCCAGCTTCGGCAGGCGACCGAGTCCTCGGAGGGCGGCGCGGGCTGGCTGCTCGCCGCGGGTCCGGTGTCGGCCGCAGCGCTGTACGCGGCGCTGTATCGCTACTACCGCAACACCGACAAGTCACACCAGTACGAGAAGGAGACCGCGGTCACCTCGCAGCCCGTGACCGGGAGCGATACCAAGGTGGACGAGGTGCGGGGCACCACGCGGAAGTCGGTGCAGGGCGACAACGTGCGCAACCACCGCCAGCGAGTGCGGCGCGTGGCCGCGAACAGCGAATAGCGGAAACCTGGGCGGCACGGCGGAAAGTCCGGTGGAGGCAAGCGGCGACTCGAGCGCCGAGGCTCTGCCGGGTTCTCGTCGCGCCGTGAAGATCGCCGTCTGCGAAGCCGACGACCTCACGCCGGAAGGCGATGCGGGCTCGCGCGCCGTCGCCGACCTGATCGAGAGACTGCGCGCGCTCGGACACGAGGTCGCCTTCTTCGCCGAGGCGGCGCAGGGCCTCGCGGAACGCGTCGCAGCGTTCGATCCGACGATGATCTTCGTCTCCCGACCCGGGCTCTTCGCACGCCTGCAGCCGCTGTTGGCGCCGCTCGATCGACCGTTGCTCTACCTCGCCCACGACCTTCACTACGTTCGCGTCGGGCTTCAGGCCGAGGTCATGGGCGGGGAGGCCGCGCAGGCCGCCCGGGTTCTGCGCTTCGTGGAGGCGCGCTGTTTCAGCACCGCGACCGTGACGCTGCTGCCGACGCACGACGAGGTCGCACGCGCGCGGCAGGACTTCCCCGCGGGACGATTCGAGCAGATCAACTACTTCGCCATGCCGCCGGCGGTGCCGCGGGCAGAGCGCCCGGACGACTTCCGGGTGGTGTTCGTCGGCGGACATCGGCACGCGCCGAACTACGACGGCGTCCGCTGGTTCTGCCAGCAGGTCTGGCCCGCGATCCGCCGAGCCCGGCCAGACGCGGAGTTCTGGGTGATCGGCGACTGGGGCGCCGCGCGTGACGAGTTCGAGGAGATCCCCGGGGTTCGCTTCCTCGGTTCGCTCTCGGACGCCGACGTCGATGACGCCATGCGGGCTGCTCGATGGGGGGCTGCCCCGTTGCGGTTCGGCGCCGGAATGAAGCGAAAGACGCTGCACTACCTTGCGCAGGGCCTTCCCGTCGTGGGGACCTCGTTCGCGGTTGAAGGGGTGACCGAGACCGGTGTCGTTCCCGGTGTGGTGCGCGCAGAGAGCGCCGACGAGTGGATCGCGACCCTGCTTGAGGACGACGACGCCAGCTGGCGCGAGCGATCGCGGGCCGCGGCCGACTTCATCAATCGCAGCTTCTCGGCGCAGCGACAGCGCGACGACCTGGCTCGCGCGCTCCGGTGGGTTGGCTAGGCTCGATTCCTGTGAACGCCGACCGCCCGCTCATCGTCAACGCTCCGTCCGTGATCTATGACGTGCAGGGGGGTGAGGCCGTTCTCATCGACCTGTCGACGGGGCGCTACTACCGCCTCGACACGGCGAGCACCCAGCTGTGGGAGCAGTTCGCCGCCGCGGTGAGCCCGCAGGCGCTCGTCGCCAGCGCCGAGAACTCGGAGGCGCTTTCGGCCGAGATCGAGCGCATCGTGACGGAGCTGCGCGAGAACGCGCTGCTGCGTGAGGCGACCGATGCTGACCCCGCGGCGGGCGCCTTGCCCGCCTGGACCTACAACGGGTTCACCCTCGAGCAGTTCAGCGATCTCGAGGATATTCTCGGCCTGGACCCGATTCACGAAGTCGACCCCCAACGCGGCTGGCCCCACGCAAGCAATGGGTGACCCGCTCGGCGGGCTGATCGACGGTTTGGCGCGGATCCGCGATCGCGTCATCGTCGACAAGGAATTCGAGTCGGCGCACTTCCGCTTCGGCGCGCGGACGCTCCGGGTGTGCACACGCCCGGAAGACGCTCACCTCGTTCCGCACGGTGCACTCGTCCCGGCGGAGCCTGAGGACCGGGCGCCGAGCGTGTACCTCGTGCACGCCGACGAGACTGCCGGGCTGGAGTTCCCGACCGGAATCCCGCTCGCGCCGTACGGCGCCCTGGTGGATTCCGTCGCCACCTCGTGGCGCATCATCTGGGAACCGTCTGCCCGCCGCCTCCTCGCTCTGGACACGGTCACGCGGGTCGCGCTCTATCTTCCCGACGCCGTCGTGCCGCCGCGAGAACGGGCCGAGTTCTGCCGCCCGCTGCTGCACTGGCTCTCGGTTCTCGACGGCAACGTCGTGATCCACGCGGGCGGCGTCGCGCGGGAAGGGCGAGGTCTTCTGGTCGCCGGAGCCGGGAATGCGGGGAAGAGCACTCTTGCCCGGGTCTGCCTCTCCGCCGGGTTCGACTACCTGGGAGACAACGTCGTCGAGGTGGAACTCCGCGGGCGAGATTCGCGACTCCATCCGACCTACCCGACTTTCAAGATCCGGCGCGATCCGGCGGTGCCGATCTCCCCTGACTGGCCACGGCCCGTCTGGGATGACGAGGCGAAGAAGGACATCTACTTCACCGCCGAGTTCGCCGGAGCGCGCTTCGCCCGCGAGACGACGGAGCATGCCGCCACGCTGGTTCTCGCGGAGGGTGCCGAGGGCCCGTTCGCGCGGCTCTCGACCGCACGCGCCTTCTTCCTGATGGCGCCGAACACGGTCGCCCAGTATCCGCTGCACGAAGAGCAGGTGCTCAAGCGCACCGGACAGGTGCTCGCGGCGGCGCCCGTCTATCTGGGCGGCCGGCGACCGCTCGAGGCGCTGGCTGACGAGGTCGATGCCCTGCTCGCACCGGAGAGAGAGGACGCCCTCCGTGGACGTTGACGTCATCATTCCCGTTTTCAATGGCGCGCGCTTCGTCGAGCACGCCGTCGCCAGCGTTCAAGCTCAGACCGTCGACGTCGTCCGACAGATCATCTGCGTCGATGACGGCTCGAGCGATGAGTCCCGCGACGTCCTGGAGCGGCTCGCCAGCGCCGATCCGCGCCTGACAGTGCTCGCGCAGGAGACCAACCTGGGTGTCGCCGCAGCACGCAATCGTGCAGTTCGGCACGGTGACGCGGCACTGGTCGCGTTCCTGGATCACGACGATGAGTGGCTCCCTGACAAGCTCGCAGCCCAACTGGAGGCTCTGGAGCAGGAACCCGACCTCGGCTATGTCGTCGGCCAGCAGCAGATGGTGCTGGACCCGGGGGCAGTTCGTCCTGCTTGGTGTCTTCCCGAATGGCTGCAGACCCCGCAGAAGGGGTTCCTGCCGAGCACCCTGGTCGTTCGGCGCGGCTGCTTCGAACACGTGGGGCCGCTGGAAGAGCGCTTCCGCGCGGGCGGCGATGACTCAGATTGGTTTGCGCGCGCCCGTCGTTTGGGGGTCCCTTTCCGCCATCTCGACCGCGTCGTGATGAGACGGAGGATCCACGGTGAGAACCTGTCGAACGACCGATCCGGCAGCCGCGAACTTCTCGACTTGGTGCGTCAGCACGCAGCGAACAGGAAAGCGCAGAAATGAATCCACGCATTGACGTCGTGATTCCCGTTCGAGACGTCGACGACTACCTCGGAGACGCGTTGGAATCCGTTGCCGTTCAGCGTGAGGTCGAGTTCGGCTCGGTCGTCGTGGTCGACGCCGGCAGCCGGCAGCCGATCGCGCTTCCCGATGTGGATCTCGGTGACCTCACGGTGTCGCTCATCCGCTCGGAGACACCGCTCACGGCGGGGGGTGCGCGCAATCTCGGCGCGGCAGCCGGGTCTGCGCCGTGGATCACCTTCCTCGATGCCGATGATCGGTGGGGTCGGGGCTCGCGGCGGGCGCTGATCGATGCCTGCGTCGAGGGCGGTGCCGCTCTCGCCTACGGCACCATGATCGAGTTCCACTCCGATGAGGAGTCCGCGCGCCGACTGGCGCGCAGCACCGCTGCGCAGCCTGCGCGTGTCGCGGGAGGAATCGTGGTCGCACGTTCCGCGTGGCAGAAGACGGGCGCATTCGACGAGCAGCTGCACGCCGGTGAGTTCGTCGAATGGTTCAACAGGTTTCGCAGCTCCGGGGAGCAGAGCGCCGCGATCGAGGCGCTCGCCTTGGAGCGGCGCGTTCATCTGAAGAGCACGACGGCCGGGCAGATCGGAACCGGTCGCGATGACTATCTGGAGGTGGTGCGGCGGTGGATGAATCGGACTTCCTCGTAGCCCGAGCGGCCCTCGCTTCGCCGGAGGTCGCGGTCGCAGCGTGGCAGGAGTGGTGGGCCAAGACCCGAATCGAGGATGCATCGGGACTCCTGGTCTGGGCCGGCGGCTACATCCATCGCAATCTTCAGACGGCAGGACTCTCAGACCCGTACCTGGCCGGAATCGCCCGCCACAACTTCCTCGCCAACAACCGCAAGCTGATCGCCGCGCGGCCGATGCTCATGGAGCTCACCTCGCGCTGGGAGCTCACGCCCCTCAAGAGCTTCGGGATGACGCACGACCAGTACTCCCGCGGAATGCGCCCGCTCGCGGACTTCGATTTCTACGTCGACGAGTCGCACACCTTCGAGGTGGAGGAGTTCCTGCGCTCGAATGAGTTCGCCGCGATGACGGGGGCGACACGTCACGAGTTCGCCTCGCGCATCGTTCCGCAGCGTGGTTCCTGGAACTTCTTGTCGGGCGGTGTCGACCTCGATCTCCACTGGCGGCTGCTGGAGCACCTCTCGGTGGGCGAGAGCCGGGCGCTCATCGAGCGACATTCGAAGCCCGACTCGAGTGAGGTCGGCCCGATTCGCCGGCTCTCGACCGAGATGATGCTGGTGTGCGTCGCGGTGCACTTCGAGCTCCAGCCCGACGGGCCGCTCTCGGGGCTCTTCGACCTCACGGCTCTGATCCGCCGAGCCGACACCGATGCGGCCGCGCGGCTTGCGATCGACGCGCGCGCGGTGCGCGATGTCGCGGTCGCGGTCGAGCGGATCCGTGACATCCTCGGCGACGACCGGGACGAGAGGATCGACGCCTTCGCGGACGCACTGCGGCCCGCGGCAGCCACGCGCCCGTTCCCCAACGCGGTGCGGTTCGCGCCGCGGATCGGGGAACGGATCCCGCGACGCTACGTGGAACCGGCGCGGCTCCGATTCCCTCGGCTGTACGCACTGTGGATGGCGCTGACGATGCGTCCGTCCCTGGAACGGCTCCTCATCCGACTCACGGGTGGGATGGCCGCCCCGGAGTCGGCGGTGACGACCGAGGGGGGAGCGCCGCTCCCCGCAGGCGGGGGGAAGCTGGCCAACGGCTGGCACTATCTCTACCCGGGCGACACTCGACGCTGGGCGCATGCGCCCGACGCGCGCCTGGTGTTCGACGACGTCGCCGGCGACGTGCGCTGGCTCGAGATCGAGTTGGACGAGCCGGACTGGAACGCGTCGCCCCCGCTCGGCTTCGGGGTGTTCGTCAACGGGCGCCATGTGGGGGACTGCCGGAAGGGCGAGCGTCGCTATCGGTTCGCGCTTCCCGCCCGCGAGGACCGACTTGAGGTGAGTCTGCGTGTCACCTCCTGGCAGCGGCACATCGATCCGGGCATCCACGAGAAGTGGTACCGGATGCTGGCTCCCGTGAAGCGTGTCGAGCTCGCCTAGGGGGAGGGCACCGCGCTTCCTGGCGGCTCGCGAGCTGAACTGACCCCACCTTCAGTTTGCGGTGACAGGATGGTGACATGACCGATTTCGAAGACCTCCCGCTGTCCGCGCCCGCACGACGCGCTCTCGAGGCCGAGGGGCTCACGAGCCTGGAGCTCCTCGCCGCAAGGACCCGCGACGAGGTTGCGGAGGTGCGCGGGATCGCGCCCGGCACGGTGGCGATCCTCGAGGATGCACTGCAGGCGCGCGGTCTGAGCTTCGCCGAGGCCGGGGTGCCCGCTGCCGACGCGAGCGCGGCCGAGGTCTCGCAGGTCGTGGCACCGGTCGAACCGGTCGCGGCGAGCGCGCCGGCGCCGTCCGCGCTGCCCACCTACAACGTGTTCGCGATCGTGGCGCTCGCCACGTCGTTCGTGCTCCCGATCGTCGGCGTCATCTTCGGTCATCTCGCGCTGCGCGAATTGAAGACGACCGGGCAGCAAGGCCGCGAGATGGCGATCGCGGGCCTCGTGGTCGGCTACGCGCTCAGCGCCGCGTATCTGCTGGCGATCTTCGTGACGCTCGCGTTCAGCTTCATGATGATGCTCGTGCCGCTCGCGCTCATCCCGATCTCGATGATGGGCTACTAGGCGACGTCGACCCGGATCAGCGAGCGACCTTGCTAGGCTGAGCCCACAATCGAAGATCGGGCCGCACGCGATGCGGGAGAGCTTCCCCACGGAAGCACCGAAGGAGCAAGCCTCCCCGCCAATCTCTCAGGTACGAGTACCGCATCGACAGGCCGCTCTGGAAAGAGGCCCTGAGCGCAGGGGTCCGCCCACGGTGAAAGCGCCGCCCCTCGCCGGGCGTCGTGAAACTCTCAGGCACCGGTACAGAGGGGGAGTTCCACCCGCAGCCCGCCGTGCTCAGGAGAACTCCGTGACCGATCGACTCTCGCCCCTCGATGCGACGCATCGCGCTCTCGGCGCCAGCTTCACCGACTTCGCCGGCTGGCAGATGCCCGTGCGCTACACGTCCGACCTGGCCGAGCACCACGCGGTGCGCAGTGCCGCGGGCATCTTCGACATCTCGCACATGGCCGAGTTCATGGTCGCAGGACCGCAGGCGGCCGCGTTCCTCGATGCGGCGCTGTGCGTGGACGCCAGCGCGATCCCGCTCTCGCGCGCGAAATACACGATGGTGCTCGCCGAGGACGGCGGGATTCTCGACGACCTGATCGTCTACCAGAACGCCCCCGGCGAGTACCTCGTGGTCGCGAATGCGGGCAACCACGACGTTGTGGCGGCGGCGCTCGCCGAGCGCATCCAGGGCTTCGAGGCGGTCGTGACCGACCTCACCGAGGCGCTCGCCCTGATCGCCGTGCAGGGCCCGAGCTCGCGCGCCATCCTCGAGGCGACCGCGGGTCTTGAGCACCGCGACGAGTGGGCGATGGGCCACACCCTCGACGAGCTGCCCTACTACGCCTGCATGGGCATGTCGTTCCAGGGCTCCGCGCTGCTGGTGGCCCGCACCGGCTACACCGGTGAGGACGGCTTCGAGCTGTACGTCGAGGCGGCCCGGGCCGCGACGCTCTGGGATGCGCTGAGCGCGGCCGGCGCCGAGCACGGCCTCGTGCCGTGCGGTCTCGCCGCGCGCGACACGCTGCGGCTCGAGGCGGGCATGCCGCTCTACGGCCACGAGCTCGGCATCGAGGTCCGGCCCGCGCAGGCGGGCCTGGCGCGCGTCGGCGTGCCGAAGACCAAGACTGTCGACTTCGTCGGCCGCGCCGCGCTCGAGGCCGGTGCGCCCGAGGGAGCTCGCGTCCTCGTGGGTCTCGCAGCCGAGGGCAAGCGCGCCGCGCGCGCGGGCTACGCCGTGCTGGACGGTGGGGCGCCGGTCGGCGAGGTGACGAGCGGGGCGCTGTCGCCGACGCTCGGCCACCCGATCGCGATGGCCTTCGTCGACCCCGCTGTCTCGGCGGTCGGCACCGAACTCGAGCTCGATGTCCGCGGCAGTCGCGTTCCCGCGACCGTCGTCGCCCTGCCCTTCTACCGGAGAGAGTCACGATCATGAGCGAACTGCAGTACACCGCCGAGCACGAATGGGTCTCGGTCGACGGAGACGTCGCGACCGTGGGCATCACGCCCTATGCCGCCGACAAGCTCGGTGACGTCGTCTACGTCGATCTGCCGGCGGCCGGCGCGAGTGTCGCGGCGGGCGCCGTCGTCGGCGAGATCGAGTCGACCAAGTCGGTGGGGGAGCTGTTCGCCCCGGTCGACGGCGAGGTCGTCGAGTCGAACCAGGCCGTCGTCGACGACCCCTCGCTCGTCAACGCCGATGCGCTCGGCGCGTGGCTGATCAAGGTGCGCTTCACGACGCTCCCGACCCTGCTGAGCGCGGACGAGTACGCCGCCCTCACGAACGAATAGGACACCATGCGGGAGCTCTTCGCAGATCGTCACATCGGCACCGATTCGGCCGCCCAGAAGGCCATGCTCGAGTCGGTCGGCTTCGACTCGGTCGACGCCCTCATGGATGCGGCGGTGCCCTCCGCGATCCGGGTGGCGGAGCACGGTCCGGGCTCCGGCGACGTGCGCGCGAGCTCCCTGCCGGTCGCGGCGACCGAGCGCGAGGCGCTCGCCGAGCTGCGGGTGCTGGCCGGCCGCAACCGGGTGCGGCGCTCGATGATCGGGCTCGGCTACGTCGACACGATCACGCCCGCGGTGATCCAGCGCAACGTGCTCGAGAACCCGAGCTGGTACACCGCGTACACGCCGTATCAGCCCGAGATCTCGCAGGGACGCCTCGAGGCGCTCATCAACTTCCAGACGATGGTCGCCGACCTCACCGGTCTCGCCACGGCGAACGCGTCGATGCTCGACGAGGCGACGGCGGTCGTCGAGGGCATGCTGCTCGCGCGCCGCGCCTCCGGCTCCAGCTCGAACGTCTTCGTGGTCGACGCGGATGCGCTGCCGCAGACGCGCGCCCTGCTGGCGCACCGCGCCGAGGCCGTCGGCATCGAGCTCGTCACCCTCGACCTCAGCGGGTCGAGCAGCCTGCCCACCCCGAGCGGGTCGAGCAGCCCGCAGGGCGTATCGAGACCCCCCGCCCCCGACCTCCCCGACTGCTTCGGCGTCTTCGTGCAGCACCCCGGCGCCTCGGGCCTGCTCTGGGATCCGACCGAGGTCGCCGCCGCCGCCCACGAGCGCGGCGCTCTCGTGGTCGCCGCGACCGACCTGCTCGCCCTCACCCTCGTGACCGCCCCCGGCGAGTTCGGCGCCGATGTCGCGGTCGGCTCCAGCCAGCGCTTCGGCGTGCCGATGGGCTTCGGCGGACCGCACGCCGGCTTCATGGCCGTGCGCGCGGGCCTCGAGCGCCAGCTTCCGGGACGCCTCGTCGGGGTCTCGCAGGACGCGGCCGGGTATCCCGCCTACCGCCTGTCGCTGCAGACGCGCGAGCAGCACATCCGCCGCGAGAAGGCGACCTCCAACATCTGCACCGCCCAGGTGCTGCTGGCGGTGATGGCCTCGATGTACGCCGTCTATCACGGCCCCGGCGGGCTGAAGCGGATCGCGCACGAGACGAACCGGCAGGCGAACCTGCTCGCCGATGCGCTGCTCGCGGGCGGCGCCGAGCTGGTGCACGACTCGTTCTTCGACACCGTGCGCGTGCGCGTGCCCGGTCGCGCCGCCGAGGTGGTCGCGGCCGCCGCCGAGCGCGACGTGCTGCTCTGGCAGGTCGACGACGACACCGTGCACGTCACCTGTGACGAGACGACGACGAGCGACGACCTGCATGCGGTGCTCGCCGCCGTCTTCGGCGACGCCGCCCCGGCGGTCGGCGTCAAGCCGGTGCACCGCAGCATCCAGCCGGAGCTGCACCGGCAGTCGGAGTACCTGACGCATCCGGTCTTCCACACGCACCCCTCGGAGACGGGCATGATGCGCTACCTCAAGTACCTGGCCGACAAGGACTACGCGCTCGACCGCGGCATGATCCCGCTCGGCTCGTGCACGATGAAACTCAACGCGGCGACCGAGATGGCGGCGGTCACCTGGCCCGAGTTCGCCGGGCTGCACCCCTTCGCGCCCGAGTCCGATGTGCTCGGCTACCTGGAGCTGATCGAGCAGCTGCAGGACTGGCTGGCCGAGGTGACCGGCTACGACGCGGTGTCGCTGCAGCCGAACGCCGGCTCGCAGGGCGAACTCGCCGGGCTGCTGGCGATCCGCGGCTATCACCGCTCGCGCGGCGAGGCGCAGCGCACCGTCTGCCTGATCCCGTCGAGCGCGCACGGCACGAACGCGGCGAGCGCCGTGCTCGCCGGCATGCGCGTCGTCGTGGTCGCCTGCGACGCGCTCGGCAACGTCGACCTCGACGACCTGCGCGCCAAGGTGACCGAGCACGCGAACGACCTGGCGGCGCTGATGATCACCTACCCGTCGACGCACGGCGTCTACGAGCACGACATCCGCGAGATCACCTCCGCCGTGCACGCGGCAGGCGGTCAGGTCTACATCGACGGCGCCAACCTCAACGCGCTGCTGGGCTACGCGCGCTTCGGCGACCTCGGCGGCGACGTGAGCCACCTCAACCTGCACAAGACCTTCTGCATCCCTCACGGCGGCGGCGGCCCGGGGGTGGGGCCGGTGGCGGCGAAGGCGCACCTGGCCGAGTTCCTGCCGTCGCATCCGATGCAGCAGCGGGATGTGGTCGCCGGGCGCAACGGCGCTGCCCTGCCCGAGCACGCGAACATCGTGAGCGCGGCGCCGTACGGCAGCCCGAGCATCCTGCCGATCTCGTGGGCCTACGTGCGCATGATGGGCGCCGACGGCCTCCAGCGGGCCACCGGCGCGGCGGTGCTTGCCGCCAACTACGTCGCGGCGCGCCTGCGCGAGCACTTCCCGGTGCTGTACGCGGGCGAGCACGGCCTGGTGGCGCACGAGTGCATCCTCGATCTGCGGCCGCTGCGCGAGGCGACCGGCGTGACGGTGGACGACGTGGCCAAGCGCCTGATCGACTACGGCTTCCACGCGCCGACGATGTCGTTCCCCGTGGCCGGCACGCTCATGGTCGAGCCGACGGAGAGCGAGGATCTCGCCGAGCTGGACCGCTTCGTCGACGCGATGATCCAGATCAAGGCGGAGGCGGATGCCGTTGCGGCCGGGGACTGGCCGCGCGACGACAACCCGCTGGTGCGCGCACCGCACACCGCCCACGCGGTGATCGCGGGGGAGTGGGAGCGGCCGTACAGCCGCGAGCAGGCGGTGTACCCGGTGCCCGAGCTCGTGCACCGCAAGTACTGGCCGCCGGTGCGGCGGATCGACCAGGCCTACGGCGACCGCAATCTGGTGTGCGCGTGTCCGCCGGTGGAGGCGTTCGCCTAGCCGGGCGGGCCGGGGCTCGGCTCAGCCGGGCAGGCCGAAGAGCTCGGGGAACGCCGCGGCCGCCCAGGGGTACCCGACGAAGATCGCGGCGTCGAGCAGCAGATGCGCGACGATGAACGGCACGACGCGGCGGGTGCGCGAGTAGATCCAGCCGAACAGGATGCCCATCGCCACATTGCCGAAGAAGGCTCCGACGCCCTGGTAGAGGTGGTAGCTCCCGCGCAGGACCGCGGCGCTGATGATGATCGTCCAGCGTCGCCAGGCCAGGTCGCCGAGCCGGGCGAAGAGGTAGCCGAGCACGATGACCTCCTCCTGCAGTGCGGCGCGCAGGGCCGACAGCAGCAGCACGGGGATCGTCCACCAGTAGGCGTTGAGGCCGCTCGGGTCGACCGCGACGCTGAGACCGAGCGCGCGCCCGGCGAGGTACACGCCGATGCCGGGAATCCCGATGCCGAGCGCGAGGGCGGCGCCCCACAGCACATCACGAGCCGGTCGTGTTCCGTCGATCCCGAGCCGTCCGAGGTGGGGTCGCTGCGAGCTCCACAGCAGGAATCCGACGAGCACGACGGGCACGAGGGCGAAGCCGATCGACAGCAGCTGGTAGATGAGGTCGAAGATCTCACGGCTGCTGCGCGAGGGGTTGAGGGTCGCCGTCTGCTCGGCGAGCGGCACCTCGAGGGTGAGTCGGTTGAGAATCGCGACGATCGAGTAGACGGCCGACTGGCCGAGCGAGAGGCCGAGCACGATCGCGATCTCCCAGCGGATCCGCGCGCGGCCGGGTGCGCGGACGTCGAGCCCGCGGATGGCCGGCTCAGTCACGCGGCATCGCGCAGGCGGGGGTGCCACCGGGGAGGCGGTGGCGGAAGCGGGCGACCAGGCTGTATCCGCCGGCGGCGAGCCACGACCACGGCGGCGTGGCGATCAGCCAGCCGAGGAACCGCAGACCGAATCGCGGCTGGCGGCGCAGCAGAGCCGACAGCGCGAGGTGTCCGGCGTACTGGCGACGCGGTGTCACGTACCAGGCGTACCGCGCGACATCGTCGTCACTGAGCGCGTAGGCAGACAGATCGGTCCACTGGGACGGCTGAGCCTCAGGGAATGCGGGCAGCGCGTCGCGCAGCCGGTCGACCCACGTTGTGCAGAAGGCACAATCGCCGTCGAAGATGAGCAGGTCGGAGTGCGCGGATGTCGACAGCGGGCGCGTGTTCATTGACCCCATGCTAAGCGGCTTCGACGAGGATTTCTGGGCCTCCTCCCGGGTAGCAGGCAACAATCGTGCACGTGGCGGGAGTTCTGTGCGGATTTCTGCATCGAACGCAAAGATTTATCGTTTCCGTTTCCGCTATGTAACGATTCCTCCCAAAGATTTTGCGCGGCTCACCCCGCGTCCATAGGGTCTGTAGTTATCTGGGCGCGGCGCGGGGGATCCTCCTGCGTCACGCCGTCACATTGCCAGGAGGATATGCATGAATATTCGGAAGACAGCCGCCATTGGCGCTGTCGTTGCGGCGGGTGCGCTCGTGCTGAGCGGCTGCACCAACCCGTATACGTCGGAGGTCATCGAGGGCACCTCGATCACCGTCGCGTACAACGACAACTTCTTCAACTACAACGACGACAGCTCCGCGGGCAACAACACCGCGAACGGCAACGTCCGGTACATGACCAGCTCGGACTTCGCCTACTACGACGCGACGCCGGAGCTCATCCGCAACACCGACTTCGGCTCCTTCGAGAAGATCAGCGATGACCCGCTGACCGTCGAGTACACGATCAACAGCAACGTGAAGTGGTCCGACGGCACCGACGTCGACGAGGCCGACATGCTGCTGCAGTGGGCGGCGCTCTCGGGCAACGTGACCGACTTCGCTCCCGCCTCCACCGCGGGCCTCTCGCTCGTGACGGCGACGCCCGAGGTTGACGACCACAAGATGACGCTCGTCTACGACGACGCGTACGTCGACTGGGAGCTCGCCTTCGGCATGGGCGTCTCGGCGCACGGCACCGTGATGCTGGCCTACCCGGACGAGTACCCGGCCGGTGAAGAGGACGCGGCCAAGGCCGACCTCATCACGGCGATCCAGGAGGGCGACACCGAGTGGCTCGCCCCCGTCGTCGAGGTCTGGAACAACGGCTACGGCTACACCACGATGCCCGACAACGAGCTGCTCTACCTCTCGAGCGGCCCGTACATCGTTTCCGACATCGCCGAGAACGAGTTCATCACGCTGACCGCGAACCCCGAGTTCAGCTGGGGCCCGTCGCCGCACTACGAGACCATCACGATCCGCACGATCAGTGACTCGACCGCGGCGCTGCAGGCCCTCGAGAACGGCGACATCCAGATCTGGACCGGCCAGCCGACCGCCGACATCCTCGAGCTTGCTCAGGGTCTCGCGGGCGTCAACGTCGAGTCCGGCGTCCAGGCCGCGTACGAGCACATCGACCTGACCTTCAACAACGGCGGTCCGTTCGACCCGGCGACCTACGGTGGCGACGAGGAGACCGCGAAGCTGGTGCGCCAGGCGTTCCTGCTGACCCTCCCGCGTGAGGAGATCGTCGAGAAGATCATCTCGCCGCTCAACCCTGACGCGTCGGTTCGCGACTCGCAGCTCGTCATCCCCGGTGCCCCCTCGTACGACGGAATCGTCGCCGAGAACGGCTCGGACTTCTACGCGACGACCGACATCGACGCGGCCAAGGCTCTCCTCGAGCAGGCCGGTGTCGACACGCCGATCGACGTCAACTTCTGGTACCCCGAGGGCAACGTCCGTCGTGGCCAGGAGTTCGAGCTCGCGCAGGCCTCCGCGGCCCTCGCCGGCTTCAACGTGATCGACACGAGCGAGCCCGACTGGGCGTTCACCGACCCCGAGGCGTTCCCCGTGAACCCGCACGACGTGGTCGTCTTCGCCTGGGCCTCGACGAGCCTCGCGATCTCTGGTTCCGACCAGATCTTCGCGTGCTACGACGAGCCGCTCAACAAGGCCGGCAACTACAACGGCTACTGCAACCCGACGGTGGACGAGCTTCTCGCGACGCTCGAGGTCACCTCGGACCCCGACACTCAGGCCGACCTGCAGCTGCAGATCGAGCAGGAGCTGTGGGGCGACGCCTACGGCGCCACGCTCTACCAGTTCCCGGGTCTCTGGGTCTCGAGTGACACCGTCACCGGTGTCAAGGGCAACCCGCTGAGCCCGGACTACTTCTGGAACTTCTGGGAGTGGGCTCCGGCCGACGCGTAGGGATCATCCCTCGCCGGGGGGGAAGGCGGCCGCGCCGCCTTCCCCCCGGTGTTGACCGAATCCGTGTGCGCGCGTTGAGGCGTCAGCCCCGACGCGCGCACACGTCCGGCACTCCGGTCGTCTCGTGCGCGACACGACCGGACCTTGACACAAAGAACCAGAAGATATGACTCCCCAGATCGTGGTCCGCGAATGCTGACCTTCGTGCTCCGGCGCACGCTCGCGACGTTCCTCGTCCTTCTCGCCGCCTCCTTCGTCGTCTACCTGCTGACGGCCTATTCGGGCAACCCGCTCGCCGATCTCATCGGCTCGCGCGACCCCAACCGCGAAGAGCTCATCGCCGAGCGCATTCGCGAACTGAATCTTGAGACGCCGGTGCCGCTGCGCTACTTCAGCTGGCTGGCCGGGGTCGGCGGCTGCTTCATCGGTCAATGCGACCTCGGGCAGTCCTACGTGACCAACCAGGAGGTCACCGCGGCTCTCGCGGCGGCCGTTCCTGCGACGCTGTCGCTCGTGACCGCGGCGACGTTCATCGCGATCATCCTCGGCATCGCCGTCGGCATGGTCTCGGCGCTGCGCCAGTACAGCGGCTTCGACTACACGATCACCTTCATCACCTTCGTGCTCTACTCGCTTCCCGTCTTCTGGGTCGCGGTGCTGCTCAAGGAGTGGGGCGCGATCCGGGTCAACCAGTTCATGGCCGACCCCGCGGTCCCCATCCTCGGCGTGATCGCCTTCGGCGCACTCGGAGGGCTCATCTGGCAGGCCGTCATCGGCGGCCCGGCGCGACGTCGCGCCACGACGTTCGCCGTGGCAGGGCTCGTCTCGGGCGGCATCCTCGGCATCCTGCTGGCGACCGGGTGGTTCTCGCAGCCGTCGATCGGCATCATCGGACTCGTCATCCTCGGAGTGGGCACGGCCGCGATCGTGCTGCTCGCCGCGGGCGGGCTGCGTCAGCGCCCGTACCTGATCGCCGTCTTCGGCACCGTGGCCGTTCTGATCGCCCTCTGGTACCCGCTGCAGTTCCTGTTCTTCAGCATGCGCGAGGTCGTCTGGATCATCCCGCTGACGCTGCTGGCGAGCATCGCCATCGGCATCGCCTTCGGCCTGGTCTTCGGTGGCGAGAACCGCGCGACGCTGGCACGCTGGGCCGGCATCACCGGCGGCGTGGTCGGACTCGTGCTCATCCTCGACCGCATCCTGCTGGTCTTCGACGAGTACAGCAACAAGATCCCGCTCTCCTACGGCATCATCCCCACCATCGGGGCCACGACGCCGAACCTGAGCGGCGACATCTGGATCGACGCGCTCGACCTCATCGCGCACCTGATCCTGCCGACGCTCGCGCTCACCCTGATCTCGTTCGCGGGCTACACGCGCTACGCGCGGGCGAGCCTGCTCGAGGTGATGAACCAGGACTACGTGCGCACCGCGCGGGCCAAGGGCCTCAGCGAGCGCGTCGTCGTGCTGCGCCACGCCTTCCGCAACGCGCTCATCCCGATCACCACGATCGTCGTTCTCGACTTCGGCGCGCTCATCGGCGGCGCCGTCATCACCGAGCGCATCTTCGGCTGGCAGGCGATGGGAACCCTCTTCATCAACGGACTGACGCACACGGATGTGAACCTGGTGATGGGCTTCTTCCTCATCACCGGAATCCTGGTGGTGGTCGCGAACATCCTCGCCGACCTCGTGTACTCGGCCCTTGACCCCCGGATTCGAGTGAGCTGATCATGACGAACACCCAACCCAGCGCGGACGCCGCCGCCAACGAGATGACGATCGAGCAGCGCGAGACCGCGGGGCTCAGCCAGGGAACGATCGTCCGCCGCCGCTTCCTGCACCACCGCGGCGCCGTGATCTCGCTCGGCGTGCTGATCTTCATCACGCTCTTCGCCTTCAGCTCGGTCGGCACCGTCGTGGGCGGCTCGGGTCGACTCATCGTCGACCCCGACACCGGCCGCCAGGTCGTGGACGGATTGCGCATCGCCGGCTGGTGGTGGGCCGACTGGTACACCAACTACCCGATCGTCAACGGCGGCAGCCCGACGCTCACGCTCTTCCCGTTCTCGATCGGCGAGCACCCGTTCGGCCAGGACACTCTCGGCAAGGACGTCTTCGCCCGCGTGATGCGCGGCACCCAGCAGTCGCTGACGGTCACCGTCATCGTGGGTCTGCTCTCGACGATCATCGGCATCCTCGTCGGGGCGATCTCGGGCTACTTCCGCCGCTGGGCCGACCAGCTCCTGATGCGATTCACCGACGTGATCATCATCATCCCGCTGCTGGTGCTCGGCGCCGTGCTCGGTCGCACGATCGGCGGCAACGCGATCCTGCTGGCGATCCTGCTCGGCCTGATCGCCTGGCCGGGTCTGGCGCGTCTGGTGCGCGCCGAGTTCCTCTCGCTGCGCGAGCGCGAGTTCGTGGATGCGGCGCGGGTCGCCGGCGCCTCGGATGCGCGGATCATCTTCCGCCACATCCTCCCGAACGCGGTCGGCGTCATCATCGTCAACACGACGCTGCTGATGAGCGCGGCGATCCTGCTCGAGACCTCGCTGAGCTACCTCGGTTTCGGCATCAAGTCGCCCGACGTCTCGCTCGGCCAGATCATCACCGAGTACCAGGAGGCGTTCAAGACGCGTCCCTGGCTGTTCTGGTGGCCGGGCCTGATCATCGTGGCGATCGCGCTCACGATCAACTTCATCGGCGATGGTCTGCGCGACGCGTTCGACCCCCGCCAGAAGCGCGCCCTCACCCGCAAGGCGCGGGCGCTCGCCTCGTCGACCGCCGTCCGCACGGCCGCCGTCGGCGGCGGCACGGCCGCTGGGGCCGGCCTCGGCGAGTCCGGCGAGGAGCTGCGCTCGGAGGCTGAGGAACGCGACCGGCGGAACCCGCCGCGGGACGACTCGTGACCGCGCTACGCGAACGTCGTCGCGACGAACGCCGCGGCGCCGAGGGCCGCGAACGCCGCGATCGTGCCCAGGTGCCAGCGGCGCTCGACGCGCGCGCCCTCCGCGGGCAGGCCGAGCTCGGCGCGGCGCGCCAGTTCCGTGCGAACCAGGTAGGCGGCGGCTCCCGAGTCGCTGCCGGCGCTGTCGCCGGGGCGCGCCATGCCATCCACGTGCGTTCCCTCGGGCAGATGACGCAGGTCCTCGCGCCCCACGCGCATCGCGGCGAGTCGGCCCGGAGCGGGCGCCGCCCAGGCCACGATGCGAACGCCGTCGGCCACGAGCGTGAACGCGAAGCGCGTCTCGACCTGGCTGATCGCGCTCCACGGCACGGTGAAGGTGCGCAGCACGTTGCGCACCGTGACGCCGCTGTCGTCGATGCGCACCAGGGGGCGCCAGTAGATCGCCCACGTCGCCAGCGCGATGAGGCCCAGCATCGGCGCCAGCTGCGCCGCGTCGACGGGCTCCGGTCCGAGCGCGATGCTGACCAGGGACAGCGCGGCCAGTGCCGCGATGACCACGGTCAGGACTTTGCCCCACACCGGGGCGATGACGTGAGTCGACACAACCCCATGATTCCATCTCGCACCAGCACAGAGAGCCGAGCACGACTGTGAGCACGACAGCGACCGATCCGGCCGCCCCCATCCTCGAGGTCTCCGGACTCGGCGTCGACTTCTGGGTCGACGGCGAGTGGGTGTCCGCCGCGCGCGACATGGACTATTCGCTGAGCCCCGGAGAGGTGCTCGCCATCGTGGGCGAGTCCGGCTCGGGCAAGAGCACCAGCTCGATGGCGATCCTCGGCCTGCTGCCCGACAACGGGCGCGCGCTCGGCAGTGCCAAGCTCGCCGGGCAGGAGCTCATCGGTGCCGACCTGCAGACCCTGCGCAAGGTGCGCGGCAACCGCATCGCGGTGATCTTCCAGGAGCCGATGACGGCTCTGAACCCCGTCTACACGATCGGGTTCCAGATCATCGAGGCGCTGCAGGTGCACACCAATCTGTCGAAGGCGCAGGCGCGCGAGCGTGCGCTGGAGCTGCTGGAGATGGTGGAGCTTCCGGACCCGCAGAAGGCGTTCGACTCCTACCCGCACCAGCTCTCCGGCGGCCAGCGCCAGCGGGCGATGATCGCGCAGTCGATCTCGTGCGACCCGCTGCTGCTCATCGCCGACGAGCCGACCACGGCCCTCGACGTGACCGTGCAGGCCGAGATCCTCGACCTGCTGCGCAACCTGCACACGCGCCTCAACTCGGCGATCATCCTGATCACCCACGACATGGGTGTCGTCGCCGACCTCGCCGACAAGATGATCGTGATGAAGGACGGCGAGGTCGTCGAGTCCGGCACCGCGATGCAGGTGTTCCGCGAGCCGAAGGTGGCGTACACGCAGGAGCTGCTCGCCGCGGTTCCCAAGCTCGCCGCCGAGGGGCCCGCCGTCAGCGTCGCGCAGCGCGACGCCGCCGTGAAGCCGGTGCTGTCGATGCGCGACCTCGTGATCGAGTACCCGAAGCGCGGCCGCGTGCCCGCGTTCCGTGCCGTCGAAGGAGCCACGCTCGACATCTACCCGGGTGAGGTTCTCGCCCTGGTCGGCGAATCCGGATCGGGCAAGACCACGATCGGCCGCGCCGTCGTGGGCCTTGTGCCCTCGCACTCGGGTGAGCTGTCGGTCGACGGCCGCAACATGGTCGGCATCTCGCGGAACGACCTGCGCGAGGTGCGCCGCAGTCTCGGCATCGTGTTCCAGGATCCGGGATCGTCGCTCAACCCGCGCTGGCCGATCGGCCAGTCGATCGGCGAGCCGCTCGTGCTGGCCGGCGAGAAGGACCAGAAGGTCGTCGACAAGCGCGTCGAGGACCTGCTGGAGCTCGTGCACCTGCCACGGAATTACCGCAACCGCTTCCCGCATGAGCTCTCCGGCGGTCAGCGTCAGCGCGTCGGCATCGCCCGCGCGCTCGCGCTGAAGCCGCGCGTCCTCGTCGCCGACGAGCCGACCAGCGCGCTCGACGTCTCGGTGCAGGCGCGCGTGCTCGAGCTGCTGCAGGAGATCCAGCGAGAGCAGCAGTTCGCGACCCTGTTCATCAGCCACGACCTCGGCGTCGTCGACCTGCTCGCCGATCGGATCGCGGTCATGCACCGCGGGCGCATCGTCGAGGTGGGGACGAGCTCCGAGGTGCTCCGCAGCCCGAAGGATCCGTACACGCAGCGCCTCATCTCGGCGGTGCCGCTGCCGGACCCGGAGGCCCAGCGCGAGCGACGCGAGCAGCGTCTTCAGGGCTGACCTCCTCTCACCTCGCCTGGCTATGCTGAGCAGGATGCGAGCACGGGTGAGGGCGGCGGCCACGATCGCGACGGCGTGCGCCGTGCTCGCGGCGACCGTCGGGTGCGGTCCTGTCAGCTCGTCCGTCGGCGCCGATCCCGAGCACGTGGTCTCGATCGCGGTCACCGAGCCGGGGTCGCCGATCACCCCCGAGCATGCGAGCGATCCGGCGGTGCAGCGGATCCTGCCCGCCATCGCCTCCGGGCTGGTGCGGCTGGAGCCCACCGGCGCGCCCATTCTCGAACTCGCCGAGTCGATCGAGAGCGCCGACAACACGCGCTTCGTGGTGACGCTCGACCCCGAAGCCCGGTTCAGCAACGGCGAGCCGCTCGACTCCGCCGCCTTCGTGGAGGCGTGGCGCGAGCGGGCGCGCTTCGGTGATGCACTCACGGATCCGACCGGGTTCGCCGACTTCGCGGGCGTCGCCGACTTCGTCAGCAGCATCGATTCGGACGAGGCGGACGACGTCGAGGACCCCCAGTTCGATCTGGTCGAGTCGGGGGCGCTCGAGATCGTGGACGAGTCGACGTTCGCCGTCACCCTCGAGGAGCCGGATGCCAGCTTCGCCCGACGACTCGCGCAGCCGCTGTTCCTGCCGCTCCCGGCCACCGCGTTCGAGGACCCCGCTGCCTTCGATGAGGCGCCGGCGGGGGCGGGGCCGTACATGCTCGCCGATGCGGACTCCTGGGTGCCCGGGGACCGCCTCGACCTGATCCCGAATCCGAACTACAGCGGCACCCGCACCATCCAGAACTCCGGCGTCTCGTTCCGCTTCTATCGCACGTCCACGATCGCGTTCGCGGAGCTGCTCGCCGGCGAGATCGACGTCGTCGACGAGCTCCCCGACCGCACCGACGGGTCGCTCGCAGCCCTGCTGCACGGCCGGGTCAGCGAGGCGGCCCTCCCGACGCTCGTGTCGCTGGTGCCGCCGCGGTCGGTCGGCAACCTTGCCGGAGAGGAGGGGATCCTGCGGCGTGCGGCCCTCTCTCACACGGTCGACCGCGCGATCCTGGTGCGCGACCTGACCAATGGTGCCGCCGCGCCCGCCCTCGGCTTCCTCCCGGTCAGCTTCGGAGTGAGCGGCAATGAGGACGCCTGGACAGACCGCGCCAACGACGAGCTCGCCCGCTCGCTCTGGCGCCAGGCCAACGACTACTCGGACTGGGAGGGGGCGCTGACGATCGCGGTCGTGGCGGGAACCCCGGAGGTTCGCCTCGCGACTGAGATCGGGGAGCGGTTCGACGCCGTGCTGAACCTCGACGTTCAGGTCGTCGCCTTCGGGAGCGCGGAGGAGCTCGCGGCGGCGCTCGGGGATCCCGACGAGCCGCTCACCGCGTTCACGCTGCGCACCGCCGCGGTCGACACGGGCTCCCTCGGGGCAGCGCTGTCGACGGTGCTGCCGAGCTCGTTGACGACGGCGAGCATCCGGCAGCGGATCGAGCAGGCGGCGACCGCGAGCGACGACGACCGGGCCACTGTCTTCGCGGTGGCAGCGCTGGGGGAGCTGTGGGAGACCGTTCCGATCATCCCGATCTGGTCGCCGACCATCCGCAGCGGCTACGCTCCCGGCGTCACCGGGGTCGAGCACGAGTGGGGCGCGGTCCTCGACTACACGGCGATCGTGGCCGCGCCGTGACGTCGGAGTAGGCGAACGCCGGTGACGATCCAACGGTGGATTGCCGCGGCGACGGGTCTCGCCGTGGTGCTGACGCTCTCGGCGTGCACCTCCTCGCGGCTCGTCGCCGGAAGCGAGGTGCGCATCGCGGTCACGGCACCGCTCACCTCGCTCAACCCGGCGAGCCAGGCCGGCCGCACCTCGAGCACGGCTGCCGAGGTCGCCGAGCTCACCGGAACCGGGTTCGGCTTTCGCGACGCCAGCGGCGAGCTCGTGCTCGACGAGTCGTTCGGCACCGCCGAGATCTTCGCCCTCGATCCACTCACGGTGCAGTACACGATCGCGCCCGGTGCACGGTGGTCGGACGGGGTCGCGGCGGATGCGGTCGACCTGCTGCTGACCTGGGCCGCCACCTCGGGTGCGCTCAGCGACCCGGGCGCCGGGGCGGAGGGCGCCGATGAACCGGACCCGGGCGTCGCGTTCGACGGCACGGCGAGCGGCGGAATCGCCTTCGCCACGCAGACCCCTCAGCTCGGGGGCGAGCGGGTGATCTTCGTGCACTTCGATCGGTACCTGCCCGACTGGCAGACGGTGCTCGCGCCGGGGGTGGCCGCGCACGCGCTCGCGCGGTTCGCGCTCGACCTCGAGCCCGAGGCACCCGCCGCGGAGGCGAAGGCGGCGGTGTCCGACGCGATCCTGACGCGCGACCGCGTCGCCCTTGCCGCCCTCGCCGAGGCGTGGAATCACGCGTTCGACGTCGACGACGGTATCCTCCCGGAGCCGCTGCTGCGGGTCGCCAACGGGCCCTATGTGGTCGACGAGCTCGCCGGGGATGACATCGTGCTGCGCCCGAATCCCGAGTACGACGGCGACCGACGCCCGGCCTTCGAGACGGTCCGGCTGCGCGTGGTGGCCGATCCGGCCGAAGCGATCGACCTGCTCCGGTCGGGGGAGCTCGACGTCGTGACGGCGCGGCTCGGCGACACCACCGGCGACGCGCTCACCGGGCTTGACGGCGTGCGGCTCGAGTACGGCGTCGAGACCCGCATCGAGCACCTCGATCTGCAGTTCGACGACGCCCGCAGCGGAGTCTTCGACGACCCGCTCGTGCGCGAGGCCTTCCTGCTGACCGTCCCGCGCACGGCGCTCGTCTCCGAACTGCTGGGGGAGTTCGCGCCGCACGCCGTTCCGCTGGAGTCGTTCGTGCTGGGGGAGACCTCGCCCGACTACGCGGCGGTCGCGGCCGGCAACGGCTCCGCCCGGTTCGCCGAACCCGACCTGGCCGAAGCGGAACGACTGCTCGCCGAAGCCGGGAACTCGGATCCGCGCGTGTGCATCCTCTTCGACGCGGACGACCCGCGGCGCGAGCTCGCCTTCTCCCTGATCGCCGAGAGCGCTGCCGACGCCGGCTTCCGGGTGAGCGACTGCTCGCGCGCCGACTGGCAGAGCGCGCTCGGCGTCGCCGGCGCCTACGACGCGGCGCTGTTCGCCTGGGACCCGCAGGTGCTCGGCGCCGATGCGCTCGGTGCGGTGTTCCGCAGCGACTCCGCGATCGCCAACCTGAACCGTTACGCGAACGACGAGGCGGACCGCCTGATCGACCTCCTCGCCACCCCGCTGACGCCGGAGGAGCGCGCGGCCGCCCTCGCCGATCTCGACGCCGAACTCTGGTCGGACGCCTACGGTGTGCCGCTCTTCAGCTACCCGACCGCGACGCTCGTTCGCGACACCATCGAGTCGGTTTCGCCCTCGCCGTTCACCCGTGGTATTGCCGGGAACGCGTGGGAGTGGCGTCCAGCCCCCTAAACTGGACGCTGGCCACTTTCTGCGCCGCATCCCCACATTCTTTTTTGAGGTATTTCCATGGCTACCGTTCGCCGCTCCGATCTGCGCAACGTGGCGATCGTCGCCCACGTCGACCACGGCAAGACGACTCTCGTCGACGCCATGCTGCGTCAGACCAACTCGTTCAGCGCGCACGAGCATCTCGAAGACCGCGCCATGGACTCGAATGACCTCGAGCGCGAAAAGGGCATCACGATCCTCGCCAAGAACACCGCCGTCAGCTACGACGGCAAGTTCGCGACCGACGGCCCGATCACGATCAACGTGATCGACACCCCCGGCCACGCCGACTTCGGCGGTGAGGTCGAGCGCGGCCTCAGCATGGTCGACGGCGTCGTCCTGCTGGTGGACGCCTCCGAGGGCCCGCTGCCGCAGACCCGCTTCGTGCTGCGCAAGGCGCTCGCCGCCAAGCTCCCCGTCATCCTGGCGGTCAACAAGACCGACCGTCCCGACGCGCGCATCGACGAGGTCGTCGAAGAGAGCCACGACCTGCTCCTCGGCCTCGCGAGCGACCTGGCCGACGAGGTGCCCGACCTCGACCTCGACGCGATCCTCGAGGTCCCCGTGGTCTATGCCTCCGGCCGTGCCGGCGCCGCCAGTCACAACAAGCCCGAGAACGGCACCCTGCCGGACAACGACGACCTCGAGCCGCTGTTCGAGGCGATCCTCGAGCACGTGCCGGCGCCCGAGTACGACGACGAGCACCCGCTGCAGGCGCACGTCACCAACCTCGACGCGAGCCCGTTCCTCGGCCGCATCGCCCTGCTGCGCGTCTTCAACGGCACGCTCAAGAAGGGCCAGACGGTCGCCTGGGTCAAGCACGACGGCAGCCACCAGAACGTGCGCATCACCGAGCTGCTGAAGACCCGCGCGCTCGACCGCTACCCGGCGGAGGAGGCCCACGCGGGCGACATCGTCGCCGTGGCCGGAATCGAGGACATCACGATCGGCGAGACGATCGCCGACCCCGACGACATCCGCCCGCTCCCGGCGATCACCGTCGACGACCCCGCCATCTCGATGACGATCGGCACCAACACCTCGCCGTTCGTCGGCAAGGTCAAGGGTCACAAGCTCACGGCGCGCATGGTCAAGGACCGCCTCGACCGCGAGCTGATCGGAAACGTCTCGATCCGCGTGCTCGACATCGGCAAGCCGGATGCCTGGGAGGTGCAGGGACGCGGCGAGCTCGCGCTCGCCATTCTCGTCGAGAACATGCGCCGCGAAGGCTTCGAGCTCACCGTCGGCAAGCCTCAGGTCGTCACGCGCGACATCGACGGCAAGAAGCACGAGCCCTTCGAACACCTCACGATCGACACCCCCGAGGAGCACCTCGGCGCGATCACCCAGCTGCTCGCGGCGCGCAAGGGCCGCATGGAGTCGATGTCGAACCACGGCACCGGATGGGTCCGCATGGAGTTCATCGTCCCCTCGCGCGGGCTCATCGGCTTCCGCACCGAGTTCCTCACCATCACGCGCGGCACCGGCATCGCCAACGCGATCTCGCACGGCTACGAGCCGTGGGCCGGACAGATCAACACCCGCACCAACGGCTCGATCGTGGCGGACCGCTCGGGTGTCGCCACGCCGTTCGCGATGATCGCCCTGCAGGAGCGCATGAGCTTCTTCGTCGAGCCGACGCAGGAGGTCTACGAGGGCATGGTCGTCGGCGAGAACTCGCGCGCCGACGACATGGACGTCAACATCACGAAGGAGAAGCAGCTCACGAACATGCGTTCGTCGACCTCGGACTCCTTCGAGAAGCTCACCCCCTCGCGCAAGCTGACGCTGGAGGAGTGCCTCGAGTTCGCCCGTGAGGACGAGTGCGTCGAGGTCACCCCCGAGGTGGTTCGCATCCGCAAGGTCGAGCTCGACGCCACGCAGCGCGCGCGCAACCTGTCGCGCTCCAAGAAGCAGTAGCGGCGGACTCGCGGGGCGCGGACTGCTCGGTCGCCCCATTCGCTTCAGTCGTACACTGAAAGCGGAATCCGAGAGAGTGAGACCCCCATGTCGATTCATCGTTCCTCGCGCACCCTCACGCTTCTCGTGGCCGCGGCCCTCGTCACCTCGACGCCGATGCTGCTGTCCGGATGCGGACTCATCCCGAACCCGGTCGAAGGCGTCATCGAAGGCGTCACCGGGGGAGACGTCGAGCTCCCCGGCGGCAGCGTTCCCGATGACTTCCCGAGCGACGTGCCGCTCGTCGACGGTGAGGTGATCTTCGGCACCGGCTTCGGCAGCGACACCGAGAAGATCTGGAACGTGACCATCAGGGTCGGCAGCAACGCGCTCGACCAGGTCGCCGCCGACCTGGAAGGGGCCGGCTTCACCTCCAGCGGCGCGCCCCAGATCGCGGGCGACGCCGGAACGCTCCTGTACCAGAAGGGCGACCTCAACGTGCTCGTCGTCATCGCCGAAGACACCGAATCCGACGGATTCATCGCCAACTACACCGTGACTCGCGGAGCCGTCGAGTGAGCGCAGTGCAGCCGCAGCAGCGCGCGCTTCACCTGGTGGCGGTCGTGCTCGATGTGCTCGGTGTCGCCTTCGCCGGAGCGATCGGCTTCGTCGTCGGCGCTGTTCTGACCTTCACCCATCGGCTCTCCGCTCCGTGGGGCCTCGTGCTCGCATTCGCCATCGTGCTCGCCCTGATCGCGGGCTTCCGGCTCGCGATGGGCGGTCGGCTTCACTCCGCAGCCGCGGCCCTCGGGGTCGTTCTCGCCACCGCGCTCCTGGCGCTGCCGGGGGCGGGCGGCTCCGTGCTGATCGTCGACGACGCACTCGGCTACGGCTGGGCGCTCGCGCCCGCGCTCATGTCGGCCATCGTCATCGCCTGGCCGAAGCCCCGGCCGCGCCGCATCGTGCACGCGGCAGAAGGTGCGGCGCCGCGACCCTAGAATGGTCGGGTGACCTACGTGATTGCCCTCCCGTGTGTCGATGTCAAAGACCGTGCGTGCATCGACGAGTGCCCCGTCGACTGCATCTACGAGGGCGACCGGATGCTCTACATCCACCCGGACGAGTGCGTCGACTGCGGCGCCTGTGAGCCGGTCTGCCCCGTTGAGGCGATCTACTACGAGGACGACCTGCCCGAGAAATGGTCGGACTACTACACCGCCAACGTCGAGTTCTTCCAGGAGGTCGGCTCGCCCGGCGGTGCCGCCAAGGTCGGCGTGATCGCCGGAGACCACCCGGTCGTGTCGGCGCTGCCGCCGCAGGCCCACTGAGCGCCCATGGCGCTGTCGCTTCCCGACTTCCCGTGGAACTCCCTCGCGCCGGCCGCCGAGCGGGCGCGCGCGCGTCCCGACGGCATCGTTGATCTGTCGGTCGGGTCACCCGTCGACGCCACGCCCGAGGTGATCCGCGACGCGCTGCGCGACGCCACCGATGCGCACGCCTACCCGCAGACGGCGGGCACCCCGGCGCTGCGCGAGGCGATCGTCGACTGGTACGCGCGCCGCCGCGGCGTCGACGTCGAGGTCGCCAACGTCATGCCGACGATCGGCTCGAAAGAGATCGTCGCCCTGCTTCCCACCCTGCTCGGTCTCGGCGAGGGCGACGTCGTCGTGCACCCGACAATCGCGTACCCGACCTACGCCGTGGGGGCGCTCATCGCCGGGGCGACGCCGCTTCCGAGCGACGACCCCGAGAACTGGCCCGCCGAGACGCGCCTGGTGTGGCTGAACAGCCCCGGCAACCCGGACGGGCACATCGACGGAATCGACTACCTGCGTCGCGCGGTCGAGCGCGCCCGCGAGCTCGGTGCCGTGATCGCCAACGACGAGTGCTACGCCGAGCTCAACTGGGCGGGCGACGAGCCGACGCCGTGCATCCTCGACCGCCGCGTGATCGGCGACTCACGCCGCCTCACGCTCTCCGTCTACTCGCTCAGCAAGCAGTCCAACCTGGCCGGGTACCGCGCCGCGTTCGTCGCCGGCTGCAGCGACCTGGTCGGCGAGCTCCTCGAGGCGCGCAAGCACGCCGGACTCATCCCGCCGGCGCCGGTGCAGGCGGCGATGGCCGCCGCGCTCGGAGACGAGGCGCACGTCGGCGAGCAGCGCGAGCGGTACCGCGCGCGCCGCGCCCGGTTGCTGCCGGCGCTCGAGGCGGCCGGGTTCCGCATCGACCGGAGCGACGCGGGGCTCTACCTCTGGGCGACGCGCGGCGAGCACGGTCGAGCGAGCGTCGACGCGCTCGCCGAGCTCGGCATCCTCGTCACCCCCGGTGACTTCTACGGCAGCGCCGGCGACGAGTTCGTCCGAATCTCTCTCACCGCCACCGACGAGCGGATCGATGCGGCGGTCGCGCGTTTGGCGGGACTCGCCAAGTGAATCCCCGCATTGTGTTGGAGGGTCCCTCCAACACTGGGGGCTCGCTTCTGGCGAGCGGCGAGCTGTCGCCGGAACCCCCTAGGCTGTAAGGGTGAATGACGTCACTAGGGGCCCCGACAAGATCTCGCTCACGTTTGGTGACATCAACGCCGAACTTCCCGTGCTGCGCGCCGTGGACGGACGTGACGCGGTCGACTGGTCCAGCTTCACGAAGCAGACCGGCCTGACCTCGCTCGACCAGGGCTTCGTCAACACCGCCTCGACGAAGAGCTCGATCACCTACATCGACGGTGACGAAGGCATCCTGCGCTACCGCGGCTACGCGATCGAAGACTTCGCGGCGAACTCGACCTTCCTCGAGGTGGCCTGGCTGCTCATCTACGGCGAGCTTCCGACGGCCGTCGAGCTCGACAGCTTCACCGAGCGGATCCGTCGCCACACGCTGCTGCACGAAGACCTCAAGCGGTTCTTCTCGGCTCTGCCGCACACCGCGCATCCGATGTCGGTGCTGTCGTCCGCGGTGTCGGCGCTCTCGACCTACTACGAGGACTCGCTCGACCCGCACGATCCCGAGATGGTCGAGCTCAACATCGTCCGCCTGCTGGCGAAGCTGCCGGTGATCGCCGCCTACGCGCACAAGAAGAGCCTCGGGCAGGCGTTCCTCTACCCCGACAACTCGCTGAGCTTCGTCGACAACTTCCTCAAGCTGAACTTCGGCAACCTCGCCGAGCCGTACGAGATCAACCCGGTGCTCTCGAAGGCGCTCGACCGTCTGCTGATCCTGCACGAGGACCACGAGCAGAACGCCTCCACCTCGACCGTGCGACTGGTCGGCTCGACGGAGGCCAACATCTTCGCTTCGGTGTCCGCGGGCATCAATGCCCTCTACGGGCCGCTGCACGGCGGCGCGAACGAGGCCGTGCTGACGATGCTCGCGCAGATCCGCGACTCCGGCGACGGCGCGCGCCGCTTTGTCGAGCGGGTCAAGAACAAGGAGGACGGCGTCCGCCTGATGGGCTTCGGGCACCGCGTCTACAAGAACTACGACCCGCGCGCGAAGCTCGTCAAGGAGAGCGCGGATGCCGTGCTCGCCGACCTGGGCGTCAAGGACCCGCTTCTCGACATCGCCAAGGAGCTCGAGCAGATCGCCCTCGAGGACTCGTACTTTCAGGAGCGCCGCCTTTACCCCAACGTCGACTTCTACACCGGCGTGATCTACAAGGCGATGGGCTTCCCGACGCGGATGTTCACCGTGCTGTTCGCGATCGGCCGCCTCCCCGGCTGGATCGCCCACTGGCGCGAGGCGAACAACGACCCGGCGACCAAGATCGGCCGCCCGCAGCAGCTCTACGTGGGCCCGCCGGCCCGCCCCTGGCCGAACGGTCGCTAGCCCCCGTCGCGACCGCCCCGGCTTCTGGCCCCAGTCGCGACCGCCCCGGCCGCCGGCCCCCGGTCGCAAGCGCCCCGGCCTTTGGTTCGGCGCTCGGCCTCCCGCCATCCCACTGCATCGACGAAATGCAGGAGAAACAGCGGTCAGGCGGATGCGGCTCCCCGTGAACCCGCCGCTGCGGCGAAAATTCTCCTGTATTTGGTGATGGCAGCGCGGCATCGGCGGCGTCGCAACACGGAAACACGGCGGCGGCAGCGCCGCTCCGCGTCGGCACAGCAGCGCGGCTGTGCAGCCGCGGCGGGACGTGAGCCCACGCGTGGCGGCCTCGCGAGATAGTCGTTCGCGCGTGCGGAGCCAGCCGACCGAGACCTGTCAGTTCGCGGCAGCCACGGCGGCCGCGATCGCGTCGCGAACTTCGGCCCAGTTGCGCATGACTGCGCGGTAGCTGAAGCGCAGGACGCGATATCCGAGCGCGGCGAGCAGCGCATCCCGTCGTCGATCGTTCTCGAAGGCATCGCGGCTCTGATGGTGCTCCCAGCCGTCGAGCTCGATCACGACGCGCCCGATCACGAGGTCCACCCGGCCGACGCCGGGGATCTCGACCTGCGGCCGCGGGTTGTATCCGAGCCGTCGAAGTCGAAACCGCGTGATGGACTCGATGATCGACTCCGTGCGCGGGTCGGCGTCGTCGAGCAGCCACCGCAGCCGTTGCGGTGCGCACGCGACGAGACGCTCCCACTCGCGCTTCGTGAGGAGTCCGACGCGGAGGGCGCTCTCCGCCGCGGCGACGGTGCGCTCGGGGTGCTGGCAGCGGATCATGTCAGTGAGTGCGTCGGGTGCGTTGAGGCGAAATCGGGTGCCGCTCCCGCGCTCGCCCCAATGCCCGCAGACGCTCGGGTCACCGGGTGGGAGCCGCTGGCGCGCGTTGCCCGGGTCACGCAAGCGCGTCGTGCGCGAGGACGCGGACGTGCACCGCGGGGGTGTCGACCACCCAGAGTCCGAGGTCGCGCGCCGCGGTAACGCATGTCGCGCGCCCACCGACTCGCACGGCGGATTGCAATGCGGGCGGAGTGGTCGGGAGCGCGTACCACCCCTGCCGGACGCGGATCAGCAATCCGGCTTCGACTGCCGCCCGCAGCGAATGTGCCGTGGCTCCGGCGCGAAGGAGTTCGTGCGTGGCGGCGAGTCCGCCGCGCAACGCGACTTCGCGCACGAGGTCCATGCCGCCAGGGTCGCGCCAGCACACGCCTCCCGAGGCGCTGGGGAGGAATCCGTGAACTGCGTGGTGCAGGCCGGCCTGCGGAGGAGCAGCCCACCGCCGGCCGTGCGACGAAATGCAGGAGAAGACGCCGGCCGGCGATGTCACTCGCCCGAAGACACCGCACGTCCTCGAAGAATTTCCTGCATTTCGTCAATGCCGAGCGGGGTGCCGGGGTGCCGGGGCGCGCGACGCGGGCGCGCGCAAGCGCGGCGGGCCGGCGCGCGACGCGGCGCGCAAGCGCGGCGCGCGCGGGTGCCGGGGTGGGCAGGCGGGTGAGGGGGCGCCCGCGGGCTAGGCGTGCAGCTGCTCGTTGAGGGTGACGCCGAATCCGGTGCGGGGGAGCACCTCGACCGCGCCGGTGACCGAGTTGCGGCGGAACAGCAGCCCGGGCTGACCGGAGAGCTCGACGGCCTTGGCCACGCGGGGCTCCTCGCCCGCGACGAGCACGGTGACCTTGGTGCCTGCCGTGACGTACAGCCCCGCCTCGACGACGGAGTCGTCGCCGATCGAGATGCCGATGCCGGAGTTCGCGCCGAGCAGCGCGCGCTCGCCGATCGCGACGCGCTGCGTGCCGCCGCCCGAGAGGGTGCCCATGATCGAGGCGCCGCCGCCGATGTCGGAGCCGTCGCCGACGACGACACCCTGCGAGATGCGACCCTCGACCATCGAGGAGCCGAGCGTGCCCGCGTTGAAGTTCACGAAGCCCTCGTGCATGACGGTCGTGCCGGGCGCAAGGTGCGCTCCGAGGCGGACGCGGGAGGCATCCGCGATGCGCACGCGATCCGGGACGACGTAGTCGACCAGGCGCGGGAACTTGTCGATGCCGTGCAGCGAGATGCCCGCGCGCTGCAACAGCGGGCGCCGTCGCGCGTACTCGCTCGGCAGCATCGGGCCGGCGGTCGTCCAGGCGACGATGGGGAGGTGTCCGAAGATCCCGTCCAGGTTCAGCGAGTTCGGCGTCACCAGCAGGTGCGAGAGCAGGTGCAGGCGCAGGTAGGCATCCGGCGTCGAGGCGGGGGCCTCATCGAGGTCGATCGTGGTGGCGACGTAGTCGAGGCGCACGCCGCGACGCGCGTCCTCGCCGATCCAGTCCTCGAACTCGGTCGGCGCGATGTACGGATCGAGCCCGGCCGGTGCGGCGCCGAGGTGCGGCGCGGCGTACCAGGTGTCCAGAATCGTCCCGTCGGCGGTGATGGTGGCGAGTCCGTGACCCCATGCTGTGCTCATGCCTCCAGGGTATCGGGCGCGGCTCGGTAGGCTGGTGCGGTGACCGACGCCCCCGACCTCGACCTTGCGGCCGGCAGCGTCGCCGTCACCCGAGCCCTCGTCGACCTGGAGTCGGTGTCGGGCAACGAGACCGCGATCGCCGATGCGATCGAGTCGGCGCTGCGGGCGCTGCCCCACCTCGAGGTGATCCGCGACGGCGATGCGATCGTCGCCCGCACGAACGCCGGTCGCGCGCAGCGGGCGGTGATCGCCGGCCACATCGACACGGTGCCGGTCAACGACAACCTGCCGAGCAGGCTCGACGAGGACGGCATCCTGTGGGGTCGCGGCACCGTCGACATGAAGGGCGGATGCGCGATCGCGCTCGTCCTCGCCGCCGAGCTCACCGACCCCAGCGTCGACGTGACCTGGGTCTGGTACGACCACGAGGAGGTCGAGGCGGAGCTGAACGGCCTCGCTCGTCTCGCCCGCACGCGCCCGGAGCTGCTGGCGGCCGACTTCGCGATTCTCGGCGAGCCCTCCAACGGCGAGGTGGAGGGCGGATGCAACGGCACCCTCCGCGTCGACGTCACCACCCGCGGCCGCCGCGCCCACTCGGCCCGAGCCTGGATGGGCGAGAACGCGATTCACGCGGCCGCCCCGATCCTCACCCGGCTCGCCGCCTACGAGCCCGAGACGGTCACCGTCGACGGCCTCGACTACCGCGAGGGCATGAACGCGGTGAAGATCGCCGGCGGGGTGGCGGGCAATGTGATCCCCGACGAGTGCACCGTGCACGTCAACTACCGCTTCGCGCCGAGTCGCAGCGGCGCGGAGGCGGTCGAGCGCGTGCGCGCGCTGTTCGACGGCTTCGAGGTGACCGTGGCGGATCTGGCCGAGGGGGCGCGTCCCGGTCTCGACGCCCCGCTCGCGCAGGGCTTCCTCACGGCGGTGGGCGGCGAGGCGCGCCCCAAGTACGGCTGGACGGATGTGGCCCGCTTCTCGGCGCTCGGCATCCCCGCGGTGAACTACGGCCCCGGCGACCCGAGCCTCGCGCACGCCGATGATGAGCGGGTTCCGGTGGAGCAGATCGAGCGCTGCGAGCGCGGACTGCGGGCATGGCTGACGGCGCGCGACTGAGCCTGCCGACGCGGATCGCGCGTCTGCCCTGGTGGGCCCAGGTGCTGGCGATCTTCGCCGCGTCCCGCGTGGTGACGACCACGATCCTGCTGGTGTTCGCGGCGCTGCAGCCCGCGAATCCGTGGACGGATGCCTCCCCCGACTACCTGAGCTTCGCCAAGATCTGGGACGGCCACTGGTACTACATCATCGCCGTGGTCGGCTACCCGACGGAGCTTCCGCTGGATGCCGCCGGTTTCGTGGGGGAGAACGCCTGGGCGTTCCTGCCCGCCTACCCGGGCGTGATCCGGCTGCTGATGCTGCTGACCGGGCTGCCGTTCGAGCTGCTCGCCGTCGCGGTGTCGGTCGCCTTCGCGGCGGGCGCGGCGCTCGTCTTCAACCGGCTGATGCACCGGGTGATCCCGGAGAGCGCGCTGTTCGCGACGGTGCTGTTCTGCGTGGCGCCGCTCAGCCCGATTCTGCAGGTGGCCTACGCCGAGTCGATGCAGCTGTTCCTGCTGTTCGCGGCGCTCCTGCTGCTGCTGGAGCGCCGCTACCTGCTCACGATCCCGGTGATCGCGACGCTCGCGCTCACCCGGCCGGGGGCGCTGGCGTTCGCGATGCTGCTGGGGCTGCATGCGATCCACCGCTTCGTGACCCGGGCGCGGGACCCGTTCCCGCTGCGGGAGCGCGTCCGCCTGGTCGTCGCCGGGCTGGCGAGCGCCGTGTTCGGCTTCGCCTGGCTGGGGATCGCCGCGCTGGTGACCGGCTCGCCGTCCGCGTACCTCGATACCGAGCTGGCGTGGCGCGTCGTCTACGTCGGCCGCGATCACCTCGTCCCGTTCCAGCCCTGGTTCCAGGCGGCCGACTGGTGGCTGCGCTGGAACGGCGTCCCGGGCAGCGCCGCCGGCTGGCTCGGCGCGATCCTGCTGCTGCTGCTGATTGCCGCGTTCGCGATCTTCCTGCTGACGCCCGCCGCGCGTCGGCTGGGGGTGGACCTGCGGCTCTGGCTGGTGAGCTATGTCGCCTACCTGCTGGCGGTGTTCTTCCCGCAGTCGAGCGTGTTCCGTCTGCTGATGCCGCTGGCGCCGGGGCTCGGCGCGCTCGCGCTGCCGCGCTCGCGGGTCTACCGCATCCTGCTCGTGCTCGTCTTCATCGCGCTGCAGGTGGGCTGGACCTACATCGGCTGGTGGGTGGACGGGGCGGATTGGACACCGCCGTAGGCGCCGTGTTAACCGTGCGTCCCTCGAATACGAGATAATGGGAGAACGCCATCGAAAGGGGACTACTCATGGCAGCCATGAAGCCGAGGACCGGTGACGGCCCGATGGAGGCTGTGAAGGAGGGACGCCTCATCATTGTGCGCGTTCCGCTCGAGGGTGGCGGGCGACTCGTCGTCTCAGTCAACGACGATGAGGCCAAGGAGCTGCGCGATGCTCTGGTCGGAGCCGTCGGCGAGGCCTAGACGCCGCCGAATCGAGGCGCGGTTCAGCCCGCGCGGGTAACCAGCTGAAGAAGCCCATCGCCTGAGGTGGAGAGCGCGACCGTGTGCGTCTCGCTCTCCCCGATGGCACCCAGGAGCGCCCGGAACTCGGCGACGGTCTCGTCGCGCTGCACGGGATCGGCGACCTTGCCGCGCCACAGCGCGTGCGGCACGAGCACGAGTCCGCCGGCGCGCGCGATGCGCAGCGCGTGCTCGACGTACGCCAGCAACGAGGTGGTGTCCGCGTCGACGAGAACGAGGTCGTAGGCGCCGTCGTTCATCCGCGGGAGGACATCGAGCGCGCGGCCGGCGATCAGCCGGAGCTGGTTGGCGGGGTTGCCGGCGCTCAGCAGGCTGGCGCGGGCGCTCTGCTGGTGGTCGGGCTCCACATCGATCGTGGTGAGGGTCGCCGCGGGGGCGCCGTCGAGCAGCGCGAGCCCCGATACGCCCGCTCCGGTTCCGATCTCGAGGATGGTGCGAGCCCCGCTCGCGGCGGCGAGCACGCGCAGCTGGGCGGCGACGCCGGGGCTGACCGCGTCGATTCCGAGCTCGTGCGAGTGCTGGCGTGCGAGGGTCATCGCGGGGGGTTCGGGAACGAACTCCTCCGCGAACTTCCAGCTCAATTCGTGGTTCACGTGACTCCTTCGGCCCCACCCTATCGACCGAGGGCCGCATAGGATGAGCGCATGTCGTTCGGGCTGACATTTGACAAGCTGCTGATCATTCTGGTGATCGCGGTCTTCGTCATCGGGCCGGATCGGCTTCCCGGCTATGCGGCCCAGCTGGCCCGGCTGGTGCGCTCGCTGCGCGACCTCGCCAATGGGGCGAAGGATCGGATGCGCGAGGAGATGGGGCCCGAGTTCGACGAGGTCGACTGGACCAAGCTCGATCCGCGGCAGTACGACCCGCGCCGCATCATCCGCGACGCGCTGCTCGACGATCCGGCGCCGGTCAAGCCGGTGACGGCGACGATGGCGGCGGCTCCGCGCCGCCGCGGCAGCCGCGAGTCGGCCTACGAGCAGCGTCAGCGCAAGCTCGGCAACGGCAAGCCCGCACCGTTCGACTCCGAGGCGACCTGAGGCGACGCGCCCCGCGGCTCAGCCGCGTCGGATGGTGCGCAGCGCCCGCAGCCCGAGCAGCATCACGCCCGCGAGCCGGGCGTGCTCGGCGCCGGTGCGCGGCAGCCGGATGATCCCGGTGGCACGCGCGATCTGCACTGTGTCGGTGTAGCGCAGGATCCCGTCCGGTCCGTTGCGACGCCCCAGCCCCGAGAGCTTGACACCGCCGGACGGTGCGGCGACCGCCGAGAAGGTCGCGCGATAGCCCTCGTTGATGTTGATCGTTCCCGCCTGCAGCCGCTCGGCGAGGCGCCGCGCGCGCCGGACGGAGCCGGAGAACACGGAGGCGTTCAGGCCGAAGCGGGTGTCGTTGGCGGTCGCGATGGCGGCGTCGTCGTCCTCGACGATGACGATGCTGGCGACCGGTCCGAAGGTCTCGTCGCGCGCACACGCCATCTGGTCGGTGACGCCGGTCAGCAGCGTCGGCTCGTAGAAGTACGGCCCGAGGTCGGGGCGGGGGCGGCCACCCGCCAGCACCGCGGCGCCGCGGGCGACGGCATCGTCGACGTGGGCGCGCACTCGCTCGAGCTGCGCGGCCGAGGTGAGCGAGCCGACGTCGACCGAGTAATCGAATGCGGAGCCGAGTCGAACGCTCGCGACCGCCTCGGCGAGCGCGGGAATGAAGCGGTCGGCGATCCCGCGGTGCACCAGAACGCGCTCCGCCGAGACGCACAGCTGCCCCGCCGCGGCGAAGCAGGCATGTGCGACCGAGACGGCAACGCGCTCCACGTCGACGTCGTCGAGCACGATCACCGGATTCTTGCCGCCGAGTTCGAGCGAGACGGGGGTGAGCGTGGCGGCGGCCTGCGTGGCGACCGTGATGCCGGTCGCCGTGGAGCCGGTGAACGCGACGACGTCGGAGGCAGCGACGAGCGCCGAGCCGACCTCGGGGCCGGGGCCCGTGACGACCGCCCAGAGCTCGGCGGGGAGCCCCGCGTCGATGAAGGCGCCGCGGGTGGCGAGAATGCTCAAGGCGCCCTGGTCATCCGCTTTCTGCAGCACGGCGTTGCCGGCGGCGAGCGCCGGGGCGATGTCCATCGCGGTGAGGCTGGGCGGGTAGTTCCATGGGGTCACGACGCCGACCAGCCCCTTGGGGCGGTGGCTGACGCGCGTCTGCATGACCAGCGGGATGCCCGCCCGGCGGCGGCGGCTGGCCAGCACGCGCGGGGCGGCGATCGCGGCGTACCGCGTGGCGGCTGCGGCGTTGAACAGCTCCTCGAAGGCCTGCGAGCGCGACTTGCCGGTCTCGAGCTGGATCGCATCGAGCACGAGCTCGCGCCGCGCGAGCAGCAGGTCGTGAGCGCGCAGCAGCACCCGGCGCCGGTGGGCGGGGCTCGTGCGGGCCCACGCGCGCTGCGCGCTGCGCGCGGTGGCCGCGGCGCGCTCCACCTCCGCCGCCGTGTTGTGCGGCAGAAGGTGCAGCGTCTCGCCCGTGAACGGGGCGAGGATCTCGACGCGGCCGCCGGAAGCCGGCACGAGTCCCGAGACGAGTTCATCGATGGTCTCGGCGGCAAGGACATTGGAGGCGCTGCGCGCGGTGCCGCGTGACCGATCGGCGGTGATTCCGGACATGCGCGCAGTCTACGACGCGGTGACCCGACGGACGCCGACGATGGGTAGCATCGTTTCATGGATTCCTCTTTGCGCACCGGGGGTCGGCGCACCGAAGGGCTGCGGGCAGGCATTGTCGCTCGCTATGCGCTCGGTTCGGTCGGGACCGGCGGATTCGGCACACTTCCCGGGCTCGTTCTCGTCTACTACCTGACGGACACGCTCGGGGTGACGGCGCTGCTCGCGGGAGTCCTGGTCACGCTGGCGAAGGTCTGGGACGTCATGATCGATCCGATCATCGGCGCCCGCAGCGACCGGCAGATCGCGGCCACCGGCTACCGCCGTCGGTTCATGGTGATCGGCGCGGTGTTCCTTCCGATCTTCTTCGTGCTGACCTTCGCCGTGCCGGCGGGGCTGCCCGCGTGGGCTTCGGCGATCTGGGTGTTCCTGGCCTTCCTGCTGGCCGCGACGGCGTTCAGCCTGTTCCAGGTGCCGTACATCGCGCTTCCCGCCGAACTCGTCTCCGACTACAACGCGCGGACCCGGCTGCTCTCGGCGCGCGTGGTCGTGCTCACCTTCGCGATCCTGCTGTTCGGGGCCGGGGGACCGGCACTGCGCTCGCTCGGCGGCGATGACTCGCACCTCGGGTACCTGATCATGGCGGTCGTCGCCGGACTCGTGCTCGGCGGATCCTTCCTGGTCACCTCGACCGTGGAGAAGGCGGCGCGCGTCGGCGGAGCCCCGCGCCCTCCGGTGTCGGAGCCGGTGAGCGGCCTCGCCGCCCCGCGCGAGACCCTCGGTGAGCACTACCGTCGCGGCGTGCGGACGCTGCGCACCAGCCAGCCGTTCCGCGCCCTGTTGATCACCTTCGTGCTCCAGGCCCTGGCCACCGGGATCATGCTCGCCGGCGCCCAGTACGTCGCACGCTACGTGCTGCACGACGAGGACGCGGTGACCTTCATCTTCCTCGCGCTGATCGCGCCGGCCCTCGTCTTCGCACCCATCTGGGGCACGGTCGCGAACCGCATCGGCAAGGAGCGCGCCTTCGCCGTCGCCTCGACGATGTACGGCATCGCCGCGCTCGCGATGGTGGCGCTGGCGTGGTTCCCCGGCTCCTGGGTCTACGGACCGGTCGCGCTTGCGGGTGCCGCCTACGCGGGCATGCAGTCGCTGCCGCTCGCCATGCTTCCCGACGTCATCGCCGTCGACGCGCGCCGCCACGGCCCGGGCCGGGCCGGCACGTTCAGCGGCGTCTGGACGGCCGGCGAGACCACCGGCATGGCGCTCGGCACGACCGTGCTGGCGATCATCCTGACGGTCACCGGCTACCTGGAGTCGACCGCTGCCGTCGACGTGGAGCAGTCCGCCTCGGCGGTGCTCGGCATCGTCGTGAGCTTCAGCGCGGTTCCTGCGCTGCTCATCCTGGTGAGCCTGATCACGCTGCGGCGGTACCCGCTGCGCAAGGTCGACATCGATGAGGCGGCGGTGGCTCCCGTCGTGCCGGGGGCGCCCCCGGCGAGTGAGGGGATGAGCTGATGCGCTTCGCCGAATCGAGCGAGACGATCCTGGCGCGCCTGGGTGCGCTGCGCGATGCCGACGCGCCCACCCACGGCGGCCACGTGCTGAGCTATGTCTACGATCCGGGCGTCGCCGAACTCGACGCGCTCGCCGCTGAGGCGGTGCGGATGATGCAGCCCGTCAACGGCCTCGATCCGACGACCTTCGGCTCGGTCGCGGTGCTCGAGCGCGAGCTCATCGGGTTCACCCGCGAGCTGCTGAACGGCGACGATGACGTGGTCGGCACGGTGACGAGCGGCGGCACCGAGAGCTGCCTGCTGGCCGTCAAGACGGCTCGGGACGCCTGGCTCGCGGCGCACGGCGCCGAACCCGGCACGGCGCGGCCGCGCCTGGTGGCCCCGGTGACCGTGCACGCGGCCTTCCAGAAGGCGGCGCACTACTTCGGTCTCGAGCTGGATCTCGCGCCCGTCCTGCCGAGCGGCGTCGTCCAGGCGGCGGAGCTGATCGCGCGCCTCGGCGACGATGTCGCGCTCGTCGTCGTCTCGGCGCCCTCCTACCCGCACGCGGGGCTCGACCCCGTTGTCGAGGTGGCGGCTGCGGCTGAGACGCAGGGCATCCCGGTGCATGTCGATGCCTGCATCGGCGGCCTGGCGCTGCCGTTCTGGCCGGACCTGCCCGACTGGGACTTCCGGGTGCCGGGCGTCACGAGCATCAGCGCCGACCTGCACAAGTACGGCTACGCACCCAAGGGCGCCTCGGTGCTGTTGCAGCGCGGACGCGACCGCCAGCGCCTGCAGTACTTCGCCACGGCGCGATGGCCCGGGTATCCGGTCGTGAACTCGACCCTGCTCGGGTCGAAGTCGGGCGGGCCGCTCGCGGCCGCCTGGGCGATCGTGCACGCGCTCGGGCGCGAGGGCTTCGCCGAGCTCGCCGCGCAGACGCGCGAGGCGACGCTCGCGCTGCTCGAGACGATCGACGGCATCGAGGGGCTGCGGGTGGTCGGCGAGCCGACCGGACCGCTGTTCTCGGTGGCGAGCGACGACGCCGTGCCCGCCGAGCGCCGGGTCGACCCGCACGTCTGGGCCGACGCCGCCAAGGGGGAGGGCTGGATCCTGCAGACTCAGCCGGGCCTCGTCCAGGCCGACGGATCGCACCTGCCGCACACCACGCACCTCACGGTGACGCCGGTCACGGCCTCGGTGCTCGACGAACTGCAGCCGGCGCTGGTGCGCGCCGCGGATGCCGTGCGCGGCACGCCCCGACCGGACATCAGCGCGCTGCTCGGCGCGCTGCCGCCGCTTCAGGGGCTGCCCGACTCGGAGACGGCGGCGGCGCTGCTCGGCGGCTTCGGCATCGGTGGCTCCGGCGCGCTGCCCGACGAGTTCGCTCCGCTCATCGCGGCGATCGAGGCGCTCCCGGCGCCGCTCGCGGAGCGCCTGCTCGTCGAGCTGCTCGCGCGCCTCGTCGAGCCCCGCTAGCTCGCCGCGCCCGCACCGGGCCACATGCTCCGGAGAAGCGACGCGCTAGGAGCGGGCGGCGACGAAGGCGGCGGCCTCCGCGCGCAGGGCGTCCACGACGAGCCGCACCGAGGGGCGCACGGCGGTATCGGGCCGCATGAGCGCCCAGATGACGCGCTCGGAGCGCATCCCCCGCAGCGGCCTGGTGACGAGTCCGTTGCCGTGGTCGCGGGTCGTGTAGCGCGGCAGGATGGCGAGCCCGTGGCCGGCGGCGACGAGCTCTTCGACGATCCCGTTGTCGCCGATGCGCTGCACGACGTCGGCGGGGTGGCCGGTGAGCGATTCGAGGCTGGTCAGGATGCGATCGAACGGGAAGTCGACGGGCACCCCGATCCACGGCTCGCTGATGACGTCGTCGGGGGAGAGGGAGGCGCGTGCGGCGAGCGGATGCGCCTCCGGCAGCGCGACATCGAGCGGCTCCCGCATCAGCTCGACCGTCTCCAATTGGCGTTCGCGCCAGCTCGCCGTGACACCGCCCGAGTCGGCGAGCACGACGTCGTAGCTCGCGGTCAGCGCGGCGAAGTCGGGCTGGTTCGGGTCCTGGTCGGTGACGACGAGCCGCAGTCCGGGGGTGTCGGCGAGGCGAGTGAGGAGTCCGGGCAGCAGCATCATTCCGCCGGTCGGGAAGGTCGAGATGGAGACCTCGCCGCGCGGCGAGTCGCGGTACTCCGCCCAGCTGGATTCGACGCGCTGGAGGGCGACGGCGACGTCGATCGCGCGTTCGGCGAGCACGCGTCCCGCCGGGGTGAGGGCGAGGCCGCGCCCGGAGCGCTCGGTGAGGGGCAGTCCCGCCTCGCGCTCGAGGATCTTGAGCTGCTGCGAGACGGCCGAGGGGGTGAGGGCGAGCGCCTGGGCGACGGCGGTGACGGTGCCGCGCTCGGCGAGCTCGCGAAGGACCTCGAGACGATGGATGTCCATGTAGCGATGCTAAATGATCAGTAAAGAAAGATTCGATTGTGCTTCATGAAGATCAGCGCTCGAATAGAGCCATGACCTTCCTGATCTTCGTCGCCGCGCTCGCTGTCGCCGCGATCGCCGCCACGCTCACCACCACCGCTCGGGACGGCTACCGTCACCAGCCCACGCGACGCGCCTGAGCGCGCCGCGCGGTCGTCGCAGGGCTGTCGGAGTCGCCGCTAGCGCGAGCTGACGGGAAGCTTGCGGCCCGCGAGTCCGCGTCCGCGTCGGGCCAGCTGCTCCGCCAGCGCCGAGATCGCCCGGGCTGCCGGGTCCTCCGGATGCGCGAGCACCGCCGGCTCGCCCGTGTCGCCGTCGCGACGAAGCTCCACGCTGAGCGGGATGCTCGCCAGCACCGGAACGTCGAGACGGCTCGCGAGTTCCGCGCCGCCGCCGCTGCCGAACACCTCGAGCACGGTGCCGTCCGGCTGCGCGAGCCCGGCCATGTTCTCGACCACGCCGATGACCGTCTGCCCGGTCTGCCGGGCCACCAGTCCGCTGCGCTCGGCGACCTCCGCCGCGGCGGGCTGCGGCGTCGTCACCACGAGCACCTCGGCGTGCGGCAGCAGCTGCCCGAGCGAGATCGCGACGTCGCCCGTGCCGGGCGGCAGATCGAGCACGAGCACATCCAGGTCGCCGAAGTACACATCGGTGAGGAACTGCTGGATCGTGCGGTGCAGCAGAGGCCCGCGCCACGACACGGCGGTCGACGGCTCGACGAACATGCCGATCGAGATCACCTTCACCCCGTGCGCGACCGGCGGCAGGATCATGTCGCCCACCTGGGTCGGCTTCGCGCCCGCGATGCCGAGGATGCCCGGGATCGAGAAGCCGAACACATCGGCATCGACCAGCCCGACCCGCAGCCCGCGCGCCGCGAGCGCGACGGCGAGGTTGGCGGTGAGCGTCGACTTGCCGACGCCGCCCTTGCCGCTCGAGACGGCGAGGATGCGGGTGAGCGAATCGGGGCCGAACGGCATCGCCCGCGAGCCGCGGAGCCGCGTCGTGAGCGCCTCGCGCTCGGCGGGCGTCATCACACCGAGCTCGAGCTCGATCGACTCCACGCCCTCGACGGCGAGCACGGCCGCGCGCACGTCGCGCTCGATCGTGTCGGCGGCGGGGCATCCGACGATCGTCAGCCGCACCTCGACGTGCGCGACCGCGCCCTCGACGCGCACCTCGCGCACCATGTCGAGTTCAGTGATCGGCCGACGGATCTCCGGGTCCTGCACCCGCGCGAGCGCGCGCCGAACCGCGTCGGCGAGCTCAGCGCTCACGCGGCCCCTCACGGTCGGCGTCGAGCTCCTCCAGCAGCGAGCGCAGCTCGGCGCGGATGAAGTCCTTCGTCGCCATGTCCTTGATCGCCAGCCGCAGCGCCACGACCTCGCGGGCCAGGTACTCGGTGTCGGCGAGGTTGCGCTCGGCGCGCTGGCGGTCCTGTTCGATCTGCACGCGGTCGCGGTCATCCTGGCGGTTCTGCGCCAGCAGGATGAGCGGCGCGGCATACGAGGCCTGCAAAGAGAGGATCAGCGTCAGGACGGTGAAGCCGAGCGCCTGCGAGTCGAAGCGCCACCAGTCGTTCGCCTCGGCGATCGAGTTGTACGACATCCACGCCGCCACGAAGATCGACAGCGCGAACAGGAACCAGGGCGTTCCCATGCCGCGGGCGATCGCCTCGGTGAAGCGGCCGAAGCGGTCGCGTCCCTGCCAGCGCGGCACGAACGGGGTGCGCAGGCCCTTGGGGGCGTCGAGTCGGACGCCATCGCGGCGGTCAGCGCGAGCCATACGGCGTCCTCCTTGCTCGAGTCGCGATCGTGGCGGTGGGGGTGGTGGAGTCGGTCACCGGCGGGCGGTCGTCGTCCGAACTTCGCCAGTCGTCGGGCAGCAGGTAGTCGAGGACGTCGTCAATGGTCACCACCCCGACGAGTCGGTGCTTGTCGTCGACCACCGGGAGCGAGACCAGGTCGTAGCTCGCGAGACGGCGCGAGACCTCGGCTGCGCTCGTCTCCGGTGTGACGGGCTCGAGGCCCTGGTCGAGGATCGTGCCGAGGCGCTCGTGCGGCGGGTAGCGCAGCATCCGCTGGAAGTGCACCATGCCGAGGAAGCGACCGGTGGGCGGCTCGTACGGCGGCAGCGTCACGCAGATCGCGGCACCGAGCGCGGGCGCGAGCTCGTGGCGGCGGATCAGGGCGAGACCCTCGGCGACGGTCGCATCGGCCGAGACGATGATCGGCTCGGTCGTCATCAGGCCGCCCGCGGTCTCCGGGTCGTAGGAGAGCAGGAAGCGGACGTCCTCCGCCTCCTCGGGCTGCATCAGCTGCAGCAGCGCCTCGCCCTTCTCGGCGGAGAGCTGGGCGATCAGGTCGGCCGCGTCGTCGGGCTCCATCTGGTCGAGCACCTCGGCCGCGCGCTCGTCGTCGAGCTGGCTGATCAGCTCGACCTGCTCCTGCTCGGGCATCTCCTCGAGGGCGTCGGCGAGACGCTCATCGGGCAGTTCCTCGGCGACCTCCAGCCGGCGCTCCTCCGGCAGGTCGAGCAGCGTGTTGGCGAGGTCCGCGGGGCGGAGGTCGGAGTAGGTGGCGATCAGCTGCTCGGCGGACTGCGACTCGCCGGGGGCGTTCTTCTCGCGCACCTGATCCCAGGTCGCGAACACCGTGGCGCCCTTGCCGAACGGGGTCGTCGCGGGGCGGCGCAGGAACAGATCGCCGACCGACCACTCCGCCGGGGCGCTCTCCTCGATCGCGACGTCTTCGATGGTCGCCTCGCCGGAGCCGTCGCGGAACATCATGCGGCGGCCGAGCAGTTCGGCGATCACGCGCACCTCGCCGCCGCGCTGCTCGAAGCGGCGCAGGTTGATGAGGCCGGTCGTGATGATCTGGCCGGAGCCGATGCTGGTGACGCGGCCGATCGAGAGGAACACGCGGCGCTTGCCGGGGATCTCGACGAGCAGGCCGACGACGGACGGCGCATCCGACTTCCGGTATACGACGATGACATCGCGGACCTTGCCGACGCGGTCGCCCGCGGGGTCGAAAACGGAGCACCCGGCCAATCGGGCGACGAAGACTCTCGTGGCGCTCACGGTCAAACCCTACTCGCCGTATGGGAGAATTCCGTCGTGACCAACACCGGACCGTTCCGTCGTCGCACCGTCGACGTCTCCGTGCCGCACGGGGAGGTCGTGGGCAGCTACGCCACCTACGCGGAGGCGCAGCGCACCGTGGACCACCTCGCCAAGGCGGACTTCCCCGTGGCGAAGCTCGCCATCGTCGGCAACGACCTCAAGACGGTCGAGCGGGTCACCCGCAAGCTCTCCTGGAACCGCGCGGCCCTCGAGGGCGCGCTGAGCGGCGCCTGGTTCGGCCTGTTCCTCGGGCTGCTGTTCACGTTCGTCCAGCCGACCATCAACTGGGGGCTGTTCGCCGCGGCGGTGCTGATCGGTGCCGCGTTCGGCATGTTCTTCCGACTGGCCGGCTACGCGGTGTCGCGCCGCAGTCGCGACTTCCAGTCGACCTCGCAGGTGCTCGCCGAGAGCTACGACGTGATCGTCGACCCGACGCTCATCCTCAAGGCGCGCGACGTGCTCGCCCGGCCGATCGAGGACTAGCCCTTCGTCGCGGCGTCGGACGCCGCCGACTCGAGCAGCGCGGCGGAGCGTTCGCGTCCCATCGCCCGGTACGCTCGCGCCCAGTCCTCCGGGCGCGCCATCGTGAGTCCGCGCCAGGTGCCGCCCGGTCGGGCCGGCACCTCGAGCACTCCGGTGCCGGTGCGGATGCGGATGCGGAACCGCACGATGACATCGATCTCGTGATCGCCCGCGTCGACGACGAACAGCGCATCCGAGGCGTACGGCTCCGGGGCGGGCTCCGGTGCTCGTCGAACCGGTCGCCCGAGCGCCGCGAGGCTCCGCGCGACCGTGTCAGGGTCGGCATCGACCAGGACGTCCCAGTCGTGCACCTCGTCGAGGTCGGCGCTCAGCGAGGCGAGCAGCGCCGAGCCGCCGACGACCGGCTCGAGCCCCGCGTCGCGCAGCACCGTCTGCACGGCGAGCACCGCCGCGAGCGGCGGAGTGCGGGTCACCGGCCGGCGAGCCACGCCTCCACCTCGGCGACCGTGCGCGGGATGCCCGCCGACAGGCTCTCGCAGCCCGACTCGGTCACCAGCACGTCGTCCTCGATGCGCACGCCGATGCCGCGGAACTCCTCCGGCACCGTCAGGTCGTCCGGCTGGAAGTACAGACCCGGCTCGATCGTGAACACCATGCCCGGCTCCAGAACGCCATCCAGGTAGAGCTCGCGGCGCGCCTGGGCGCAGTCGTGCACGTCGAGGCCCAGGTGGTGCGAGGTGCCGTGCACCATGTAGCGGCGGTGGAACTGCGCGTCCGGCTCCAGTGACTCCTCGGCGCTGACCGGGAGGAAGCCCCACTCGGCCGTCTTGCGGGCGATGACCTGCATCGCCGCGGCGTGCACCTCACGGAAGCGGATGCCCGGCCGCACGACCGCGAACGCCGCATCGGCCGCCTCGAGCACCGCCTCGTAGACCTGACGCTGCACCGCCGTGAAGGTTCCGCTCACCGGAAGGGTGCGTGTGATGTCGGCGGTGTAGAGCGAGTCGAGCTCGATGCCCGCGTCGATCAGGATCAGGTCGCCCGCGGCGACGGCGCCGTCGTTGCGAGTCCAGTGCAGGATGCAGGCGTGCGGTCCGCTCGCGGCGATCGTGTCGTAGCCGACCGTGTTGCCTTCGGCGCGCGCCCGGCGGTTGAAGGTGCCCTCGACAAGGCGCTCGCCGCGGCGATGGGCGATCACCTGCGGCAGATCGGCGATGACGTCGTCGAAGCCGAGCTTCGTCGCGCTGACGGCGTCGCGCAGCTGACGGATCTCCCAGGCGTCCTTCACCAGACGCAGCTCGCTGAGGGCGCGGGCGAACTCGGTGTCGGGGTCGGTCTCGACCTCGAGCAGGTCGGTGGAGGCGGCCAGCAGACGGCGTCCGTCGAGCTGGTCGGTGAGGGCGTCATCGGCGTCGCGCACGATCAGGGTCGAGGCGTCTCCGGTCTCCAGCACCGCCGGGAAGTCGTCCAGGGCGCGAGTGGCGAGCCCCAAGTCGGCGGCCACGTCATCGAGCGAGGGGCGCGGTCCGGTCCAGAACTCGCCGATCGTGGCGTTCGCGTAGAATTCGGAGGACTCGCGGCCCGCGGTGGGGCGGAAGTACAGCACCGCGTCGTGTCCGTCGTCAGTCGGCTCGAGCACGAGCACGCTGTCGGGCACAGCGTCGCTGCCCCACCCGGTCAGGTGCGAGAACGCGGTGTGGGCGCGGTAGGGGTAGTCGGTGTCGTTCGAGCGGACGCGCGCCGGACCCGCGGGAACGATGAGCCGCTGCCCGGGGAACTGCGCCGAGATGCGGGCACGGCGGGCGGCTGCGAACGGGGCCGACTCACGCGGGGCGACCTGCTGCGCCGGGCGCTCCGCCCAGCTGCCGGAGATGTACTCCTGGAATCTCTCCGACCCGGGCGTGGTGGACCGGTTCGCGGTCTTGGGTGCGCTCTCGGTGCTCGACTTGCTCATGCGCCCATTCTCGCACCGGGCGGCGGTTTCGGCTCAGCCGACCGGACGAAGCTGCGCGAGTACGGCGCGGTGGTCGCTGCCGAGCCCGTCGAGTGCGCCGACGACGCGGAACCCGACGAACTCCCATTCGGCGGTCGCCATCACGTGGTCGATGGGGGCGCCGAGCAGCTCGGGCAGTTGCGAGGGCCAGGTGCCGAGCCCGGCGTTGCCGGTCTCCTTCGCACCGTCGAAGCAGGCGCCGAGAGCGGCGCCGTCGTCGGCGAGCCCCTGATAGTGGTCGAGGGTCGAGTTGAGGTCGCCGGCGAGGATGACATTCTCTCCGCGGCATGACTCGGCGAGCCATTCGAGGCCCGGCTCCCAGTCCTCGATGTAGCCGGGAATCGGGGCGACCGGATGCGCGGCGATGATCGTCGGCCCGCTGCCATCGACCGGCACCGCGGTCACGCTCGGCAGATACGGGGTGCTCCCCGCGCTCTCGTCGATCCGATAGGCGCCGAGCGTCTCGCTGACCAGAAGGGCGGTCGAGCGCGACTTCAGCTCGTCGAGGGCGACCACGATGACCTGCATCGGCACGCCGGCCTGGCCCATCAGCGCGGCGATCTCGTCGGCGGCCTCCCGGCTGGTCTCCGGCAGCGTGAGGATGTCGACGTCGTGCTCGAGCGCGAAGTCGGCGATCACGCTCGCGCCGGGCGCATCTCCGAGGGTGTTCCAGGTGAACACGGTCAGATCGGCGGGCGCCTTCTCCTGGAACGACGGATCACCGAAGCCCCGCGTCGACAGCACCGCCATGTTGAGCGCGACGACCCCGAACAGCATGAGGGCGAGCAGGGCGCTCACCCGGCGCAGCGCTTGCGAGAGCAGCGCGACCACGATGAGGAAGAGGATCGCGACCAGCGCAACGGCGACCATGAGTCCGCGCATCGCCGTCAGCTCGGCGAAGATCAGCGTGCGATGCACGCCGAAGAGCTGCGGCCAGCTGCCGATCAGCAGGAAGACGGCGAGAGCCACGGCGAGGAGGGTGGCGAGAGCGCGGCGAATCATGGCCCGGCAAGCCTACGATGTGAGGATGTCCGGGCCGATCGATCTGCATGCGCATTCCCGCGTGTCGGACGGCACCGAGTCGCCCGCCGAGCTGGTGGAAGCGGCGATCGCCGCCGGCCTCGACATCGTGGCGCTGACCGACCACGACTCCACGGCGGGGTGGGACGAGGCGCGGCGCGCCGTCGTCGGGAGCTCGCTCACCGTGCTGCCCGGCATGGAGTTCTCCACCCGCCAGGAGTGGCGCTCCGTGCACGTGCTCGCCTATCTGGTCGATCCGGAGGACGCCGCGCTGCTGCGCGAGACGACGCGCATCCGCAATGATCGCGTGACGCGCGCCGAGCGCATCGTGGAGCGCATCGCCCGTGACTACGACCTGTCCTGGGACGACGTGCTCGAGCACTCCGCCGCCGGCGCGACGATCGGACGCCCGCACATCGCCGACGCGCTCGTCGCGCGCGGTCACGTCGTCGACCGCACCGAGGCGTTCGGCGGCATCCTGCACCCGCGCTCGGGCTACAGCGAACCGCACTACGCGCCGACGCCGCTGGAGGGCGTGCGACTGATCCGGGCCGCGGGCGGTGTTCCGGTGCTCGCGCATCCGGCCACGCGCGGGCGCGACGGGGTGCTGCCGGAGCGGGCGCTCGCCGAGCTCGTCGACGCCGGTCTCGCCGGGCTCGAGATCGAGCACCGTGAGAACACCGACGACGGCAAGCAGCGGCTGCGCGAGCTCGCCGAGCGCTACGAGCTGTTCACGACCGGGTCGAGCGACTACCACGGCGAGGGCAAGCCGAATCGGCTCGCCGAGAACACAACCCCACTCGAGGTGTACGAGCGCATCGTGGCAGCCGGTCGCGGCAGCGTGCCGTTCGGCGGCTAGACCGCCGAACGCGTTACGCCGTGGGAGGCGTCGGGGCGCCGCCCTGGCCGCCGCTCGGGCGACGACGACGCGTGCGCTTGCGGCGTGCCGGCGTGGCGCCGTCGTGCGTTCCGCTGCCCTCGGCGTGCGCCTCGTGCGGCGTGCTCGACGGACCGGTTCCCGCGCCGCCCGACCCGCCGGAGCGGGTGCGCTGACGCGACCGCCCGCCCTCGCGGGATGCCGGGGGCTTCTCGCGGTGCGGTGCGGCGGGGGAGGGCTTGAGGCGTCCCTTCGAGCCTTCCGGGATGTTCAGGTCGCTGAACAGGTGCGGGCTCGAGGAGTAGGTCTCGGTCGGTTCGGGCTGGCCGAAATCGAGGGCGCGGTTGATGAGCGCCCACTTGTGCAGGTCATCCCAGTCGACGAAGGTGACGGCGATGCCGGTCTTGCCGGCGCGGCCGGTGCGGCCCGCGCGGTGCAGGTAGGTCTTCTCGTCGTCGGGGATCGTGTGGTTGATGACGTGGGTCACGTCGTCGACGTCGATTCCGCGGGCGGCGACGTCGGTCGCGATGAGCACGTCCTTCTTGCCGGCCTTGAACGCGGCCATCGAGCGCTCACGCGCCTCCTGGCTCATGTCGCCGTGCACGGCGCCGGCGTTGAAGCCGCGGTCGTTGAGCTCCTCGACCAGCTTCGCGGCGGCGCGCTTGGTGCGCGTGAAGACGACGGTCTTGCCGCGGCCCTCGGCCTGCAGAATGCGCGCGATGACCTCGTCCTTGTCGAGCGAGTGGGCGCGGTAGATGACGTGCTTGATGTTCGCCTGGATCTGCCCCTCGTCGGGGTCCGTGGCGCGGATGTGGATCGGGCGGTTCATGAAGCGGCGCGCGAGCGTGACGACGGGACCCGGCATGGTGGCCGAGAACAGCATCGTGTGGCGCGTCGGCGAGGTCTGCGCGAACAGCTTCTCGACATCCGGCAGGAAGCCCAGGTCGAGCATCTTGTCGGCCTCGTCCAGCACCATCACCTTGACGTTCGCGAGGCTCAGCAGACGCTGCCCGGCGAGGTCGAGGAGGCGACCGGGGGTGCCGACGACGATCTGGGCGCCGGCCTTGATCTGCTCGATCTGGCCCTCGTACGCCTTGCCGCCGTAGATCGCGACGACCTTGGTGTCGCGCTTCGAGGTGGCGAGCTCGAGGTCTTCGGCGACCTGCACGCACAGTTCGCGCGTGGGCACGACGACGAGCGCCTGAACGCCGGGCTCGGGGCTGGTGCCGAGCGCCTGGATGAGCGGAAGGCCGAAGCCGAAGGTCTTGCCGGTGCCGGTCTTGGCCTGACCGATGATGTCCTGGCCGGTGAGGGCGAGCGGAATCGTCTGCGTCTGGATGGGGAAGGGCTCAAGGATGCCCTTCTCGGCGAGTGCGTCGACCATGTCCTGGTCGATCGAGAGATCGGAGAAAGTCAAGGAATACCCGTCTGAGTGGTGAATTGTCCCCCAGTCTACCGGGCGACGAGACCCGAGTAGTCTGGACGTCGTGTTGCGCTGGTTTCGACGATCAAGGCCGCGTCCCCACGTGCTGCCGCTCGGCTCGCGCACGGAGGCGGTCCAGGTCGCGCGCGTCGAACTCGCCGCGTTGACTCCCGAGCCGGTGGTCTACCTCGGCCGGCTGGGCTACCTGACCCTCGTGCTCTTCGAGAATCTGGGGCGCGCCGTCATGGCGACGCCGACCACGGAGGGCAAGAGCGAGCTGACGCGCGCCGCAGGCGAGATGGGCGACGCCCACGAGGCCGTGGTGAACGAGCTGCGCGCCCTCGGGCACGACCCGGTCGCGGCGATGGAGCCATACCGTCTCGAACTGGATGACTTCCAGCGCCGCACGCAGGGTGCCGACTGGCACGAGATCCTGGTGACCTGCTATCTGACGCAGGGATTCCTGACCGACTTCTCGGCCGGACTCGCCGGCGGCCTGCCGCGTGACCTGCGCGTCCGCGTCGCCGAGATCCTGGCGCGCGTGACGGTCGGCGAGGCGGTGCTCGTCGAGCTGCTGCGCGCGGGCGTCGAGACGAGTCCGCGGCTCGCCTCCCGGCTGGCCATGTGGGGCCGCCGACTCGTCGGCGACACGATGCTCGTGGCGCGCGAGGCGCTCGAGATCGACGGCGTCATTCCGGGCGAGGAGCGCATCGAGCCGGTCTTCACCGAGCTGGTCGCCTCGCACACGCGCCGCATGGACGCCCTCGGCCTCACCGCCTGACCGGCCGCCTCAATCCTCCGAGCGCGGGGCGGGGCTAGGCGCGGCCGCCGGAGAGCTCGTGGAGCAGCTGCTCGTCGGCGCGGGCGCGTACGGGCGGCAGGGCGATCGCCGCGGCCACGGCCGCAGCGGGGCCGGCGATCAGGGACACGACCCAGATCCAGCCGCCGTCGAAGGTCCAGCCGAGCCAGAGCAGGCCCACCCAGACCGTCGCGGTGACCGCGGTGGAGACGGCGGGCAGCAGCGCCGCACCATGGGAGTCGCGACCCGGAATCGTGTAGCGCACGATGGCTCCGAGGCAGGCGGCGATGACGACGACGAAGACGAACTCCATGACGCGACCTAGGCGACGAAGCCGACGCGGCGGCCCTCCGCCGGGCCGATCTCCAGGTAGGTGACCGAGGCGCTGGGCACGATGTACACCTTGCCCTTGTCGTCGGCGAGCTTGATGAACTTCGCCTCCGACTCGAGGGCCTCGGCGACGAGCTTCTCGATCTCGGCGGGGCTCTGCGAGGTCTCGAAGCTGAGCTCGCGGGCAGTGTTGGCGATACCGATGCGAATGTCCACGGAGTCAGCGTATTCGATGCCCGGCCCCCGGGGGTGCGCGGTTCTCTGTCAGCAGAACGGATGTCCGCCGCTCCCGCTACCGTGAGGGCGTGGGCGTCGAGCTGGATGAATCGCAGCGGGCCGTGCTCGAGCTTCCCGAGGGGGCGAGCGCGGTCGTCATCGGTGCGCCAGGCTCGGGCAAGACCGAGACGCTCCTGGCGCTTGCCGCCGACCGCGTGCACACACGGGGCTACGACGCGGCGGAGCTGCTCGTGATCACCGGCAGCCGGCACTCGGCCACCGAGCTGCGGGATCGGCTGGCACGCGAGCTCGCGGTCGTGACGACGGGTCCGCTCGCGCGCACGGCGAGCTCGGTCGCCTTCGAGCTCGCCACGGCTCAGGCGCGCGCGCACGACGCCGCGCCGCCGCGGCTGCTGTCGGGCGCCGACCAGGATCTGATGATCCGCGAGCTGCTGCAGGGGCACCTCGACGACGGCCGCGGCCCGGTCTGGCCCGAGCACCTGGATGCGGTGGTGCGCCGCCTGCCGACCTTCCGCGTGGAGCTGCGCGAGCTCCTGATGCGCGCCACCGAGTTCGGGGTCTCGCCCGCCGAGCTCCGACGCCTCGGGCAGACGACGGGTCGCCCCGCGTGGGTGGCGGCTGCCGACTTCGCCGTCGAATACCAGACGGTGCTCGCGAGCGCGCGCGGCGAGATGCTCGATCCGGCCGAGCTCGGCGCCGCCGCCGTGCACGCGATCGAGGACGGCCACCTGGGCGAGCGCCTCTCGCGCGTGCGGCTCGTCCTCGTCGACGAGCTGCAGCAGGCCACCGAGACGACGATGCGCATGCTGCGCGCCCTGGCCGACCGGGGCGTCACCATCATCGGCTTCGGCGACCCCGACACCGCGAGCAACAGCTTCCGCGGCGGCGAGGTGGATGCGGTCGGCGGCTTCGGCGTCCGGCTCGGAGTCCCGACGGCGCCCCGACTCGTGCTGTCGACCGTGCACCGGCACGGCCCGAGCATCCGCCGCGTGATCTCCGAGATCACCGCCCGCATCGGCGCCGCGGGCGAGGGCATGCAGCGTGCGGCGGAGTCGGCGGTCGCCGACGCGGTCGAGCGCCCCCTGCTGGCGATCCGCGAGGCGAGTCCCGCCTCGCACGCCGACGCGATCGCGCGCGTGCTGCGCGAGCGGCACCTGCTGGACGGGGTGCCGTGGAACCAGCTCGCGGTGGTGACGCGCACCGCCCGGGCGATACCGGGGCTGGCGCGTGCGCTCGCGCTCGCCCACGTGCCCACCCGCACGCTCGCCGGTGGGACGGCGCTGCGCGACGACCTGGCGGCGGGGGCGCTGCTGCGTGTCGTCGAGGTCGCGATCGGCCGCGCCCCGTTGACGGGGACGACGGCCGAGGAGTTGCTGCTCGGCCCGTTCGGCGGGCTCGACGCGGTGGCGCTGCGACGGCTGCGGCTCACCCTCCGCGCCGAGGAGCTCGCCGGGGGCGGGGCCCGCCACGGCGGCGAACTGCTGGCCGAGGCGCTCGCCGCCCCGGGCCGGCTCGCCACGGTCGATCACGCGGTGGGTCGTCGAGCCGCGCGCGTCGCCGAGGTGCTCGACCGGATCCGCGCGCAGAACGAGTCCTGCGCCTCGGCGGAGGAGCTGCTCTGGACGGCCTGGGAGGGCTCCGGCGTCGCCGCGACGTGGGAGCAGCGGGCTCGCGGCGCGGGCCTGGCCGCTGAGGAGGCCAATCGCGCGCTCGACGGCATCGTCGCCCTCTTCGCCTCGGCCCGGCGCTTCGCCGAGCGCGCGCCGCACTCGAGTGCGGCGGCGTTTCTCGCCGAGGTGCTCGATGCCGAGGTCCCCGAGGACACCCTCGCGCCGCAGGCGCTCGCCGACACGGTGCTGGTCGCCACTCCCGCGGGTGCCGGATCACTCGAATTCGACACGGTCGTCGTCGCGGGTCTGCAGGACGGCCAGTGGCCGAACCTGCGGCTGCGCGGCTCGCTGCTCGGCGCGGGCGATCTCGTCGCCGTGCTGCGCGGCCAGGTCGCCGAGAGCGCGTCGGCGGTGGACGAGCGGCGTGCCGTGCTCGCCGACGAGCTGCGCATCTTCGCGCTCGCCTGCTCGCGTGCGCGCGCGCGCCTGGTCGTCGCGGCGATCCAGAGCGACGACGAGGCGCCGAGTCCGCTGTTCGAACTGGTCGCCGACCCCGATCGCGGCGGCGCGGATCCGGTCGAGGCCGACCGCAGCCCCTTGGGTCTGCGTCCGCTGGTCGGGAGGCTGCGGCGCACGATCACGACCTCCGGCACGCGCGACGAGGTGCGCGCCGCGGCCACCGCAGCGCTGGTCGCGCTGGCGATCGACGGGGTGCCGGGAGCTCACCCGGATGACTGGCGCGGACTTCTCCCTGTCTCCACCGAGGCGCCTCTCGTCGACCTCGCGGAGCCCGAGGCGCGCGTGGGCGTCTCGCCGTCGCGCATCGAGGCGATCGAGCGCAGCCCGATGGAGGCGTTCGTCGAGCAGATGGGCGGCGGTTCGACGAGCCCCGCGGTCGGCATGGGCACGCTGATCCACGACGTGCTCGAGCATGCGACAGGTCACAATGTCGACGAACTCCAGGCCGCCCTCGATGAACGCTGGGGCGAGCTGCACTTCGAGTCGGAGTGGGATGCGCTGCGTCAGCGCACGGTGGCGCGCACCGCGATCGCGGTGCTGGCTCGCTACCTGGCGGACTTCGAGGCGCGCGGCGGCGAACTCGTCTCGGCCGAGGGGGGCTTCGAGCTCGACGTCGCGCCGGCCCGGCTGCGCGGCAAGATCGACCGGGTCGAATCCCACCCGGAGGGTCTCGTGATCATGGATCTGAAGACCGGCTCGTTCATTCCCTCCGCTTCGGCCGCCGCCGAGCATCCTCAGCTGGGCGCCTACCAGCTCGCGCACGCCGAGGGGGCGCTCGAGGGCGGCGGTGACGTGCCGCTGCACGAGGCACGCCTGGTCTACACCTCGTCGACGTCGAAGAAGCTCCCGTACACGGTGCGCCCGCAGGCGGCCTTCGACGATGAGGCGCGCGAGGCGTTCCGTGAGCGCGTGCGAGCCGCGGCGCGGGCGATGACCGGTCCCGAGTTCGAGGCCGTGCTCACCGACGACGCGTTCGCCCACGGCTCCGAGATCCGCGCCGTGCAGCTGCCCCCGGAGGTGTCCAGTGACTGAGTCGCCGCAGTTGTCGGCGGTCGAGATCGCCGAGCGCCTGAAGAAGCACCGGCCCACCGAGGAGCAGATCGCGGTGATCGAGGCGCCGCTCGAACCGGCGCTCGTCGTCGCGGGCGCCGGCAGCGGCAAGACCGAGACGATGGCGGCGCGCGCGCTCTGGCTGGTCGCCAACGGCTACGTGCGGCCCGCCGAGATCCTGGGCCTCACCTTCACGCGCAAGGCCGCGGGCGAGCTCGCTGAGCGGATGCGCACGAGGATCGCCGAACTGCGGGCGGCGGGCCTGGTGGCCGAGCCGGACCCGGATGCCGCCGAGGATCTCGGCGCCGAACTGCTCGATGCGCCCCGGGTGGCGACCTACAACTCCTTCGCGAGCACCCTGTTCCGCGACCACGCCGCGCTCGTCGGCTTCGACGGCGACGCGGTCGTGCTCGGCGAGGCCGCCTCGTGGCTGCTCGCGCGCGAGGTCGTCGTCGGGCGCGACGATCCGCGCCTGGCGGAGGCGGGCAAGGGCGTCGACGCCGTCGCGACGGCGGTGCTGCGGCTCGCCTCCTCGCTCGGGGAGCACCTCGCCGACGCCGACGCGGTGGAGCGGATGGCGGAGGACTACGCGCGGCTCGGCGAGATCCCGCCCGAAGGCCGCTACGACTACGCGGCCGACATGGCCTCGATCATCACGCCGCTCGCCCCGCTGCCGGCGCTGCTCGATGCCGCCCGCGAGTTCCAGGCGCGCAAGCACGAGCGCGGCTACCTGCAGTACAGCGATCAGGTGCGCATCGCGCTGCGGATCGCCGAGCGCGCGCCGGGCGTCGCCGAGGAGCTGCGCGCGCGATCCAAGGTCGTCATCCTCGACGAGTATCAGGACACCAGCGTCGGCCAGACCCGACTGCTCTCGGCGCTGTTCCGCGGGCACTCGGTGATGGCCGTCGGCGATCCGCATCAGGCGATCTACGGCTGGCGCGGGGCGAGCGCCGCGAACCTCGGCGAGTTCTCCGACTGGTTCGACGCCCGGCGCTCGTTCTCGCTGTCGACCAGCTGGCGCAACGGCGTGAAGGTGCTGGATGCGGCGAACACCGTGCTGGAGCCGCTTGCGGCTCGGAGCCCGGTCGCGGTCGAGACGCTCACCCCGCGCGAGGGCGCGGATGCGGTCCCGATCAGCGTCCGCTTCGAGGAGAGCGTCGTCGCGGAGGCGGAGGCGGTGGCCGCCTGGTTCGCCGAGCGCCTGCGTCCCGGCGCGGTGCCCGCGGGGGAGGAGCCGCCGAGCGCCGCCCTGCTGCTGCGGGCGCGGGCCACCCTGGAGCACTTCACTGGGGCCTTCGCCCGTGCGGGCGTTCCGTACCACGTGCTCGGTGTCGGCGGGCTGCTCGCGCAGCCGCTCGCGGCCGATCTGGTGGCGGCGCTGAGGGTGATCGACGACCCGAGCGCGGGCAACGAGCTCATCCGGCTGCTCGTCGGGTCGCGCTGGCGGATCGGCACCGCCGACATCGCGGCGCTGCGCGACCTGGCGCGCTGGCTCGAGAAGCGCGATCTGCACCAGCAGGAGCTCGACGACGTCGTGCGCGATCGCCTGCGCGGCTCCGTCATCGAGGAGGAGTCCGCCTCGATCGTCGACGCCCTCGACTTCCTCGCGCTGCAGAAGCGCGAGCACGGCGCGATCCGCGGCTTCAGCGAGGAGGGGCTGCGGCGCCTGCGTGAGGCGGGGGCGCTGTTCGCGGGTCTTCGCTCCCGCACGCGCCTCGAACTCGCCGACCTGGTGACGGTCACGCTGCAGGAGCTCGATCTCGACATCGAGGCCGCCGCCAACGAGGCGCGACCGGGCAGCGCGCGTGTGCTCGAGGCGTTCTTCGACGCGCTCGCGCAGTTCGAGCAGCTGGGTCGCGGCGGAAGCCTGCGCGCCTTCCTCGGCTGGCTGCGGGAGGCCGAGTCGCGCGACCGGCTGAGTCCGCGCAGCGACCCGCCCGAGCCGGGATGCGTGCAGATCCTCACGATCCACGGCGCGAAGGGCCTGGAATGGGACCTCGTCGCCGTGCCGCGGCTGGTCGAGGGCGAGCTGCCGTCGCGGGCTCGCGACACCGGCGCCTGGGTCGGCTTCGGCCAGCTGCCGTACGAGTTCCGCGGAGACACCCACGCGCTGCCCGTCTTCGCGTGGCGCAGCGCCACCTCGCGCGCCGAGTTGCGGGCGAGCTTCGCCGAGTTCAAGAAGCAGGTCGGCGCCGGTCAGCTCGACGAGGACCGTCGCCTCGCCTACGTCGCGATCACCCGCGCGCGCCATGAGCTGCTGCTCTCGGGTTCGTTCTGGTCGTCGCAGACCAAGTGGCGCGGGCCGAGCCGGTTCCTCAGCGAGCTCGAGCAGGCGGGCGTCATCGACGCGCTGCCGTCCGAACCGGCCGAGCTCGACGTCAACCCGCTGCTCGGCGAACCGGCGACGGTCAGCTGGCCCCGTGATCCGCTCGGCCATCGGCGGGCGCGCGTCGAGGCCGCCGGAGAGCTGGTGCGCGGCGCGCTCGAGGAGGAGAGCGTCGAGTCGGCGACCGCGGCCGCCGGGCCGTGGGCCCGCGATGTCGAACTGCTGCTCGCCGAGCGCCGCCAGCAGCTGGCGGGGCCGCCGGCGGTCGCGCCGCCCGCGCGCATCCCCGCCTCGCGCTTCCACGAGTACGTCTCCGACCCGGAGCGGGTCACGGCGGAGCTGCGCCGGCCGATGCCCGAGCGCCCGTACCGCGCCACGCGGCTCGGCACCCTCTTCCACGCCTGGGTCGAGCACCGCGCCGACCCGGACGGGCTCGAGGAGGAGCTGGATGCGCGCTTCTCCGAGCTCGACATCGACGCCGACACGGAGCTGGTCGCGGTCGACGCCGACCGGTTCGCCGAGTTGAAGGCGACGTTCGAGCGCTCGCCGTGGGCCGAACTGAAGCCGGTCGAGGTCGAGCGGGAGATCCATCTGCCCTTCGACGGGCGCACCATCGTGTGCAAGATCGACGCCGTCTACGAGCGCGACGGCCGGCTCGAGATCGTCGACTGGAAGACCGGCAAGGCGCCGAAGGATGCCGAGGATCTCGAGCGCAAGCAGCTCCAGCTCGCGCTCTACCGGCTTGCCTACGCGCGCTGGGCGGGGGTTGATCCCGAACTCGTCGACGCGGCGTTCTACTTCGTGGCCGAGGACCGCATCATCCGCCCCGAGCACGTCTCGAGCGAGGACGAGCTGCGGGAGCGCTGGCGCGCCGCGCTCGGCTGATCGCGCGAGCCGCGCCGGGCCGGCGGCCTCCGCCGCGGAGCTCAGACGTCGAGACGCGAGCGGCTGACGATCGCGGAGGCGAGGGCGTCGATCGGGCCGCGATCGGCCTGCGGGTTGTCGAGCAGCGCGAATTCGACCTCGTCGAGCAGCGGCAGGCCGAAGGTGTTGGTGACCGGCACCAGATCGCCGGGGATCATGCTCTGCGGGAACGCGCCGATGCCGATGCCGGCGCGCACCGCCGCGAGCACCCCGTTGATCTCACGCGTGTTGCAGGTGATCCGCCACGTGCGTCCCGCCGCCTCCAGTGCATCGATCGCCGCCTGCCGCGACAGGCTGGGGGCCTGGTAGACGATCAGCGGCACCGGCTGGTCGGGTTCCAGGGTGACGGCGGGATGCGCCGCCCAGACGAGTCGCTCTCGTCGCACCACGCGGCCGACACCCTCGTCCGCCGGTTGGCGCACGAAGACCAGGTCCAGCTGCCCGGCACGCAGCCGGCGATTCAGGTACGGGCTCTGCCCGACCGTGAGCTCCAGGTTGATGTGCGGGTAGAGCTGGCGGAAGTCGCGAAGGATCTGCGGCAGCTGAGTGAGGGCCAGGTCGTCGGCGGAGCCGAAGCGCAGTCGTCCGCGCATGGCGGAGCCGGTGAAGTAGGCCGCCGCCTCGTCGTGCGCCGAGAGGATGGTGCGCGCGAAGCCGAGCAGTGCATCCCCGTTGTCGGTCAGGGCGACCTGTCGGGTGTCGCGGGCGACCAGGATCCGACCGGCGGCCGCCTCGAGCTTGCGGATCTGCTGGCTCACCGTCGGCTGGCTCAGCCCCAGCTGCTCGGCGGCACGCGTGAAGCTCAGCGTCTCGGCGAGGGCGACGAAGGTGCGCAGCAGAACCGGATCGAACACCGTGCTCCATTCGATAAATCAATAGGACTTATAGTCAGCATTCCACAATTCAATGCCGCGCCCGCACGTAACGTGGGAGGGACATGACCTCCGTATCCGGCATCGAGGCCGAAAATCTCACCGCCCCCATTCCCGTCGTCACGGGACGACCCCGCTGGCGCGACACCGCCATCGCCCTGCGCTCGTACAACTACCGCATGTACGTCATCGGTCAGCTGTTCGCCAACACCGGAGGCTGGATGGCGCGCATCGCGATCGACTGGCTGGTGCTCGAGCTCACCGGAAACGTCGCGCTCGTCGGCATCGTCGTCGCGCTCCAGTTCGCCCCGACGATCGTGCTCGGCGCCTGGGCGGGGGTGCTCTCCGACCGGGCCAACCGGCACCGGGTGCTGATCGCCACCCAGACCGTGGGCCTGGTCTCGAACGCGCTTCTGGCCGTCCTGGTGCTGCTCGGAGCTGTCGAGGTCTGGCACGTCTTCCTCGTCGCCGCCACCACCGGGGTCGCGATGGCGATCGACGGGCCCTCCCGGTCCGCCTTCGTGAGCGAGATGGTCGGCACCTCGCGGCTGCGCAACGCGATCAGCGTCAATGCGATGATCTTCCACCTCGGCGGCCTCCTCGGTCCCGCGATCTCGGGCGTGCTCATCGTCGCGGTCGGCTCCGGCTGGTCGATCGCCATCAACGCCGCCGCCGCCGGGGTCGCGCTGACCATGCTGCTGGTGATGCGAGTGCACGAGCTTCACCGCGCCCCGCGCCAGGCGCGCGGCGGCGGACAGATCCGCGAGGCGCTCGCGTACGCACGGCGCAAGCCCACGATCCTCTGGCCGATCGTGCTGCTCGGATTCGTCGCCGTCTTCGGCATGAACCTCCCGGTGCTCTTCACCGCGGCCGCGACGACGTTCGGCACGGGAGCCGCCGGCTACGGCCTCTACAGCTCGCTCGCCGCGGTCGGCGCGCTGGTCGGCGCCGTGCTGTCGGCGCAGCGGCGGTCACTGCGGCTGCGCGCGATCGTGATCGCCACGATCGGCTACGGGCTCGTGACCGTGCTCGCCGGCGTCGCGCCCTGGTACCCGCTGTTCCTCGGGGCGCTCGTCGGCATCGGGATCACGCGCCTGCTGTTCGCGACCGGTGCGGAGTCGATGACGCAGCTCTCCACCAACCCCGGGATCCGCGGCCGCATCATGTCGTTCTACTTCATGGTCGTTGTGGGCGGCCAGGCGCTCGGCGGCGCGATCATGGGGTTCATCGCCGAGCACTTCGGGCCGCACATCGCGTTCACGGTGGCCGGCGGCGTCCCGGCGCTCGCGGGCATCACGATCGCGATCGTGCTGGCGCGGCGCCATCAGCTGCGCATCCGCGTGAGCCTGCGCACGCCGCGTCGCCTCGTGCGGATCGTGCCGCGCGGGCAGTCGATCCTCGAGGGCTGAGCGGCGCCGACCTAGCGCGCGGTGGCGGTGCGCGAGAGCAGCTCTTCGACCTCGTCGACGTCGAGCGTCGACTCGGGGCGACGGATCGAGGCGGTGTCGTTCTGCGAGATCGTGTCGACGAGCCCCGACATCAGCTCCACGGCATCGTCGACGATCTCCGTCGACTTCGTCGCCGTGCCGTGCAGCAGCCACTTGGCGAGCTCGAGCTCGTTGAGCAGCCGGGCGCGCTCGGTGAGCTGTCGGTCGACGGAGCCTCGAACCCGTGCATACGCGCCGAACGCCGTCTCGGCGATGCCGTCGCCGGGGGCCCGCAGCAGCCAGTGCAGGTCGACCGCCGGGTCGCCCACGTGGAGCGACTGCCAGCCCAGCAGTCCGGTGACGACGCCGTCGGAGGCCAGGAACGACTCCGCCTCGAGGGCGCCGTTGACGACGGCTGGGGCGAACTGCCAGAGGGTGGGGTCGCCGATCGCGCGCTCCCAGCGCTGCTGCAGCACGGCGGGCACGACGCGAGTCGCAATCGCGCGCTCGAACAGCTTGGCGGCGTCGCGCGCCGCCTCGATGCCGGTGCGGCTCGGCAGACCTGAGTCGGCGACGAAGCTGGTGGGCAGCGCGTGGATCGCGGCGATGGCCTCGCCGATCGAGGTCGCCAGGTCGTGGTCGAGGCTCGCGAGCTCGGCCTTGGCCCCGTAGACGAACTCGTAGACGACGGCGCGCGTGTCTCCGGCGGGGGCCTGCCCGGCGAAGGTCGTGACGGCGAACGGCAGCCGCGCGCGCACGCCGGCGCTCAGCGCGCGAAGAGCGACCAGATCGGCCGACTGCGCAGCCTCGGCGCTCTCGCTGCGCGGCACCCGCACGATCCAGTGCCGACCGTCCCGCCCGGTGAGCAGGGCGGCGTCGAAATCGCCGCCGGGGGAGCCGATGGGGGTCGCGCCCGCGATGTCCAGACCGTCCACGGCCGACGTCGCGAGCGCGGCTAGAGTGAAGTGCGACCTGGCCATGGAGACAGGGTAGGTCGCCCCATGTGCGTCGGCCTCGTACGCCACGCCCTTCGTCCGTTCCCGAGAGGTGCCTGTGCGCAGCGATTTCGGCACGCGACTTCCGCTCTCCCGGGCGGCGCTCGATCGTGACCACCTGCGGCGCGCGCGCGAGCCCGAGGCGCTGCTGTCCGAGGCGGGGGCCCGGATCGTCGTCCTCCATGAGGGACGGGTGCTGCTGCACGGCGACGCCGAGCCGCGCGTTCTGCTTCCCGAAGCGCCGCCGCTCGCGGCGCTCCCGCCCGAGACGCTCGTGCTCTTTCTCGGCACGGTGCTCCCGGGAGACGACGAGCTGGCGGCCGGCATCCCCGTGCTCGCGCTCGTCGTCGAGGACGAGGGCGTCGACGCGCTCACCGAGGCGGGCCTCATTCCGCGCGCGGCCTCCTGGGGTGATCTGCGCCGACTCGGGGCGCGACTCGGGGCTCGCGACGCGGGCCTGGTGACGCAGGCGCTCGCGCTCGCCAACTGGCACCGCAGCGCCGCGTTCTCGCCCCGCAGCGGACGCCCCACCGAGTCGGTGCTCTCCGGCTGGGTGCGCCGGGATCCGACTGACGGATCCGAGTACTTCCCGCGCACCGACGCGGCGGTCATCGTCGGCGTGACGGATGCCGACGACCGGCTCCTGCTCGGCTCGAACGCGGTCTGGGAGTCCAATCGCTTCTCCCTGCTCGCCGGGTTCGTCGAACCCGGCGAGAGCTTCGAGGCGGCCGTCGAGCGCGAGATCTTCGAGGAGTCCGGCCTGCGCGTCGTCGACCCGGTCTACCTGGGCTCGCAGCCGTGGCCCTTCCCCGCCTCGCTGATGGTCGGCTTCCGGGCTCGACTCGCCGAAGGGGAGGACCCCACCGGTCGGCCCGACGGCGAGGAGATCCTGGAGCTGCGCTGGTTCAGCCGGACGGAGCTTCAAGACGCGCTGGGCGAGATCCTGCTGCCCGGCCCGACCTCCATCGCCCGTCGGATCATCGAGGACTGGTTCGGCGCCGAGATCGACGACGGGCAGCGCACGCCGTGAGCGCCGAGAAGATCCTCGAGGGACTCGATGCGCAGCAGCGCGAGGCCGCGGAGGCGCTGCTCGGGCCGGTGTGCATCCTCGCGGGTGCCGGCACCGGCAAGACCCGAGCCCTGACGCACCGCATCGCCTACGGCGTCGCGACCGGAGCCTTCGACCCCGAGCGCATGATGGCGCTGACCTTCACGACCCGGGCAGCGGGGGAGCTGCGCACCCGGCTGCGGGCACTCGGCGCCGGCGGGGTGAGCGCGCGCACCTTCCACGCGGCGGCGCTCGCCCAGCTGAACTTCTTCTGGCCGCGCGTCATCGGCGGCTCCACACCGCGCATCCTCACCGCGAAGGGTCCGGCGATCGCGCACGCGGCCGAGTCGGTGCGGATGAAGCTCGACACCGCGGTGCTGCGCGACGTCGCGGCCGAGATCGAGTGGCGCAAGGTCTCGCAGCTCACCCTCGAGCAGTACGGCCGGGCGGCGGCCTCGCGTCCGATGCCGAACGACATCTCCGTCGACACGATGGTGGCGCTGCAGGAGGGCTACGAGCGGATCAAGGACGAGCGCCGTCAGATCGACTTCGAGGACGTGCTGCTGGCGACGGCGGGCATGCTCGAGGACGAGCCGTGGGTGGCAGAGCAGGTGCGCGCGCAGTACCGCTTCTTCGTCGTCGACGAGTACCAGGACGTCTCCCCGCTGCAGCAGGCGCTGCTGGATCTGTGGCTCGGTCAGCGCCGAGAGCTCTGCGTCGTCGGCGACGCGAGCCAGACGATCTACTCGTTCACGGGCGCGACGAGCGACTACCTGCTGGGCTTCGCCTCGCGCTACCCGGGTGCGCGCGTCGTCCGGCTCGAGAGCAACTACCGCTCCGCACGACCCGTGATCGACCTGGCGAACCGGCTGATGCGCGGTCGCGCCGGCGCGCTGGAGCTGACGCCGGCGGTCGCCTCGGCGCCGCGCGCCGAGGTTCCCGCGCCGGTCGCCTACGACACCGACGCCGACGAGGCTCGCGCCGTCGCCGCCGCGATCGCCGAGGAGATCGCGAACGGGACGCGCCCCGAGCAGATCGCGGTGCTGTACCGGGTCAACGCTCAAGGGCCGCACCTTCAGACGGCGATCGCCCAGGCCGGCGTGAGCGTGCGGGAGCTCGGCGGCACCAAGTTCTTCGATCTCGATGTTGTGAAGCGCGCGATCCTCGAGCTCGGCAGCGTGGCGCGCGAGCAGCGGGCGACGCCCGAGCCTCCGCTGTTCCAGTCGGTCAGCGACGTGCTGCGCGCCAACGGCTGGTCGACGGAGGCGCCGGAGGGCGCAGGAGCGGTGCGCGAGCGCTGGGAGGCGCTCAACGCGATCATCGAGCTCGCCGACCAGGCGCCCGAGGGGACGACGCTCGCCGCCTTCGTGGCGGAGCTGCGCGACCGGCAGTCGGCGCAGCACGAGCCGACGCTCTCCTCCGTCGTGCTGTCGACCCTGCACAGCGCCAAGGGTCTCGAGTGGGATTCGGTCTATCTCGTCGGGCTCAGCGAGGGGCTGGTGCCGGTGAGCCACGCGCGTGGGCTTGCGGGCATCGATGAGGAGCGACGGCTGCTCTACGTCGGCATCACGCGGGCACGGCGACGGCTGTCTCTGTCGTGGTCGCGGGCGGGGCTTCGGGGGCAGCGTCGGGAGCCGAGCCGTTTTCTGGCAGAGCTCGGCACGAGCACTCGGGATGCGGGGCCACGCGCCCCTCGGTGAGTCGCCCGCCACGCGGGTCGATGCTCCACACCCGGCCGAACCGCTCGGGCTCTTCGCGACTGCGCCGTACCGCGAACGCGCTCGCCTCGGCGATCGCCGTGCGGGTGAGCGCGGCGGGCGCACGCCGCGCCAGCTGGGTGGCGAGGGCGGGCCAGGCCGGGTCGGCCTCGCAGCGAAACAGGTGGACGCAGTACAGGCACGCGCCCGAACCGGGCACGACGAACGGGCCGACCTCAATGCGCTCCTCGCTCACGATGATCGGCAGATGCGGCACGTCGCGTCGCAGCCACCGACCGTGGTCGTCGGGCTGCAGGACGTGGTCGGCGACGACGATCACCAGGTCGGGACGCGCGTCGGCCGAGACGCGCTCGTGCTCCTCGTCGAGCTGTCGAGCGATCTCCTTCGCGAGCGCACCGTCGCCGGTCACGGCGATGCGAGGGCGTCGCGGTTCGGCGCGAAGCAGCACAGGGGAGAGACGGTCCAGCAGCGCCTCCGGGTCGATCCCGTTGGCGATCATGCGCAGGCCCGACTCCGAGATGCCCGCGACGAGCGCGGTGACGGCGCGCTCGGTGGGCGGGTCGACCGGGTCGAGCATGACGCCGGTGTGGGTGCCGATCTGCAGGGCGGAGGGCGAGCGCCAGATGACGGGGAACCGAGGATCGAGCCGGAGGACCATCAGTCCATGGTCCGCGCCTGCGCCGCGCGCCGTCGGCGCTCTCCACACCTGCGCGGCCCGGAGCTACTCCTCGCGCGGCCGGTCGCCCGTCTCGTCGCCGAGCAGGTCGGCGATGGCGCGGTCGACGTCGTCCTCGGTCGGCTCCGTGGCGGTGAGCCGGGCGATGAGCGCCGTCGGGTCGTCGATGTCCTCCGCGGTGGGCAGCACGTCGGGGTGCGCCCAGAGCGCATCCCGCGCGTCGGCCCCGACGGCGTCGCTGATCTTCTGCCACATCGCGGCGGCTTCACGCAGGCGCCGCGGTCGAAGCTCGAGCCCGACCAGGGTGGCGAAGGCCGACTCAGCCGGTCCGCCGGACGCGCGGCGACGGCGCACCGTCTCGGCGATCGCGCCGCTCTTGGGCAGTCGGGTGGTGGCGCTCGCCGTGACCACATCGACCCAGCCCTCGATGAGAGCGAGCTGCGTCTCGAGCCGGGCGAGCGCCGCCAGCTGCTCCTCGCTCTTCGGCGGGATGAGCGCGCCGCTGGTCACGGCATCGCGCAGCTCGTCGGGGTTGCTCGGGTCGAACTGGGTCGCCAGGTTCTCGATCTGCTCCGTGTCGACGTGGATGCCGTGCGCGAAGTCGGTGATCTGCGAGATCAGCTGCAGGCGAAGCCACTTGGCGTGCCGGAACAGCCGGGCGTGCGCCAGTTCGCGCACCGACAGGTAGATGCGCACCTCGTCGAGGGGGATGTCGAGGCCGGCGCCGAAGGCGTCGACGTTCTGCGGCACGATGACCGCCTGGCGCTGGTCGCCGTCGCTGAGGGGAATGCCGATGTCGCCGCCCGAGACCACCTCGGCGGCGAGCTGCCCGACGACCTGGCCGAGCTGCATCGCGAACAGCGTGCCGCCCACGTTGCGCAGCAGCTTCGCCGGGTCGGCACCGAGCATCCCGGTCGCGTCGTCGGGGAGGGTTTCGTCGAGCACCTCCGTCAGGGCGTCCGCGATCGAGGTCGCGACCGGCTCGGCGAGCTGCGTCCACACCGGCATCGTCGACTCGGCCCAGCCGGAGCGGTTCAGCAGCACCGGCTCCTGGGTGAGGCCGGCGATGTCGGTGGCCTCGTCGAGCCACAGCGCGGCGACGTGCAGTGCGGACTCGAACGAGGCGCGCTCGTCGGTGGTGCTGGGAACCGCGCCCCGCGCCGCGAGCGTCGTCGCCTGCTCGAGAGCCAGATCCCAGTTGACGCCGTCGGTCGTGTTGGTCAGCGCGTCCTGCAACTGGCCGATCAGTCGGGCGACGAGCGCCGGATCGGAGGGGAGGCCCGCGGCGCTCGCGAGCTTCGCGGGGTCCATGTCTCCGTCGCCGGAGAGGAACTCGCGCAGCATTTCGCGGAAGTCGTCGTTGTCGGCCGCTTCCGGCTCATCCCGCGGATCATCAGGCATGCCAACTACGCTAACCGGTGGCCCGTGGCACCGCCCGGGTTTTCGCCGTGACGGGGGCGACTGGCCTTGCGCCGGGAGCGAACAGTGCCGCGGTGCCGAGCCCGCATTCCGAAGGATCCCGTGAGCGACATCTTCCCTCCCCTGCCCTCGAACCGTCCGAGTCCCGAGGAGCGGGAAGCCCTGCACCGCGAACAGCGTCGGACGGCGATCGCGCGCGGCATCGGCTGGATGCTCCTCTCGGGGGCCGTCGTGGGGGCACTGCTGCTCGGCAGCGCGCCCGCGCCGTACGTGATCGAGAAGCCGGGCCCGGTGTACGACACGCTCGGCGAGGTGCTGATCGACGGTGAGGCGGTGCCACTCATCGACATCGAGGGGGCGGAGACGTACCCGACCAGCGGCGAGCTGGACCTGCTGACGGTGCGCATCCAGGGCAACCCCACGAGCCAGCCCAGCTGGATCGACATCGCCACCGCGTGGTTCGAGCCGAGCAGCGCAGTCGTGCCGATCGAGGCGGTCTACCCCGAGGGGCAGAGCACCGAAGAGGCTCAGGAGCAGTCCGCAATCGAGATGCAGAACTCGCAGCAGGAGGCTGTCGCGGCCGCGCTCAACGAGCTCGACATCGAGTACGCGGGGGTCGTCGACGTCGCCGCGGTGCAGGAGGGGACTCCGGCCGAGGGGGTCTTCCAGGCGGGCGACGAGATTCTCGCGGCCGCGGGGGTCGCGACGCCGGATGTGTCGGCGCTGCGGGCCCGCATCGGCGAGAACGGCGCCGAGTCGCCGATGTCGTTCCTCATCCGCCGCGACGGCGTCGAGCAGGAGGTCACGGTGACGCCGACGCTCGCCGAGGACGGGGCGACCCCGGTCATCGGCGTGATCGTGAGCGGCACCTACGAGTTCCCGATCGACGTCTCGATCCAGCTCTCCAGCGTCGGCGGACCGAGCGCCGGCATGATGTTCGCGCTCGGCATCTTCGACAAGCTCACCCCCGGCGAGCTGACCGGCGGCGAGCACATCGCCGGCACCGGGACGATCACCGCGGACGGCACGGTCGGCGCGATCGGCGGCATCCAGCAGAAGATGTACGGCGCGCTCGAAGCCGGCGCCGAATGGTTCCTGGCCCCCGCCGACAACTGCGACGAGGTGGTCGAGAACACCCCCGACGGGCTCGAGGTGTTCAAGGTGGTCACGCTCGATGACGCCCTTGAAGCCGTCGAGGCGATCGGGGCTGGCGCCGACACGAGCGATCTGGCGCGCTGCGAGCCGTAGTCGACAGCGGGCCGAGGTCGGGTCAAGACCCGGTGGCCCCGGCCGCGCGCCACGTAGGATGTCAGGGATCCGTCTGTGCCGACGGAAGACCTGACAGGAGCCACCCGTGACTTCGCCCACCAACCGGACCGAACAGCAGCGCCCCGCGCGCAGCTCGACCCGAGTTGCCCTTGCCGTGACCGCCGCCATCATCGGTGTGATCGTGATCGGCTTCATCACCTTCTCCGGCTTCTACGCCGACATCCTCTGGTTCGACCAGCTGGGCTACCTGGAGGTGCTGACCACCCAGTGGTTCGCCTTCGGCGCCCTGTTCGCGATCGGCTTCATCGCCATGGCGCTCGTCGTCTGGGTGAGCATCACGATCGCGTTCCGCACGCGTCCCGTGTACGCCAAGCTGAGCGCGCAGCTGGATCGCTACCAGCAGGTGATCGAGCCGCTGCGTCGCCTGGCGATCTACGGGATCCCGCTCGTGCTCGGGCTGTTCATGGGCGTCTCCACCGCGACGCGCTGGCCCACGGTGCTCCAGTTCCTGAACCGCACCGAGTTCGGCAGCCTCGACCCGCAGTTCGGCCTCGACGTCTCGTTCTTCGTGTACGAGCTGCCGTTCTACCGCGGCGTCCTCGCCTACGCCTCGGCCGTCATCCTGGTCGCCGGCCTCGCGGCGCTCGCCACCAACTACCTCTACGGCGGCATCCGCGTCTCGGGTCGCGAGGTGCGCGTCACACGCCCCGCGCGCATCCACCTCGCGATCATGGCGGGGCTCTACCTCGCCCTGCAGGCCGTCAGCATCTGGTTCGACCAGTACGCGACCGTGCTCGGTGAGGGCTCGCTCATCACCGGCGCCGCCTACACCGACGTCAACGCCGTGATCCCGGGCCGCGCGATCCTCGCGCTCGCCGCAGGGCTCGTGGCGCTGCTCGCCCTGCTGACGGCGATCATCGGCCGCTGGCGCCTGCCGCTGCTCGGCACGGCGGCGCTGCTCGTCGCCTCGCTCGTGATCGGCTCGATCTACCCGGCGCTCGTGCAGCGTTTCCAGGTGGAGCCGAGCGAGCAGACGCTCGAAGCGCCCTACATCCAGCGCAACATCGATGCCACCCGCACCGCGTACGGCCTCGACGACGTCAGCGTGGTGCCGTACAACGCGGTGACGGATGCCGAGCCGGGCGCGCTCCGAGCCGACGCCGAGACGACCGCCAACATCCGCATCCTGGACCCCGCGCTCGTCGGCGACACCTTCGCGCAGCTCGAGCAGGTGCGCCAGTACTACCAGTTCCCGAACCTGGACGTCGACCGCTACGTGATCGACGGCAAGTCGACCGACACCGTGATCGCGCTGCGCGAGCTCAACCAGGGCGGCCAGACGAGCACCACCTGGTACTCGAACACCCTCGTCTACACGCACGGCTTCGGCGTCGTGGCGGCGTACGGAAACCAGCGCGAGGTCGACGGTCAGCCCCGCTTCCTCGAGTCGGGCATCCCGAACTCCGGTGCGCTCGGCGAGTTCGAGCCGCGCGTCTACTTCGGCGAGGAGAGCCCCGAGTACTCGATCGTCGGCGGCACCGACAACGGTTCGCCGATCGAGCTCGACTTCCCGGCCGGCGGTGAAGACAGCAGCGGCAACGCGTTCACCACCTACGAGGCGGAGGGCGGCCCGGAGCTCGACAGCCTGTTCAAGCAGCTGGTCTACGCGGTCAAGTTCCAGAGCGAGCAGATCATCCTCTCGGATGGCATCGACGAGAACTCGCAGATCCTCTACGACCGCTCGCCGATGGAGCGCGTGCAGAAGGTCGCTCCGTACCTGACGCTCGACTCCGACCCGTACCCGGCGGTCGTCGACGGCGGCATCGTCTGGATCGTCGACGCCTACACGACGACGGCGAGCTACCCGTACTCGAAGATCGAGCAGCTCTCGAGCGCGATCGCCGACACCTACACGCCGGCGCCCGCGTATGCGCTGGACGACATCAACTACATCCGCAACTCGGTGAAGGCCACGGTCGACGCCTACACGGGTGAGGTCGTGCTGTACGTGTGGGACGAGGAGGACCCGATTCTGCAGACCTGGCAGAAGGTGTTCCCCGCAACGCTGGTCTCGGCTGACGAGATGAGCGAAGACCTGCAGGCACACGTGCGCTACCCGGCCGATCTGTTCAAGGTGCAGCGCTCGATCCTCGAGACCTACCACGTGACGCAGGCCGGTTCGTGGTACTCGGGTGACGACGCCTGGTCGACCCCGGCCGACCCGACGCAGACCTCCGGTGTGGCCCAGCCGCCGTACTACCTGACGATGCAGGTGCCCGGAACAGAGGCGCCCGCGTTCACGCTGTACTCGACCTACATCCCGCAGCAGGGTGCCGGCGACGCGAGTCGTTCGGTGCTCACCGGCTACCTGGCCGTCAACGCGGATGCGGGCGAGGACTACGGCAAGCTGACCCTTCTCGAACTGCCGAAGCAGGACACCACGCCCGGCCCCGGTCAGGTGCAGAACTCCTTCAACTCCGACACCGAGGTGGCGACCGAGCTGAACCTGCTCGAGCAGCAGGGCACGAGCGTGAGCCGCGGAAACCTGCTGACCGTGCCGGTCGGCGGCGGACTGCTCTACGTGCAGCCGGTCTACGTGCAGTCGACGGGTGAGACCAGCTACCCGCTGCTCCGGAAGATCCTGGTCGCCTTCGGTGACAAGGTCGCGTTCGAGGACACGCTCACCGAGGCTCTCGATGTGCTGTTCGGCGGCGACGCGGGTGCGAGCGCCGGCGACGGCGACGTCGAGACCCCGACCGAGCCGACGGAGCCGACCGACCCGACCGACCCCGGCACGGAGACGCCGGACACCACCGACAACGCCGCGCTCGAGGCGGCGCTGCGCGACTACCAGGCGGCCCTCACCGACCGCAACCAGGCCTACGCCGACGGCGACCTGGTCGCCGCCGCGGAGGCCGACGAGCGGATGCAGGCGGCCGTCGAACGCGCGATTGCGGCGCTGGACTGACGCCCCGATTCGTGTCCACCCCGCGGCCATGGTAGAGTCAATCCTTGTGCCGCGGGGTGGAGCAGTTCGGTAGCTCGCTGGGCTCATAACCCAGAGGTCGTAGGTTCAAATCCTGCCCCCGCAACCAGATGAAGAAGGCCCGACCACTTGGTCGGGCCTTCTTCGCTTCACCGAGGAAGTAGCCCGCGCAGGGGAAGGTGCATGTCGTGCGAGAGACGGTTCTGAGCTGATGGATGCGGTGATCGGTGTCGATATCGGCACCTCGAGCAGCAAGGGTGTCCTGGTCGGACTCGACGGGGTCATCCTCGCCACCGCCGTCCGCGAGCACGAGGTCTCCCGGCCGGTCGCCGGCCACGTCGAGATGTCGATGGCGGAGTGGTGGGACGAGTTCGTCGCGATCACCCGTGAGCTGCGGCAGAACGAGGCGACCGTCGTGGCGGTCGGCGTCAGCGGTATGGGCCCCTGCGTCGGTCTGGCCGACGAGGCGGGCACGCCGCTGCGCCCCGCGATCCTGTACGGCGTCGACACGCGCGCGCACGTCCAGATCGCCGAGCTGACCGAGCGGCTCGGTGCCGAGGCGGTCGAGGATGTCTGCGGTTCGGCGCTCAGCACGCAGGCTGTCGGCCCGAAGCTGGCCTGGCTCGCCGAGCACGAGCCGGAGGTCTTCGGCGCCGCGCGGCGCCTGTTCATGCCGTCCTCGTATCTGGCCTGGAAGCTGACCGGCGCGTACGTGCTCGACCACCAGTCGGCGAGCCAGAGCGTTCCGCTCTACGACATCCGCGCCCGCGAGTGGTACCGCCCGTGGGTCGACGACCTGGTCGGCGAGATCGAGCTGCCCGAACTGGTCTGGGCCGACACCGTCATCGGCGGCGTCTCGGCCGAGGCGGCAGAGGCGACCGGCCTGCCGGCGGGCATCCCCGTCATCGCGGGCACGATCGACGCGTGGTCGGAGGCGATCAGCGTCGACGGGCACAACCCGGGCGATCTGATGCTGATGTACGGCACCACGATGTTCCTGATCAACACGCTCAGCGCGCGCGCCTCCGCCCCGGAGCTGTGGAGCACGGTCGGCGCGTTCGAGGACAGCTACAACCTCGCGGGCGGGATGGCCACCTCGGGGGCGATCACCGGCTGGCTTCGGAAGCTCGTCGGCAACGTCGACTACCCGACCCTGCTCGGCGAGGCGGCGCAGTCGCCCGCGGGCGCCAACGGGCTGCTCCTGCTCCCGTACTTCGCCGGCGAGCGGACCCCGATCGCGGACCCCTTCGCGCGCGGCGTCATCGCAGGGCTCACGCTCGAGCACTCCCGAGGTGACCTGTACCGCGCCGTGCTGGAGGCGACCGCGATGGGCGTTCGCCACCACGTCGAGGCGTTCCGCGCTGCCGCCGGTCAGGTCGACCGCGTCGTCGCGGTGGGCGGCGGAACCCAGAGCGAGCTGTGGCTGCAGATCGTGTCGGATGTGACGGGGCTCGAGCAGGTCGTTCCGCGCGTCACCGTGGGAGCCTCGTTCGGTGCGGCGTACCTCGCCGCCTCGGCCGTCGCCGAGGTGTCGATCGGCGAATGGAATCCTCCGGCGCGACGCGTGCAGCCCGACGCCTCGACGGCCGCGGGCTACGACGCGCTGTTCGAGCTCTATCGCCGCCTGTACGTCGACAGCGCCTCGGTCGTCCACGCGCTCGCCGGTCGAGCGGACTGACGCCGTCGCTGTCGCGTCACGCCGCGTCGAGCGAGGTGAGCAGATGGCGATGCAGCACCTCGGCCCGCGCCGCGTCGAGCGGGCCGGGCAGGCGCAGCAGGTCGGCGAGCCGCTCCGGTGAGGTGACCCCGACGCCCTCGACGAGGTAGCCGTTCAGCACCTCCCAGTCGGCACCGATGAAGCACAGGATGCCGCGCACCGGCACCGTGGCATCGGCCAGCACCGCCTCCACCACGCGGGTCTGCCACTGCACGCTCTGCACCAGGTGGTGGCGGTCGTCGCGGCCGATGAACAGGCGCTTCGTGGTCGCCTCGCCCGCGCCGAAGGTCTCGACGCGCGGGCGCCCCGCATAGTTCTTGGCGTCGATCACGTAGACGCCGGTCGGCGCGATGGCGAGGTGGTCGAGGTTGCTGGTGCCGCCCGGAACGCGGCGATCGTGCAGCACGCGCACGCCGTGGTCGGCGAGCTCGGTGAGCGTGCGGCCCACGATCGATTCGCCGGCTGCGCCCTTCTCCCAGGCCCGGACGTCACGCGATCGGCGGCCCGCATCCCGCAGCAGGTCCTGGATGCTCTCGGGCGCCGCATCCGCCGACGCCTCGCGCTCGCGCCGCAGCCGGGCGTGCTCGCGGTGGGCGGAGGCGCCCGCGAAATCGCGGTCCCAGGTCATGCCGCACAGGCTACTCCGGCCCGCCGACGCCATTGACCTCTGGATTTCAGGGGCGTACGGTGACGGGCACCGGACACCCCATCGCGCGCGCCGGTGATCGTGGCTGGCGCTCGCCTGACCGGACGGAGCAGCCGATGCCTGCCGACCCGAACGCCCCCGTGCCCACCGATGCGCCGATCTACGCGTCACCGCCCGATCTGCGGGTCTCCACCGCGGACGGGTTCACGCACAGCCCGAAGCATCCGAACGAGAAGATCTGGCTCTCGGAGTCGATGCAGGCCGACGAAGCCGGCAACGAAGTATTCCGCTGGGCGTATTTCAATCGCTTCGACGTGGAGGCGCTGGAGGTCGAGCACACCGAGTGGCGGACGACCGCCACGACGAAGCCCGAGTTCCGGGTGGTGCCGGTCGGGGGCGGCGTGTGTCAGCAGGAGCAGGCCGTCGTCGAGGAGGAGTACCGCTACAAGTTCGCGCTGCTCAAGCAGTACTACGAGCAGTGGGTGACCGACACGCTGCTGAAGGACTACTACGACACCTTGCTGAGTCCCGCGGCGGGCGCCGCGGGCGGCGGGCTCGGCGTCGCGGGGCTGTTCGGCGACCTCGCCTACGGCACCGTCACCGCGGGGATCGCCGAGGGCACCATCGCGACCACCACCGGCACCCTGGGCGGGGCCGGGGCCACCGGTGCGGTGGCGGGCGCGGGCGGCGTCGCCGCCGTCGGCGCGGCCTTCGTCGGGGCGTTCCTCGGCACCACGGCGGCGATGAGCCAGATCCTCAAAGACACCGACGTGCGCTCGAGCGGCTGGGCCGTGATCGGCAAGTGGAAGTACGACGAGACGCCGACCGGCAGCACGCGCACCACCTGGAAGAAGATCGGCGCCCCGTTCCCGTGCCCGCCGCGCCCCGAGACCGGGGGAGCGGCCGGGGCGGCCTCGGCCGTCGGCGGCGGGGAGGCGGGCGAGACCGCGCCCGCGCCGGAGACGCCGGTGTGGAAGCGCTGGTGGTTCCTGCTGCTGCTGGCACTGTTCGTCGTGCTGCTGATCGTCGTGCTCGTGCTGTTCCTGCTGCCGCGGTCTGCCGTCACGCCGGGAGCGGTCAGCGGCCCGACCGACGAGCCCGCCTCGACCTCGTCGGTGGAGAGCGCCGCGCTCGCTCCGGCGTCCTGTTCCGCGGTCGGGCATTCGCCGTATCCCTACTTCCTCGGCAGCCCCTCGTGGTACCAGCTCGTGATCCTGGTGATCGTCGCCGCGGGAGCGGCCGATGGGGCCGCCTTCGAGGTCGACACCCCGGGAGCCGACGTCGACTCCGTCTCGGGCATCGTCTCGCCCGACGGGGTGATCGCCGCGGCCGTTCCCGTCTCCCGCTACAACGACTACGCGGTCGGCGATGTGACGCTGCGCGGAGCCGACGGCACCACCGAAACCGTGCCCGCCGACTCCGTGGTGGTCGCGGTCACCGCGGAGGAGCGCGCGCTGACCTGCGACGGCGACCCCGCCGCGGTCGCGACGATGCAGGATGCCCTCGCGGCCAGCACCACCGGCGAGCAGGAGGCGAGCGACTTCGTTGCCGCGTTCGACGGCTGGCACGCGAACGGCGATGTGGATGCGCTGGCGGCCAGCCTGCATCCGGCCGTGCTGCACCGCTACGGCGCGGAGCAGTGCGCGGCGTACCTCGACGGGGTGGTCGGCACCATCTCCGAGATCGAGGTCGCCGAGCAGCGCTCCGAGCCGTGGAACTACCCGGTCGACGATCGCACGACGCAGATTCTCAACTCGCAGACGGTCGTGGTGGATGCCGACCTCGGCGAGCAGCGAGAGCGCGTCGAGCTGCACGTCGCCGACTACGCGGGCACCGTGCGCTGGTTCACCGATTGCGGGGACCCGCAGACCTAGGCTGAGAGCATGGCCCCATCTGAGAACGCCGCTGCGGCGGTGGCGGTGGCGCAGTTCGCGCCCGGTGACGACACGGCGGCGAACCTCGCCGAGATCACACGACTGGCGGAGCTCGCCGTCGCGCGCGGCGCGCGGCTCGTCGTCTTCCCCGAGTACTCGTCGTACTTCACGGCGGCGATGGGCGCCGACGTGGTGCCGTTCGCGCAGGAGCTCAACGGCGAGTTCAGCGGCGCGCTCGGGGCGCTCGCCGCGCGCTTGGGCATCCATCTCGTGGCGGGGATGATCGAGGCGGCGCCCGGCGACGTGCAGCGGGTGCACAACACGCTCATCGCGGTGGATCCGTCCGGTGCGGTGGTGGCCAGCTACCGAAAGATGCACCTCTACGACGCCTTCGGCCAGAAGGAGAGCGACTGGGTGGTCGCCGGTGCCCACGACCAGAAGCCGCTGTTCTCCTGGGAGGGTTTCACGGTCGGGCTGCAGACCTGCTACGACGTGCGGTTCCCCGAGGTGACGAGGCGACTCGTGGATGCGGGCGCCGACCTGGTGCTGCTGCCGGCGGAGTGGGTGCGTGGTCCGCTGAAGGAGCACCACTGGCGCACGCTCGTGACCGCCCGCGCCCTCGAGAACACGATCTTCGTCGCCGCGGCGGACCACGCCCCGCCGGTCGGCGCGGGCAACAGCATGGTGGTCGATCCGATGGGGGTCGAGCTTGTCACCGTCGGCGAGGCCGTCGAGGTCGCGGTGGCGTGGATCTCGCCGTCGCGGATCGCGGAGGTGCGGCGGGTGAACCCGGCACTCGCGCTGCGGCGCTTCGGGGTCGTTCCGCGCTGAGCCCACCGGGTGAAATCACCGGGTGATATCGAGAGTTGTGCTCGCTTTAGCCGACTCGGCTGCTCTTGACTGTCGCGTGAGGGAGCCTCGGCGCTCGCGGATGTCGCGTGTTCGAAGTCGGGGCCACCGACTCGGCTCCAGGGGGAAACATCGTGACGACTCGTCGACCAGGAGCACCGCGCCGCGGTGCTGCCACTCTTGCTGTTCTCGCACTGCTCGGCGGAAGCGTCGTCGCGACCGAGGTGCTGACGACGGACGAGGAGGCCGCGGCCCAGTTCGCGACCGGCGGCAGCGGCGCTTACGGCGGCCTGATCGACTGGATCACCTGGGGCGACCACCGCGATCCCGTGGTCGCGGGAGACACGGGCGGCACGACGCGCAGCATCGGCGGCGTCGACCTGGTCACCACCTGCACCGTCGACGCGATCGGCGGCGACGCGGGAGGCGTCGTCGCCTACGAGCCCGGAAGTTACTCCGGCGACGCCCTCGACGACCTCTACAACGTCGGCGGCACCGGCACCGCGAACACGATGGGAGCCGGCCTCGCAAACGCGGTCGGAGGCGAGAGCGTGACCATCGCGGTCTCGTGTGAGACCACCCTGGACGGCGTTGCCGTGCCGGTGCAGGGGCTGGTCTTCGCCGACGCCGAGACGAGCAGCACCAATGGCGGCGAGTACGTGCAGGTCACCCCGGATAGCCCCGCGACCTGGCGCGTGATCGAACGACTGCGTGGTGATGGCTGCACGACCGCGACCGAGGCGGTGCTCGCCTCCGACGGAACGCTGCGGCTCCAGTCGGACGGTCTGCACTGCGGGCAGAGCTCCAGTGGCTCGCCGGGGCCCATCGCGGTCGCGTTCATGGAGGGCGCTACCGGCGGCACGTTCGAGGTCAACGGAGGCGGTGCGTCTGCGGTCGCGCTCGGCGTCGTGCTCGGCGCGGACTTCGGCGATGCCCCGGCGGGCTACGGCGACGCCGGCGCGATCATCGCTCCCGGGTGGACTGGTGGCGAGCTGTCGGTCGGCACGACGAACCTCTTCGACGGCTTCGCGCTCGCCTCGCTGACTCCGCCGTCAGTTCCGCGTCTGGGCGCTGCCGTCGACGCCGAGTCCGGCTCGCAGACGAGCGTCGATGCGTCGGGAGACGGCCTTGATGACGATGGGCTCTCTGTCGTTCCCGCGATCGATGTCGAGATCGGCGACACCTACGTTCTCGAAGACGTCGCGTGCACGGGGCCGGGCACGGTCTCCGGATGGATCGACTGGAACCGGAATGGCACGTTCGACGCCGCCGAGCAGTCCGACGCTGTCGAGTGCACCGGCAGCACGGTCGATCTCAGCTGGACCGTGCCCTCCGACGCGACGAGCGCGTTGGGGAGCGAGTCCACGTTCCTCCGTCTGCGGATCGCCTCCGATCCCTCCCAGCTCACCGCGACCGGACTCTCGACCACGGGCGAAGTGGAGGACTACGCGATCACCGTCGATGTGGCGGACGCGGCGCTCGACTGCCCTGCGAATGCGCCGGGGATCCTGTTCCAGCAGAGTCCTTCTCGGTGGTACGAGATCAACCTCGTGACGGGCGAGTACGAGCTCGTTCAGACGTTCAACCGCACGTTCAACGCGCTCGGCTTCAACCAGCTCGACGGGAACATGTACGCCTACGTCAGCGGCGGCGCGTCTTCGCCGGCCGTGACGTACCAGATCATCCGCATCGGCGCGGGCGGCAGCGTGACCAACCTGGGTCGACCTGCGGGGGTGGCAAACAACGTCAGCTACCACATCGGCGACGTCGATGAGAACGGTCACTACTGGCTCTCCAATGGATCGACCTGGTACCGCATCGATCTCGCGACGATGACGGTTCTCGAGTCGGGCGCTTTGGCGACGCCGGCCGGGCTCGGTGCTGGCGCTGACTGGGCGTACGTTCCGGGTGGCGGTGACTATCTCTACCGGGTCATGAGCAACGGAAGCGGCGATGCGATCCTGGTGTCGTTCAATCGCACCACCCACGTGCAGGCGATTGAAGCCAACCTCGGCAGCTTCGGCAGCGGAAGCACCGTGGGCGCGGTCTACGCCGACTCCGACGGTTACCTCTACTCCTCCAACAACTCGAACGGACGCATCCACCGCATCGACGTGAACGCCGGAACGGCCACCTTGTTCGCGCAAGGCCCGAACTCCGGAACCAACGATGGCTCTCGGTGCGCGACGTCGCCTATTCAGATCGACTTCGGCGACGCGCCCGACTCGTACTCCACGACGCTCGATGACGACGGTCCGCGGCACAGCGTGAACGGCTACGACGCGCCGACGCGCACCGCCGACCTGATGCTCGGCGCCACGATCGACTTCGAGTCGGACGGCCAGCCGAGTGCGTCGGCGACGGGCGACGGTGCCGATGAGGATGGGCTCGTCGCGGCGCTGTCCGGCGCTCCGGAAGAGCCGATCTCGGCGCGCGTGACCGTCACGAACAACACGGGCGCGGTGGCCACCCTCGCGGGGTGGATCGATCTCGACGGCAACGGAGTCTTCGACGCGAGCGAACGCGTCGTGCAGCCGGTCGCGGCCACCGCTGGTGCCACCGAGTACACGCTCGACTTCGGCGCACTCACGACCACCGCGGACACGTTCTCACGATTCCGCCTCTACGCGGGCACCGTCTCTGACCCGTCGCCCACCGGCGTGGGCTCCGACGGGGAGGTCGAGGACCACCTCGTGACCTTCCTGCCGGTGGAGCTGGAGATCACCAAGTCCTCCGATGCGACGGTCGACTCCCGGCCGGGCGACACGGTCACCTACACGGTCACCGCGGAGAACACCGGAACCGGGGACTTCACCGCCGCGAACCCGGCGATCGTGAACGACGACCTGAGCCAGGTGCTGGATGACGCCAGCTACGCGGGCGACGCCGTGGCGACCATCGGCGGCGCCGCCGCAGGTCCCGCCACCGTCGCTGCCGAGGTGCTGTCGTGGGAAGGGCCTCTTGCCGCGGGTGAGACGGTGACCATCACCTACAGCGTCGTGCTCGGCTCGAACGGCGATGGTGAGGTGCGCAACGTCGCCTGGGCTGGTGACGGCGAGGCGCCCGGATGCGCTGCGCCGGTCGACGGCCTCGACCCCGTGACCGGGGTGCCGTGCGCCGAAACCTCGTTCGCCCTGCCGCGGATGACCGTCGACAAGGCGGCCGACACCTTGGCGCTGCCGGCGAACGGCGCCACCGTGACCTACACGATCACCGTGGAGAACGTCGGCGACGGTGACTACACGGCGTCGGCTCCCGCCGTGGTGACCGATGACCTCACCGAGGTCCTCGACGACGCGACCGGGCCGACCGGCCTCGCGGCAACCGTCGACGGCGCGCCGGTTGCCGCGCCGAGCTTCACCTCGCCCGAGATCGTCTGGTCGGGACCGCTCGCCAGTGGCGAGGTTCTCGAGATCACCTACACGGTGACCTACGACGACACTGCCGGTGACCACAGCCTGCGCAACGTCGTGTGCGTCGACGAATCCGACGCGGCGCCCGGTGTTCCGGCCTGTGACGCCGTCCAGATTCCCGGGGCCGGGCTCACCCAATGGAAGCAGGCCACCGCGTCCGACTCACCCGTCGTCGCCGGCTCGACGATCGCATACACGCTGTACTTCGCCAACGACGGAACGACCGGCGCCGCCGTCGACGCACGCGACGACCTGAGTCATGTGCTCGACGACGCCGAGATCACGACCGCGCCGTCCTCGGCTGACGGTCTGGTTTCGAGCCTCGTCGGCAACTACCTCGGCGTCACCGGCACGGTCCCCCCGGGCGAGACCTACACGGTCACCTACACGGTGACCGTGCTGGCCGACGATGAGCGGGGCGACGACGTCGCATCGAACTTCCTGTTCGAGCGGGGACCCGGCGGCGATTTCCCGGACACCCCGACCGACTCCGACTGCTCGCCGAGCAGCGCGAGCTTCCCCGACTGCACCTCGACGCGGATGCCGGCCATCGAGTACGAGAAGTCCGTCCTCGCCTCGACGACCGTGCTCGGCGAAGGAACTGTGCTGACGTACACGATCACCGTGCGCAACACGGGTGCAGCGACCGGCACGGTCAGCAAAGTCGATGACCTCACCGACGTCCTCGACGACGCGGAAGTCACCTCGGCTCCGAGCTCGGATACCGCGTCGGTCATCGTCTCGTCGATCGCCGGCGGCGCATTCTCCCTCGGAGGAACACTGGCTGCGGGAGGCGTCGCCGAGGTGACATATGAGGTGACGGTGCTGCCGCAGGAGGAGCGCGGCGACAACCTCGCCCAGAACTTCCTCGTCGACCCGGGCAGTGAGACCCCGACCGCGTGCGCCAGCGGCGACCCTTCCTGCACGGCGTCGGCTCTGCCGTTCATCGTGCCGTCGAAGTCCGTCGATCCTGCCTCCGGCACGGACGTCGCGGCGGGTGATGTGCTGACCTACACGCTCAGCTTCGAGAACACCGGGGGAGCGACCGGGAGCGTCGACTACACCGACCTGCTCGACGGCATCGTGGACGACGCCGTGGTCTCCGACCTGACCGTCGTCTCCGGACCGCTGGGTGCTCTCCGCATCGACGACACAATCCTGGTCACGGGCGAACTGCCCTCAGGTGCCGTCGCGACGATCACCTATCTGGTGACGGTGGAACCCGATGGTGAGCGCGGCGACAACTCGCTGGGCAACTTCCTCGTCGAGACCGGTGACACCCCGGCTAGCGACTGCGTCGCGGGCGACAGCACCTGCACGGTCAACGACATCGCCGAGTTCGAGCGCTGGAAGACGGTGAGCGCCTCCTCGACCCCGGTCGTGGCAGGCACCGTGCTGACCTACAACGTGTTCGTTCGCAACAGCGGCGAGGGCGCGGGCGAGGTCGACTTCGTGGACGACCTGACCCACGTGCTCGACGACGCCGATGTCACCGCCGAGCCGGCCTCGAGCATCCTCGCCTCGCCCCGCACCGGGCCCGAGATCGAGATCTCGGGAACTGTCGCGGCTGGTGTGACGGCCGTCGTCACCTACCAGGTGACGATCGGCGACGACGGCGAGCGCGGCGACGACGCGGCGGCGAACTTCCTGCTCGACACCGGAGAGGAACCGCCGACGAGCGCCGCGTGTGCTCCGGCCGACCCAGCCCTGCCGGACTGCACGATCACCGGAATCGGCCACCTGGAGGTGACCAAGTCCGTCACCGCCTCCACCGACCCGATCGATGCGGGCACCGAGCTCACGTACACGCTCACATTCGAGAACATCGGCACGGGCCCCGTGCCGGTCGACAAGGTCGACGATCTGGCAGGCGTGCTGGACGATGCGACCCTCGAAGATGCGCCCGTCGCCTCGGACGCTGCGTTGAGCGCGTCCGCTGTGGTGGATGACGCCTTCACCGTGACCGGTTCGCTCGCCGGCGGAGAGACCGTGACGGTGCAGTACTCGGTGATCGTCAACGCGATCGACGATCGCGGCGACGACAACGTGGTGAACTTCGTGCTGGACTCAGGCGCGGAGGCGCCCGACGACTGCGGCAGTGCCGATGTGCCCTGCACCGAGACGCCGCTCCCACGGGTCGTCGTCTCGAAGACGGTCGACGCCTCGACCGATCCGGTCGCATCCGGCACGGTGCTGAGCTACACGCTCACGTTCGAGAACGTCGGAAATGCCGACGGCGCGGTCGACAAGGTCGACGACCTGTCGGGAGTGCTGGATGACGCCGACCTCACGAGCGCTCCGGTCGCCAGCGACCCGGCGCTGGCCGCATCCGGCGTGGTCGGCGACGCCTTCTCGGTGACGGGAACGCTTGCTCCCGCGCAGACGGTCGAGGTGACCTATGAGGTCACCGTGCGCGACGAGACCGAGCGCGGCGACAGCCGCGCGCAGAACTTCGTCCTCGATCCGGGCGATGAGGCTCCGGCGGACTGCGCTTCGTCGAGCGTGCCGTGCACCGATACGCTGATGCCGGAGCTGCACGACCGCAAGGACGTCGATCCGGCCTCCGGAACGCCCGTCGTGGCCGGGCAGGAGCTCACCTACACGTTGACGTTCCGCAATGACGGCACCGCGGATGCCGCGGTGGATCGTGTTGACGATCTGACGCATGTCCTGGACGACGCGGACCTCGTGGCAGGCCCGACCGCGTCCGACACGGCGCTCGCGGTGACTGCTCCCGATCCCAGCGGTCGGATCGGCATCACGGGCGTGCTCGCCCCGGGCGAGACGGTCACCGTCGAGTACACGGTCGAGGTGGAGGCCTCGGGAGAGCGCGGCGACGACATTCTCGCCAACTTCGTCCTCGATCCGAGCGACAATGTCCCCGTCGATCCGGTGTGCGAGACCGGCAGCGGTCTCGAGCCCGACTGCACGCGCAACGCCGTGGGCGAGATCCGGCCGAGCAAGACCTCGGATCCCGAGTCGTCCCGTGACGTCACGCCGGGCAGCGAGATCACCTACACGTTGAGCTTCGAGAATGTGGGGGCTGGCGAGGCGGAGGTCGACTACGTCGACTACCTTGCGGACGTGCTGGACGATGCCACCTTCGGCGATGAGCCCGAGGCAGGCGCAGGCCTCAGTGCGGTGCGGGCGACCGACGACGAGATCCTCGTCACGGGTCGTGTCGCCGCGGGCTCGACGGTGACGGTGACCTACAGCGTCACCGTGCTGCCGTACGGCGAGCAGGGCGACCACGTGCTCGGCAACTTCCTGGTGCTTGACGGGTTCGCCCCGCCCACCCTGTGCGACCCGAGCGATCCGCTGTGCACCATGCATCCGGTGCCGGCGGCATCCGGGCTGGCCTTCACCGGGGTGACAGCAGGAACGGGACTCGCGTGGGCGATCCTCCTGCTTCTCGGGGGCGCCGTCCTCCTCGCGGTGCGCGCGCGAGGCCGAACGCACCGAGGGGCCTAAAGGATCCCGGGCCCGCGCCGAAATGCCTTCCCGCGGGCCCGGGTCTCACCGTGCGCAGCTCTCGTTCGCGAGCCGGGCGCTGCGGACGCTCAGCGGGCGGGTGTCGCGAGGTTCTCTGCGGCACGCTCGAGCACGTCGTGCCGCTTGCAGAACGCGAAGCGCACCAGCGTGCGGTAGCCGTCGCGGTTCTCCGGGCGGATGAACGCCGTCAGCGGGATCGCGACGACGCCCGCGCGGGCCGGAAGACCCCGGCAGAACTCGTCGGCGTCGGTCGCGCCGAGCGGGGCGGCATCCGCGATCACGAAGTAGCCGCCCGCCGGGCGGGAGACGGTGAATCCGGCCTCGACAAGACCGGCCGAGAGGAGGTCGCGCTTGGCGGCGAGAGTCGCGGCGGCGCCGGTGAAGTAGCTGTCCGGCAGGTCGAGCCCGGCGGCGATCGCCGGCTGGAACGGGGCGCCATTCACGTAGGTGAGGAACTGCTTCACCGCCTGAATCGGGGCGATCAGTGTGGGCGGGGCTGTGATCCAGCCGATCTTCCAGCCGGTCGTGTTGAACGTCTTGCCGCCGCTGCCGATGCTGACGGTGCGCTCCCGTGCCCCCGGCAGCGTCGCGATGGGGGTGTGCCGAGCGCCGCCGACCGGGTCGTCGAAGACCAGGTGCTCGTAGACCTCGTCGCTGACGATCCAGGCGTCATGACGGTGCGCGAGCTCCACGATCAGCTCGAGGGCCTCGCGATCCAGCACCATGCCGGTCGGGTTGTGCGGCGAGTTGATCAGGATCACGCGGGTGCGGTCGGTGACCGCGGCGCGCAGGGCATCCAGATCGGGGCGGAAGTCGGGCGCCCGCAGCGGCACGGTCACGTGGCGCGCGCCAGCCAGCCCGATCATGGCGGCGTAGGAGTCGTAGAACGGCTCGAAGGTGACGACCTCGTCGCCGGTGTCGAGCAGGGCGAGCAGGGAGGCGGCGATCGCCTCGGTCGCCCCGGCGGTGACGAGCACCTCGCGGTCGGGGTCGAGGTGCAGGCCGTAGAAGCGGTCGTGGTGGCGTGCGATCGCGTCGCGCAGCACCGGCATGCCGAGCGCGGGCGGGTACTGGTTCAGGCCCTCGTCGATCGCGCGCTTGGCGGCGTCGAGCACCTCTCGCGGACCGTCCTCGTCGGGGAAGCCCTGGCCGAGGTTGATCGCACCGGTGCTGGCCGCGAGCGCCGACATCTCGCCGAAGATGGTGGGCCGCAGGGCTCCGTCCTCGCCGAGGAGCATCGCTCCGCGCGCGGCTCGTTCCCAGGCGCCCGGAGCAGTCATGCAGTCCAACTTACTGCCGCTCTGTGGATGACTCGTCCACGCGCCGAGCGAATGTCCTACCGTCGTCGCATGCGGATCGCCTCGCCGGGCCCGGTCGCCGCCGCAGCTGCCGCCGTCGCTCTCAGCCTCAGCCTCGGACTGGCCGCGTGCACGCCTGAACCTGCACCGATCGCCGTCCCGCCGCAGCCCAGCAGCACGCCGCTGTTCGCCTCCGAGGAGGAGGCGCTCGCCGCGGCGGAGGAGGCGTATGCCTCGTATGTCACGACGCTCGATGACTTGGGGCATCGTGGCTGGGATGAGCCGAGCGTGCTCGAGGAAGTAGCAACCGGATCGGTCCTGACGAACGACAAAGCGAGGGCGGTTGAGTATGCGAATGCGGGCGTCAGTCAAGTCGGCGCAGCGCAGTTCACGATTTCCTCTCTACAGTCGTACTCGGCGGTTCCGCCTCTCGAGATTTCTTTCTACGTGTGTCTTGACGTTGCCGAAGTAGACCTCATTGGGGCAGATGGCGTTTCGCTCATCTCCGGCAATCGCGCAGACGTCGTGCCCTTGGAAGTGTCAGTCACTGGCGAATCCGTGGCCGCATTGCGCGTCGAGAGGAGCGAACTTTGGTCCGGTGCTTCGTACTGCTGATATCCGGAATCGCGTTCGCCGTTACTTGCGTTCTGAGCACTGGACCTGCGCTTGCGGCGACAGCGGAGTGCTCTGGTCTCGACGCGTACTTGGGCTGCGGGGTCACGGGCGAAATCACCGACGACGACGTCGAGCTCACCGGCAACGACGGTTCACCGGGCTCGGGCGGCGGCTCCGGGAGCGCGGGCTCCGGTGACGGGCGCGCGGCGGCGCCGCTTCCGCCGTGCGAGACGGCGCTGGTCACCTACGCCAACGGCGTGCCCACCTGCACGGCCGACGTCGAGCGCGACGGCTGGGATGTCGTCGCTCCGGTGACGCTGGTCGACATCGCCAGCTTTCGGCCGGCATCCGCGACGCACCACATGCAGCCGAACGGCTGGACCATCGCCGGACTGCCGACCAACTTCTACGCGAGGACGGGAACCCAGATCGTGCCCGGCACGCTGCTCGGGCGCCCCGCCGAGGTGCGGTTCACACCGGTGCAGTACTACTGGGACTACGGCGATGGCAGCAGCGCCACCCGCTCGCGGCCCGGTGGCACCTGGGCTGCGCTCGGGGTGGCCGAGTTCGACGTCACGCCGACCAGCCACGTGTACGCGACGGCGGGACGCTACGTCATCCGTCTCTCGGTCGGCTACACGGCCGAGTACCGCTACGCCGGCTCGCCCTGGGTGCCGATCGCCGGGCAGCTCGTGCTTCCCGCGAACGATCTCGCGATCACCGTCGGCGACGCCACGACGGTGCTGGTCGCCGACGACTGCCGCGTGAACCCGGCCGGCCCGGGCTGCTGACCGCGCCAGCGCCCAGCGGCGCGGAGCGATGCCGTGCGGAACAGCGCCGCGTCCGCCACCTGTCGCGACCCGGCCCCGTTTCGAATGCTCAAGTAGGCTCCCATCGCCGACATAACTGACACACAGGTTCTGGCGTGATGCTAGCCACGCTGGAAGGAGCACCCATGACAGATCACACCCCGACGCCGGGCGAGCAGCGGCCCACCGACGACACCGCCGCCGTTCCGACGGCCCCCGACGAGAGCATCCCCGCGACCCCCGCAGCCGACGCCGCAACGCCTGCAACCTCGACCACCGCCCCGACGGCGGCCGACACCGCGTCCAGCCCCGCCGCCCCCGCGGCAGGCGGAGACGACGCCCCGCCGCTCGGCGTTCCCGAGACGCCTGCCGGCCCGCCGCCGGCACCGGAGGCCCCGCCGGCCCCGCAGCCGCTCGACACAGCCTCCGCGGCCGCCGAGCAGGGTGAGGTCCCCGCCGCCAGCACCTCCCCGCGTCGCACCGCAGGCCTCCCCGTCGTCGCCGCGCTCGCCGTCGGCGCGCTCATCGGCGGTGCCGCCGGTGCCGGCGTCGCCGCCTGGGCGGTCGGATCCTCGACCTCCACCTCGCAGACGACCGAATCGGCCCCGAGCACGATCACGGTCAACAACCCCGACGACGTCACCGCGGTGACCGCGATCGCCGCGAAGGCCGCCCCCTCGGTGGTCACGATCAGCGCTTCGGGCGGATCCGTCTCCGGTTCCGGCTCGGGCGTCATCCTGACCGAGGACGGCTACATCCTCACCAACAACCACGTCGTCACTCTCGACGGAGCGACCGCGACCGCGCAGCTCGAGGTGACCACCTCGGACGGCCACATCTACAGCGCCACGATCGTCGGCACGGATGCGATCACCGACCTCGCCGTCATCAAGCTCGAGGACGCCAGCGGCCTCACGCCGATCGACACCGCGAGCTCCTCCGAGCTCAACGTCGGCGATCGCACCGTCGTCATCGGCGCCCCGCTCGGCCTCTCGAACTCGGTCAGCGACGGCATCGTCAGCGCCCTCAACCGCAGCATCAGCGTTGCTTCGTCGGCGGTGCCGGATGACAGCACCGGGGACGCCGAGGGCTCGGAAGGCCCGCAGTTCAACTTCGACTTCCCGGGAAGCACCGGCACCACGTCGTCGTCGATCTCGATCCCGGTCATCCAGACCGATGCCGCCGTCAATCCGGGCAACTCGGGTGGCGCTCTGCTGAACGACGAGGGCGAGCTGATCGGCATCATCGTCGCGATCGCCAGCACCGGAAGCGACTCGAGCTCGACGTCCGGTTCGATCGGTGTCGGCTTCGCCATCCCGTCCGACCTCGCCCTGCGCGTTGCGGAGGACCTGATGACCGACGGCACCGCCTCGCACGGCTTGCTGGGTGTCACGGTCGGCAACGCCAGCAGCGACACCGGTTCGACGCTCGGCGCCGTGGTCGGCGAGGTGACGCCCGGATCCGGGGCGGATGCCGCGGGCATCCAGTCCGGTGACGTGATCACCTACTTCAACGAGCTGCCGATCACCAGCGCCACCGACATCACCGCGCAGGTGCGCGCCCTCGCGGCTGGCACCTCGACGACGATCACGGTGGTGCGAGACGAGCAGGTGCTCACCTTCGACGTGACGCTCGGCTCGCTCGAGTAGACCCCGGTTCGCCCCGACCGCGCTCCTTCCTCGAGCGCGCGCACCCAGCCCCGGCGGGCCCGACTGATAGCATCGGTCGGGCCCGCCGGGCGTCGTGGGTATCGCACTTCGGGAGCGTGGCAGTGGAGCAGACCAGCGCGTCGGGCGTCTCGTACGTCATGCCGGTCCTCAACGAGGCCGGCTATCTCGAGGCCGCGGTCGCGAGCATCCTCGCCCAGGACTACGTCGGCGAGGTCGAGATCGTGCTCGCGCTCGGCCCCTCGACCGATGGCACCGACGCGATCGTGGAACGGCTGATCGCCGCTGACACCCGAATCCGCTCGGTGCCGAACCCGGGGATGGACATCCCGATCGGCTTGAACCGCGCCATCGCGGCGAGCCGGTTCCCGATCGTGATCCGTGTCGACGCGCACACCGAGCTGGCGCCCGGCTACACGCAGCGCGGCGTCGAGACGCTGGAGCGCACCGGTGCCGCGAGCCTCGGCGGTGTGATGATTGCGACCGGGCGTCCGGGATTCCAGGCGGCCGTCGCGCGCGCGTACAACAGCCCGTTCGGGCTGGGCGGCGGCGCCTATCACGGTGATCGTGCCGTCGAAGGCCCGGCCGAGTCCGCCTACATGGGCATCTTCCGCCGTGAGCTGTTCGATCAGGTGGGCGGCTTCGACGAGTCGCTGCGCCGCGGTGAGGACTGGGAGCTGAACTTCCGGCTGCGCCAGGCCGGTCTGCTCGTCTGGCTCGACCCGAAGCTGCGCGTCAGCTACTGGCCGCGCAGCACCTGGGCTCGCCTGGTGCGGCAGTTCTATGCGACCGGTGTGTGGCGCGGCGAGCTGGTGCGGCGCCTCGGCGGGCGCAATCCGCTTCGCTTCTTCGCGCCGCCGGTGCTGCTGATCTCGCTCGTGGTCACCGTGCTGCTTACGCCGTTCGCGGCGTTCGGGCTGCTGCCGACGTGGCTGCTGGTGATCACGGGTCTGGCGGCCCTCGGACCGCTTGCCTACCTCGCGCTGCTCGTCGTCGCGGGAATCACCGACACGGGGTCGCTCGCCGATCGCCTGCGCTTCGTCGCCGTCGTCGCGACGATGCACCTCAGCTGGGGTGCCGGGTTCCTGGTCGGCGTCGTGCGCGGGGCGCGCGACGCGGTCGACACCTCGCGCACCGAGTCCTGACCGGGTCCGGTTCCGGCGGCACTCAGTCGAACCAGCCGGCGTCGAGCATCCGCTGCACGACGCGCTCCCCGGCCCGGCCGTCCTCGAGCGGGGTGAACTTCTTCCGCCACGCCGCGCGGCGCTCGACGAACTCGGGCATGCTCTCGTGCGCGCGCAGCACCGCCGCGCGCACGGCGTCCGCGGTCTCGACCACCGGTCCGGGAGCCTCGGCGATGAAGTCGAAGTAGAAGCCGCGCAGCTCGGTCGAGTAGTGCGCCAGATCGGGGGTGAAGAACACGATCGGCTTGTCGGTGGTCATCCAGTCGAACATCGTCGACGAGTAGTCGGTGACGAGCACATCGGCGACGAGGAGCAGCTCGCCGACGTCCGGATAGCTCGTCACATCGACGAGGTTCGGCCCGCGGAAGTCGCGGCCGAAGCCGAGCGTGCGCGAGTGCCCCCGCACCAGCACGGTCCACCCCTCGCCGAGATCCGTGGCGAAGTTCTCCACATCGAGGAAGTCGATCACCTCGGTGCGATCGTCGCGCCAGGTGGGGGCGTACAGCGCGATGCGCGGGCCCTCGCCCGCTGACTCGGTGATGCCCAGCCGCTCGCGGATGCGCGCCATCCGCGCCTCCGGCTCGGGATCGTGCAGCACATCGTCGCGCGGATAGCCCTCGACCCAGATCGATCCAACCATGGCGTAGGCGGAGCGGAAGATCTCGGCGCTGTACGGGTTCTGCGCCAGCAGCACGTCCCATCGGGCCTGCTCGCGCTTGGTCGCGATCGCGGTGCGCGAGGAGGAGATCCGGCCGAGCAGGCCGGAGCGGCCGATCCGGTCGAGCGCGAGACGCTTGACCATCGTGCCGTGCCAGGTCTGCAGCACGTGCTGGTAGCGGCGGCGGCGGTAGCGCTTGCGCAGCCAGTCGTTGACGACGAGCACGCGGGCCGCCGCGCGCACGCGCCACCATTCGCGGCTTCCCTCGACGATCGCGATCGCCCCGTCCGGCACCTCGATCGAGCGGTCGACGACGCTCCAGTAACGGCGCGTCTGCGGGCGTGCCCGGGCGAGAGCCCGGTCGATGCCGAGCGGGTTGTCGGCGACGGTGCGGCTGTAGAAGCTCTCGAAGTAGACCGCGTCTTCGCGGATGCCCCGGGAGGCCCGGTACAGCGCCTCCAGCTCGAGCTGGGCGCGGGGCCCGCGCTCATCGGCAGCGAGCGGCGCCGCCACCCGCACCCGGAAGCCGCCGGCGTCGGCGCGGGCGGTCACATGGAACAGCTCGTGGGTGAGCACCAGCGCCCGCGGGCGCCCGATGTCGAGGCGCGTCGAGTCGACCTCGCCGCGCAGGATGATGTCGTAGTCGCCGCTCGGCAGCGCCAGCGGGTTGCTTCCCCACCGCGCGACCAGCAGCGGGATCCGCACCAGGGTCCGGTCGTCCGCGGGCTCGAGCGTCGCCGATACGCGGGCGCGCCCGCCTGCGAGCTCGATTCCGGTGACGTCGTCGCCGAGTCCGGCCAGTTCGAGTTCGAGGTGCGGCACGCCGGTCGCGTCCTCGTCGCCGTCGATCAGTTCGGCTTCCAGAATCCGGGGCCGCACGATGCGGGCTGGCGAGTCGAAGCGCGGCGCGGGTTCCGCCGCCGAGACCGTCGACATCGGCGCGAGTCGGCGCAGGATCTCGGTGAGCACGCGCTCGGTCGCATGACCGTCTGGCAGGTCGAAGTGCTCCTCGCGCAGCCAGCGGGTGTGCAGGCGAGCCTGCAGCGTCTCGGCGGAGTCGGGTCGCCCCAGCGCCTCCAGCTCGGTGAGGACCCCGCCCCAGGTGCGGTGCTGGCGTCCGTGTGTCACGTCGCGGTAGTCGCTGTACAGTCCCCGCCGCTTCGCGTACTCCTCGACGTCGGGGGCGAGGAAGACGATCGGCCGGTCCAGCAGAGCGAAGTCGAAGGCCGCCGAGGAGTAGTCGGTGATCAGCACATCGATCGCGGGCAGCGCGGGGGTGAGCTCGTTCAGCTCCCGCGGAGAGAGCATCCGAATCCGCGCGCTCCGGGCGGGCCCGTCCGCATAGTCGCCGAGCCCGAGCGGATGCGTGCGCACCAGCAGCGTGCTGTCGCTGCGCTCGGCCCACGCCGCGATCCGGTCCCACTCGGCCGCGCTCGGAATCGAGGGGTCGGGTCGACCGTCGCGCCAGGTCGGCGCATAGAGCACGACTGAGCCGGAGGAGGGCAGCGGCCCGATCGCCGTTTCGATGCGCTCGCGCGCCTCGACGCGGGCGGCGGCCGGATCGCCGTGCAGCACGTCGTCGCGCGGATCCCCGGTGGCGACCACGCGGTGCGGTGCGATGCCGAAGGCGCTCACGATGCGCGCTGCCACCAGTTCGGAGGCGACCGGGAACAGTCCGATCGAGCGTCCCGCTCGGCGGTAGGCGCTCGCGATCAGCGCGCGGACGCGCGGGTGGTCGGGGAGCCCGCGGATGCGCAGTGCGGTCGGGGAGTCCAGGTGCAGGCGCTTCAGCGGGATGCCGTGCCAGAGCTGGACGATGAACGCACCGCGCGAGCCGTAGCGGTTGGCGTCGCCGAAGCCGTGCGTCACGACGACGACGCGTGCGCGCAAGGTCGCCCAGAGACCGCCGGGACCGTCGCGGCGCACCGTCTCGAAGCCCTCGGCTCGCGCGCGGTTGAGTTCGGCATCCGATCCGGCGAGCCAGATGATGCGGTGCGAGGCGCCGAGGCGCTCCCGCGCGAGCCGCGCGAGCGGAGCCGCCCCCTCGCCGAAGCCGATGCCCGAGCCGACGACCCAGATCCGGTCGCTGCGCGGCACGAGCCACGCGGCAACGGCTCCGAGCCCGTAGAGCGGGAGCCGGAGCAGTTTGCCGGCGTTCCCGGCCGCGAAGGTGAAGCGGGCCATAATCGTCACGATTCTGGCACGGTCAGCCCTCTCGGCGGGAGAGGCCCGAGCGGTCTGGCACGATGAACGTATGGTGAATCCGGAGTTCCGTCGTGCCGCTGCTGCGTGATTTCCGGGCCGCCCGGCGGATGTTCCGCAACGCCTTGCGGTCCCGCCGGAATCGCCGCGAGATCGCGGAGCGGCTGGAGGGCGGCGGGTTCCCGGACCTCTCCGACAGCGGCATCGAGATCGCGGTCTACTTCGCCGACACCCGCGTGAATCTTTACCAGATCCGGCAGTGGTACGCGCCGCTGGCCGAGTTGGCGCGGACGCATCCGGTGGCGGTCATCACGCGAAGCCCGGGAACCTCGCTCACCCTGCTCGACGAGGCCCCGGTGCCGATCGCGTACTGCCGCAGGGTGACCGACCTCGAGGACTTCGTCGAGAGCCACGACATCAAGATCGTCCTGTACGTCAACCAGAACATGAAGAACTTCCAGATGTTCCGGTACGGCCGCATGTGGCACGTGTTCATCAACCACGGCGAGTCGGACAAGATGTACATGACGACGAACCAGTTCAAGGCCTACGACTTCTCCCTGATCGCCGGGCAGGCGGCGCGGGAGCGGCTCTCGCGCAAGCTCTGGAACTTCGATCTCGATCGCAAGACGATCGAGATCGGCCGGCCGCAGGCGGATCACTTCGCCGGCGAGGTGCCCTACCCGCAGGACGACCGCGTCACGGTGCTCTACGCCCCCACCTGGGAGGGCGACCGTCCCGCGGCGAGCTACGGCTCGATCGCCAGCCACGGGGTGGCGCTCGCGCAGGCGGTGCTCGCCTCGCCGCGGCATCGCCTGATCTACCGGCCGCACCCGCGCAGCGGCGTCGTGGACCGCGAGTATCGGGCGGCGAACCGGGCCATCATCGAGGCGATCCGCGCCGCGAACGAGGCCGACCCGACGGTGCACCACGTCTTCGACGACGGGCCGAGCCTCGGCTGGCAGCTGGCCGCGGCCGACGTGGCGATCACCGACATCTCGGCCATGGTCTACGACCGTCTCGCGACCGGCAAGCCGGTGATCGTGACGCGTCCGCTCGCGCCGGAGGCCGACGTGGACGAGTCCGGCTTCCTCGGCGACTGCGAGTGGCTGACCGCTGCGGGGGCGCCGTCTGTGCTCGCGGCGGTGGATCGAGTGCTCACCGACGCGAAGGCGATCGCGCGAGCCGAGCACTGGTCGACGCATCACTTCGGCGACACGACCCCGGGTGCCGCGACCGCGCGATTCCACGCGGCCATCGAGACGATGATCGCTGAATGGGAGCAGCATGCGGTGCTGCACGCGAGCGATCCCCGCACCCACGAGCACGACCCGCTCGACGATGAGGTGGACGAGGAGGGCATGCCCTCCGAAGTCCAGGACGACTAGCTGTAGTTCCTCGACACGTTGTGAACGCCTGAGGTAGACGAAGACCTCCGGGAACGATGTGGGTAACCACACTCATATCGTTTCCACGGAGGTCTTCGTGACTCACGCTAACGCGCCCTTCACCCCGG